>WBZR01000055.1_pt1 | contig 191555 bp, 151 predicted proteins | sample 5204231 | NCBI WGS metagenome assembly WBZR01 (sample SAMN12412403, study PRJNA552823) | activated sludge metagenome | isolation source: activated sludge from anammox sidestream of wastewater treatment plant... | place: USA: Virginia | collected 2017-08
AAATCCAAAAGCAGGATTTCCACTTTCCCACCGCGGCCTCATATGGATCAGAGAAGAAGAAAGGAGGCCTCTCCTGAACGCCGGCTGACGCCGTCGTTCAGGCTCATCGTTCGATTAGAAAATACTGCGCGCGAGAACGGCTCGAGACAGTTTGTGGATCAAGATAGACTTGGTCAATACCCTTCCCATGAAAAGCACGGCCTCGACTTCGCGAAGATACCATTGATATGTCCCGTCGTGTTTGGCGTAACCAAGAGAACATTTCCGCTCTAGCACGTGAGCCATACGGTGGCACAACTGAATCGTTGCCTGTTGGGCTTGCCATGGGCAGTAACCGTGCACAGGAGGCGATAAGCAGAGAAACGGGGCAGTGATTCATGGAGTAGGCGAGATACGCTACGTCTTGGCGGGTATTGCAGCTACCCAGAAACGGAAATGCTCAGCCAGGAGATTCCTGCCGGCTCGGTCCTCAATAAGATTCGCCCGAATCAGCGCCCTCCAGCGTTTCCAGCAAACCGGTTACGCTGTCGTAACTCATTCCCGGTGGAAGGCCAAGTCTACGCGGAACAACGACGAATGGTTTCGGCTCGGGTGGCTGGGGCGACATCAAGCCAAGGCGAAGAAAATGGTTGACGGTCTCTTCAAGAGTAGCCCCGGATTGCTGCATTGCCTGATTGAGAAGATGCACTACATCATCATTGAGAGTAAGGGTGGTGCGCACCTCTCGATAGTTGCACATCTTCAACGCGTCGGCGGCAAGTGCTCCATCAGGTACCGGGCCAGCAGGCTGTAGACGTGCAGCGACGTTCCTTCGCCTTCCGAGATGCTGTGGGTGCGGTTGGGGTAGGCCATCATATCGAAGGGTTTGCCCAACTCGACCAGGCGGTTGATGAGGCGTTCCGTGCCCGGGTAGTGGACGTTGTCATCTCCTGTTCCGTGCACGATGAGCAGGTTCCCCCTCAAGCCTTCGGCGAAATGGATGGGCGAACCTTCGCGATAGCCGGCGGCATTCTCCTCCGGCAATCCCATGTACCGCTCCTGGTAGATGGTGTCGTACAGGGTCTGGTCGGGAACCGGGGCCACGGCCATTCCTACTTTGTACAGTTCGGGGGAGCGGAACATCAGATTCAGAGTATTCGAGCCGCCGCCGGACCAGCCCCACACGGCCACGCGGCCGGCATCGAGATAGGGCCTCTGCGCGAGTAGCGCACGGACGGCCGCGGCCTGCTCCCGCGAGGAGAGCACTCCGACCGAACCGTAGATGACCTTGCGCCATTCACGCCCCTTCGGCGCGGGCGTGCCGCGGTTATCGACGCTGGCCACGATATACCCCTGATTCGCCAGCAGACGGTGGAACAGGGATCGGGCGCCGCCCCACTGGTCGACGGCGGTAACGCTGGCGGGCTCGCCGTAGACATGCATCAGGAGTGGATATTTGCGGGAGGGTTGGAAATCGAGCGGCTTCAGCATCCAGCCATCGAGCACGACTCCGCCGCCGATGTCCAGACGAAAGAACTCGACCGGTTGGCGGAGGAGCGCGGCGGCGGCTTCGCGCAGGGCGTGGTTGTCTTCGAGCGTGCGAACCAATACGTGTTTCGGCAGCCGCACGAGATCGGTCACGGGTGGCATGTCGAACGCCGACCGGGTGTGGAAGGCCCACTCGCCATTGGGAGCGATGGCATAGGTATGCGTGCCGGGTTCGTTTCGCGGCGTCAATCGTTCGGCCTTATTGGAGCCATCCAGGCGGGCGCGGAATAGATAGCGCTCGGTGGCGTTGCCGGGTGAGGCAAGGTAGTAGAGCCATTTTTCTTCGGAATCGACTTCCACCAGATCGATCACGTCCGCGCCCGGAGGCGTGGCCGGGCGAACATGTTTGCCGTCGCGGGAGATCACGTAAGCCCGGCGCCACCCGTCGCGCTCGCTCAGGAAGATGAATGCGGTGTTGTCATGGAGCCAGCGCATCTCATCCATGACATCTACCCAGGCTTTGTCTTCATCGGTGAAGACGCGCCGGGTTCTTCCGCTGGCTACGCCGGCCAACAGGACGTCATTTCTGTTCTGAAGACGGTTCATGATTTGTAGCGCCAGTTCGGTTGGACCGCACCACTCGATGCGCGGGATGTACTCGCCCGCGGCATCCATCTTCTTTGTGGCGCGGCTGGCGACATCCACCACATTTATGGAGATCAGGGAATTGGCGGTTCCCACTTTCGGATAGGGAAACCATCGGACTACCGGGTAGAGTGAGCCGGTTTGATTGACGAGCGGGAATCGCCCTACGGGCGACGTGTCGAAACGCCAGTAGGCGATGTGCTTCCCGTCCGGACTCCAGCGGAAGCCGTCGCGCAGGTTGAACTCTTCTTCGTAGACCCAGTCCGACGTGCCGTTGATAATCGTTTCGCTGCCATCCCCGGTCAACGCGCGGATTTTGTTGTTTTCGACATTCTCGAGATAAATATTGTTCTCGCGCACATAGGCCGCAAAGCGTCCGTCGGGGGAGAATTTGGCGAACATCAATGACGCCTCCGGAGCGCCGCCGCCAAGCTGCCGGAGTTTGCCGGAGCCGCGTTCGAGGATCCAATAATCGCCGCGCGTATTCTGGCGCCACACTTTACGGGTATTGGTAAACAGCAGCAGACGCGTGCCGTCGTTGGACCAGGAGTAGTCGGCAATTTCAAGCGGCTTTGTGCGGCCGGGCGGCGTGAGGGCTGCCGCGGAAACCAGCACATCCCGCCTGCCCGAAGCGGTGTGGTAGCGCACGATGGCTCCATCCTCGACGGTGGTGTAGGCGTTTCCGAAGTCCATCCATCGGGCGGGACCGAATGTCTTCGCCTTGAACTCCCCGGCAGCGAACAAGCGGCGCAGCGTGGATTGGAATTCGGTCCCGTCCTGCGCGTGCAAGGCGGCGGCCAGCGGCAGACAAAGGATGAGCAGGCGCATCGGCGGTCTCTTGATTGTGCAACACGGGGGCGGCGGCGCGAAACGAACCTATCCGTGAGCCGGTCACAAAGAAAGAAAAAAGATTAAACCACTGCAAATTGTGGAATTTATCATCCATCCACGCGGTTGTCCGGAAAAATGATGAGGTATTCTCGGGCCGGTTAGAGTATGCGTAAGATTCTCTCTATCGACGGAGGGGGGATTCGTGGCATCGTTCCCGCCCTCGTGCTCGCGAAGATCGAGCACCTCACCGGCAAACCGGTTGCTCATCTTTTTGACCTTGTCGCGGGAACTTCCACCGGCGGCATTCTGGCTCTTGCGCTGGCCAAACCGGGGGTGGAGCACCGGCCTCAGTATTCCGCCGGCGACGTGGCGGCCCTGTACGAAGATGAAGGCGCAACAATTTTCCGCAAACCGGCATGGCGCAAGTTTCTCCCGGCGGGCAACCTGCTGGAAGAACGCTATGCTGTCACGGGCATCGAAGACGTGCTGGAGCGCTATTTTGGCGAGGCGCGGTTGAATGAGGCTTTGACCGAAGTGCTGGTCACCAGCTATGAGATCGAACGCCGCGCGCCGTTCTTCTTCCGCTCGAGCAAGGCGCGGGAGGATGCCGGCTATGACTTTCCGATGAAGCAGGCCGCGCGCGCGACTTCGGCCGCGCCCACTTACTTTGAACCGCTCAAAATCGAGACGGGAGGCGCGAAAGGTTATTACGCACTCGTCGACGGCGGACTTTATGCGAACAACCCGGCCATGTGCGCCACGGTGGAGGGTCAGGAGTTGTTTCCGGGCGAGGAGTTGTTTGTGGTGTCCCTTGGCACGGGCGCGCTCACGCGTCCTCTGTCTTATCGCCACGCGAGAACGTGGGGGCTTGCCCGATGGGCGAAGCCCGTGCTCGAGATTGTGTTTGATGGGGTCAGCAGCACGGTTGATTTCCAACTGCGCCAGTTGCTCGGCAGGCGCTATTTTCGCCTGCAACCGAAGCTCGACGAAAGTCTTCAGGAGATGGACAACGCTTCGCCCTCGAACATACGCAATTTGAAACTGCTCGCCGAGGAGGTGATCCGGGAACACGCGGCCGGGCTGGATCAGCTCTGCGAGATGCTGAGTTCGTAGCCTCACCGGATGAAGGCGCAGTAGTCTTCCGCGGCTCCAATGGGCATACCCGGGGGAGGTTCGCTGCGTTTGGGGAGGCTGGAGGGCTTCGGATCTGTTTGAAACCTGGCGATCCGGCGCGCGGCTTGGGCAAAGTGGGCTCTCTGATTCGGATCATCTGTCACGGCGGTTTTCGAGAGCCAGGCCTGCAACTGTTCCAGTTTCGCGGCGGCGATCGCCCGCACCTGGGGTGAGCCCTTGTCATCCACAGACAACTCCATCATCCGGTGGAGCACGACTTCATCCACGATACGGGCCACTTCGGCGCGCAATCCCTTGCCGGGCGCGCGTTCCCAGGTGGCCCCAATGAGGCGGTCGAGCACTTCCGCAAGACCCGGATTCGCGCTGTCGCGAGCGCTGTACTGGACCAGGCGCCCGGCGCGCTCGGTGTTCAACATCAGCCCCACCGTCATGTCCGCCGCAGATTCGGCCGCGGACAGCGGATCGAATGTCAGTCCGGTACGAGAAGGGAAATACTCGCGAGTACGCGGGAATCCGAATGCGGGCGGCGGCAGCAGTTGCAGGATCCGCTCCGGGAGGGTCAACGCCTCCGGCTGGATGGTGGAAAGCAGAGCATCCATGGCTTTCCTCTGCACATCGCCGGGCACGATTCGGGTGACCAACTGTCCGTCCCCGCGGAGCGCGTAGGAGTAGAAGAGGCCGCCCAGGACTTTCGCCGCAGCCTCCGTCTGATAGCGATGGAGGAGGTAGAGCGTCACCAGCGGTTCCTGGAGCGTGCTCACCGGACGGCCCAGGGGAATATTGCTTTCCGAGAACCGCGCTAACGCGCGCTCGCGGATTTGCATCAGGCGGCGCAACTCCTCGGCGGCATCCGCTCCGTTGTCCCACAGATGCGCATTCGGGTGGGCGCTTCCTTCGGGGCGTGAATCCGCGTCGGTGATGAAGAAGAGGCCGCGCTTGTGCGCGTCCGCGAGGATGCCGGCAAGTTTCGGCGAGCCGTCCGCTACGCTGCCGAAATCCTGATACCCGTAGGCGATGGCCACCTTGTCCCACTCGCCGATGCCTGCCGTGTAGGCGTTCGACAAGTCGGGCTCCCCATCCGCCGCCATCCGGATCAGCGGGTGCGGATAGTCCATCACGGAGGCGCGGTCGTGCGCGCTGGCCACGTAGTTGTGCGCCAGTCCCAACGTGTGGCCCACTTCGTGAGCGGCCAGTTGCCGCAACCGGGCGAGCGACATCTCGAGCATCGCGCCCGGCGCCGGCTTGCCCGCTTCGTAGGGCGCCAGCAGGCCCTCCGCAATGAGGTAATCCTGACGCACGCGCAGGGAACCGAGCGTTACGTGTCCTTTGAGAATCTCGCCCGTGCGCGGATCGGTCACGGCGGCGCCATACGACCATCCCCGGGTGGAGCGGTGCACCCATTGGATTACGTTGTAGCGGATGTCCATCGGATCGGCTCCTTCAGGCATCCACTCCACCCGGAAAGCGTTCCGGTATCCCGCCGCCTCGAAGGCCTGATTCCACCAGCGCGCCCCTTCCATCAGGGCGGAACGGATGGGCTCGGGCGCCCCGCGATCCACGTAGTAGACAATCGGCTCGACGGGATCGCTCATCGCGGCCCGCGGGTCCTTTTTCTGCAACCGGCGCCGTGCCAGGTAACGTTTGCGCAAAGGGGAGGAGATCGGCGTCGAGTAATCGAAGAAGGTTTCGCTGAAGTAGCCCGCGCGCGGATCAAACATCCGCGGCTCGTAGCCGGGGGAGGGGAGCGCCACGAACGAATGGTGCTCGCGTACAGTGATCGCTTCCGGGCTTGGGGTCACTTCGCGAACCAAGGCGCCTTTCGGCTCGCCCGTGAAAGTCAGCGTCACCTCGACCTCGGTGTTGCGGGGAAAGTTCTTCGTCCGCGGCAGGTAGAACGCCGACCGGGATTCATCCAGGTGATAATTACCTTGCCTGGATTGCTGGAGCGTCTCGATTACATGGTGGACGTCGCGCAGATAGAAATTCGTGGCATCCACCAGGACGCGGCTTCCCTCTTCGGCTTCCACGCGGAACCCCCACAACACGGATTCCGCAAAGGACTCGTTCACCGCCCGGCGCTCGGCAGTATCGCCAGTCACCGCGCGAAAATCGTAGTTCGGCTGCACCAGGAGGACTTTCGGCCCGACGCGCGAAAACCGAACAATGCGCGTGCCTCCCAACTGTCCGCGGTCGAGTCCCACGTCATTCGACCCGAGTCCCGCGGGCAGCGAGCTTTGATAGAGAAACTCGGTGTCCCACCTGTCAATCTCCAGATACATTTTCCCGGCGCGCGCATCCCAATAGAACGGGAAGTAACCATCCTGTTTGGAGAGCCCTTCCACCTTGGAAGCGACCGGCGGAGGAGCGGCGGCAGGTTTGGACTGTCCCGGCGCGCAGCCTGCCACGCACGCCAACAACACCGCGGCCCGCAGAAACATAACAACTCCTCGAAAGAAGATTGAATGTTTCATTCTTGCAGACTGCGGCGACGTTACACTGAAGTTATGCGTGGGTTATTGTGCATGGCTGCCTTTCTGGGCGGGGTTCCGGCTGCCGCCCAGCAGGTGTGTCCGCCCACTCCCACCTACTCTCCCTGCGAACTGGTTTTCGATCTGAACGATCAGGAAGCAGCGTCCCATCCGAATCCCTACCTGAGCGTCGACATCCGAGCGGAGTTGCGCTCGCCGAACGCGCGGACGCTGCTCATGCCCGCCTATTGGGATGGCGGGCGCCGCATGGTGATCCGTTTCACGCCCATCGATCCCGGCTCGTGGGATTTTCGCATCACCAGCAACCTGCCCCGCTTCGATGCCAAGCTTGGAAAGATTGAAGCTACCGAGTCGCCCGACCCCGGGTTCCTGCTGCCGGCCAACGTCCATCACTGGATGTATTCGGAATCGCGCAAAGCGCATCTCTGGATGGGCGACGTGTTCCTCGAATTTCCAGTTGCGCCACAGGCCCAATTCGACGCTTATGTGGAGGCGCGCGCGAAGGCGAAGATCAACCACGTGCGCGGGCTTGTCCTGGGGAATCCCGGCGAGGAGAAACGGGCCTTCTTGGCCGCGGACCGGCCGGCTCCCGCTTTCTTCCAGCAACTCGACCAGCGCATCCTTGCTCTCAACAGGAAAGGCATCTTCGCCGATCTTGTCCTGGCCCACGATGCGAGGCAACTCGTGGGTTTGTTTCCGAACTGGAAAGACCGTGAGCAATTCATCCGGTATCTGATTTCGCGCTATGCGGCGATGCATGTTACCTGGCAGTTCTTCGCGGAGTTCGAGTCCGCGGACGACAGCCGGCAACTCATGAAGGATATGGGCACGCTTCTCAAGCAGAATGATCCCTACCACCATCCGCGCTCGACCGGCACAACCGCTACCTCCGCTCCACTTCTCGCCGACGGCTGGATGAACTACATTCAGCATTTCACGCAGGACGACGCGGTGGGCTCGATCGAGCACCAGATTTTCCCTTCGCCATTCGTCAATATCGGATTCGCCTCCGAATCGCAGGGCGCCGCCGCTTTCCTCAGCCGCTTGTGGAACGCCTCGATGGACGGCCAGTATCCCTCGGCGATGCTGGATTCGAAGAGCCTGGATTCAGCCTGTTCGAAGGCGATGACCGCGTGGTATGACCTCTTCCAGCGGACGCGCTGGTGGGAGTTGGAGCCATACTTCGATGTCGACGGCGGGCGCGCGCTGGCGCTGCCGGGCGTGGAATACGTGGTCTACATGGAGAAGCCGGACCAGATCGAGATTCTCATCGAGAAGCATGGCTACGATGTGTACTGGCTCAATCCGCTTACGGGAGAACTCACGCACGAAAAGAAGGATTTCAAGGGGGAAAAATACGTTGCGGAGCCGCCGGACAAGACGCATCCATGGGTACTCCATCTCTCGCGCGACGGCCATAAGGAAGGGATGAGATCCTACAAGTTCGAATCGCGCCCCAACCTCATGCAGGAGGTCGAACAGAATCCTTTGAAGATGCCGTTCGACGTGATGGAACCGGTCACCGATCCGTTAGCGCTTTCGAAGCCTGTTCCGTACCTTGTGAAGCTCAAGCGGGAAACCCGCGGCACACGCCAGATGATGTATCTGTGGACCGGCGAGGTACCCACGGAAGAGCGCGGTTACCGGATTCTCGGCACCGGCGACAAGGGCACTCTCCACATCCCGGCGAATCTCGCGAAGATTTTCCCGGCGGTCTTCAACATGCGCATTTACGCCATCAACGCAGTCGGGAAAGTCTATGCCGTGGACAAGGTCTTCCGCCTCACCCAATGACGCCGCGCATCCTGGCCATTGACACCACCTCCGACTTCGGCAGTCTCGCTCTCGCCGAGGGTGACCGCATCGTCGAAGAGGTTGCTCTGCACTCGAACGAAGGATTCGGGCACATTCTGTTTGGCCAACTCGAGGGCTTGCTTGAGCGGCACGGTTGTGCGCTCGACGGGCTGGCTTGTCTTGCCGCGGCCGCCGGGCCGGGTTCGTTCACCGGAGTCCGCGTGGGCCTCGCGGCCGCCAAGGGACTTGCGGATGTGCTGGCTAAACCCGTTGTCGCGGTCAGCAATCTGCGCGCTTTGGCCGCCTTCGGCTCTCATGCTCTTCGCGCTCCGCTGATCGATGCGCGGCGCGGCGAAATCTATGGCGCGCTCTATGATGCCGGTGGAAATCTGATACAGGAGGAGGTGGTGATGAAATTTCCGGACTGGCTCCGCCAACTCCCGCAAGCCGGCATTGAATTTCTCTCGCCGGATCTGCCGCTGTTCGCGGCGGCGCTCCGCGCGACGCCATGGGAGCATGCCGCCCTGACAGAGACTCCGCGCCACCTTGCGGCGGCCGTGGCGCGCATCGCCGTCCAGGATTTTCTCGCCGGTCGTGCTCAGGACCCGCTGTGGGTGGACGCGAACTACGTCCGCAGATCGGATGCGGAACTGCTTTGGAAGGACCACTAGCCGCGTCCGCGTCAGGCCCGCGCCTCTTCGATCGGCTGCGGCACACCCTCCCGCTGCTGCCATCAGCACCTCGAGCTGCTGCACTGCGAGGGGGAATCCGGAACTCCATACTCTGCCGGCGGCTCGGATGGCGAAGTGAGCGGCGGGTGCAGGAGGCTCCAGAGTGGCGGCGCTCATACCTCGCCGTGTGCACCATTCGGGTACTCGGAAGATTGCTCAAAGTCGCAAGGCCGCCCACCGGCGGCGTCGGCCAAGGGGGCCGGTTTGCCCCCTTCCCGACCGGAGTGCGACGGTAGAATCAAACGGCCGTGAGCCTTCTCACGTGGAACCGTTTCCTGACTTTTCAGCGTGGCGATACGTAAATGCGTGCGGGCGGCGTCAATGGGGGCGTATTAACGGCCGCGGCTTGCCGGGGCTGTCGTGTGGCTGCGGCGTTTTATGGGAGCTATCAAATCGAATGCAACCGAAAGTTGAGATGTCAACGGTTTGGGCCATAGTATTTCGTGGCTGGTACAATTGCTAGCCATGACCCGCTTGGTGCTTGCCCGCCGCGAGTTTTTCCGCTTTCTCGCGAGTAGTCCCGTGCTGGCGGCGGCACAAGACGCTTCGAACCATACGGTCGCTTCCATCAAGGACGCGCTGAACACCATGGACTTCGAGCCGCTTGCGCGGAAGGCCTTGCCGCCAGCGCATTGGGGCTACCTAGCCAGTGGCGTGGACGATGACGTTACGGTTCGCATGAACCGTGAAGCGATGACGCATTTTCAGTTGCGGGCGCGTCGACTGGCCGGGATCGTGAAGCCGGACTTGACGACGGAAGTGTTTGGTGGGCTGTGGGAGACGCCCATCTACGTGAGCGCGGTCGGTGGCCAGCGCGCGTTACACCCGGAGGGCGAGTTGGCCACGGCTCGAGCGGCGAAGGCCCGTAAGACTACTCAGATGCTGTCCACGAACACGTCGACGTCCCTGGAGGAGGTTGGTAAGGCGCTGGGCACCGCTCCTTGGTTTCAGTTCTACATGCCGGTGACGTGGTCGGAAACCGAGAAGCTAGTGCGTCGTGTGGAGGCTGCCGGTTGCCCGGTATTGGCGTGGACAATTGACCGGGTGAACGGTAGAAATACCGAGACGAGCGCGCGTCTTGCTAGGGCCGATACGCGAGACTGCCTTGCGTGCCACGCGACACACCCCATCACTGGCTCTGGTGCGCAGAATCGGCGCGCGATGCCGATGTTCAAGGGGCTTTCTGGTGAGTTGCATCCCGCCGAGGCGAACTGGAGCTACGTTGACAGGCTCAGGAAGATGACCCGGATGAAGCTTGTGCTCAAGGGGATTGACACGGCTGAGGATGCAGTGCTGGCGCGCGAGCATGGCGCGGATGGCGTGGTGGTCTCGAACCATGGCGGGCGCTCAATGGAGACTGGTCGCGGGACGATCGACATCCTGCCGGAGGTCGTCGACGCAGTGGGATCGCAGGTAGCTGTCTTTGTGGATGGCGGATTTCGCCGGGGAACTGACATCGTGAAAGCGCTGGCGCTTGGTGCCCGCGCCGTGGGGATCGGCAGGCCCTACGCTTGGGGCTTGGCCTCGTTCGGTCAGGAAGGAGTCGAGCGCGTGCTGGAGATCTTGCGCGCAGAGCTAACTATGACGATGCTGGGTTGCGGGCTTGCGTCCACGCGGGAAATAACGCGGGCTTGCATTCTTCGGAACGGCAGCAAAGTAGGCTAACGCACGCAGCGCTCCGACGGCACGCTGCTGCAACTCTGACTCAATCCCAACTTCCTCATAGGGGTCAACCGTCAACATCTCCCTCCGTCAGAACAGGCTGACTGCGGGAAGCAGTGGCTCCCACAAAGTCGCGAAGGGTAGAGCAATCGCCTCCGCGCTTGTACGTGTACACCCTTACTCGTTGAAGTGAGGCTTCCATCCCACCGCCCGATCCGAATTGCTGCCATCGCACCGCCGTTCCCACCGGGCGGCACTCCCCATCGCAAGCCCCGCATAGGTGCCCCCCTCCGAGCCCACTAAGCCACCCCTAAGCCCGGGCCTCTTCGATTGCCTGCGACACACCCTCCCACTCCGCCATCAGCGCCTCGACGCGCGCCCGCTTCTCGCCCATTCCCACAGTCAGTTTCATGGTGTGCTCCACGCTCTGAAACACCGCCAATTCGCGTTCGGCGTGCGCGATCTCTTCTTCGAGGCGGGCGATTTCTTTCTCGATGGCTCCGGCGCGGTTCTCCATCTGTTTCAGCTTGATGGGATTGACGCGTTTGGCAGGCTTTGCTTCTTCCGCTTCGGCGGGAGCGGCCACCACCGCCACCGGAATCTGCTCCAAACCGCCCGCGGCCTCCTGCTCCTTGCGGAACAGGTAATCCTCATAGTTGCCCGCGTAGATCCTTACTTCGCCATCACCGATCTCGAACACCTTCGTCGCCAGCCTGTCGATGAAATAACGGTCGTGCGAGACGAACACCAGCGTTCCGTTGTATTTCTGCAATGCCTCGAGCAGCACGTCCTTGGCACGCATATCGAGGTGGTTCGTCGGCTCGTCGAGCAGCAGGAAGTTGGAAGGATGCAGCAGCAGGCGCGCCAGCGCATAGCGGTTCCGCTCACCGCCGCTCAGTACGCCGATGCGCTTGAAGGCGTCGTCATCACTGAAGAGGAAGCATCCGAGCAGCGTGCGCAGTTCCGTCTGCGTGCGGTTTTCGGAGATGCTCACCAGATCATCGAACATGCGCGCGTTCGGATCGAGTTCCTTGTATTGGTCCTGCGCGAAGTAATCCGGGTCGACGTTGTGCCCCAACCGGTATTCGCCGGCAGTCAGCGGCTCTGTCCCGGCGAGCAGTTTGATGAGCGTCGACTTCCCTGCCCCGTTCACGCCCACCAGCGCAATGCGGTCGCCGCGTTCGATGAGGAAGTTCACGTTCGTGAGCACGCGTTTGGCGCCGTAGCTCTTATCCACTTTCACGAACTCGGCCACCACGCGCCCACTGGGTTTGGGCTGCGGAAAATTGAAGTGGATGGTGGCTTCTTCCGGCGGCACTTCGACGCGTTCGATCCGTTCCAGTTCCTTGATGCGGCTCTGCACCAGTTTGGCCTTCGAAGCCTGGGCGCGGAAGCGGCTGATGAACGCCTCGAGTTGCTCGATGCGTTCGTTCTGGTTGCGCGCGACAGCCCGCAAGTGATCGAGACGCTCCTGCTTCAATTCGAGGTACTTCGAATAGTTGCCGGGATAGAACCACACCTTCTTGTTCCAGATTTCGATGAGCCTGTCGACGGTGACATCGAGGAAATACCGGTCATGCGAGATGAGGATGTAGGCATGCGGATAGGAGCGCAGATAGCTTTCGAGCCAGTTGCGGGCCTCGAGATCGAGATGGTTCGTGGGCTCGTCGAGCAGCAGGAGGTTGGGCTTTTCGAGCAGCAATTTCGCGAGAGCGATGCGCATCTGCCAGCCGCCCGAGAATTCATCCGTGTAACGGTACCAATCCTCTTTGTGGAAGCTGAGGCCGGCGAGCACCGTGCCCACCTGCGCCTCGAGCGAATAGCCGTCGCGGGTGCGAAATTCGGTGTCGATCTGGTGGTAGCGGTCCACCAGCAGCGAATACTCCTCCGATGCGGGATCGATCTCTCCCATGCGGTGGTTGAGTTCCTCCAACTCGGCTTCCATCGCCTTCAGATCGTGGAAGACGCTGAGGCATTCCTCGAACACCGTGCGCCCGCGCAGAGAGAGCCCCTCCTGGGGGAGATAGCCAAGCTTGGTTCCGCGCACAGAGGCGAGTTCCCCCGAGTCGAGTTGCTCGATGCCGGCGAAGATCTTCAGAAGCGTCGATTTACCGGTGCCGTTGCCGCCCACGATGCCCGCGCGGTCTCGCGGCCCAACCAGCCAATCGGCATCCTCGAACAGGACCTTCGGGCCGAACCGCTTGCCCGCCTTAATGAGTTGAATCATGCCTCTACTCCGGCTTGTGACGCAGCACGCAGCCTCCGCGCGCCTGGGTCAGTTTGCCGTCTTCCACCATCACGACGCCATTCACCAGCACCCAGTCGAAGCCTTCCGAATACTGGTGCGGGCTCTGGAAGGTGGCCTTGTCCTGAACCTTCAGCGGATCAAAGATCAGAAGATCCGCGGCGAAGCCTTCGCGCACCAGGCCGCGGTCGCGGAAGGCAAACGTGCGCGCCGGGAGCGACGTCATGCGCCGCACGGCATCCTCGAGGGTGATCACTTTCCGTTCCCTGACAAATTCCGCCAGCACTCGGGCGTTCGTTCCGTAGGAGCGCGGATGCGGCATACCGATTCCGAATTCACGAATGCCGCCGTCACTTGCCACCGCGGTGTTCGGATAGCGCATGATGCGCTCCACGTCCTGTTCCCCCATCGAGTGATAGACCATCTGCGCGCCGCCCGCGGTGATCAGATCGAGCACGGTCTCGATCTCATTGGCGAGGGTCTTCTCGCGCCCCTTCATGACGTTGACTTCGCTGATGGTCTTGCCTTCGTAGGAGGGCTCGGGCTTGAAGCCGGCGACGGTGGCGTAGGAATAGTCCGCGTGGCCCAGGTCCTTCAGTTTCTGCTCCATCTCCGCGGCGATGCGCTTCCGCGTCTCGGGATTCGAGAGGCGCTCGGCAATGGCGTCTTTCCCGTCGGCCAGCGCCCAGGAGGGCAGCGTGATGCCGAGGTTGGTGCTGGAACGGTCATAGGGATACTGATCCACCACGACGTCGACACCCTGGCGGCGGTACTTCTCGACCAGCGCCAGCGATTTGTCCGAGGCTCCCCACAGGCGCTGGTTGTCGATCTTGAAGTGGGACAACTCTACCCGCGCGCCCGCTTCTCCGCCCGCGCGGACCGCCTCCTCGATGGCCTCCAGCACTTTGGCGCCTTCGTCACGCATGTGCGAGGCGTAAACGCCGCCCATTCTGCCCGCGGGTTTGGCAAGGGCCACCACCTCGTTGCTGTTCGAATACGTGCCGGGGATGTAGATCAATCCGGTGGAGAATCCAACCGCGCCCTCGCGCATGGCCTGCTCCACCAGTTCCTGCATTTGCGCGATCTCCCCGGGAGTGGCGAGGCGGTTCGCCGTGCCCATCACTTCGCGCCGCACGGTATTGTGCCCGATGAGAGAGGCGACGTTGAGTCCCAACCCGAGCGACTCGAGCTTTTCGAACCATGGGCCCAGCGGCAGTTCCGATCCGCCGCAGTTGCCGGTGACGACGCTGGTGACGCCGTCGAGCAGGTAATTGTCGCCGCGCGGCATCTTTTCCACGTCGCCTTCGATATGGGTGTGGACGTCAATGAAGCCCGGCGCCAGCACGCGTTCGCGCGCATCGATGACGCGATCGGCTGTCTTCTCCGAGAGGTTCCCGATGGAGGCGATCACTCCGCCTTTCACGCCCACGTCGGCGCGGTACCAGGGGTTGCCCGTACCGTCCATCACGCGCGCGTTCCGGATGAGGACGTCGAAATCAGCGCCCATCAGGGCCGCGGAGAGAGACAGGAAAACAAGCAGCGGCTTCATGCCACGGGTCCGAGGAAGAAATTCAGAGCTTTGGCGATATAGCTCTTCATCTCGGCGCGTTTCACCACGTCATCGAGAAAACCGTGATTGAGCAGGAACTCGCTGCGCTGGAATCCCTCCGGCAGTTTTTGGCGAATGGTCTGCTCGATGACGCGCGGCCCGGCGAAGCCGATGAGCGCTCCGGGTTCGGCGATATTGAGGTCGCCGAGCATCGCGAAACTCGCGGTGACGCCGCCGGTGGTCGGATTGGTCATGACGCTGATGTAGGGAATCTTCGCGTCGTCCAGGCGCATGAGGGCGGCGGAAATCTTGGCCAACTGCATGAGGCTGACAGCGCCTTCCTGCATGCGGGCGCCGCCGGAAGCGGAAACAATAATGAGAGGGGCCTTTTTGGCGATGGAGCGCTCGATGGCTCGGGTGATCTTCTCACCCATCACCGCGCCCATGCTGCCGCCGATGAATTTCAATTCGAGCACGCAGAGCACCACGTGGCGCCCCTCGAGTTTGCCTTCCACGGAGAGCAGCGCGTCCGGCATTTTCAGCGATTCCTGCATTTCCGCCAGCCGCTTCCTGTATGGCTTCGAATCGACGAACTCGAGCGGATCCGTGCAGGTCAGATTCTTGTCGAACTCTTCATAATCCCCGTCAAGCAGGAGTTTGACGCGCGAGGCGGCGTCGATCTTGAAGTGATGCCCGCATTGCGGACAACAGTTCATGTTTTCGTCGAGCGCCTTGCGCCAGATGATCTGCCCGCATTCTTCGCACTTCTGCCACAAACCTTCGGTCTTGACAGAACGATCGCCTTCGGGCTGCGCGGATACGCCGGGTGTTTTTCGAGTGAACCAAGCCATGGATGCGGCTGCTTATACAGACAACTCAACTTAAGTTAGCGCGGGTACGGATGGCCCCGCAACGTGGCGAAGGCGCGGTAGATCTGCTCGGCGAGCATGGCGCGGGCCAACTCGTGGGGAAATGTCATGGCCGAGAGCGACAGCAGCAGGTCGGCTTTGTCCTTCCATGGGGGAGGCAATCCGTCCGCTCCGCCGACGAGGAAGACGACATCGCGCGCCTCTTTTTCCCATCCCTCGAGCATGGAGGCGAACCTCGAGGAATCGATGCTTTTCCCGGCAGGGTCGAGGAACACCTTCTTCGCTGAGGGGTGGCGCGCGGGCAGGTCAAAACGGCGCGGATCGATTTCCCGCATCTCGCAGGCTGCCCAGCGGGTGGCGCGCTTGAGAAACTCCGCCGCAATCGCGTTGGCGTGCTCATCGCGCGCCTTCCCGATAAAATAAAGATACAGCTTCAAACGCCTGCCTCGACGCTTGGGCAGCTATGGCACAATGAAAGTTCCCCCCTTCATTCATTAGGAATGAATCACTAAGGACACCATCATGACAGAGATTACTAAGATCGTTGGCAGAGAAATACTGGATTCCCGCGGCAACCCGACCGTGGAAGCCGACGTGACCCTTGCGGACGGCAGTTTTGGCCGCGCCGCTGTTCCCTCCGGAGCATCCACGGGAGAGCACGAAGCGGTGGAGCTTCGGGACGGGGACCGCGCCCGCTATCTGGGCAAGGGAACCACACGCGCCGTGCGTCACATCAACCACGAAATCGCTGCCGCGCTGAAAGGGATGAACGCTGCCAACCAGGCGGAAATCGACGCCCGCATGATCAAGTTGGACGACACCGCCAACAAGGGGCGGTTGGGCGCGAATGCCATTCTCGCTGTTTCGATGGCGGCGGCCCGGGCCGCGGCCGCATCGCACAAACTGCCGCTTTACCGCTATCTGGGCGGGGTGAATGGCAACGTTCTGCCGGTGCCGCTGATGAATATCCTCAATGGGGGCGCGCACGCCGACAATTCCGTGGATCCGCAGGAATTCATGATCGCTCCGCACAGCGCCACTTCGTTTGGAGAAGCGCTTCGCATGGGCGCCGAGGTGTTCCACACGCTGAAGACCGTGCTGAAGAGCAAGGGCTACTCGACGGCGGTGGGGGACGAAGGCGGCTTCGCGCCGAACCTCAAGTCCAACGAAGAAGCGCTGGAAGTCATCATGGAAGCCATCATGAAGGCGGGTTATTCGCCGGGCGGCGACATCTCCCTGGCTCTCGATCCGGCAGCGAGCGAATTCTACGACACGGAAAAAGAGAAGTACGTTTTTAAGAAGTCCGACAAGAGCGAGCGCACGCCGGAACAGATGGTGGAATTCTGGGCCCGGTGGGCCAGGGAATACCCCATCCTCTCCATTGAAGACGGCATGGCCGAGGACGACTGGAAGGGCTGGAAACTGCTCACGGAGAGGATCGGCGACAAGGTTCAACTTGTCGGCGATGATCTCTTCGTCACCAACACCAAGCGCCTCGCCCGCGGCATCGAGGAAGGCATCGGCAATTCCATTCTCATCAAAGTGAACCAGATCGGAACGCTCTCGGAAACACTCAACGCGATCCGCATGGCCACCGCGGCCGGCTACACGTCGATCATCTCCCACCGTTCCGGAGAGACCGAGGATGCGTTCATTGCCGACCTCGCCGTTGCCACCAATGCAGGGCAGATCAAGACCGGTTCAGCCAGCCGCACGGACCGCATCTGCAAATACAATCAGCTTCTGCGCATCGAAGAGGAATTGGGAAGCGCCGCCAGGTTCGCGGGCCGCAAAGCATTTCTCCAGTAGATTGACGCGGTAAGGAACTAAATGCTCAAGAAACGTCCTGTCGTACTTACCATCCTGGATGGATTTGGTTATAGTCCCATCACGGAAGGAAACGCCGTTTTTCATGCGCGCAAGCCCAATTTCGGCCGGTTGATGAACGAGTTCCCGAACACGCTCATCGAAGCGAGCGGCCCCTGGGTGGGGCTGCCCGAGGGGCAGATGGGAAACAGCGAGGTGGGCCACCTCAACATCGGCTCGGGCCGCGTCATTCACATGGACGTGACCAAGATCGAGCTCATGATCCTCAACGGGGAGATCTATGAGAACCCGGTTCTCAAGGCCGCCTATGCGCACGCCCGCGGACGCCGGCTTCACCTGATGGGACTGTTGAGCGACGGCGGAGTGCATTCGCACATTACCCACCTCTTTGCGCTCCTCGAAATGGCGAAGCGCGAAGGGCTCACGGACGTGGTGGTGCACTGCTTCATGGATGGCCGCGACACGCCGCCTCACAGCGGAGCAGGCTTCGTCGAGCAGTTGCAGCAGAAGATGCGGGAGATCGGGATTGGCCGCATCGCTACAGTGGTTGGCCGCTACTACGCCATGGACCGTGACAAGCGCTGGGAGCGCGTGGAGGCCGCCTACAACGCCATTGTCCTGGGCGACGCCGCGAGATCCGCCGACCCGCTCGAGGCGGTGAAGCAATCGTATGAATCGGGCGTGACCGATGAGTTCATCAAGCCGGTCACCATCGTCAATGAGAAGGGCGAGCCCACGGGCCTCATCCGCGACGAGGACGCCGTGCTGTTCTTCAACTTCCGCGCAGACCGCGGGCGCGAACTGACGATGGCGCTTCGGGACCAGACGCTCGAAAAGCCGTCCCGCGCAAACATGCCGAAAAACCTCTACTACGTCACGATGACGCAGTACGACAAGACGTTCGGCGTGCCGTTCGTGATTGTCAACGAGCCGCCGGAAAAAACCTTCGGCGCAATTCTTTCCGCGCACGGCCTCAAGAACCTGCGCACCGCGGAGACGGAAAAATACCCACATGTTACCTACTTCTTCAACGGCGGCATCGAGAAGCCGTACGCGGGGGAAGAGCGCGAACTCGTGGCCTCGCCCAAGGTGGCCACTTATGACTTGCAGCCGGAGATGAGCGCGCGAGGCGTGTGCGACGTCGTGATGAAAGCGCTCGAGAGCGACAGCTTCGACGCGATCATCGTGAACTTCGCCAACCCCGACATGGTCGGCCATACCGGAGTTTTCGAAGCAGCGGTGAAAGCCGTGGAAACGTGCGACGAATGTCTGGGCCGCATCTATCCCGTGCTCAAGGAAAAGAATGGAGCGTGGATCGTCACGGCCGATCACGGGAACGCGGAAACCATGATTGACCCGGTGACCAGGGGACCGCACACGTACCACACCACGAATCCCGTGCCGCTGTTCATCGCCAGCGCGGAGAAACTGCCGCTGCGCAAAGGCGGCTCCCTGCGCGACATCGCGCCCACCATGCTCGGCCTGCTCGGAATTCCCAAGCCGCCCGAGATGACCGGAGAGGATCTTCGCATCATTGGGGACTGATACAATCGTCCCTTCAGGAGAAATATTTGTTGAGTACTCAAGCCATCCAGTTGCATGTCGACCTCGAAGTCGACCCGGCCAGGGAAGCCGATCTCGTCAAGACATACAAAGAGGTGTTCCGCCCCACGATCAGCCGGCAGCCCGGCTTTGTGGAGGTCGCACTGCTCAAGGCGCGGAAGAGCGGAGCATGGCGGCTGCTCATCAGCTTCGCCGCGGAAGAGCAGCGCCTCACCTGGGTGGCCAGCGACGACCACCAGGTGGTGTGGCCCCAGATGGAAGCCAACCTCACCGGCAGTAAGTTCTCTGCCGGCCTGTTTGACGTGCAGTAAAAAAGAGTTGGGTGAACCTGACCTGCTGCCGTTCTGTCTGAGGGGGCGTTCGAGCTACGGCGCACCGCCCTGCTTGATATTCTAGGAACAGGTCATCCCCTATGATCTCCATTGTCATCCCCATTCACAATGAGGAGCCGGCCATCCTGCCCCTCTACGACCGGCTCACCACCGTATTGGAAGGCATGCGCAAGCCTTACGAAATTCTCTTCGTGGACGACGCCTCCACGGATCGCAGTTTCGAACTTCTGGCGAACCTGGTGGAGACCGACCCACGCCTCAAGGTGATCCGTCTGCGGCGCAATTTCGGCCAGACCGCCGCGCTTTCCGCGGGCTTTGACGAAGCGCAGGGCGAGGTGATTGTTTCCCTTGATGGCGATCTGCAACATGACCCCGAGGACATCCCGAACCTGCTGGCGAAAATCGAAGAGGGATACGATATCGCTTCCGGATGGCGCAAGAACCGCATCGACAACGCGGTGACACGCAAGATTCCGTCACGCATCGCCAACTGGCTGATGTCGCGAGCGAGCGGGCTCGATCTGCATGACTTCGGCACCACTTTCAAGGCTTACCGCGCGGAGATTCTCAAGGACATCAACCTGTACGGCGAATTGCACCGCTTCATTCCGGCGCTCGCCAGCCAGTATGGCGCGCGCGTAGCGGAAGTGCCCATCCGCAACACGCCGCGGGTGAGCGGCGCATCACATTACGGCCTCAGCCGCACGTTCCGCGTCCTGTACGACATCATCACCATCAAGTTCCTGCTCAGCTACTTTACGCGTCCGATGCACTTCTTCGGCACGGCTGGGCTGGCAGGCACGGGGCTCGGCGGCCTGATCATGTTTTACCTGTTTTGCTACAAGATCACGGGCCATGACATTGTTCTGGAGCACGGACCGCTGATGATCGCGGGGGCAATTCTTCTGCTGATGGGACTGATGATGTTCTCCACCGGCCTGCTGGGCGAGGTACTCATCCGCACGTACTTCGAAAGCCAGGGACGGCGCATCTACGCCGTTCGGGAAGTGCGCACGAAGCGCGAACCTCAGGTTGCCGACGGGCCGGGTAGATGAAATCCCGACGCCAGGCCCTGCGCGCCGCTGCCTCGGCAGTGGCGGCGCTTCCCGTGCTCGGGCAGCACCAGCACTCCCCTGCCACAACAGATTCGGCGGCGCCCTACAAAGCCAGGTGGGCCACGGCCGGGGAAATGCATGAGCTTGCCGAAGCGGCCGACCTCATCATTCCGCGCACGGATACGCCCGGCGCCTCCGATGCCAAAGTTCAGGAGTACATCGACTATGCGCTCTCGGGCGACCCCAAGCGCCAGGCAGTTATCCGGGCGGGTCTGAAATGGCTTCGCGGCGTGCCCGCGGACAAGCGCGCGGCCGCGCTCCAAACGGCGAGTGAGAATCCGCGCACGCCAAACGGCCGCTTCTTTCAGTTGATGAAAGAACTCACCATCGACGGCTACTATCAGAGCCGCGAAGGACTGGCCGGAGAACTCGGCTGGAAGGGCAATACCTACCTGCCGGAGTTCAAAGGCTGCACCCACCCCGAACACAAAGGCTAATCCATGCAGATCATCAAGCCGGCCGAGGTCCACGACGTCATCATCATCGGAAGTGGAGCGGCGGGCGGCATGGCGGCCTGGAACCTCACTCGCCAGGGCATCAACGTGCTCATTCTCGACGCGGGCACGAAATTTCCGCGCCACACCTACTGGACCCACGTGAAACCCTGGGAATGGTGGCGCAAGCTCGACAAAGGGGACCGGCCGCCGCAGTTCGAACTCGACAAGAAGGAGCAGCCCTACGAGACGGAGGAAGGCCGCACTTTCGACCTCATCCGCGTGTGGGGCCGCGGAGGCAAGACCAACATCTGGGGGCGCGTCTCTCTGCGCTACTCGGATGTGGACTTTCTGGGGCCGGCCAGGGACGGGTGGGAAATCCCATGGCCCATCCGCTACAAGGATATCGGTCCTTACTACGACAAGGTGGATCAACTCATTGGCGTCTGCGGCGGCGATGATGACCAGGACACGCTGCCGGGCAGTAAGTATCATCTACCCGCGCCCGCCCCGCGCTGCGGAGAGCAACTTCTCAAGAGAGCCGGCAAAACAATTGGCATAAACATTGTTGCGGGGCGGCGGGCGGTCCTGACCAGACCGCACAATGGCCATCCGCAATGCCACTACTGCGGCGTCTGCGGCCGCGGGTGCGACGTGGGGGCGTTTTTCAACTCGAGCGACTTTCTGCTGGAACCCGCCTTCCGGACCGGCAGGCTGAAGATCATCGACAATGCCGTGGCCGCGCGGGTGTTGAACGACAAGAGCGGGAAGGCGAGCGGGGTACAGTACTTCGACCGGCACACGAAGCAGGAACACCAGGCGCGCGGCAAAGTTATCGTGGTGGCCGCCTCGTGCATCGATTCCACGCGTATTCTGCTCAATTCGAAGTCCACGGAATATCCGAACGGCATCGGCAATTCAAGCGACGTCATCGGGCGCTATCTGGTGGAGCAGGTGCGCTTCCACATGTACGGCTTTCTTCCCGAACTGATGGGCGCGCCTACGCAGAACGATGACGGCATCGGCGGAGCCCACATTTACCTTCCGCGCTTCAATCATCGCGGCGGAAAGCGCGATTACCTGCGCGGTTACGGGATGCAGTTCTGGGGCGGCGGCGCGCAATCGAATGCCAGTTTCGGAAAAAAGCTTCCGGGTTTTGGCGTGGAACTCAAACAGGCCATCAAGAAGCGCTACCCCGCTCTGGTTGCGCTTCATCCCTACGGCGAGGTGCTGCCCCGCAAGGAGAATCGCGTGACGGTGGACCCGGCGCGCACCGACGCCTACGGAGTTCCCATCGCGAAAATCACGTACGCCATCGGCGACAACGAGCGCAAGATGATCGCGGAGATGTATGACTCGGCTGAAGCCATCCTGCGCGCCGCCAAGGCGGAGATACTCCCGTTCGAGCGCGGCTGGATCGACACTCTCGGCAGCGCCATCCATGAGCATGGCGCCTGCCGCATGGGAGATGACGCAAAACGCTCAGCTCTGAATCGCTACTGCCAGTTCCACGATGTGAAGAACCTGTTCTGCGTCGATGGGGCGGCATTCCCCACCTGCACGGAAAAGAACCCGACGCTTACGATTCTTGCCAACGCGTGGCGCGCCACGGATTACCTTGCGGGCGAGATGAAGGCGGGGAGGCTGTAGGCGGTTCAGAGAATCGTCATCGAGACGCAACCCTCGCTTCCCAAGCCGGATTTCACCGGCATCTGGCGCTTCCACAAAGAACGCAGCAGGCTGGAAATCCCTGCGCCAGACCGCTCCCGGTTCGAGATCGAACACCACGATCCTCTCTTCCGCCTCACGCGCACGCTTGTGTACGGCGCCCAATCCAATACATTCACTATTGAACTCATTGCGAATGGCGAGCCTTCGGCAAGGCGGATCGGCGATATAACCTGTGGTCCGCCTGACCTGGGATGGAGCAGACGTGTCTGGGTCACTGCGTGCGAAATGACCCAGAAAACGGTGGGAGATTTCCCACTTAAGGGCAGGAGATCGTTTTCCCGGCCCTAAGTCTACAGTAACGTGTGGATTGGCCCGTCGATTGCATCCATCTACGCAAAGCCCGTGGGGCTTCGTGAAAGGACAATCGCCAATGCGACTCTGGAAGGACGCAGGCCACCTCATCCGGCTGGTCCTGCTGCTTGTGATCCTAGTGGTTGCGTTCCTTGTGATCCGCCGGGCGGTGATACCGGAAGGGTTCGGCCGCTACGGCCACTTCCGGCCAGCCGCGCTCGAGGAAATCCGCATGCGGCCGGTTCACTTTGCAGGCCGCGCGGCGTGCGAAGCATGCCATTCCGATGTCGTCGAGGTCAAGAAATCAGGTAAGCACGCCGGCCTGTCTTGCGAAGCCTGCCACGGTCCGCTGGGGAAACACGCCGAAGATCCGGAAGTAAAACCCGTCCTGCCCAAGGCCGTTGCTCTATGCGGCCGCTGCCATGAGGCCAACTCCGCCAGGCCCAAATGGTTTCCGCAGGTGAACACGAAGGAACATTCCGGAGGAGAATCCTGCGTGACGTGCCACAAGCCGCACAAGCCGAAGTTCGGAGAGTAATTCCCATGTCCACCAACCGCCGAGAATTCCTGACCGAGTGCGGCAAGTATCTGTTCCTCACCTCCGCCGCAATGACCGCCCTGGACTTTGTCATCGACGGCAAGGCGGAGGCGGCGCCCAACTACGTGATGACCAATCACTGGTGGGCGATGACCATCGACATCGAAAAGTGCATCGGCTGCGGCAACTGCGTACGTGCCTGCGCCGAGGAAAACAATGTCCCCGTAGGCTTCTTCCGCACGTGGGTGGAACGATACTACGTCCCCGATTTTCCTTCCACCAAAGTGGAAGTCGATTCGCCGAACGGCGGCAAGGACGGCTTTCCGGATCATCCGCATACCGGAGGGAAGAGCTTCTTCGTCCCCAAAATGTGCAACCACTGCTCCGACTCGCCGTGCGTGCAGGTGTGCCCCGTGGGCGCCACGTTTGAAACGCCGGACGGACTCGTGCTGGTGGACGAGAAATACTGCATCGGCTGCCGCTATTGCGTGCAGGCCTGCCCCTACGGCTGCCGCTACATTCACCCGGAAAAGAACACGGTGGACAAGTGCACACTGTGCTACCACCGCATCAGCAAGCAACTCGAACCGGCGTGCTGCGAAGCCTGTCCCACCGGCTGCCGCAAGCTCGCCGATCTCAAAGACCCGAAGGACCCGGTACATGAGTTCCTCCGCGTCAACAGCATCCAGGTTCTGAAACCGCACATGGCCACGGGCGCCAAGGCGTACTACCGCGGGCTTGACGGCGCGGTCCGATAAAGGAGGTTATCCCTTGCAAGAAGTGCTACACGGCGTGGAAGGGTTCATGTACCCGGACGAGGTGGAGTTACAGTGGAGCCTGCTCATTGTTCTCTATCCGTACATCACGGGACTGGTGGCCGGCGCTTTCATCCTCGCCTCGCTGGAGCGTGTTTTCAAAGTGGAGGCGGTGAAGCCCACTTACCGTTTGGCGCTGCTCACGGCGCTTGCGTTTCTCATCGTCGCTCCGCTGCCGCTCCAGCTTCACCTGGGCCATCCGGAGCGGTCGTTCGAGATGTACCTCACGCCGCATCGCACCTCGGCCATGGCGATGTTCGGCTTCGTCTACCTGTGGTACCTGATGGTGGTTCTGCTGCTGGAGATCTGGCTCGATTACCGCAAGGAGATCGTAGCCTTATCGAAGTCGAAGACCGGCATCATGAAGTGGGTCTACAAAGCAATGACCCTCGGATCGGACAACGTCAGCCCCGGCGCGCTTCGCGTGGACGACCGCGTCGGTTATGTCATCACGGTCATCGGTATTCCCTCCGCATTTCTGCTCCATGGATACGTCGGCTTCATCTTCGGGTCGGTAAAAGCCAACCCCTGGTGGTCCTCTCCTCTCATGCCGATCGTCTTCATTTTCTCCGCCATGGTATCGGGGATTGCGGCTGTGCTGGTGATCTACGCCGCCACTACCCTATTGCGTAAGGAACAAGTAGACATGCGCTGTCTGGACACGATCGCGCGCTACCTGTTCTATGCCTTCGTCATCGACTTCTCCCTCGAATTGCTCGATCTCGTGCATCGCATCTACGAAGCCGATGAATCCTTCCACACTTTGGACTTCATGGTGCATACGCGGCTCTACGTGTCACAGATCGTCATCCAGATCTTCCTCGGCACCATCGTCCCTCTCCTTCTACTGGCCGCGACGCAACTGGTGCGCTTTCAGGAAGCCGTGCGGCGGCGCATTTACCTGGCGGCGAGCGTCCTCACTCTCGCCGGCATCTTCGCCATGCGCTGGAACGTGGTGATCGGCGGACAGCTTTTTTCGAAAAGCTTCCTCGGCTATACCAATTACAAACTCGAGTTCGCCACGCGCGAAGGCCTGCTTCCCGCCATCGCGCTGCTTATCCTACCCTTCCTCATCTTGTGGGGGCTTGTGAAGTTACTTCCGCCGTGGCCCTCCAAGGAGGCTGCCGCATGAGGAGAGTGTTGTGCAGGAAACCGAAGTCGCCTCGTCCACGCGGCTTTCCGAACTTCAGGAGGAACTCCGCGAACTGAAACAACGCGTTGCCGCGCTCGAGCAATGCGTAGGAATCAAACCGCTGGTCCAACCGCAGCCGCCCCCGCAAGCCGCCTTGCCCGCGGAAGCGGCTGCCCCCAGCGCCACGAGCATTATTCCTGTCCTTGGCCGCGCACTGCTCGGGCTCGCCGGAGCCTATCTGCTGCGCGGCATTACTGAATCCGCACTCATCCCACCGCTGGCCGGAGTCTTCGCCACGGTGGTGTACGCCGCCTGGTGGCTTTATTCCGTCCGCAAAGCCGCGCTGCAAAGCGCGCTGGTCGCCAATATACACGGCGTGACAGCCGCGGCAATTCTCTATCCCATGTTGTGGGAGACCACCGTGCGTTTCCACGCCCTGCCGCCCCCGCTGACTGCTTCCCTGCTCGCCCTGTTCGCCGTGGCGGGCTTCCTTATCGCGTGGCAGGGCAATCTGAACGGCATCGTGTGGATCACTACGCTCTCGAGCATCTCGACGGCGCTGGCTTTGATCCTCGCCACGCGCGACGTGATTCCCTTTACCCTCGCGCTGCTCGCCATGACCGCCGCGGTGGAGTGGAGCGCCATGAAAGACCACTGGACGCAGGAACGGGGGACCGTGGCTTTCGCCGCCGACCTCGCGGTGCTGCTCGCCGTCTATCTGATCGCCCAACCGCGCGGCCTTCCGGAAGGCTACGTTGCCTACACCGCGTGGCAAGCCATGACGCTGGCGGTGCTCCTGCTCGTCATCTCGCTCAGCGGCACGATCGCCAGGACCTTGTTCCGCGGCCTCAATATGACTGCGATGGAGATTACCCAGATGGTGATCGTCGTGGTGCTCTCCGTCGGCGGAGCGCTGCGCATCGCCACCGTCACCGGAGCCACTGACGTTCCCGTTGCGCTGGTATCGCTTTCCGCGGGCGCGGCCTGCTACCTTGTCTCGTTTGCGTATCTCGACCGTCTGGCGGCGCGGCAGCGTAATTTCTATGCCTATTCGACGCTGGCTATCGTGCTGGTGACCATCGGTTCGATGATTTTGATGCGCGGCACGGCGCTGGCTCTCTTCTGGTCCGCCGCCGCGGTGGCCTGCACCTGGCTGGCCGCCCAGGCCAACCGTAATACCGTGCGCGTTCACGGACTGCTCTACCTTCTCTTCGCGGGGATGTCCTGCGGAGTGTTCGGCAACAGCCTGGCGCGGATTCTCGATCCTCCTTCCGCCTCCCTGCCGGTGTTCACGCTGCCGGAGGCGGTGGTTCTGGCCGCCGCGGCCTGCTGCTATGCGATTTTTGTCTACCGCGATCATCGGAAGATCGAATCGTGGAAGGACGGCTATGCTGTCTTCCTCACCGCGGGGATCGCGCTACTGCCGCTCGCCGGATTCCTGGCCGGCGCGGTAGTCGCTTCGATGCGCGTCTCCTTCACGCTTCCTATCCGGACAGCCATGCTGACACTGTTCGCGGTGTTGCTCGAGATGTCCGGCAAGCGGTTCCGCCGGCCCGAACTGGTCTGGCTTCTATATCCCTGCATGGCGCTGGCGGCTTACAAACTCATTGCACGCGATTTCGGCGAGGGCAGCACGGTTGGACTTGGGGTATCGCTGATCTTTTTCGGCGGAGCCCTGATGCTGCTCCCGCGCCTGTTCCGCGCCCGGGCCGCGGGATGAATTACATTTAAGGTTCAACCGTCACGTGCATCGCTCGCCGGAGGCATGGAGTTGTTGGCATTCCGACGGCGCCCTTGACTGAGCGGGCAGCAGACCGGCGATCAGAGAAGTCCTTGGGATTTCCTCGGACGATCTTCGGATGCTTCGTTATCACAGCGGGCCGGATTTGCCGGCCAGCAACTTCTCCACCTCGACGCAGCCCAGATGCAGATGCGCCAGTTTCGCTCCCACCGCCGTCAGCCCGACTTTGCCGTCAGCTACCTTGTGGCAGGTGGAGCAGCCGAATTCCTCGAAGCGCTGCGCCCGCTGGCGCTGCGTCTCCGAGCGCTGGTTCGCCGGGATCTTTGCGATGACCGTCATGGCTTTCAGGGTCGCAATGCACCCTTGGGACCCCTGTGCCCGCTCCTCGCCCTTCCTGGTGAAACCGAGTTTCCCGTCCTTGCCGGCGGTGTGGCAGTCTTTGCAGCCGTGAGTATCGAAAACGTACGCGGCCAGTTCTTGCGGACTCTTCCCCGCCGCGATCATCTTGTCGAGCGTTTCCGCCGTCGATTGGGTCCACGCCGGCGCCGCCATGCAAAGAAACAGAATCATCGAGTGCTTCATGATCTCCCCCCTCCAATGAGCCCTACCTCCTCTGTAATCGAACGACGGCCGTGGCAAGCGTATTCTCCTCGGTAAGCGGTTTCCCGCCGCTGACATCCTGAAGATAAAATGTCATTCCATCCGCCACCCAAGGACCCGTTTGAGCCGATCCCCGGTCGCCACCACTGACCAGCAGCGGGCCGTCCGTGCCGTTGACGCGAACCTCCACAGCCTCCGCGCCCGGCGCATTCCAACTGATAGTGGCCATACCGAGATCCGCGTCGCCCGTGACCGTGATTGGATTCGGACTGGCGGTGAGCGACGGCGCTGTGGGGGCCGGGCAAGGCGCATTGAGAGACGTGAGACAAACGTTGGCTTGGAACGTATTGGCGTCCGCCGGGGATAGATTCAGGATGTCGAAGCCCGAGGTTTTCGAGGTGTGGTCGATCGAAGCCTCCACACCGGGATTTCCCATGACGAAGTTTTTCCGAACGAGATTCCCCGTGGATGCCGCAAACAGAATTATCCCATTGGCATTCCCGACAAGAATGTTCTCCTCGATGATGTTGCCGGTAACGGTAGCGCCGCCGGGCGTGCCGATACCGAAGTTGTTGCCTGGAGTTGAGAACCCGTTTCCACTGATCCGGTTCGCACGGAGCCGGTTGCGACTAGCGCCGCCGGCCAGTCATATACCTCCGCACGCTGAGGTGACGTGTCCGTTTCGTACCGAAACGTTGTTCTCCAGCAGGTTGTTCGATCCGTTGTTCAGTTGAAAGCCGGAGGCACAGTTGGTGGAACTCGTCACGTCCCTTATGGTCGAGCCGCTACTGTTGTTCAGTTGGATGCCCTGAGCCCGGAATCGTTGGACCAGCCCCGGTCCGCGGATCGTTACGTTGCTAAAACCGTTCAGGAGGATGCCAAACTCTCCGCCTGCCCCTGCAATGGCCCCGCCGAAGCAGGACGTGGCGGGATCGGCGCGCCCGGTCATGGTGAAGCCATTCAGATCCAGCGTCACGCCGGCGGCGCCAACCGCAATGCAAGCCGCACCTGTGACGGTACAGGTCACATCATCCACCAACCGGCTGTCCTCGGTGATGGTGAGCGTCGTGGAAATGGCGCCCCCGATATCCGTGGCATGCACGCTGCCGGCGCACGCGAAAAGCGCGCTAAGGCATGCGGCGAGCCAACCAACATTCCTGCGAATCATGGTCGTCTCCTTCCGTTCTTAAGGCCCAACATAAGCTAAGCCGGTGATACCGGACCTCCGCCCAAGGCGACGGTCGCGCGGCTTGTTCTGGCAGTCTACAAAACGGTGGCAAGGGACAGCCCTGTATAAATTCTGAATTTTTTATGAACGAGTACAGCGCGCTGAAAACAAAGCGTTTCTAGCCCATTTCCAACCTCCGTTCAATCCGGGAATCCTGCTGTTGTTACGGCCGGGCGCTGTCGTTCCGCTGTCCCCAAGGCTGTGGAAACCCTGCCGGCGCCGCTACGGAGCACCGGGCAAGGATGGAGAAGGCGGTCCTCATCCCGGCCGTCTGGAAGCAATCCACGACCGGGAGCCAAGTCATCACTGCCACCCCTCCAGTGCCGTTCTTGGATTGCCGTTCTTGGATTGTCCGCCTCGATGGGCGGAAATTCTGAAATAGCGTGCGGAGAACTTCCTCTGCTGCCCGTTTGTTCGAGCAGTTCGACATTCGGCTGGTGGCCGAGGCCACAGTTTGGCTCAAATCAGGCCCAGGAACCCGTCGATGGTGAGGCGGGCGTCTCGAATAATCGCCCGCAGCAGTGGCTCCTTGATGGTCCGGCCAGGATGGATTGGAACGACGGTTCGCGCTTTCGTCTCGGGATGCACCATAATGAGATGGCTCCCTCGCTGGCGGTCCTCAACAAATCCCGCACGCTTGAGCGCGCGCACCACCTTCCGCGAGGTCAAAGACGGAAGCTCGGACATGAATCAAGCAGGGACCGCCACGGGAACCGTGACCCTTCCTTGAAACGATTGTCCCTCCTCGGGAATCGGCTCCCCGTGAGCCGCGAGGCTCTCCAGATACAGCGCGATAGCCTCCTTGACGTTGCGCCCGGCTTCTTCCAAGGTGTCGCCTTGCGTGTGGCAGCCCGGCAATGCAGGCACCGAGACAACGTAGCCTCCTTCTGGAGCCTGTTGGTAGAAAACCGAATAGGAGAATTCCCGGGCTCTCTTGCGGGCCATCATCTTCTTCATTGTAGTGGGTCACATTGGGATCGGCAAAGAGACGCTACACCTCCGATCTGGAATAACGAAGGGGGCGCCGCAAGAGCGGCAGAGCGGTTGACCGGCCAGGGGCGGCTCATCGCTCCACGCCCAGAGTTCTTTGTGCTCGAGTACAAGTCCGGTTGCAGACGTCGATCCTCTGCTCGCGCCCACCGCCGCCGAGCGGTTCGATGCCGGGCGCGCGGCGGCCACACCCCCAGGCGCAAACGCTACCCAAGGGGCAGCCGCACGCAAAACTCCGACCCCACACCCGGCGTACTCGTCAGGCTGATCTCCCCGCCATGCTGCTCCGCAATACACCGTGCGATCGAAAGGCCGAGTCCGGTTCCCCCGGTGGCGCGTGAACGGTCCTTCGAGACTCGGTAGAAGCGCTCGTAGATATGCGGCAAGTGCTCCTCGGGAATCCCAATGCCGGTGTCACGGATTCGCACCTCGACCGCGGAGTCCCGCCGCCTGAGCGAAACCGTCACATGGCCCCCGCGCGGGGTGTACTTCACCGCGTTGTCCAACAGGATCAGCAGCAGGCGGCGCAAGGCGTGTTCATCGCCCTCGATGGCGCATTCGGCGAAGGGCCCCTTTTCGAGCCGGATGCCTGCCGCCTGGGCGAGAACGTCCGCATTCGAGCAGACATCGCGCACGACCTCCGCCAGATCGAGCGGCTCGCGTGCGATGTCCATGGAGCGGGCATCGGCTCTTGCGAGCAGCATGAGGTCATCCAGCATGCGAGTTGCGCGCTCGCTTTCGTTGAGGATGCGGTCGAGCGCCTGCGCGTACTCTGCTTCCCGGCGCGGCTTCGTGCGCGCCAGTTCCGCCGTGGTACGGATGATGGCGACAGGGGTCCGCAGTTCATGCGAAGCGTCTGCGGTAAATTGCGTGATGCGCCGGAAGGCCTCATCGAGGCGCGCGAACATCGAGTTGAGCGTCCCGGACAGCCGGTCGAGTTCATCGCCGGAGCCGCGCAGGGGCAGACGCCCGGAGAGATTCCGCGCCTCGATCTGCTCCGCTGTGCGGATGATGCGGTCCACCGGCTCGAGGGCTCGGCGGCTCATCCAATATCCGCCCGCCGAGGCCAGCAACAGCAGCAAGGGACTCGCCAGCAGACCGGTCCAGGTGAACCGGCGCAGCATCTTTTCGAACGCATCGAGCGGAAGACCGAGTTGGGCAGTCCCGATGGGCACCGGAGCCGACAACAGGCGGATCGATTGGCCTCCCGCTTCGATGGTTTCGATCTTCCCAAGCGCCGGGAGGGAAGAAGCGCCGGCTGCCGGCGGAGCCCACTTGCGGCTTGCCGGGGATTGCACCAGCCAGCGGCCGTGCGGATCGGCAATGCGGTAATCCGTGCCGGCGGGCAGGAAGGCCGCAGGCTCGGCGAGTTCCTCGATCCGCAGGCCGCCGTTTTCGCTCACCTCCATCTCGAGGTAGCGGCGCAGGGCGAGCAGGCGCGAGCGCAGGTCCTGATCCACCGTACGGTAAATGCTCTCGCGGATGGTCCACCACACACCGGCGCCGGCCGCGGCGAAGGTGCCGGCGAGAATAGCCGCATACCAGGCGGTCAGCCGCACACGGACCGGAAGCGCGATCATTCCTCCTCCCGAATCACGTAGCCGAAGCCCCGCACGGTTTGGATCAACTTGCGCTCGCGGCCGCGGTCGATTTTGTCGCGCAGCAGCTTGATGAACGCGTCCACGGTGTTGCTCTCAATCTCTTCCTCGAAGCCCCAGATGGCCTCCATCATGGACGATCGGGAAACCACGCGGCCGGCGCGCCGCATGAGGAATTCGAGAATGCGGAACTCGGTGGCGGTGAGATTTACCAGAGCGCCGCCGCGCCTCACCTGCGACGAAGCGGGATCGATCGACAGGTCGCTCACCTGCAGCGTGGATACGGCCGGCCGCGGCGCGCGCCGGGAGATCGCCCGCAACCGCGCCAGGAGCACCTTCCAGGAGAACGGCTTGGTGAGGTAGTCATCGGCCCCAGCATCAAGTCCCTTCACAATGTCGGCGGCGGCGTCGCGGGCGGTCAGCATCAGGATGGGCGTCTGGCGGCCGGCGGCCCGCAAACGCCGCGTCAATTCCACCCCATCCATTTGTGGCAGCATGACATCGAGCACGATAGCGTCAAACTGTGAGGCCTCGGCGGCGTGCAACCCTTCGGCGCCGTCGCGCGCCACGGTCACCGTATGGTTCGCCTCCTCCAACCCCTGGCACAGCAGGTCCGCCATCGCCGGCTCATCTTCCACTACGAGGATCCACACGATCCCCATCGTACCCCCCGCGTATGAAGATTGGATGAGCGGCGGAAGTTGCGCCTCGTTGGGTTTTTCTTGCCTACCTCGCCTCGACCATCTTGACCCGGTTTGTTGAATTCTTGTGACTAAAGTCACAGACACCACCCTTCTTGCGCGGTAGCGTCATTCCGCGATCGGATACTCAGCCAAATCGAGGGCAGAGAAGGGGGTTGGGCGCGTCCAGTCGTCAAGGTAGCGGCACGGCGCATCACCGCGGTGGCGCTCGTCTCCTTTCGGGCCCAGTCCCACAGGCCGGTTCCGGTGGGCGAAATAAGGAGGCGTCGAGCTAACCGGGAGTCGAGTCCTGGAACGACTTTAATTCTGGAGAGGGGCTTCGCATGGACAGGTTCACTATCAAGTATGGGGAGGAGGTGACCGCGCAGCCGCTTACCGTTGTGGGAGAGGAGGAACTGGACCGCATCGATTGCCGGATCATTGAATATTCGTATCGTCCACCAGCCTCGCGGATTACCGCCGATGGTAAGACCGCCGTTACGCTCGTTGGGGGTAAACTGTGGATCGGCAAAACGACGCAGGAGTGGATAAAAGCGGAAGCGTATAACGAGTTGGCGGGCGCAAAGGTCACGATCGTGGTCACCAACCCCTATCGGATCAGCCCGCCACTTTGGGTTGGCAAGTCGTGGTTATTCGAAAGCTCGGCGAGGATGATCCCCGAGCTTGCGCCTTGTTCGACGAACAGGTTCCGGGCTGAGGTTCTTTGTCAGGAAGACATCATCGTACCAGCGGGAGTGTTTACAACGTATAAGGCCGGATTTGAGTTGCTGGCTGTGGACGGTGTTGCATTGGACGCTCCGGTTTTGGAAACGGTGATGTGGTTTACGGCGGATACATACTGCGAAATCAGAAGAGAAACCTATACAACCTGGAAAGAGACTGAGTTTGCCGAACTGGCGGCAGCCGAGGGACTGAGAGAGATGGGAATCCTACGCTACCACGCTCCGGCCTGATCGCTTGAGCCTAGGGATCGCTGAAGATCCCTTCCTCTGGCTCCCTGCCCCAGAGGCTGTGCCCTGCCATCTAATCATCTTGCGCAAGTTGTCCCCAAAGGAATGACAAAACTCTGACAATCAACTACATGCGTTTCATGTCATAGTGGGGCCATGTGCAATCCTATGATCATTCAGGGTGGTATGGGTGTGGGAATCTCGAGTTGGAAGTTGGCGCGGGCCGTGTCCGGGTGTGGCCAGTTGGGGGTGGTATCCGGAACAGCGCTCGACCGGGTGTTCGCCCGGCGGCTTCAGGACGGGGATCCCGGCGGCCACATGCGTCGCGCGGTCGAGCATTTTCCCTTCCCCGCCATGGCGAAGCGCGTGTGGGATCAGCATTTTGTTCCGGGCGGCAAGATGGAAGGCGCATCCTACCGGAACCTCCCGCTGCATACGAAAGAGAATCCGCGCGATATACAGGAATTGTTGATAGTGGCCAATTTCGCCGAAGTTTTTCTGGCGCGGGAAGGGCACGGCCATCCGGTAGGCATCAACTACATGGAAAAGATCCAGATCCCGCACCTGCCCTCGATGTATGGCGCCATGCTCGCCGGAGTCGAGTACGTGTTGATGGGGGCGGGCATCCCGCTGCGTGTCCCGGGAGCGCTGGATTTGTTGGCGAATCATGAACCGGCCACCTATCCGCTCCAGGTGACGGGGGCTCGCGACGGGGATGACATGACCTTGACGTTCAATCCCCGCGAGTACATGGAATACGATCTGCCTGCGCTCGCCCGCCCGAAATTCCTGCCCATCATTGCGTCCAACATCCTCGCGATGACGATGGTGAAGAAGGCCAACGGCCGCGTGGATGGCTTTATCATCGAAGGACCCGTCGCGGGGGGCCACAACGCGCCGCCGCGCGGCAAGTTGGAATTGAACGAGGATGGGGAACCCATCTATGGGGAACGGGATCGGGTGGATCTCGGCAAGATGCGGGAGTTGGGCCTTCCCTTCTGGCTCGCCGGAGGGTATGGCTCCCCCGAGAGGGTGCGCGAAGCGCTCGATGCCGGCGCGGCGGGTGTCCAGGTGGGAACCGCCTTCGCGTTTTGTGATGAATCCGGACTGCGAGAAGATTATAAGCGCGCCTTATTGGCGGATGCCGCAGCCGGCAGCGCAAGGATCAGGACCGATCCCCAGGCGTCGCCCACGGGGTTCCCGTTCAAGATAGCCCAACTGGACGGAACGCTATCCGAACAGGAGGTTTATCAGGCACGCGCCCGAATTTGTGACGTGGGATACTTGCGCGAAGCCTACCGCAGAGACGATGGCTCCATCGGCTATCGCTGCGCCAGTGAACCGGTGACAATCTACCTGTCGAAGGGAGGGAAGGAGGAGGATACAGCGGGACGGAAATGCCTGTGCAACGCGTTGTTGGCGAACATTGGCCTGGCGCAGGTGCGCAACGGCAAACACGTGGAGCCAGGCCTCGTCACAGCCGGCGACGACCTGTCCGGAATCTCGCGGTTTCTCGCCCCCGGGGAAACGGGGTACACGGCGGCGGATGTTGTGACAAAACTGCTGGTGGCCAGAGCTCCGGAGGCGGTTCCCGCATACCATCTCAGCGAGGAAGCGGTCCTGGCGAACGCCTAGCGCTCTAGCGGCAGGGACGCAAGCCGCGCAAGATCATGTCGAGGCCGTTCTCGATCAGCCTCTCCTTATCCACCCAGGGGAAGTGAGGGTCGTTCTGGGTGAACTGGAGCAGGAGGAGCGAGGTGATGCCGTGGATGAACATCCACGTGGTCTGGCTGGTGGCTTCCAGGTCTTCGAATTCGAGCACTCCGGCCTTGCGGCAGCGCTCGAGGGCGCGGCGAAGACAGTCGAACGTCTCGAGGGCCACCTGGTTGGTTTCCTTGAAATCCTGGGAACTTTCCTCCAACTCATACTGATGCCGCGGCGTGTTGAAGGTGAGCACATACTGGTTGGGGTGTTGCAGACCGAAGTCGATGTAGGACCGCAGGCCTTTGCGGAGGCAGAGGACAGGATCGGTCTCCTCGCGCTCGAGGCGCTCGAGTTCGTCCTTGAGCTGCGCGAATGTCTCTCCACAAAGACTTGAAAAAAGGTGGCTTTTGTCTTTGAAATAGAGGTAGATGGTAGCGGGGGAGTACTCGATGCGGTTGGCGATTTTGCGGAGGGAGACATTGGGGAGTCCCTCTTCGACGAAGAGTTGAGAGGCGGCGTCGAGGATTTTGGAACGAAGGAGTTCTTTTTCGCGCGCGCGGCGTTCGGCGATGCCCATGGTCTATTTGTAATTTACCGAACACCGTTCATCTTGTCAACGTTCCGCCGTCGATTGTTGCCAATTGCTAACGATACCTGTTTGTCTTTTCTCCCTCCCTGCGGGACAATCATCTCCATGAGACGGCGTGACTTGCTGCGGTTCAGCGCTTCCCTTCCTATCGCCCTCCAGGCGGCCAAGGATGATTACCCCAGGAGCATTCCCGGCTACGAGCAGCCATTATTTCACCTCCACAGCCAGCTCAAAGCGCCGGTGAAGATCGCCTCCATCGAGTACCTTCGCAAGGGCAAGAGCACTTTTGTCCGCTGCACCTCCACGGACGGCGCGACAGGATTGGTACGCACCAAGGAGATCGAGGATTTCGTCCCCATCCTGCTCCACCGCATCATCCCGGCCTTCACCGGCAAGGACGCCCGTGACCTGGAAACACTGATGGATGACGTCTATGTGAAGCACTACAAGCTGGCCGGACAGCCGTTCTGGTCGCCGGCCGCCGCCGTGGAGCACAGCATCTTCGACATGCTGGGCCGAACAGCGGGAAAACCCGTGGCGGAATTGATGGGCGGCATTCTGCGCCGGGAGATCCCCGTCTACCTCTCGGGTTCCATCCGCGAGACCACGGCCGAAGAAGAAGTGGACACCTACGTCCGGGGCATTCAGGAAACGGGGGCCAAAGGGGTCAAGTTCAAGATTGGGGGCCGGATGACGCGCAACGTGGACGCCTATCCCGGACGCACCAGGAAGTTGGTGGAACTGGGCCGCAAACGGTTGGGCGACAAGGTGATCCTCTACGCCGATGCCAACGGGACCTACGACTCTCGCGTGGGCATCGAAGTGGGCAGGATGCTGCAGGAATTGAACTACCAGTTCTTTGAAGAACCCTGTCCATGGGAAGAGGTGAGCGAAACGAAAAAGGTGGCCGATGCGCTGGAGATGAAGGTGGCGGGCGGAGAGCAGGATTCCTCGCTGTGGAAGTTCCAGGACATGATTGAGCGCCGTGTCATGGACATCATGCAGCCGGACATGAACTACTGCGGCGGGCTCATCCGCGCGTCGCGGATCGCGCGCATGGCGGCCAAGGCCAACATGACGGTGGTTCCGCACAACACCCAAACCGATGCCGCGGCCTGCAAGATGATCCAGTTTGCCGCGGCAACGCGGAATATCGGACCATTTATGGAGTTTCCTTTCCGCGGGAATCAGAAGCACGAAAGCTGGTACACGCCGAATTTCGTGATCCGCAACGGAGTGGTCCAAGTGCCCCGTACTCCCGGTCTCGGTGTCGAGTTCGATCCCGATTACGTTCGGGGACTGGAAAAGGTGACAGCCTAATCCGCCGCGGCTGCCGCGAGGAGGACCGCCCCATAGACTACCCATCGCAGCCGCCCTTTGCGCGCTCGCATCTTCCTTGATGATTCGCCTGGAGACGCAGGCAACCGGGCTCAATCCACCGGCCGCAGAGAAGCTACCCCTGTGGCATGATCCGATACTGGGAAGAACCGTGAAATTCCAAGACGCGCGACACGGTAGCCCCAGTAGTACACGTTGCCCCGGGTAACCGCCTGACGTCCTTCCAGAACAAAACGCCGCGCCAGCCGCCGGTAGAATCCTTTCCGCTGCACCGGAAGGGGATAGTCGGACCCGGCAATTTCGAATGGCCTGTTGCATTCCCGGATACGAACCACCGCCATGCGGCCATCCGTCACCGTGTCGGGGCGGGAGAACCCGGACAACTTCGGCCGGTCGATCAGATTCGCTTGCTCGACGCATCCGGCAAATTTCAGGTCTTGCAGCACCTTGAAACGTTCGCGGTCGATGAAAGGATCGGTTTCGTGGGTGAATCCGAAGCCAGACGGGCGGATCGCGGTGTCATGCGTGGCGGCCGCGGCCCAAATGTCCTTGCCCTCGTATTCCCCGGGACGTTTCCAAAGGCGGATGTGATGGCGCTTGGTGAAGGTGTTGAGGGACTTCTGGAACATCATGTCGGGCGAAGCCCCCTCCAGGCGCAGCAGCGACATGGGAGCCGTTGGGTATCCCCGCTGGGCGCTGATCGCCCGGCAGATACGTATCCCCGTCTCGCGATTCAAAGGCTCGGAAAGATTCCAGCCGGCTTGCTCGAAGGCCCGCTCCACCTCTTCTTTCGAACCTACAAACAGCAGATTCGTGATGTCGGCGGCCGAACCGGAGCGCGGACGCATGGACTCGATAGGTTGTGCATTCGCCAACTCGACCAGCGGTTCCGGCACAGGCTCGGGAACGGTCTCCGGTTGCCGGACGCTCGTCTCGGGGGTCGCCCTCAGACTCAGCAGCATGTCCGTACCGGGGCTGAAATGGATCTCCGGCTCCGGCCAGCGAACCACGAGAAACCGCAAAGCCACTACGCCGGCAACCCCTAAGGGTGTGAATGGAGCCTTCATCAATAGGAACCGCGAAACACCGGCGAATCCGTAGGCTGAGCGCACTAAGGTCGAAGGATCGGGCTCCCGCCATAAACCGAGGATGAAGCCGGGAGCCCCGCCCGCGGCCAAAATCCCTTTCACCTTTCCCTGGTTCGTCACTTCCTCTCTGGCGTTGTCAATCAGCACCAGATCCGCCGAAAGCTTGTGGCGGGTACCGTCCGGATGCTCCCATGCATTGAACTCGAACTTCAGCGATGCACGCTCCCGGACCAGGCCATAGCCGACTCGATGGGCTTGGACGACATGACCGATGGCGATGCTGCCGCGCGGAATCAGGACATATCCATCTTTCTTGCACGGCGTCACCACTACCGCGCGGATCTCATCGCCCGGACGCGACAGATAGCTCGAGACATGCGTCTGCAACCGCACTTCGATCACCGGCCCTTGTGACAAGGACGAAATGCTGCGGGCCTTGCACGGGCACGTCATGGCCACGGCGAGCGCCAGACTCGCGACAAGGCGATGGAGTCTCCGGCCAGGTGATTCAATCACGGCGCACCATCATACTAAATCCCAGCGCAAAAATGCTTATCACGAATCCGGCGACGGCATCCGCGGCATAGTGGTAACGGCCGTAGACGGTAGCGACGGCGACGAGAATCGCCATCACCAACAAAACCCTTCCCACGGCTGGCTTCTCCGGCAGAGTCCGCATCATGCCAAAGGCTGCGGAGAAGGCGGCGGTCACGTGTCCGCTGGGAAAGACGCTGGTGTGGATGTCGCCTCGACCGAGGATCCATTCATTCAGGCGCCGCCAAACCGTCGAATAGCTGGGAAGGTCCAGGCCGGGGAAATCGAATCGCGGAGAGGAAGTGGGGAAATGCGGTAACAGGGCGTAGGCGCAGAAGGTACCGAGTAAGAATGGAAACAGGAAGCGGTCCACACGGTCGCGCTTGCGGTAGAGGTACAGCGCGGCAATGCACAGCGGGGGAATAGCATACAGGAGCGTGTATGCGATTTCCAGCAGGGATGGAATCACGGCGCCCATACTCTCGATCGCCTTGTGGAGACCGGCCTGGTTCAGAATCGTTTCATCGAACCGGAGAAAGATTTTCTCCAGACCCACCATCTGGTGGGGGGACTGGTACCAGTCCAGTTGCCAGTAGGCGCCCAGCACCAGGGCGGTGGGTAGCCAGTCGCGGACGATACTTGTCCAGCGCCGGGAACTCCATGAACCGGCGACTCCCAACGCGAAGAGCAGAACGGGAGCGGCCAAGGCGACAAACCGTTGCCCTGGCTGCAATGGAAAGGTCACCGCCAAAGCCCCTGCGTATGTGAAGTAGAGCAGGACAACCCACTCGCTTGGCCGGAACAAGCCAAACATCCGGCTCCAATCCACAGGCATCACCGTAACATAAACCGGACGAGGCGGGACTCCGCTTAGTTTTTCATTCATTCCAAGCCGTCTTAACCCTTTTTCACCCTGACCTGTCTGGTCTAGCATAGGACAACTTGCCGTGATTCGCCACAGGGTTGAAACATTAATCTTTCTTCTTGTTTCCTGGACCTCCCGGTTGTCTACTGCCGCCAGGCAACCCTGAAGCGCCTGATCACTGCACTGTCCGAGGTCCGGTCGAAGATGGCGCTCGACCGCCGCGCCGGCCACTGATGCGGATTGCCCTCCTGTTGGCGGTAATCCCGCTGTGCGGGCGCGGAAATCATGGCTGCTGACTTACACTGCCCGGGCCAACTGCATCGAAAGCGCCACCAGCGCGAGCACCACGTAGGCGGCCTTGTCGCGAATGACAAACCACACGGGGTCGTGGGTCAATTCGCGGCGGCGCGCCAGCAGCCACAGGCGGTTCAGGTAATACATCAGCAAGGGGCAGGCGGGCCAGAGGAAATGGGGCTCGTGATAAAGAATCCGCACACTGTCGCTGTTGATATAGAGCGCCAGCACCAGGATCGAGATCATCGCCGAGCCGATGCCCATCGCCGCCAATAGCGGCGCATCGTCCTTCTCGTAGGCGCGGGATTCCGACTCCGTTTCCGAATCCTGAAACTCGACGAAGCGCTTGAGAAAAGCAAGGCTCGAGAAAGTGCAGACGGAAAACAGCAGCAGCCAGGGCGATACGACAATGCTGGTGGCCGCGCCGCCGGCAAGGATCCGCACCGTGTAAAGGCCCGCCAGTACGGTCACGTCAGCCATCAGCAACCGCTTGAGCCAGAAACTATAAGCAAGCGTCCCCCCCTGATACAGCAGCAGGAGCCACAGGAAAAGCCGCGGCAGGCTCCCCGCGATGAGCAGCGAACCGGCCAACAGCACGGGAGCCGCGAGGAATCCGAACGAGAGAGGCATTTCCCCGCTCGCGAAGGGGCGGAGGCGCTTGGCGGAATGGCGGCGGTCGTTTGGAAGATCCACCAGGTCATTGATCAGATAGCAAGCCGAGGCCGCGAGGCAAAAAGCGAGGAGACCCCAAAGCGCGGCGAGCATCACCGCGCCGCTCATCCACCGCATGCCGACGAAGGCGGGTACGAAGAGCAGAAGATTTTTCGACCACTGATGCACACGCAGTGTCCGCCAGATCGCCCCCCGGCCCGATGGGCGGGAGAAAACGGCGGCAATGGGGACTCCCGCCGCCTGGACGCGGCGGTGGAGCCTGGAATCCCGTCCCACGATGAGCGCGTTGCGGGCGGCTTGCATCACAGGGAGATCGGCGGCGGAATCGCCCACGTAGTCGAAGCCGCTTTCCCCGTACAGCGCGATGCATAGGTCGCGCTTGCGGATGCCGGTATTGTTGAAATCAGCCCCGGAGCCCGCGGCCTGCTGAAAAATGCCGAAATGCGCGGCGATTTGCTGAGCCCACATCTGATTCGCTCCGGTAACCAGAAGGAGCGGCCGCCCGGCGGCGTGCTGCAGCCGCAGAAAGGCGATCAGTTCCTCGTTCCAGACGAGGCGTGAAGGATCGAGAGATGCATGGCGGGCCAGCCTGGCCTTGAAGGCGGCTTTTCCGCCCAGCAGCCAGAACGGGCAGAGCAGCAACAGCCACGGGCGAGTACGCAGCAGGATCGCGATGCCTTCCCACAAAGAATCGCCGCGAAGGAGCGTGCCGTCGAGATCGACAGCCAGCGGGACCAGCGAACCGGCGGCGCCAGTGGAAACGGGGCCGCCATCAGTGGAAGTTTGCCGCATGGAGACCAGGTGCGCGCGTGTTCGCTACAAGTTTGGCATGCGGCGAAATTGCGAGGCAAGCCCAAGTGGACGCGTGGGGTACGGCATGATACGCTACCCGGCAATGAAACAACGAATCGCGGTCCTTTCACTCTTCCTTGTTTTCGTTGTTGCCTTCGAGGTTCGCAACAACCTGACTGTGTCAACAGCTCGCCCAGGGCCCGCCGGCTCGCCAGTACAGGAAGAAACTCGCGCATCCACCGGCGGTCGAGGCGCCGTTGTGCGAGCGTTTTCCTTGGAAGCCTTCCAGATCACGAATCCGCAGCCGGCTCCGGGCGAAACAGAGCTACAGTCGGTAACGCTGATTTTCGGCTCCAAGGATGCGGCGCCCACCGCGTGGGATGGCAGCGTGTCGCTGAGCAGGGGAAAGCTCGAGCGCATCGCCGGGTATCACTTCACCGAGAACGACAGCGCGGAGGGGAACTCCTGGAAGTGTTCCACCTATGAATGGGGCGCCTTCAGCGCGGGTATGCATCCGAACGAGAAGCCGCAGCCGCAGCCCACGCCGGTGCAGCCGTGCGGAGTGACGCTGTATTTCCGCGCCCCCAGGGACGCCGGGATCGCGGTGAAAGTACCGAAGGGTGAATTCTCCTTCCGGCCAATGGACCTGCCGGAAACCGAGGGGCTGTTCCCGCTTGGCGCCACCATCGAAATCTACCGCAGCGCGGTGATGGAGCAGGTCACCACACCCGAGTACGAAGACGACTTCCCCTCCCTCATCGCCGGCGGCGACCGGCTGTGGCTTACGTGGGTCGCCTATAAGAACGGCGCGGATCAGGTGTTTCTGCGCTCCTATCTGAACGGTGGCTGGAGCGAGCCGTCCCTGGTCACGGAAAAGCCGGGCGATATCTTCATGTCCGCCGCCGGCATGGTGAACGGCAAGCCGATGGTGATCTGGAGCGAACGGGACAGCCGGGGATTCCAGTTGAAGGCGCGCGTACCCGGAGGCACGGTGGAGACGCTTACGGACACCGAGGGGAACAACCTGTTCCACAAGGTGGCGGCGGACGGGCGCGGCAATCTGCATGTGGCGTTCATGAGTTCCCGCAAGGCGCACAGCGACATCTATCTCAAATCGTACGTGGGCGGCAAGTGGCAAAACGAAATCAGACTCAGCGACGCGAGCCGTTATGCGCGGGCGAACGATTGGAACCCGGCCATAGTGGCCGATCACGACGGCACAGTGTGGGTAGCGTGGGACAGCTACGCCACCGGCAGCTACAACATCTGCCTCCGTTCAGTAAAGAACGGGCAGCCGGGGCCGCTCCTGAAGGTGACCGATACGACACGCTTCCACGTGCGGCCGAATCTCGCGGTGGACGGCCAGAACCGCGTATGGATTGCCTGGGATGAGTCGCGCGAGAACTGGGCGAAGGATGTAGGCTTCCTGCTTTCGGGCGGAACAGGCATCTACGACTCGCGAAGCATCAAGATCGCCATCTACGCCGCTGGCAAATGGCTGGCGCCTCTTCAGCAGGTGGAGGATGTGGTCCCCTACGGCTTCCGGCGGTTCACACAGACGCCGCGCCTTGTGGCGGACTCCAAAGGCCGCATGTGGATGTTCTTCCGCCCGCGCAGTAACACGAAACTCCCCACCAGCTTGTGGGCGGCGGGCGGCAAGTGGGAAGTCTACGCCGCCTATTATCAGGGCGATCACTGGACCGAGTTGATTCCCGTGCCCGAATCGGCGGGGCGGAATGGAGGCGAGATTAGCGCCGCGGCGGACCGGCAGGGCAACGTGTACGCCGCGTTGGTGACCGACCACCGGCTCTATGGAGGGCCGAACTTCTCCACCAATCCGCGGAACAACGACATCCTGCTGGCGCGCCTTCGCGCGGATGGTCCTGCCGTGACGCATGTGGGCGCACGCGGTGTGGAACCGCCGGCGGGCCTGCCGAGCGAACCCCGCGAGCGCGAGCAGATTCAGGCGCTGCGCAACTACACCATCTCCGCCGGCGGCAAGACCTACAAAATCTACCGCGGCGACATGCACCGCCACACCGAGATCTCGCTCGACGGCGCGGGCGACGGAACGCTCTACGAATCCTACCGCTACGCCATGGATTCGGCGGGTATGGACTGGCTCGCCGTTACAGACCATCAAAGCGGCCAGCCGAGCGCGAACCTCTCGGATTACCCCGTGTGGCGCATCCAGAAGGCGGCAGACATGTTCCACGTGCCGGGGTTCTTCACCGCGCTATACGGGGTGGAGCGCAGTCTCGGTTATCCCAATGGGCACCGGAACCTGATCTTCGCCAAGCGCGGCGTGCCCGTTCTCCAGATCAGTCCGCAGGAGCAGAAAGCGGCCGTGAACACCGGATCGGTGCTCTATCCGTTCCTCAGAAAATGGAATGGTCTGACCTCGTCACACACATCGCATACGAACATGGGCACCGACTGGCGCGACAATGACCCGAACCTCGAGCCCATTGTCGAGATCTATCAGGGCGCACGCACCAGCGCGGAACGCGAAGGGGCGCCGCTCTCCCCGACGGGGAAACGGACGGAACTCTGGGCGGGAGGCTACCGGCCCCTTGGGTTCGTCTCGAACGCCTGGGCCAAGGGCTATAAACTCGGGGTGCAGGCGAGTTCCGACCACGTCTCGACGCACCTCTCCTACGCCGTAATGCTCGCGGAGAACTCGACCCGCGAAGGGCTGATGGATGCCATGCGCAAGCGGCACACCTATGCGGCCACTTCGAACATCCTCATGGATTACCGCATGAACCTGGACGGGAAGACCTACATGCAGGGCGATATTGTGCCCTCGCAGTCGCTTCCGGAGTTGACGGCCAAGATTGTCGCAACGGGACCGATCAGGCATGTGGTGGTGGTGCGCGACAATGAAGTGATCTACTCGCGCGAACCGGCCGGTGAAACTTACGATCTGCGTTTCCGCGAGTCGAGCCTCACCCCGGGAGAGCATTTCTACTATGTGCGCATGGAGCAGAAGGACGGGAACATGGCGTGGTCCTCGCCGATTTGGGTCGAGCGGAAGTAGGCCGGATGCCTGCCTCTGACCTCCTGGAGCGCTACCCTCATCGACGCTTCAATCCGCTCACCCGCGAATGGATCCTGGTTTCGCCGCACCGCGCGAAGCGGCCATGGCAGGGACAAGTGGAAAAGCATGCCGAACCCGTATCCGTGCGCCATGACCCCGGCTGCTATCTGTGTCCCGGCAACGCGCGCGCCGGTGGGCGCCGGAACCCGCCCTACGAATCTACGTTCGTATTCGATAACGACTTCGCCGCCCTGCTGCCGGATGCCCCGGCAGCAACGGTGAACGAATCCGGATTGCTGGTGGCCGAAACCGAACGGGGTATCTGCCGTGTCGTGTGCTTTTCCCCGGATCATAGCCTCAGTGTCTCCCGTCTCCCGCGGAAGGCGATTGAGGATGTCGTGGATGCCTGGGTGGCGCAGTACGGAGAACTGGGGGCCATACCATGGATCCGCTCGGTGCAGATCTTCGAAAACCGCGGCGGCATGATGGGCGCCAGCAATCCGCATCCGCATTGCCAGATCTGGGCGAACTCCACCATCCCGGGAGAACTGTCCAAGGAACTCGCCGCGTTCGGCGCCTATAACGGCTGCCTGCTCTGCGACTATCTGGCGCTCGAGAAGACCCGCTGCACACGCGTCGTGCTCGAAAACGATGCGTTCACCGTCATGGTCCCGTTCTGGGCCGTGTGGCCGTTTGAAACGCTGGTCATCCCCAGGCGGCACCTGAGCGGCATGGATCAACTCGAGCCCGGCGAGCGGAGCGCGCTCGCGGACGTGTTGAAGCGCATCACCACGCGCTATGACAACCTTTTCGAAACCCCGTTCCCCTACACCATGGGATTTCATCAGCGGCCCACGGATGGCGGGGCGCATGACGGGTTTCATTTCCATGCTCATTTCTATCCGCCGCTGCTGCGTTCGGCCACCGTGCGGAAGTTCATGGTGGGCTATGAGATGCTCGGCAATCCGCAGCGCGACATCACGGCGGAGACCGCGGCCGAGCGTCTCCGCGCACTGAGCGACCGCCATTACGCGGAGGCGGCGCGATAAACTATCCCACATGCCTAAGCCCTTGCCCGGAGCCGCGACGCTCGCCGCGCTGGCGATTCTCTCCTCCTGCTCCTCACCGAAACCGGAGCCGCCCAAGACCGTGAAGATCAACAAACAACCTTTTGGACAAACGAGGAACGGGGAGTCCGTGGAACTGTACACTCTCACGAACAAAAACGGCGTCGAGACATCCATCACCAACTACGGGGGGCGCGTGGTGACGCTGAAGGTCCCCGGCCGCGCGGGCAAATTCGCCGACGTCGTGCTTGGCTTTGACAGCCTGGATGGCTACCTGGGCAATAACCCATATTTCGGCGCGCTCATCGGCCGCTACGGCAACCGCATCGGAAAGGCGAAGTTCACACTCGACGGCAAGGAGTATAAGCTGGCGGCAAACGACGGAGCGAACTCGCTCCACGGCGGAGTTGTGGGCTTCGACAAGGTGGTGTGGAAGGCGCAGGAGGGCACGGGCGAAGAGCCGTCGCTCAAACTGACTTACCTTTCCAAAGACGGCGAGGAGGGCTATCCGGGCAACCTCTCCGTGACCGTTGTCTACACGCTGACGGATAAGAACGAATTGAAAATTGATTACACGGCCGGCACGGATAAAGACACTGTTTTGAACCTCACCAATCACGCCTATTTCAATCTCGCGGGAGAAGGCGTGGGAGACATTCTGGGCCACGAGATCATGCTCAACGCGGACCGTTTCACTCCCATTGATTCCGGACTGATCCCCACCGGCGAATTGAAGCCGGTGAAGGGAACTCCCTTTGACCTGACCAAGCCCACCGCCATCGGGGCGCACATCAACGACAAAGACCAGCAAATTCAATTCGGCAAAGGCTACGACCACAACTTCGTCTTCAACGGCGGCGGAGGACTGGCCCTGGCGGCGCGAGTGGTCGAGCCCAAATCGGGCCGCGTCATGGAAGTCCTCACCACCCAGCCGGGCGTGCAGTTCTACACGGGCAACTTCCTCGACGGCTCCGTTCACGGCAAAGGCGGGAAAGCATACTCGTATCGATCGGCATTCTGTCTCGAAACCCAACACTTCCCCGATTCGCCGAACAAGCCGGACTTTCCGTCGGTGGTATTGAAGCCGGGAGAGAAATTCGAATCAACAACAATCTACCGGTTCACGACACAGTAGGATGACACGCAAAACTTGCAGATTTTGAATCCCGGGACGGTCCAAGGGCGAGCCGTCCCGGGGCGGTATGAGGAAATGAGGCTTATCCCCCCAACGCATCACATTCCCCGGTTCCCGCCATGTCTTCAATCTTGGAACCGTGGTTGTCGATATGTTGCGGAATAGTCAGCCTCATGCAAACCAGGCATTCGGTGTCAGTGCAGTCTTCCGGGTGTGCCGCAATCGGACGATCCGGAACTTCCGGAACAAAGAGTGCAGAATCGCTTCGAGAGAGCATTCAATGTGCTCCTTTCGCTGTGCTCATTATAAGGCAGTCCCGCGAATTTCCAAGCGAAAAAACAAGGCACATCTCACGAAGGTAACGCATGCGGGCGGCGGCGCGTCCAAACCCCCAGAGTTCCCCAATGGCGCGCAAAAATTGCCTGTTGCCATTTTTCCTGGCGGCTGGTCTGCTGACGGCGGCCCCGGACGATACAGCGGTCTTCAAAAGCGACGTTGCTCTGGTTCGCGTCGACGCCCAGGTGTTGGATCGTGACAACCGCGCCGTCACCGGCCTGCGCGCCAGTGATTTCGAACTGCGCGACGAAGGCCGCGTCCAGCCCATCCGCAACTTCGCCAGCGAGGAAATGCCCATCGACGTCCTCTTGCTGCTCGATGTGAGCGGAAGCATGCGGCCGCACGTCGAGCGGATCTCATCCGCGGCGCACCAGGCCCTTCAGGTACTTGGCAAGGATGACCGCGTCGGGATCATGGTATTCGACCGCTCGACGCGTCTGCGGCTTCCGTTCCGCAACAGCCGGGACGACGTCGAGCGGGCCCTCGAGACGCTCCTCCGGCAGGAGGGCTTCAACGGCGGCACGGACATCACGCGCGCCATGCTGGATGCGGCGGCCTACGTGCAGCGCTCCGCCCGGGTCGAAGCTCGCCGGGCGATCGTGATTTTGACCGACGATGAAACCGAGTTCGGCAGAGATGACGAAAGGGTCGAGCGGGCTCTGGTGAAGGCGGATGCCGTCATGAGCGCGCTCATCGCCCCGGACGCCATGCGTTACCGCCGCCAATATCCCGGAGGCGGCAACTATCCAAATGATCCGTATCCCCAGCGGTACCCCCGCCGCGGCGGCTGGGGGTCCCCATATCCCGGAGGGGGAGGTCCCCTCGGCGGGGTCATCATCGGCGGAGGCGGCGGAGGCCGCTACCCGGGAGGCCGTTACCCGGGAGGAATGGGCTCGCACACCCGTTCCGCCGGCACCTCCGAGATTGCCCGCGCTTCCGGTGGCGATAGCATGCCCGTCGACGATTCCTACGCCCTCGAAACCACCCTTTCCCGCCTGCGCCAGCGCTATGCCCTGTACTTCCTTGTCCCTCCCGGCGTCCAACCGGGACAGGAGCGGCGCCTCGAGTTGCGGCTGGCTGACGCAGCCTTCCGCCGGTATCCCGGAGCGGAGATCCGCTTCCGGAAAACCTACTTTGCCCCCGGCAAGCAGGGCGATCCTGTGACTCCCGAAGACCCGAACCTGGTGACGCAAGCCCCGCCGGCTTCCGCGGGCGCCGATTCGACATCACCCACAACCGCCGCGGACAGCCAGGCGCCGCGTATGCGGCGAAGACCGGCTGTCGACGGCGCCAGCGGCCGGGGTCCCAATGTGGACATCATTGGCACCGCTTCCACCGAGGGGTCGTCTTCCACTCCCGCACCCTCCGCCTCAGCCAGCACTCCCGCCCCGGAGCCGGCGCCGAAGGCAGCTCCCCATCGAGGCTGGCGCCGCGTGGATGAACCGGCCCCCGTCTCGGGACCGATCGAGCAATCGGGAACCCCGTCAAAACCCGAATAATCCGACGGGCTTGTCTGTTTCCCAAAACCAGCGATGGATTTTCCCGGCGAATCGCACGTAGTACTACGAGGAGCCAAGATCTATGCCCATCCTTCCCAGTTGCATCCGGCGTCCCGCGAGTCCGGTCGCTCGCGACTACAGGCCCGCCGGCGGAGAATCCCGCAAAGTAACCGATCGCGATAGCTGGGTCTCCCTGGCGCGCGAAAAGGGAATGACACCGTGGGAGTTGATTCGCTTCAACTACCCAGGCTTGCCGGCAAACGAGCACGAAGCCGCCCGCGAGGTGAATTGGTACCTCCAGGAGTACGTCGGCTGCACTAAACTCACCACTGATCAGAAGAACTATTGCTTCAGCAGCTCCGCCAGCCCCGGAATGGTATGGCTGCCGGGGCGGATGAATTCCTCCATCTACCACGCGGTTCCCATCATGAAGCAACCACAGACCTGGTCCTGCTGGTACACCTCGCTTCAGATGGTGGTGAAGTACTGGCGCGACCGCGGCCAGGGCGCCGGATTGATTGACCCTTCCGAAGATCCGGAAACCCAGAAGCTCTACACGGACAACAAAGGCATCGTCGACCGCGAGCGCATCGCCCGCAAACTCGGATTCACCGTCCTCTATGCCTCCCTGACGAACGAGGGCATGTGGGACCTCCTGCACGATGGTCCGGTGATCTACGCCGGCGCATGGCCCGGGCAGTTGAGCGGGCATTGGGTAGTGATTGTCGGCATTTCGGATGATCAGCTCGCGATTAACAACCCGGCAAGCGGCATGCAGACCTGGAACTACAACTACTTCATGAGCCAGTACCTGATCCAAACTGCCGAACGGCCGCTGATATACGCGCCGTAGCGGGAGCCGCCTCCGTCCGTTGGGGACGGAAGCCCTCGAGAATCGCCTCGAGCGCCGGGCGCATCCGCCCCACGCGGCGCAGGCGGATGACAGCGTCCCACAAGGGCTCGAACTTCTTCCACCCCGCGGCGTAGCCGGCATGCCGCAGACGGCCGGCCCACTCCGGCTTCGTGCAGGCGCCGCGCAGGATGTTGCCCCAGCGGTAAAAATCGCGGTACGCGCGCCGGTAGCCTTCCTCGAGTTGCCGCGGCGTCATGCGGGCGGGCCGGAAAACGCAATGGCGGGTGTCGTAGAGGTCCCAGTCGCGGTGCAGGAGCCGGCCTTGCTGTTCCATGCGCTGGTAGAGAGCAGTGCCGGGGTAGGGGGTCAGGATGTGGAACGTGGCCGTCTCAATGCCATGCGTGACCGCCCATTCCACGGTCCGTTCGAACACGGATTCGTCGTCGCCGTCCATGCCGAACACGAAACTGCCGTTCACCATCACTCCGAGGCTGTGAAGCCGGTCCACGGCGGCTTTGTAGTCGCCGTTCAGATTCTGAAACTTGCGCTGCTCGCTGAGGTTGTCCGGATTCATCGTCTCAAATCCGACAAACAGACTCCGTAATCCGCATTGGACGGCCTTTTCGAGCAGGCCGGGAGCGAGCACCGAGTTCACGGTCCCCGCCGCCTGCCACAACCGGCCCATCCCGCGCATGCCGTCAAACAGCGCGGCCGCGAACCGGCGGTTGCCGAACAGATGATCGTCGAGAAAGTAGAGGTGGCGCCCGGGAAGCCGCTCGATTTCCGCCAAAGCGGCGTCAACCGTCTGCGTATAAAACGACTTCCCGCCTTCGAAAAACGCCTCCTTGTAACAGAAATCGCACACATGCGGGCAGCCGCGCGAAACCACGATCGAGTTCGGCACCAGGTACAGATGGCGCTTGATGAGGTCCCGGCGCACCGGCGGCGCACCCTCCAGCGTGCGGACCGAAGACTGGTAGCGCCCGGCCGTGCGCCCGCAGCGGTAATCCTCCAGGAAGCGCGGCCAGGTGTCCTCGCCTGGACCAAGGAAAATCGCATCGGCGTGCGCCGCCGCTTCTTCCGGAAGTGACGTCACATGCAATCCGCCGAGGACAACGAAGCTCCCTTTGCGGCGGTAGTGATCCGCAATCTCATAGGCCCGCCGTGCGCTGGTGATGTAGACCTGGATGACGACCAGGTCCGGGCGGTCGTCGAGGCGGAGCCGCTCGACATGCTCGTCGGTGATAGTGATGGAGGCGTCTTTGGGAAGGTAAGCGGCCAGGGTGGCAAGCCCGAGCGGGGGGAAGAGGGAGTACTTGATGGGGCGGAAGAGAGGGGAGGAGGCTTCGGTGAGGGCGGGGAGGATGAACTTGGCGTGCATGGGGATATGATGGCAGGGAATCCATCTTTTGTAAAGTACTTTTTATTGAAAAGTAACGCGCGCGCCCTTCTTCTTGCGCCGTTACACCGTGCTTGAAGCGGGACGACAATAGATTGATGGCAATTCGTACCCCGCTCAACATCGAAGCCGTGAACCTCGACAATGAGCGTGAGCTTGATGCTTTCCACGAAGCGTGGATCGACAGTTGCGAGGACAAATTCCAACAAGACTTCCGCAAGTTGCGCGAACTTGGCATCGTTGACGCGGAGGGCCGTCAGTTGAAGGCCGTTGTTCCCGAAGACATGCTCGACGCACAGGCTGAGTTTGGCGGTTGATCCGGAAACCGTGGCCGCGCCCCGTATGGTTATCGTCGCCGGACCTCCCGGCGCGGGCAAGAGCAGTCGTCTTTCCGTACGAAACACTGGCGTGGAGTGGTTCAACGCCGATGACCGCGCCGCGCAACTGAATGCGGGCCAGTACCAGAAAATTCCGCCTCATTTTCGGCAAGCCTCCGGCGCCGAGTGGAAGGCGTTCATCGATAGCCGCACTGAGGCGCAAACGTCGTTTGCCTTCGAGACTACTCTTCGAACCGGTGCCGGCTTCGAATGGAAACAGGTTTTCACGTCGAGCGTTGAAAGCGCTGCTGGAGAAATACAACCGCGAGAGCCGCGGCGCGGCGCTCGCGAAACGCGGCTACCGGCAGCAGCGCTCCACTCCCGAAGGCCGCGAGGCGACAGGAGCCGGCCGTCCCGCCGCCACCTCCGCCGAGCGCTGCGCCACGAAGACATTCGGGAACAATCCCCCCAGCACCACGAACAACACACCCGCCGCAAGAATCCACCGCTCGCGAGGCAATGCGTCGGCCATCGCCGTGAACCCGGTGCGCCGCTTGCCCAGGAACAAGCGTGTGAACAGACGAAAAACGCTGACGGCGTTCATCGCTGTAGCGATGGGCAGCAGCAATCCCACGAATCGATGAGACAGCAGTGTTCCATGGATCAGCAAGTCTTCCGAACAGAAGCTCAACGTGCCGGGCAGTCCCACTAGCGCCAATCCGAATACGGCAAAGAACACCGCCAGCCGCGGGGCGTGTTCGGCTAACCCGAGGTGCTTGCTCGCCGTCAGGTTTTCCCCAAAACGCACTTCGAGCAGCCGCAAAATCGCGAAGAGGCCCACCGTCGAGACCGTCACCACGAACCAGTGGACCAGCGCTCCTGTGACTCCCTCCGCGGTCCCACTCTCGAGTCCGGCGAGGATAGCGGCGGACTGGCTCAATGCGAGAAAGGCCAACAGGCGGCGCGGCGAATTCTCCGTCAGCGCGCGGATAGCAACATACAGAGCAGTGGCGATGGCCAGATAGGAAAGGACCGGCACGAGGTTGCCGGGCGTTGCGGGGAACAGCGGGACAATCAGTTTGGCCGTCAGCAGCGCTCCGAAATGGCCGTTCAATAGAAGAGCCGCGGGGATTGCCGGACTGCCCTCAGCGGCGTCGGCCACCCAGGCGTGCGCGGGCAGGATTCCTTTGCGGAAAATCACGGCGGCTACCAGAAGCCCGAACACCAACATTCCTCCAGGGCTTCTCCCTCTCAGGTCATCAATCGACAGCGCATGCCTGTTGGCGGCGATCAGACCGGTGGCAACGGCCAGCGCGAGGGCCGACAGGAACAAGCCCGCCCTCGGGCGCCAACCTCGGGGTTGGAACCATCGCGGTACGAAGAAAGGAATGGCGGACAGAATCCAGGCGGCCAGCAGGACCAGCAGGTTTTCCGCCGAATAGGCGAGCAGCGTGGCGCCAAGCATGAAGAGGATTCCAGCGATGGTTCCCGGGTTGCAATCGCGGCGCGGCAGCACCAGGGCGGCGCCCAAGGTGAGGCAGGAGTACAACAGCATCAAGGCCTGGTACAAGGACTCCCCGGCAGGGGCGGCCGCCAGCAGGAGAGCGCACGCCGCCACGGCTACCAGCGCCGCCAGGAAACCGGTCCAGCGCGCCTGCCTGCGATAGACGGCCACCAGGAAAGCCGCAAACCACGGCACCGCGATCGCGACGCCGCGCAGCAGCAGTGCGCAGGTGATCTCCACGGACGGTGTCATCAATCGCCCCCCTGCCGTGCGGGATCCGGTACAAGAATCGGCGCCTTCTCACGCCGCACCGGAGGCGACCCGATGTGGTCCAGCTTCGCGAAGACCCGCGAAACCTCGAGCAACGGATGAATCACCCAACGGTCCAGGATGGTGTCCAGGTGGCCGCGGTCAAAAGCCCAACGGTACAGCCACAGTTGCACTCCTTCCGGCAGCATGCTCTCGAGGTGCCGGCCCGTGTGCGGCATCTCTCCTCCAATGGCGGAGCGCATCTGGTGATCGTCATGCAGCATGGAGGGAGCGCGAAGAAACTGCATGGTGCGGACGGTGGCGTGTCCCAGAATATGGGCCACTGCAATGGAGGTCCAGCCCATTCCAATTTCCACGAACACTACGCCCACCTGCGTCAATGAGGCGTAGGCGAGCGATGTCTTGGCGTCGGCGCTGGCCCGGCCGACGATGGTGCCATGGATCGCCGTCATCACCCCGGTCAACACCACCAGCGTCGAGGCCAGCTTCGATTGCGCAAGCAGCGGCTGCACACGCAGGAGCAGATAGGCGCCGGCGTGGATCGAGATTGCGCCATAGAAGATGGCGCTCGATGGAGTAGGCCCCTCCATGGCCCGCGGAAGCCATCCCGAGAATGGAACCTGCGCCGCCTTTCCCGACGCCGCGAGGAGCAGCAACAGGCAGATGGTTACAGCCTCTGCGCCGGTGAGAGTTGGGAAGCCGTTATCGAATGCCGCCGTTCCCGCCCAATGATGCATGGCGAAAATCCCGACCAGCAGTCCGATGTCGCAGGCTCGGTAAACGGCAAACACGCGGAGGCCGTTCTCGACGGGAGCGGAGCGAAGCTGGAAAAAGGCGATCAACAGAACCGACGTGATGCCGACAATCTCCCACCCGGCGGCGAGCAGATCGAGCGAGCCCGCGGCGAATGCGAGCAACGATCCGAACGCGAAAAGGTGGAGCAGAAGGAAGAACCGGAAAAAGCCGCGCTCCCGATGAAGGTAAGTGGCTGAGAACTGTCCGATGAGCCCGGAAAGCATGACCGTCATGGCCAGAAACGGCAGCGACAGGCGATCCGCCATGAGCACCAGTGGGAAGTGGTAATCATGCACGGCAAACCAGTTGCCGAGCGTCACCACAACAGCCGGGGACCCGGATCCCGCGAAGCTCTCCGCGCCGGAACCGAGTTTCCACAGCAGCGCCGCAAGCGCCAGCACACAAGCGGAAAAGGTGGCGCCCGTGATCCTCGAAACGATCCGCTCGCCCGGAGTCCAACCGAGCAGCCAGAGAAAAGCCAATACGCCAAAAACGACGCCCGGCGACAGTACGACGAAAGCGAGGATGGCTTGGGGAAGGTTCATCTAAACCGGGCCTCCCGCGGCAGTTTGCGACCACGTCTGAATCCAGGCCATGGGGAGATGCTGAAGTTTCCCCGAGTACCATTCGGCGGAGGAAAGCGCAACCGGCAGACGTTCCAAACGCTCGCGGAATTCTTCAAAGCCGCCGTCCCTCCGGACGTGTACGCGCCCGGAGGCGGGATCGATGGTGGCCACCCGAATCCAGCGATTTTCGACCAATTGCTTCAGAGCCGGACTCGCGTCGATCAGCTTCTCCAGGCGCTCCGCCGTTGTCTCCACCACGAAGAGAATGCGCACGGGTTCGTGGATCTCCACCATTTGCCAGGGCAATCCGGTACGTAAGTCGCTGGCGTGCCCGTCCATCACGCCAACCAGGCCGGTAACGTTGTGCGGGAGTTTCGTGCCGCTGCCGTAGCGATCGTTGTCCACGAAGGAAAAGTAGTATTCGAGACTGATCCCCGCGCATACCGGAACCACGGCGCTCATCAGTTTGGCCAGACTCTCATCAGCGGGATCCTGATTGGCGTCGTAGGAAACCAGAAAGGCTCTCCGGTCGAGGAAGAGTCCGCGGGTAAGGCTGCGCCGGCCGACGACGCAGACGGCATTGGTGCAATGCCCGTACTCGGGTCTGGGCTGCGCCAGATGTTCGCTGCGCTCTTCCACATGGCGGAGTGCATCGCCGGGATCCGCGCCGGGCGCGCTCGATTCGAACCTCCGGGCCCGCTCGTGCGCATCTCGAGCCTTGGCCAGATCGAGGGTCTCGCGAATGCGGTCCAGATCAGCCTGATGGGTTGCGGGCAGCGCATCCAGGTCAAAGAGTTCCACGTCATCGCTGCACGTATCGTGATACCCGCCGATGAACCATGTGTCCGGGGGAATATCGATGCCCTGCTCCCGCAGCAGGAGGCGAACCTCCGGGCGGTTTGCCATGGCCGCGAACAGCCGGGCGTTGGGCCCGCCGCGGCGCCCCCCGCACGCTCCGCAATCATGCGCCGATTCATGCGGGTTGTTGAGACTGCTCGATCCATGGCCCAGAACCACCACCACACGCGCGAACCCGCTCTTCAGGCCCGCCGGACCCAATACACTCGCCACCCGGTCCGCTTTTTCCCCGGGATGAAAGCCGGTCAACAAACCTGCGACAGCGCTATGCGATTCCGCGGTATTGCGCATGAACGTCAGTTCGGTGCGCGGTTCGGGAAGAAACGCCTTGTTGAGCCATTCGCGGAGAAGGGCGTAGCGCCTGGGAGCAAGCAGGTGGCCCACAAGCGGCACCGCCGAAAGCACCCCGAGCACGGAAGTGGAAAGCCAGCCCCGCACCAGGGTCTTCGAAGAGACGAGCGAACTCCGCATCAGCAATCCGAGCACCCGCCTGCGCCAGCGGCGGCGTTCGAGCAATCCGCTGTCTTCCGCCTTGGGCTGTTCGAGCACGGCGTGCTCCGGTTTCACGACGACGGGGCAGAACGCGGCGCCGTGCGGATCGTCGATTCCCTTGTAGTCCACGGCCAAGCCGAAATATCCGGCGGAGCTGAAGGTTTCGACGCTCGGGTCCACTTCTTCGAGCGCGCGCCGCATCGATTCCTCGCGCTCGTCAAGACAGAAGAAAACCTGCGCCGGGGGACGGACAGGGGCGTCCGGTATGCCGGATAAGCCGCGGTACTTGCGGTGGCTCGCCAGCCCCCGCAGGATCTCCCGTTCATGCCATCGCTCGTACGCCAGGTGGAGTACCCGGCGCCGCTCGAGTCCGTTGAACGCCTTCACTTCTTTCACGAAAGACGCCCAGTCGGATTCGGAAAGCCGGGCGACCTCGTTCGAGGAGAGCCGGATCACACGCGCCGCGTCATACACACGCGCCGTCCGGCTCAGGCGCCGTTTCTCGTGGGTCTTGAGCGGGCTTTCCTCGGGGGCGGCTTCGGCGGCGCCCATGCGCGAGGCCACGCGGGACATGGTGAGGCGCACAGCCAGGAAATCCATCAGGGAACAGGGCAGCGCCATATGCGGCGCCAGGCGGGGATCCTCCTCCAACCGGCGCATCAAGCCGGCCCAGCCAGGCAATGCCAGCAACTCGGATGGAAGCACATCCTGCCAGGCGGATTCACGGTAGTACTGCGTGTCCAGAAAATCCAACACCGCATCCACCGCGGAAAACGAAAGGCTCTCCTGCCGCCGGAATTCCTCGTCCAAGCCGTCGAGGTATTTCGGAAATATGCCCCCACGCTGCCCGAGCAGCATCCGCACGCTCTCATAGAAGCCTCTCTCGCGATGCGGCATGGGCCAGTAGGCCGTGCCCTGATCGAGAAACACGGAGCATAGCCGGATCAGCCACGGGTGGATGATCTCATCCACGGGCCGGGGCGGCGCAGGTTCCTCTTCATGGGCGATGGTGCGGTGGAAGCAGGCCTCAAATAGAGCGCGCAGCGCCGCCTGGCGGAAATCCCGCGCCAGGTCGCCCTGCTCGGTGCGCCACAGAATGGTGGCGGCGTCGAACTCCCGCACCCCCGGAGTGATCATGGCTCTGCGCAGAGAGCCCCGGCCCAGACCGGCGAACACGGCTGCGTCGGGCTCGCCATCGAGCACCGCGTCGATATCCGCCAATTGGATGCGGCCCCGCGCCAGTTCCCCCCGGTAGGCAGCCTCGCTCATGTAGGGTTCGGCGTCGAACCAGCGCGACGCTTCCACCACCGCCTGCTCGAAGGGCAGATGCTCGAAGGCATGCAGCGTGTTGTGATGCACAAAAACGCCGATGGGGCCCTGCCGTGGAAGCAGATGCGCGGCGTGCTCCACCGCGGTGCGCAATTTCTCCACACGCCCCTGCTCAGCCTGACTGCGATTCGTCATCGTTGCGTGCCGGTGCGAGACTTGGGCTCCTCCCTGGCGGCTTCGCGAAGCAGGCTGACCGTGGTGCTGAGTTGAGAGTAGAAATAGCGGCGCAGGATGTCGAGAATCTCAATCAGCGCATGGTCGCGGATCGAGTAATAGACCTGGTTGCCGACCTTTCGCTTGACGACGATCTGTTTGGCCCGCAGCACGGCCAGGTGCTGCGAGGCGTTGGCCTGCTCGATACCGAGCTTTTCGATTAGCTGGCCGGCGGATAGTTCGCCATCGCGCAAGAGTTCGACAATGGCGATCCGCGTGGGATTGGCGAGACCCTGGAAGATCTCGCTCTTGAACTGCCGCAGCTCATCGCCCATGAAAACCAGTATATTCGAAAAATCGCATATTGTCATGACAGCATGGATCGACCGGCGTTCAATCAGGCTCCCCCAGTGGCTTTCCGCGGCAGGACGCTCGAGCGCCGGAATGCTGGGCAATCGCCACGCCGTTCCTGAAAGCCTTGCTTTGTCAGTGCGAAGGAGGCCAAAATGACCGTTGGGCATAAGCGCCCTGGCTTGGTTCACCGAGATGAGTCCTGTACGTGCTCTGGAGTAGAGGGATCGGCCGGAAAGTTCAACCGCCCGCTTGCATCGGGTTCGCCAGCCTTGGGAGTTCAGTTCATCAGGAGAGTACCATTGAACATCAAAATTGAGATGGTAGAGCCTGAGATCATATTCTTTTTGATGTATTCCGTTATTTTGTGATACACTGATGGTCGATGAGACGGTAGAGTGGTCGTTTTACGGCTATGTTACGCCAGCGAACGGGAGAGACGTCCAGGACTGGTTCAAGGCGCTTGACACGGACGCCCAGGACGAAGCGCGAGACGTTTTGGTGTACCTCCAGCAGTTACCCGTTAGCTCATGGGGCAAGCCTGAGTTCCAGCTGCTTGGCGACGAAATCTCAGAAATCAGATTCAAGGTTAATACGGAGCATGCCAAAGGAGTCTATCGGATCTACGGCGCATTCTGGCCTAAGGGTCAGCGATACTCTTATACCTTCTTGATCGGCAAGGAAAAGAAGGTGAAAAATGACAGGCACGGAAAGCACGAAGCGTTGAAACGATTAAGGTTGCTGGCACAAGGAAGGTCATCGATACATGAATTTGAATTCTCGGAAGACGCTGATCGCAAGGCTTAGGCGTGGCAGGCAGGCAAGACAACGATTCGTTGAGTCGCATTTGAACAAGACCCTCGCTCATCAGATCCGCGCATCACGTGACAAGCGTGGGTGGAGCCAGGAGAGATTGGCAAGCGAGGTCGGCATGAATCAAAACGCGATTTCCCGGCTTGAATCCTCTCACTACGGCAAGCCGACGATAACCACATTGAAGAGGCTCGCCGCGGCATTAGATGTTGCTTTGGTCGTACGGCTGGTTCCTTTCAGTGAGTTGGTCGACTGGGTCAGCGGGACACCGAGAATCGTGGCCGGACTAACCACTGAAGCTTTGGCCGTTCCGGATTTTGAAACGGAAGACAGGGGAGGAATCTACGCGCCACGAGACCGTTCTCTCTTGACAAGTGCGGCACGCTGCGCGGACCGCGAGACTGAGATTCCTGTCACTCGGCAGGCAGACCCTAACATAGCCCCTCAAACGTCGATTTGGAGACTCCAGTCGCCACATCAACCGATCAGTCGCGGGGCTATCGACAAGGCCTACTCCAGCACAGGAACGTTCCAGTGAAGCTTCTTCACGTCAGACAAGCACGCTCGATATGGTTGTTTGACATCCAGGACCTGAATCCCAGGGGGAAGAGTGTGCTGGGGGCGGTTGTAGACTGGATCGGCGGAAGGTATTCCTTTGCCGATACACCAGATCTGGAGAAGATTCTCAAGGAAGGCTCTACCGATCTGCCTTCCGCGGGCCTTGTATTCCAGCGGGGCAGTTTTCAGGCCCGGGAGGATCTTTTCCTGGACATAAACTGCTTCACTATCTACAACGACGGGGTTGTTGTAGACACCGCGGCCTCAACTCAGGACGGAGATCAGTTCCTTGGTGATCTCCTCGCCGGTCTTGCAAGAGAGTTTGGACTCACCTACGATCCGGCAATGATTCGTAAACGCCTCTACCTGAGCACTCTAATCGTGCAATTGCAAATCACCTTGGATGCGGGATACCCGGAGTTGGCGTCTTTCGCCGGAGCCATTTCGGAGGCGGTGCACGAAGCATCCTCTCCCTTCAGATTTGCCGGAATCAGCTTTTGGACGGAACCCAATGACGCCGGCAATAGCAAAACCTTTTCTCTGATGCCCCAGGCCGGCCGCCCCTTTGCAGAAAATCGCTACTTCTCCGAGGCGCCATTGAAAACCGATGATCATTACCGGCTACTCGAAGAGCTCGAGAAGACGCTCACGAAGCGGTGATTGATCGAACACTACCGCCCCGCCTCCAACAGCCGGCGCATTCCCCCCATCAGCACATCCTCCACCCCGGGATCGGTGCGCGAGACCGGGCCGGTCTCATAGCCGCCCTGCGTGTAGGAGATCCGCGTTCCCACGTAGCCTGGCCCGTAATCCCCATAGGCAGCCATTGCGACAAAACGGCCCGGCCTCATCTGCTGGGCCGCCAGTTGGTATTCCACGAAAAGCTCGCCCGGCATGTAGAGCACCGCCGCCGGCCCCAGCGTCAGCAGAAACAGCGGAATCCTGTGCTTTGCCTCGTAGCGCCGCACCCAGTTGAGATCATGCGCCGTCCGCAGCCGCAGCCGCTGCGCCTGGTGCTCGTCTGCCATCAGTCTCCGTAACTGTTGTTGATCTTCTAATGACTTGGTGGGCGGCAGCAACACGGGGACAACCCGCCAGCCGGCATCTCCGGCCTGAATGGGCGTGCGCACGGTGGAATCAAACGCCGCCTTCATCCCATCCGCGAGCCGCCGCGCCAGCACGGGACGCATCTCCCTGGACCCGTCGTTATACTTTCCCGCTGCCACATTGCCCCCGGCACCGTTGAAGTGGATGTGCGCCACGCCAGGCAGCGCCTGCTCGCGAAACCCTCTGGCCATACCCACGAAATCAGCACTGACGCCGCCCTGTCCGTAGTAGCTCTGCGGGTGCGTAGCGTAGTAGGTGATCACCGCCAGCGGCCGGGTTCCCTGCCAGAAACTCACCATTCGCACGTAGGGATCCACCACTCCTTCCGGCGCCTCCCTTGCCTCCGGAATCCTGCATGAACTCATGCGGGCATATTTCACCTTGCCGTCTTCCCCGAGAACCCGGCGCGAAGAGGCTACCTTCTCCACCTTCGCTTTGCCCAAACCGAGATGGGAGACAGTGACCGGATTACGAGCCGCCGCCCTCACCGCGGCCGCCGTCCGCTCCAGAGCCGTGCGCGCAAATGCACGGTTGTAGAGCGTGCCGCCGAGTCCCACGCCTTCGAGCAGCCGGTCGGCGGCCGGGTCGTATTCCGGAGCGTCATGCTGGTGCAGTGTGTTCACCGTGACATGATCCGCGTCCGTCCCCGCCGCCTTGGCCAGTTCCGCCCGCCATTCGTCCCACCCTTCACTGGCGATGCCCGTCCAATCCACCGCCACCATCACCACCGGCTTGGGCGAAACGAAGAGTATGATGCCCCTCGCCGAAAGCGGATCAACAATCTCCCGGGCCGGCTTGACGCCGCCATCGCAGCATAGCGGCGACCCGATCGGCGGCGTTACATCGGCGCGGAAAGTGGCGATACGCAGTGGTTCCCCGGCTGAAAGTGTGGCAAGCATGCTCAAGAGAGCAATGAGGCGGAAGAGCGGCATGGTGAAGACCAGTCTACCTTGCCAGCGCATAGCGTGGCGCTTCGCATGATGGCCTCGCCTCCCGGCGAAAATCCCTCGATCGCGCCGCGGAGCCAGCCGGGTCTCGCCCGCTTCGCGCGGGAGGTACGCGCAGAAACTACACAGTCCCAGCTTCCCTATTCCCATGCGGCGTGAACGCCGTGGGGATTTTGCCTCATGGGGCGAAGCCCGCGTGCCGGTTGTGCCTTTATACCGAACGCTGAGGTTTGGCTCGGCGTTTGCTTACCGTTCTTGCGGAGGCGTGATCCCATGAAGGTTCTCGTATGTATCGATGGATCGCCGTCAAGTGAAGCCGTCGTTCAGGAAATCATCCGGCGGCCTTGGCCACCCGGCACGGAAGTCAAGCTGCTATTCGTCGTTCACGCATTCCCGTTCTTTCCCGACCACATCTTCTTCGCCGCCGCCGCTCATGAGGAGTCGCTTCGAGAGGCAAAAGAGAATGGAGCGAAGATTCTGGAAACAGCCGCCGCGCTCATCCAGGAGCAATCCCCAAACCTGCGCGTGACCACGGAGTTGCTGGAAGGCTCGCCGAAGAAAACGATTGTGGATGAAGCCGAACGCTGGAGAGCCGGCCTCGTGGTGCTCGGATCCCACGGTCACGGCCCTGCAAGGCGCTTCCTGCTGGGCTCCGTCGCCCAGGCGGTGACGCTTCACGCACCCTGCTCGGTCGAAGTAGTGCGCACCCCACACGTCGCGGCCGCGTGATGATCCGGCTGGGCATCAGCGCGTGGACTGCGGCGGCTGTGCTTCCGCTGCGGGTAGTCCGGCTGGTTCTCGATTGATCCCTTCGCTCGGGCTATTGCGCCAGACGCGCTATCCACTGCTCCACCACCGTATACGGGTCTACCCTGCGCTCGGCCACCTCTCTGGCCGCGGCCTCGAGATCGCCCGGCGGAAAGAGATCGAGCAGCCGCTCCCGCAGCAATTCCCGCAACCGGAGTTGCCACAACTGCGCTCCGTCACGCCGCACACGGGCCTTCACCGCGCGCATCGCAGCCAGAGCCTCCGCGATTCCCTGCCCTTCGCTGGCCACGGTCTTCAGGATCGGGATCTGCCTGCCATGGGAGTTGGGCGCGATACTCAGCATGGCGTGCAGTTCCTGCTCGAGCCGGGCGGCCCCAGGCTGGTCCGCCTTGTTGATCACGAATAGATCGGCGATCTCCATGATGCCGGCTTTGATGGCCTGGATATCGTCGCCCATGCCGGGCACCAGCACCACCGCGGTGACGTCGGCCAGGCGCGCAATTTCCACTTCGTCCTGCCCGACGCCCACCGTTTCAATCAGGATCACTTCGCGCCCCGCCGCATCCAGCATCAGCGCCATCTCGAGCGTCCCCCGCGCCAGCCCGCCCATGTGGCCGCGCGTCGCCATCGAGCGAATGAACACCCCTGCATCGCCGTGATGGCCCTGCATCCGGATGCGGTCGCCCAGAATGGCGCCTCCCGAAAACGGGCTCGATGGATCCACCGCGATGATCGCAATGGAAATGTTTTCCCCCCGCAGCGAGCGCGCCAGTTGATCGGCAAGCGTGCTCTTGCCCGCCCCCGGCGGCCCCGTAATGCCCAGAATCAGGGCGCGTCCCGTGTGCGGAAACAGTTCCTTCAACAGCGGCACCGCCTGTGGAGTGCGGTTCTCGATCGCAGTCGCCGCCCGCGCCATCGCGCGGACATCCCCGCTGAGGATTCGCTGTGCCCAGTCTTCCATCAGAGATTCAACAGTTGCCGCGCGATGACCAGCCGCTGGATTTCGCTCGTGCCCTCTCCAATGGTGCACAGCTTCACATCGCGGTAGAACTTCTCCACCGGGTAGTCCTTGATGAAGCCGTAGCCGCCGTGAATCTGCACCGCTTCGTTGCAGATGCCGACAGCCGCCTCGGAGGCGAACAGTTTCGCCATGGCGGACTCTTTGGTAACACGCCGCCCCGCGTCCTTCAGGACAGCGGCCCGGTAGGTGAGCAGCCGCGCCGCTTCGAGCGACGTCGCCATGTCCGCCAGTTTGTGCTGGATCGCCTGGAATTCCGAAATAAATCGCCCGAACTGCTTGCGATGCTTCGAATAGGCGAGCGCGGCGCCGTAGGCGCCAAGCGCCGTGCCTACGCTCAAGGCGGCAATCGAGATGCGCCCCCCATCGAGCACGCGCAGACTGTCAATGAACCCCTCGCCGGGTTTCCCCAGCATCTGCGATCCCGGCAGGCGGCAGTTCTGAAATAGCACCTCCCCGGTGGCGCTGGCCCGCATTCCCATCTTGTTTTCTTTCTTGCCCACCAGGAACCCCGGCATGCCCGTCTCGAACAGAAACGCCGAGATGCCGCGGTGCGATTGCGCCCGGTCGGTCACCGCCATGCCGACGCAGACATCGGCATAGTGCGCATTGGTCGTAAACGTCTTGCCGCCGTTCACTACCCAATAGCCGCCATCCCTTACCGCCATGCTGCGAGTGCCGGCCGCATCGGAGCCGGCTTCCGGTTCGGTCAATGACCAGCAGCCGATCCATTCACCCGTGGCGAGTTTCGGCAGGTAGCGCCGCTTCTGCTCTTCGCTTCCGGCCAGGAAAATGTGGTTCGAGCAAAGCGAGGTATGCGCGGCAACAATGAGCCCCACCGACGGGTCCACCCGCGCCAGTTCCTCGATGATGATGCAGTAGTCGAGATACGTGAGCCCCGCCCCGCCGTACTCCTCGGGGAAAATCGAACCCATGTACCCGAGCCGGCCGCATTTCCGGATTACCTCGAGCGGAAAGATCTGTCCCTCATCCCACTCGAGCACGTGCGGCGCGATCTCAGCCGCCGCGAACTCCCGCACGCTCTTGCGCAATTGCTCCTGTTCCGGCGTGAAGTCGAACGTCATGGTTCGCTGATGCTAAACGATCTCTTCATTCGCCGCATCCCAGCGCACCGTGCGTCCCCGGCGGTAGCTTTCCACCGCCATCCGGCAGGCAATGGAAACGCGGTAGCCGAGTTCAAACGGACAGTTCGTTTCCTTGCCGCCGCGAATGCAATCGAAGAAATTCTGCATGTGCGCCCGCGGCTCGGTCCGCGTCTGCCCCAGTATTTCCTCGCCCTTCGGCAGATTCACCTTCTGCGGCAGGTAGCGGATCTGCTGCGCCTTCATGATGGTTCCGTCCGTGCCGAGAACATGCTCGGAAGCGCCCAGTTGATTGTTGCCGAAACCCGAAGCCCAACTCACCAGCAACTCCTCGGGATGCTCCATCGAGACGTTCATCGTATCCGGCACCTCCCGCCCGTCTTTCCACAGAAACACACCCCCGGTGGTGGTGACCGCCTTGGGAATGTGCAGATTCAACGGCCGGTACCAGAACGCCAGCTGGTGGCACATGTTTTCGTAGAAATTGCCACCCGAATAATCCCAGAAAAAGCGCCAGTTGACATACCTGTTGGCGTCGAAGTCATGCTTGGGAGCCTCGCCCAGAAACTGGTTCCAGAGGATGTTCTCCGCGGTCATGTCCGGATAGACCGGGCGCGACCACTGCGGCTTGCCATGCGGCGTGTTGCGGAACATGTGGGCCTCGATCATCGTGATCTTCCCCAGCCGCGCCGGGTTCACCATCGCCAGAGCATCCGTCATCAGACCCGACGAGCACCCCTGGTGGCCGATCTGCACCGTGCGCTTCCCCTCCACCTTCTGGTAGGCCGCCCGCATGCGCTTGGCGTGCTCCACCGTGAACGCCATCGTCTTTTCCTGGTAAACATGCTTGCCGGCCTCGAGCGAGGCCACGAAGTGCTCGCAGTGCAGGTGTTGCGGCGTGGCGATCAGGACGGCGTCAATCGATTTATCGTCCAGCAGATACCGGTGATCCAGATACGTCTTCGCGCCAGGCGCGGCGGCTTTCGCCTCTTCCAGACGGCGCGTGTAAATATCGGCAAACGCCACAAAATCGATGTTCGGACAGCCCATCGCGTCGCGCACGATCTCCATGCCGCGGGCGCCCGCGCCGATAATGCCGGCGCGGATCCGCTCATTGGCGCCCAATACCTTCGAAGGCGCGAGACTCGTGGCGAGGCCGGTGGCCACACTGCCCAGAAACTTACGGCGGGAATCCATAGATAGGGGAGGCTCCTGTCTCATCGTAACATTATGACCGCGCGGGGCCGCGCACCAAAACGCCCTCTATCTTCCAGCCCAGTACTTTCCTCCCTCATGGAAAGGTACTACGGGGGGGTAGAGCGCCCCGATCACTGCTGATACAACTGGTATCAGATTACCGGCAAAACGGCATTTCGAGGAGGACCATGGAACAGATTCGCACAGCCGTATTCTCCACAGACAAATTCGTCAGGGAGCAGGTCGAGGACGTACTACGCCGCATTCACGCCGTAAGCGTGGTTCACCACACCACCCCCATCGATGCGGAACAATCGGCACTGGCAAGTTTTTTTCAGTTGCAGGCGCCTTGGATCGTCTTCATCGATATCGGCGACATCGAGGCTTCGGTCGAACTGGCGAAGCGGATCGGGAATCTGGCTCGGGGCACACAGATGGTGGCCGTCGGCATGGACAAAACTCCGGAAACCGTCGTAACCGCCATGCGTGCCGGAATGCGGGAGTTTCTGACGGTTCCGGTGAGCACCGATGAGACGCTGGAAGCCCTGGCGCGATTAATGGGGGTCCTGCGGGAGAACCCGCCCGAGAACGGTGCACAGCAGCACGTCATCAGCTTTCTCCCGGCCAAGCCCGGCGCGGGAGCCTCCACCCTCTGTGTGAACGTGGCAGCGGCGCTCGCTGGATTTCCGCAGATGCGGGTTGGGTTGCTCGATTTCGACCTCCACTGCAGCGTGCTCGAGTTCCTCTTGAAGATGCAGGATGGTTATACACTGTTCGACGCGGCAAGCCGCGCGGCGCAACTGGACGATGACATGTGGCGCCGGATGGTGAGAAAAGCCCACGGAGTGGATATTCTGCTCTCGAACAAGCAGGCGGAAGCAACCCGCGTGGACGGTTCGGAACTTCAGGTGGCGAAGCTCATTGCCCACGCCAGAGGATACTACGAGGCAATCTGTATGGATCTGCCCGGGCAATTTGATTCTTATTCCCTCGAGGTAATGCGCAATTCCAATCGCATTGTGCTGGTTTCCACTACCGAGTTGACTTCGCTCTACAGCGCGCGCCAGGCAGTACGAATGCTCGATCAACTAGGCCTCGCTTCGCGGATCAGCCTGGTGCTCAACCGGGTAGAAGCGAAAAGTACGCTCAGCATGTCGCAGATGGAAGACCTGATCGGAAGAGAAGCCTTCGTGGCCTTGCCGAATGACTACGCCGGCGTTCAGATGGCGGTGAGGGAAGGCTCCCCGGTGGATCCCAATTCCCGGCTCGGCGTGAAATACCGGGAGATTGCCCGGAAGATTGTAGGCCAAAAGCAAGCCCTCGAGGAAAAACCAGCCAGGAAGCGACTGTTCCCATTCCTTGGCGGAAAGCCCGCTCCCCAGGCAAAGCCGGCAGCCTTGTAGCTTACTTGTGCTTGTCCCGCTTCTCCGCAAACGGCGCGGCTCGAATTACGGGGATCAGCGTATTGATGGGCTCCGGCTCCGAGCCGTGCGGTTGCGTGGCCAGTTCCAGGTTCAGCCTGGCGACAAACTCCTCAATCTGGCGCTGCATGGCGCCCATCTTCTCCCGCATGTTGAGAATGATCTCCACTCCCGCCAGGTTCACTCCCAACTCGCGGGTCAGTTGCAGGATCACCTCCAGCCGCTCGAGATCCTCATCGGTGTAAAGGCGAGTGTTGCCCTCGCTTCGTGAAGGGCGCAGCAGGCCCTCTCTTTCATAGAGGCGCAGCGTCTGCGGATGGATGCCGTACTGCTCGGCAACCGAAGAGATCATGTACACGCCTTTAGACCGTTTCGTCATGGCTCACACCTGCCTCCAGATTTCGGCTCGCGGATCTTCGGGATGCAGGCTGGCAAGCTCTCGCATCAACTCCCGGGTACGTTCGTCATTGGCCTTCGGCGCTTGCAGATTCACCTCGACAATCTGATCGCCGCGAGTGTTCGTGCGCGCGCTGAAGATGCCCTTTTCCCGCAGACGGAACCGCTGCCCGTTCTGCGTGCCCTGCGGAATCTTGAGAAGCGCTTTGCCATCGACGGTCGGCACTTCGATCTTTGCCCCAAGACAGGCTTCCGAAACCGAAATCGGCACCTTGATGATCACATCATCCCCGTCCCTATGGAAAAAGGGATGCTCGTCCACGCGAACCGTAATGTAGAGATCGCCGGACTGTCCCCCCATCAACCCCGCGCTGCCTTTCCCCGCAACCCGTAGCCGCGAGCCCGTGCGCGCCCCCGCGGGAATTCTCACTTCCACCGTTTCCGGCTGTGTGACGCGCCCCTCGCCGTGGCACGCCGGACAGACGTTGCGCAGTTTTCCCGAGCCCTCGCAACGCGGACACGTCAGGCTGAACCGCATCGCCCCCGCCATCTGCGTCACGTTCCCCGTCCCATTGCACTGCGGGCAGGTTGCCGCCCCCCCGCCGGAAGACCCCGTCCCGCCGCACGTGCCGCAAGTCTCCTGCCGCTGGATCGTGAGGCGCACCTGTGTGCCCTTAATGCTTTGCCAAAAGTCGATATTCAGGGCGTACTCCAGATCCGACCCGCGTTCCGGCTTCGGAGCCTGTTGCCGTCCCCGCTGGAAGAACTGGCTGAACAGGTCGCGGAACCCGCCATCCCCTGCTCCCGCCGCGCCTCCCGCCGCGCCTCCCGCCGCGCCGCCGAACACATCGCCGAAATCGAAGCCGCCAAACCCGAACCCCGCTCCGGGCGCGCCCTTCCCCGGACCCGCCCCCGGAAACCCCTGCTCGGAGTAAAACCCGTACTGGTCGTACATCTGCCGCTTCTTTTCGTCGCTCAAAATGTCATAGGCTTCCTGTACCTTCTTGAATTTGTCCTCGGCTGCTTTGTCTCCCGGATTCAGGTCCGGATGATGCTTGCGCGCCAACCGGCGGTAGGCTTTGCGGATATCGTCCGCCGAAGCTTTCTTCGAGACTCCGAGCGTTTCGTAGTAGTCCTGTTGTTTCGAAGCCATCGAGCCACCCCTATCCCCCGTGAAGGGCGGGACGCCCGGAAATCCCCCCGGCCGTCCCGCCGTGTCCACATGTCACACCACCCGACCCGTTTACTTCTTGTCGTCGACGTCGACGAACTCGGCGTCCACGACATTGTCCTTGGGTTTGCCGGACCCGGCCCCCGCGCCGTCCCCGGCCCCGGCCGCGCCTGCTCCCGGAGCGCCGCCGCCAGGCGCCCCCGCGCCACCCTGGGCGCCGGCCGCGCTGTACATCGCCTCCGCCAGTTTGTGCGAAGCCTGCGTCAGCTTTTCCACCGCGGCATTGATCTGTTCCACCGTGCCGCTCTGGATGATCTTCTTGGTTTCTTCAACGGCCTCCTCGACGTTCTTCTTATCGGAATCACTGATCTTCGAGCCGTGCTCCTTGAGCATCTTCTCCACGTTGTAGATCATCGAGTCAGCCCGGTTCCGGGCGTCGATCTCGTCGCGGCGCCGGCGGTCTTCGGCCTCATGCGACTTGGCGTCCGTCGCCATCTTCTCCACTTCGTCCTTGCTCAAGCCGGAGGATGACGTGATGGTGATCTTCTGCTCGTTGTTCGTCGCCCGGTCCTTCGCCATCACATTCAGGATCCCGTTGGCGTCGATGTCAAACGTCACTTCCACCTGCGGAATCCCGCGCGGAGCCGGAGGAATGCCCACCAGTTGGAAGACGCCCAGCAGCCGGTTATCCCGAGCCATCGCGCGCTCGCCCTGATACACCTTGATCTCCACCGACGTCTGGTTGTCCGAAGCGGTCGAGAACACCTCGCCCTTCCGCGTGGGAATCGTCGTGTTGCGGTCAATGAGCTTCGTGAATACCCCGCCCAGCGTTTCGATGCCGAGCGACAGCGGCGTCACGTCCAGCAACAGCACGTCCTTCACTTCGCCGCCCAGCACACCACCCTGCACGGCGGCGCCCACTGCCACCACCTCGTCCGGGTTTACGCTCTTGTTCGGCTCCTTCCCGAAGAAGTTGCGGACTTTCTCCAATACCTTCGGGATTCGCGTCGAACCACCCACCATCACCACTTCGTCGATCTGCGCCGGCGTGATTCCGGCGTCGGACAACGCCCGCTTGCAGGGCTCCATCGTGCGCTCGAAAATGTCTTCCACCATCTGCTCGAAACGCGCCCGCGTCAACTTCATCGCCAGGTGCTTCGGACCCGTCGCGTCCGCGGTGAGGAACGGCAGGTTGATCTCCGTCTCAAACAGCGTGGAAAGTTCGATCTTCGCCTTCTCGGCGGCTTCCTTCAGGCGCTGAAGCGCCATCTGGTCATTGGAAACGTCGATCCCCGTCTCCTTCTTGAAATCCGTCACCATCCAGTCGATAATCCGCTGGTCAATGTTATCGCCGCCCAGGTGCGTGTCGCCGTTGGTGGATTTCACCTCCACCACCCCGTCGCCCACCTCGAGAATGGAAATATCAAAGGTCCCGCCGCCGAAGTCGAATACGGCGATAGTTTCATCCTTCTTCTTATCCAAACCGTAGGCAAGAGCCGCCGCCGTCGGCTCGTTGATGATGCGCATCACCTCGAGGCCGGCAATCTGGCCCGCATCCTTGGTCGCCTGGCGCTGCGAGTCGTTGAAATAGGCGGGAACCGTGATCACGGCCTTGGTAACTTTCCCCCCAAGGTACGCCTCAGCCGCTTCCTTCAATTTCTTCAGCACAAGCGCTGAGATCTCCGGAGGGGGCATCTTCTTGCCCTGTATATCCACGCGCGCGTCGCGGTTATCGCCCGGAACTATGCGATAAGGAACCAGCTTCGTCTCTTCGCCCACTTCCTCGAAGCGGCGTCCCATGAACCGCTTGATCGAGTAAATGGTATTCTCGGGGTTGGTGATCGCCTGGCGCTTGGCCACCTGGCCCACCAGCCGTTCACCGGATTTCGTGAAGCCAACCACGGAAGGAGTTGTGCGTCCGCCTTCCTGATTGGGGATGACAACGGGCTGCCCGCCCTCCATGACGGCGACCACGGAATTGGTGGTGCCCAGGTCGATACCGATTATTTTGCTCATGTTGGTTAAGTACGCCTTCCTGAAACGCTGTCGGCGTTTATTGCGCTCGATCCCATTATTAAATGTTAGTGTCTTCTTGTCAAGTCTCCTTTGCAGCCCCACCCCCCTCCCCGCCAGCGAAATCGTCGTCGCCACCGCCTCCGATCTCGCCCCCGCTCAAACCGATCTGGCTTCGTCTTTCCATCGCCTTACCGGCATCCACGCGAAGTTCGTCACAGGTGCCAGCGGCATGCTCGCCCGCCAAATCGCCAGCGGCGCTCCCTACGATGTCTTCCTCTCCGCCAACAAACTCTACGTCGACGACCTCGTCCGCTCCGGCGACCTCATCGCGGACTCTGTCGTCATCTACGCCAAAGGCCGGCTCGGCTTGTGGTCCCTCGCGGGAACCATGAAACAACTCGACGACCTCCGCCGCCCCGAAGTAAAGCACATCGCCATCGCCAACCCCCAGCATGCCCCCTACGGAGCCGCCGCCCGCCAGGCACTCGAGCGCGCCGGGCTGTGGAGTGCGGTCAAGGACAAGATCGTCTACGGCGAAAATGTCCGTCAGGCTCTCCAGTACGCCGAAAGCGGAAACGCCGACGCGGTCATCACCTCCTGGAGCCTCCTCGAAGGCCGCGGAACCCTGCTGCCCGAAAGCCTCCACGATCCCATCCGCCAGGCCGGCGGGATTCTCACCCGAAGCAGCCATCAAAAGGAGGCGCGCGCATTCCTCCAGTTCCTCATGGCCCCCAAAGGCGTAGAAGTCCTTCGTAGATTTGGCTTGCAGCCACAAGGCAGGTCAGCCCGTCCGGAACCCGGTCCATCCACGCCGTCTACCAGGGAAACGCCTTTTTCCTCACCAGCACGTCCAACACGATTCAGGTGAGCGTCCGCTGAAGGTAAGATGCATAGGATGATCTCCCGCCGCACCCTATTCTCCTTCGCCGCACCCGCGGCGCTCGCCCGCGCCGAGCGCAAGCCGCTCGAGTTCAATATCCACTGGGTCAATCCCGGAACGAACCTCCCGCGCGGCGTCACGCACAAGACCCTGTTCTCCAAAGCCATGGGCCACGACGTTGGCTTCCATCTCTATCTGCCGCCCGGCTACGATTCCTCCTCGGACCGGTTCCCTGTCCTCTACTGGCTCCACGGCGCCGGGAGCGATGAGACCGCCGGAATCCCCTACGCCGCAATGCTCGACCGCGCGATTCAGGATCGCCAGATGCCCCCCGTCATCATGGTGATCCCCAACGGCGGCAAGCGAAGCGAATACCGCGATTGGGAACCGCAGAAAGTAATGGTGGAATCCTTTATCATTCGCGAATTGATTCCCCACATCGACGCCACGTACCGCACCATCAGGGAGCGTCGCGCCCGCTGGATCGAAGGCATGTCCATGGGGGGCAACGGCTCCCTCAAACTCGGCCTCAAATATCCCGACCTGTTCGGCTCCGTGGTCGCCTACGCCGGCTCCTACCGTCCTCTGCCCAAGGACGGCATCCTTTACCCCGGCATCGTTCCCGAAAGCCGCCTCTGGATCGAGCAGCTTTCACAGTGGTATTCCGCCGCCGATGATGTGTTCGAACTGTCCAAGGAAAATCGCTTCCGCCTTGACGGCATGCGCATCCGCCTCATCGCCGGCACACGCGATGTCTCCCTTCCCGACTCCGAAGCCCTCCACGCCCATCTCCAAAACATCGGCGTCGTGCATGAGTACGAGGTACTGCTCGGAGTGATGCACGCCACCGCCGCCTATTACAACCGCGCCGGAGTAGAAGGATTCCGCTTCCACCTGCCCGCTCTTGGTAAGAATTGACCTGCCGCCACCCGCCGCTATAGGATACCGGCTGGGTCCTGAATAATCATGAAACCTGCGGCATTTTTCTTTCCCCTGCTCTTCACGGCGGCGCTCTACGCTCAAAACGCAACCACCGCCGGACGCTTCCTTGTCGAACACCCCACGCTGCTCAACCTCGGTTTCGAGTGGTCCATCTCGGGTGACGACAACCGCAATGCGCAAGTCACCGTGCAGTACCGCGCCGCCGGCGAGCAGGCCTGGCGCAACGCGCTCCCCATGCTCCGCATCGGAGGCGAGAACGTCGGCCGCGACGCCGAAAACCTCCACTACACCGTCCCCCACGGCTTCGCCGGCTCCATCCTCAATCTCAAGCCCGGCGCCGAGTACGAATGCCGCTTCACCCTCACCGACCCCGACGGCGTCTCCGGCCCGTCCACCCAGACCGCCAGGGTGCGCACCCGCACCGAACCGCAGCCCTACTCGGGCGGGCGCGTGCTCCACGTCTACCCGCCGGACCACAAAGGTCCGCGCCAGGATCCCAGCTTCACCGGCGTCCTCGAAGCCTACTACGGAGCCGGACTCGGCGACTGGAGCGTCGTCCGCGAACGACGCGCACAACCAGGCGATATCCTCCTCATCCACGCGGGCCTTTACCGCCCGGAACGCCTCAACTACGTCGACCCCCTTGCCGCCCCCTTCGACGGCACCTTCACCCTGTCTCTCAAAGGCACCAAGGAAAAACCCATCACCATCAAAGCCGCCGGCGATGGCGAACCCATTTTCGATGGCGCAGGCAACCACATTCTGTTCGATGTGATGGCCTCGGCGAACCATATCTTCGAAGGGCTCACCTTCCGCAACACCGACGTGGCCATCCTTGCCGGCAAGAAAGAAGTCCTCGGCGCCACTGGACTCACCGTGAAAAACTGCCGCTTCGAGAACATCGGCTTCGGCGTCTGGACCGAATACGCCGGCTCGAGCGATTTCTACATCGCCGACAATCTCTTCTTCGGCCGCGATGACCGCTTCCGCCTCATCGGCTGGACCGGAGCCCGCTGGGGCAACATCGGCCCCTACCCATCCCACTTACTCACCAGTTACTACGCCATCAAGCTCTACGGCCCCGGCCACGTCATCGCCCACAACGCCATCGCCTACTTCCACGACGCCATCGGCATCTCCACCTACGGCACACCCGAACCGGACCCGGAACGCCAGGCTTCCTCCATCGACATCTACGCCAACGACATGCACATGTCGAATGACGACTTCATCGAATCCGACGGCGGCGTGCACAACATCCGCGTCTTCCGGAACCGCGGCGTCAACGCCTTCCACGGCGGCTACAGTTCCCAGCCGATCTTCGGCGGACCCGTCTACTTCTTCCGCAACCTGCTTTACCATGTCCAATCCGGCGTCGCCTTCAAGCTCGACGCCCGCCCCGCCGGACTCCTCATGTACCACAACACCCTCATCGGAGAGCAGGCCGTGCGCAGCCCCAACGGCAATGTCCACTGGCGTAACAACCTCTTCCTCGGCCGCGACACGCCGAACCGCGGCATCATGATCTGGGCCAACGCCACCGCCAACTACAGTTCCGATTACAACGGCTTCCGCCCCAACAAAGGAGTCGACGCGCAGTACCTCTGGCTCGCCCCCACCGAACCCGGCCAGACCCTCTACAAAAACACCCGCGACCAGTGGAAATCCTTCCGCACCCTCGCCGAAGTCCAGGCCGCCACCGGCCAGGAAAAACACGGCCGCGAACTGGACTTCGATATCTTCGAGAAGATGGCCCCGCCCGACCCAACCAAGCGCCACGCCGTCTACCACGCCATGGAACTCGACTTCCGCCTCAAACCCAACTCCAAAGCCATCGACGCGGGAGTCGCCCTTCCCACCATCAACGACGGCTTCACCGGCACAGCCCCAGACCTCGGCGCCATCGAATACGGCCAGCCCGAACCCCACTACGGCCCCCGCTGGGTGACCTGGGCCCCATTCTACCGGTAAGCCCCCAACCGATCAGGGCCACGCCACCGCGGCCCTGCTGTCCACCCTCTACTACCGCGGATCCGTCCGCGACACCAGCCGCCACATTTCCCGCCGAATCGTTTCCCCGTGCTTCTCTGACCGGCTCGCCGCGCTCGAAACCATCGCTCCGATTCCCGGCGTTTGCTTTACGGTAAACGTCTCCCGGCCGTTCACCGAAACTAAGTCATAGGCACGGCTGGTGCCCGCTGGCCAAACCACCGTTTGCGCCACCCATCCTTTCAACGCTCCCGCCTTGATTTGCGCTTCTGCAATTGGCTTCCATGCTTCCATCTCGTCCCGGCGCCAGTCAGCCAGCATGCCCGGCTTGGCCTTGATGTAATTCACCGTGACCCAGGGCCACGATGCCCCCATCTCACCCGCCGTGGCAAACACCGCCAGGACGTCCGCCCGCAACAGAGTCCGCAGCGGGCCCACCCCCGTGTCCCGCATCCTCTTGAGTTGCTCTTCATCATAGGGAGTCTCCAATTTGCCCATATCCGGATACGCTGTCACCGTTGCAAAATCGTACTCCCGCGCAGCGCCGGCCGGGAAGCGCACCGCGTACAAACTCCAACTCAGAATCATCCCCTTCTTGACACGATCCTGGTGAACCGAAGTCTTTACGGCCTCTTCCGCCTTGCGGTAATCGGCCGCCTTGCCCGGCGCTACCTTCATATAGTCCACCTGAATAATCACCGTGGGCTGCTGCGCCAAGGCACAAACAGCCATTGTTGCGAATAGCATCCATTTCATGTTCAGCCACCTCTTTTGCCGGAGAGTCCCGGAGTGGCCCCCCTCTCACCGACTTCCACAGCATCTGCCCTCCGGGTTGAGCAAGTATACACTGGCCGCCATTTTTGGAATCTGTTTTTTTTTGTTCTTTTTTTTCGATCGCTCAGGTTGGCAAGCTTCTACGCTTTTTCGCGGACTGCGCCGCGAAAAAGTGGCTTTCAGCAGTCAGCTTTCAGCGATCAGCCTGGCTTCAGAGGTAGGTTGAAATCGCGGATCTAGTGCGTGTACCGTTGGCTTCATGACGGACGGATTGAGCCATATTTACCAGGACCTTCTGGCCGGTAGTTATGATTGCGTCGACCGCATCGTGCTGAATGCTTATTATCGGATGGGGCATGATCCCGCCGGTTTCCGGCTGTGGTGGCGACGTTTGACCGGTTCCGACGAAACCCTTGACAACAACCACCTGATGCGACTGGCCGGCCGCTTCAGACTGGCGCGTCCGGGGTTATGCGAAGGCCCACCAGATTCCCGTGATCGACTGTGGGGCCGGCGAACGCAAACATAATATTGCGGAAGAACATTTAAAGACGACCGAGGTCAAGCAGGGACTGTTCCTCATCCTGGTGGGCCGCGCACCGGCACGCGTCTGGGATGTGGGGAGGAACCACCACATCGAAGCAAAGAAACCGATGCCGTACGTAAACCACTACTCCTTTCACATCCTGGGCCCGGATTGGGGGCACATCGCGATCAAGATCAGCGGTCATCCTCCGTTTCCAGCCCAGGTGATGGTCAACGGGCATGAATACGTGGCTTATCAGGGAGCCAAAGCTGGAATCCAATTCACCAAGGAGGGGAATTGCTTTACTAATATTTCTGATGCCGCAGGTTTGGCGAAGATCGCAGACACCTTGTCCGAGGAATCGGCGATAGGGCGGTTGAGCCAGGCCTGCGGGCGTTGGATTTACTCGACATGCCTATGCTTCGGATTGGATCTGGAGGAGCAGGAGCGGAGCGGGTTCCAATATCAATACTCGAATTTTCAAGTCGAATACAGCCGGAACCTGTTGTTCGAAATCGGCGGGCAGATTGAGCAGGTATTCCAGGCCCTGATTGATCGCAGCCGCGCCCCACTGGGGCTGAAAACCATCAAGACCATCCTTGGCTACAAGCATCGTCCCAAATACCGAAAGCGGAAGGGCAGATCGGCTGAATGGGAAGTCGCGGTCGAGAGACCTACGTATGATCTGATCATCTTCAAGCTGCATTGTGGCAGACTGACGTTGAAGATCTATACCAAAGGCGAACGCGTGCTCCGCATCGAGGCCGTGGCGCACGACACGACAGAACTACACTGCGGTCGTGCGCTGGAGAAATTTCCGCGCATCGTTACCGAGTTACGAGGCATTCTGGAGAGGTTCACGGAAGCCCTGAGTTGGATCGATCAATGCTTTATCAGCGATGAGACTCTGGAACAGCTCCCGGCCCCATCGCAGGTCGGCAAGACAAAAGTTGGGGGAATTGATTTCAACAAAGCACGCATGCGCCACGTCACAGAAGCGGTCATCGCCCTATCCGCCTCACCGGGCGGGTTTACTGCCTCGCAGTTAGCAGCGCGCGTGCCGGACGGCGGCGAATCCGACTACCAGGCGCGCCAAGCAGCCTACGACCTGAAAAAGCTCCGCGGCAAGGACATGGTCCGACGGCTTGGCAACACGCGGCACTATGAACCGACCCCGACAGGTCTCAAGGCACTGGCCGCGCTGTTGGTTTTGCGTGACAAAGTCATCAAACCTCTACTCGCCGCCTCGACGGAAACCCGTCCCACACATGGAGCCCAGAATCCAAGACCACTCGACAACTACTACGAGACTATCCGTGTCGGCATGCACGGCGTCTTTCGGGAGCTGGGATTAGCTGCCTGAACATCGACAATTATTTTTTCGGGCTTCGCCCTCAAGTGCCGAGCGTCGTGTTTTATTTCCAAAACTTCTCAGGTATCACGGGCTGGAATCAGGACATCACCTATACTTTCCACGCCGACAATGCGGGCGCAGTGGGCTCGGTATTGGCCACTGGCGCTGGGCAGAATGTAGTCGCAGTCGACTCTGGATTGCCTTGGTGCTGCGGCGGCAACGCTTTTCAAGTGACGTTTGATCTTCAAAGTGCATTCAACGCGGCAGCCGGCACCACCTACTGGCTGGAGCTCGGCGGAACCACTGGCGGCACAAGTGCGTTCTGGGTGACGGCGAATGCCAACGGTACACACACGGCATATAGCGGCGCAAATGGCGTCCTGGGTCCCACTCCAGATCAAATGGCATTCGCGCTGCTCAGCTCTCCAACTACGGTGCCCGAACCGGGTACGTTAATGTTGTTCGGCGTTGGCGCGATAGCGCTTGGGGCGATCCATAGCTGCCAGAGACGCAGACGCACGTCTTTACGGTAGTTAGTCCAAGTGCTCCAGGAGATTTACCGAAGTATATGGAGAACCAATCACTTACAGAGCGTCTCCCCGAGCCCCAAGGTTCCTATTTCCCGTAATGTAGCGCTCGGGGAGCCAACGGCTCTCTGTTTAGTGCCGTTACTGGAGTTCGATCAACACGACGTCAGAGTTGTCTCGGATGCGATCGAAGATGATCTGCTTGCCGTCTGGACTAATGTCGAAGCTTCGCGAAACTGCTCCCGGCGGCAGGTTCGCAAGCTTGCGCCGTTCACCGGTGGCCATGTCGACTACCCACAGCCGCTCGCGGTCCGATATGGCCAGGGCCCTTCCCGGGCAGAAGGCGGTAAGAACCTGTTTTGTAGCCGACTCGCAGATCCGGCAGGGGCACCGGCGTGCCGTCCGGAGTCACGGCCTTGATCCGAAGGTCCCCTCCGGCCAACGGCTCGGAATAAAGGATAAGCCGCCCGTCCGGTGACCAGACCGGATTAAAAGCAAACCCATCGCGGAACCGAACCGGAGACTCGCCCCCGGCAGGTATCTTGAAAAGACCGGAGCCTTTTTCATCGCTGCCGCTCATGATAATCCAGTTTCCATCCGGAGACCACGAGGGGGAACCGCGGACGTGGAGGTTGGGAGCCAGGCGAGCTGGGTTCGCGCCCGAGTCGCTCATCCGATGCAGCGCTGTTTGACCTTGCCTGCGGATCGCAAAACAGATCTAGCTACCATCGGGGGAGATCGCCGGCGGCGCGATCAATCCTCCGCCGCTCGGCTTCCACAACTCGGCCGCCGAGCCGTTCTTGAATTTCCAAAGTCCATCGGCTCCGCTCGTGGAAGACAGGTAGAGCAGATAGTCAGGTCCGAACCGTGGAGACACTGCGCGCCCCGTCGGAAGCTCAACCCGGCTCGCCGCAACCTGCTCCTGAACGCCATCGGAGAGGGGGACAGTCCATAGGCTGCCGTTGGGTTTTGACTCGGTAACCACAAGCCGTCTTCCATTCGCGCTGGCTGAGACCGACGAGTACTCCTGGACACCGGTCATGATGACCCGCGGACGGCGTTTTTCGACATCCATGGCATAGAGTACGACACCGGGGCCGTCCTCCGATGTGGCTGAGTATACCAATGTGCGATTGTCGAGCAAGGTCGGGTAGGTAATGCGGGCGTTATGGTGCGTGATCCGCTCGGGGTCTCCACCCGTGGCGGCCACGCGCCAGATGTCGAGCTCGTCGGCAGTCGGAAAACCTCGGGTGTAGTAGATGAATCGCCCATCCGGTGACCAGATCGGGTAATGACAGTGGGCACCCGACGCGTCTACAAAAACCTGTTTCGGATTGTTCCCGTTGGCCTCGGCAACGAAAGTCGGGTCGCCTCGTGCCACGCTGTGATAGACAAGTTTAGCCCCGTCGGCCGACCACATTGCTTCAAAGCCCGGCTGCAGAAAGGGTCGGGGGATTCCGCCCATAACAGGAAGCAGCCATGTGTCGGGACTCTTGCCAATCCACGACAGCGAAACGTTCGTACCGTCCGGCGTAAACGCGAGCGGCCGCAAATCCAAGTCCCAATAAAAAGCCAAACCAGGGAACCGGCCCTTTGACAGATTTGTGAACTGGCCGCTGCCAACCTGGCTGATCCAGATGTCTACCGGCCCGTCGCGGTCGGAAAGAAACGCGACGAACTTGCCATCGGCGGAGAGAGCCGCCTCCCCTTCCGCACCTTCAAAATTGGTGAGCCGGCTAAACCGGGCATTGGCGAAACGAGCATCCCAACTTGCGGCCGAGCGGTAATTCCATAGCACCCCGGCGAACGCTAACAAGACTGCGGCAGTTGCTGCGGTCCAGACCCGCCAGGACCGGGGCAGTCGCGCGGCGGTGGCTTCCGATCCCTGCCCTTCGTCGAGATCCGCGGCGAGGCTTGCGATGGATTGATAGCGGTCTTCCCGGTCTTTTTCCAGAGCTTTCAGAATCAACCGGTCCACGCGGGCCGGGACCGCGGGATTTAACTCAGACGGTTTTGCGGGTGCTTCCGTCAGGATCGAGCCCAGGATGCCGGCGACCGTCTTGCCACGGAAAGGAGGCCGCCCGGTCGCCATCTCGTAAAGCACGACGCCCAAGGAAAAGATGTCACTGCGCGCGTCTACTTCCTCGCCCAGCGCCTGTTCCGGGGACATATAGGCGACGGTTCCCGTGATAGTTCCCGTTCTGATGAGCGGCAGATTCGAAGCACTGCCGGGTTGGAGCGCCGCACCCTCGATGCCAGCGCCGCGTCTGGCCAAGCCGAAATCAAAGATCTTCACTTGCCCGCTCGGAGTCACAAAAATATTGCCTGGCTTCACGTCCCGGTGCACGATGCCCTTCGCGTGCGCCGCTATGAGAGCTGCCGAGACTTGCCGGCACACGGACACGAACTCCGGAAAAGGGATTGGTTTGCCGGCAATCCGTTCCTTCAGAGGCTGCCCTTCGAGTAGTTCCATGACGATGAAGGAGCGACCCTGGAAATCCCCCACATCGTGCACCGTGCAGATGTTTGGGTGGTTCAGCGCCGAGGCTGCGCGAGCCTCGCGTTGGAACCGTTGCTGGGCTGCGGAATCGCCTGTAATGGCATGGGCGAGGAACTTCACAGCAACGTGTCGTTCCAGGCGATTGTCGTAAGCTTTGTAGACCTGACCCATCCCGCCCGAGCCGAGCAATTCTTGGATAGTGTAGGGTCCAGCTCGCTTGCCCTTTGGAACAGGCTCGCTCGTGATGGGCAAAGGAGTGGCCGGTGTCCGAACGGTGGTGGCAAGATCATCGCCAGATTCGAGAAAGCCGGCGGCTGAATCCTCACAGGCGAGCAGCGACTCCACTTCGAGGCGGAGGTCCTGATCAGTGCCGCACATGCCGGCAAGAAAACGTGCCCGCTCCCCAGCCGTCTTTTCGTGTGCGGCGTCAAACAGGCTCTTGATCTGAAGCCACCGCTCGATTTCCATGTTGCTGCTCCTGGAGTGGAAAATCGTAACGCCCTTTTTTCAGAGTGTCAACACGAATGCCGGTATTTGTCACACGAATGCCGGTATCCGCGCTAGGACACCGGATCGCGCCGCCCGACGTGGCGCACGCTCTCAACGCTCTCAACGTGCCGCGTCGACTCTCGTGTCGACGCCCGTTTCAGGTTGTCCCTCTTAGGCCCAGGATTACTGCGCTGGGATGTCCACGGTGGGACCTGGAATCCATGCTGCGGTAAGTTGGATAGTTGCCATGCCCGCCGTGAGACCCGATGGCACCCGGACATCCACGCGATAGAGATCGACAGCGCCGGGCCAACCGACTTTGTTGATTACCTCGAGGGTTTTCCCGTTCATCGTCACGTCCACGGGTGAATTGACTTCCTCTGGCGAATCGGCTTTGAACGGTCTCACGCCTGGCGGAAGCAGATCGGGGCGAACAGGGCCGAGATTTCTGGCTCTGATGATCAAGAGTTCACCTACGCGTGCCGGGCGACCTGCACTCACGGGGGAAAAATCTTCGTGGAAGATGGCAGGCCCGGAGGGTGTGATATCCACTTCGGGGCGGTATTTCGGGTAGATGTAAAAGGTGAATTGGACCTTGCCACCGCCATTAAGTCGCCGCTTGGCCGGATCTTCTGTGGCCGAGGCACTCCGCGGGGGCTTCGTTACTGCTGTTACGCGCAACTCTCCTGTGACGCCGAAGAACGCCCCTTGCCCACCCAGGATTGCATAGCCCCGCCCAGACGCCGCTGTGCCACGGCCCCAGAAACTCCCGATCCAAGTCCCGTCCGACCCAAAAATCTGCCAGTCCGCGGAAATGGGGGCGCTGCCATTAAAGTCCGCAATCGCCTGCCCGGGCTGTGGAGCTACGCTCAATGGCACGCTCCCGACGAACGTAGAGTTTAGGCCTTTGGCCGGCTTCCCATTGATTGCAACCACATCGGCGAGTTGGTAAGTGATGTAGAACGACCTGCCGGGCCCAGGTATCGTCACGTCGGTATCTCGCGACAGCTTGGTGGCATCGGTCACGTCCCCGACATACGCGGTAAGGTCTTCCGTGTCAATGACGAGAATGATCGGTTGCTCGACGGTTTGGCCCAAGCCAAGTGTGCTGCTTGCCGCCAGAACCGTGGCGAGCGCGATGATTTTCCTAATTGCCTTCATAGTAACCCTCCTCAGTAAGCACTGAACTGCGTTGCACCTGAATCACGAGAAAACCTCGGCGAAGCCGTCATGAGGCCGAAAATTTCTTTGTGTTATACTTCGCCTCACCATGGCGGCAAGGACACCCTTGGACATCAGCGGCCTGCTTGTCGCCTGGGCCAGAGGAGATCAGGCGGCGCTGAATGACGTGATTCCGCTGGTTTATGACGATCTCCGCGGAATCGCCCGGCGCGTGTTACGCCAATCCCGTGGGGGCATCCTCCCGTCATCCGGCACTCTGGCGCAGGAGGCATACCTCAAGCTGGTTCACGCGCGCGGCATCCGCTGCCAGAACCGCGGCCATTTTTTCGCACTGTGCACCCGGGTGATCCGGCAGATCCTGGTGGATCACGCCCGCAAACAGAGGTATTCCAAGCGGGGTGGCGGGCAGTTGCTAATCCCGCTTGACGAAGTTCTGCTCGGAAGCAAGGCGCGTGGCGTTGACGTAGAGGCGCTGGATGAGGTGCTCGCCGAACTTGCCAAAGTCGATGAGCGTGCCAGCCGTGTGGTCGAGTTGCGGTTCTTCGGGGGCCTGAGCGTCGAGGAAACGGCCGACGTGCTGGAAGTCTCAGAGGAGACCGTAACGCGCGACTGGCGCGTGGCCAGGACATGGCTATTCCGGGAGTTGGGCGGAAGCAAAACAGGCGGGTGAGGGCGACGGTCCGCCCGAAAGGGCTCCTCAGACCTTCCGGATTCGTTGATTCCACAGAATCGTGGGCCGATACGATCACATTCCCAAGTCATGGTCCACGGGAATTTTCTGCCGTCGGCAGGCGCCGAACATGTTCTGAACGACAACATCTACCAGAGTCTCTCTCGTTGTGCTTCTCGTGCCAGCACAGGGATTCGTTTTAGCCGGCAAGGAACATGGGTTCGAGATACATCCGCTCTGGGTGCCCAAATTGGATCGCATTACTGGTTTCCATCCGATCTTCCTGGGAGCAAGCGAGTTAGCGCGGTTCGAGCGGAGCCAGTTTTTAGGCTCCGATGGTTCTAATTACGTCCAGGGTGGGTCGCGTGCCATGTTCGCGGACGGTGCTCGTGCCTGCGCCATGGCTCGGGGTGCCGGTTCGGTGTGGCCCCCCACGAAGCTTGTAAGCTGACCGCCAAAGCTGAGTGCTGATCGCTGAATGCTGAAAGCTTCTGCGAGACGAATTCTCAGATTTTGCGGGCAAGCTTCTACACTGTTTACCGCTTCAATCCGGCGGTCCAGTTGAGTACCACCGTAATGGGGGCGGAGACCGCGTCTGCCGGTGCCACGTTGACCAGGAACCGCCTCCCATCGGCCGCCGGCGAATAATGGAAGAAGGTTCCGAACGCTCCGCCGCCGGCGATCCGCGTTCGGAAGAGCGCCTTGGGAATTCCCTGTTCGAACCGTGGCGTCGTCTTGATTTCCACCGCCATCAGCGTCCCGTCCGGCGCAACAATAGTACAGTTCCCTTCCATCCCGCCGCCACCTCGGCTGGATGCCGCCGTTCGACGAGATGTGGTATTTTCCCACCACCGTCGAGGCGTCTTCCGAGAACGGCTACACGTAGACCTCGTATCGCCCCGACTCGTCGGAGCAGTAAGCCACCCACTTTGGGGGTCCGCTGAGGGCCGGGAAAAACTGCCCTTGGGTCTCATTGTAGGGAGTCACCAGCAACGGTCTCGGCTTCCGCGTGCCGGTTGTGCCGGTTGGATCCGGCAAGATCCATAAATCCGACTTGGTCTTTGGATCGTCCACGCTATAGAGGAGGAACCGGCCATCGGTGGACCAATCGAACGGGCGTTTGGAAAGATTGCTTTTCAACAGAGGCTCTTCATTGCCCGCTCCGCCAGAGCTTTTTTGATACAGGTCGCTGACACCCGACAGTGAGGCGAAGACCACCCGGTTCCCATCCGGCGACCAGACCGGGTCGTAGTCCTCCCCAGGATTGAAGGAGAATCGCGTAGGAATGCCGCGCGCGACGTCTAGCAGCCAGATGTCGCTGTTGAGCGCTCCGCCTGCGTCAAGTCTGGACACCGCCACCCTCCCGCCATCGGGCGAGAGCGCCAGACCCCGGTAATCTCCAGGCGCGCCTACCGCTCCCAATCCCTTGTCCTCTCTGTCAAACCACTCTAGTCGGGTGCTGCCGGCCGCGCCGCGGACGCGATAAACCAACACGCGGTCGGAAGAGACCGAGAAGTAGGGATTGCTGATGAAAAACCCCACCTGCTCGGCCACGGGAAGCGCCTCGCCCGCAGGGTCGAAACTCCTGGCATTGAGCGGCAGCGCCATCAGTGTGCCGTCCCGCAGAAACAGCAAATAGCCATTTCCCCCGCTGGACGAGGAAGGAACGTAGGCCGCGCCTTGCACAGGGGCCACCAGGCGCTTGCGCTCTTTACCCTCGAGCGACGCCAGGTAGATGCCGCTGTTTTCCGGCGTGGAACTGTTTACAAGAAATAGAAACCGCCGGCCATCGGGCAGAAACCAGGGCTGCGCGTGAAAGATCTCCCCGCGGGTGGTGTCGCGAGTGGTTAATGGCACGGCCGAGCCGCCGCTATGCGGAACGCGAAAAAGACCGCTGCTGTTGGTTCCGAAGACAATTACCCCGTCACGGTTCCACGAGCCCCCGACGCCGGTGTTGGGAACTTCGCATACCGTCTGGGGAGGCCCTCCGGACGCCTCAACTGTTCTCAGCTTCCCCGGCACAAAGAAAGCAAGGAAGCGGCTGTCCGGCGACCAGAAGGGGAAGCTCGCCTCGTCGGTGCCCTCCAAACGCTGCGCCGTGAGGGAATCGAGCGAACGGACCCACAACATCCGCCTGCCCTCGGAAGCAGCGATGAAGGCCAGCCGTGTGCCGTCCGGCGAAATCGCCATGCCACTGCTCGTGGATTCGCTGTAAACAGTCTTTTCCGGCGCCGGAATCTGGAACCGTATCACCACCGGCTCTGGCAGTTTCTCACGCAAGTGAACCACGGACACTGCCGCCAAGCTTACTCCCATCAGAGCCGCAGCCACCCACGGCCACAGCCGCATGCGCGGTGCAACCGCCGGCGGCATCACCGTCCCGCTAGCATCGCTAGCAGGGTCGGCGAGATACGTCTCGATCGCAATGCGCGCCTCCCCTATGTCTCGCAAACGCCTCTTAGGGTCACGCTCCAGGCAGCGCCTCACCAACTCCACAATCGGCAAGGGCGTCGAGGCGGGAAGCTTGCTGACGTCGATCGGCGCACGCAATACGTCAGCCAGCGTGTGCGAAATCGTCTCACCGGCAAACAGCCTCCCGCCGCTGAGCATCTCCCACAGCACCACACCGAAGCTCCAAATGTCACTGCGCTTGTCGACCGCCTTCCCCGCCGCTTGCTCGGGACTCATGTACTCCGCCGTCCCCAGGATCATCCCCGCAAGCGTCGGCGAATTCCCCCGCACCACCGTGGTTGCGTTGGCCGCATCTTTGGTGGAATCTGAAGGATCGGCCAGTTTGGCCAACCCGAAGTCGAGCACCTTCACCTTGCCATCGGGTGTGACCTTCACATTGGCGGGCTTCAGGTCACGATGGATGACACCCTTCTCGTGCGCTGCCTCCAACGCCTTGGCGATCTGCCGTGCAATGGGTAGCGCCTCGTCAAGCGGCAATGCCCCTTGCGCGATGCGATCGGCGAGCGCCGGCCCCTCCACCAGCTCCATCACGATGGCGCGCTCTTCGATGCCGTAAATCGCCGCGATGTTCGGATGATTCAACGAAGCCAAAACCTGCGCCTCGCGAACAAACCGCGCCAGCCGGTCCGCGTCATGGGCGAAGGCATCCGGCAACACCTTGATGGCCACATCCCGCGCCAGCTTCGTGTCGGTGGCGCGATACACCGCCCCCATGCCGCCTTCCCCAATCTTGGAGACGATCCGGTAGTGGGCGATAGTGGATTCGGGAGTCATTGCCGTGACTTCGCCAATCCAGCGGTCCAGTTGAGTACCGCCGTAATCGGAGTGGAGCCCGCACTTTCCGACACAACGTTGATCAGGAATCGCCTCCCATCTGCCGCCGGCGAATAGAAGAAACCGCCCAGGGCCATTCCGCCTTGGAAGATCCGTGTTCGGAACAGCGCTTTGGGAATGCCTTGCTCGAACCGTGGCGTGGTCTTGATTTCCACCGCCATCAGTGTCCCGTCGGGCGCAATGTAGTACAGTTCCCTTCCATCCCGCCGCCACCTGGGCTGGATGCCGCCGTTCGACGAGATGTGGTATTTTCCCACCACCGTCGAGGCGTCTTCCGTGAACGGCTGCACGTAGACCTCGTATCGCCCCGACTCGTCGGAGCAGTAAGCCACCCACTTTGGGGGTCCGCCAGGAGCCGGAAAAAACTGTCCTTGGGTCTCATTGTAGGGAGTCACCAGCAACGGCCTCGGCTTCCGCGTGCCGGTTGTGCCGGTTGGATCCGGCAAGATCCATAAATCCGACTTGGTCTTTGGATCGTCCACGCTATAGAGGAGGAACCGGCCATCGGTGGACCAATCGAACGACCGTTTGGGAAGATTGCTTTTCAACAGGGGCTCTTCATTGCCCGCTCCGCCAGAGCTTTTTTGATACACGTCTCTGACACCCGACAGTGAGGCGAAGACCACCCGGTTCCCATCCGGCGACCAGACCGGGTTGTTGTCCTGCCCAGGATTGAAGGAGAATCGTGTAGGAATGCCGCGCGCGACGTCTAGCAGCCAGATGTCGGTGTTGAGCGCTCCGGCTGCCTCAGCTCTGGACACCGCCACCCTCCCGCCATCGGGCGAGAGCGCCACATCGCGGTAATCACCAGGCTGGCCTACCGCTCCCAATCCTTTACCTTCCCGGTCAAACCACTCGAGTTGCCTGCTGCCGGCCGTCCCGCGGGCGCGATAAACCAACACACCACCGGAGGACACCGAGAAGTAGGGGTTGCTGATATAAAAGCCCACCTGCTCGGCCACCGGAAACGCCTCCCCGGCGGGGTCGAAACTCCTGGCATTGAGCGGCAGCGCCATCAGGGTGCCATCGCGCAGAAAAAGCAAATGGCCATTTACTTCTCTGCCGGAGGGGGGAGCGTAAGCCGCACCCTGCACCGCAGCCACCAGGCGCTTGCGCTCCTCGCCTTCGAGCGAGGCAAGATAGATGCCGCTGTTTTCAGGCGTGGAACCGATGGCGAGAAAGACGAAGCGGCGTCCATCGGGGAGAAACCAGGGTCGCGCGTGATAAATCTCCCCGCGGGCGGCGTCGGGAGTCGTCACTGCCGCGGGGGCGCCGCCGATGTGCGGGACACGGAAAAGGCCGCTTCTGTTGGTGCCGAAGACAATTACCCCTTCACGATTCCATGAGCCCCCGATGCCAGTGTTGGGAACGCCGCACACGATCTGCGGGGGCCCTCCGGACGCCTCGACTCTTTTTAGTTTCCCCAGTACAAAAAAACCAAGGAAGCGGCTGTCCGGCGACCAGAAGGGAGCATATGCCCCGTCCGTGCCCTCCAAAGGCTGCGCAGTGAGCGAATCGAGCGAACGGACCCACAACATCGACCGGCCCTCGGAAACAGCGATGAAGGCCAGCCGCTTGCCGTCCGGCGAAATCGCCATGCCGCTCGAGGATTCGGCGTAGACGGTCTTTTCCGGTGGCGGAATCTGGAAGCGCACTACCGACGGGACCAAAGTCCTCTCACTCAAATGAACCACGGACAGAGCCGCCGCCAGCCCCACTGCCAGTACGGTAACAACCCACGGCCACGGCCGCGTGCGCGGCGCAGGCGCCATTGGCAAGACTGTCCCGCTAGCAGGGCCGGCGAGATACCTCTGGATCGCAATGCGCGCTTCCCCGATGTCCCTCATCCGCGTCTTCGGGTCTCGCTCCAGGCAGCGCTTTACCAACTCCACGATCGGCCTAGGAGTCGAATCGGGAAGCTTGCTGAAGTCAATCGGCGCACGCAGCACATCCGCCAGCGTGTGCGATATCGTCTCACCGTCAAACAACCTCGCCCCACAGAGCATCTCCCACAGCACCACGCCGAAGCTCCAGATGTCACTGCGTTTGTCGACCGCCTTCCCCGCCGCCTGCTCGGGACTCATGTACTCCGCCGTCCCCAGGATCATCCCCGCGATCGTCGGCGAATTCCCCCGTACCACCGTGGTCGCGTTGGCCGCATCTTTGGTGGAATCCGAAGGATCGGCCAGTTTGGCCAACCCGAAGTCGAGCACCTTCACTTTGCCATCAGGTGTGACCTTCACATTGGCGGGCTTCAGATCACGGTGGATGATCCCCCTCTCGTGCGCCGCCTCCAACGCCTCGGCAATCTGCCGTGCAATGGAAAGCGCCTCATCGAGCGGCAGCACCCCCTCCGCAATACGATCGGCGAGCGTCGGCCCCTCCACCAACTCCATCACGATGGCGCGCTCTTCGATGCCGTAAATCGCCGCGATATTCGGATGATTCAACGAAGCCAAAACCTGCGCCTCCCGAACGAACCGCGCCAGGCGGTTCGCGTCATCGGCGAAAGCATCCGGCAACACCTTGATCGCCACATCGCGCGCCAGTCTCGTGTCGGTGGCACGATACACCGCCCCCATACCGCCTTCCCCAATCTTGGAGACGACCGTGTAGTGAGCGATCGTAAAGCCGGGAGTCATTGCCCAGGGTAAGGCAATGGTATCACCATCCCCTTCCGCTGGTTCCGCCTCACGGAAGATCAGCCGAAATGGGAACCGCGCTCAGGCTACGCGCTGCCGCGGTTCGCTCTTCACCGGACGGGATGATGTCCTTGGTCAGCAGATCCATCGTTTCAGTGGATGCGACGAACGGAAGAAGGCGACAGGAAACAATTTCTCTCGAGCGCATGGATGCGCTCACATACAAATGAGCGCTATCCTCGATCAAATACGGCTTTCGGAAGCGGCTGGGACTGCTTCCCATGCCCCGCCTCGTGGAGGTTTCTTGCTCGTCAAAACCATCACCCTTCTCACCATGGCATCCATGACTCTCTACGCCCAGGCGCCCACCGCCTCCCTCAGCGGCACAATCACCGACCCATCCGGAGGCGTCCTGATCGGAGCGGCCATCACTGTGAAAAACCTCGAGACTGGCGTTTCCCGCGCCACCACCACCAACCAGGCGGGAAACTTTCAGATCCTCGGCTTGCAGGCCGGCCGCTACCACCTCCTGGCATCGCAACCCAAGTTCACCACCGTGCAACGGAAAGACCTCATCCTCCGCGTCGGGGATGAACTGCGCATCAACCTGACACTCCCCGCCGCCGAAAATCGCGAATCCATCGTCGTCAATGAGTCCGCTCCCCTCGTGCAGCTCGAGTCCGCCGCCGCGTTCACCGTAGTGGACCAGACCTCCCTTCAGGACCTTCCCACCGATGGCCGTCAGTTGCAGAACCTCGCGCTGACGGTCCCGGGCGTCACCGCCGGTTGGAACGTCTCCACCGCCGCCAACCGCTATGGAAAGGCCCGCGAGAACACCGAAGGAGCCTTCAGCGTCAACGGCACACGCAGCCGCTCGAACAACTTCGTCTTCGACGGAATGCCCATGATCGTGCAGCAATATAGCGTCATCAACTTCGAACCGTCGAATGAGGCCGTGCGCGAATTCTCCGTGTTGAGCGAAGTACCCTCCGCCGCCTACGGCCGCACCATGGGCGGCCAGATCAGTATCGTTACCCGCGGCGGCTCCAATCAGTTTCACGGCGCGGCTTACGAATTCTTCCGCAATAACGTCCTCAATGCCAACGACACATTCAGCAACCGCGCCGGGTTGCCTCGCGGCATTGTGCGCCACAATCAGTTCGGAGCCAGCCTCGGCGGCCCCATCTGGAAACAGAAGCATTTCTTCTTCCTCAATACCGAACTTCTCCGCAATCAGGAGGGCTCGGAAACCCGAACCTCCTTCGTGCCCACCGCGGACCAGGCTCGCGGCATCATTCCCTTCATCAACGCCGCCGGCGCCGCCCAGACGCTCGACCTCGGTTCCCGCATCACTCCCATCAGCGCCAAACTCCTCTCCCTCTATCCCGCGCCCAACGCTTCGCAACCGGGCGGCAATTATGTCGCTTCCCTTGCCATCGCACTGCACGATTCCCAGTTCCACATCCGCACCGATCATCACTTCACCGGGCGCGACCTGCTGACCGTGCGTACCTCGTGGAACCTCAATGATCAGGTCTACATCATCGACCGGTTCGGCGGACCCTACATCCCCGGCTTTCCGCTGCCGAACCCCGAACGCACCACCAACGGCACACTGGGATATCTCCACACCTTCTCCGCGGCCGTATCGAACGAAGCCCGAATCGGCGTAAATCGCTACGGCAACATTCTCGCCAACGGCGATCAGCGCAATGCCGCCGAATTCGGTTTGCCCAACGGCGCTGGCGCAAACGGCATCCCCACCATCAGCTTCTCCGCGGGCGGCCTTGCCGGCCTCGGCGGCCTCTCCTGGTACAACCGGGACCAGAACGAAACCACGATCCATGCGTCGGATTCACTCAGCCTTCTCCACGGCTCCCACAGCCTCAAGTTCGGCGGCGAGGCCACGCGCTACCATTTCAATACCCGCGGCGCCGGCAACCAGCGCGGGACCATCGCCTTCGATGGCTCACGGAATACCCTGATTCCGAAAACGCCCGCGAACGCCCTGGCGAACACTCTTGCCGACCTGCTGCTCGGGTTGCCCTACCAGGCCGGCATCACCATCGGACAATTCGGCCGCGGCTATCGTCAATCCGCGTTTGCCCTCTTCGCGCAGGACACCTGGCGCATCACTCGCCGGCTGACGCTCGATTACGGACTGCGCTTCGATTACAGCGCCCCCTGGACGGAGGTAAACAACAAACTCTCCAACTTCGTTCCCAGCTTTGGCTTGACCACCGCGCAAGACCCCAATTGGCCCGGCCTCTACCGGCCCGACAGGAACAACTTCGCCCCCCGGTTTGGCTTTGCCTACGACCTCACGGGGAAACAGCGGACCATCGTTCGCGGGGGATTCGGAATCGTCTACGAAACTTTGCTCCAGGCAAGCACGGTCCAGCAGGTCGAAAACAACCCGCCCTACTCGGCAAGCGCCGTTACGAACGCTCCTACTCCGTTCGCTACCTCCTCGAGCGGCCAGACCAGAACCCTCCTCGATCTGCTCGCCTCGGCTCAGCCATCGCGCTCCGGTGCGGCTGTCCCGCTCGACCTGCGAAATCCCTATAGCATGCAGTTCAGTCTTGCCGTCCAACATGCGCTCACTCCTGGAGTGCTCCTCGAAGCAGCCTACCGCGGAACGCGCGGCATCCATTTGCAGATGAACTACAACGAGAACCAGGTCAACCTCGATGCGCTCTCCTCCACCCGGCGCGCTCAAATCGCGGCCGCGAGTCTCACGCCCGCGGGCACGGCGGCCATCCTCGATCCCCTCCGCCCCTTCCCTGGCTTCAACAGCATCAATCTCTACACCAACTCGGCCAATTCCATCTATCACAGCCTCCAGATCAAGCTGGAGCGGCGCTTCCAGTCCGGCTTGAATCTCCTCGCCGGCTGCACATGGTCCAAATCGATCGACAGTGCCACGGACTTCGGCTCCGGCGATGCCAGCGAAACCGTGCTCAACAGCTACAACCTCGCCCTACAGCGCGGCGCATCGAGCTTTGACGTCCCTCACCGCTTCACCCTCGCGCTGAACTATCCCATCCCTGCTCCGGCCTGGAAGAGTGTCCTCGGCGGCTGGCAGGTGAACGCCTTCCTCGTCGAGCAATCCGGTCAACCGTTCACACCCTACACCAGCCAGTTTGATCCATACCGCAACGAGAGCTTCAACCGCCTCATGGTGGTGGGCGACCCCCACCGGAACGTCCCTGACGGCATGGCCTACAACCCCGCGGCCTTTGTTCTTCCCACTCTTGGAGTCTTCGGCAACAGCGGGCGCAACATCATTCGCGGCGACGGCTTCCATACGGCCGATCTCTCCCTCTTCAAAAACATCGCCATCCGGGAATCCCTCAGGCTCCAACTGCGCTTCGAAGCCACGAATTCCTTCAATTCGGTGAACTATCAGGGACCCGTGGTGAACCAGTCCACCAATCCGGGAACCTTCGTCGCCACGGCCGTCCCCAGAACCGTTCAATTGGGAGCCAAACTCAGTTTTTGAGGGCACTCTTGCCCGCCGCGTCCCCCGCTCCTGGGCACTCCTCTGCATTCCATCCCTCGTGGCGGCCGGCAATCCTGGACGACTAGGTCTCAATTTGCGGATTGCCGTAATAGCCGTAGTCCGCGGGATTCGACGGGGGCCGCGCAGCGCTAACGTCCTTCACCGTGACGCGATCCTCTCCCGGATTGTTCGTGAATGGGACTACTTCCCCTGTGGCCCTTCCGGTCGCATGCGGTGATGCCCAATCGATGATAGACAGACTGTAGAATTTGCCGGCGAGCGGCTCGATGCGAACAGAAAACGATCTCTTGAAAGGCGAGCCATTGCCCTTACAGTCGAAATGGGCATGGGCGAGGAACTGCTTCCAGGCGCTATTCAGATCCTTCCACACGGTCGCGTCATAGCACGTGGCGGAGTCGAACAACCCAAGGTTGTCTTGGAGCAGGTGCAGAGCCGCCCATTGATCGAGAGCGTCTGACGCGTTCAGTGCGACGACGCTTGGCTTCGGCTTCAAGCCCTTGACGGGGACGGGGGCCAGCACCAGCGGTGCGAAGTGGTTGATCACCCTTTTCAATGAATCCGCGTGAGCCATATCTTACCTCCTGTCGTCTGCCGGAGCATTTGGGCAGTAGACCGTGACGGCCCCGCGCCTGGATGCTCCAGCGATTGTCGTAGCCGTTTCCTGGCCGTGAATGGCGGCCGGCATTCTTCCAAACGGGGCAGACTTCGGCGGAAAGAACAGATCGATAAGCGCTCTCTGAATTACTCGAGCGGCCTCGTCATGTTTTTCTCCGCCTCATTGGGTTAACCGTAATCTGAGTGGTTCGGAGATCAGGTTTTACAAAAATTGTGTGAAAATCTTCACTGTGCAGATCCGCGATCCAGCGGGATGCTTCCAATTCGGAGTACCTGCCCATGCAGCGGTAAGCCGCGCCGGGATTGTTCATCGTCGTGAGAGTGTCCGGGTGCTCAGGTCCCAACGTGCGGGACTTGATGCTCAAGCCCTGCCTCTCCACCCGCATTTATCGGCATTTATCGGCGACCGATTGTTTTCCACAACGTGCCCAGGTGTCTGAGTACCAGGTACGCTCGGATTCTGCTGCCTTTCCTGCGTTGCCGGCGGCCTCCATTCTTGTGTCGCGCCTAACGGGCGGCGGCGGGTGCCGGCTACTTCGCACGCGCGAGATATACTGGCCTCAGCAGCGGCGGTTATGCAGGCTTCGCCCCAACACGGATTGTCTCAACAGGCGGTTCGCCGGCAGTTGCAGAACATTCTCAACTCGGAAATGTTCTCACGTTCCCAGCGCCTTTCGGCGTTCCTCCGCTTCGTCGTGGAGGAGGCGCTCGAAGGTCGTGGCGGCGCACTCAAGGAACAGGCCATTGCTCTGGCGCTCCACGAACTGCTGCCCAACTCCGCCGAGAATGACTCAGTTGTTCGCACCGATGCCCGCAGGGTTCGGGACAAACTGCGTGAGTATTACGCGGAAGCCGTAGCGGAATCCGTCATCATCTCTTTGCCTAAGGGGACCTACATACCGGTCTTCACAGCCGGCTCCCAAGGAGTTTCTCCGAAGCCCGGACCTGAGTCCGTGCCGGCTCCCTCACGAAGACAAATTTCGAAACTTTGGGCGGCGGCGATGGGTTCCTTTCTTGTAGCCTTATCCATTGCGGCTTGGTGGGTCACTCGTCCGCCAGAGGCGTCACCGCGTATCCTTGCGATTACCCAATACCCCGGCGGCGAGGGCGATCCCAGTTTCTCGCCCGATGGCAACTTCATTGCCCTCACACGCTGGTCTCCTCCTGGCCCCGCTCCGCAGGATGTGTGGCTGAAGGTCATTCATGGCGAGGCGCTGCGCCAACTTACGGATACTCCCCCGCCCGTTGCCGAGCACAATCCTGTTTGGTCGCCCGATGGAAAGGAGATCGCATTCGAGCGTGTGGGTTGGATGGGGCACTCGATTCCGAATCCGGGTATCTACATCGTCTCTGTACTCGGGGGCGCCGAGCGGCGAATATCCGGGACGGGCAGGAACCCGAGATGGTCCTTGGACGGCAAGTCTGTCCTGATCGTGGATGGGCGGCCGGCCGGCATCGTCGAGATCAACCTCGACACACTCGCGCGCCGCTACGTCGTCCAGCCGCATCCGGCGGAGACTACCGGTAAATTCGCGATTTCGCCCGACGGAAACACGATCGCGTTCCTTCGTTACAAACGGGCGAGAGTCGGGGATATTTACCTCGCTGCCATCTCCGGCGGCGAGCCCAGGCAACTCACCAACTGGGGCGCCGGGATGCAGGGCCTGGCTTGGACCCCGGATGGACGCGACATTGTTTATGACGTAGCTGGCCATTCCTTATGGCGAATCGCCGTTCGCGGAGGCCCCCCGGGCAAAGGAAATCCGGTTCCGGGCCTGGAAAGCCTCGCCACCTCCGCCGCGAGGGCTGTGAATCCGGCCATCTCCCCTCCCGGACCGGGCCGCCCGGCCCGCCTTGCGTTTCAAATCCAAAAAACCATCGTCAATCTTCGCATGGTCGAGTTGCCCGCAACCCCTTCTGAACGTCCGCTTCCATCCAAAGACTTCCTGAGTTCTACCCGCGTCGATCTTCCCGGAGCCATTTCACCGGACAGTGAAAAAATCGCGTTTCATTCCTACCTGGCTGCCCAATCGGTCCCCTTGTGGGTAGTCCGCAAGGATGGCAAAGAGCTGCATCAGATCGGTCCGATGAACGCGCCCTTCCTCAAGGTGGGTGCGTGGTCGCCTGATGGCAGGCATATCGCCTACGACGCGTCAATTGCCGGCAACTCCGATATTTATGTCCTCGCGGAAGACGGCGGCGAGCCAAGACGTTTAACCGCCGACCCGGCCACCGATTTCGACCCGTCCTGGTCTTTGGACGGCCGGTGGATATATTTCTCGTCCAACCGATCGGGAAGGCCGGAAATCTGGAAAACGAGCCCGCAAGGCGGGCCGGCCATTCAAGTCACGCGTACCGGAGGAATGGAGCCTCGCCCCTCCCTCGATGGACATCATCTTTATTACATCGATGCCTCCGCGGGGGAGAATGGCCTCGCCCGCACAGCCGCCCTGAAAGCAATCGCCGTGGAAGATGGCGAAGAAAAGGTGATCTTCGGCGCCGTCCGTCGCGGCCTTTGGGGGATCACCACTCGTGGTATCCTCTTCCTCTCCGAAGAGCAGGATGTGGATTGGATCAACGTGCTTCCGCCTTCCGGCGAAACACCGGTCCGCCTCGGCCGCCTCCCCTTTCTGCTCCCACGTGAGTTTCCGAGAATGGCTTTCTCCCGCGAAGGCCTCTGGCTCCTCACCAACCAGGTGGAACGCCGCGAATCCGACCTCATGATGATCGAGCCTTTTCGCTAGTTCTCATATTTTCCCCATTAAATACTGCGATGTGTGCGCCGTGCGCACCGTGCGCACCTGTTTTTCCCGATTGATATCCAGTTATCCTTACCGCAACTGGAACCTGCTCCAATGAACATCGCTTCTGTATTTCTGCCGCTACTCTCCTCCCTGGTTGCCCAACAGCGGCCCGTCGAGCCTCCCAGGGTCAACCCGGATCTTTCGGTCACGTACTTTGTCAATGTCGATGCGAAATCGGTCATCCTGGTCGACACCGTTTTCGCGCCGGGCCCTCCCGGCCTTCCGCTAACTCGAGGACCGGACGGCATCTGGTCAGTCACCACCCCGCCTTATGAAGCGGGAAGCCATGAGTACGGCTTCGTGATCGACGGAGTGCCGACCGGGGCTTTGACCGAAAACAACGTCAGCGACCGTCTTCCGCGCGACTGGTACCCTTTCGATCTGATCGAAGTCCGTGGATCGGAGCCCCTGTTCCATGATATTCAACCGGTGCCGCACGGCTCGGTTCACATCCATACATTCCATTCCGAGCTGTTCCAACGCGAGGTGAGCTTCTACGTCTATACGCCTCCCGGCTACGAGTCCTCATCGCAAAGCTTGCCCACGCTTTACCTCTTGCATGCGGCTATCCAGAAGGAGTCCATGTGGACACGGTTCGGCTATGCCGACAGGATCATGGACAACCTGATTGCGGCCGGCGAAGCGAAAGAGATGATGATCGTAATGCCCGATACCGGCGCCGTCTCGGGCGGGGATCAGCCACTGGATCTGGTGGTGCGATACATGCTCGATGAGGTCATTCCCCTGGTCGAGTCCAAGTACCGCGCGGATTCATCGCCGGGTTCCCGCTATGTCGCCGGGGTTGGAGCCGGTTCGAACCGCGCCCGGGAATTGGCCTTCCTCTATCCCGAAATGTTCTCCGCTGTCGCCATTATGGCCGGCGGCGGTCTCGGCAATGCCGCGGCCCCTCTGGACGTTTCCTACCCCAAGATCAAGGACGCTGACGCCTTTAATTCGCAGGTTCGATTTATCTACATCGCACTCGGACAGAAAGACAACCACACACCCAACGTGCAGGTCAACGTTCGCAGGCTCAAGAATTCGCTGGACCAGCTGGGCATCAACAGCACGTTCCGTACAACCACTGGGGGATACACCTGGTTCAACTTCCGGCGATTCCTCGCCGAATTCGTCAAAGGCCTTTGATTGATCCAGATTCAGGAGGTCAAACAGAATGCGCGCTACCCTGTTCGCTAATGCCGTTTGGATTGCAGTGGTGGGCTTAACTATTGAAATTCCTTCCGCGGCCGTTGCGGAAGATCGCCGCACTGTCCTCTCCGGAGTATACCTGGAAGCCGAACTCGGATCGCCGCCCGGCACGGTTGTTCCTGGGTCCATCCTGCTGATCCATTCTGCCGGTGCGCCCATCGGCCCTCCTGTTGCGCAACAGCACACCGGATTCCCTCTCGACACAAATCTTGCGGGCACAGCCGTCACCATCACCGTGCAGGGCGCTTCATCGAACGCCTTTATTTTGGCGGCCGAGCCGCACTGGATCCGGGCGCTGCTCCCCGGCGGCACGCAACTGGGACCCGGCATTCTCACGGTGACCTATGAGGATCAGGTAAGTGAGCCGTACGAAATTCGCGTGGTCGAACGGTATTTCCGTCTCTATGACGGTTCCTGGTGCGGCCCGTCCGCCTTCTCGAACCCGCCGGGTTTCTGTTCTCCGCGCATGGTCGAGAACGTGAGTCCGGATGGGGATGCAATTCCCAACACCTTCATGGCGCCCGCAAGGCCGGGACAGTTGGTTGCCTTGCGAGGTACGGGGCTTGGATTCGCTCCCGGTGACGAACAGTCGCGCCCCATTCCCGACAATCTCACTTTCCCCGCCTTGCGGGCGTTCATCGGGACGCAGCAGGCAAAGGTTGTCTATGCCGGAAGATCGGGTTGCTGCGCAGGGGTGGACGAGGTCGTCGTCGAAGTGCCGGATGGTATCGAAGGGTGTAATGTGCCGGCGTGGGTGATATTTAACCCGGATGGCTCGGCAACCAATGACGCTTTTATTTCCATCTCATCGGGCGACGGCGCGTGTTCGGACCCGCAAGCCCTCTCGCAGTCCGAGGTCCGGAAACTGGCCAGCGGAAATCTTCAGGCGGCCCAAGTCTGGGCAATCGACGGCACTCCGGCCACTTGGGGAGGTTACTTTGGAGCCGCGACCAACACCGGCGTCATTCCTTTCGGTACTTGCCGGGCATATAGTTGGGCAGGGCCGTTTGCGGTCGAGGTGCCGTTAGCCTCCCTGCGCGATGCCGGCCCTGTGATCATCCTGCAAACGCCGGCAGAACGTTCCGAAGCGCTCCGGTCACCGGACAACTTCTACAACGGCGCTCTAAGCGGCCCCCTGGCGGCAGGACAGTACGCAATAGACAACGGCTCAGGAGGCCCTGGAGTAGGCCCGTTTCGTGCCGGGTTCTCAATCGCCTGGGTCCGCTCCTCCTGGACCAATCGCGACTCGTTTACGGGACTGGCTCCCGGCGAGGACGTCACCGTCGAGTGGAGCGGCGGCGATCCGGCTGGTCAGATCAGTGTCACTGGGACTTTCGGAATGGATGGAGAGATCTCCGGCGGCTTCATTTGCTATGAACGCGCCTCAAAGGGCAAATTCACCATCCCTTGGCCTGTTGTGGAACGGTTCCGGGCAACCTCGCCGAACGCAAATGAATTCGGGCTTGCCGTGGCCTCTTTCCTCGTTCAGCGCATCGAAATTCCGGGGCTGGACCTGGCGGAATTGTTCCTCCCCGGATCATCGGCACGAAAGATCGTCAGTTTGGAGTAAACAAACCGTTGGCGAGCGTTTGGAAAACCGTCCAATATTTTGTTATTTTTTCTCTGCGCGCTCTGCGGCTCTGCGAGACCCCTCTCCCTCACGCCCAACAACAGCCGCTCACGACTCCCCCGCGCACCCCACCTGCCGCATCTGTCCCAATCCAACCACTACCGGCATGATCGCCTTGCTCCGCCGGGCATTGGCTCAAGGCCGAAGGGTTCCTCTTGATGAGCAGCTTGCCCGTGCCTGTGGAGAACTCTGCGGCGCCTCCAATTCTCCGGATATCATCCACGCTTCGGTCGTGATCCTCGCCAGAGTGCGGCGAGACCCGATCGTTACAAGCGATCCCAACAACCTGCGGCGTCTGGACCCGGCAGCCCGGATTATTTCTGTATGAAGTCGGCGGCCTATCGCCGTGACGCGCCTTGAGCAACAATAGAATCATGAAGGACGCCATCATGCGGGACCCCGAAGTGATGCACGGAACGCCTGTGTTTCGCGGAACGCGCGTACCCGTGCAAACGCTCTTCGACTACATCGAGAATGGCGACACTCTGGATGACTTTCTCGAAGGGTTTCCCACGGTTAGCCGCGAGCTTGCGGTACAGGCTTTGGAGGAGTGCAAGGTACTTCGCCTGGCGCAGGTTTGATGCGAATCCTGCTGGACGAATGCATTGACCAACGGCTGCGGTTTTCGTTTGCCGGGCATGATTGCCAGACCGCCGGGTATGCCAGGTTGTCAGGCCTGAAGAACGGCGCGCTGATCGCGGCGGCTGAAGCCGCCCGTTTCGAGGTGCTGGTTACAACGGATCAGGAGATCCCGTGCCGGCGCGATCATCGGCGAGGGCTTGGTCGACCAGCCGGCGCAACTTGCCGTTCTTGGAATCGTTTTCAATCTGGCGGTCCCAGACCTCGGCGTCATAGCGTTCGAACCATGCACGCAGTTCCTTCAACTCCGCAGCGTCCAATTCGGTAATTCGTTGTTCGAGTTGCTCTACGCGGCTCATGGCAGCCTCTTCTCTTAGAATACCGCCCTCACCGGGCTGTGGTTCGAACGCGGGTTCAGGCGAAAACTCCCTAATGGGTCACTCTTGCCAAGCACCGAAGATCTGGTCCAACTGATCGACTTGCGATGGCCGGCACCATTGCTATCAAGCACCACGCTAACGGTGTCACTGCCGCAGTCTCCCGATCGAAACGAGTCATCCCAGACAAACGTCTTGGATTGGGCAACCGCACTTGGCGCCAACGCGAGTGCCGCTATAAGCAACGCTGCGAATCGGCAAAACTGCAATGCTATCGACATTAGGGCACCTCCCGAGCTACCATCTCGTCCAGCGCCGTTTCGCTTCCATCCGGATTTTGACCTCCAAACCGCCGAAGGGTCGGAGCGATCAAGAACGATAAGTCGCGATCACGACCGGAACGGAGATTGGAACTGCGGTGGCCGCACCAGTCGCCGCCGCTCATGATCCAATCGCCAAGCGTAACTCGACACGGCGCGGAGCGTTCATTTTCAATAGCCGTACGGTCGCTCGCCCCACCGGCGTCTTCCCACAAACCTGGCCCTCTCGCGGCTCGAAATGATCCTCCCATCGGTCAACTCGGGGATGGAACAGCGGTACAATCCCTCGGTGTCTGGGTCGATGCTCGTCAGTTTGGGCCCTTTGTAAGCGTTGCATCGATCACAGGCAAGCGCCAAGCCCGCGGGATCATCGGAGCCGCCGTGCTGCTTCGCCACGACATGTTCCAGGTGGAAGGGAATGAGGGGCGTCGCGGACTGAGGCAACCAGCAGTACTCACAGGCGTTCCCGGCTCTACTGCGAACCAGATTGCGAGTTCGCTCGTCCAATTCAAGCAGCCTGACGCGAAAGAAAGCGCCGGGCCTTCGCCTGCATTATCGAAACGAGGTCCACGGCTTCAATGAAGTCCTTGTACTCCGCGTCCTCGACCGATGTCAGCGTTCCCTCATTTGCCTTCTGGCGCAACTCTTCAATGCGCGCCTCCACCTCAGGGTCTGCGCGAAGGTCACGAAGCGCACATGCGGATTCCGGCGTCAGCGCTTCAGTCAACGGGTCTAGCAAACGGTCCAAATAGCTCAACACGTCTATTCGTAGTATAAGCCTCCCATCCAATCGCCCGCTGAGCTCCTAACGGCCGCAATAGGGAGGCAAAGGCAGCGGCCCACCAGACCTTTGGCTCGAACGGCATGCTCAGAGGCATAAAGAACGATAAGTCGCCAAAGGGGCGGCCGATCTATCGCCCCACATCTCGTCAGCGGTTCGCTTCGGGCTCGATGCCCACCCGGTCATAGACCGCATCGCGGACCTTCTGCTTGCATCCGAAGTAGCGCTCGGTGGTCTGGATGGAGACGTGCCCGAGCAAGAACTGGCCAAGCATAGTAGGCACGACGAGCAGATGATACTCGTCGACGAGCCCGGCCCGGATCGCGTGGGCGGCGAGTTTCGGGCCAGCCACCGAAACATCACGAGGCGATTGAGCCTTCAGGCCCCGAACCGCCTGCGGGTTGACTCGATGCGGGATACTGGTCCGCCACCTAAGACGCGGTAGATCTTAAATCCCGCGAGTGCTTCCACGTACCCACCTGTCGCCGCCATTTGTAGCTCCACCATTTCTTCGGGCGTTGCTGTAGGCCAAGTCGGTCCGGCAAGAAACACCAGATTGAGGCCGGCGCCGGCATTTCCACGCGCGATCCCCTCCCGGCTTAACAACGTCGGTCCGTCGTGTGAGAGCCTTGCAATAAACCTCGACTGAAGTGCGAACTGCGGATTTCCGCAGTTCTTCTTCCATGAACGCCGGCGTGACGAATGCCGAGGCGCCGAACCCGACGATTCTCTTGGATTGTCGCGTTCGTAGACGCGAGATCTAAACGCCGGACTAGCTGCAAGCAATCTCCACGCTTGAATCGTTTCATCCCGGCGACGATATCGAATCTGCGCCAGGGCGGAGGCATCGCCAGGTCAGCATCGATCGAATCTTTCTCCCAAGGTGGCGCGCGCGGCTCGCCGCCAAACTGCAAGCCTTCCTATCTTTTAGTACATTGCAATGCCGAAAAGCTCGTCATAACATGAGAAGCCGACATAGATTCGGGCGGCGTCCGCCAATGCATATCGCAGTCCACGCGGTTAGTGGCGGTACCGGAGCTTTCGTTGGAGCAAAGGGCGAGCACTATGAATTCGTTCACCAATGTCGCGGGCACGGCCGCTTCTGTTCGAGCCTCGCGCAACGGCCATGGTACGATCCTGACGCTCGCCGGACGAAAACAACCTTGCCGGAAGTTTCGTTGATGATGGATTGGCAGATCAGAAGACCGATAAGGGTTTTCCCGCCGCCTGTGTTCATTTCCACAACGACGTCCTGTCTTGCCCGAACAGCATCCCATGGCTTTCAGAGCTTCTGACTGCGGTTCCCAGATGTTCTCGATGGTGCCGCGAAGCGTGGGGCTTTCAAATATCTTGAGCGGGTTTGTTTCCTTAGAGCGCTTCTTAGGAACGATTTTTAGTTCTTTTAATGTTCCGGCCATTATGCTCTCCTCACTACTAGATTTTTCAGTCCGCCGCCGTTGACATCACATCATCCAGATTCCGGGCCTGCACGAACTGCGCTGGATTGTCGCCAGCGGCGAGCGCCTTGAAATGCGCTTTGCCGCATTCGATCTTCGCCCCTTCTCTGTTCCGCAGGTCGTCGTCGAACAGGCTGCTCTTCGTTTCAACCACGAAGTACAGGCGCTCCGTACCGTCCTTTTCGACCAGCACCGCCCAGTCGGGGTTGTAGGTCCCAAGCGGTGTTGGCACCTTGAACCAGCCGGGCAGCTTGGCATAGACCTTCACGGCCTCGTTCTTTTCAAGCTCTTCGGCGAATCTGCGCTCGACACCGGCAGAGTCATAGACCACTTGCTCATACACCGACTTCTTCGCGGCCAGCATGTTCTTCAGGTATCCCGTCAGTTCTTCCTGCTCGAACAGCTCTTGCGCGCAATAGACCTCGTCGCCGATGCGCTGATAGCGGATGCCGTCCACAAGCGCGAGCCGTTTTGTCCGGTTGATCGACTCTGTCGCGATTTCGATGAACTGCTGCGGATTGCGCTTGAAGTCATCGAGCCGCTGGCTGCCGGTCAGGATGCGCGCCAGGCTTCGGCGCGTCAGTTGCGTTTTGTCCTGAAGATCGGTCAGCACATCCGGCAGCTCGATATCACTCTCTTCGATCACGATGGGGGCGGCAGACGCGGTTTCCTCCGCGCTCACGCCGCCGCGTCCGATAGCCAGGTCCGCCTTGCGGATCTGGACGCGGGTTTTCGTCACGGGCGGCCCCTTGCGGATGGCATCGGCGCAATCCGTCACGAGCTTTTCGTTGTCGAACTGCACGCGGTAGGTGGTCTTGTGCTTGATCCGGTCCCAGAGTGCCTGGAATTCCGCGCTGTGCAAAACTGCCTTCCGTGTCGGAATCGGGCGGCGCTCGTCGGCATTCTTGATGTCGAGCTTCCCGGCCAGCTTGCGGAGGATGTCATTCACTTGCGGCAATTGCGCCGTGAAGGCGTCCGGCAGCTTGACCATGCCGTCCTTCAACGCCTTCCGGAGCGTGTCCTGCACCTTGCCCTTGGCATCCAGATAACCAGCCTCTTTGAGGTGTGACCAGATCGCTTCCGACTGGGCAACGCCAAGCGCCGCCGTCTGGCCTGTCGCATCCGTCACCGGGATAGCGGCGAACTGGTGCTTTTCGACGATGCCGAAGCGGATGCCGGTATCCTGCTCGATTTCCTTCTGGAGGTTCTCTGCGAACTGCTCGTAACCTTCTGTCGCTACGACGGTGAGCGTGTTGATTTCAAATCCGCGCAGGCGCTCGCCGCCCTGATTGACGCAGAGCCGCAGGCCACGCCCAAGGGTCTGGCGGCGCTCGCGTTCCGTGCTGATATCGCGCAGCGCGCAAATCTGGAAGACGTTCGGGTTGTCCCAGCCTTCGCGCAGGGCCGAGTGGGAAAAGATGAACTTCAGCTTGCTATCGAAGCTCAGCAGCTTTTCCTTGTCGCGCATGATGAGGCTATAGGCGCGCTCCGCATTGTCACGGCTTGCCTGATTGCTCTCCGATGTTTCCGTCCACTTTTCTTTCTTGTCGATGGAGAAGTAGCCGTTATGCACTTCCGCCGCATCGGAATCGAGATCGACTTCCTTGAACAGCGTGTTGTACTTGGCGAGCTTTGCAGCCTTCCGGTACTCTTCCTCGAACATGACGGCATATTTGCCCTTCTGGGCGGTGCCGTCTTCGGCATAGCGCCGGTAATGTTCAACCGCGTCGATGAAGAAGAGGCTCAAAACCTTGATGCCTTGCGGGCGCAGGCGCAGTTCCTTGTCGAGGTGTTCCGTGATCGTGCGGCGGATCATGAGGCGCTTCAGCGCGTCCCCGTCCACGTCACCGACGGATTCCCCCGGCCGCAGCGGCTTTTCGAGGTTGCTGAGTTCCAGATATTCTTCACCAGCCTTGCAGCCGATGTTCTGGACAAGATGATCGGCATAGACGGCGCGTTTGGCTGTTTGCTCCAGATCTTCGCCGGGCTCGACCGTTACCGTCTCGCGGGTCACGGCTGTGCCGCGCTGCACATCCAGCTCTACCTTTGCGGTGAACTTGCCTTTCTTGTTGCTGGTTGACAGCAGCTTGATATAGGCTTTGTTGCGCCCGCCCTCGATTTCCAGAGAGGCAACTTCGATCTGCTTGACGAGCTTCTGCTCGTAGGCATCTACCGCATCAAGCCGGTAAATCATGTGGTGCTTGTCGGCATGGGTAGCGGAATAGCGCAGCGTACAAAGTGGGTGCATCGCGCCAAGGGCTTCCTTGCCACGCCCCTCCAAGCCGCCGTCCACGCTTTGCGGTTCGTCTACTATCAGGATTGGGCGGGTTGCGCGGATCAGGTCAATAGGCTTTTCGCCGCCTGTCTTCTCTGAGTCCTTATAGAGATTGTTGACGTCCTTCTTGTTAATCGCGCCGACCGTAACGATCATGATCCTGATGTTGGGACTCGTTGCGAAGTCACGCACCGGGCCTGGCTTTGCGGAATCATAGAGGAAATACTCGAAAGGGGTGTTAGCGTAGAGCGACCGGAAATGCTCTTCCGTGATCTGAAGCGTCTTATACACGCCTTCCTTAATTGCCACGGTGGGCACGACGATGACGAACTTTGTGAAACCATAGCGGCGATTCATCTCAAAAATCGTCCGAAGGTATACATAGGTCTTGCCCGTGCCGGTTTCCATTTCGACGGTGAAGTCGCCGGAGCAAAGGGTCGAGGACGGACGCAGGCCGTTTCTGATCTGGATATTGCTCAGGTTGGCGAGTACTTCATCATCGAGCAGTTGCAGACGGTTGCCGATGCCAAGGTCGCTTTGCGCGTATTCAAAGCTCTGCTGCGCGCTGGCTTTGTCGCGGACGACAGTGAATTCCGTCCGGCAGACTTCCTGACCGCGGAACAGGCCGCAGGCCGCCTCGATGGCGGCGCGCTGATAGTCGAGCCGGTCATCGGTATAGGGGTTTTCAAAATGGAGCTTCATGGCCATGCCTAGAGGCTCCGGACGTTTTCCAGCCCGTGCTGCTGGAGAATGGCCGTCAGGTTCGTTTTGGAGACATCATTGGCAAAGGCACTGTCGCGGAAAACGATAGTGGTGTCGCCAGCGGGCGACAAAGTCTTGTGCCAGGCGACGATGCCAAGTGCCAGCGGTTCCACTTCTGAAGCGGCGATCTTTTCCGCCATGCAGGCCAGCAGCGTGCCCGCGCCAACGCTATGGACGGCCTTACCAGCAATGGCCTGCTTATCTATCGGCACGGTCAGGTCGAGGCCGAGCTTTAATAGCAGCTCGAACAGGATATCCTGTTCCGTGCGGTCACTCTTTAGGTGATCGATGGACTCTTCCAACGTTGTTGGTAGATCATCGCGTTTGGGGTCCCAGGCGCGAATGTTGCTGGAGGCGAGCTTGAAGACGCGGAAGCCAAGATCGCCCGCAAACATGGAATTTTTCTCTCGGATCTTCTTGCCAGCTCGCCGCAGGCGCTCTCTGGTGATGGCTGAGATGGTCGGGTAGTCTTGTCGGTCTGTGGGCTCTGGAAGCTGGATGGAAATCACCCGACGATTACCGTCATCGGCTGCGTTTTGCAGGTCGGTATGATTGAGGACATCGTAGTTGAAGCGGTCGGAGGCGAGAAAGTTGCGCCGGTCATTCGCCTTGTAGAGCGTCCAGTTGTCCCGCAGGCGTTTCGGCACCAGCACAAGCACGCGGTCATTCCGCAGCTCGTAATACTTGATGATGGCGAGCGCCTCGAATGTTTTGCCAAGGCCGACGCTATCCGCGATGATGCAGCCGCCAAGCCTTTCTAACTTGTCGATAGCGCCGATGACGCCGTCACGCTGGAACTTGTAGAGCTTCTTCCAGACTGTCGTATTGCGAATGCCGGTTGCGGATTTGACGATCCGCTCTTCATCCAGCTCGTCACCCAGGTCCTTGAAAATCTGGAACAGCGTCAGGTAGTAGATGAGCGATGCGGGCTTCGGACTGGCAAGCTCCTGCAGCCGTGCCAGAAAGGCATTCTTGTGCTGTTCATTGGCCGGGAGCGAGTTCCAGATGCTTGTAAACCACGCGCTGAAGGTTGCGGATTCTTCCGGCCCTTCCGAGCATTGGATAAGGCTGAACTGGTTGCCGGGCGTGATGCCCAGCCCTTCGGTGCTAAAAGAACAGTTGCCCGTGATAACCCGCGTCAGCGCAGTCTCCGCTTTGCTGGCAATCAACAGCGATTGCGGCAGCGCGCCCGGCGCGCCGCGCAGTTCCACTTTCTTCTTGATCCATGCCGCGCATTCGCGGGCCAGCCAGTGGACATTCAGCCGATTGCGAAAGGGGCGGTCTGTGTCGGAGCCGGTCAGGCCGAGATCGCCATCGTTGCCTTGCAAGACAACGCGGCAGGCGTCGAGCTTGTCGAGCAGCTCGCGGAGTTCCGCATAGGCGAACAGGGAAAAACCGGCGAGGCCAGGTCAAGCGATGCCGGTGCTGCGAGCGAGGGCCGCAGCTCGTCATACACACGGTCATTGCCGATGTTCTTGATGATCTTCATCTCGTCAGCACGCTTCCGGTTCCATCCTTCGTTTGCCCCGCCGAATGCGGTATGTCATGGCGTCCGACGCGGTGTTTTTGCCGTGCCGCGCCCTTCTTTTTTGCGGACTTCCCCGCCCTCTGCCGTCTCCTCAGCAACGTACCGTTCCGAGGCTTCCCGTACAACCCAAGCGAGAGACACTTTCTTCTGTTTGGCCAGCCTTTCGAGACTCTGGTAAATCTCCTGCGGGAAACTGATCGACGCACGGACCAATGAGGCGCTCTGGCTCTTCATGACTTCACCACTTTACACCACGGCGGTGAATCTGGAAAGCTTCAACGCACCCGTGCCGTCTCCCTTGGGACGGGTTTTTCTCGTGATTCGTGGGGGAGTTAAACCCACATAGCCAGGCTCTTTGCCGATCTCAGCTGGAACGGTCAGCCCGCCAAAGGCATGTGGTCTTACCACGTCGTCATGGCGATGCCCTTCCGGCCAATCCGCAGCCCGGCCAGGCGATCGCCGACATGGATTCAGGCGGGTTTTTCCAATGCGTCTGGCAGATCCTCTCTTCGGGCGGGAAGCAGGATCCGGAAGCGGCCAACCGCTTGGGCGATGAACTCGGCAGAATGGTCTTCGGCGGCTAATGCCGCAACTCGAACGCTGGGACAGCCTGCCGCAAGAGGTACGGCAACATCTGATCGAGCGGATGCCTGATCGCGCGATCGGCATTTCGGATCTCAATCAAATTCGCCTCCGGGTCGAGAGGCGCCCTGAGGTGCCCGACGGTGACTGGTACAAGGATTTCGGCTCTTTCAAAATCTGGCGGCAGCGCATCCTACGCCAAAACGTTCCTGGCCCGAGGGCAAGCTGCAAAGGGTGAAGCAATGTGATCAGAGCGCTTCAGCGGATTCCTCCCCAGCCAGCCACTTTGGGTAGAATTGAGACTGTCATGGTGGAGATCCAACCGATCCGCGTCGAAATCGACCGCGAAGACGACGGCCGGATCTTGGCTTCTATTCCCGACCTTCCGGGTGTGATGGCGTACGGCGGCACCGAGGAGGAAGCGGTCCGAAAGGTCAAGTCGATAGCCCTCCAGGTACTTGCGGACATGATAGAGAGCGGCGAAGACGTCCCAGGTCCGCTGAAAGTGCTCTTTGCTGCGTGAGCGTCTGGCACGCCACTAAAGCCAAACGTGTGTACGCCGCCTTGTTGCGCCTGGGATGGTCGCTGAAAAAGCAGGTCGGATCTCATCGGAAACTCCAACGGCCCGGGTGGCGGAACTTTACCTTTTGCTTCCACGACAACGAAGAGGTCGGCCCGGCGGCGCTGGCCAAGATTGGAAAAGACACCGGGCTCCGTCCTGAGGACCTGTAAGTCGATCCTACGGCCTGGGTAATCAGTGACACAACCACGTTCGGCTTCACCTTGACGCTGATAATGCTGATAAGCATAAGCAGCATTATGCAAACAAGCCTTCTAACGGTCCATCGAATATGCTCCCCCTTACCACGATTGACCGGTTACCGGTGACATGTTTTCCAACTTTCTTTTTCCCGCCAAATCAATCACTTCGCATCAGTCGTCACCGTCAGCCATACAACCACAAGCTACCCTGAAACCGGAAAAGGCCACCAGCCTTCTCCAATAAATCTCAGGAGATGCACCCATGCTCGGCTCCCTCTTCAACAAATCCCGCACTCGCGCCCGAATCAACCGCGAAAATGCCCGTAAGTCCACCGGCCCCAAAACCGCCGCCGGCAAGGCAGCCGTCAGCCGCAACGCCCTCAAGGAAGGCTTCTCCGCCTCCTTCGCCATCGTCGCTCCGGAAGACCAGGAATTCTATGACCAGTTCCTCGCCGGCCACCGCGCCGAACTCAATCCCCAGGGAACCCAACAGGAAGACCTCTTCCGCCGCATCACCCTCGCCGCATGGAACATCCGCCGCATCGAAAAACTCACGCTTGCTCTCTACGAGGAGGACGGCATCGATCCACTCGCCGGTGACGACCCTGCCGTCATCGCCAAGCTCGAACGCTACACTCGCCACCAAACCCTCAACGAGCGCTCCTACTACCGCGGCGTGAAACTACTGTCCCAACTCCAAAAAGAAGCCTCCGCCCACGTCGCCTGCCCTCCGCCCGAGCCGGAAACCGAGCAAAGCCACATCCCCAACCAAGCCCCCCAGACATCCGGCGGCGATCCGGAATCCAACCCCAACCAACCCTCCCAAGCCGCTGATTCTTCAAATAACAAAACAAAGCCTCAGCCTACTCCCGAAATCACCCCCAATATCGAGCCGGCGAACCAAGCGGACCCCGATCCCGGCCCGGATCACCTGCTTCTCATCATCAAATGAAGGTCACTCGCGGCGGCCCTCCCTTGCACCCCGCGCTCCAGGTGCGATTCTAGGAGACAACGTGATACCTCTTGCCCTGATCCTCCTCACCGCTGCGGCCTTCGCGCAAACGGAGCAGCCCGAACCGCCTCTCTCCTGGGTGGACCCCGACACCGGACACCGGATCCTGCGCCTCACGCGCGAACCCGGCAGCGCCAGCCTCTACTTCAACCAGAACGGCTACACCGCCTCCGGACGCAATCTGGTCTACACGACGCCGGATGGCATCTCCGTCCTCGATCTCGCCTCCAGGCAATCCCGCCAGGTCGTGCATGGCCGCGTCCGGCTGATCGACGCGGGCCGCAAATCCGAGCGTGTGTATTACCTCCGCGAAGATGCCGCCTATTCCACGGACACTGATTCGCTCGAGACGAAGAAGATCGCCACCCTGCCTCGTCGCGGTTCCATCTCCACCGTAAGTGCGGACGAAACCCTGCTCGCCGGAACCTACATCGAGGGCGACGGTGCGGACTACAACAGCCGAACCGCGCCGCAAGCCGCCCAGGGCCACTCGCTCGAACAGCCGCTCAACAAGGGCCAGATGATGGAGCAGCGCCTTGCCGCGCGACTTCCCATGGCCATGTTCACCATCAGCATCCAAACCGGCGCCGTCACCGTCATTCACCGCGCCACGGACTGGCTCAACCATCTGCTGTTCTCCCCCACGGATCCCGCCATGCTGATGTTCTGCCACGAAGGGCCCTGGCACAAGGTCGATCGCATCTGGACCATCGACACCAACACCCGGAAAATCACCAAAATTCATGCCCGCACCATGGCCATGGAAATCTTCGGCCACGAGTTCTGGAGCGCCGACGGCAGCGCCATCTGGTATGACCTGCAAACGCCGCGCGGTGAAGACTTCTGGCTCGCCGGCTACAAACTCGACACCGCCGAGCGCACCTGGTATCACCTCCAGCGCGACGAATGGTCTATCCACTTCAACGTCACTCGCGATGGCTCGCTCTTCTGCGGCGACGGCGGCGACCCCGGCCAGGTGGCGCATGCCAAGAACGGGCAGTGGATCTACCTCTTCCGCCCCGAACTCATCCTAAATCGCGGCATCGAGGATCACACCTTCATCCGCCCCGGCGTACTGCGCGCCGAAAAACTCGTCAACATGTCCAAACATGACTACCGCCTCGAGCCCAACGTCAGCTTCACGCCGGACCGGAAATGGGTGGTGTTCCGCTCCAACATGTTCGGCGCAACGTACGTATTCGCCGTGGAAGTTGCCAAAGGGGCGGCGCAATGAGAAATCAAGCGCTCATGAACAGCTACCTCAACGGTAACTCTGCTATATACTGGGCCTCATGAGCGCTCATTTCGCCTCGCGCCGGGATGTTCTCAAACTCCTTTCCCTGCCTCCTCTCCTGTCTGTCCCAGGCATGGCCGAGGACTCCGCGGACCGCACCGCCTGGTACCGCGCCGCCAAGTTCGGCATGTTCATCCACTGGGGGCCCTACTCGCTCGCCAGCGTCGAAGCTTCCTGGCCCATCATGCGCCCCAACACCGGCAAACCGAATTACATCAGTGAAGCCGACTATCGCAAACTCCCCTCGCGCTTCAATCCCGTCAAGTTCGACCCGTATGCATTCATCCGCCTCGCGCGCGCCGCGGGCCAGCGCTACATGGTGTTCACCACCAAACACCACGACGGCTTTTGCATGTTCGATTCCCGCTACACGAATTACAAGATCACGAAGACGCCCTACGGAAAGGACATCGTGAAACAACTGGCCGGCGCATGCCGCGAAGAAGGCATGCGCCTCGGCTTCTACTACTCCCCTCCGGATATGAACCATCCCGCCTTCCGCGACACCTCGAAGCCCTCCAGCGAGAACTGGAACGGGCAGCCCGAGCGGCCGGAATGGCCCCTCTACCTCGACTACATGTCGCTGCAACTCTCCGAACTCCTCACCCGCTACGGACCGGTCGCCCTCATCTGGTTCGATGGCCTGCGCGACCAGGAGAAGTACGACGGGCAGCGCTTTCTTAAGCTCATCCACGGACTCCAGCCCGCCACGCTCATGAATAACCGCATCGGCGTCCCCGCCGACTACGAAACACCCGAGCAGTTCATTCCCAAGGCGATCCCCACGCGGCATGTTCGCATCTCGGGGACAGACCCTTCATCCGCCGCTGCCCTCGCCGCGGGCGTTCCCAAGCCCGAGGACTTCCGCCTCTGGGAAACCTGCATGACCATCAACAATACCTGGGCCTACAACAAGAACGACCTCCACTTCAAATCGTCCACCGAACTCATTCGCAACCTGGTCGAAGTCGCAAGCCGCGGCGGCAATTTCCTCTTGAACGTCGGCCCGGAACCCGATGGAACCATCCAGCCGGAATTCGAAGAACGGCTGCGCGCCATCGGAAAATGGATGGACCGCAACGGGGAAGCCATCTACGAAACCACCTACGGCCCGCTCCAAGGCTTGCCCTCCTGCCGCACCACCGCCCGAGGCCGCGATGTCTTCCTCCACATCCTCGATTGGCCCGGCACAACCCTCGAATTGCCGGCCAAAGACCTCCCCAAACTCCGTTCCGCATCGCTGCTCGATAGCGGATCCCCCATCGAGTACCGGCAAGACGACCAGAAGCTCTCGCTGCATCTGCCTGCCGCCGCTCCTGATAAGGCCGTCACCGTCGTCGCTCTGCGCGCTGCATGATCAGGAAGAGGACCACCTTGAACCGTAGAAACTTCACCAGCAGCCTGATGGGAGCCGCGGCGCTCAGTGCATTCGCCGCACAGAACCCGCGCAGGCGCCCTCGCAAGATCGAGCCTGACTGGGAGTCCATCCACACCCATCAGGTCCCCGATTGGTACCGCAACGCCAAACTCGGCATCTTCATTCACTGGGGCCTCTATTCCGTGCCCGCCTGGGCGCCTCCCACCGGAGAACTCGGCAAAGTCGACCCCAGCAAGTGGTTCACCAACAACCCGTACGCCGAATGGTACTTGAACACGCTGCGCATTCCGGGCTCGCCCACCCAGCAGCATCACTTCAAGACCTATGGCAAGGACTTCGACTACTACCAGTTCACTCCCACCTTCAACAAAGAGACCGCGAAGTGGGATCCGCACGTCTGGGCCAGTCTGTTCAAGAAAACTGGAGCCCGTTACGCCGTGCTCACCACCAAGCACCACGACGGCTTCCGCCTCTGGCCGAGCAACGTGACCAATCCCAAACGCCCCGGTCCGAATCTCTCCGCCTCGCGCGACCTCGTCGGCGACCTCACCGCCGCCGTCCGCGCACAGGGCCTGAAAATGGGCCTCTATTATTCCGGCGGCCTCGATTGGACTTTCACCTCCCAGCCCATCCAAACCATGGCCGACCTGCGCCGCATGGTTCCCCAAAGCGAGGAGTACGCGCGCTACGCCGATGCCCATTGGACCGAACTGACCGATCGCTACCAGCCGTCCGTGATGTGGAACGACATCAACTACCCGAAGCTCGGCAACCTCCCCGGCATCTTTGCCCACTATTACGGCACGGTTCCCGATGGCGTCATCAACAACCGCTTCGGCGTCGAGTTCTCTGACTTCACTACGCCCGAATACGCCAGGTACGACAAGATCACCGAAAAGAAATGGGAAAGCTGCCGCGGGCTTGGCTTCAGCTTCGGTTATAACCAGGTGGAGGGCCCGGAACAGGTCATCGCCCCCGGCAAACTCATTGCCTTGCTCGTGGACATCGTCAGCAAGAACGGAAACCTGCTGCTCAACATCGGGCCGCGGCCCGACGGCTCCATCTCCGATATCCAACTGGACCGCCTCCACAAGTTGGGAGACTGGCTGGCGGTGAACGGCGAAGGGATCTTCGATACCCAGCCGTGGGTCCGCGCCTCGGCTTCCGATAAGAGCGCGCCGGATGTCCGCTTCACCCGCAAGGGCGATAGCGTCTATGCCTTCCTGCTCGAGCGGCCTTCCTCGAATGCCCTCACTATCCCTGGCGTCATTGCCGCCGAACACTCCAAGGTGCGTATCCTCGGCGCATCCGCCGATAGCGAATGGACACAGCACGGGCGCGATCTCAAGGTGACCGTTCGTGGCGCGCTTCCCGGCAGCGCCGCCATTGGAATGCGGATCACCCCCGAGCCGTGGCAGGTGGTAAAAAGTTGAAGTGCGCCTTCTGCCGCTCATTCTGCTCGGCAACCTTGCCGCCGCACCGCTCGTGTTTCGCAATACGGGGCCCGGCGTCGCCTATGTAGGCTCGAAGACGTGCGCCGGCTGCCACCCGGCCATCTACCGCGGCTATACGCGAACCGCCATGGGCCGCTCCATCACCGTTCCGGACACAACCCTCTTGAATTCGACCGCGGTTGTCCGAAATGAGAAGCTGAACCGTGACTACCGAGTCTATGCGGAGAACGGCAAGCTCTACCAGTCCGAATCGGAGTACAAAGACGGCGCGGTTCTCTATGAGACCGCGCACGAGTTGGCCTTCGCCATCGGCTCCGGCGAGAACGGCATCAGCTACGCCGTGCGCCGCGGCAATCATCTGTTTCAGGCCTCCGTGTCTTATTATTCCCTCGCCCGCAAGTGGGACCTCTCCCCCGGCTTCGAGCAGACCGGCGAAGGCTTCAACCGCCCCATCTACGACGGTTGTATCATCTGCCACGCCGGACGCCCTAATGTGGCGCCGGGCCGGGACGGGCTCTATGAAGATCCGCCATTCGCTGAAATGGCCATCGGGTGCGAGAAATGCCATGGCCCGGGTCAGTTACATGTCGCCGAACGCACCCGCGGAGCCCGTGCCCTGCCCGATACGTCCATCGTCAACCCCGCCAGGCTCCCGCCGCGACTGGCCGAGGATATCTGTATGCAGTGCCACCAGGCGGGCGACGCGCGGGTGTTGCTGCCGGGCCGCGATTACTCGGACTTCCGCCCATCCCTCCCGCTCGTCCGCACGCTGGCCATCTTCGGCCTGCCCCAGGTGCGCAAGGAAGAAGACCTGCTCGAGCATCACTCCTCCATGAAGCTCAGCAAATGCTACCGCGCTACCAGCGGCAAGCTGAGTTGCCTCACCTGCCACGATCCTCATGAACAGCCCACCGGAGCCAAAGCGGTCTCCTACTTCCGCGGCAAGTGCCTGGGATGCCATGGCGAGAAAAGTTGCACCCTCAGCATCGATGCCCGGCGCAAACAAGCCGACGATTGCGTCGCCTGCCACATGCCCAAACGCGACATCGAGTTGATCTCCCATTCCGCACTGACGAACCACCGCATCCCCGCCCGCCCCGCTGCCGGATTCACCATGCCGGAACCCGCGGCCAATCCACAAATCCCCGGACTCTTGCTCCTCAACTCCAGCAGTCCGGCTTCCCTGCCCCTGCTCACTCGCCTCTCCGCCTACGGGGAGTTGATGGCGCGCGCCCCGGAGTTGCAAACCCGGTACCAGGCTCTCCTCGAACAGGCCCGCCGCGAACTGCCGGAAGATCCCCTGGTACTGGCCGCGCTCGGCAGCAAGGCGCTGGCCGAGAATCGCCCCGAAGCAGCCGATCTACTCGCCAAAGCCGAACAGAAAGGCAAGGCGTCCTCTACCACCTATGTCAACTTGGCCGAAGCGCTCTCGCGCGCCGGACGGTCCGGGGACGTCATCGCCGCTTTGAAGCGCGGCGAGAACAGCTATCCCTACTCCCAGCCCATCCGTAAACACCTCATCCTCGCCCTCATCCGGGCAAAGCAGTATCCACAGGCGAAAGAGGCCATGGAGCGCTTCGTCCAGGACTTCCCCGAGGACTCCTTCATGCGCGGCCTGCTGCGGCAGGTGGAACAGGGCAGGCCGCAATGATCTGGCTTCTCCTCAGCGCCACCCTGTTGGCTCAGGATCTCGACACGGGCCACATCGGCACTCCCAAGAACCGCGGCTCGCTCGTCAGCCGCGCCGAAAGCGACGCCGAACGGAATGACTACCTGGAACTGCTGAAAACACCCGATGCCTCCAGGCGCCGCACGCTCGCCGACCGTTTCCTCGAACGCTACCTGCAGTCCTGGCTGCTGGCAGGCGTGTATCAGATCTCCGCCGGTGCGAGCCTCGATCTGAAAGACAACGCCCGCGTGCTTCAGGATGGACGCGCCTCGCTCCGCCTGCTGCCCGAAAACGCTCCGCTGCTGCTCGCCCTCGCTCAGATCGAACTCGCCCAGGGCAAACTGCCGGCCGCCTATCGCGATGCCAGAGATGCCCTTCTGTGGCTCTCCCTCTTCGAAGGCCCAGCCGGAGTGAAGGAATCCGATTGGAAGAAAACCCGGGAAGGCCTCGAACAGTTCGCCCGAACCGTCATCTCCCGAACCGGTGGAAGGCTGCCCGCCGAACCGCCTCACAACCTGGAGAATGGGCGCGCCAGGTTCGCCGGCTCGGACGCCTGCAAGACATGCCACAAGGCAATCTATGAATCGTGGCAGTCCACCGGCATGGCCGCTATGCTCCACCCCGTGCGGGAAGCAAAGATCCTCGCCGGCTTCTCCCAACTTACCCAGTGGGACCAGGTCCGCATGGGCGGCGGCGATAAGCCGTACTTCGAATTCCTCGTCGAAGGCGGCGCCTGGAAGCGTTTCCGCGTCGATTACGTCATCGGCTCCAAGTGGCAGCAGGCCTACGCCACTCGCCTCGCCGATGATCGCATCTTCGTCTTTCCCATCCAATTCAACGCGCTCCGGAACAAGTGGGTCAACTACTGGTCATTGATTGATCCTCCAGGCAGCGAGCGCACCCTCATCTCCAGGTTCCCGCACCTGTCGAACGCCACCAGCTATCAGCGCAACTGCGCCGTGTGCCACACCAGCCAGTTGCGGCTTCTGCGCCAGAATGACGACACCATGCAGCACGCCGTGTTCCGCGAGCCCGGCGTCAATTGCGAGATGTGCCACGGCCCCTCGGCGCGCCATGCCGCCGACCCTGCCAGCCCCGGAGACACGCCGTTCCGATTCTCCAAACTCGACCACGTCCAGGCCACCATGATCTGCGGCCAGTGCCACCGCCAGTCCGCCATCCGCAATCTCGGCCCCGGCGGCGAGATGAACTACACCTCGAATCCCCCGTATTTCAACAAACTCATCAGCCAGCCCTTTGCCGAATTCGGCAATCGCGCTTTCTTCAAGGACGGCCGCTTTCGCGAGACCACCTTCATCGGCGAAGCCTTCATGCGCTCGGCGTGCTTCCGCCGCGGAACAGCGCAGTGCGCCAGTTGCCACAACCCCCATCCCTCTGACCCCCAGCACAACCGCGTCTCCTTCAAGTTCGCCGCGGACCCTGATCGGATGTGCACTCAGTGCCATTCGGCTATCGGCGCACGCGCCGCCGCGCATACGCACCACCCCGCTGCATCGGCAGGCAGCCGCTGTGCCGCCTGCCACATGCCTCCCGTTATGAACAGCCTGATGTTCCCCGCCGCCTCGCACCAGATTGACGACATCCCCCGCGCCGAACCGGTGGCGAGATTCGGCCTCGAGGAGAGCCCCAACGCCTGCCTCATCTGCCACAAGGATAAGGACATTCAATGGCTCACTGCTCAGCTTCGCGCGTGGTAGGCCCTAAACCGAGGCCCTATACTGAGGGATAGTGTATCGCCGGAGATTCCTGTCACAATTCCTTGGTCTCGCTGCCTCCCCGGCAGTTCCCTTGCTGGCCCAGGGTGTCGCCTCGCGCAACGTCAAGCCGATGCCCCGCGGCAAGCCCTCGGGACTGCCGTTCCACGCCCGTTTTGTAGACATCGCCGCGCAGGCCGGCTTGAAGCATCCGGTGATCTACGGCGGCCCCGGCGCCACCGACTACATCCTCGAAACGGTGGGCTGCGGCTGCGCCTTCATCGACTACGACAACGACGGCTGGCAGGATCTGTTTCTCTTGACCGGCACGCGCCTTGCGAATGCCCCCACGGACAACTCGAATCGCCTCTACAAGAACAACCGTGACGGCACATTCACCGACGTCACCAAGGAGGCTGGTCTCTGGCGGAATGGTTGGGCTTCGTCAGTCTGCGTCGGCGATTTCGATAACGACGGCCACGAGGATCTGTTCGTCACCTACTGGGGCGGGTTCACCCTCTACCGCAACAACGGCAACGGCGCCTTCACCGATGTCACCAGGGATGTCGGGCTGACGCCGGACCCATCCAAGTGGTATTCCGGCGCAACCTTCGTCGATTACAACCGCGACGGCCATCTCGATCTGTTCGTCGCCACTTACCTGAAGTTCGATTTCAAAAGCGTCCCCAAGCCCGGCGAGAGCTCGAACTGCACCTGGAAGGGCGTGCCTGTCAACTGCGGACCACGAGGACTGCCGCCGGGGAACTTCTCCCTCTTCCGCAACAACGGGAAGGGCGTGTTCACGGAGGTGAGCGAAGCCGCGGGCATCAAGAAGTCCATCACTGGCTACGGGATGACCGTGAGCGCCGCCGACTTCGACAACGACGGATGGCCCGATATCTACGTCGCCTGCGATTCCATGCCGAGTCTGCTGTTCATGAACCAGAAGGACGGAACCTTCCGCGAGGAAGGCCTGATGCGCGGCGTGGCGTTGAACGAGGACGGGATGGAGCAGGCCGGCATGGGCACCGGCATCGGGGACTTCGACCTCAACGGCAACCTCGATATCTTCAAAACCCACTTCGCCGATGACACTAACATCGTCTACCGCAACGACGGAACCGCGAACTTCGAAGACCTCACCGCCCGCGCCGGACTGGGCGTCGAGACGCAGTACATCGGCTGGGGCGCGGGCATCGTCGACCTCGACAACGACGGTCTCCCCGATCTGTTTCTCGTCACCGGCAACGTGTATCCCGGCATCGAAGCGAAGCTGCCGAACTATCCCTGGAAGACGCCGCGCCTCGTCTTCCGCAACCTGGGCAACGGCAAGTTCGAAGAGCTGATCGAACAGGCGGGCCCGGGGATTGCTGCTCCTCATGCCAGCCGCGGCTGCGCCTTCGGCGACTTCGACAACGACGGCGACATCGACGTCCTGATCGTGAACATGAACGAGCCGCCGTCACTGCTGCGCAACGACACCTCCGGCGGCAATCACTGGCTCAAGGTGAAACTGGTGGGTACGAAGTCGAACCGCAGCGCCATCGGAGCGCGGGTGATCTGCCGTTACGGAAGCAAGCAGCAGGCGCAGGAGGTATTGAGCCAGGCGAGCTTCTACTCTTCGAATGACCGCCGGCTGCATTTCGGTTTGGGCGCGGAGACTACTGCGAGCCTCGAGGTACGATGGCCTTCGGGATTGACGCAGACGTTCGCCAAACTGGCGGTGGACCGGATCCTCACCGTCACCGAAGGCAAGCCGCTGTAGCGCGCCTCATCGTCCAAAGCCGTACAGGCGGTACGCCGTCCTGCCGAGAATCCATTCCTTGTCTTCGGGCTTGAAGAAGGGGATCACTTCCTTCATGACCACGTACTCGAAGAAGTTCGCCCACACCAGGCGCCGCGGTCCAAAGCGATCGTACAGGCGATGAAGGAACGACCACACATCCCGGTAGGGTGTCACCTTCGTCTTCGAGGGGTTGTGCAGGGATGTGCGCACGTAGACGTTCGGATACCTGGCAAGGTCGAGCAAGGGGCCGAATCCGTCCGCATCCGGCGCGGTGATGTCGATCATCGCAATGTGGTCGATGACGATGTTCACCCCCGGAAACCGCGCAGCCATGTCCCCCACCTGGCGCACCTGGTGCGGCGCAAGGAAAATGTTGAAGGTTGCTTTCAGATCCTCGGCTTTCTTCCACAGCGGGTAACATGATTTGCTGTTCAGCCATACTACATCCCGGTTGTAGATGGGACTCAGGCGCAGACCGATGAGCCCGTCCTCCTTGATGAGCCGCTCGAGGCGGGAGGCATTCTGGGGATCCTCCGGGGAATAGAGGCGGTGCCCCACCAGCAATCCGATGGCTGCAAACTTGCCTGGGTACTTCTTCACGCAGTAGCTCGGATACGTGTTGTCGCGGCCGTAGTAGCAGACATGCGAGATGACGACGTGATCCACGTGGTACGTTTTCATCTCGGAGAGGAGGTACTCGGCGGAGTATTCGTACTCGGGAAAGTTCGCCGGGCAGACCGCCATCTCGCGGGTCATCGGAAACTTCGAGTTCAACACCCATACGTGCTCGGCCCCGTTGACCACGGGAGCCTTGGATTGCGCCATGACAGCGGCGGCGCCCGCAAACAGAAGATGACGGCGGCTCATTCCCATGGAGATAGTTTACTCATTGAGCGCCGATCTTGCCCCACACCGCGCCGCGGCGAATCCATTCGGTGAGGGTCTTCACTTCCTTATGCGGCAGAGGAATGCCGGGAGGCATCTTCACGTCTTCCTTGTGGCTGATGGCGCGGAGCAGATAACTCTGCTCAGGCTTGCCGGGCACGATTGCCGGACCGTGGCTGCCTCCCTTGAGTACGCTGTCGCGGTCCAGAAACGAAATGCCGCCGTCCTTCATTTCGTTGTTGTGGCAGGAGAGGCAGCGGCGTGCGAGGATGGGCGCAACCTTCTTTTCGAAGTACTGCGCCGGATCGGCGGCGAACATCGCAAGACAGAGTAGCGCCGCCGTCACTGCTGCTTCATTCCCACACCGAACTGATCGCCGGCGGTGACCACTTTGCCCTTGGCGACGATGAGGTCGAGCATCTTCTCGCTCTGCACCTGGCGGCCGGTTTCATCGGTAAGGGCCGCAACCACCTTCTTGCCGGCCACGTCGATGATCTCGCCGGTCGAGGAATAGGCGTACCGTCCGTCGATGCTGAAGCTGATCCAGCCTGGCGAATCGCGGAGCTTGATGCTGACTCCCTGCTTCGGCGGCATCACCGTGGCATCGAAAACATGCACGTAGTTGTTGTGCCCGTCCACCACCCAGATTTCCTTTTCGTCGTGCGTGAGCGCGATGCCGTGGCTCGGGCAGCCGTGACGCTTCACGGGTCCCTGCTCGTAGCCTTTCACCTCGACACGGTGGAGCTTCCTGCCCGTGCGGATGTCGCCGATCTCAAAGCCGAGCAGCCCATTCACGTTCACGAACACCAGCGTGTTGCTGCCATTGACGGTGAAGGGGCGGATCACGTTATCGAACGGACCCACCGTGCTCGAGACCTTGTGAGTGGAGGTATCGGCAATGGAGAGCAGCGGTGATTTGAGTCCCGCCATGTAGACGTGCTTGCCGTCGAGGGAGTAGATGGTGTTGTGCGAGCCGGATTTCGTTTCGATCTTCGTGATCACATTGCCGTTCATGGCGTTGACTACCGTCCAGAACGGTCCTTCGAGTTGCGGCACATAGAGCGTTTTGCCGTCCGGCGAGATCGCCATGCGGTCGCAGCCGCCCTCGAACGGCTTGTCCCAGTATTTCTTCCCTGTAATGGCGTCGAGGGAGATCATGCGGTTGATGGTGCTGACGTAAACGCGCCCCGTCTTCGCGCTGGCCGCGATTCCCTTGACGTTTTCCGGCTTTTGGCCCTCCGGGGGAGGCGCCCATGTGGGGATGCGCTTCACGAATTTATAGCCTGCATCGATGTCGTAGACAATGATGCCGATGCCGCCGTGCTCGACGTAGTTGCGGATGCCGGGGCTGGCGACGTAGAGCAGGTGCTGCTGCTTCGACGGCGGCTGGCCGAACGAAAGCGCAGCTGTAAAGACACAAACGGATAGCAGGATCCGAAGATTCATCATGGGTTCCTATTTTATCGGGCCGCGGCTTGGGGCGTGGGGCGGGCCAGCAGTTTCCTGATGGCGTCCGTCATCTCCGTATGGCGGACAATCTTCTTCAGGCGCTCCGGATCGCCGTCGGCGTTCTGGCGCTGGGCGGCTTCCCGGTAGCGCTCCTGCGAATCAGCGAGCGCCAGAGGGGTTTCTCCCTTGTCGTTCTTCAGGTCCAAGGGCACGCCTTGCGAGTAGAGATATTCGACTACGGGCGCGGAGCCCGACAGCGCGGCCAGATGCATGATGCTTTGATCACGGCGGGACAGAGTGATGGCCTCCACCGGATCGGGAATCTTGTCGTCCGGGTTGTAGAGCATCTTGAGGTTCGCTCCGCGTAAGATCATCTCTTTCACCACCGCCAGATCGCCGGCGAGCACGGCCACGGAAAACGGAGTATGGCCATCCTTGCGCAACTGGTTCGGGTTGGCTCCGTGACCGGCGAGCATTTTCACCAGTTCGAGGCTGTCGGAGTTCGCGGCGATGTGGAACGGAGAGGATCCCGGGGGAGCCGGGTTGATGCGCACGTCGCCGGCGGGACCGGGTGTCGGATAGAGAGTCTGCCGGTTCGGATCGGCGCCCGCTGCGAGTAGACGTCCGGCAACCGCAAGCGCCTGCTCGAGCATTCCAGGGGGCACGTCGACGCCGCGGCCGAGGGAAAGCAGCGCGGCAGGCTTTCCGTAGACTCCGCCGCCGCGCTGGCCCGAACCGCTCTTGGCGGCGTAAGCGACGGCGAGGGCAACGCCGTGGAGCGGAGTGTAGCCGGCTCCATCCGCCACCTTCACGTTTGCGCCACGGTCGAGGAGAAAGTGGGCCATGGCGAGGTCCGGGCCGAACTTCTGGGAACTGCCGGCCTGGGCGGGAGCGCCCTTGCCGGGAACAAATGAACTGTGCGGCGGGTCCCATTTATACAAGGCGGCAAGCAAGGGCGTGGTTCCGTCGGCTGCTGCCTGATTCACGTCGATGCCGGCGTCCACCAACATCCTGGCGGATTCGAGGTCGTGCTTCTGCACGGCGAAGAACAGGGCATTCTGGCCTCCCCTGCGAGTGGTGTAGTCGCCGTCGGTGTTCCAGGGGATGCCGGTTTTGCCGAGCGTCACCGTGGTGGGGGCGTAGATGGTGTACTTCACATTCCACGTGGTTGTGACGCTATGAATGTCAGCGTGGTGATCGAGGAGCAGGCGCACGGCGACCGGTGTACCGGCTGCCCACATCAGGGCCGTCTGGTGGAACTTCTTTTCCTGGGCGTTGACGTTCGCGCCGTGAGCGAGGAGGAGTTTCATCACCTCCACCTGGCTCATGCGGGCGGCGGTCATCAATGGAGTTTCGCCGTTTTCACGCGCCACGTTCGGATCGGCTCCTTTTGCGAGCAGGAGTTTCACCATGGGCGTGGAACCGTTGGCGATGGCAAGGGAGAGGGCGCCAATTCCCAACGCGTTAGCGAGATTCGGATTGGCTCCGGAATCGAGCAGCAGTTCCGCGATTGCAGTGTTGCTTCGCATCACGGCCCAGGTCAAGGCTGTGGAGCCGTCCTCTTCGCGAGCGTTGACGCCGGCTCCCTGGGCGAGCAGAGACTTCACCGCCGCGGAGTCGTCCGCCTGCACTGCGTCGATGAGCGCGCTGCCCAAGCGGGCGGCGCATGCACCAACGGCCAGGAAGCAGGATGCGGCCAAAACGCTGAGGACTCTCATCAGGCTACACCTCGATGCGGTTCAATTTTCCGGTGCTGTCGCCCAGTTTCTCGGTGGGGACGCCCACCTTGTCGAGCATGGTCAGGTAGAGATTCGTGAGCGGGGTGGTATCGCCCGGGAAGCGGATGTAGCGCCCTCCGGCAATCCGCCCGGCGGCTCCGCCGGCGACGAGGATCGGGAGGTCGCGCTGGCTGTGGGATGTGGGTACGCTGAGGTCGCTCCCGAAGAGGAGCAGCGAATGATCGAGCAGCGTCGAATTGCCCTCTTTGAGCGCATCGAACTTGCCCAGGAAGTAGGCGAAGAGTTTCGATTGGTCGACGTTGATTTTGGCAAGGGCGTCGAGTTTGTCCTTCTCGAAGTTGTGGTGCGAGATTTCGTGATGGCCCATCGAGATGCCGAGGTGCGGGTAGGTAATGGAGGTGGCCTCGCGGGCGAACATGAAGGTCCAGACGCGCGTCAGGTCGGCTTGAATGGCGAGCACCTGGAGATCGAACATGATCTTCACGTGCTCCGGCCAGGAGTCGGGCGACCCGGCGGGGCGTGCCATTTCGGGCAAATCGACAGGTTTCTTTTGCATGGCCACCTGAATGCGGCGCTCGACATCGCGAATGGATTCGGTGTACTCATCGAGTTTGCGGCAGTCGCTGGCGCTGAGCTGCCGCTTCAGTTCGGCGATCCGTTCGGTGACGGTGTCGAGGCTGCTGCGATCCGCGGCTTCGCGCGCGGCAGCGGCGGCGGGGTCGATGCGGCCACCTTCGCCAAAGAGGCGTTCGAAGACGAGCCGCGGGTTGTGCTCGAAGGGCAGGGGAACAGTGGCGCTCTTGAAAACGGGCCCGACGTGGTTGTTATTGACATTGACTTTCTCGGTGCCCAGCTCGAGCGAAGCGAACTGAGTGTCCCTGCCCAACACCCTCGCGGCGACTTGGTCGACGGAGATGCCGACATGGACTTTACCCTTGGTGGGCTCGACACCGGTCATGAATGAAGCGAGCGCGCGGTCATGGAAGCCGGCCTTGGTGCGATCCGGGTCAGAGGAGAGGCCGCTGATGACAACGAACTTATTCCTGTGGGGGGCGAGAGGGGCGAGCGCTTCGCTGAACCGATAGTTCGATCCCTCGCCGCTGGGACGCCAACGGGCCTCATCGACGCCAAGCGGATAGAAGATGAAACCCAGGCGGCGAACCGGCGCGGCATCGGTCAGCCTCTCGGCACGCAATGCCGGAACCATGGCATCCAGCAAGGGCAGCGCGAACGCCGTGCCAACTCCACGCAAAAACGTCCGTCGGGGAAGATGTTTTTTTGTGACGATCATGGTTTCTCCTATGATTTCTCCGGGGTTTGCCGCATTTGAAAGGGAACGCTCTTTACGATAGCGAGAATGACATCGAGAAAGCGGTAGCGGTTTGCTTCGGTGCTCCGCATGATTTCACGCACCGCAGGCTGATCGCGCGGATCGAGTTCACGGCCGATGGCGTAGGTGAGGAGCCGTTCGACAGCGGCATGAACGAACTCGTCGCCGCTGTTCAGCAGCATGTCCCGCAGGCCTTTGGGGCCGGAAAACGCCGCTCCGTTGGACAGCTTTCCGGAGGCATCGATGGGTCCTCCATCGTCCTTGGCGCGCCATCTGCCGGTCACGTCAAAATTTTCCAAAGCGAACCCAAGGGGGTCGATGCGGGCGTGACAGGAGGCACAGACCGGGTTGGCGCGGTGGCGCTCCACCTGTTCCCGCGTGGTCAATTTACGGCCATTGACGGGGCTCTCATCGAGCGGGGGCACATTCGCCGGGGGCGGAGGGGGCGGCGTGTTCAACAGATTGTCGAGGATCCATTTGCCGCGGAGGACAGGCGAGGTCTTGGTGGTGTGCGATGTGAGCAGCAGGATGCTGCCCTGGGTGAGCAGGCCGCCGCGTTGGGGGTTGCCAGCGAGGGACACGCGGCGGAAACCCGGCCCAATGACGCCGGGAATTCCGTAATGCCTGGCGAGGCGCTCATTGAGGTAGGTGTAATCGGCGCCCAACAGGTCCGGAATGCCGCGGTTTTCGCGGAACAGGCTGCGGATGAACAGGCGTGTCTCCTGCTGGAAGGCAGCCGCGAGGGCGGAGTCGAATTCCGGGTAGAGTTGGTGATCCGGTTCAATGTCCGTCACACCGCGCAGACCGAGCCACTGTTCGGCGAAGTTGCCGGTCAGGGAACTGGCGCGCGGGTCGGCCAGCATGCGATGGACTTCGGATTCGATGACAGCGGAGTCGCGCAGCTTGCCCTTACTGGCCAAGTCGAGCAACGAATCGTCCGGGACGCTGCTCCATAGGAAGAACGAGAGCCGGGAAGCCAGTTCGAAATCGGAGACGGGCTGCGCGCTACGCGGCTTTGCGCCGGCGCGATCGAATTCGAGACGGAAGAGGAAATCCGGGGCCAGCAGGACATCGCGAAGAGCGGCGGCAATGGATTCCTTGAAGCCCTGCGTCTTGCGCGCGTCCGTGTAGGCGGCGAGATAGGGCCGCACATCGGAGGCTGTAACATCGCGCCGGAAGGCCCGGCGAATGACCGTGGAGAGGATGAGGGAAGCGCAGGCCGGCTCGCCGGCCGCATCGGCAGGGTGGCAAACGAAGATACGCCGCTGGCTGGGCGTCTCGGTGACTCCGGTGACGTTGTACGGGCCGGTGATCTCGATCCTGGCAAGCGAAGGCGGCCCCGGTTGGCCGTCGAACGCCGCTTCGCCGGCGGTCATGCCCGCAATCTCGAAGAGCTTGACGCGATGGCCATCGACGCGGAATTCGATGGTGGGGCGGATGGCTGCGCCGAGCACATCCAAGGGGCCGCCAAGCGCCTTGCCACCGGGGCCATCGACATCGAGCACGGGGCCTTCGCGTTCGGCGAACTCATCAGGGAACGTCACAATGACGGCGTGATTGCCGGCCTTTACTTTGGCGCGGGTATGAAAGAAGCGGACGCCTTCGCGTGGCGTGAGGCTTTCCTTGGCGAGAAAAGCGCGCAGGTCGTATTCGCCGTCGTGGGAGAAATAATGATTCACGCGGATGCCGCCGCGTGTGCCGAACGGCATTCCTTCGCCTTGCCAGACGGCCTGCGTTTGCGTGGCCGGAAAGATTTCGGTTACCGGGGAGGGGTCGCTGACGCCCACGGCCAACCGGCTCACCTTGCGCGCCACCTTGAGGTAACGCTCCAGGAGAAGGGGAGACACTGACAGCGCATCCGCGATGTTGTCGAATCCTGCGGCGATCCCATCCTGCGGCAGTTCGGAGGCCAGCGGAAGTTCGATGGAGAAGATGTCGCGGACGGCGTTGGTGTATTCGGTGCGGTTCAGGCGGTGAATGACAGCGCGCCCCGCATAGGGCGCTCGCTGCGCGGCGGCATCGATGTCGTGAAGCAGGCCGTCCGCAAACGCGGAGAGAGCCTTCGCATCAGGCCGCGGCATACCCGGCGGCGGCATCTCGCCGGCTCGCAGTTTCCTGATGACCTTTTCCCAGACGTCAGGGCGTGCGGCTGGGTCGCCGGCGGGAACTCCTTCCAAGGCAAGGTTTCCGGACCTGACGCGCTTGCTATGGCACGCCATGCAATACTGGCCTACTAGAGCGTCCCGGTTCACGGACTGCCCTGGCAGCACGGGTCCGGAGAATGACAGGACGGCTAGCGCGCAAAAGAATTTCTTCATCGGAGAAGCCCAGTTCGGTTCCTTGGGTCACAAGGCCGATACTGCAATGCTAATCGCAATATCGGTAGGGCGCAAGGCGGGTCAGGCGGGTCACGGAGTCACGTCCAATGCGCGCCAGGCCGGAAGTGGGTCTGCGAAGTTGGGGAGGAGTGGAGGGAGAAGAGTAGGAGAGGGGGAGAGGGGCGTGGTATCCTGACGGAAGGATCGCACCTCTTCGATACCCACCATCGGGCCGGTAGCTCAGTCGGTAGAGCATTTGACTTTTAATCAAAGGGTCGCGGGTTCGAGTCCCGCCCGGCTCACCAAGTTCAACTAAGATTTGCACTAATCCTATGTAAGGCTGGGGCGCAGAGGAGACCCTTCTACCGCAACTCTATTCGGAATATCTCCAGCATCTTACTTGTCTTCTCTCGTCGGATTCAAGATCAATGCAGAAATAGAATAATGCATCCAGGCTGCAAGCTGGCCGCGCGTATCCAGACCCGACGGAAGATATTCTCCGCGATTTCTCCCAAATGGCGAAAGCCGCCTCGATTGAGATCATCAGGCAGTTCCTGTGCGCTGCACGTCAGCCGTCGAATTGCAGGCCTTCTGTTGGGCGTGGAAGACAGGTCCGGCCGCACCCGATTGACGAGTTCAAGCGAAGGCGGTAGCATCTTAAAAGATGCCTATGATATGCGCGATGCAGTATGATCAACCTGAGTGAAGACATCCATCCGTTAACCGACTTCAAGCGGAACACGGCAGACTTCGTCAAGCAAATGAAACGGACGAAGCGACCCGTCGTTCTCACGGTCAACGGCAAGGCTGAACTGGTCGTCCAGGACGCGGAGAGTTATCAGGAGGTACTCGAGAGACTGGCTCGCCTCGAGGCCGTGGAGGCGATTCGAGTTGGAGTGAAGGCCGCGAATCAGGGCCGTGTGAAGCCAGCCAGAAAGGCGCTGGAAGAACTGGGCATGAAGCTTGGCATTTCAGGTTGATCTGGCCGACCCGGCTCTCGAGGATGCTGAAGAGTATGTCCAATACATTCGGAATGTAAACAAGGAACCAGAAGCCGCTGAGCGTTGGTTCCGTGGACTCGTCGCCGCCATTTACTCCCTCGAGGAATTTCCTAGCCGCTGCGCACGTATCCCCGAGGCAGAGGAATTCGTCGAGGACATCCGGCACCTCATCTACTTCTCCCACCGAATCATCTTCGGCATCGATCATGAGAGGCAGCGAGTAGTTGTGTTTCGCGTTTTTCACGGAGGCAGAAAGGCACTTCGCCGGGAAGACATTGGCGGATGAGTGTCAAGATGCCGGACCGCATTTGAGACACGGCGGCACGATAAGACGCCTGAGACTACTTGGCGTCCAAGCGATTGAATTCCTTCAGGGCCGCTTTCGCATCGCTGGCCATATTCTGCGCGACCGAAACCAGGAGCTTCTCATAGCGCCGCTTGGCGCGAGCCTTTGCCTGATCGATCATCTCGTTCGGAGGCTCCGCGATGGCGTGTCACCTGAAAGCGCTCACGGATTCGTAGCCACGCTCGGCGACAGCCCGTTCGATGGCCGCCGCGAGGTCGTCTGGAAGCCTGACATTGTGCTGTTTTGTCGCCATAGTCTCTCCTGTGTCGCATCCCATTCGCTATACACCGTACGTTGGTCAAGAATCTGACTGCCTAACCGCCGCGCCCGGCGACGGGAAAGCCCCTGCACCGTTGTGTTATCATTGTGTACGCAAGTGAGGTTGCGGCCATGCAGACCACCAAAGTCGGAATTCGGGAGTTTCGGGAGAACCTGGCGGACTACCTGGAATCGAAGACGCCGGTTGCCATCACTCGGCACGGGTCGACGATTGGCATCTATGTGCCCACCAAGCCCAAACCTAGCCAGGCAGATCTCGAAGCCTTGCGCGCGGCCGGTGAGAAGATGCAGGAGTTGATCGCGGCGGCTGGAACGACCGAAGAGGAGATCGTGGCCGGCTTCAAGCGCGCCCGGCGTGAGCGGCGGATGCGAAAGCGCTAGCGATGCTGGTGCTCGACGCGAATATTCTGATTCGCGCGGTGCTGGGATCGCGAGTGCTGGGCTTGCTGCGGAAGTACGCCGGTCAGGTCGAGCTCATGGCTCCCGACGTTGCGTTCGAGGAAGCGCGAGAGCATCTGCCGGACATCCTGGCGGCGCGAAAGATCCCAGCGGCTCCGGCAATGGCGGCGCTTGAGCTCGTGGCGGGCCTGGTACAAGCGGTCGAACGAGAGACGTATTCTTCCTACGAAGCTATTGCTCGCGAGCGCATCGACCGCCGGGACGAAGACGATTGGCCAGTCCTTGCCGCGGCCCTCGCGCTCTGCTGCCCGATCTGGACGGAGGATACCGACTTCTTCGGCTGCGGCGTGGCAACCTGGACGACGGATCGAGTGGAATTGTACTTGACAAAGGCTGGAGAGCGAGAAGCATGACGGACCAGCAATTCGCTTCTTCCTGCACTACTACGATCCGACGCGATCAATTCAATGGAGCTTCGGCGAGTTCACGTGCCCTGAGCCCCTTCCCATGCCTGAGCGCCTAGCCCGGGCCGTGCCCTACCAGCCAATCTGAGCCCAGCTTTTTTGTCAGCAGTTTTGTCGGCAACTCGCTCCAAATCTCATCAATCCGCGCGCGTACGCCCGAGTGCTCACCGCACCCGTAACCCGCGCCGAATCAGGAGAAAAGAAATTACGCCAGAGACTTGACAAGTCTGATTCGGCGGCAGACTCATACGGACGACACCATCCGCACTCGTTTCGGGGGGGACCCGGGGCGCGGCGGCGGATCGCGGGGCACGGACTCACGCACTGATATTCTGAAATCTGTGATGAGGGGCCGGGCGGTTGCAGCAATGGTGTGGGCCGGCATGGGAGCAGCCTCGTGGATGGTGCTGCGGGGGGAACCGGAGAAGGCGGCGCTGTTTGCGGACGTCACGGCGCGCGCGGGGGTGGGGTTCGTCAACCAGTCCAATCCGACGCCGCGCAAGTATCTGATTGAATCGATGACGGGCGGGGCGGCGGTGTTTGATTATGACGGGGACGGGTGGCTCGACATTTTTCTGGTGAACGGGGCGGCGCTTGCGGATCCGATGGCGGCGGGTGCGCGGCCGGATAAATCAGAGCCGCGCTTCTGGAACCGGTTGTACCGCAACAACGGCAACGGCACGTTCACAGACGTCACGGAGAAGGCTGGGGTGCGGGGCCGGGGTTACGGGATGGGGGCGGTCGCCGCGGACTATGACAACGACGGGCACACGGATCTCTATGTCACCAATCTGAACGGCAATCTTCTGTATCACAACAACGGGGACGGAACGTTCCGGGAGGTGGCGGCGGAGGCGGGGGTGAGTGCGAGCGGGTGGTCCGTGGGGGCGGCGTTCGTCGATTATGACCGCGACGGGCGGCTGGATCTGTTCGTGTCGCGGTACGTGAAATGGGACTTTTCGATGGATATCTGGTGCGGGGAGAGGAAGCCGGGGCACCGGGCGTATTGCCATCCGGATCAGTTTCAGCCGGTGACGCACCTGCTGTTTCACAACGAGGGCAACGGGCGTTTCCGGGATGTTTCGGTGGAGTCGCACATCAGCCGGTTTCCGGGGAAGGGCCTGGGGGTGGCAATCGAGGATTTCGACCGGGACGGGTGGCCGGATATCTTTGTTGCGAACGATTCCGTGCCGCAGCAGTTGTTTCGCAACCGGGGCGACGGTAGCTTCGAGGAGGTGGCTCTGGACAAGGGGGCGGCATACGACTCCGACGGGCGGAGCTTTTCGGGAATGGGGACGGATTTCGCCGATTATGATAACGACGGATGGCCGGATTTGCTGGCCGATGCTCTGGCGACGCAACGCTATTCGATTTTCCGCAATACGAAGGGAGCTTTCGATTACGTTTCGGACGCATCCGGCGTGGGCTCGGCGAGCATGCTGCATTCGGGATGGGGGCTGAAGTTTTTCGATTACGACAATGACGGGTGGAAGGACATCTTCGTGGGGCAGGGGCACGTGATGGACAACATCCAGCTCACGCAGCCGCATCTTCGCTACCTGGAGCCGCCGATGCTGTTGCGCAATGGAAGAGGGAAGTTTCTGGATGTGTCCGGCGAGGCGGGTCCGGCGTTTCGCAAACCGCGGGCGGCGCGCGGGGTTGCGTTCGGCGACTTGAACAACGACGGGTGGGTGGATGTCGTGATGAATTGTAACAATGAGCCGGCGGTGATCCTGGAAAACCAGCGGGTGGGCGGAAACCACTGGGTGATGATCGAGACGGTGGGGACGCGGAGCAATCGGGATGGAATCGGCGCGCGGCTGCGGGTGGTGGGGGAGAGCGGCGGGGAGCAGTATGCGATGGTGTCGACGGCGTCGAGCTATCTTTCTTCGAACGACAAGCGGGCGCACTTCGGCCTGGGGACGGGCAAGCGCGTGAAGCTGCTCGAAGTCACATGGCCCAGCGGGAAGGTGCAGCGCATGGAGAACCTTGCGGCCGACCGGGTCATCCGGATACAGGAGCCGTAGAAGATTACTTGGACTTCGCGCGGATTCCGGCGAGAATCTGCAAGGCCTTGAGGATTTCGGGATCGCCCGGCATATCCTGGAGGGCAAGGCGGAGGTCCTTTTCGCCTTCGTCGAAGCGGCCGGCCTGGCATTCGGTGAGGCCGAGGTTCTTGCGCAGGGCGGCTTTCACTTCGCATGCGCCGCACACCTGGATGGCCTCGCGAAGTTGAGCGATGGCCTGATCCCACTTGCCGTCCTTGGCGGCGGCGATGGCGAAATTGCTCAAAGTGCGGGCGCGGTCGGCGTCTCCGCTTTGTTTCTTCAGGGATTCGAGGCGGGACTGATACTGGCGGGCCTGTTCGGGATTCGACCGGGCCATGGCGCGGGTGAGGCTGTAGAGGGCTTGGGAATGCTTAGGGTCGATGCGCAGGGTGGATTCCCAGGCGCTGATGGCCTCGCTGCTCTTCCCCGAACTCTGGAGAGCCTGCCCGAGGAGGAAGGCGGCATCGGCGTTGTCCGGCGAGAGCTTCAAGGCCTGGCGCAGCGCCTGCACGGCTTCGCCGTAGTGCTGCTGTTCGCGCTCGGCGATGCCGAGGCGGTACCAGGCATCGGGGACATTGGGATCGAGCTGACAGGCCTGGCGGAGTTCGGGAAGCGCCTCTTCGTAGCGGCGGAGATCGCCGAGGACGCGGCCTTTGTTGTAATGCGGAGCGGCCTGTTGGGGGGCGAGTTTCACGGCTTCGTGGAACTCGCTGAGGGCGGCTTCGGTCTGGTGCTGATCGGCGAGAGCGATGCCGAGGTTGAGATGGGCATCCGGGGAGCGAGGTTCGAGCGCGGTTACCTTGCGGAAGGTGGCGATGGATGCGGCGTCGCCGGTGCGGCCCTGCACCATGCCGAGGGCGGTGAGCGCCTTGACGTTGGCGGGCTCGGCTGAGAGGGCGCGCTCGAGTTCCTTGCGCGCTTCGCGGAAATCGCCGCGGCCGGCAATGACCAGCGCGAGGTTGACGCGCGCCTGGGCGTAGCGGGGATTATTTTCGATTGCCTGGTGGAAGAGAGCTTCGGCGCGGCGTGAATCGCCAAGCTGGCCGTAGAGGACGCCGAGGTTGTTCTGGCATTCCGCGCATTGCGGATCATTGCCGAGCGCGGCGCGGAATTGGGTTTCGGCCTGCTGATTCTGGCCGCGGCCCATGTAGAGCAGGCCGAGCTGGTTTCTGGCTGGAGCGAATTTGGGATCGAGGGCTACGGATTTTTCGAGTGACGCGGCGGCTCCGGTCAGGTCAGCGATCTTTTGCTGGGCGAGGGCGAGGTTGTAGTAGGTCTTGGCGTTGTTGGGGTCGAGTTTCAGCGCCTGCTGATAGCCATCGATGGCAGCCCGCGGATTGCCTTCGAGGAGCGCCAGGTTGGCGCGGCTGGCCGTGGTGCCGGCGATGTTTTCGAGCTGGTCCTGTTTCTTGCGCTGCTCGAATTCGGCGAGTTCTTTTTGCGCGGCCTCGTTTTGATGGAGACGGCGGAGCACGTTGGCGAGCTGGAACTGCGCTTCCTGCGAATCGGGCTGGATCTGGCGGGCTTTTTCGAGGTGCTGCCGGGCTTCTTCGAATTTGCCATTGCGGGCGAGCACGAAGCCGAAGTTGTATTGCGAGAGGTAATGGTTGGGGTTGCCCTCGACGGCGATGCGGAGATCGGCTTCGGCCTTTTCGTACTCGGCCAGGCCGCGATAGGTGAGGCCGCGGAGGAAGCGGCCCTCGGCATCGCGCGGATGGCGCTGGAGGGCTTCGTCGAGAACGGGCAGAGCGTCGGCCTGGCGATCGAGGCCGATGAGAGCTTTGGCAAGCGAGAGGCGGGTGACGTCATCGGAGGGGTCGGCGGTGATGGCGGCGCGGAAGTGATCGACAGCCTCGTTGTAGCGCTTGAGGCGCGCGTAGAGCGTGCCGAGGTTCGATTGCGCCAATGCTGAAGCGGGCTGGGCGGCGACGGCTTTCTTCAATACGGCGATGCCTTCTTCCAAGTTGCCGTTGTCGTAGAGGGCCTCGGCGAGGGCCACTGCGTGTGCGGCATCGCGCGGCTCCAATTGCGCGGCCTGGCGCAGGTAAGGGATGGCGGCAGTGTAACGTTTCTGGTTGCGCAGCACTTCGCCGAGTTGATGGAGCGCGGCGGCGGATTTGGGGGCGAGGTTGACGGCGGCGCGAAGTTCGGATTCGGCAGCGGGGAGATCGCCCTGGTCCGCCAGCGCCATTCCCATGGCGAGATGGGCGGGAGCGGAGTCAGGAGCCTGTTTGACGAGCACGCCCAATTCGACGGCAGCCCGCCTGGCCTGGCCGTCCTGCAAGAGCGCCAGACCGAGGTTGTAGCGCGCTTCGCGGGAACCCGGATCGGCTTTCAATACCGCTTCAAAGGAGGCGATGGCGCAGCGGTTGTTCCCGTGGCGGGCGAACCAGGCGCCGGCGGCGTTGCTGGCCAGGAGGGCGGCGACCTCCTTGGGCAGCTCACAACCGCGCGGCGCCTGAGCGAACGCACAATGGAACCCAATGTAGAGAGCAAGTGAGATCGATGGGGAGCGCACTGCTGCTCGCATCATCTCATAACAGGCTCCCGGCTAGAAGATCACCTTCAGGCCGAGTTGCAATGTCCTTTCCGAGTTGGCGGTGCCGGTGATCTTGCCGAAGTTGGGATCGAGGACGTTGCCGTTGGGCGTACCGAGAATCACCGTATTCGGAAGGTTGAACGATTCGGCGCGGAACTCCACGGAGCGGCCTTCCTTGAACGGGAACTGCCGGAAGATGGAGAAGTCAAGGTTCCAGAACGCCGAGGAGCGCATGGCGTAGCGTCCGAGGTTTCCGAACGAATAGACAGGGGGAGGCGCGAAGGCAGCGGTGTTGAACCACGCTTGCGCGGTTGGATTCGAGAGCGTGGGGTTCCCCACGAGGTTGGCGCGCAGGTATCCGGTGTTTCCGGTGTTGGCGCTGTCGCCGGGAACGGTGATGTTATACGGGAGTCCGGAACGCGCGGTGGTGATGGTGTTCAACTGCCAGCCACCCAGAATGTAGTTGGCGGCGGCATTGGAACTGGAGAACCTCCTGCCCTTGCCGAAGGGCACATCCCATACCACGTTGAGGCTCAGGACCTGGGTGAGATCGAAGCCGGATACGCTGCGGTCGTTGTTGTAGTGGTAGGGGTCCTGCACCGATTGACCTTCGACGCCATACCAACCGGAAGAGCCGATGTCGATGGACTTCGAGTAGGTGTAGGAGACCTGGTAGGCGAGGCCGCCTGAATAGCGCTTGTTGAAGAGGAACTGGAGCGCGTTATAGTTGCCGCGGCCGATGCTGCGGTCATAGTAGGTGGGGTGGATGTACGGGTAGGGCTGGCGGAGTGTCGGGTCACCGGGGCCGGGGGTGAGGGCGACGTTATAGTAGCCGCCGACATCCAGCCTGCGGCTGCCGGAGCCGACGTAGTCCAGCGATACCGTGGTGGAGTTGTTCAACTGCTTGGCAACGCCGAAGTTCCACTGCATGGAATAGGGATTCTTGGCGTAGGGATCCATGTACCACTGCACCTGCTGGAACGGAGTGGGAGCAGGGAAGGCGCCGCCGCCGGTGGCGAAGGGACTCTGCCCCTTGACGATGGGGGTCAACTGAGAGGGGACAGGGACGTTCAGGTTGTTCGCGAGTTGCTGTCCGATGTCGGGCCAAGTGCCTTCGTAGTTCTGGGAGGTCTGGGTAACGGCGGCCCAGTTGTCGTAGTAGACGCCGAATCCGGCGCGAACAGCCGTCGTCTGGCTGACCCTATAAGCCAAGCCGAGGCGGGGTCCCCAGTTGGTGGTGGTGTCGTGATAGATCTTGCCTGTGGGGGAGACCACCACGTGTTCCGGAAGCTTACCATCGCCGGGGATGCAGGGCGCATGGCCGCGTTCGGCGCAGGAGGGCGGCAGTTTCTGCACGATGTAGGTTCCATCGTTGAAATTGATGGAGCCTGCCTCGATGCCGCCGTTCTGGCCCACGGTATCCTCACGGCCGTAGGGCGGGATAAACGTGCGGTCATAGCGGAGCCCGATGTTCATGGTGAATCTCGGCGTGACCTTCCAGGAATCCTGGAAATAGAAGCCCATGACACCGCCCCAGCGGGTGGTTTCGTGCACGTTACGGCGGCCGGCGCTATCGGGCACGTTGAGCAGGAACGAGGCGATGGCGTTGCCGGGGTTGACGTTCGGCGCGGAGGGGTCGGATGTCTGTTGAAGCGCAAACGCGGCATTGGCGCTGTTGTAAAGCGATTCAAAGGTGCTGCTGTTCAACTCGCCGCCGAAGCGTAGGGTGTGGGAGCCAATGATTTTCGAGACGTTGGCCTTCCACTGGTGGACGTTCGTTTCATTCGGATTGAGCGACTTGCTGATTCCGATGATGGGGTTACTGAACCCGCTGAGTCCGGTAGACGGCAGCAGCGTAAACCCGCCGATGAAATTACCGGCGAAGTTGGCGTCGTAGCCCAATGCATCAATAGCGCTTTGCGCGAGGCCCGGGTAGATGGTGGAAGAATTCGTTTCCTGGTGGGAACGGCCGTACTGCGCCTGCAAAACCAGGCTTGGGCTGAAGGTGTGCACCCAACTGCCGCCGAAATTCTGGCCGGGATTGTCGGTGACCGTCTGCGTGACGCTGGGGAGACCGCCGGAACCGGCGGTGTCGTAGTAAAGCGCACTGTAGCGGAACCAGACGAAATCCTTGCTGCCGAGAGTCTGGTCGATGCGAGCCGTGAACTGGTTCTGGTGCTGGCGGAACGGCGTATTGTCGATTGCGTTGTTGTTGCCGACACCCGTGTTATACAGCGGCGGCCGGATTTGCTTGGCGAACCCCACCAGACGCGAATCAATTCTGTTGCCGGGAATCTGATTGCCCGGGAACGGATCGCGGAGGAAGGCGCCAGGCTTGTTTGGGTCGATTCGAGTGGAGAACGGGTCGAATGCCTGCGCCTCGCCGGTGAGATTGCCGCTGAGTTCGGCGTCATTCGGCAAGTGCTTGTAGGATGCCGCGGCGCGTGAATAGCGGAAGCCTTCGTAAGCCGCGAAGAAGAACGTCTTGTTCTTGCCGTTGTAGAGTTTGGGAATGAGGACCGGTCCTCCGGCGGAGGCTCCGAACTGGTTCTGCCGGAATACGGTGGGATTGGCCAGGAACGTGTTACGCGCGTTGAACTCGTTGTTGCGCAGATACTCCCAGGCGGTGCCGTGGAATTCGTTGGTGCCGGACTTGGTGGCGACGTTGATCATTCCGCCGAGGGCTCCGCCGAACTCGGCCAAATCGTTATGGGAATTGACCTTGAATTCGGCGATGGAGTCGATGATGGGGGGAACGGCGTAGGTGCTCGAGAATGCGCCCTGGTTGTTGAGACCGTCCGTAAAGAACATGTTGCTGCGGTTCGTCTGGCCGTTGATGGCGGGGAAGACGAACTGCGTGCCGGAGGCGACGTTGCCGAATCCGCCGGAGTTCTGCGAAACGCTGACCGGCGCCACACCGGGAGACAGCGAAAGAAGCTGAGTGAAGTTGCGGCCGTTGAGCGGGAGGTCCACCACCTGCTTGGCCGCGACGACGGCGCCGAGTTCCGCGGTGGACTGTTGCACCAGTTCACCGGAGGCTTCCACGGTCATGGTCTGCTGGACAGTACCCACCTGGAGGGAAACGTCCACGGTGGCAGTCTGGTTGACCGCGAGCGTGATGCGCGGGATCTGGACTGTCTGAAATCCAGGCGCGGTCGCCTCGAGGGAGTAATTCCCGGGAGTGATGTTGAGAAAAACGTAATTTCCGGCTGTGTTGGATTCCGCCTCGCGGCGAACGGTTGTTTCGACGTTAGTCAAGGCGAGTTTCACTCCGGCGACGACGCTGCCGCTGGGATCCCGCACCACACCGGTAACCGAAGCAGTGGAAATTTGGGCGTGAGCCGTCCCCGTAAGCAGGCCAAACGCCGCAAGTGTCAGAAACGAAAGAATTCTTGTCCGCCAAGAAGGCGAGACAAAACCTTGATAGGGCAAACGCATCATCCTCTGTCCCTCCAGCAAATGCTTATGATGTTATGACTGTTTTCGGCTGGTGTCAAGCGCTCATAGGAGTCCAGTTACCGATTGTTCCGCGTCCCGGAGGGGTGATATAAAGAGTTCCGAGCGCTTATGTCGACAGTTTCCAATGAGGCCGCATCAGGTTCGCTGCTAAAAGAGAGTCTGGCGTCCGCTTTGAAGCAGGCGATTATGGAAGGCCGGCTTGTTCCGGGAGAGCGGGTGGTGGAAGCGAAGTGGGCCAAGGAGTTCGGCGCCGCGCAAGCTTCCGTGCGTGAAGGTATTAATATCTTAATATCCGAAGGTTTTCTGGTGAAGGATTCGGGGCGCAGCGCGCGCGTGGTCGACTACCAGGAATCGGACGTGGCGAGAATTTATGAGGTGCGGGGCGCGCTGGAAGGACTGGCCGCGCAACTCGCCTGCGCAGCCGGCGCGGACCTGTCCGCAATGGAGGCGGCACTGAATGAGATGAGGGAGTCGGTGGAAGGAGGGGACATGCGGAATCTGCTGCTGAGCGACCTGCGCTTCCACATGGCCCTGGCCGAGACTTCCGGAAACGCAGTGCTGGTGGATGCCATTCGCCGGCTGCTGGGGCCACTCTTCGCGTTCATCCTGATTCGGGTATTGAAGAGCGGGCAAGGGCCCGAAGCCTGGCGCGACGACCTGCCCCGGCATCAAAGAATGATCGAGGTGCTTCGCGAGGGGAATCCGGAGTTGGCGGGGCAGTACGTGCGGCATGCGGTCACGCGGTTCGTGGCTTCCGCCTATGAGGTTTGGGGAAATGAGGGCGGGTCCGTGGAGGCCCATACAAAGGGTGACGGCCGGAAGCCGAAAGCGTAGCCCGAACTGGGATATAAGAGATGAAATCGACGACAATCCGCAAGGTGGAAGCAAGAGACAGGCGGTTTCCGCTCCATGATGGGGCCGGGACCGACGCAGTGCATGTGGTGACGGAGTATGCATTCGCCGAGACGCGGCTCCTCACCGGAGAGGAGGAACAGGGCCGCGGCATTGTGCTCACGCTGGGGCGCGGAAACGATCTGGTTTGCCGGGCGATCGAGATGCTTGCCGAACCGCTCGCGGGCCGCGAAATAGAGGAACTCATGGCGGATTTCGGCTCAGTCAGCCGCCAACTGGCGGACCATGCGGAACTACGCTGGCTCGGTCCGCACAAGGGAGTGATCCATCTGGCGCTGGCCTCGGTGACGAATGCCTGCTTCGATCTTTGGGCGAAGGCGCGCGGTGTACCGTTGTGGGGGCTGCTGCTGGCTCTTCCCGCATCGGCGGTGGTGAATCTGCTGGATCTGAGCTATCTCGAGGACGCGTTGACGCCGACCGAGGCGCTTCAAATACTCGAGGAAGAGGAATCCGAGCGGGGATCGCGTGAAGAGATCCTCGTCAAAGGTTATCCGGGCTACGACACTTCGGTTGGATGGTTCCAATATGAGGACGCGATGGTGCGGGAGAACGCGAGGCTGGCCATCGAACAGGGGTTCCGGGCATTCAAGCTGAAGGTTGGATCGAAGGACGCCGCCCGCGACCTGCGCCGCGCGGCGATGTTGAGGGAACTGGCCGGTCCGGATTGCCGCATCATGTTCGATGCCAACCAGCAATGGACGCTGCCGCAGGCCAAGAGCTTTTGCGAAGCCATTGGCGGGCTGGACCCTTACTGGATTGAAGAGCCCACGCATCCGGACGATGTCGAAGCTCATGCGGCGCTGGCGCGGCATATCGCGCCGATGCGCATCGCCCTGGGCGAACATGTTCCCAACCGGGTGATGTTCAAGAATTTCCTCTCGCGGGGGGCGGTGCACTTCGTACAGGCCGATTGCACGCGTCTGGCGGGGATTTCAGAGTTTCTCACGGTCAGCATGCTGGCGCGCAAGTACGGTCTGCCGCTTGTGCCTCACGTCGGGGACATGGGGCAGATCCATCAGCACCTGGTGTTGTTCAATCACATCGCGCTCGGGATCGAGGCGCTGTTTCTCGAATACATCCCTCATATGCGGGAGCACTTTGTGTATCCGGCGGTGGTGGAAGCGGGAGTGTACCGGACGCCTCAGACACCGGGTTGTACGGCAGACTTGAAGGAGTGAGGGAAGGCAGGATGGCACTGGCATGGGGGCTGGCGGGTCTGTTGTGGGGAGGGGCGGTTTGGGCTCAGCCGGCTGCTACGGCGGCGCCGTTATCGGCGGCGGCGTTGGAATGGTCCACGAATCTCGGCGCTCCCGCGGTGGGGCCTGTGGTGCCCGTTGGCCCCGTGGACTCGACGGGCGCCCTCGCCGTTGCGCTGGCGGACGGACGCATCGCCGTCTATTCGCCGGAGGGAGCGAAACTGCGGGAGATGAAGCTTGATCTGACGCCCGGATCGTCCCCGGTGTCGGATGGGAGGCGCGTTTACGCGGCGGATGTGTTCGGCTCCGTCTATTGCTTTGATGAGAGCGGGGCAAGGGTATGGAAGTACTCGCGCGAAGACCGGTACGGAAGCGGATATAACAACCTGGTGCTGGCGGATATCGACGGCGACGGGACGCGCGAAGTGCTGGCGGCTACACAGCGGGGCAACCTGTACGCCATTGACTCCCGCGGGGCCCTGCGGTTTGAGTTGAAGGTGACGAACTTCCGGCTCTCGACGCCGGCTGCCGGCGATGTGAATGGAGACGGGCTGCCTGACATTGTTTTCTCCGATGATGACGGGGAAGTGTATTGCGTCAACGCCAAAGGAGATATCGAGTGGGTGTTCCGCGTGGAGGAGGGCAGGTTCGGCCGCACGCTCCCGCTGATTGCGGATGCGGATCAGGACGGGCGCTACGAGGTGTATTTCGGGACGCCCTTCGGCGGACAGGCGACGGGGATCTACGCGCTGGATGGGATGACAGGGAAACTGCGATGGCGAGCGAAGTCGCTGCTTCAGACCTACAACTCCATCGTCGTCGCGGACCTTAGCCACGACGGCCGCAACGAGATTCTTTACGGCGACAAGAACACGCGCGTGTTTGCGGTGGACGCGGCGGGCAAACCGCTGTGGGACCGGCAACTGGACGGGTACGGGATTTTCTTTGCGGGCGCGGTGGCGGACCTGGATGGCGGGCGACCGCTGCTGTTCCAAATGGCGCGCGGTGTGGGCGCCAACGGGAAGTCGCTATACGCGCTGGACGGGCGGGGCGCCATCGTGGATGCAGCTCCGGTTGACCGCGCGGAGCCGAACACGGCAGGCGGATCGAGTTCGCCGCTGTTGTGCCGATTTCGCGGAACCAGCAGCGTGAAACTGGTGGTGGTGACGGCGCGCGGGAAGATGCTCTGCTACCGGCCGTGGCAAAAGCCCGGCGCGAGGATTCTCTGGCCGGGCGCGCGAAACGATGCTGTGTTTTCGGGCTTCGTTCCTTCGACGGCGAAGACGCCGGCTCGGGCGGCGGCGCGCATCTCGAGTCCCGCGGCGGGCGGGGCGAGCGTTGGGGCGTTGTCCGGCCGGAATCAGATAGCCGTGCCTGCGCCTCCCGCCCATGCGATGGCCAGCGTGCGGGTGGTCGATCCCGGGGGAGCGGTCCATCTCACGCTGCTGCGAAACGGCGATGCGATGTCCGCGAATTTCACCGCGGACCGCACGGGGCCTTATCGCGCCACCGTACGTTGGATCGACACGGTTTCGGCCAGGACGCTGCGGAGTGAAGAGAAGACCTACGTTCTGGACGCGGCCCATAGCGAGGACGCCCGCCGGCTGCGGGCCTTCGAAGATGAGGTGCGGAAGCTGCGTGCAGGTCTTGGCGGGCATGGGGAACTGGCGGAGTATTTCCTGGCGATGGCGCGGGGATTTCTGGAAAACAAGCGCGATGAGCGGGATTATTGGCTCTCGCTTCTGCGCTACACCGCGCGCACGCACCCGGCACAATCGCTGTGCGTGGAGCAGATCTCCAATCCGTGGCCTGATCCGGACGCGGCGGCACTGCTCGATCGCGCCGGAGCGTCTTCCAACCACGTACGCGTTCAGATGCTCGGCAATGAGTATGAATCGGCGGCCATCGCGCTGGTGAACCTGGCGCCGCGCGATGTCACCGTGCGCATCGAGGCTGGTCCGTTCACGGGCGAATCCGGGGCGAAGGCCGCGGCTCATGAGGTTCTCGAGATTCGTTCGGTTCCTCCCATCCGGCGCGTGGCTTCGGGCATTGTGTCCGAGGATGTGCTGCCGCTGCTCGGGCAGGGCCAGACGCTGCGATTGGGCGCCGGAGAAACCGCGAAGGTGTGGCTCACGTTCCATAGCCGGAAGCTTCCAATGGGAACGTACCGGTCGCGATTGCGGATCGGCGATTTGACTTCGGTGGAAGCGCCGCTGGAGGTTCCGATTGCCGTATCGGTGAGCGCCGTGCGTCTCCCCGATCGCCAGACGTACCGCCATAACAACTGGCTGTACCTCGATTCGATCGCCGATCCGGTAGCGCAGGAAGCAACTCTCGCCGACGCCGTCAGCCATGGCACGAACACCTTCGTCATTCCTCAGGTTTCGTTTACGGTGTCCGCGGACGGAGCGCTGGGCCCGATGGATTCGAAACGGCATGACCGGCTGGTGGAGAAACTCCGCGGCAGGGCGTTTTTCATGATCAGCGGAACCGTGGGGCTGGCGTGGCCCAAGAATGCGGTTCATGACAGCGAAGCCAAAGACCGCGCCTTCGCGGAGGCTATCCGGCGTTACGTAGCCCACATGCGATCGCTTGGCGTGGGGGAGAAGGAGTGGGCTTTCTACATCCATGACGAGCCGGGGCTGAGCGGCAAGGACGCCGTGTTCGACCAATGGGCGGCAGACGTGAAGCGCGTGAAGGCGGCGGATCCGAAAGCCCAGGTGTACGCGAATCCGGCGGGCGGCGCCACGGCGGCGATGCTCGAGCCGTTGGAGGATCTGATTGACGTGTGGCAGCCGGACCTGCATCTTTACCGGTCGGATCCCGAGGGGTTGGGGAACGTCTTCCGCCATGCGCAGTTCTGGCATTACGAGGCTCCGGGGGAGCAGCGCGAACTCGATCCGCTCGGATATTACCGGATGAAGCCCTGGATCTCCTTTCAACTCGGCATGACGGGGGGCGGTTATTGGGTCTACAGCTACTCCCCCTACTGGTTCTTCGACCGCTCGATGGCCGTGGAGTATGGGGCCGTGTACACGACGGAAAGCGGTCCGGTCACTACGAAGCGGTGGGAGGCGTCGCGTGACGGGATCGAGGATTTCGAGTTGCTTACATTGGTCCGCCAGACGGCGAGTCAAGCCGGGGAAGCGGGTAAGCCTGCGCTCGAGTTGCTGGACGAGGCGGTGAAGTGGGTGACCAGGGGACAGGAACACGCAAGCGACATCAGCCGCAAGCTGCACTCTTACACGCCGGACTATGCGATGTGGATGCGGTATCGGGAAAGGCTGATCGCGGAGCAGGAGCGCCTTCTCGCTTCAGGGGCCGGCAGGAGCGCGGCGACAAAGGCCAAATAAGGGAGGGAATTCTTGACTTTTTCCTCTCCCCTTGCGATCCGGATCGGGTTAGAATAGGCTCACAGTAAAGGGGGCGCGGGAAAACCCTATGTGCCCGTGAAGCCGCCGCATACGGGCAAAACTGTAGCGGTGGCCAGCGCGGGGCCGGCAGGGCTCTCCGCGGCGTTCTACCTTCTGCAAAAAGGACATTCTTGTACTTTGTTTGACGCGGCGGAGGCCGCCGGAGGAATGCTCCGCTATGGCATTCCCGCCTACCGTTTGCCGAAAGATGCGCTCGACGCCGAGATCGGCTTCATCAGCCAGTTCGGAGCCCGCTGGCGCATGGGCGAACGGTGGGGCCGTGATTTTTCGCTGGCTTCGCTGCGCCGCGATCACGACGCGGTGTTCCTCGCCACCGGCGCGCAGCAGGCGCAGGGATTGCAATGCGAGGGGGAAGAACACGCGCTTCCGGGCATTGAATTCCTGGAACAGGTAGCGAAAGACCATTCGCCGCGGCTCGGCAGGAGCGTCATTGTGATCGGAGGCGGCAACACGGCCATGGACTGCGCCCGTTCGGCCATCCGGCTTGGCGGATGCAGTGTGAAGGTGCTCTACCGGCGCACGCGCAATGAGATGCCCTGCCTGATGGACGAGGTGGAGGGAGCCGAAGCAGAAGGCGTGGAGTTCGAGTTCCTTGTTTCACCGGTGCGCCTGGAATCGACGGACGGCCGCCAGATTCTGTTGACCTGCCGCCGCATGAAGCCCGGCGAGCCCGATGCTTCCGGGCGGCGGATCCCGGTGCCGGTCGAGGGTTCAGATTTCTCTCTCGAGTGCTCCACCGTCATCGCCGCCACGGGACAATCCGTGGAACGCACTCTTGCGGAGCGCGAGGGCTTGCGGGTGACCACGTGGGGAATCGCCGCTGATGAACGCACGCTGGCGACGAACATTCCGGGGGTCTTCGCGGGTGGAGACGCGGTCCTGGGAGCGGACCTGGCGGTGCGGGCGGTTGCGGCGGGACGCATCGCCGCTTCCATCCGCCAGTATCTGCTCGGGGAACCCGTGGTGGGCGAACCGTCGCAGTGGGGCATTGCCATGCACCCGGTGGACGAATTGGAGCGCGCGGAAATCTTCCGCGCCATCGAAAAAGCCGCGCGCATTCGCATGCCGGAAATCGGCCATGAGCAGCGCTTGACGGGCTTCGCGGAAATCGAGAAGGGCTTGACGGAGGAAGACGCGCGGCGCGAAGCCTACCGCTGCATGAGTTGCGGATGCCGGAAAGCGGATTGCTGCGACCTCCGCGGACTGGCTAAAGAATACCAGGTGGACCCCTACCGCTTCGCCGGTGAGCGGCGCCGGTTTTCACAGGACAACTCGCATCCGGAAATCATCTATGAGCCCGGCAAATGCATTCTGTGCGGAGTGTGCGTTCGCATTGCCGGCCAGGCGGGGGAACCTCTTGGCTTGAGCATTGTGGGCCGCGGCTTCGAAGTGGCGGTGGCCGCGCCATTTGGCCGGCCGCTGGCGGAGGGCTTGCGCCACACGGCGCTTCGCTGCGCCGAGGCGTGCCCGAGTGGAGCGCTGGCGCTGCGCACGGCCCGCGCGTGCGATCTACCGTGCGATCCGCAGTGCGGGGCGGCGGTTGCCGCAAGTCCCGTGCTCGTCAGACTGCCTTAGAGGAGGATGTCTTTCACGACCTCGCCGAAAACATCCGTGAGGCGGAAATCCCGGCCCGCGTAGCGGTAGGTGAGCCTGGTGTGATCCATCCCCAATGCGTAGAACATGGTGGCGTGCAGGTCGTGGACAGAGACGCGGTTTTCCACGGCCTTGAACCCGAATTCGTCCGTTGCCCCGTGAGCAATCCCGCCCTTGAAGCCTCCGCCCGCGAGCCACATCGTGTAGCCGTAGGGGTTGTGGTCGCGGCCGGTCCCGCTCTCGGAAACGGGGGTGCGGCCGAATTCACCGCCCCAGACGACGATCGTCTCGTCAAGCAATCCACGCCGCTTCAGGTCGCGAATCAGCGCCGCCGCCGCGCGATCCATTTCGGGGCAGTGCTTGAGGTAGTTTTCCTTCAGGTCCTTGTGGTCATCCCACTGTCCGAGGTTGACATGCACGTAGCGCACTCCCCGCTCCACAAGGCGGCGCGCCAGCAAACATCCGTTGCCCGATTTGTTCGAACCATATTCGGCTCGAATTGTTTCTGGTTCGCTGCGAAGGTCGAAGGCGTCCATCGCCGCGGTCTGCATGCGGTAAGCGGACTCCATCGATTGGATGCGCCCCTCGAGAAAATCATCTCCGCCAAACGAGTTCGAGTACTCGCGGTTCAGGGCCTGGACGGCGTCCAGTTGTTTGCGCTGCTCCTCCGCGTTGACCCACTTGTTGCGCAGATCCGGAATCATCTTTTCCGGCTCGACTTCGCCGCTGTCGAGCGGAGCGCCCTGATGTTCGGCCGGAAGGAAGCCCGAGCGGGTCGCCGAGCCGCCAAGGCCGCCGCCGACCCCGCCAGGGGCTAACGCCACGAACGAGGGCAGGTTCCTGTTCTCCGAACCCAACCCGTAAGAAACCCACGATCCGATGGATGGCCGGTTCAATAACACCGTCCCGGTGAACCACAAACTGAGCGCCGGCGTGTGGGTGGGGTTGAAGGAGTACATGGAGCGGATGACGCACAGTTCATCCGCCACGGTGGCAAGTTGCGGCAGGATGTCGCTGATCTCGACGCCGCTTTCCCCCTGCTTGCGGAATTCGAACGGGGTGGGAAGCAATCCCCCGGTCTGGCGCTCGGTGCGAAGATCCACTGTTCCGGGGCGCTGGCCCTGAAATCGCACCAGCGCCGGCTTCGGATCGAACAGGTCCACGTGCGAGGGTCCACCGGAGAGAAACAGATTGATGACGTGCTTCGCTTTGCCCGGCGTACGCTGCCCCGCGTAGCGGCCAAGGACGGCGGCGCGCGCCTCGGGAGGCGCCAGCAATCCGGTAAGCGCGACCGTGCCGAAGCCTCCAAACAGGCGGCGCATCATTTCGCGCCTCGAGTGCGATGGAATCATGGCCAGAAAATCTCCTCGTTGGTGGCGAGCAGGACCTGCGCGTATTGCTCGACGGCGCCGCTGTTCAAGAAGCTGAGAGCCATATCGATCTCCGCCGGAGAAGGATCGCGGCTCAGCGCCTTGCGGAATAGGGCGCGTACCTTTGCCGCCGCATCGGGTTCCCGTGCGACGCTTTTCTCGAGCGCCGCCGCCGAGTCATGCAGAAATTCGCTGTTCATCACGTACAACTGCTGGAGCGGAGTAATGGTGAGTTCGCGACCGCCCGACGTCTGCATGGGATCGGGGAAGTCGTAGTTCTTCAGCAAGGGGCTGAGGCGGCTGCGGCTCACCCGGCTGTAGACGGTCCGCCGCTTATTGGCGGGCGCCTGCACGTCTTCCGAAGGCCCGAACATCGTTTCATCCAACCGGCCGGAGGAGCGCAGCAGCGTGTCGCGGTAATCCTCCACGTCCAGCCGCCGCGGATTCATGCGCCACAACAGCGTATTCACTGGATCCACTTTCGCCGCTTCCGGCCTCGGGCGGCTCGATTGGCGGTAAGCCGCGGACATCAGGATCTCACGGTGCAGCCATTTCAAGGACCATTCATGCGCGATGAATTGCGAAGCCAGGTAATCGAGCAATTCCGGATGGGTGGGCTTCTCTCCCTGCGCGCCGAAGTCGCTCGTGGTGGCCACCAGCGCCTTGCCGAAGTGCCATCCCCAGACGCGGTTCACAATCACGCGCGCGGCCAGAGGGGCGGCGTCTGAAAAGATCCTCTCTCCCAGCTCGAGCCTTCCGGAACCGTTCCGGAATTTGGGATCGCGCTTGGAGAGCACCGAGAGAAAGTGCCGCGGCACGATTTCGCCGGGGTTCGCGATGTTGCCGCTGCGAAGCAAGGGAACGTCGCGCGCTTCTCCGGTCCTGTAGTGGATGGCGGTTACATGCGGATCGCTGCCGTCCACGTACTGTGCGGCTTCGAACACGGCGTTAGCGAACAGCTCCGTGGAGGTGAGATTCCGCCGCCTGAACTGCTTCTTCGCCTCAGCCGCCGCTTTGCCGTCCTCCCCTGGCGGCTTGGGCGGCGGGAAGGTCCAGTATTTCTCCAGGTTGTGAACGAGTCTTGGATACTTCTCCTGATAGCGGAGTGCTTCCTGCTTCAGCGTCTCGATTTCTTCCTTCCACTTCACCACCCGTTCGGCGGAGCCCTCCACGGTGGACGCCTCTCCGGTGAGCAGGTCAGCCAGATATCGCAAGTCGAACAGCCGGTTCCGTAGCCAGGCGAATCGCAGTTCGACGGCGGGATCCACGGGGAACAACGGACGCTCGGCGCGCATAGTGGAGGCGAACACTCCCACCAGGCCGTAATAGTCTTTGGTGGGAATGGGGTCGAACTTGTGGTCGTGGCAGCGGGCGCAGCCGACGGTCAGCCCAAGCAAGCCGCGGGATACCGCGTCCACACGCTCGTCCCAGTCGTCACTGAGAAACCCGCCAATCACCTGCGCGGACAGGCGCAGATCCTTGTGATAAACGGGCGCCGCGCCCAGATAGCCGAGGGCGCGGATGTCATCCCGAGGCGTTCCCGGCATCAGGTCCGCGGCAAGCTGTAGCTTCACGAACCGGTCGTAGGGAACATCCTTGTTGATTGCTTCGATGATCCAATCACGATAGCGCCAGGCATAAGGATACGGGGGATTGGTTGCCTCGCCGGTAGGATTATCCTCTCCGAAACGAGCCACGTCCATCCAGTGTCTGCCCCATCGCTCCCCATAGCGCTCGGAGGCAAGCAGACGGTCAATCAACTTCGCGTACGCATCCGGAGACTTATCGGCGGTAAACGCGGCGACCTCATCATAGGTGGGCTTGTAGCCCAGCAGATCGACATAGACACGCCGTACCAAGGTCCGCGGATCGGCGGGTGGCGAAGGGCGCAGGTCCTTCTTTTCCAGACTCGAGAGAACGAAGCGGTCGATGGCGTTTGCAGACCAGAGTGAGTCGCGGGGCTGCGGTGGAGGGACGGGTTTCAGGGGCCGAAAGGCCCACCATTGCCGGCCTTCCTCAATGCCCATTCCACGATACGCCGGCGATGCCTCACTGGCCGTCTGTTCCATTCGAGGGTCGGGAGCGCCGGAGGCGATCCACTCGCGGAAGTCGGCAATCACGGCATCCGGCAGTTTTCCGGAAGGGGGCATTTGCAGGTGTGAGTCCGTGTAGGTAAGCGCCTGCCACAAGCGGCTCTCCCGCGGCTTTCCGGGAATCAGCACGGGGCCCGATGCTCCGCCCTTGAGAACGCCCGCCTTGCTATCCAGCCGCAACGAACCCATCGGAGCCTTCAGCTTCGACGAGTGGCAGCCATAGCATTTGTTCACCAGGACAGGCCGGATCTTCGATTCGAAAAAGGCTGTGTCCGCTTGCTGCGCCCAAGCAGCGGCGACAGCCAAGAAAAGTACACCAATAACCGGGACTGTTTGGGTCATGGGGCCAGACAATGCTACGAGTATATCGCCAACCGCATCGTGGCTTGCTGTGCCCTCCACTTGGCCGGCGTCAAATTGAGGATACGGTCTTTCACAAAGAATCCGGGATGTGAGGCGAAATTCCTGACGCGGGTTGGGCAGACAGGCGGCGCTATAATGGCGAACGCATCGTTTCCCCCTTGCAGTGGGGGCTCTGCCAATGCTTGTTGCATCAAGGGACGGTCTACTTTACGCATTATTAGGCCGCACGGACTCGTGAAAGGTACGGCACACGGGATGAAAGCCAAATTGGAGATAGCGTCGATCATATTGGCCATTGCAGCTTCGATCTATCTACTGTTCGCGCCTGCCTATCGAACTGCCGGCGTGGCAGAAAGCAAGACCCTTGTCGAAATCAATGGGTTGTGGGGTCTTATCGTTCTGTTTGTGCCCATCGTGATCTCCTCGATTCCGCTGCTGTGGCCAAGGAATGCGATCCGCACTGGTGCGGCCATTACCTTAGCGACGTTCGCAATCGCTGGAAGTCTTACGGTGGGCTCTTTCTTTTTCCCTTCGGCTGCCGTGATGATATTGGCTTGCCTCTGGGCCGCGCCGGGATTTGCGAAACACGACGCGTAGGCACAATTTGACAGATATCGCGTAGGGAATCAGGCGCGGGAATCTTCCTGTGTTCTTACTGATTCGGCGCCCACGTGTCAAACAACCGCTGCCCCGTCTCCCACAGAATCGCTTCCTTCACCTCTCGCGCAAGATCCATCAGAACCACCTTGTGCATCTCTGTTTCCACACTCTCCGGCAGGTCTGACCCCACCATCAGCCGTTCGGGTGGAACATGACCCAGGATCTCCAGAATGTGATGCGGCATGAGGCTCGAAAGCTCGATGAAGATGTTGGGACACAGAGACGCGGCCACGATGGTTTCCAGGTAGTAGTAGCTTCCGCCGGCGTGTCCGAGGATGATGGGCAAATCAGGAAACTTCCGCGCGGGCACGATGTAAAGCGACGGAAGCGCGAACGGCGCCCCAGATCCGGTGTGGACGATGACCGGCAGGCGGCGCTCGAGCGCGGCGGCAAACAGAAAGTCATGACGGCCGGACACCGGGTTCAAGGGCTGATACTGGGGCTGCAGCTTCAGCGCGCGCATCCCGAGTTCCTCCGCGCAGCGTTTGAGTTCCTCACGGAACTCCTGCTCGGGAAGGAATGGATACAGACAGGCCGCCCCGGCGAAGCGGTCCGGGTGCGCCTTGACCGCGGCGGCGATCCGGTCATGCCCGGCGCGGTAGTCGTCCACAACGGGGAAAGGCAGCAGTAGCGAGCGGTCGACGCCGGCACGGTCCATGGAACGGAGCAACAAGTCCACGTCCTGGGTGCGGCCGCTATGGCGGGCACGCCCGAGGTGGACATGCGTGTCATACAGGCGGAAGCCATCCTTCACTCGGGGCATTCCTCGATCTGGCGGGCAATCCGGTCGCCAAGCCGGCTTGTGGAAAGCGCTCCTCCGATGTCCGGGGTGGCGTTGGCGGGGTCCGCGCAGACCAGCTCGACGGCGCGGTGGATGAGTTTGGCTCCGCGAAGCGAATCCGGGGTGTCCAGCCATTCGAGCATCAGGGCGGCGGAAAGGATGGCGGCGATGGGATTGGCAATTCCCTTCCCGGCGATGTCCGGGGCAGAGCCGTGCGAGGGCTGAAAGACGGCGTGGCCGCCGCCGATGTCCCCGCTCGGAGCCATGCCCATTCCACCCACCAGCCCGGCAGCGAGGTCAGAGAGGATGTCCCCAAACATGTTCTCCATCACCATCATGTCAAAGCGGCAGGGGTCCTTCACCAGGTAGAGCGCGGCGGCATCCACGTAGAAGCGGCTGGTGGAGACGCCGGGGAAATCGGCGGCCACATGGTCGAACACCGAACGAAAATAGGCCATGGAAGGAAGCACGTTCGCCTTGTCGACCAGGGTGACGTGGCGGCGCCGGCGGGATGCCATTTGAAAGGCCGCGCGGCAGATGCGCTCCGTGGCATGGCGCGTCACCAGCAGCGTGTCGCGGGCCTCGGGCGCGGTGAAGTCGGCCGAGTTCTTGCGGGAGGCGAACAGCCCTTCGGTGTTCTCGCGGTAGATGACGAAATCCAGCGGCCCGGAGAGCGGACGGAGCGGAGAATGGGCGGGATTGTAGAGACGGATGGGACGAAGACCGGCGTAGAGATCGAGCACCTCCCGCAAATCGATTTGCGGAGTCATTTCCGTTCCGCTGGGCCAGCGCACGCCAGGCAGCCCCATGGCTCCCAGCAGGGTGGCGTCGGCCTCGCGGCAGGCCTCGAGCGTGGCGTCGGGGAGAGGATTCCCGTGCAGCAGATATTCGCCGGCCCCGGCAGGGTGCTCCGTAAAATGGTAGCCTGTGGACGGAATCCTGCCTACCACAGCGGCGAGAGCCTTGAGGGCTTCCTTGGTCACATCAGGGCCGATCCCGTCACCGGCCAGCACGGCAATTTCAAATGTTCTTTCGGGCATGAAGGGTTTCGAGGTAATGGTTTCCGGTGGAAGCGAAAGAGACCTCGCTTCAGTCTTCGTCTTTACTTCCAACTAGATAAGATGATACGCTAAATAACTCATAATGCGAACCGTCGACATCATCCACCGCAAGCGCGAGGGGGAAGAACTCTCGCCCGAGGAGATCACACTCCTCGTAAACGGATACACGCGCGGCGAGATTCCCGACTACCAGATGTCCGCTTTTTTAATGGCTGTCTGCTGGCAGGGAATGACTGACCGCGAAGTGTCGGCTCTCACTGAATGCATGCTCCATTCCGGAGAGCGCGTTGATCTCTCAGCGGTTCCTGGAACGAAAGTCGACAAGCACTCCACCGGCGGCGTAGGGGACAAGACCAGCCTCATCGCGGCTCCGCTGGCAGCCTCAGCCGGCGCCGTGGTCCCGATGATTTCCGGCCGCGGGCTCGGCTACACCGGCGGGACTCTCGACAAGCTGGAAGCGATACCCGGGTTCCGAACGAACCTCACCATCGAAGCCTTCCTTGCGCAGTTGCAGCAGCACAAACTGGCCTTCATCGGGCAGACCGCGCAAGTGGCTCCCGCCGATGGAAAGTTATACGCTTTGCGCGATTCCACGGCCACCGTCGAGTCGATTCCGCTGATTGCCTCCTCCATCATGGCGAAGAAGCTGGCAGTGGGTCTGGACGCTATTGTGCTCGATGTAAAAGTAGGCTCCGGGGCCTTCATGAAGCGGCAGATCGATGCGCGCCGGCTGGCCCAGATGATGGTAGGCATCGGGCGCAGGATGGACAAGAAAGTTCAGGCCCTGATCACTGACATGAACCAGCCGCTTGGCTTCGCCATCGGGAACGCACTGGAGATCATGGAGGTCTCGCAGACGCTGCAAAACGCCGGCCCCGTGGATCTCACCAGGCTGTCGCTCGAACTCGCCGCGCGCATGATTCACCTGGGCAAGATCACGGAAACGCTCGAGGAAGCCCGTGAGGTTGCGCAGGCGCGTCTGCTGGACGGTTCCGGCTACCGCAAGTTCAAGGAAGTGATCGCGGCGCAAGGCGGCAATCCGCAAGTGATGGACCGCTTTGAACTGCTGCCCAACGCCACCGGCATGCGGGAGATCTACTCTCCACGCGCCGGCTATGTGAGCGCCATCGAGGCGGAACTGATCGGACAGGCCAGCACGATGATCGGGGCCGGACGGGATCTGAAAGACGATAGCATCGACCCCGCGGTGGGCGTCATTCTCGAGGTGAAAACCGGACAGAAGGTGGAGTCCGGCGGAGTGCTCTGCCGCATCTACTATACGCACGAGGATCACGTCGATGAGGCCGCCGAACTGGTGGAGGATGCCTTCCGCATCTCCCAGCAGGCCCCCGAGGACCGCGAGCTGATTCTCGAGGTGGTGGGATAGCGTTCGCCTGCCATTTGGCGTAACATTCGGCATAACATTCGGCGTAACAAGGGGGGGAGCCGTGGGCCGATTCACGGGATTGCTGGGCCTTATCATCATTCTGGGAGCGGCTTGGCTCTTCTCCACCAACCGCAAGGCGATCCAAGTCAAGATTCTCGGCTGGGGTCTGGGGCTCCAGTTCCTGTTCGCCTTCCTGGTGCTGAAGACTGAGTTAGGCAGGGTGTTCCAGGCAGCCAGCTATGCCGTGAACGCGCTGCTCGAGTACGCGGAGGCCGGCAGCCAGTTCGTGTTCGGGCCCCTGGGAGCGAAGAACGCGGGAGTGGCGGTATCCGGCGGGGGCGTGGCAGGAGCGGAAGTGAAGTTCGGCGTGGTGTTCGCCTTCCAGGTGCTGCCCATCGTCATCTTCATTGCCTCGCTGTTTTCCATCCTCTACTACTTCGGCGTCATGCAGTATGTCATCAAGGGTATGGCTTGGGTGATGCTGCGGATCATGGGCGCAAGCGGGGCCGAGAGCACCAACGTGGCGGCCAGCATCTTCATGGGACAGACCGAAGCCCCGCTTACCATCCGGCCATTCCTGGCGAAGATGACCGAGTCGGAATTGTTCACCGTCATGGTGAGCGGCATGGCGCATGTTTCGGGCGCCGTCATGGCCGCGTATGTGAAGATCGCGGGAGTGGAAATCCAGCACCTGTTGACCGCCGTCATCATGACGGCTCCCGCCACCATCATGCTGGCAAAGATGCTGGCGCCGGAAACCGGCGATCCGGAAACCAAGGGGACCGTCAAGATCGAGATCGAGAAACCGGGGGTGAACGTGATCGACGCCGCCGCCCGGGGCGCCGGAGAGGGGCTCCACCTGGCGCTGAATATCGGCGGGATGCTCATCGCCTTCCTGGCCCTGATTGCGCTCGTCAACGGGATTCTCGGCGGCGTTCATCACCTGCCGTTTCTCGGGTGGGTGCCGCAGTCGCTCGAACAGATTTTCGGTTGGCTCTTCTCTCCCGTAGCCTGGGTGATGGGCGTGAGTTGGAAAGATGCGCAGGCCGTGGGGAACCTGCTGGGCACCCGGCTGGTGTTAAATGAATTTGTGGCCTTCCTTCAGCTTGGCCCGATGAAGACGCAGTTGGATCCGCGCTCGTTCACCATCGCCACGTATGCGTTGTGCGGGTTTGCGAACTTCAGTTCCATCGCCATCCAGATCGGCGGCATCGGGGCGCTGGCGCCGAGCCGCAAGTCGGACCTGGCGCGGATGGGGCTCAAGGCAGTCGCCGCTGGAACCATGGCCAACTTCATGTCCGCCTGTATTGCAGGGATGCTGGTATGACCGATCTCGAAGAAGCAGTCGCTACTGTCAAGGGCCACCTGCCCAGAATTCCGAAGATGGCCATTGTGCTCGGCAGCGGCCTGGGCGTGTTTGCTGATGAGCTTTCCGATCGCAAGGAGATTCCCTATTCAGACCTGCCTCACTGGCCGCGTTCCACCGCCGTGGGGCATGCGGGCAAGCTGATCCTGGGACGGCTGGGAGATCTCGATCTGCTCTGCCTGTCCGGGCGGGCGCATCTCTATGAAGGCTACACGCCGCGGGAAGCCGCCTTCGGCATCCGCGTATTGGGGATGCTGGGCGTGCGGTCGCTTGTGCTGACCAATGCCGCCGGCGGGATCAACGCCGCCTTCGAACGGGGGGAACTGGTTCTGATCAGCGACCACATCAATCTGCAAGGCATGAATCCGCTGGTGGGGCCGAACGACGATGCGCTGGGACCGCGCTTCCCGGACATGTCGGAGGCCTATTGCGAGCAGTACCGCTACGTCACGAAACTGGTAGCCGCGGAGTTGCACATCACCGTGGCCGAGGGTGTCTACGCCGCGCTGCTGGGCCCAAGCTATGAAACGCCGGCCGAGATCCGCTATCTGCGCGCGATTGGCGCAGATCTTGTCGGAATGTCGACGGCGCCCGAGGTGATCGCGGCGAATCACATGGGAATGAAGGTGCTCGCCATCAGTTGCGTCACCAATATGGCGGCGGGTATGCTGCCGCGGAAGATCGATCACGAGGAAGTACTGGAGACCGGGGCAAAGGTTCGGGATACGCTGGTGCGTCTGCTCAAAGAAGTCCTCCCGCGGTTGGAGGCCTGAAATGGACGAACTGCTGGCGGCGGCGGTGAAGGGCTGGGAGAATGCCGTTGCCGCCTATTCCGGGTTTCGCGTGGGGGCGGGATTGCAAGCTGTGGTGAACGGGAAACCCGCGGTCTTCAGCGGATGCAATGTCGAGAACGCCACCTACGGCCTCACCGTTTGCGCGGAGCGAGTGGCGCTGTTCAAAGCGCTTTCCGAAGGAGCGCGCGAGTTCACGGCCATGGTGATTTACACCACCGCCTCCGAGGTGACGCCGCCATGCGGAGCCTGCCGCCAATTGCTGTGGGAGTTCTGCGGCGACATCCCGGTGACGGCGAGGAATGCCGGCGGAGCGGAGAAAACGTGGCGCGTGGCGGAACTGCTGCCGGATGCCTTCGATAGGAACAGTCTCAAATGATGCGTGTTGTCCTGTTGTTGCTGGCCGCCTTCTGTTTAAGGGCGGCGGAGCCCGTGGATTCCATCTGGTCGGCGAAGTATGTGGTGACGATGGATGCCGGGCGGCGGGTGATTGAAGACGGCGCTGTAGCGGTACGCGGCGAGCGCATCGTGGCCGTAGGCAGGAGAGCCGAAATCGAGCGCCAATACAAGGCCCGGCGCCGCCTGGCGCGGCCGCAATCTCTCATCGCGCCGGGACTTATCGACACCCACACGCACGCGCCCATGTCGTTGTTCCGCGGCCTTGCCGACGACCTGCGACTTCAGGAGTGGCTCGAGAAGTACATCTTCCCGGCCGAGGCGAAGAACGTGGATGCGGAGTTCGTCAAATGGGGCACGCGCCTGGCATGCCTCGAAATGGTGCTGAGCGGGACCACCACTTACACCGACATGTACTACTTCGAGGAGGTGATCGCCGCCGAGACGAAGCGCGCGGGCTTGCGCGGAGTGCTCGGGCAGACCGTAATCGGGTTCCCTGCCCCGGACGCCCGGACGCCGCAGGATGCCCTCGCCCGCGCGGAACGGTTCATCGAGCAATACCGCGGCGATCCGCTGATTGTTCCCGCCGTGGCTCCTCATGCCATCTACACCACGCCCGATGACGTGCTGAAGGCCTCCCGGGCGCTGGCCAACAAGTATGGCGTGCCGATGCTGATCCACCTTTCCGAGACCAAGCGCGAAAACGCCGATTCGCTTGCGAAACGGAAGATGACTCCCACCGCGTTGCTCGATTCGCTGGGAGCATTGAACGGGCGCACGCTGGGCGCGCACGGCGTCTGGCTCGATGACAACGACCTGCGCATTCTGAAGGAGCGGGGAACGGGTCTGGCGCATTGCCCCTCGAGCAATTCCAAGCTCGCCAGCGGCGTCGCGCGCGTGCCGCGAATCCTCGAAATGGGCATCCCCATGGGCCTGGGCACCGATGGCTTTGCCGGAAGCAACAACGATGCGAATCTGTTCGAGGAGATGGACCTGGCGGCCAAGCTGCAAAAAGTGACGAACCTCAACCCGGTGCTGCTTCCGGCCACGCAGGCGCTGGAGATGGCCACGATCACGGGGGCGCGCGCCCTGGGGTTGGATAAAGAAATCGGGTCGCTCGAACCGGGCAAGCGGGCGGACATGATCACGGTGATGGTGAATGCGCCGAATGCGATTCCGATGTACCACGTGATGTCCCAGATGGTATACGCGCTCAAGGGCGCCAATGTGAATGATGTGATGGTGAACGGACGGCTGATCGTGCGGGACCGGAGAGTGCTGACGCTGGACGCGGGGGAGATCGCGCGGAAAGTGAGTGAGTATCAAGCGAGGGTCAGCGAATCTCTTAGGCATTGACGGGCTCGAGTTCTATTCCCCGTACGTATACACCTATCCCCTAAATTAATTGTGATTTCCGCCTGAGACAGGAGTCTCTCTGAGACAACTACTCTCCTGAAGCTCCAAACAGAGTTTGCTTGATTTGTTTTTTGCGCAGCATCAGGGGAGGAACTATGCGCGTTGTCCAAACGCTTTCATTCGCGGCATTGTGGGGTGCGCTGGCGGTTGTGCCGGCGGCGCCGGCGGCTACTTTGACTTATACGGATCGCGCCACGTGGAATGGCGCGGTGACGAACCGGACGGATGTGAATTTTGATTTGTTGACTGCCAATCCAGTGACCTCACTCGCTATTGGGAGTGCGCCGGATCAGGCGACGGTTGCTGGTATCGGACTCGTGTGGTTCGCGCCCGCAAGCGGTTATGGCCCGGCGGGAACAGGTCAATACCTTTGGAACGACGCCGCGGCTACTGGGACTCTAGGATTCAGTGTGACAAATGCCCTCAGCATCGTAGCCGCATTCGGGGTAGACCTATGGACATTGAATAACCCTGGAAAATCCATTGATGTCCGGGTGTATGACGTGGGAAACCCAACACCTACGGTCTACACTGTCCTTACCGCCTACGACCAAGGCCAGCCGAGTAACCATCCGGCAGTGTTCTTCGGCTACACATCGGACACGGCTGTCTCCAAAGTCGAGTTTGTAACAACTGGGCCACACGATGGGGCTAGCTCCGTCGGTCAAGTGGCACTGGACAACTACTCCTGGGGTCAACTGAACGCCGCCGACCCGCCTCCCTCCGGCGGCGACTCGGAAACGCCCGAAGCCACCACCATCGGCTATCTCACCATCGGGATGGCTGCCATGGTGTTCGGCAAACGCAAGCTCGCACGGGCGGAATAGCCTAACCCGCCGGCTCCAGTGCGAAACCATGCTGCCGGCGGTGGTGCGGCCCGTCGAACACCTTCGTCGACTTGAAGAGTTCGTGGCGGCCGTCGCCGGCTTCCTCCTTCACCCTGGCGAGCAGGTTCTGTTTCGCCTCGGAAGTGAGCGGTTGGAAGTTGCGGGCCAGGGCGATGTCCGCCTTCAACTGTTCCATTGTGTTGACTCCCATCACTTGCACCGTAATGGGCAGGCTGAGGCAGAAGCGGTAGCACTCTTCCGCGGTAAGCCCCACATGGCTCAGCAGCCTGCCCTGAGGGTGCCCTCCCGCTAATCCTTTCATGCCGATGACGCCGACATTCTTCTTCAAGCACACGGGCACCACTTCGTTCTGGAAGCTGCGATAATTCGCATCGAGGACGTTAATCGGCATCTGCGCCGTATCCCATGCGTGGGGCTTCGATAGCATCTTCAGGTGAATGTGCGGATCCTTGTGGCCGGTGAACCCGATGAAACGGACCTTGCCGGCCTTTTGCGCCTCGAGCGCAGCCTTGATGCCGCCCTTTTCAAAGATCCAGTCGGGGTCATTGTCGTAGACGAGCTCGTGGAACTGCCACAAATCGAGGTGGTCCGTCTTGAGCCGGCGCAAACTGTCATGGAGGCAATTGACGGACCCCGCATAGTCGCGCTCGCAATTCTTCGTCATGAGGAACACCTTGTTGCGCTTTCCGCCCTGTGAGAGCGCCTCCCCCATGACGGACTCGGCGCCGCCGTCCTGATAATCCCATGCATTGTCGAAGAAATTGACCCCTTCATCGATGGCGGCGTGCATGATGCGGATCGACTCCTTCTTATCCGGGATGACGCCGACATGCCAGCCCCCGATACCCATGATGGAGACCCGGACGCCGGTGCGCCCGAGAACACGGGTCGGCAGCCCGGTAGCGGTGGCAGGACTGGTTTGCGCAATCACCTGCTCGGCAAGCGCCGCGGCGGTGACGGCTTTCTGCATGAATGTGCGGCGGGAGGTGGTTTCCGGCATGGGAGCGTCCTTAAACTCAAGTGTTTCTACGAGTCTACTCCATTACCGGGCTGGCCCTGGCAGTTGACCTTCAACCGGGTCCGCGGCGCAGGTACTCAGGCGCCTGGGCACGTTGTGGAAATTGAATTGGCCGCCGATCCACACCGATCAACGCGGATGGACAATCCAGGGGCTATCGGCGTTGACCAGCGTTCATCGGCGGCCTGAGACAGGTCAGTTGCAGGCTTGCAGTGGTTCCCACTCTCTGTGTCGTGCGCCCCTTCAGCCCAACTTCCAATACCACGCCGTAATCTGCTCCCCGAACAGCTCGACCACCAGCGCCGCGATTCCCAGAAAGCTGCCGAATGGTAACTCGTAAGTCATGTCCTCTTTGGACAAATAGATAAATAGACCTCCAATAATTGCCCCCAGGACTGAACCAAAGAACACCGTCAACAAAGAGCCTGGCAGCCCCAAGAACGCCCCTACCGTGAGTAACATCTTCACGTCGCCAAACCCAAGTCCTTCGCGCCTGCGGACGCGTTTGTAGATTTGCCCGGTCAGCCACAGCAATCCCGCGCAGGCGACGGAGCCAGCGGCGGCTTCCACCACCGAGTGGATCCACACAGGCAGCGCGGGCGGAAGGAAGAGCAGCGTCACAGACGATACCGGGGGCGTGAAGGCAGCCAGCAGAACGCCGGCTGCAGCGCCTCCGAGCGTAAACTCATCCGGCAGGATCCGGTCGGCCAGATCCGTGAAGATGAGATCCACCATGATGGCGCTGAACACGCACAGCTTCAATCCCACGGGATTCCAGCCGCGGCTGTGGACGCTCCAGAAGAAGAGCGCCCCCGTAAGCAGTTCGACAAGCGGATAGCGGATGGAAAAGGCCGCATGGCAATAACGGCACTTGCCGCCGAGCAGAATGTAGCTGACCACGGGGATGTTGTCGTACCAGGCGATGGTGCGTTCACAAGCCGTGCAATGTGAGCGGGGTCTGACGACACTCAAGTCGCGGGGCAGACGGTAGATGCAGACGTTGAGAAAACTGCCGATCAGCAGGCCGAAGAAACCGGCGGCGAGGGCTTCCATCATCCCAGCACCTTCTTGTATTCGTGAACGGTTCGCAGGGCAAGGTGCGCCAGCGTGAATCCGCCTTTCACCATTTCCCGTCCCTGGCTGCCGAGGCGCGCGGCGAGTTCCCGGTTGTCCATCAGCAGGCGAATGGCGGCGGCAATTTCCGCGGGGTCATTACGCACCAACAGGCCGGTGGCGCCGTGGTGCACGATTTCGGGCAATCCGCCCACCTCGCTGGCGATGACGGGAACGCCGCGGGAAAGCGCGAGCAGCGCGGCGGAGCCAAGTCCCTCGAGTTCGCTCAGGTACAGCAGGGCGCGGGCTGTGGGGAGGTCCTCCTGCAACTGCGAGGAAGTGTGCAGCTCCACCTGCGCGCGTCTGGCCGCTTCCCTGCCGAGTTCGCCGCACTTGCGCGGATCGCTCCAGGCGGGGGTCAACAGGCGGTCGCCGATGCCGCCCGTACGCCCTTCCACGGGCACTCCGTCGAATACAACGGCCACCTTTTCTTCGGGAACCCCGGCTGCGATCAACTGGCGCGCCACGTAGGCGGAGATCGCGAGGTAGCGGGCAGCCCGGCGGTACTTCCAGCGCGAGAGAAAGCCTTGCCTGACAGGAAACGCCACGCGGCGCGAGACGACGAAGGGGCCGCGGGCGGCAATGGCGGCCATGGTATGGCTGCGCGCATCGTGAGCATGGGTAATCGAGGCGGACTTCGACTCCGCGGACACCGCCCACAGGGAAAGCCGGCGGGAAGGAACCCCGCGCTTTGCCGCTTCGACTGCCAGCGGCGACGCTCCGGGCGCCAGCAGCATTGGCTCCCAGCCAAGGGTCTTCTGACCCACCATCAGGTAGAGAGCCTGCCACTGGCCTCCGCGCATTTCCCTGCCGCTATCGACATGCAGCACCCTCATACCTGCCGCCCCGGGCTCATGTTACGTGCCTTCGCGTATTTCAGGAAACTATAGAGCATCGCCATATAGGCGATCGCCATGCCTTCCATCCCGTCGAGGTATCCGCGCCGCACGAAGTACGTTCGGAAGAAGGTCCACATGGGGTCCAGCAGCAGGTGGCGCCAGGTGATGTTCCTGCCGCGCGCCACCACTTCTTCGGCGGCAAGCGTCGTGTAGCGGTCCATCGTGCGCAGGTGTTCGGTAAACGACTGGCACGTGTAATGCAGCAGGTTCGAGTCGAGATGACCCAGCGTGCCCGTGACCGTGACGCTTTCATGGACGTATTCACCCGTCCAACAGGCTTTGTCCCGGCGGTAGAGACGGATCTTGCGGTCCGGATACCAGCCGCTGTGCAGGATCCACTTGCCGAGATACTGGGCCAGGCGGGGCATGGTGTAGGCGTCATACTCGGGTCCGTTCTTCTTGAGGAGCCAGATATCGGCCTCGAGCGACTCGCTGAGGGCTTCATCCGCGTCGATGGAGAGGATCCAGTCGTAACGCGCCTGCTCGGTGGCGTAGTTCTTCTGGCCGGCATACCCGCGCCACGGAGATTCGATCACGCGCGCCCCCAACTCGCGCGCGATCTCCATGGTGCGGTCAATGGATCCGCTGTCCACCACGACAATCTCGTCGCAGCAGCGCAGGCTCTCGATGGCCCGGGCAATGTTGCGTTCCTCGTCTCGCGCGATGATGGTGGCGGAAATCTTCATGGCGTCCGGGTCAAAGCGCGGCGGTAGCGACGGGAGCAGGCATGAAGCAGATGACGAACACAACCAGGCTCACCCAGGCAAGGCGCAGGCGGCCCTTGCCAAGCGGCGCGGGATCATAGATGGGAGGGTGGCGCAGTCCGAAGAAAAACAACACCACCGCCCAGGCCCACCACGGCCAATACAGAAATCCGAGCGGAAGGAGGACCACCCAGAAGATCCTGGAGAGCAGCCGAAAGCGGTAGTTCGCCACGGAGTACAGAATATGCCCTCCATCCAGTTGGCCGAAGGGCAACAGGTTGAGGGCGGTGGCGAAGATTCCCACCCAAGCCGCGCGCGCCACGGGGTGCAGATAGATGTCGGCGCTGGGAACGCCTGGAAAGATCACGGCCTCGAGCGCGCGCAGCAGCAGCGGCGAGCCGAACACCAGGTCTCCCTGCTCGGCAATGCCCGGCACGATCTTCGAGCAGGCCAGCCCGATCCCGAGCGCCGGAACCAGGAAGACGAACCCCGCGAGAGGCCCGGCAATTCCTACATCAAACAACTGGCGGCGGGCGTAGATTGGAGAGCGGATGCGGATGAAGGCGCCCAGTGTTCCGATGAAAGTCGGCGCCGGAAGGAAGTACGGCAGGCTGGCATCCAGACGGTAGTGCACGCACGCCAGGTAGTGGCCGAATTCGTGGGCCAGCAGGATGAGAAGGAGCGGCCCGGAAAAAAGCAGGCCCTGCGCCATGCGGCGCGGATCTTTCCAGATCTCGAGATAGGCCGGCACGTCCTGGTCGAGTTCAAAGGCAGGCCGGTTGTGATCGAAATTCTCCACCATGCGCGAGCCCACGAACGTGGTTGTACAGATGGTGAGCAGAAAAAGAAGAAGGTGCAGCCAGAGATGCTGGCGGACAGTGAGCAGGCTCCAAACCTGTGCCCAACCACCCGATCCGTGCGAGGCGCCGCGCGGCAGGGCAAACGGCGGATAATCCTGCGAGGCCACGAGTGACTATTGCAGAGTCTGCAACTCCTTGCCGGGCTTGAAGCGGACCGCTTTCCCCGGAGGAATCGCGACTTCGGCCCCCGTGCGAGGGTTGCGGCCGATGCCGGTCTTGCGCGGGCGCACGTTGAAGATCCCGAATCCGCGCAGTTCGATGCGCTCGCCGTTGCCAAGAGCGCGCTTCATGCATTCGAAGACGGTCTCGACGGCCATCTCCGCTTTTGTTTTGGTGATGCCGGTACGGTTCACGACTTCATTGATGATGTCCAGCTTGATCAACGTACACCTCCCGCCGTCGAGCACGCGGCCAAAACAACCGAAAGAACCGCTACGACGGCAAACCCCATGATAGGATTGAAGTTATACTGTTGTCAAGCATGGGCGTTTCCACTCTTTCCGAAGCTCAGTTCCGCCGCGCCTGTTCGCGCTTTGCCACCGGCGTGGCGGTTGCCGCCGTTGTTGACGAATCCGGCACGCCGCACGGCCTCACCATCAACTCGTTCACTTCGGTCTCTCTCGACCCGCCGCTGGTCTTGATCTGCATCAGCTACCATACTCCACTGCTTCAGCGCTTCCTGCATGCTTCGCACTTCGGACTGAGTTTCCTGAAGGCGGATCAATGGGAGATCTCCGATCGATTCGCCATGCGTGTAGACGATCGATTCGACGGCATATCCTGGCAATTGGGCCAGTTTGGAGTCCCCCTGCTTTCCGAGAGCCTGGCCGCCATGGAGTGCGCCACGCGCCAGATACTGGACGGCGGCGACCATACCATCCTTATGGCGGAAGTAATGGCCGCCGAAACGGGCGCCGGCGATCCTCTGCTGTTCTTCGACAGTTCTTATCAGAACGTGGCGCGCTGACCCTACCCGGTATCGCCATCGGTTAGAGTAAAGAAAAAGCCGACAGGAGCACACATGGCCACGACACGACGCCATTTCCTCGAGACGACGGCCGCCGTACCGCTTGCCGCCGCGGCCGCGCAGGAAAAGAAAGTCTCCGCGAACGACCATATCCAGTTCGCCACCATCGGCGTGGGCGGGATGGGTTCGGAAGATACCCGCTCGGCCCGCGCTCAAGACGGAGTGAAACTGGTGGCCGTGTGCGACCTCTATGACGGCCGCCTCACGCGCGCCAAAGAGGTATGGGGCAAGGATATTTCCACCACCCGCGACTACCGCGAGCTTCTTCAGCGCAAGGATATCGACGCGGTCGTCATCGCCACTCCGGACCACTGGCACGCCAGGATCGCGAGCGACGCCATGGAAGCGGGCAAGGATGTGTACCTCGAGAAACCCATGGTGCAGAAGATTCCGGACGGGCAGAAGTTGACCCAGGTAGAGAAACGCACGGGACGCATCCTGCAGGTGGGCAGCCAGCGCGTCAGTTCCATCGTTTATCAAAAGGCGAAGGAGCTTCTGGAAGCGGGAGCGATTGGCGAGTTGAACCTGGTGGAAGCCTGGTGGGACCGCAACTCCGCCATCGGCGCGTGGGAATATTCCATCCCGCCGGATGCCAGCCCGGAGACTGTCGATTGGGACCGCTTCCTCGGCAACGCCCCCAAACACCCCTTCGACGCGAACCGGTTCTTTCGCTGGCGCTGCTACCGCGATTACGGCACAGGCGTGGCGGGCGACCTGTTCGTGCATCTCTTCAGCGGTTTGCATTTCGTCACCGGAGCCATCGGTCCGACGCGTGTGTATTCCACAGGCGGCCTCCGTTTCTGGAACGACGGCCGTGACGTGCCGGACGTGCTGCTGGGCGTATACGACTATCCCGCGCACGGAAAACTTCCGGCCTTCAATCTCGCGCTGCGCGTCAACTTCGTCAATGGAGGCAGCGAGAACTCCGGCTTCCGGTTTGTGGGGAGCGAAGGAACGCTCGCCATCGGCGGCGGCGTTACGGTGTCCAAGGTGCCTCGGGAAACGGAGCCCGGATACACCATCGGCACGTTCGCCGAGGCGGCACAGAAAGAATTTCTGCGCGAGTACAACAGGAAATATCCACACAGCGAGCCGGCGGCGGATGCCATCCGGCCACAAAGCGAGGAGCGATACAATCCGCCGCGCGGCTACAGCGATCATCTGGATCATCACCGCAATTTCTTCCACGCGGTCCGTACCCGCAAACCCGTGGTGGAAAACACGGTGTTCGGATTGCGCGCCGCCGGACCGGCGCTGCTCTCCAACATGAGCCACTTTGACGAGCGGATCTATGATTGGGATCCGGAAACCATGAGAATTAAATCCTGAGCACTAACCGTGCGGCACGGCGCCTGAGCGCAACAGCCGCGCATGGATGATTGAGGAAAGGCCAGACAACATGCAAGAAACCAAGATTTCCCCGAATGATAAGATCCGCATCGCGCTCATCGGAGCAGGAGGCATGGGTTCCGGCGACACGCGCAGCGCGCTGAGCATTCCCGGCGTGGAACTGGCGGCCGTCAGCGATGTTTATGACGGCCGGCTGACGCGCGCCAAGGAGAACTGGGGCGACCACATCTTCACCACCCGCGACTACCGCGAAGTGCTGGCGCGCAAGGATATCGACGCCATCATCTGCGCCACTCCGGACCACTGGCATTCCACCATCACCATCGAAGCGCTCAAAGCGGGCAAGCATGTCTATTGTGAAAAGCCGATGGTGCACGACATCGCCGAAGGCAAGCAGGTGATCGAGGCGCAGAAGAGTTCGGGGCGGATTTTGCAGGTGGGGAGCCAGTATGCCAGTTCGCTGGCGTTCCTCAAGGCGCGCGATCTGTTCCGCGGCGGAGCAATCGGGGAACTGAACATGGTGGAGGCCTGGCTCGACCGCAACACAGCGATCGGAGCCTGGCAATATTCCATTCCGCCGGATGCCTCGACGCAAACAGTGGACTGGGACCGCTTCCAGGGGAAAGCCGCCAGGCGTCCGTTTGAAGCGGTGCGCGTGTTCCGCTGGCGCAACTACAACGACTACGGCACAGGCGTGGCGGGCGATCTGTTCGTTCACCTCTTTACGGGCATTCATACCGTGACCGGCTCGATTGGGCCGACGCGCGTATTTGCCACCGGGGGCCTGCGCTTCTGGAAAGACGGCCGCGACGCCCCCGATGTGATGCTGGCCCTGGTGGACTATCCGCGGACCGATGCGCATCCCGCCTTCACCCTGTCCTTGAAGGTGAACTTCGTTTCCGGCGGAGGGAACGAATCTTTCGGCGTCCGCTTCGTCGGCAGCGAAGGCGTGATGACGCCCACCATGAACGCGGTGACTCTCGCCCGAACTCCGCGCGAGACCGAACCCGGTTACACCATCAGCACCTTCCCACAGGCCGTGCAGGAGCAGTTCCTCAAGGAGTACCGCGCCAAGTACCCGCATGCGAACCCGACAGCCGATGCCATCCGGCCGGAGAAGACCGAGGTGTACCATCCGCCGAGTTACCACAATCCGCACCGGCAGCACCACGTCAACTTCTACAACGCCATCCGCACCGGCAAACCGCATTTTGAAGACGCCGTGTTCGGATTCCGCACCGCGGGGCCGGCGCTGCTGTGCAACCGCAGTTACTTCGAGCGGCGTGTGACACAGTGGGATCCGAAGATCATGGCGGCCTCGTAAGAGCGCGCGGTGCCTTCGCTCGCTCTGAAGCGTAAACGGTCTTTGACCAGGGCGCGCCCTCACACTTGAATTTCGGCTGCCGCTTGGAGAAAGATGATACGAATGGCCAATGTCAATGCTACGTCCGCCGCGGACTCCCTGATGGCGGTGGAGGACCGGTGGGGAGCGCACAACTATCATCCTCTCGATATCGTCGTTGAGCGCGCCGCCGGAGTCTGGGTGTACGACACGGAAGGGCGGCGCTACCTCGATTGCCTCAGCGCTTACTCCGCGTTGAACCAGGGCCATTGCCATCCGCGGATCCTCGCTTCGCTGCACGAGCAGGCTGAGCGGGTGACTCTCACTTCCCGCGCCTTCCGCAACGATCAATTGCCTCTCTTCTGCAAGGAACTCGCCGAATTGTGCCGCATGGAGATGGTGCTGCCGATGAACACCGGCGCGGAAGCAGTGGAGACGGCCATCAAGGCTGCGCGGCGATGGGGCTACGCGAAGAAAGGGATCGAGTCGGACAAGGCCGAAATCATCGTTTGCCAAAACAACTTCCACGGGCGAACCACGACGATTGTCGGCTTCTCTTCCGAAGCTGAGTACCGTAAGAACTTCGGCCCGTTCACTCCCGGCTTTGTCTCGATTCCGTTCGGCGATGCCGCGGCGCTCGAAGCCGCCATCACACCCAATACCTGTGCGTTTTTGTTCGAGCCTATCCAGTGCGAGGCCGGAATTCTGATCCCGCCTCCGGGCTTTCTCGCCGAGGCCGCGGCCATCTGCCGGCGGCATCGCGTACTCCTGCTTGCCGATGAAATTCAGACCGGGCTGGGCCGCACCGGCGCACGGTTCGCCTGCTGGCACGAGGGAGTGCAGCCCGACGTGTTCATCCTGGGGAAAGCGCTCTCGGGGGGATTCTATCCCGTGTCGGCGGTGGTTTCGAGCGCGGAGATCCTCGGGCTATTCGAACCCGGCAGTCACGGCAGCACCTACGGAGGAAACCCACTGGCCTGCGCGGTGGCGCGCACGGCTTTGAAGGTAATTGAGGAAGAGCGGCTTGCCGGACGTTCCGTTACTCTGGGCGAATGGCTGCTGAGGGAATTACAATCCATCCGCCACGCCGCAATCCGGGAGATACGCGGGCGAGGACTGCTGGTGGGAATTGATCTTCACGTTCCGGCGCGGCCCTATTGCGAGCGGCTGCTCGAGTTGGGGCTGCTGTGCAAAGAAACGCATAGCCACGTGATCCGGCTGGCGCCTCCGCTGGTCATTTCTGAAGAGGACCTGGCGTGGGCGGCAGGACAGATCCGGAAGCTATTCTCTGACGCAGGTTGATAAGCGGCTCCCCCTAAGAGCCCTTGCGGAACAGTAGCGGGGCAAAATCCGCGAGGTAATGGCGCCACACCCACCACTGGTGCGCCCCGCCGGATACGTGGAACTCGTGCTTCACGTTGTGCTCGGTGAGCGTCTCGTCCAATAACTTCGCCGATGCGAGCCCCGTGTCGGCTTTCCCGATCCCGATCCAGAACAGGGCTACCTGCTTGTTCAGTTTGTCCGGCGCGGTGAGGGCGGCGGCGTAACGCTCATCAAACTGCTGTTTGGCCGCTTCCGGGCTGGAACCAAAGCCGACGCCCGCGCTGAACACGCCGAGGAAACTGAACCGCTCGGAATGCGTGAGCCCGATGGCCAGCGTTTGCCCGCCGCCCATGGAAAGCCCGGCAAGGGCGCGGTTGTGGGAGCCCGAGGCAACACGGTAAGTGGATTCCACCAGGGGCATGACGTCGCCCAGCAGGTCTTCCTCGAATTTTGCGGTATTCTGCCGCCGCGCCGAAGGATCGGTGGAGTTCGGGTCCACGGCATGCCCGTCAGGCATCACGATGATCATCGGCTTCGCTTTTCCCCCGGCAATCAGGTTGTCGAGAATGAGGTTCGCCTTGCCTATTTCCACCCATTCGCGATCCGTGTCGCCGGAGCCGTGCAGAAGGTACAAAACCGGATATTTCGATTTCGTATTCTTTTCATAGCCGGGCGGCGTGTAGACGTGAATGCGACGCCCTTTGCCCACGGCCTTCGATTCGTACCAGTGAACGTGCACCGATCCGTGGGGCACATCTTTCCAGGCGAAGAAATCCGCTTCCGGACCCGGCACGCTGACCATACTCAAGGGATCCTGCACACCCTGTATGAGGGCCGGATTCTTCGGATCGATTACGGCGATGCCATCGACAATCAACGAGTAGTAGTAATACTCCGGTTTGACCGGACCAACGGTCACGCTCCAGATGCCGCTCTCCCCTTTCTCGAGCGATGCATTCTCCCCCGCCGCCATCCACTCGCCGTGTAGTTTCACTTCATTCGCCTGTGGGGCCAGGAAGCGCACCGTAATGCGCCCATCCGGAGAAACCTCCGGCGAGCGGAACTGCGGCGGGCGCGCCGCGCGCTGCTGCGCGAACAGCCCGCAGGCACAAATCGTAAGAATCAGGAAGCGGTTCACCAACGGTCTCCTTTCAGCTCGGGTCGCTCCACGGTTGATCCGGGCGCCACTCATCGAGGCGATGCAGCCATGCCTCGCGGCGCGCCCTCAGCGCGTCCAGGCGCGGACGATATTTTGGAACCTCCGCGAGATTCGTTTCCTCCTGCATATCCACCTCGAGATCGTACAACTCCTCCACGATTCCCGGCTCGTCGGTGTACTTCGTGTACTTGTAGCGGTTCGTCCGCACCCCTTCGGTGGAGGGGATCCAGCCGTTGTTGCGGAAGTGGTGCTCATAGAAGAACTCACTCCGCCATCTGGGAGCCGTGCCGGAAACCAGCGGAACCAGGCTCCTGCCTTGCATGGAAACGGGAGGCTGCACGCCCGCCATGTCGAGCATGGTAGGCGCAAGATCGATGTTCAGAACCATCTGGCTCGCTTGCCGGCCGCGCTTGTCCTTATCCAGACGCGGGTCGTACATGATGAGCGGCGTGCGGATGGACTCCTCGTGCATCAGCCACTTGCCGGCAAGCCCGTGCTCGGAGAGATAGAAGCCGTTATCGCCCGTGTAGATGATGATGGTGTTGCCGGCCAATCCGAGGCGCCGCAGTTCCTCCACCACCCGCCCCACCTGCCGGTCCACGCCGCTGATCAGGCGGTAATAGCCCTTCACGGATTCCTGATACAACCGGGGAGTGGAAAACCGGACGGCCCAGCGGCGGCGTCCTTCCGAGCGCTGCACGGACAACGGAAGCTGCTCGATGTACCGCGGCGCGGCGGTTTGTGGCAGCGGGATGCGCACATCCTGGTACATGGCCTCATCCCTCGGATCGTAGAGGAATTGCCGCGGGTCTTCGTCCTGCACGTGCGGCGCTTTGAAACTGACCGAGAGGCAGAAAGGTTGATCCGGCTTGCTGCCTTGCAGGAACTCGATCATCTGGTCGCCCTGGATGGCAGTGAGGTGGGTCTTGCCGTCTTTCTTTGGAAAGTAGTGGCCCTGTCCCAGGAAACCACGCCAGTAATCGAAATCCTCCGCTGGCGCTTTGCCGCCGTCGATTCCGAACTTGCCGATGAATCCCGTACGGTAGCCGGCCCGCCGCAGCAGCATCGGATACGTGCGCGTCCAGAGTTCCGGCGAGAAGGAGTTCCGGAATTCGAGGATGCGGTGCGTGTGGGCATAGAGGCCTGTAAAAATGCTGGCGCGGCTGGTGACGCAGATCGCCGTGGTCACGAAATTCCGCGTGAACGTCACACCCCGCGAGGAGAGGGCGTCGATGTGCGGCGTCTTCACCAGCGGGTCGCCCATGCAGCCCAGCGCATCCCAGCGATGGTCGTCCCCGAGCAGAAACAGGATGTTCGGCCGCTTGCTCTGCGCGCGAAGCAGGGCGGGCGCTCCGCAGGCGGCCGACAGAAATTGCCGTCGGTTCATTCTTATACCTCGATGCGATAGATCATCCCATCGCCCTCCCATCCGTTGGGGAATGCGAACAGGCGCGTCATGTAGAGCACGATCTCTTTTGTTTCGCGGTCTTCATGCGCGAAGAAATTCGAGAGAGTGAGAATGTCGGATTCGCCCGGCTGCCGGTCGTCCACGGTACGGACAGACTTGTTTCCGAGCAGCCCTGTGCGGCGGTTCACTTCTCCGATCACGAACGGATAGCGCGGCCGGTTGCCGCGCGGATTGGCGGGCGCGATGTTTCCGAGCCAAAACAACCGGCCGGAGGAATGTTTCAGCAGTTGCGAGCACGAACTGGGCGAGAAGAACGGCTCGCCGGTGTCATAGGCCCAGGGAATGGGCTTGGTGAATGTGCGCCCTCCGTCGGAACTGTAGGCTACCCAGCGGCAAGACGGCAGATCCGGCTTCTTGTCGTTCGACCCGCGCATTACCACCAGCACGCGGCCGTCGTCGAGAATTTCCACCGTCGGCTCCACCATGCCGCGAGTGCTCTTCCGCGGATCGGCCACGATGTGTTCAGACGCTTGCCACACCAGCCGGCCGCCTTTCCACCGGCCCAATGCCAGGGCGGCGTCGCTGTAGGTGTAGCCGCCGCCGGGATTGTAGTATTCGCCGTTGGGTCCGAGCGGCGTGATCTCCAAAGGCAGCAGGATCGTGCCGTCCTCCGTGGTCACCGGCATGCAGGGCAGATCGCCCAGCATCATGGAGTTCTTGCCCGTGTATACGGCCGGCAATGGATGGCGCGGCCCGAACTCCCTGCCCTCGGCGATCACTTGCCGCGTCTCGCCGTTCTCCCCAACGCGGTAGTACACATTCCACTGCTTCATGCCTTCCAGCGGATTGTCCGAAGGGAGAATGCCTTCCAGCCAGAACTCGAGGAGGCGGCCCGTGCGTGGATCCACATACGCGGCGCGGGGGTGTTTGCGCCACATGCCGTTCGGCCGTTTCTCGCCGGTCGGGACCGCCTTCGGCTGGCTCCACGTGCGGCCGTTGTCCGAGGATTTCCGGTAGTAAGAAATATCAACGGTATCGGATCGCGACAGACGTTGTTCCACGGAGATCATGTCGCCGCCGGCCGGTTTCGTATAGTAAGCATACGCCATCACCGCGGTTCCCTTGCCGGGCGAAGGAAGAAAGACCTGCCGTTTCACGCCGTGCGCTGCCGCGGCAAGCGGGGCGGCCGCCGCGCCGGCTAGAAAGTCGCGCCGCCGCATCATACGCGCAGGAACCACCGTTTCTGATAGAGTGCCCAGGCCGCCATGTAGAGAAGCAGCACGTGGCTCATGGCATAGACCAGAGAGCCGTTGGGACCGCCGAAGACATTCACGGCAGCTTCATAAAGAGGCGTGCGCCAGCCGAGCATCCCGAGCAGCCGCGAAACCACGCCCGCCAGCACGTAGACCGCGATCGCGTTCGAGCCGTAAATGGCGAATGGCCTGCACCATTGCTTCCAGCCCTTGATGTCAATGAGCCAGTAGCAGCAGGCAAAGGTAACCAGCGCCAGGCCCGCCATGAACACGGAGTACGAACTGGTCCAGAGGTTCTTGTTGATGGGGAAAACCTTGTCCCAGAACAAGCCAAGAAACAGCAGGATATTGCCGCTGAAGAACATCCAGGCAAGTTTCTCGAGCGCCGGCAGCGCGCTTCGAAGCAGGTGGCCTGTCAGAATTCCAAACATCGTGGTGGCGACGGCGGGGATGGTGCTGAGGATGCCTTCGGGATCGTAAATCTTCGTGGCCGAATACATGTGGCCGCTTAAAAACAAACTATCGATGTATTGTTCCAGGTTGCCCTGGCGTTCGAGCACGCCTGCTCCGTAGCCGGGAACCGGGACCAGCGTCATGAGAGACCAGTAGCCCAGCAGGCAGGCCACAGTCGCCATCACCTGCGCTCGCCGCGAACAGTACAGGAACACGATGGCGGCAAGGAAGTAACACACCGCGATTCTTTGCAGCACGCCGGGAATGCGCAGGGTGGCGAGGTGGTAGCCGGGGAAGCCGTTCAGGAACAATCCGAGCGCGAAGATGAACAGGGCGCGCCGCAAGGTGTGAAGCACGAGTTTTCCCCGGTCCGCCCCGGATTCCACCCGTTTGGCGAAAGAGAACGTCATCGCCATTCCGGCAATCCACAGGAAAAACGGAAAAACCGTATCGGTGAACGTCCATCCGTTCCACGCGGCGTGATGAAGCGGCGCATAAGCATGGGAACCGGAATTGTTGACCAGCATCATGGAGGCAATGGTCAGCCCCCGGAATACATCAAGAGATAGCAGACGCCCGCCAGGCGCTAGGGGACCGGTTTCTCGGCCAGCACCAGCAGCGACTGCCCTAGTGGAAAGTTCAGTCCCGCTCCCAACCATGTTGCCTCCAGTGCAAGAGGCATATATAACATGTTGTCCAGCCAGGCGGGTACTGGCTGCACGCCACTTTCCGCCGGCCCGCGCAGGAACGGCTCATACAGCCGGAACTTGGCGAAGGCCACGGGGAACAGCAGCGAATTCAGATAGGTGCATCTCAATATCCGCAATCCGCAGGCGCGCACGTTCTGAAGGAGCCTGGCGCGAGTGAACCGCTGTCTTTCGTGGGCGAACCGGGAATGCCGGCTGCGCAGGATATCGAGAGCCGAGACGCGCACCACCATCAGCCCTCCCGGCTTCAGCACGCGCGCCAGTTCGAGGAAGGCTTGAGGTTCTTTTCCGCGCGGGAAGTGCACAATGACATCCATCGACAGCACGGCGTCAAACGCCCCGGCGGCGAACGGGAGTTGTGCGATATCGGCCTGAACCATGCGCTCCACGCCGAGGCCGCGGCCATATTCGAGCCCTTCGTAGGCAAGGTCCACAGGGACCATGCGCCAGCCGTAGCGTTCGGTCAACTTCCGCGAGAGATGCCCCGTGCCGCACCCGGCTTCCAACACCAGATCGGGCTTTCGCTGCGCCGCCTGCTGGTCCAGCAGGCGGAACAGGATTCGCCTCATGCCGCGGAACCACCAGAAATTCTCCTCGAGCGCCGCGATGTTGGCGAATTCCGCCGGATTCATCATAGGGCGGCGTAGGTCAGCCGGTGTGGGATTCCTTTGTGCTCCGGCAGGCCGCAGCAGGGCTGCGGATTGCTCGGGTCGAGATAGTGAGACATTTCGGCGCGGTAGTAGGCGAGCGTGGTCATCATGCCGTCTTCAAAGTGTACCGAAGGCTTCCATCCGAAAGTTTCGGCCAACAGAGACGTGTCCGTGAAGTAGCTGCCGATGTCGATCATGGCGCGGTCTTCCGGGAACGGGCGCAGTTCCACGGGCAGATCTCCCGCAAGGCGCGCGCAGATCCGGGCGATCTGGTGGAGAGACAGTGCGCGCGGTCCGCCGGCGTTGATGGTGCGCTGCGGCGGAGTGGGCGCAAGGCCCGCCAGCAGAAATGCCTTCACGGCGTCATCCACAAACATCGGATCACGCAGTTGTTTGCCGTCCCCGAAGACCACCAGCCCTTTGCCCGTCAGCACGAGGCGAAGAAAGGTGCTGAGAAACCCCTGGCAGGGAATCGACAGGGACATGCGCGGCCCATAGACATTCGTGAGGCGCAGAACAATCCCATCGAGCAGCCCCATGCGGCTCAGCATGTCGTGATACATGTTCGCCGCATACTTGTGGACGCCGTTGAAATCCACCGGCCGGAGCGGATGGCGCTCATCCATGGGAAGGTAGTCCGGCTTGCCGTAAACCTGGCGGGTTCCCGCATACACGACCCGCACGCCGGGATTGTGGCGGGCGCAGGCCTGCAAGAATCGCAACTGGGACACGGCGTTGATGAGCATGTCCCGTTCAGGGAACTCCATGCTGTGGATATGGCTGATTTCGCCGGCCAGGTTAAAGATCACCTTCGCTTCGCGAATCGCGCCGGCGAACTGATCGGCATCGCCGGCATCGCGCGAGATCAGTTCCACGCGATCACAAATCGGAGCGATGTTGTGCGGATTGCCGCCGCAGCCTGCCATTTGCGGATCGACAATGGTCACACGCGCGCCAAGCTCTACCAGCCGGATGGCAAGGTTGCTGCCAATAAAACCCAACCCGCCCGTTACAAGGACACGCAAATTCCGGTACGACACACACAGATCTCCCTTCACCCAAGGAAACGGCCATCAAAGATCGGTTTGTCTGATTGTATACCAGATCAGAAGCGGTAAAACTCGAGGACCCGGCTCGCCACCTCATGAGCCGCGCTTTCGGACAGGTAAGGCCATAGCGGCAGCGAGATGATCTCTTTGCATGCTTTTTCCGCGTGAGGCAAATCCCCTCGCTTGAGCCCGCAATCGCGAAAAGCCGGGTGGAGATGGAGCGGGGCGGGATAGTGCACCCCGGAGCCGATTCCTTTGCCCGCGAGAAACTCCCGCAGCCGGTCGCGCTTGCCGGCGCGGACCACGTAGAGATGGCACACCGAGTCCGCTGTGCGCTTCACCGGCCGGAGGCCCGGGCAATCGCCCAGGGCCGCATCGTAGAAAGCCGCGGTGCGGCGCCGGTCATCATTCCACTCGCCGAGTTTCGGAAGAAAGGCGCGCAGATAGCAGGCGTGCATCTCATCCAGCCGGGAATTGATCCCCGGCGTGTAGGCGACCTGCCCGCCGCGGCGGCCTCCGTCGCGTAATTCGCGCAGGCGCTTGCCCACCCCGGCGGCGTTCGTCACCACAGCGCCGCCATCGCCCAGGCAGCCCAGGTTCTTGGTGGGATAGAAACTGTAGGCAACTCGAGCGGAGAATTCCGTGAACGGCTTGCCCTGGAATCGCGCGCCATGCGCCTGGCAGGCGTCCTGCACCAGCGCCAGGCGGCTGGCTTTGGCAACTTTGGCAAAGCGGTCAATTGCGCAAGGCTGCCCGTAGAGGTGGACGGGCATCAGCGCCGCCGTGCGGGGGCGGATACGGTTGGCCGCATCGTCGGGGTCCATCTGTAGCGTGTCCGGATGGACATCCGCAAATCGCACGGAACAGCCCGCGGCAAGAATGCCGATCGCGCTGAAAGGCGCCGTGAGAGCGGAGGTGATCACCTCCTGCCGCCGCTCTGTGAGCCGCGCCTCACGCAGACAGAGTTGGATGGCGTCCGTCCCGTTTCCCACGCCCACGGCGTCACTCGCCGAGAAAGCGGCGGCGAGTTCGCTTTCGAACGCTTTGACTTGATCGCCCAGGATGAACTGCCCTTTCGAGAACATCTCCTCGAGGCGGCGTTGCCAGTCTTCGCGAGTTGCCTCGAGCGCCGGCCGGAGATTTACCGGTGGGACAGGCATTCCCGGATCCAGCCGCGCGCGGCGCTGAGGAACGAATCGAGCGTGAGGCGGAGGTCGGAATCGATGCCGCGGATGCGCACACCAAACAGCGCGCGGGCCAGGCGATTGCAGCGAGCGTTCCCGTTCCGACACATACCCTTTTCGATTTGTCCCAGAATACTACAGGTTCGACGCGCCGGGGTGGAGCCGTTTCCATTCCTCGTACCGCGCCCGCGCCAGGTCGAGCAGACGCGCGGCTTCGGCGCGTTCCCCGCCGGGGAGAATGCCCTGAACAGCCTGTTCCAGCGACTCGGCGGCTTCCCCCCAACGCTGCTGAGCCGCCAGAACGCGCCCGATCATCAATTGCGGCCCCCCGTCGGAAGGATCGAGCCGCATCGCCTCGTGACACCAGTTCGTGAACGCGCGCACTTCGTTCACCGAAAGGCACAGGCGGGCAATTTCTTTTGAGATGAGGGCGCTTTCCCCGCCCACGGCGACAGCCTGCTCGAGCAGATCGATCGCTTTCCCCACCTCGCCGCCGGCGGCGAGGGTCCGTGCCTGGTCCAGGAGATCCATGAAAGAGCAGGATAGCAGCAGGACGCCGTTTCGAGGCGCGCCCCCCAGGCCCTCATCCCGCTATTCTAAGGAGAGAAGTATTTCCACACGACATGAGTTCCAATTCCGTAACGATGCATTTCCATGAGATCGTGGAGGCCGAAGGCCACCTCATCGACTCCCACATCATGGAGCAGATCTTCGATTCCGTGGTCGAATGCCAGGGCCGTTTCGAGGTGCAGCACTTCCACATCGGCCGCACCAACAGCGATCCGTCGCGCCTGCGCCTGAAGGTGGAAGCTCCGTCTTCGGAACTGATGCACATGATGCTGGCGCAATTGCTGGGGCTCGGCTGTTCGCCGGTGGATGGCGGCGACGCGGAAGTGAAGACGGCCGAGCGGGATTGCTGCGCCCCCGAGGATTTTTACTCCACCACCAACCACCGCACGATGGTTCGCTGGAACGGCGAATGGATGGACGTGGAGCGGCAGCGCATGGATGCCATAATCGTCATCGAAGACGGGCATGCGTTCTGCCGCCGCCTTCGCGACCTGCGGCGGGGAGACCGCGTTGTGGTGGGGATGCGCGGCATTCGCGTCATGCCTGAATCGAAAGAGCGCGACCGCATGCAGTTCGCCTTCATGAGCAACGGCATCTCGTCGGAGCGGCAGGTGGAAACGGCGGTGCGGCAGACCGCGGCACTGATGCGCCAGGCGCTGGCCAATCAGCAGCGTATTGTCGTCGTCGCCGGCCCGGTGGTAATTCACACGGGCGGCGCGGCTCCGCTGGCTACGCTGATCCGCCATGGATGGGTGCAGGCTTTGCTCGCCGGGAATGCTCTCGGCGTGCACGACATGGAAGCGGCCCTGCTCGGCACGTCGCTGGGAGTGCGCACCGCCGACGGCAGGCTGGAAGAGCACGGCCACCGCAACCACATGCGCGCCATCAACGCTGTTTATCACGCCGGCAGCATTCGCGCCGCCGTGGAAAACGGTAAGCTCAGATCCGGCGTAATGTATGAATGCGTCAAATCGAAGGTGCCGTTCGTGCTCGCCGGGAGTCTGCGCGACGACGGCCCGCTTCCCGATACCATTACCGACATGAACGCCGCGCAGGATGCCTACGCCGAACAACTGCGCGGGGCAGGTCTGGTGCTGTGCCTCGGCTCGATGCTTCATTCCATCGCCACAGGCAACATGTGCCCGAGTTGGGTAAAACTGGTGTGCGTGGATATCAACCCCGCCGTGGTCACGAAGGTAAGCGACCGCGGGACGGGACAGGCCGTGGGAGTGGTTACCGACGTGGGTATGTTCCTCGATATGCTCGCCCGCACGCTGGTGAACGCATGAAGAACAGGCGCGAATACACCGATGAACACGCAGCGGCAGGCGTTCACGCCGAGTTGCCGGAAATTGAGACGTGGCCCAATCAATATCCGCATTCCGGCTACGAGATCGAAATCTCCATCCCCGAATTCACTTCCGTCTGCCCGAAAACGGGATTGCCGGACGCCGGAACATTGACCCTGCAATATGTTCCCGACAAGAAATGCCTGGAATTGAAATCTCTGAAGATGTACACGCTGGCCTACCGCAACCTGGGCATCTTTCAGGAAAACATTGTCAACCGCTTTCTCGAGGACGTAGTAAGAGCCTGCCGTCCGGTCAGCGCCACGGTGACGGGCGATTTCATGCCCCGGGGCGGCATTTATTCGAAGATCACAGCCTCCTGGAGCCGCAAGCGTGGCCGCTGACGAAGCACGGGAATTGGAAATCGCCGCGGTTCTCCGCGAAGTGCGCGAGCGGGTCCGCGCGCGCTACCCGGAAAACACCGCCGGCCCAGGCGCCATTCCCCTCGCCGGCCTGATGCCTGTGGTTCACGCGCGCGATCGCGCCGAGGCCAAGGTGGCCTCCATCGGCAGCGTGAATCCGCGGCCGCCGGGGCTGGTCAACAACGTCGTCCAGACCTGCAAGCGCGCGGTCGCGCGAACGCTCCAGTGGTTTGTCCGCGACCAGATCGAGTTCAACCGCGCCAGCCTCGATTGCGTTCAGTCGCTGCTCGAAGCCCTCAACGAAACCAATCGCGCGATCCAGTCGCTCGCCGCCCGGGTGGAAAAACGCCTCGAGGAGGTGGAGCGCAAAGCGGATCAGCTTACCGCCGAGGCGCGGGAACTCAAGGACGTGCGCGCACACTGGTCCCAATGGCGCCAGGAATGGGAGCGGAAGCTGTCCATCAACGAAGTCCAGTTCCTGCGCAGCGTGGCTGACCTTCAGACCGGATTCAGCCATCGCGCGATGCTCATGGAGAGCACGTTCCGCGACCTCAACGCCACCCAGCACAAGGATTTCACCGCCGCTCTGGACAAAGCGCGGATCGAGATTCAGGAGCGCCTTTGGGCGGACCTCGACAAGATTCGCGCGCAGTATGAGCGCCTCATCCATAACGAACTGCGCGTAATGCGGCAGCGCGTCTCCGCAACGGCTCCAGTACCGGGCTTGCAGCCTTCCCTTCCCGGAGCCTCGGGAATCCAGTTCGAAGAACCGCCCCTCGACTATCTGCGATTCGCCGACCGGTTCCGCGGAACGGAGGAGTATATTAGGAACCAGCAGAAGCGCTATCTGGGCCATTTCGAAGGGTGCGCGGAAGTGCTGGATCTTGGCTGCGGGCGCGGCGAGTTTCTCGAATGCCTGCGCGAGGCGGGGATGCTGGTGAAAGGGATCGATTCGAATGCGGAACTGGTGGCGTTGTGCCGCTCGAAAGGGCTCTACGCCGAGCAGGCGGACCTGTTTCACTATCTGGGCGAACTCGACGAAGCCACGCTCGATGGTGTTTTCTGCTGTCAGGTGGTGGAGCATCTGCCTCCCGGCCGGGTGCCCGAACTGATCAGCCTCTCCGCGGCGGCACTGCGGCCGGGAGGGAAGATCGTCCTCGAGACCCCGAATCCCGAATGCCTTGCCATCTTCGCCTCGCACTTCTACCTGGACCCGACTCACCGCCGCCCTGTCCCCGCGGCGCTGCTTGCGTTTTACCTTGAAGAATGCGGCTTCGGCAAGATCATCGTGGAATATCTGAGCCCCGCGGTGGAGTCCATGCCGTCCCTGCACGAAATTCCCGAGCCGTTCCGCCGCGCCTTCTTCGGAGGGCTCGACTACGCCATCACAGCCACACGTCTCTAATATCCCGCAACCATGTCAGCCGAACGCCAACGCATCATCGAAGCCGGATCGAGAAAGCGGCACTGGCGCCGCTGGGGGCCGTACTTGAGCGAACGCCAGTGGGGCACGGTGAGAGAAGATTACAGCCCGCATGGCGCCGCCTGGGACTATTTCCCTCATGACCATGCCCGCATGCGAGCCTACCGCTGGGGCGAAGACGGGTTATGCGGCATTTCGGATAACCATCAGCGTCTGTGTTTCGCCCTGGCGTTGTGGAACGGACGCGACCCGATTCTGAAGGAACGTCAGTTTGGCCTCACCGGGGAGGAAGGCAATCACGGCGAAGACTGCAAGGAATACTACTACTACCTGGACTCCACTCCGACGCACTCCTACATGAAGTGCCTCTACAAGTATCCGCAGGCGGAATATCCCTATGCGCGCCTGGTGCATCATGGCCGCGATTGCCACCAACCGGAGTTGGAACTGGCCGATACCGGCGTCTTTGACGGCGACCGCTATTGGGGCGTGTTCGTGGAATACGCAAAGGCGGATGTCGAGGATCTGTTCATCCGCATTCGAGTGGTGAACCGCGGCCCCGACCCGGCTATCCTTCACGTCCTGCCCACGCTCTGGTTCCGCAATGTGTGGAGTTGGGGCGCGCCGGTCACGAGGCCGTGTCTGTGGCAGGTGGACGCCAATGTGATCGAAACGGAAGAAGCTTCCCTCGGCCGCTACCTGCTGACCTTCGATGGCCACCCTACGCTTCTCTTCACGGAGAACGACACCAACACCGAAAAACTGTTCGGCTATGCCATGGAGCGGAGGCTGTACAAGGACGGCTTCCACGACTATCTCATCCACGGACGGGAGGACGCTGTAAGCGCGGATCTCAGCGGCACCAAGGCTTGCGGGCTGTACCGGCTGGAAGTGGAGGGAGGAGGACAGCGGGTACTCCGGCTCCGATTGTGCGTCAAGGATTCTCCGGCGCTGCCGTGCGATCAAACCATCGCCCAGCGTCTGCGCGAGGCGGATGAATTCTATGCCTCCTTCCAGTCGGCTCATCTTTCCCGCGATGCAAGATCCGTCCAGCGGCAGGCGTTCGCCGGCATGTTGTGGAGTAAGCAATGCTATCACTACGTCGTCGAAGACTGGCTGAAGGGCGACCCCGGCATGCCTCCGCCGCCCGCGGAAAGGCTCAACGGCCGCAACTCCGGCTGGCCGCACCTGTACAATGCCGACGTCATCTCGATGCCGGACAAGTGGGAATACCCGTGGTATGCGGCATGGGATCTCGCCTTCCACATGATCCCCTTCTCGCTCGTGGATCCGGAATTCGCCAAGAGCCAGCTCGCCTTGTTCCTGCGCGAATGGTACATGCACCCCAACGGACAGCTTCCGGCCTATGAATGGGCCCTCAGCGACGTCAACCCGCCCGTCCATGCCTGGGCATGCTGGCGCGTGTACAAAATCGACGGAAAGCTCCAGGGACGCAAGGATACGGACTTTCTCGAAAGCGTCTTCCACAAGCTGCTGATGAATTTCACCTGGTGGGTGAACCGCAAGGACAGCGAGGGTAACAACCTGTTCGAAGGAGGCTTTCTCGGGCTCGATAACATCGGCATGTTTGACCGCAGCAAACCGATTCCGGGCGGCGGTTTGCTCGAGCAATCCGACGGCACCAGTTGGATGGCGATGTACTGCCTCAACATGCTGAAGATCGCCCTCGAACTGGCGCTCATCAAACCGGCCTACGAAGACATCGCCAGCAAGTTCTTCGAACACTTCCTGCACATCGCCGGCGCCATGAACAAGCTCGACGACAGCAGCCTGTGGAACGAAGAGGACGGCTTCTATTACGACTATCTGAAAATTCCCGGCGAAGACGGAACCATGCGGCGCATTCCCGCGAAAATCCGTTCCATGGTCGGATTGATCCCTTTGTTTGCGGTCGACACCATCGAGCCCGCCATCATTGAACAACTCCCGGGCTTCCGCAAGCGCATGGAATGGTTCCTCGAGAACCGGCCGGATCTGTGCCGGAATATCGCTTCCATGACCCGCGAGGGACTGGCGGAACGGCGCCTGCTCTCCATCGTGCCCTGGCACCGCCTGGAGCGTGTTCTGCGCACCATGCTGGACGAGAACGAGTTCCTCAGCCCGCACGGCATCCGCTCCGTATCCCGATGCCACAAGGACAACCCGTTCGTGCTGTGGATCGACGGGCAGAAATACAGCGTCGATTACGAACCGGCCGAATCCACAACCGGAATGTTCGGAGGCAACTCGAACTGGCGCGGGCCGGTGTGGTTTCCCGTGAATTATCTGATGATTGAATCGCTGCAAAAATTCAATCACTATTTCGGCGAGGAGTTCCGCGTGGAATTCCCCACCGGCTCGGGCGAGTGGCTGCACCTGGGGGACGTGGCCCGCGAACTTTCGCGGCGGCTCTCGCGTATCTTTCTGCGCGATTCCAAAGGACACCGGCCAGTGTTCGGGGGGGCGGCGAAATTCCAGTCGGATCCTCATTTCCGCGACCATGTTCTGTTTTACGAATACTTCCACGGAGACAATGGCGCCGGGATAGGGGCCAGCCACCAGACGGGATGGACGGGACTGGTGGCCAAGTTGTTGCAGCAGAGCGGGGAATAGCGGGGATTCGGGCGAGAGAGCGCTCTCTGATCGCTTTGTAAGCGGTTTGTCTAAGAAGCACGCAAAAAGTATTCAAATTGCCGCCGTTTTCGCCGATTTGGACATTGGGGATGGACCGTGAATCAATGCTCGAAGTGCTTCGATGAGACGCCCTTTGCCTTTCACGAGATCGACCGGAACGGAATCCTCCGCGCCGTAAACGAAGCCGCGTGCAAGCTGCTCGGATACGCACGCGAGAGGATGATTGGCCGGCATATCGGGGAATTCGTCTCCCCGGAATCGAGAGACGAAACCCTCGAGGCCGTGCGGGAGAAACTGTCCGGAGCCCGCCCCTTGCGGCCCTTCGAGCACGAGTATGTGGACGGCAGCGGGCGCCGCCGGGTCCTGGACATCTATGAATCGTTCGTTCTGGGTTCGGCAGGCGAAGTCTGCGGACTGCGTTCCTTCCTGGTGGATGTGACGGAACGGAAGGCGGCCGAACGCAGGTGGAAATACAGCGAAGCGGTACTCCGCCAAATGGAGAAGATCGCCCGGGTCTGCGGTTGGGGGTGGGACCTCGAAACCGGCGAGGCCATGTGGACCGAGGAAAACTTCCGCCTTACCGGCCTGAGCGACACGGAGCCGATGTCGTTGCAGCGCTTCCAGCAGATGGTGCACCCCGAGGACCGCGACATGTTCCTCCGTCAGGTGGAAAGAGCGGCGCGCCGGGAGGGTTCGTATGATTTTGAATTCCGCCTGGTCAGGCGTGATGGCGCGCTGCGAGTCTGCCGGGCGCGGGGGACGGCTGTGGCGCGGAGCGCAACCGGCCACTCGCACCTGATTGGAACCACCGAGGACGTCACCGACAAGAAAGGCGTTTCCCAGGCGCTGCGAACCGTGAGGCAATCGCTCGAGACGGAACGGGAAATTCTACGAATGATGGCAACCGGGGCCGGTCTCGAGGATGTGCTGGATGCCATCACCGGGAACGTGGAAAAGATGTGGCCGCACGCCGGCGCCTCCATTCAACAGTTGGATGGAAGCCGCCGGCGGTTCAACCATGCACCGGCGCCCGGCCTGCCTCCTGACGCCGCCTCGGATTGGAACGCGCTGGCCATTGGGCCGAACAACGGTTCGGCGGCAGCGGCGGCTTTTTTCAACCGGCCGGTCCTCTGCGGGCAAATCGACACGGACCCGGCGTGGGCGGAAGCGCGAGACGTGGCGCTTCGGACGGGGATGCAGGCGTCCTGGTCCATCCCTATCCGGGACCGCAGGCGGAAGGTTCTCGGCGTTCTGACGGTGTGTCACCGCGAGCCCCGTCCGGCGGAGGGCGAGGAACTGCGTGCAGTGGAGGCGTTGGCGGAACTGGCCGGTTTGGCCATCGAGCGCCGCCGCGAGGACGAAGCGCTCAGCAAGAGCAACCGGATGTTTGAGGCCCTGGTGCGGAATGCTCCCGTGGGAATCTTCCTCACCGACCCCCGGGGGAACGTCTTGTTCCTGAACGAGCGTTGGCGCCAGATGACCGGCTTGAGCCAGGAAGAAGCCAAAGGGACGCGCTGGGAACGCGCGCTTCATCCGGAGGACCGCACGCGGGTGCTGAAAGAGTGGATACACTGCGTGGAGGCGGGCGAGGAGTTCGCCATGGAGTACCGGTATCGTAACCGGCAGGGCAAGGACGTGTGGGTCTCCGGCCAGGCGGTGGCGCTGCGGGACGAGGGCAGCGCCCTGACGGGTTTCATCGGCACGGTCGTGGACATCACAGCATCCAAACAGATGGAAGAAGCGTTGCGTGCCAGCGAGCGGCAACTCCGGACCCTGGTGGAACACCTCCCTGCCGGCGCCGTGTACCGCAGGGGAGATTCGCTCCTGCTGAACAAGGCTGTCGAGGAATTGACCGGCTACCGGCGCGAGGAAATCAGCACCGTGGATGACTGGTTCCGTCTCATCGGCGGCGGTAAAGAGGAACAGGTTCGCTATGAACAGGCCCGCGCGGCGCGCTTTCCCACACCGCGTACGGTTACCCGGTACCGCAAGGATGGGGAAGCTCGCCTTTTTGAGATCACTTATTACCGTGGCGAAGAAGGCGAGGTATGGCTGCTCCAGGACGTCACACAGCGCATGGAAATGGAGCGCGCGCTCCGCGAGGGGCAGATTCGTTTTGAACTGGCGGTTCGCGGAACCAGTGACGGCTTGTGGGATTGGGACATGCGGAAGCGCTCGATGTATTGTTCCCCGCGGCTGATGGAGTTGTTGGGACATGAGGGAAAGGGCATCGAGGCGGCGGAAAATCTCTTCGAAGAACGCGCTCATGCGCTCGATGCCAATGCCGTCAAGGAGATGCTCGCGCGGCATTTGGCCGAACGGGCGCCTTTCGACATCGAATGCCGCCTGCGGATGCACAATGGCGGCTACGGGTGGTTTCACCTGCGCGGATTGGCGGTGTGGAATGAGGAGGGTCAACCCACGCGCATGGCGGGCTCAATCAGCGACATCACCGCCCGCAAACAAGCCGAGCAGGAACAGAAAGCGCTGGTGGAGCAACTCAAGATCGCCCATCAGAGCGCGGAATCGGCGGCGCGGGCCAAGAGCGAGTTCCTGGCGCATATGAGCCATGAGATCCGCACCCCGATGCACGGTGTCATCGGTATGACGGGTCTGCTGCTCGATACGGACCTCAATTCCGAGCAGCGCGAATACGCCGAAACCGTACACCATTCGGCCGAAGCGCTCCTCGCCATTCTCAACGACATCCTGGACATTTCCAAAATCGAAGCCGGAAAACTCGCTCTCGAGAATCTTCCCACCGATGTCGAATCCACCGTCTGTGAGGTGATGAGCCTCCTCAGCAGGACTGCCCGTGAGAAGAACCTCGAACTCATTTCCGGCTTCTCCCCGGATACTCCGGAAACCGTCCTCTGTGACCCCGCCAGGCTCCGGCAAATCCTTCTGAATCTGGTCGGCAACGCCGTGAAGTTCACGGAAAAGGGACATGTCCTTGTAAATTGTTGGGTCGGTTCCCGTACCGGCCATCGCGCTGAGTTGTGCTTCACCGTTCAGGACACGGGCATCGGCATCCCCAAAGAGAAGCAAAACGCGCTGTTCGAGCAGTTCGTACAAGCTGACACCTCCACCACGAGGAAATACGGCGGAACGGGGCTCGGTTTGACCATCTGCCGGCGGCTGCTCGCCCTCATGGGCGGCGCCATTGAAATCGAGAGCGAGCCGGGAAAGGGTTCCACGTTCACGTTCCGGCTGCCGGTAGGGATTCCTCCTCTCGCACAGCCGCTGGTCCCCCCCAACATCAAAGAGGTGTTCGGGGACAAGCGGGTGTTGGTGATCAGTTCCCTAGCCGCGCTTCGCCACAACCTCGCCGCCACGCTCTCCGGCGCCGGCATGCTGGTGGATGCCGCCGGGCCTCCTCTCACCTTGGCGGACCTGACGCGAAATGGTTCGCCCCCGCCGAATGTGGCGATTGTGGATCACTCCCAGGAGATGAATCCCTTCGAGGCATGCCAGGTTGTGAAAAGCATGAGTGAGGCCGCTGCCCCGAAAATCATCGTGTTGACCGGCTGGAGACGCCGGGCTGACCGTCTGCTGCTGGAGGCGGCGGGCGCTTCCAGTGTCCTCAACAAACCAGTGCGCCCGCACGATCTGGTGGCAGCGGTGTTGGAATGTCTGGGCGCATCCTCGGCGGAGCCTTTGGAGACGCAATCCAAACCCGAAGCCTCTCCCGGCAAGCTTGCCCGGTTGCGCGTTCTGGTGGCGGAAGACAACCTCGTCAATCAGAGGCTCGCCATACGCTTCCTCGAGAAGGAGGGCTGCATCGTGGATCTCGCGCCCAATGGAATGGATGTCATCCGCATTTGGGAGCGTACCACCCATGATGTGATCCTGATGGATTGCCAGATGCCCGAGATGGATGGCTACGAGGCTACTCGGGAGATCCGCCGGCGGGAGCGGGAACAGGGCCGCTCGCGCGTCCCGATTGTCGCAATGACGGCAAGTGCCCTCGATGGCGACCGTGAGCGCTGCATCCAGGTAGGCATGGACGATTTTCTCTCCAAGCCTGTACAAATCGAACATCTGCGCAAGACCCTGCTGCGCTGGTCGCAGCCAAGCCCGGCGCTGGCGTGAGGATCGTCAGAATTCGGCTTCCTCCGGGGAGGAAACCGCCGCCAGCAGATGCGCGGTTATCGATGCGTCATCCGAGCGCACCGCCACGTCCCCGAGCGAGAGGATGCCAACAGGTTGTTCCAGCCTGTCGACGGCAATCAGACGCCGGATTTTGAGACTTTCCATGATCCAGGCGGCGTCCGCTTCCGCTGCATCCTCAGGGCAGCTCACTACCCCCGCGGTCATGACCTCACTCACGCGCGTACACCCGCAGTCGAGACCATCCGCGCAGGCTCGCAGGACAATGTCACGATCCGTAAGCATACCCACCACCGTGCCGCCGCCGTTCACTACGGCAAGCGCGCCGATATCCAGCTTTCGCATGAGCACGGAAGCGTTCTGTATCGTGTCGCCGAGATAAACGGTGACCACCACGGGCGTCATGAGATCGTGCACCCTGACACAACCGTGTCCCTGTCTGGGACGCCTGGCATCACGGAACGCCGCTCTGCTCTTCATCCATTCCCAGTCGAGCAGTTCGGGATGGGCCGCATAGGCGCCGGAATCGGCCACTACCTTCTCGATGTAGGAACGGTTCAACCGGACATGCCACTGAGGATCAGCCAGCGGGTCGGGCACGCGTTCCACCCCACGCGCGGACATGCGCATGACCGCCGCGCCCACGCTCCGGCCGGATTCGCCATCGTAAAGCGAGAAGCTCACCTGCCGGTTCTCGATCAGCCGTTCAAAAATCAGGAGGATCTGGCGATAGGGGAACACCTCGCGCCTGGCAACCAGCGCCCGGTGGATAATGTCGAGAAAGGCCGTCAGCAACCCAACAGCTTCCTCTGTCAACATTTCGGCCACGAAACCTCCCGGATCTGGGCTTTTGGTTGACTCTCCTCCAAAGCCTTCGTTTCCGGTTCGAGCCCGCGTAGCGGTAAGTTACTTCCAACTCACTCCGTTCAGGAACATGCTGAAGGAAGAAGAGGAGTGCGTGAAACCGATGACAACAACCATTACTAAGGAACTCTTCGCACAAGCTTACGAAAACGGGCACAACAAAACCGTCAGTTTCCTTTTATCGAGGGGCTACAATCCTCAACTGGCGGAGGAGGCCGCGCAGGCGGCCTGGGCCCGTGGCTGGGAGCGAAAGGAGCAGTTGCGGGATTTCCGAAAAGCCATACCGTGGGTCAACAGCATCGCGCTCAACATAGGCCGTACCAGGACCAGGCAGGTGGCGAGACTCCAAACCCTGCCCGAGACACTGAAGGACCACTGGAGGGAACCAATCGCTTCCATCGATGTCGGGGACAAGCTTCTCGAGTGCTCCGCTGGGGAGCGAAATCTGCTGGAGAAACGATATATCTGGGGATGGGGAGCGGACGAACTCGCCCAGGAACACCATTGTTCGAGCCTCGCCATCCGCCTGCGGCTGCACCGGGCGCGGGAACGAATGCGCTCCCTGCTCGCCAGATGAAGTTACGGTAAGCCGTCCCGCGATCCCGGTGTTACACTGAGACTAGATGGGCTCGCGGGTGGGACGTTGTATGCCGTCGTCCAGGCGGCAGGAAATCGCGCAACGGTCCGTATGATGACGGCTTCCCAAATCTCCATCGCTTCGCAAAAATCACCCCACTCGTCCGCGGTCCGCGAGCAGCTGGAAAAGATTCTGCGTTGGGAGCCTTTTGCGCGCGCCGACAGGCTGAGCCGCTTTCTCCGCTACACCGTCGAACAGGTTCTCGAAAACCCGGTCCCCGTCCTGAAAGAGTATGCCATCGCTCTGGAGGTTTTCGATAAGCCGAAGGATTTCGACCCGCGGCTCGACCCGATTGTCAGGGTGGAGGCCCGGCGCCTCCGCAGCCGCTTGCGTGAATATTACGAATCGGCGGGAAAAAATGACGAAGTCCTGATCCTTTTCGGCCGCAGCGGATATACTCCCGCATTTACTTTGCGGAACCTGAAGGCGGTGGACCCGCCCCCGATCTTCAAGCACGATGCCCGGCCCCCGCGGCAGAATGCGCGGGTGAAAGGCCCGGTGGCGCTGGCTGTACTCCCCTTCCTTGACTTGAGTCCGTGCAGCGATCAACACAACCTCTGCGCCGGTTTCGCCGAAGAACTGATCAACGTCATTCCCCGCTTTCCCGGCCTGCGTGTCACCTCGCGCACTTCGACACTGCAATACGAAGGCCGGGCGTTCGACCTCAGGCTCCTTGGCGCGGATCTCGGAGTCGAGTGCGTTCTCGAGGGCAGCGTGCGCAAGGACGGGAACAGGGTTCGCATCTCCGTGCAGCTTTACAGCGTCTCGGACGGGTTGGAGACCTGGTCCCGGACCTACGAGCGCGAGTTGACTGACGTGTTTGCCATCCAGGAAGAAGTCGCCTCCGCCATTGCGGGGGATCTCAGGACCCGGCTGGTAAAGGATGAGCAGCCCGGCGCCTTGCAGGCACAAACAAACGTCCGCGCCTATCGCATGTACCTTCAGGGCTTACAGCATTTGCGCCGGGCCGGCGCGGCCGGCCAGGACGAGGCGCTTTCCCTGTTTGAACGGGCCATTCTCCAGGACCCGAACTTCCCGGCGCCGCACGCGGGTTTGGCCAACGCCTATGCCTTTCTGGCATGGTTCCGCGAAATGCTCCCCTCCGAAGCATGGCCGAAAGCGGAAGCCTCCGCGCAAAGGGCATTGCTGCTCGATCCCTCCCGAAGCGGCATTCGCGCCATCGCCGGCTGTGCGCGCGCGCTGTATCAGTGGAAGTGGGAAGAGGCGGAGCGCGAGTTTCGTGAGGCTGTGGACCACAACCCCTCCGATCCCCTGCCCCGGCAGTGGTACGCATGCGCCTATCTCGCCCCGCGCAGACGCCTTGATGAGGCTCTTGCCGAAATGCATCAGGCGCAGGCGCTCCAGCCCTTATCGCCCGCAATCCAATGCCATACGGGTCTCATTCACTTCTATCGTGCGGAATACGAAGAAGCGAAGGAACTGTGCCGCGGCGCGCTCGAGATCGAACCCGGTTTCTGGCCCGCCCACTGGGTTCTGGGCAGAACCTGCCTGGCGGAGGATGATCTCCCCGCCGCCCTCGATGCCTTCGCCATCGCGGAGCAAGGCTGTGGAAGGGTGATGGCGATGTCGGGCTACGTTGGTTACTGTTACGCGCGCCAGGGCAAGACGGAACAGGCCATGGAGTTGGCGGAGAACATTCGCAGCCTGTCCTATTCCACTTACATTTCACCGCTCCATCCGGCGAGGATCTTCCTCGGCCTGGGGCAGACGGCGAAAGCTCTGGAGATGATCGAGAGCGCCTGTTCCTTGAAGTGTGTCCGGTTAGCGGAGGTGTTGATCGACCCGCTCTACCGGCGTTTGCGCTGGGAGGCGCGTTTCGAGAGCGTCGTTCAGACCATCGGTCTTCCGGCCGCCGAATTGGAACCGCAGCGGGCAGCGAGTTGACAGAGTCCCAATCGGGGGGGCGCCAAAGGCCGCCGTCATGCGAGATGTTCGCGGAGACATCCGGCCAGCCGGTCCGGTATCGGACAGGACCGTTGTGTGTGGCGGTCAATACAGACCACCGTGATTCTTCCCTTGGCCGCCGATCTCCCGCCCACGGACGTGGAAAACTGCATGGTGAACGACGATGTTCCCACCCGGTCCACGGTCAATTCGATTTCGATCACATCGTCATACCGGATCTCGGAGAAGAAATCGCACTCCACGTGAACCCGGGGGAAACTCACCTCCCGGAAGTCGGGATGAGTGTAAGGGCATCCGATGGAGTCGAGAAAATCGTGTTCGGCGGCTTCGAAGTGGCGGAACATCGCCGTGTAATGGATTCGCTGCGAGGCGTCCGTATCCACGAAACGAATCCTCGCCCGCCAGCGGTAAGGTTTGGCAACCAACTCGGGCAAACTCTCCTTCAGCGCAGGTTGAACTTCTTCATCTTGTACCGCAGCGTGTCCCGCGTGATGCGCAACAGGCGGGCTGCCTGAGTCTGGTTCCCGCCGGTCTTTTCCAGCGCGCGGACAAGCAACTGTCTCTCGGTTTCCTGCAGCGATAGACCGCCGTCGGGAAACACCTCCGTTTGCGCCGCGGCGGCCGCCTCGGCGTGCTCGGAGAGGGAAAGCGGCAGACTGGCCGGCGTAATGTAGCTCGAATCCTCGAGGATCATCGCCCGCTCCACCGCGTTGCGCACTTCTCTCACGTTGCCGGGCCAGTCGTGATTCACCATGACATGCTCGGCTTCCGGCGAGATGCCGAGAATCTGCCGCTTGAACTTATGGTTATAGTGCTCGATGAAATGCCGCGCTAACGGCAAAATGTCGGCGCGCCGCTCGCGAAGAGGCGGAATCTGGATGTGAATGACGTTGATGCGGAAGTAGAGGTCCTGCCGGAAGGCCCCTTCTTTCACCGCTTCTCTCAAGTTGCGGTTGGTGGCCGCGATCACGCGCACATCGAGGTTGATGTCTTTCAGCCCTCCCAACCTGCGGAACGTCTGCTCCTCGAGCACCCGCAGCAGCTTGGCCTGAAGAATCAGGGGGATCTCCCCTACTTCGTCGAGAAACAACGTTCCCTTATCCGCCAGTTCGAACAGCCCTCTCTTCTGAGCGCGGGCGTCCGTGAAAGCGCCCTTCTCGTAACCGAACAATTCACTCTCGAGCAGCGTTTCCGGAATCGCCGCGCAATTGATGGCAATGAACGGCTCCGCCTGCCGCATGCTCGAGTAATGTACGGTCTTGGCGATCAGGTCCTTACCGGTTCCGTTCTCCCCTTCAATCAGAATGGTGGTGGCCTCGCTCGCCGCCACGCGGCGGACAAAACTCGCGATGTCGCGCATGGCCTGCGATTCCGCCACCATGTCCCTTCTCTGGGGAAGAAACTCATCCGAGATGTCCTTGATCGTCGCTACCGCGCCCTCCAGACGCCCTTCGTCGTCGTAGATGCGCGTCGTGCGGATCAACGCCATCCGTTCGCGCCCGCTCGGCGTGCGCAAACGTACCGTGCCATTGGACACCGCGGGCTGATTGATCCCCAACAACATGCCGCAATCGTTCTCACAGGTGGCGCAGCGAAACACGTCGCTACACCGCATATTCTTCATCTGTTCGGAGCCCAGGTCGAACATGATCTCGGCCGCACGGTTCACGCCGGTGATCATCATGTCCGGATCGTAGATGATCAGGGCGTCCGATAGCTGATCAAAAACCGCTTCCAGAATCTTGCTTTGCTTGGAGTTCTCGAGCAGCTTCGACACGGATGGGGGGCCTCACGGCAAGTTTAGCACTTCTGCGGCCGAGCATGGGAGATTTCACCCACCCGCCGGCATCCTTGCGCCAAATCGCACTTGAACACCGCCGAAGCGTAACGCTAACTACTTTATGTACAATGAGTTGTACTCATCCCATGAGGGAAGTTCGCATGCACACTAGAAAGTTGGCTTGGCTGTCCGAAAGGAGCGACATATGTTCATGCTGAAGAATGTCCTGTTTCCTGTTGATTTCTCCAACCGTTGCCGGGGAGCAGCTCGCATTCTGGAAGCGCTGCAACACTGTTTCCAGTTCGAGGTTACGCTGGCTCACGTTCTTCCACCGCCACATTTTGAATACAGCATGGCCGATCTGGGCGGCGGCCTCATCCAGGAGTACACCGCGGCCCGCACCGAACAGGTGCGCAAGGACCTCGAATACTTCCTCGACGAGGAGTTGAAGATGTTTAAACTGCGCCGGGTATTGTTGGAAGGGGACCCCGCGCGCAAACTCGTGGAATACGCCAACAGCCACCAGATGGATCTCATCGTGATGCCCACCCACGGCTATGGTGGATTCCGCCGCTTCATGCTGGGCTCGGTCACCGCCAAAGTGCTCCATGACGCCGATTGTCCGGTATTTACCGGCGTCGCCATGGAGGACGTGCTCGAAACAGAGAAGCCCATCCATATCCGCAAAGTGGGTGTTGCCCTCGACCTCTCGCCTACGAGCAGCAAGATCCTGCAATGGGCCGCGGAGTTCACCAAAGCCTGCAACGTATCCCTAAGCGTCTTGCACATCACTCCGTCCGTCGAGGGGATGTCCGGCGAATACTTCGAACCGAACTGGCGGGAACGCTTCGCCGAAGAAGCGGGGAAGACAATCGCGGATTTGCAGCAAGCGGCAGGCACGAACGCCGAAGTGCTGTTTGAAGCGGGGGACCCCGGCTTCCAGGTGAGCGCCCTTGCCCGCAAGCACCAGCTCGACATGCTCATCATCGGACGAGGTTCCACCAGCGGGGTATTCGGCCGCATTCGCGCCCACGCCTACAGCATCATCCGCCAGGCCCCCTGCCCCGTGATCAGCGTGTAAGCAATCGAGGTCTTCCCCAACACTCTCCGGCCAGACAGCCGAACCGGGCGCCAGGCTTCTCTCACCTGGCGCCTCCGGCCGTAACCTGCACTTTCTCGAACGCCTCATCGAGGGCAAGCACAAACTGATCGGCATCGCTCTTCGAAATATTCATCGGAGGCGACATGCGCAGCACATTGCCGTACAGACCGCCCTTCCCGACAAGGACCCGGTTTTCGCGGCAGGCTTCCATCATCTCCGCCGTCTGGCGTACGGCGGGCGTCTTCGTGACCCGGTCTTCCACCAACTCGAGCGATTGCAGCAAACCCATGCCGCGCACGTCGCCGATAAGTGAGTGCTTATCCTTCAGTTCCAGAAGCTTCCCGCGCAGGTAGGCGCCCACCTCGGCGGTATGGATGAGCAGCTTCTCCTCCTCGATGTAGTCCAGCACTGCTTTCGCGGCCGTAGTCGTCACGGGATTGCCGCCGAACGTCGAGATCGTCACTCCCTTCATCGCATCCGCCACCTCGGCTCGCGCCGTGGTGATCCCGATCGGCAGCCCGTTGCCAAGCCCCTTCGCGCTCGTGATCACATCCGGCGTCACACCCCATTGCTCGATGCCGAACCACTTCCCGCCCGTCCGTCCCCACGCGGTCTGCACTTCGTCGCTGATGAAAATGCCGCCGTACTTGCGGACAATTCCCGCCACAATCTGGAAATACTCCTTCGGGGGTGTGATAAATCCGCCCACGCCTTGAATCGGCTCGGCGATCATGCCCGCCACGCGCCCTGAAGTGGTCGTGCGGATCACCTCCTCGACGTCCTTCGCGCAAGCCACCTCGCAGGACGGATACTCGAGATGAAATGGGCAGCGGTAGCAATAGGCGTTCGGAGCATGAACAATGCCCGGAGTGGTGACTCCGCCAAGCCGCCAACTCGCCTGCCCCGTCAGCGTCATGGCCATCGCGCTCCGGCCGTGATAAGAATGCCGTAAGGCGATGATTTCCGGCGCTCCCGTGTAGCAGCGTGCCGCCAGAATCGCAGTCTCGTTGGCCTCCGTCCCACTGTTGGTGAAGAACGATTTTGTCAACGCCTGCCGCGGCGTGATCTCAGCCAGCTTCTTCGCCAGGGCCGCCTGCGGCTCGGTGGCGAACACTGTCGAGACGTGCACCAGTTTGTCCATCTGCTCATGCACGCGCGCCGTCACTTTGGGGTTCGAGTGCCCCACGCTCACTGTCACGATGCCGCCGAAGAAATCGAGGTACTGATTCCCATCCGCGTCCCACACATACTGGTCCCTGGCGTGGCTGATCACCAGTGGCTCGCGGAAATAATGAAACACCGAAGGAAACAGAAATTCCTTCTGCGCCAGAATGATTTCATCCTTGGTCATCACGGACTCCTCCTGTGCGTTCCTCACCGCATGGGCGGCGGGCGGCTTCGACGAACTGCTCTGATTATGACAAGGCACGCAGCGGAATGTCGCCCCAGAGGGGTGTCGCCCCCTCGACTTCCAATATCCGCGCGGGATATCCTTCGCCAATGCGTACCTTGATCGCTCTTCGCTTCCTCTGTTGCTCACTCGCCCTTCTCGCGCCGCTTCCCGCGCAGGTTCGCAAACTCCACACCCGCGACATGACCCGCCTCAGCCAGGTGCAGGTTGCGGATTACCTTCAGCGCAGCGATATCATCTTCATCCCCGTCGGCGCGGTGGAGACCAACGGCATCCTCCCGAGCGACCGCGACTACGTCTACCCGCTCGCCATCGCCATGACAATGGCCGAACAGACGGACGCGCTCTACATGCCCGGCCTCATCTGGTCCTACCCGGGAACCACGGTGATCGCGCCCTCCACCGTCTACCTGCCCATCGAGTCCGGCATCACGCAACTCAAGATCCTCGCCAAATCCCTCCTCCGCCAGGGATTCCGCAGACAGGTCTACCTCTCGATGAGCCAGGGCCCTGCTCCCCTTACGGCCGGCTCCATGGTCCGCCAGTTCTACGACGAGAAGCACGTGCCCATCCTCTACATCGACATGGACGCGTACCTGCCGCGCCTCAAACTTGCCGATTCGGCGCGCGACAAGGTCCTCTTCGGAGCCCACTACATCACCGGACGGCTCGAAGATATCCCCCTCAAGGGCGATTACGGTCCCGCTGAATCAAAAGCGGCCGGACCCGTGCCCGAGAACACGGGACTCGCCACCCTCAGCAAACTCGGCTTTTCCGGCAGCCTCTTCCTCGGCTCCTGGGTGCCCGACGTGATGGCGCACGGCTCCACCGAACCGCTGCTGCCCGCCACCGCGGCCGAACGCGAAGCCTGGGGCAGGCAGGGCCGCGATCAGATCATCGCCATCGTCCGCCAAATGCGCATCCTCGACGCCATGGAAGCCCTCCGCCGGCACGACCGCTTCACGCAGGAGGTGCTCGTTCCCAAACTTGGGAAATACCTCCCCTCCACCGGCGACGATCACGATTGAAGAAACGCGTCACGATCACCTTCGGTTCTCCCTGACCCATCAACCGGCGAACCTGCGGTAGCCACCTTGCCGATGATCCCCTTCACCCTGGGCAGGCCGAGGGTCGCGGGGCTTGCACGGGGTTGATCTTGCACGGGCTCGGGCTTGCGGGCTTGCGTATTGTTTGTAGTATTTTCTAATCGAACGATGAGCCTGAACGACGGCGTCAGCCGGCGTTCAGGAGAGGCCTCCTTTCTTCTTCTCTGATCCATATGAGGCCGCGGTGGGAAAGTGGAAATCCTGCTTTT
>WBZR01000042.1_pt2 | contig 189175 bp, 165 predicted proteins | sample 5204231 | NCBI WGS metagenome assembly WBZR01 (sample SAMN12412403, study PRJNA552823) | activated sludge metagenome | isolation source: activated sludge from anammox sidestream of wastewater treatment plant... | place: USA: Virginia | collected 2017-08
CCGTCAGGCTAAACGTCGCCGTCGTTAGCGTATTGGCGTCCATCGCCTCGCTGAACGTCACCGTTATCGCTCCGTTGACCGCCACGTTCGTCTCATTGCTCACGGGACTCGTCGCGCTTACCGTCGGGCTATTAAATAAATCCAATACTTCCTGATCGCTCAGTACCTGTTTGTAAAGTCTGACATCGTCAAGAATACCATGGAAATACCCGTTATTTACCCATGAATGTCCTATCCTCATATCAGAATTTTGGGTAAGCGGCACAATGGTATTCCCGGCAGGATGCGTTTGAGTATTCACCAGTTGACCATTCACATAGAGCCTTTGTTCCCCCGTTGCTTTGCTATAAATACCGGTAACGTGGTACCAGCTTCCCACGGAATTTCCTAAATCCCACTGGGCCGTCCTCAGTGTCCTTACACCACTTCCATTCTGGGTTACCAGGAGGAACTGAACAGTATTGGGCGCGCTTGCTGGGAATCGCAATTCAAAACCCTCACAGAGTTGCACGTTGGAATTATTCCGGAATCCACTAAAAATTGCATCGTTTCTGCTGGCATCGTTCGCATTTTTATAGCACCATGCACCAACAGACACCTCATCGTAGTTCATACGCGGAATTGATACGCGGTCGTTAATGCCATCAAAATTCAAACCGCCTCCGTTTTTCCCTGACGTCCATGCGGCCCCCCCACTAATACTTCCGTGATTGCCATTTCCCGAAGAATCACCGACAATTATTCCCGTCCCTTCACTGAATGCATATCGTGCCTGCAGCCCAAAAGTAAAGGCATTGTATAAATCCCTTATTTCTTTGTCATCAAGGACACGATTGTAAAGAAGGATATTGTCAATAACACCATTGAAATAACCGTTGTTGACCCTTGAATATCCGATTCGCATATCAGCGTAAAAGACAAGTGGCACGATTGTATTCCCTGGTACATGAGTCTGTGTATGAACTACCTCTCCGTTGACATATAACTTCTGTACACCGGTTGTTTTATTGTAAGTACCTACGACGTGATACCAACTCCCGGCGGAATTGATGAAACTTCTCTGGGTCGTCCTTGTTGTCCTTACACCGTTTCCATCTTGTGTCACGAGTACAAACTCAATTCTATTGGGGGCGCTTGCAGGAAATCGTAATTCAAATCCCTCGCGAAGTTGTTGATTTGAGCTATGCCTATAACCGCTGAATAGAGCGTCATTCCTCGTGAGATCATTTGTATTTTTATAGAACCAGGCACAAACAGAGACTTCATCATTATTCATACGGGGAACGGCCACAGAGTCATTGCTTCCGTCAAAACTCAAGCCTCCCCCACCTTTGCCCGTGGACCAGGCAGCGCCATTAATAGTGCCATCATTCCCGTTACCCGATAAATCATTTGCGACGGTACCATTTCCCTCGTCGAGCGCATAATACGCCTGGAGGCCCTGAGGAGGCGCGGCTCCCGCCGTAAAACCCCAGCTATAGTTCGCAACTAGTGCATTACCTGCCAAATCTGTCGCACCCGTTGTAATCGTCGCCGTATAATTCGTAGCATATGACAGATTCCCTATCGGGGTAAACGTAGCAGTTGTCCCTGCGTAGTCCACCGTACCCACCACCGGCGTTACCCCATCGGTCACTATAAACGTTGCCGTCGTTATCGTATTGGCGTCCATCTCCTCACTGAACGTTACCGCTATAGCGCTGTAGATGTCCACCCCAACCTCATTCCCGACAGGACTCGTTGCGCTCACAGTGGGAGGTATTGAATCTTGTGCATAAGCTTGCTGAAAAACAAAGAAAAGAAATACACAAGAAAAGAAGAGCGTATATAGAACTTTGTTACCCTTGCATCCCAAGATAGTCTGTTTAACGGATATCTCACGAACAAAAAGGTTATGGAACATTCATAGTCCTCCATTTCTTACTTTTAAACAGCGCCAAAATTACTTGTATGCCTTCACCATCGATAAAAATCTTGAGCCAACTCTTTCCGATTAAAATAAAAAAGCCCTACTGCAAAGATATTCAACACAACATCTTCGGCAGTAAGGCTGTCTTTTTCTGGTTCTCCGTCTCTACGTCCCTGTAGGTTTAAGACCCTTTACTTTGCGCCCCCTGATCACTCAGGGTTTGCCCTTATCGGTTTGCCTGTTATTTAAAAGAGGCAGGACAAATCAAACCTTAGTTATTACAATCACATTATTTAAAATTGTTTTATAAACACCTCACAAACAAAAGGGTTACGGAACATTCATTGTCATCCATTTTTTACTTTTTAGCAGCACAAAAGCGTTTTTTATATCTGCATCGTCAGCGAAAGCCCAAAACCAACTCCGCATTTTGTTAAAAATTCAGCGACTACCTCTTTCTGATTAAAATAAAAAAGCCTTACTGCAAAGATATTCAACACAACATCTTCGGCAGTAAGGCTGTCTTTTTCTGCTTCTCCGTCTCTACTTCCCTGTAGGCTTAAGACCCTTTACTTTGCGTCCCCTGATCACTCAGGGTTTGCCTTTATCGGTTAGCTTATTCTCTTATTTTAAAAAGTAGATGATATTAAAAAATAAAAGAGCATTATAACATCTACATTAATTAATATCAACTGAAATTTAAAAAAATTAGAAGGCTATTATTTCATAGATTGCACCTTCAAGCTTCTTTTCTTCATTACTCGGACCAGCATCTGTTTTGGCATGAGTATCTTATAAATAATTACAATGCTCATTCTTAAGCAAAAATACAAAAATGATATCCATCCCAAAAAGTAAGGGGTATGCCGCAAATAAAAATTCCATCGTGTACGAAAATTAACCGTTGACTTTACATGAAAAAAGCCCTTAATATTCTGCCACACCGATTTTTCTATTATTTGTATTGGGAAATAATTGTCGCCAATCTTTGTATATACGAAAGACCTGGGATTGACAAGGACTTTAAATCCTTTCTTTTTAGCCCTTAATATAAAATCCATATCTCCCATGTGATGGGGAAACTTCTGGGCATCAAACAAACCTACTTCCCGAAAAACCTCCGTTGGAATTAACACCGCACGGCCAGCGGTAATATCACTCGCAAACTCATTTTCTGGCAAAGCAGAAACGTCAGCGCCAGATAAATGACCGGTATAGATGTAATTCAGGAATCCTTTTGCACGGAGACCAGCAGACATAATTTTATCTTTCCTGTCAGTATCACAAACTATTCCACAAACAATCGTATTGTCATAACTCTTAGCGGTTTTGAGTAACTGCACCAGAAAATCACCTTGAAACTCAACATCGTCATTTAAGGCTAATACATAATCACTCTTCTGGTCTAAGGCATATTTAACCCCCATATTTGTCGCTCCGCTCCACCACAAATTCCCATCACCGCGAAGAATTACTACCTCGGGATATTCAGTGGCAACCAGTTCAGAAGTACCGTCACTTGAGCCATCATCTACGACAACAATCGTGATATCCATCCCCGTTTTATCTATCATCTGAAGCTGACGCAAACAATTCAAGGTATGTGCTTTTCTGTTGTAGACAGGTATTACAATCGCAATTTTTGTTTGTTTATTTTCTTCTCTTTTCATGGAAAAAATCCTGCATTTTGAGAATAAGACACCGAAAAGGCGGTGCGTCCTTTCACTAAAGAATATAGCACAAAAAGAAGATAGAAAACAACTGGAAATCAAAACAAAAACCCCAATATCCTTTTACTGATATTGGGGTTTCCGGGTTGTAATTATAACTATGCGTTAAGTACTTACTCCATATTTTTATAAATCACATCTAAAGGAACTGCTTATTCTCTAAATATAAGAGTGTGCTTTTTTACGGGTTTATAATTTAACAACTTTTGTGGCCTTGTAGCCCTTTTGGTCCTTTATGATCTCAAACTCGACTTTGTCCCCTTCTGCAAGGGTCCTAAATCCTTCGGACTGAATAGAACTTTGATGTACAAAAACATCATCGCCATTATCCTGAGAAATAAATCCGAATCCCTTCTTGTCATTGAACCATTTCACGGTCCCGTTTGCCATTCTTAACATCACCCCCTCTCATCTTTTGAAAAAACTATAAAAACAAAAAAGGCTACAAGGTTGTAGCCCTTTGTAGCCTTCATATAACATCAATAGAGAATATGACCTTGCCATACAACCAACATAACGGATGATATCAGGCATCTTAAAAGAAAGCAAGGGAAAATAATAATTTTATCACAATCGTACGGAGAGAGGACTGCGGTGTAGCCGCAGACCCCTGATTTTATTGGTAGCGGGGGTGGGATTCGAACCCACGGCCTCCGGGTTATGAGCCCGACGAGCTACCAGGCTGCTCTACCCCGCGTTATTTACCAATACCTGTTTGGCCAGACAACTTGTGCAGCCAAAACAACATTCGTATAAGTATATCAGCCAGCGCTAAACTGTCAAGAATAAAAACTTTGGTTGAAATTCCTCTTTGCCTGAACGAGTCGCAAAAAAGTCAAAACACAAGAGGCCTTATCAAAGGATGTCGCTTTCAATGGCCTTTGTATTCCGGTTTCCCGATGTCAATAACCCTCAATTTAATTATGGCCAGAATAAGGATAATCCCTGTTGCTGCTGTGCAAAGGACTGCAAACCAATCGCCGCAGAGCACATAGAAAGGACAGTATTTTTCGACGTATTTTATGCGATTGATAAGGACGCCGCTGATCTCCCGGTATTTTCCTGCAGAGTCCGACAACTTGTCATAGATAGTGCCATCGGGTGCAACAAAAGAGGATATGCCGGTATTGGCGGCGCGTGCCATCGAGATGCGGTTTTCAACTGCCCGGAATACCATAATGGCAAGGTGCTGATCAAGCTCCGCGCTGTCGCGGAACCAACCGTCATTTGTGATATTGAGCATAAAATCCGCCCCGTCCTTCTTGAATTTTCTCATGAGAGACGGCACCGTATCTTCGTAACAGATAGAAGAACCAAACGCAAAACGCCCGTTTTGAACGGCGTCGAGCGAAAATATGGTCCGTCTGCTGCCATGCGTTAACCCGATTTCGTAAGGAACGAGATTGGCCAAAAAGGGGAAATATGTTTTCAACGGCGTAAATTCTCCAAATAGCACAAGATGAATCTTGTCGTAGCGACTGAGCAACGTCCCCTCCCTGTTGTAGTAATACCCGCTGTTAAAGTAGACCTGTTCTTTCCCCACAAAAGTCAGGGCAATGCCCCCCAATAGCAGGTTTGTGTTTAACTCCTGTGCGAGTTTCGTGGCGGTAAGCTGCGATAAGAAGTCAATCTTTCTGCCCGTAAGTTCTGGGTCGATGTTAAGGATTCCCGGCATCATGGTCTCTGGCCATACAAGGAGGTCGATTGGTGTGCCTTGTATGCTCATCGATAGGTCTGTATATTTTTTCAGGATTTGTATTTCATCTTCTTCGGTAGACTCAAATTTTAAATCTTGGGGTATATTACCCTGGATCATGCATACGACAGGCCCTTCTTTGGGGTGATAATGCCTGAGCCATGAAAATCCATAAAGAATACTGGCTGCCACGAGCACGGGTGGCAGGATGCACGTGAGGCTGAAAAATGCGCGTTTTTGTCCGGCAAAGCTCCGGACGAGCAGGTCGGCAATCGCTGCATTGGCCATGATGATGATAAAAGAAATGCCGTAGACACCGGCAATGTCGGCAATCTGTATTATTGGCAGGCACTGATACTGGGTGTGTCCGATAAAAAACCATGGAAAACCCGAGAGCAGAAAGGAACGGACAAATTCGCATGCCGTCCAGATACAGGGCACAACAACGACAAGGGGAAGTTTCAGTCTGGCCGTGATAAACCGGGAGCAGAACGCAAAGGCAAGAAAATAGGCAGCACAATAGAAACTCAGCAATACCCAGGCAATAATGGCGATATGGCGAAGCCATGAAAGCTGGACAATAAAGAATGCCGCACCTATTCCCAGGGAATAAAGCCAGGTATATTTCTTTTCCGTTACGATCAGTGTGAACCACGGGACACAGGCGATCCATGCAAGGTAGCCAAGGTCTGCCGGTGGAAAGGAAAGACATAAGAGGATAACGGTCAAAAAAGACAGGGCGAGGATTTTTACACCGGTTGCTCTGCTCAAGGTTTATTCCAGCGGTATAACATCTACCAGTTGCCCCGTGACAAGTCTTTCTGCGTCTTCGCGGACGATGAGCAAAGAGTTGGCCATGGTAGTTGCCAACAGGTCTGCAGAACCGTGCCATTCTACCGGAGAGACCATCCAGGTGTTGTTGTGCATGCGAAGGAATGCGGGACGGTATTCACGGCGCTTCCTTTTGACAAGGATTTCCGTTTCCAATGATGCCTGGAGGGTCGTTCTGTGTACATGAGCAAACCCCATCATCTTTCGGATAGCAGGATAGACAAACAATTCAAACGTGACAAAGGATGCCACAGGATTTCCCGGTAAGGCAAAGATAAAGGTTGTATCTTTTTTACCGAAAATAACCGGTTTCCCCGGCCGCAGCGCCACCTTCTCAAAATAGATCCGGGTATTAAAATCCTTCATTACGTCCCCCACAAGGTCATATTCTCCCATAGAGACGCCGCCGGAAAGGATCAGGATGTCCTTTCGGAAACCCCACTGCATCATGCTTGAAATTTCTTCCTTGGTGTCTTTAACAATACCTAAGAGGTCAACCTCTGCATGCATACGTCTTGCCTGCGCAGCCAGGGAATAGCCGTTGCTATTCCTGATCTGTGCAACGGAGGGTTTAAGGCCAACATCCACCAGTTCGTCACCGGTGGAGATGATACCTACCGTTGGCGCAGAAAATACCTTGACTTGGGATTTCCCTATCGTGGCAAGAATGCCAATTTCCTGAGACCGAACAGGCATGCCTTTGCAAAGAACCTTTTGCCCAACCTGCATATCCTCTCCACGGCTTGAGATGTTTCTTCCCTTGTCTATGGGTCTGAGAATCTTTACCCGGTTGCTTACGGAAAGGTCTTCCGTCTCCTCAAATTTAACCACGGCATCCGCCCCTGCGGGAACTGCGGCCCCGGTCATGATCTTGGATGCCTGTCCATGCGATACCTTTTTTGTGGGCATATGACCCGCCGCAATGTCCTCGATGACCGTTAATTCAACCGGGGCATTCGCCGTATCTTCAGCAATGACGGCATATCCATCCATTGCCGAACGGTTAAAGGGAGGCATATCGATGTCAGACTGCATGTCCTCTGCCAGACAAAACCCCAGGGCATTTTCAAAGGGTATTGTTTTCACCGGCAGGGGTTTAATGGTGTCTTCAACAATTTTTATGGCGGTATCGACAGAAATCATAGTTTGTTTATGTTAAAGAAACAGCGGCAATATGTCAAGCATTGTTCATGAAAACTGGGGTATAACTTACACGGCAACAATCTTTCTTTTAGGAAAAAACTTGACAGAATAAAATATTATGGATATAAGCCTTTATATCCTTCTTTAGCAAAGCGGACGCACGACTTCTTTCCTAACCATTGTCCATTTCAAGGGGAACAAAGAGGGTGGATCGTATTATGGCTTTACCGCAAAGGACTCAACGAATTCTCATATATAGTATTACTGTATAAAAACTTCTTTTTTCTGTAAGTTTTTTCACAAACCCTTTTCAGGAGGTACCGTTTTTTATGAGTGAAAGATTGCTTCGCTTCACTCGCAATGACAACGTGCAGTGTACCATCAAAGTGCATGGTCGCTGTCATTGCGAGGGCCTTTTCCGAAGCAATCTCCCCGCTTTCATAAAGGAAATTTGGTTGCGGCTGTGCCGCGCTATGTCTATGTCTTTTAGTTCATTAAAAAAAGCAATTTTCTGCTTAAGCATAATACCTTTTCTCTGTGTCCCTGGTTGTGCTACCATAAAAATCAAAGAGGGTATCTTTTCTCCGCAAGACAAAAATTATCTAATAAAGATACCAGGGACTGAGTATGGCTGGGAACCCGTTCCAGCAGATAAAGCAGATATTGCATTATGGCATAAACAATATAAGGCCGTGATCGCCATTATCTCAAGCGATGTAGAAAATAAAGGATTTTCGATGGAAATGCTCGGACAACTCCTTGTTTTGGGAATTACCGGTAAGAAAATCATATCGAAGAACCCTGTGCTGATAGATAATCAGGATGCACTTCACATGATTTTAGCGGGAGAAATGGATGATTGCCGATTGACGATCGATTCGTATATCGTCAGGATAGGAGATAAGGTTTACGACTTGGTATGCTGGGCGCCATCCGGTTCATTCAATCAGATTCAGGCTGATTTTGAAGATATGGTACGGTCTTTTCATTACATCAAGGACTAAGGTTTTGTAGTCATTCCGTTTTGCGGTGATTTGTGGTGAGATGAAAATAATTTCCAAATTAGTCTACAAATAATAGGCACGGACAAGGTGTTTATTCAGAACTGCGGGGATTACGTATGCGTATTTTATTATCCATTGACGCTGCTGTTAAAAAAGGGATCCTTTTGGTGGACCAGATGTCCTTATTGGCGGCAAAGGGATTTGCGGGGATTTTTATACCGCCGTTCAACCTGAAGCTCGTCCTCCGGGAAATAGACAATTTTGGGGCAGGGTCGCTTTTTTTGGTTGATCTCATTGCGCTCTTTACCGGGATGGTAATGGCCCTTCAGACGATTTATGGACTCCGTATGTACGGTGCAGAGATATACGTTGGCAGCGTGGTTTCCTTGTCTCTTGTCAGGGAACTGGGACCGGTCATGGCCTCCATCATGGTGGGCGCAAGGGTGGGGTCTGGTATTGCTGCAGAAATCGGCGCTATGCAGGTAACGGAGCAGATCGATGCCATGCGTGCCCTGGGGGCGAGTCCTGTCAAAAAGCTGGTGAGCCCAAAGATCCTTGCCGGAATGATTACCCTTCCCCTGCTCACCGTTACGGCAGACATCGTCGGGATCTTCGGAGGCATGATCGTTGCTCTCTATGAGCTTGAGATAGACCGCACATTTTATATCGATTCCGTATTAACAACGATTACCATTTCAGATTTGTTGAGTGGCATTGGGAAGACGGTAATCTTTGGAGTGCTCGTCTCCGTGATTGGTTGCTACTTCGGGTTGCGCACCACCGGCGGAACAACAGGCGTGGGGCGTTCTACGACCGTTACCGTTGTGACGATATCGATTCTGATCCTGATTTCAGATTTTTTCCTGACAAAATTGTTTCTGATTTTGTTCTAGCAAGGTAATCATAAGACCGATGGAAAAGCTTTGAACGCACAGATTTTAGATGTGACAAGAAAATCTGTGCAATCTGTAAAATCTGTGGTTTCAGCCAATGTCTAAAGTGATTATTGAATTTAAAGATGTCTACAAATCCTTTAATGGACTTCTGGTCCATAATGGAATAAACCTGTCCATCCTGGAGGGTGAAATTATGTCCCTCCTGGGTGGCAGTGGTTCCGGGAAGAGCGTCATGCTTAAGGAATTGATCGGGCTTATACGGCCTGACAAGGGTGATATCATTGTCTTTGGCAAAAATGTAACGCAAATGAAAGAGAACGAGCTGTTTCAGTTGCGCGAACATATTGGATTGTTGTTTCAGGGGGCAGCCCTGTTTGACTCGCTTACGGTGTCGCAAAATATTGCCTATCCGCTCCGGGAGCATCTGCACCTTACCGAAAAGGAAATTCAGGAACGGGTGGATGAAAAACTAAAGCTCGTCGGGCTCAGCGGTATTGGATCCAAGATGCCGGCCGAATTAAGCGGTGGAATGAAGAAGCGGGTCGGGCTGGCAAGGGCAATCGCCACCGAACCCGATATTATCCTCTATGATGAGCCCACAACCGGCCTAGACCCCATGACCGCCCAACGGATAAATGAATTGATTCTCGAATTACAAAGGAAACTGGGCGTTACTACCATTGTCGTGACTCACGATCTGCATTGCGTGAGGATGGTTTCCGACAGAATCGCCATGCTTCACGAAGGAAAGATCGTTATGGTGGGCACCTGGGAAGAGCTGGCAGCTTCCGGAATACAAACGGTGAAAGATTTTATCAGCGGTACGATCTGTGATTAAAGGGGGATTTTTATGACAAAGGAACAATTTGCGGAACTACGGGCAGGGCTCTTTACGCTGGTAACATTGGCAGGGTTCGGCGTCATGGTGTTTATTCTCGGCACGCAGAAGGGATATTTTGAACATCAGATTATCCTTAAGACAACGTTTGTGAATGTATATGGATTGAAGGCAGGGGCTCCGGTACGATTTATGGGTGTGGGAATAGGACAGGTGAAGGATGTCGTTTTGCCTAAAGAATTGCCCGGCACAGGGATTGAAGTAATACTAAAGATAAACAAATCGGCGCAGAAGAATATCAACCGCGATTCTGTTGCAACGATTAAGTGGCTAAGCTATGTGACGGGGGATTCCTATGTGGAGATTGCCTCTGAAGAATGGCATGAACCCGGAGTGGAGGACGGAGATTCAATAAAAAGCGCTGAGCCAATCAACTACGCAACCGTCATTGAAGGGGGTATACGGATGATTGAGTCCTTTTCAACGATCGTGAAAACGTTGGAAGATGGCCGCTTTGCAGAATCATTAAACAACATCACGGCATCATTGGACGAAAGTGTTAAGGCGTTGCAAAAAGGAGATGGATTATTGTCCGCCCTCATCTACGATCCGAAGGGCAAACAACTCCTGGAAAATGCAATGAAAACTACCGAAACGATGCATGTGATTACGGAAAAGATTGCCAATGGAGAAGGCACCCTTGGCGCCCTCGTCTCAGACCCGACCCTGTATGACAATCTCAAGCGACTTCTCGGCGGCGCAGAGCGTAGTTTTGTGCTGCGTAATTTAATCCGCAAAAGCATTAAAAAGGGAAAAGACGCGGAATAGGGCACAACGGTTTCCGGCGACAGGGCATGGATGCCGGATTTTTTCATCCGCTTCTCCGGCGACGGTTTTATTGTAATCTTTTGATGAAAACATGTATCTCCCCGTCCTCTTCACAGATTTCCAGGAGTTCATTTCCTGTGGTATTACACCAGGAGGCAATATCCTTCTTAATCCCCTCGTCCGTAGCAATCACTTCAAGCACCTTGCCTATTGCTACGTCCTTCATCTTGACGGAGGTTTTAAAAATGGGCATGGGACACATGAGTCCATAACAATCCAGGGTTTCGTCCGCTTTCATATGAAAACTCTCGATATTCGTTCTAATCTATAGTATTACTCTACAAAAAACTTCTTTTTCTGTAATGTTTTCTTTGTGATCTTTGTGTAAGACCTTGCGTCTTTGTGGTTGAACTTTTTTGGTTGTGGCTGTGCTGTGTTATGTAATTCTTAGCAGGCAATAAGACCATCGGCGACTTTCACGGTGTAAAGCGACGAGGCTCGTCGCTTTACAACCGCAGCTTTGGAATTCCTTCTATTTAGTGTCCATGATGATCATCGTGAGCGTGTTGTTTCTTTTTTTCAAGACCTTTGCCGGTCGTTTTCTTAAGATAGTCATCAATCGCTGCCTCGATAGCCTCCTCGGCAAGCACGGAACAGTGCATCTTCGCCGGCGGCAATCCGTCCAACGCCTCTGCCACTGCTTTATTGGTAAGCTGGAGGGCCTCGTCCAGGGTCTTTCCCTTAATCATTTCCGTCGAAATACTGCTGGTGGCAATGGCAGCGCCGCATCCGAAGGTCTTGAATTTTACATCAACGATGACGTTGTCCTTGACCTTGATAGACATCCGCATAATGTCACCACATGCCGGATTTCCAACTTCCCCAACACCATCGGCATCAGAAAACTCTCCCACATTCCGGGGATTTGCAAAATGATCCATAACCTTTGCGCTGTATTGCATAGATAACTCCTATTCTGAAAATATTTCCTTTAAAACGATTTGTAAGCCTTTCAATGTAGGCGATTCAAGGGTATCGGCCTTGCCATAGGTCTGGTAAGACTGATAGAGGGTATCCTTCAGGATGTAAACCTCTATCTCTTTCTCATCAGGAAGTACGATCCAATATTCTTTTACCCCAAAGCGGGCATACAATTTCTTTTTTTGCACCATATCCCGGTAAACACTATATTCCGAAATTATTTCGATTATGAGCTCCGGTGCGCCCTGTATATTCTTTTGACCAATACTATTCAGTCTGTTCTTTGAAATAAAAAGGATATCTGGCTGAACGACATTTTCCTCGTCAAAATATACATCACAGGGAGCGCAAAACACTTTGCCAAGATTATTTATTGTAGTAAATTGTTTAATTCTCAAAGCAAGTTCAATAGATACAGACTGATGTTTTGGAACCGGAGATGGTGTCATGAGCAGTTCTCCAGTAATAAGTTCATACCGCTTATCATCAGGAGTTTTAAGATAATCCTCATAGGTATATTTTTTCTTTTCTGTAATAACGGGCACCATGACCTGACTCCTCGTCTTTTTTCCCCGCGTCTCTTTTATAAAATTCAAAGACATTACAAAGACTGTGACAATTTAGCTTTTTGAAAAATTCTCTCTATAGTATTACTGTATAGAAACTTCTTTTTTTGTAAGTTTTTCACAAACCCCCTTTTCAGGAGGTACCGTTTTTTATGAGCGAAAGATTGCTTCGCTTCACTCGCAATGACAACGTGCAGTGTACCATCAAAGTGCATGGTTGGTGTCATTGCGAGGGCCTTTTCCGAAGCAATCTCCCCCCCCTTTTCATAAAGGAAATTTGGTTGCGGCTGTGCTGCGCTAGGAATACTATTGTACAGACATATTAATAACGAAACATATAAATGCTGTTTTGCAGCGTTATATAACTATAATTGTCCACAATATATAATTCGTAATTAATATGTCTGTATACTATTGTCTCGTAGGGACAGGTTTCAAACCTGCCCCTACACGGTATGGTAAACACCGTCTTTATTGGAGTTTGTCAAAAAACCAAATTGTTACCAAAGACTTTATTTTCCTTTTGTATATAGCGGTGACATCTGCCTTAATCGCTCTACGGTAGACGGTAGTTTTTCCAGGATATAGTTGACATCATCCGCGGAATTGTCAATGCCTAAGCTGAAAAGCACGGTACCCTGAGCAAGCGCCGCGTCAACCCCCGTGGCGGTGATGACGTGAGACGCCTTCAGCGACCGCGAGGTGCACGCAGACCCGCTGGAGATCGCAATACCCTGCATATCAAGAAACAATAAAACCGATTCACCCTCAATATACTCTATGCACAAACTAAGATTCCCGGGGAGACGGTTCAGCGGATGTCCGTTGATATACACATGAGGCATGCTCTTTACTATACCATCTCTTAGCTGGTTTCTCAAGTTCTGAACCTTATCCATACGCTGAGTCATTTCGGCCTTTGCCAGCTCCGCCGCCTTTCCCATACCCACAATACCAACGATATTTTCTGTCCCTGCCCGGCGGCCCCCCTCCTGTACCCCGCCCTCCATGAAGGGAAGTATCCGCACCCCTTCCCGTACATATAATGCGCCAATCCCTGAAGGGCCGCTGAATTGATTGGCAGACATACTCAGGGCATCGACCGGTACGCCTCTGACATCGACCGGGATATTTCCCGTTGCGGCAACGGCATCCGTGTGGAACAGAATCCCCTTCTCTTTTGTAATAGCCCCGATTTCTTTTACCGGTTCAATCGTCCCAATCTCCCCGTTAGCATACATAATGGACACCATGGTCGTCGTAGGGGTAATGGCCTTCTTCACATCATCCGGATTTACTACCCCATACTTGTCTACCGGCAAGCACGTGACGCTGTATCCTGATTTTTCCAATGATTTCAAGGGATTCAATACTGAAAAATGCTCAATTTCTGAAGTGATAATATGGTTTCCCTTCTTTTTATGCGCGGCCAATATCCCCTTCAGGGCAAAATTGTTGGCCTCCGTGCCGCTTGATGTAAATATAATTTCCTTTGGTTTTGCGTTGATGAGATGGGCTACCTGCTCCCTCGCCGCCTGGAGGGCCTCGTTGGTAGCCCTTCCAAATTGATGCAAATTAGAAGGATTGCCAAACCCATCCTTTAAGAATGGCATCATTGCCTCTACCACTTTCGGGTGAATGGGTGTACCCGAAGCATTGTCCATATAGATTTTTGTCATAGAAATATTTTCCTGCAAAGAGGTGAAAAATTTAATTCTGAACCGTTGACAACTTATTTATTATATCATTTCCCTCCTTTAATCCAACCATTTAATAGTTGTCATGGAATATAATTTCTAGTTCTCAGTTTGCCAGAAACAGGGTTATTCCTTACACATCATTACGGTATCTTCCCCAACTTAGCCCGCTTCATCACCATTGACCAGAGCGCGTTAGTCCGTATGGTCGGATGGCTTGTTGGTATGGGAATCGCTAAATTTCCTTCCCGGCCACAATCCTGAGGCAAGCGCCGCCGTCCCCAATAGGAACGAAATGAGCGTAATGGGTGGCATCAGCCCAGGCCACTTTAGAGGAGCAAACCATCCCGCAAAGCCTATCAGCATGGCATGGAGACCAATCACGAAGCACAGTACAGCCAGGTCATTGACTACTCCGTCCGTACTCGACGATCGAGACCGGATTGCCCCGAGCGACATCGCGGCGGCAGTGACCGCACCAAGCGCCAGTGACATGCCGGCGGACACAGTCAGTTTGTCCTGCTGATAGAGTTTTTCGTAATAGGCTGGCGACAGCAGCATCAGCGACAAAAACACATGGGTGGCAGCGAACAGACCGGCAATACGCAAGAAATACGACTCCCCTTGATCAGGGTACCTGCGACTGCGGAAGACTTCGAGTGCCATGAAGGCAAGCGCTGAGAGCGCAACAGCCTTGTTCATGACGTAAGTGGACCAGTCGCTCCAGGGAACTCCCTTAAACACATTGTAGCGCAATGTCGCGTATGCGGCTGCCGCAAGAAACACCAGTGTTGTGACGTATCTCATCTCATCTCATCTCATCTCATCTCTCTACCCTTCGCTTTGTTTGCGCCAATAAACATGGTTCAGGAGTGCAATGGTCTCGGCGCCCTGTTTTCAGTATGGCTCGTTCCCAAACTCCGTTTGGGAACGAGCAAAAAAGATGCTTAAACAGATCCAGCACAAGGTTTGAGAACAAGCAAGGTAGAACCGGAATTAAGTTATTGTTCCACCTTCCCGTATCCCTTTGTCTGCCAGCCCTTATCGTAAATCGTAATAGAACCATCTTTGATAATCATCCACTATTTCTATCCGTACAGTTACTCACAAAGATACGCAGGTTGCTTTTATGCAATGTTCTATTCTACTTATAAGCAAAAAGAAAATTATCAAATATGGCGAGCGATTACAATACAAATGTTATTACTCTTGCAAATAGACATTATAAGTCATACTTTTGTTCTTTCTATACTTTTTCTCCGACTCCCTCTTAAAGATGCCAGCTACTTTTGCAATTTCTTCAACCAACTGATCTATTTTATTCAGTAATTTCAGGTACTTACTTTCCTTTTCTTTATTCTTACCAAAGGCCGACTTGACAGCCTTTTCGCCATAGAACACTCCACCCTGTATTTTGTCTATTCCAGTATAAATCACATGCAAAAACCCATAATCATATTCCTTATAACATTTTTCATCATGTTTATCTTCAAATGACGCATAAACAAAAAAGGCAAAGGACATTCGTGAAAAGATGAGAAAACGATTTGAACAACAACGGAAACTTGGAGTCATATCCATTTCGGAAGTAAAACTACCGTTAAAAAGCAGGGATGAACTACCGCCAATACTGAGGGCATTGCAACATATCTACGCCACCCCGGAATTGAACGAAGAGGTATTCAGGATTTTAGAGGAGAAGGCGCTGGAGGGGAAGAAAAAGACGAGGAGATACGGGATGGAATTGTGGCATATCCTGGTCTTATCGGCAGTGGGATTGGGGTTGGATGCAGACTATGATCGGTTGGATGATTTTGTCAGCCATCAGCGGATACTTGGGGTCGAGACGACATGTGGAGAGGGCAAGAGATTTTCAAGGCAGAGCATAAATTGACATGCATCACCATCCTGTCGTCTGACTGGTAGTCATATAACATTCATTTTTACCTTTATTCTATTTATTGTCAGCATTTTATCGTATAGCATAGCTGATGTCGCAGAGAATTGGCACAAAGGATAAGTTTTTCAATATCCATACATGTTTGTTATTTTTGTGTTTTTTCTGAAACGATCCACTAACTGCCCAAGAATTTCTCAAACCGGTCTATCCCTTTTTCAATATTTGCCATGGAGGTTGCATAGGAAATTCTGATGTAATCATCCGCTCCGAAAGGGGCGCCGGGGACGAAGGCGACAAAGGCCTTTTCGAGCAAGAGGTTCACCAGATCGAAAGAATTCGCCACGGATTGGCCGGCAATTTTTCTTTTGTAAAGATCGGATACCCTGGGGAATACGTAAAATGCGCCCTGCGGAAGCAGGCAGGAAACGCCCTTGATCTTGTTTAGGCGCTCAACGATATACCGGCGCCGCTTATCAAATTCCTTTATCATAAAAATCACCGGGTCCTGATTGCCTTTTAATGCCTCGACACCCGCCTTCTGCGTAATGGAATTTGCACCGGAGGTTGTGTGGTCCTGGATATTCGTTGCCGCCTTGATGATTTCTTCAGGGCCGGCGGCATAACCAAGACGCCAACCCGTCATGGAGTATACCTTGGAAAAACCATTTACCGTAATTACCTTTTTGTAGCATTCGTCACCCAAGGTAGCGGGACTGATGTGTTTTACTCCATCATATAAAATCTTTTCGTAAATCTCGTCGGAGATAACGTAAATTCCTTTTTCAACCGCAAAACACACAATTTCCCTTAACTCCTTTTCCGTATAAACCATGCCCGTCGGATTATTCGGACTATTCATAAAAAGCATTTTCGTCCGGGGCGTTATCACTTTGGCTAGTGTTTCTTTGGTTATCTTGAAATGTTCCCTGTCCGTGGTATTGAGAAATACCGGTTTTGCCCCTGTCATGATGACCATTTCGGAATAGCTCACCCAGTATGGAGACGGGATGATGGCTTCGTCTCCTGAGTCACACAGGACGAGCACAATGTTCAGAATGGCTTGTTTCGCCCCTGCAGACACAAGGATTTGGGAAGGGGTGTATTTCAACTGGTTGTCCTTAAGCAGCTTTTCACAGATGGCCTCCTTCAGGTCCGGCGCACCAGCGGTAGGCGTATATTTGTTGTAACCGTCTTTGATAGCCTTGATTGCGGCATTTTTTACATTTTCCGGTACGTCAAAATCGGGCTCTCCCGCGCCAAAACCAATTACATCTACACCTTTTGCCGCTAGTTGTTTGGCCTTGGCGGTGATGGCAAGCGTTGCCGACGTCTTTACCTCCCTGGCAATTCTGGATAACGTCATATACCAATATCTCCTTTTCTCATTAATTTCAGTTAAACGGTAAATTCAAATTTAAATCAAGTCTTCGGCGACTTTTTATCTGCAGTAGAGCGACGAGGCTCGTCGCTCTACTACCGCAGATTCCAAATCCCTTAACATTACATTTACCTTTTTTAGCAGGAAAACATCTTTCCCGGATTCAATATGCCTTTGGGATCCAAGAGGCGCTTAATATCTTTCATGATTTCTAACTCCATGGGAGGAATTTCATAGGAGAGAAAAGCCGATTTCATATTTCCGATACCATGTTCTCCCGAAATTGTCCCCCCCACTTCCACAGTGTTGCGGAGGATTTCTTCAATCATCCGCTCTGCAAATGTCTTTTGCTGATCTCCTTTGTCGTACATGACATTTACATGGATATTGCCGTCGCCAATATGCCCAAAGCAAGCAACTTTTAAGGACGGATACCGGTTGTGGATATTGGCTATCCTGTCCAATATTTCCAGGATCCTGCTCCGTGGAACGCAGATGTCTTCGTTGATTTTATAAGGTGCGATATTATAGAGCGCCGGAGAGATGGCGCGCCTTACCTCCCAGAGGACATCTCGTTCCTGACCATTCTTTGCTGAAGCAACACGGATTGCATGATTTTTTCTGACAATTTCCTCTATGAGAGACGCTTCGGCTTTGACGCTCGCCTCTTTTCCATCGATATCGATAAGGAGCAGGGCATTCACCTCTGCGGGAATCTGCATCTCCTGCCGGTATCCCTGAATGCAGGTGATGCTGGATTTGTCAATAAATTCCATCGCACGGGGTAAGAGGTTGTTGAAAATAATCTGGCTTGCTGATTGTACTGCATCCTGTGTTGTTGCAAAAAAGACCAGAAGGGTCTCGATCTTCTCCGGGAGGGGAAGCAGTTTTACCGTAATCCGGGTAAAAACACCCAGTGTGCCTTCTGAGCCAACAAAAAGACGGGTAAGATCATAACCCGTGACGCTCTTCAGCGTCTTGCGGCCCGTGTGAATAACGCTGCCGTTGGCAAGAACAACCTCCAGCGACAAAATATAATCCCGCGTAACGCCGTATTTTAAACCGGTGATTCCGCCGGAACACTCTGCTACATTGCCGCCTATCGTGGAGAACGGGGCGCTGGCGGGATCAGGTGGATAAAACAGCTTGTGTTTTGCAACCTCATTTTGTAACGTTTGGGTGACAACCCCTGGTTCTACCGTGGCCGTCAGGTCTTCAGGGCTGATCTCTACAATGTGATTCATCTGGGTGAAATCCAATACGATGCCGCCCTTTACCGGAACGGCGCCGCCGGTAAGTCCTGAACCTGCACCGCGGGGATACACGGGTATATCGTTTTCATGCGCAAACTGTACTGTTGCAGAGACATCCTGGGCAGATTGCGGTCGTACCACAATGTCTGGTACGCATCTTTGTTTAGAGCCATCGCATGAATAACAGATACGGTCTTCGAGTGCGGAAAGCACGTTTTTCTTTCCCACAAGCCGACTTAATTCGCGTGACAATCCGTCTGTTGTTAACTTTTTACCGGCAACAGTATCCATCGCGTGAAGCAGTCATAAATGTACGAACCCTTTTCCTTGCCCCTCATGCCACAAAAAATACAGATTTTCTGTGTACTACCATTTTTCCTTTAAAACAACGGGCTTAAGGATGTTTACTTTAGTACATTACGATTGATAAGTCAAATTCTTTTCCGCTCTTACAGAAATGTCACAGGGATGCTTTTGGCGGGATTATTCACCCCCCTTGGGGTTGTTCACAAGCCTCGAAATGCATTGTGTGGAGATCGTATGGGAGCTTTAGGCGTGCTAAGAGGTTTTTCCGCTTTTTCTCTCGATCCATCCTCCTCCAACAACCGTATCGTTATCATAAAAGACAACCGCCTGGCCCGGAGTGATGGCCCTCTGTGGTTCTTTAAACACGACACGCACCGCATCCGGCTTATCAGGATAAACGGTAGCGTCTGCTGCGACGTGATGGTAACGGATCTTTGCCTGCACGTTCAAGGGGGTATCAAGTTTATCAATCGATATCCAATTTATCGCTGATGCCACCAATTCGTTCTCCAAGAGTTCGGCATCGGTACCAATCACGACCGTATTCTCCTGCGGGTTTATATCGACAACATACCGGGGTGTACCCAAGGCAACGCCAAGCCCTTTGCGTTGTCCAATGGTGAAGAAGGGCAACCCCTGATGTCTTCCCAGAACGTTTCCCTTCGTGTCCTTAAGAAGTCCCGGAGTTATACGATCCCCGAATCTTTCATATAAAAGGGTATGGTAGTTATTGTCGAGGACAAAACAGACGTCCTGGCTTTCCGGTTTATCCTTGGTCTTTAAATTTAAGTTCCTGGCAATTTCCCGGACAGCCTCTTTGGTTACCGTACCCAAAGGAAAGATGGTTCGTGAGAGCTGCTCCTGATTCAACGAGAACAATACATAGGATTGATCCTTGCGGGAATCGGCGCCCTTTTTCAGGAGATACCGGTCGCACGCCTTTTCAACTTTTGCATAGTGCCCGGTTGCAATAAAATCAGCATTCAGCATCTTCGCAAAATCCAGCAACCTGCCGAATTTGAGATCCTGATTGCAGAGGATGCACGGATTAGGGGTTCTGCCATTGAGGTATTCGGTGCAAAAGGTATTAATAATACGGTTAAAGGCATCTTTAAAATTGAGGACATGGAATTGAATGCCAAGTTGATCCGCCACGGTACGGGCATCCTGCGCATCCTCCAGACTGCAGCAAATCTTGGTCTTGGTTGTCGTATCGAGTTTATCAATACCCAAACGCATAAACAGGCCTACGACCTCATACCCCTGCTCAACCAGAAGATGCGCGGCAACGCTGCTATCAACACCACCGCTCATGGCAACAACGACCTTGGCTTTCATGGCTTGAACACGGACGCTGAGTTACAATTTCAGGGGTACCGGGGTAAAGGAGACTAAAAACACGATGAACAGGATGATCCCGAGTATCTTGCGTTTGAGGTCGAGCCCGGAGACTTCGTCGATGGGAGCCGGATGTCTGAAGCCAAAGATAAGGAGCAATATGGCAAAAACCATCCAGCCGGGATATACCAGGATCGCTATTACGCAAAAGATAAAGATGCCTATGCGATAGATAATCGCACTCTTTTTGCCCAATAAGGCATACAGGATGTGTCCGCCGTCAAGCTGCCCAATCGGCAGCAGATTGAGCGCCGTGACAAAGAGTCCTGCCCAGCCCGCAAAGGCGACAGGGTGGAGATAAATATCCATTCCATCGGGCAAATGGCCAAACACCAGTTTCGATATAAATGAAAACAGAATGGGTTCTCCCAGTCCCAGGTAATCAGAGGTATCGGTGGGTACGGGACGCACGTCCGAGAGGTTTAAACCGATAATAATCGCAGGGATGGAAAGGAAGAGACCCATCAACGGGCCTGTGGCGCCGATATCAAACAATGCCCTCTTGTCGGGGATAAGCCCCTTCATTTTGATTACCGCCCCAAAGGTGCCAAAGGGTGGAAAGGGAAGGGGGAGAAAATAAGGCATTGTGGCGGCAACATGATACTTGCGACACATGAAAAAATGCCCTAATTCGTGAGAAAGCAGTATCATCATGATGGTAACAGAGTACCAGGGACCATTTACATAATAGGTAGTTAAAAACGTTGCGATAAAGAGCAAGACGTGGATGCGCGCCTTGCTAAAGAAATTTGCGGGAGTAAGTTGTTCCATAGAGCATCAAAATAGTATCAAAAAACGACGCTACATTCAATTTGATTCGAACGTAGCTCATGTTAGGAAAGGGAGACATACAGAATGCCGGATTTTTTTGAGTCGCTTGCGTAGTTTAGAATTAGAAATGGACAAGAGACTGTTTTCCTATCGGATAAACGTTAAAGCCGATTTCATGGATTTTTTGATGATCTAAAATATTACGACCGTCGAAAAGAAAGGCTGGCTTTTCCATGTTTTCAAAAATTTTTTTATAATCCAGTGTCTTATACTGATCCCATTCCGTTGTAACTGCAATAGCATGTGCATGCCGTGCTGCCTTATAAGGATCAGGTTCGAACTCAACATACTCATGTAAGTCTTTTAAGTCTTGCTCCGCATTGCGCAATGCTTCAGGGTCAGTGATCACGACACGCGCATGTTCTTCAACCAACTTTCTGACAACATAAATAGCCGGTGATTCCCGCGTATCACCCGTATTCGCTTTAAAGGCAAAACCAAAGAGAGCAATACGTTTGTGAGCAATCGTGTTGAACATTGCATGGATCATGGTTTTCACAAAGCGTCCTTCCTGGTACTCATTGATTTTTACGACGCTCTCCCAATATTGTGCAACTTCATGGAGACCATAATGCTCACAAATATAAACTAAATTCAGGATGTCTTTCCGGAAGCAAGACCCGCCGAACCCAACGCTTGCGTTCAGAAATTTTGATCCAATCCGGGAATCCATGCCAATTGCGTGCGCCACCTTTTTGACATCCGCCTGCGTTCTTTCGCATAAGGCGGAGATGCTGTTGATTGAGGAGATTCTTTGCGCCAAAAAGGCATTTGCCACCAGCTTTGAAAGTTCTGCACTCCAGACATCGCAGGTAATAATCCGATCTCTCGGAACCCAATTGGCGTAGATTTCAACAATTTCTTCCCTTGCCCTGCGTCCCTTATCGGTTTCATGGGATCCGATAAGCACACGATCCGGGTTTTCCAGATCAGAAATGGCAGTCCCTTCGGCTAAAAATTCCGGGTTCGAGATTACATCAAAATGGATTCCTTTGTTCATTGTATTGAGAATCCGTTCCATAGCCTCCGCAGTTCGGACAGGCAACGTGCTTTTTTCAACAATGATTTTGTCTGATTCTGCAATACGAACAATGTTTCTTGCGGTTTTTTCCCAATACTGCAGATCGGCGGTTTTACCCGCTCCGCTACCATACGTTTTTGTGGGTGTGTTGACAGAAACAAAAATAATATCAGCCTTCCTGATATTTTCCTCGATGTCGGTAGAAAAGAATAAATTTCTTCCCCGGGATTTCTTGACAATATCCAATAAGCCGGGCTCATAAATGGGCAATTTTTCCGTCTGCCATGCCATAATCTTTTGCGCGTTTATATCCGTAACCGTCACTTTATATTGCGGACACTTAGCTGCAATCATGGCCATGGTAGGCCCACCAACATATCCTGCACCAATACAGAGTATATTTTTTTTGAAGTTTCTATCAGACACGGCTTTATCGTATTCTCCGAAAAGTATTCTCAGGAAATAGGCAACATGGTAACAATGGTTTAGTAACTCCACCTACGCTTCTCAATCAAGAAGGGGAAAAATTTTTTCTCCCTTGATTGCTTTGGTCTGTAACATAGGCCTTTATTGTAGTATTTTTGTCGAAAATTGCAAATTTATATTCACTTTTGTAAAAGAACGTTTGCTATTTTCATCGCTTTCTTCAAGGGTTTTCATCAGCAAAAGCACTTGGCAAGGCGGGTTTTTATTGTATTGCTTTTTCCGCCGGATTGTGTAAAAATATTTTTTATGCAAAGTACGGTCGGGATAAAAAATTTTGATTGGTTATTGTTTCCCTTAATATGCATTATTCTTACGGTGGGGGTCTTTTTCGTCTGGAGCGCATCGTCTGATAAATTTCTGTTGAAACAACTTGTCTGGATTTTGATGGGATTTACGCTCTTTTTTACCCTCCTCTATTTGGACTATCTCCTGGTCGCCAACTATGCTTATGTCATCTATGGAGTCGTCCTCTTATTGTTAATCCTCTTGCTGGTATTCGGCGGTTCTGTAAAAGGTTCACAGAGATGGTTTTCCGTCGGTTCTTTTTCGATTCAGCCATCAGAATTCATGAAAATCACCCTGGTAATCACCCTCGCACAATTCCTCCGATACCCAAAGTACGGACTCGGATTCGTTGATATCGGGATTTCCCTGCTCCTGACCGGTATTCCCATGGCGCTTATCGTAAAGCAGCCGGACCTTGGTACGGCGCTTGTTATGATGCCGATCTTGGTTGCCATCTTATACACAGCGGGTATCCGGCTCTATCAACTTGTGATTTTCATTGGCGCTGGCATAGCCGTATCCCCGTTACTCTGGCTGTTTTTGTTAAAACCCTATCAAAAATTAAGGATTGTTGGGTTTCTCTGGCCTGATAAAACCGCTGATTGGGGGGCGGGTTACCACCGGCTTCAGTCTCTCATAGCTATTGGTTCCGGTGGTTTATGGGGAGCCGGATGGGGCAACGGCACACAGAATCAGATGCGATTTCTGCCGGAGCGGCATACCGATTTTATCTTTGCGGTTATTGCGGAAGAATGGGGATTTTTGCGATCATGTTTTGTCTTGCTTCTTTACATCGTCTTTCTCACGTGCGGCATTGGTATTGCCCGGCGTACGCGGGAACCGTGTGGACGGCTTATCGTTGTTGGACTGGTTACGATGTTTGCAACTCAAATTATAGCAAATATTTGCATGACGCTGGGGATTGCTCCCATTGTTGGAATCACGCTCCCATTCATGAGTTATGGAGGTTCTTCCATGCTCACATCATTCATTGCCCTTTCCCTTATTTTTAACGTTAAGATGCGTTCAAAGATAGACCTTGCCTCCAGGCGCTTTCATGGACTACATTAAAAAAATCGGGCAGATTCGTTCACGGGGAGTTGCCGGAAAATGAACCTTATCGCAATAAAAATGCTCGTCGGGAATCGGGCCAAATATATCGGCATTGTTGTTGGACTGACCTTTGCCTCGTTGCTCATTACCCAGCAGGCGGCTATCTTTCTTGGTCTCATGACACGAACCTTCGGCTTTCTCACAGACACAACGCTTCCCGATATCTGGGTAATGGATCCGAAGGTGCAGTATATTGACGACCTGAAACCACTGAAAGAGACTGAATCGCTTCGCGTCCGGAGTGTGGAAGGAGTGGCCTGGGCAGTTCCGCTGTACAAAGGCCTGCTGAAGGCACGGCTTCCCAATGGCACCTTTCAGACGTGCAACGTCGTCGGACTCGATGACGAAACGTTAATTGGCGGACCGCCGAAAATGGTGCAGGGACAACTGGCAGACCTTCGCGGCAGTGACGCCGTTATTATCAATACCGTTGGCGCCAACAGCAAGCTTGCCAGAGTTCTCCCCGATGGAAGCCGCGTGCCCATGAGAATCGGAGATACCATGGAGCTGAACGATCATCGTGCCGTCGTGGTGGGAATTTGTCAGGTACAGCGGACGTTTCAGTCGCAACCGGTCATTTATACCACTTTCTCACGGGCAACGGTCTTTGCGCCGCGCGAGCGCAAACTCATGTCGTTTGTTCTGGTGAAGGCAAAGCCTGGTCAGGATATCCATGCCCTGTGCCAGCGCATTCAGAAGGCAACCGGACTGGCCGCCTATACGAGAGAGGGATTTCAAGCACTTACCGTTCGCTACTACATGAAATACACCGGCATCCCCATTAATTTCGGGACTACGGTCGTGCTTGGCTTTATTGTGGGCGTTGCCATTGCGGGACAAACTTTTTATAATTTTACCCTGGATAATATCCGCTACTTTGGCACCCTCAAGGCAATGGGTGCCTCTGATTTCGCATTGCTGCGCATGATCTTGCTTCAGGCAGCGACTGTTGGCGCTATTGGATACGGGCTCGGTGTGGGGATAGCTTCTGTTTTGGGTCTTTCGTCTGGCAGTACAGAACTTTCCTTTCATTTACCCTGGCAACTCCTGCTCTTCAGCGCAGTTGCGGTTATGGTGATCTGCGCTGGCTCTGCCGCGCTCAGCATGTGGAAGGTAGTGCGGCTTGAGCCGGCGATTGTCTTTAAGAACTAGAATATCGTTTCACCCACAAGCAATGGTCATTGCGGAGAGTGAAACGATGAAGTAATCTCTTGACCACAAAAAACAGAATGCGAAACACAAAATCGTGAGCCAACCCTGTCAGGGTTAATAAGTTAATTTTATTCATAACCCGTACTAAAAATATCAAACTCATTTTTGGAAAATACCGTGACCGGCAACAATAGTATTGCAGTACATTGCAAAGGCCTGACAAAGAGCTACGGCAGCGGCAGCAACCAGGTGCACGCCCTCTGCGGCGTAGACCTTGAGGTGCGGACGGGTGAGTTGATGATGCTGGTCGGCCCATCGGGCTGCGGTAAGACCACATTAATTTCTGTTATTGCCGGCGTCTTAGACCGCGACGGCGGTGAATGCCTGGTATTTGGCTATGATTTCAAACAGATGAATCCGCCGGAGAAGACGCGGTATCGAGGAAGGAACATTGGATTCGTTTTCCAGATGTTCAATTTGATCCCGGCGCTGACGGCAGCGGAAAATGTTGCGGTTCCTCTGATCATCAATGGCGCCAAACGGCGCGAGGCAGTAGGCCGGGCGCGTGAAATCCTTTGCCGGGTCGGACTGAGTGATCGCACAAACGCTGTTCCCGCTGAGCTTTCCGGTGGCCAGCAGCAGCGCGTCGCCATCGCACGGGCGATGCTGCACAACCCAAAACTCATTGTATGCGATGAACCCACAAGCGCACTCGACCATGAGACCGGCCACAAGGTTATGGAACTGTTGCGCGAAGTGGCCGTTGGGATCGGCCGCGCGTTAATTGTCGTTACCCATGATGCCCGTATCTTTGGATTTGCAGACCGCATTGCCAAAATGGACGACGGGCGTATTACCAGTATAGAGAATTCACGCATTGATCTATCAAGCAATACACGTCATTAGGAGGGTAGAGGTATCAGAAAATATCTGCTCCCTGTTCTATCGGTAGTAGGAATAGGGTTTGCCATATGGACGGTTGTCAGTAGTAGCAAGACGGTACCACCATCACCGCCGGTGGTAGATCCGGGTGCGCCCCCCTTTCGATCATCTGTGGCCGGTGCGGGAATCGTGGAGGCGAATACCGAAAATATCGCCATCGGGACGCTTGTTGCCGGAGTGGTATCTGAGGTGTATGTCGTGGTAGGCAGTGACGTCAAGGCCGGCGAGCCGTTGTTTAAGATCGAGGACCGGGACCTGCAGGCGCAATTGGTGACACGGCAAACAGCGTTGAGGGTTGCACGGGCAAACGTCAAGGTAGAAAAGGCGCAACTGAATGACCTGAGAAATCAGTTAACAAGGGCTATCCTCTTGTCACGCAAAGAAGTTATCAGCATTGACGACTTGGACCGGCGCCGTTATGCTGTGGAGACTGCCGAGGCAAAACTGGCGTTTGCCAGGGCCGAGGTCACCGCTGCCCAGGCACAGGTGAAGGAAACGGAGATCAATCTTGACCGGCGCATTGTTCGGGCGCCTTGTGATGGCAAGGTATTGCAGTCAAAAATTCATCTGGGCGAGTTTGCCCCCGCCGGAATTACCCAAACGCCGCTTATGCTCTTTGGCAACACAAAACCCCTGAACGTCCGGGTTGATGTGGATGAAAACGATGCGTGGCGGGTGCATCCGGAGACACCTGCCTTTGCTTTTTTACGCGGGAACCGTGAGATTAAAACCGCCTTACAATTCGTGCGTTTCGAGCCATACGTCATTCCCAAAAAATCCCTCACCGGCGACAGCACCGAACGCGTTGACACGCGGGTATTGCAGGTCATTTATAGCATTGAAACCGATGCCCTGCCGATTTTCCCCGGACAACAGATGGATGTGTTCATTGAAACGCCAGACCACATTACACCGTCTGGCACACTACCACAGAGCGGGGGTGAAATCCAGGAAACACATTCATAAAAATGAAGGGAGGCCTTCCAGGGTATTTCACCCAGAGCACAGACGCAGAAACAAACCGGATCAAAGTTTTTTAGCGTTCGCCACCAGTTGCACCTCAGAGAACGCAGTTCTTGAATACCATGCAACACAAAGCAGGACTTGCTTATTACCCGGATACCTATTATCATACATCACCATGAAGAATGCTTTAAAACTCTTTATAACAGAAAATCTCTTGCCCCTGGTGGAAATGCCCGGACAGTATATTGGCGGGGAATGGAATTCCGTCGTTAAAGAACACACTGATAGCAGGATAAAAATGGTATTGGCATTCCCTGATACCTACAGCATCGGCATGTCTCACCTCGGTATCCAGATTCTTTACGGACTGCTCAACGAACGAGAAGATACCGTTTGTGAAAGGGTTTTTGCGCCGGTAGATGATATGGAATCTCTGATGAGAAAACACCAGATTCCCCTCTTTTCTCTTGAAACTTATACGCCTGTGCGGGAGTTCGACATCATAGGTTTTTCGATCCAATATGAACTCTCCTATACCAATATTTTAAACATGCTGAGTCTCTCAGGTATTCCTGTCATAGCCTCTGAACGAAGTGAAGCAGATCCACTTGTCATTGCCGGCGGACCAGCCGCCATCTCTCCGGAGCCGCTGGCAGATTTCATTGACATCTTTCTCGTTGGAGACGGGGAGGAATGCCTGCCACAGCTTATTACCTTGTGGAAGGACATGAAACGGAGAAAACTCTCCCGCAGTGAAAAATTGATTTCCATAGCAAAAACCCTGAACAATGCCTACGTTCCGTCATTATTCGATGTTACCTATGGCTGGAACAACACCATACAGCAGATACGGCCAAAGATCGATGGCCTGTCACCCCGCATCCAATCCGCATCGGTAAAGGATTTAAACACAACCTATTTTCCTACAAAACCGATTGTGCCTTATGTAAAAACAGTTCATGACCGGATCACGATTGAGGTTATGCGCGGCTGTACCCAGGGATGCCGTTTTTGCCAGGCCGGCATGAGTAAGCGGCCAACACGGCCCCGCACGGTAGAAAACATCGTCAGGCTGGCCGAACTTTGTTACGCGAATACAGGGCATAATGAGATTTCTCTGGCATCTCTTTCCATTAGCGACTATCCGGCCTTATCAGCCCTCATGGAGCAGATGAACAGGGCATTTCATCCAAGGCAGGTGAATATTTCTTTCCCTTCCCTCCGGGTGAATGAGCAGCTTATTCTTTTACCTTCCCTGCTGAACGTTGTCCGGAAGTCCGGACTCACCCTGGCGCCGGAGGCTGCAACGCAGACCCTGCGGAGGATCATCAATAAAGATATTACCGACGAAGACCTCTGCAAGGGTGTCGGAGAGGCATTTAAACAAGGTTGGAATCTGGTAAAACTTTATTTTATGGTTGGACTTCCTACGGAGACAGATGATGATATTGATGCCATCGCAAGACTCGCCTACAAAGTCTCTGAATTGAAAAAAGAGATCAGCGGTAATTTTGGACAAGTTAACATCAGCATTGCGCCGTTTGTGCCAAAGGCGCATACGCCGTTCCAATGGCATCCGATGGTTACCCTTCAACGGATAAAAGAGATACGAAACCGATTGTTTGACCGGATCCGGCGCAAATGTATTCGCATCAAATTCCACAATGCGGAACGCAGTATTCTGGAAGGTATCTTTGCAAGGGGAGACAGAAGATTAGGGAAGGTCATTTATCAGGCATGGCAGGATGGCTGTAAATTTGATGCGTGGGAAGAGCATTTCCACTTTCAAAAATGGATGGAAGCCTTTCAAAAGGCGGGGGTAGACTGGGCTTTTTACGTACACCGGCAAAGGGGTGATGATGAGGTATTCCCGTGGGATCATATCAGTTGCGGCGTGGTAAAGCCTTTTCTCGTGCAGGAAAGGCAGAGGTCTTTTCATGAGGAAGTTACCCCTGATTGCCGTACCGATGTATGCCCGGAGTGCGGAAGCTGCGCACGTTCTCAGAATTTCTGTGCAGCATAAATCTTCACAAAGAATTTTGAAATTTGTCTCAAAAAACAGGCTAAAAACCCTTATGATACCGGTATATGTTGGATTAGGTTCAAACATGGGAAACAGAGAGGGCAATCTGCGCACGGCATGCAAACATATTCGCGCTACCCAGGGAATACAACCCGTGAGCTGTTCGCTGTTTTATGAAACGGCACCGGTAGGTGGCCCGCGGCAGCCGATGTTTTTAAACGCCGTCCTTGGCATAAACACCCTTCTGTCCCCGCATCAATTGCTTGAACGATTTCAACATATTGAAGCCCTTATGGGCAGAATCCGTACGGTAAAATGGGGACCCAGAACTATTGATATTGATATCTTGCTCTACGGTGATGAAATCATTGATGACGATCGGCTGACAATACCGCATCCCCTGATGCATACGCGGTTATTTGTTCTCGAACCGCTGGTTGAGATTGCGCCTAACGCAGTGCATCCCCGGTTACAAAAAACTATGTACCAGTTATATCAGGAACTCCAAACTTCATTATCAGTTATCACATAAAGGTATGTTTTCCCGGCTTGACAACTATATCTTAAAGGCTTTTATTCCGACGTTCTTCATCTGCCTCCTCATTATTTCCGGAATTTATATCATTGCCGATCTCCTGCAAAAACTGGGTGAATTTGTGGATATGGGGGGTGATGCTTTTGGCACGGGAATACGTTATTACCTGTACCTCTTTCCTGTCATCATTTTCCAGTTTTTTCCTGCCATTACCTTGGTTGCGGTCGGTATCGTCCTCGTAAGGTTATCAAAAAACCGAGAAATCCTGGCGATGCAGGTAGCCGGTATCTCCTTGTACCGGATTTTAGCCCCTATCTTTATTATTACCGTATTCATGTCCTTTGCCTCATTTGGGGATCAGGAATGGATTATTCCACGGTTTGCAGAAAGGCTCGAAACCTTACAGCAAACTGCTTTCGACGATAACGTCAGTAAAAATATCCTAGTGGACGACAAGGAAAACGGCAACTTAGTTCGTATCTGGAGATACCATAAGAAAACGCAAACCATGCAATCGGTATTTATCCTGGGGCGATATGAAAACAAAAAAAAGAAATTTACTATCAGCGCCGATGAAGGCCGGTGGCTGGGAAATAATACCTGGTTGCTGAATAAGGCAATAAGACACGTTTATAATGAACAAGGAAAATGGGTTGCACCCATAGAACAACTGGACAGTTTTGAGTTTACGTCCACCATAACGCCATCGGAACTGGGGGAAATAAAACTTGACCCCAGCTTGTTGAATTTTGAACAACTGAAAGAACTGTGTGAAAACGAGCCAAATAATCCAAGAAACCGGGTGCTGTTCCATTCAAGGATTGCCTACACCCTGACACACTTTGTGCTGCTCTTGCTCGGCATACCGCTCGTTGTCGGATTCGAACGATTAAGCAGAAATTTATTTCTCCGCGTGGGGTTGTGTGTTTTAATCTGCGGCATTTTTTATGCCTTGTCTTTCATATGTTCCAGCCTTGGAAATATCGGGGCGCTTCACCCCATATTGGCAGCATGGTTACCTCACGTTATCTTTGGGTCGGTAGGATTGCTATTTTTTGATATGATGCGGATGTAGCATGTCAAATAGGGGCAAATGGATTCGGGGGTTTTCCTTTTGCTGAGTCGTTATTTTTATGTTTCGCGAGAGGGAAAATGACATGGTTGTCCATGAATATCTCCATGCCTTTTTAGATATCTTCTATTCCCGGTCATGTCTCCATTGCAACAGCAATTTAAACAGTTCATACGACCTCTATCTCTGCGCGGATTGCACAAAACGAATTTCTTATGTCCGCGCTGCTCATTGTATCCGATGTGGAGCCGCTCTGGGACCACACGGCATTTCAACGGCGCCGGAAGGTTGTATGCAATGTGAAGGCAGACGCCTCCCCTTCACCACGGCAATCTCTGTTACCTATTATGAAGGCGTTATAAAAACCCTGATACATAAGTTTAAGTATTCGGGGCAAAAATTCTTATTTCATACGCTCAACGATATCATGCTGTCACAGAATGCCGTAAAGGAGATTATTCCAAACATTGATGTCATCGTGCCAGTGCCTCTTCATTGGATGAAAAAGATGCGCCGGGGTTTTAATCAATCAGAACTTTTGGCACAGGGGATTCAGCGATATTTTTCAAAACCAGTTTCTACGAATAATCTCTGCCGCATTAGAAATACAGCGTCACAGACCCAGTTATCAAAAAGGCAGAGACAGGTAAACATCTGGAATGCATTTCGGGTAAATGATCCAGAATCATTTCGGGAAAAGAGGATATTGCTGGTGGATGATGTATTAACTACCGGCGTAACTGCAGCAGAGTGTGCGAAAAAACTAAAACAATCCGGCGCCAGGTCTGTTCATCTGCTGATCCTGGCGACTGCGAAGGACCCTGGCGCGGGGCACGACTCTTTATTTCCATGATTCACACTCCCCCCACCGTTTAATCCTTGACTCTTTTTTTCATTTTCATATAATAATTTTTTATTTTTCTTTACCATTGATTTGCCTATAAGGGAGATCTCCCGAGCAACGAAAGGATTAATACGCATGAAAAAGAACTACCTCTTTACCCCTGGCCCGACTATGGTGCCGCCGGAAGTTGCATTGGCCGAGGCACAAACGATGATCCATCACCGGACACCGCAGTTTTCGCAAATCTTTTATGAACTGAGCGAGGATTTAAAATACTTATTCCAGACAAAGACCGGAGAAGTATTTACCCTTATGTCTTCCGGAACGGGTGCTATGGAGGCGTGCGTTGCGAACGTTTTGTCACACGGCAACAAGGCTTTGGTAGTAGTCAGTGGAAAATTCGGTGAACGATGGGCAGAATTATGCGCCTGTTTTGGCATTGAACCTATTTCCATTTGCGTTGAAAACGGCAAGGCGGTAAATCCGGCGGATATTGAGGCGGCGCTTAAAAAAACACCAGGAATTACTGCAGTCTTTACTACCCAATGCGAGACATCCACGGGTGTCGTGCACGATATAAAGTCAATTGCATCAATCGTGAAGAAATACGGTGCGCTTATGGTTGTTGACTCCATCACAGGCATCGGCGTTCATCCATTCATGATGGACGAATGGAACATAGACGTTGCCATTACCGGTTCTCAAAAAGGGTGTATGATGCCGCCAGGGCTTGCCTTCGTTTGTGTGAACAGCAGCGCCTGGGCGGTTATTGAAAAAGCAGGCTTGCCCAGATATTATTGGGATTTCAGGAAGATGAGAAAAGAGTTAAAAGACAAAACAACGCCTTTCACTCCTGCAGTTTCCCTCGTCATGGCGATGAAAACGGCCATGGATATGATCAAGAAAGAAGGGATTGAGAATGTCTGGAAGAGGCATGCACGCCTTGCTCACGCCACAAGGGAAGGCGCAAAAGCGCTTGGCCTGGAACTGTTTGCAGGAGAATATGCAAGCAATGTATTAACCGCAATCAAGGCGCCGAAAGGGATCGACATCGATAAGATCATTAAAAAATTAAGGGATGAAACCGGGGTAACCTTCACGGGAGGTCAGGATGAGTTAAAGGGAATGATTGTCAGGATTGGCCACATGGGCTATGTAAATGATTTTGACGTTATTGTCGCCATTGCCGCCCTGGAAAAAGGGCTTTATGATGCCGGATATCGCTTCGAATTAGGGCAAGGGCTTTCTACCGTGCAGTCATTGCTCGTCAGCAAAAAATAAGGTTACGTCGCCCCATACGTTTCGTTTCAGATGATGTCTCCTCGTAAATGGTATGTCCTGGAAAAGGAGAAATGCTACCCTTAAACAGAGTGCATTTTCGTTGCCTGACACAAGGACTGTTTATCAAGAGAATAGCCACGTGGAGTTTGTAATTTCTGATATCATAATACAGACGTCTGTCTATGATTATGGCTGAATCTGCGGCGTAGAATCCGATTGCAACGTAGTCGTCATAAACGTGCCAGGCGAAATTAGCGGCATGTGATTTTTTGCTTACATCGATTTTCTTTCAACTCCCGTCATTTAACGCTCCCCATCGGGAGAAACCGAAAAGGACGATTCCAAACTCAGCAAAGCGACCTGACAACGGAATTGAAGGGAAGTATATGAACATCCTTCTTATAGACCCGCCTTTTTACCGCTTTTTCAATTATTACAATCGATATTTCCCTTTGGGCCTGAGCTATCTGTCCTCTGCGCTGAAGAAAGCAGGGCATAAGGTCATAATTTACGACGCTGATTGCAATAAAGATTCACGGGGAATGGATTACACGCGATTGCCTGAAAAATATCGCATCTATCTGAGAGAATTGAAAAATCCGGAGAATCCCATCATAAAAGAGATTTCTGAAACTTTTCGGAAATATCAACCGGATATCATCGGCATAACGGTTATGACCCCGAAGACAGCTTCCGCCTTTACTATCGCCTCTCTGGCTAAACAGTACAACCTTGATTGCACCGTTATCTTCGGTGGTCCCCATGCAACCTTGAGGGCTAATGAGATACTGAAAAATACCAGAGATGTTGATTTTGTGATAAACGGAGAGGGCGAGTCTGTAATGCTCGAGCTGGTAAATGCCTTGCGTGCAAAGGATCATACTTTCAGTGAAATTCGGGGACTTTCTTATCGGCAGGGTGACGCCCAAATCCATAATCCTCCGCGCAGTTTTATTGATAATTTAGATGATCTTCCGTTTCCGGACAGAGAAAGCTTCCTGGGTTTGGATACCTATACTTCTGAGGACATGGGTTTGCTCATGGGAAGTCGCGGCTGCCCCTATCGTTGTTCTTATTGCGCAACGCAAATATGGACCAGAAAGGTGCGGTATCGGTCGCTGGCAAATATTGTAGAAGAAATCAGGGAGGTACACCTTCGTTTCGGAACCCGTCAGTTCACCTTTAAAGACGATTCCTTTACGGTTAACAGGAAAAGAGTTGTGGAATTTTGTGACATATTGCTTGAGGCGGGACTAAAAATCAATTGGGACTGCAATACACGGGTGGACTTAGTTGATCTGGAACTTTTGAGGACGATGAAAAAAGCGGGTTGCAACAGCATCAAAGTGGGAATAGAATCAGGAAGTGAGAGAATATTGGCATTGATGGACAAAGGGATTTCCTTGAAACGCATCCATGAGGCGGCAAGACTTTTCCGGGAAGCGGGAATTCATTGGACTGCATATTTTATGCTGGGTATACCGACGGAGACTGAAGAGGACGTGAAAAAGACGCTGGATTTATTATATAAAATACGCCCCAGTTTTGCCTCAATCGGCGTCTACGAGCCCTTTCCCGGAACGAGGCTTTTTGACATAGGGGTCGAACATGGTTTGGTAAAAAGCGAGATGACATACGAGGAATTTTTTACCCATATACCAAGTGATTATTATCTCAGGAATATTAGGCGAAGAGTTGGTACCATGGATTATGAGCATTTTACAACCCTGGAGAATGAAGCAAAAGACGCCTTTCATGCTTATAATAAGGGCGTAATGCGCATTCTTGAAAGGGCAAAAGCCAGAAGCAATATCTATTTCCATAACCCCAGGATTTTTTTTAATGACGTTGAAAAATTTTTGGGGTGGCTACGGTAACGGGAAACGAAAACAACCTGTCGGAATGATAGCCGGCGTTTCTCGGTTTATCATCCGTGATTTTTTTCTATATTCAGGAAAATAAAAGCAATGACGACGCCTGCTTTATCTCCAATGGTATGTCGTTTCAGTCTTCTCTATCGCTGTAGGACTGTCTCCCCGTCAATTATCATATGACAATCAAGAACTTTAATTACCCGATATCAAAACGGCTGATTCTCCTCATTGCAGGTGATCTGCTAATGGTAAATGGGTCGGTCTTCTTATCCGCAATACTCCGCTTGGGCGTGAATGACGGATGGGACTATATAAGGAATAATCCTGCATCGTTTATACTAACGGGCTTTATCTTCATTTTTACCTTCTTTTTTACCGAACTTTACGATACCCAAAAGAATTTTAAGGCTGCCAGAAATATCATCAGCATCGTCTTTGCATCTGCCAATGCCTTTTTTATTACAACCTTTTTCTTTTACATAAACTGGTCACTCCGAATAGGAAGGGGCGTATTTATCCTCAATGGCGCATTCGTTACTTTTTTCATTATCGGGTGGAGGATTGGATACAGCTATCTCCTGGATCAGCCGATTTTTAAGAGAACTGTTTTAATCGTAGGCGCCGGATGGGCCGGAAAAACCATTTTACATGAAATAGTCAGGGCAAAGAAAACCGGGTTGCGGGTGGCAGGTTTCATAGACGATAACCCATTACACGAGAAAAAAACCGTTGAAGGGTTTCCCATATTTGGGAATCGGTATGTATTGCCGGAGATTATTCATCAAAATGAAATTAGCCTGATCGTAAACGCTATTACTCACGAAAAACATGCTGATCTTATTAAGACATTAATCAATTGTTCGTGGAACGGGATAGAAATCGTCGATATGCCCACCCTGTATGAGCAGCTCACGGGCAAGATTCCTTTTAAGCACATTAATGATATGTGGATGCTGCATGTCGTTCTTAGTAAACCAAAATTATATGGCAGGCTGGTAAAACCCGTTATCGAAATGTTTTTTGCGTTGATGTTATTTGCTCTGTTAATACCCGCTATGGTGATTATCGCAATAGTAATAAAAACAGATTCCAGAGGACGGATTTTTTATACACAGGAACGCATCGGAAAAGATGGAAAAGAATTTACGATCATAAAATTCCGCACCATGGTGGAGAATGCAGAATTAAACACCGGCGCCGTTTATACGTCGGATAATGATCCCCGGATTACGAAGGTCGGAAGATTTTTCAGAAAGTGGCGACTGGATGAGATTCCTCAATTGCTCAATGTAATCAGGGGGGATATGAGTTTAATAGGCCCGAGGCCGGAAAGGCGCGTCTTTATCAAAAACTTTGAAGAAATAATCCCCTTTTATACCCAGCGCCTCGCCGTCAGGCCCGGCATAACAGGCTGGGCGCAAGTAAAATATTCTTACGCATCTTCGACAGAACAAACCGAGGAAAAGCTGAAATACGATCTTTATTATATTAAAAATATGTCTTTCATTCTGGATTTCGTGGTATTACTGAAAACGATAAAAGTCGTGCTTGTCGGAAGAGGAAAATGAAGTGACATTATCTTCGAAGCGGCAGCTTACTGAGGGGCATTCCTCGCATCCATAAGTTTTTTTTCCTGTCGTTCTTTTATCCGATAAGCATTTTCTAAGCTCTGCAAGGCATCCTTCATATCCGGCGATATTTCTAATGCCTCCTTGTATTCAGCGATTGCATCATCAATGTGTCCCTGCTTTTGATAAACGTCGCCAAGTTTGTAATGAGCCGCAGCAAGCCTTGGGTTGCGTTCGATTATTTTTTTCATGTCTGCAGAGGCATTATCTAACCTGCCATTCTTTAAATAAAGTACCCCGCGGTTATAAAGCGCAGAAAAATCCTCCGGGGTAAGTTTTAAAACCTCATTGTATTCCGTTATAGCTTCTTCAGCCATTCCCTTTTCAGAGTAAATAACCCCGAGGTTAAAATGTGCACCAGCATGATTTTTGTTCAGAGACAGCGCCTTTTTAAATGCAGCAACTGCATCATCATACGCCTTTTTTTTTGTATACGCCACGCCCAGGTTATTATAAACCTCTCCAAAATTTGGGCTGATTTTAAGCGCATTCTTATACATAGCGATTGCATCATCGATCATTCCTTTATCGACATACACGGCTCCCAGATTGTTGTATACTTCACTAAAATCCTTTTTATTCTGCAAAGCCTCTTTATAGGCAGCAATCGCATCGTCCTTTTTCCCCTCAAGCGCGCATGACACCCCTTTATTGTTATAGAGCATAGCAAGTCTGTTTTTCGTTTCTTTATGGGATGGGTCTGCTTTCAGCAATTTTTCATAAGTAAGAATGGCATTGTCCTGCGCCCCGTTTGCTTCATAAGCAGAAGCCAGGTCAAACAGAAGGGCGGTATCTCCTGGATCGAACGTAGCTGCCTTTTCAAACGAGGAAATGGCTTTTGAAGTTTCCCCTTTTTGCTTGTAAATGTATGCCATATTTTTATGGCTTTCCGCAAGGTTGGGATCGATATCAATCGCCATCTGGTAAGAGGTAATCGCATCGCCGATCATGCCTTTATTGGTATATGCATTCCCCATGTTATGGAATACCACGGCATCGCGCGGGCGAATAGCTAAGGCCTTTCTATAAGACTGAATAGCGTTGTCATACTGAGACTTTCTGTTATAAATGTTTCCCAGGTTGTAATACGCCTCCGCGTCTTTCGGGTCAATTTCGATGACCTTATTAAACTCTCGAATGGCCTCATCAAAGCGGCTATTTTTATAATAAAGGATACCCAGATTAAAGTGTGCGTTTACATTGGAAGGGTCCTGCAAGAGTATTTTTTGATACTTTTTTATGACCTCTTTGTCCGGGATATCCTGTAGTTCACCGGAAGAAGAAAAAACGCTTTGAAAAGAGAAAAAAACTGCTATACCAAGTGTTCCAAAATAAAAGTATCTTCTGAAAGTATCCCCAGGCACAAACAGTTTCTTCATAAACAATTCATTTCTCCTTGTCTTTGCAAGAAGCAACGGGATGTTGAGGTTGTTTGCTGCAAGTATAATATTACTGTGTAAAAGCTTCTTTTTTTTGTAAGTTTTTTCACAAACCCCTTTCAGGAGGTACCGTTTTTTATGAGTGAAAGATTGCTTCGCTTCGCTCGCAATGACAACGTGCAGTGTATCATCAAAGTGCATGGTCGCTGTCATTGCGAGGGGCCTTTTCCGAAGCAATCTCCCCGCTTTCACAATGGAGAATTGGTTGCGGCCTTGCTGCGCTATAATATTACTGTGTAAAAACTTCTTTTTTTGTAAGTTTTTTCGCAACCCTATTTATCCCTTATCAGAAGGTACCGTTTGTTTGCGAGGGAAGGATTGCTTCGCTTTGCTCGCAATGACAACGTACCGTATGTCATCAAAGGCATAGCCAGTGTCATTGCGAGGGTCTTGTCCGAAGCAATCTCCCGCTTTCACAACGGTGAATTGGTTGCGGCCTTGCTGCGCTATGCATTTTAAAATATCCGCCGCGCGTACGGTTTACTTCGGGCTATAACATCTTTCTTAACAAGGTGCGCCTTTCATGCTCCAGGTGCTTTTCCGTATTGATGAGTTCTTTCGTTTTGTGAGGATTTTTTATCCCACGGAACACATGACTGGTCTGATTCGCACTTATCGTAAGGGTACCGATTTTCAAACGCTTTTGCATGCCGCCCTGCATGACGGAGATATTATTAATGTCACCGTAGGTTAATTCTCTCAACGCCCTTGAAAAAGGGCCTTTTCGGAACTGAATGCCCCGATGGGTGATGATATATTTGGTTGTGTAAACAGAAAGAATATGATGGAGGGTCAACAGGCTGCTAACAGACAATATGCTCAATCCGGTAATGGTTGTTATGCCAAATTTCCTTAATGCCAAAAAAATGGCAAACGAAAAAACCAAAAATACGAACCAGTGCTGATAGATGCTCGGTTTAAAGGAATGAACAATTTTGGTTTCAGTATCCTTATTGAAAGCGACGTCCTTAAGTAAGGCTTGCATATTTGTCACCATATGGTATTGATAGCAGGAAATTCTTATGACCTGCGGACGCTGATATTCTTCATCCGGTTTTTACCGATTATTTGTCCGAAATTTTTAAAAACGGGAAATGCCGTCTGCCTTTGAATTATAGGGAAGGAGAACGGCTGTGTCAAGGCAAATGCAACAGAATTCAACCTGCCGTACCGCAAAGAACCGGACAGGAAAATGCGTCTTCACCAGCCTTTTTCTATCACAACGATCATCATACTCGGGGGGAGGACTTTTACTGTCATAGTTTAATAATTCGAGGACAAAGGCCAGATCAGTTTTATAAGGTGAAAGATCCAACTGCCAAAAAAGGCGAAGCATAGGAGCGTAGCCCAAAAAGCCTTTAAAAAAGCAGTATAGTTGTTATTTTTTGTATAAAATTCAAGGCCTTTTATGATAAGAGTAATAAGCGCAGGATTCATGAGGATGTCATTGGTTCCTGGCGGGCTAAGATTGCCAATGTAATTGATGAGTACACCAATTGCGGTGCTTACCAGCAGAGAAAGGTATTTTTTCCCCTTGACAAGGATGATACAAAAGATGATTAAGGCGTGCGACCCTATCGATTGCATGGTCGCCAAAAAATGCCGGTAAAATTCGTAGGAAGTAACAAAGTATGGTATAAGAAAGATAAGCAATAATACATCATCTCGCTGATCTTTACGGTAAACAAGAAGGTAGAAAGAAATAGGCGCGATAAGCTTGAGCACATCATTGTCACTAAAGTAACCGAGGTCGCCCAAAAAAATACAGGTGATACCGATAACAGTAGACAGGGACACGAGCACCACCTGCCTTGAATTCCAATTAAGAATCCACAGGAAAAAGAGGAAAATCAATAGGGATTTGAATGCGGTGAGACATTCCTTAAGCCAAAATACCTCTCCGTGAATATAAAGCAGGCTTTCAATAAACTGAAGGATAAATTCCATAACGATACGTTGAAATCATAACAGTAAAATTTTTGCTAGTTTATCAGTTATCCGAAAAAGATGAAATGAATTTTATGTGACATTCGGGGAAATCTTTTTACGTGGGAGAGTGGTCGTCTCATCTAAGCCATGTGCCTTGCCTGTTGCAGAGGTATGGTAATACTGAATGTCGTTCCTGCATTTACCGTGCTTTCAACTTGAATGTGTCCATGGTGGAGAAGAACGATATGCTTGACGATAGAAAGTCCCAGCCCCGTCCCGCCCATTTCACGGGATCGGGCAGGATCAACGCGGTAAAATCTCTCAAAAATACGAGGAATGTGTTCCTGGGGAATGCCAATGCCCGTGTCTGATATTTCAAAACGGATGGATGTGCTGACTGGTTCAACCTTCAAGCCGATTTTACCGCCTGATGTCGTGTACTTTACGGCGTTATCAAGCAAATTGGTCAGCAATTGACGGAAAAGATACTCATTCGTTTCTATCAGGGGTATCTGATGGGGTATATCCAGATCAATCGTCTGATTTTTTCTCACACAGAGTTCCTGGTACTGGGCAGAAATATTTTCGATGCAGGGAAGGACGTCCATCAGGGTAAGTTCTGTTTTTAAATCGTGCGAATCGAGTCTGGATAATTCTAAAATATCTTTGATGAGGTTATCAAGCCGCTGTGAATGTTTCATGATAACACGAAGAAATTCTTGTATGTCTTCCTGCCTGAGAGAATCGTTTTCGAGCAAGGTTTCCACATATCCCTTAATAGAAGCCAGCGGAGTTCTCAATTCATGCGATACGTTGGCAACAAAATCTCTGCGGACATTTTCCAGCTTGCGTAATTCGGTAATATCGTGAAATACAAGTAGAACGCCCTGGCTGTTTTTTTCAACCTGCAGGGGGGAAAGATGAATCTGCAATAATTTTTTCCCGGGCGCAGGAATCTCGATTTCGGACGTCCGGGCCGTTTGCGTTTTAATGGTTTCTTTGACCAGATTATGAAGCTTCTCGTTTCTTATCTTTTCCCATAAACAATCTCTGTTCAAAACAACCGCCGACAGGTCAAACATCATTTTTGCCGCATTATTAATCAGCATAATCCTTTCCTGTAAGTCGGTGACAATGACCGCATCATTCATGTTTGCCATAATAGCATTCAGTTTGTTTTTATCGTCCAGGATCACTTGCATCCGGGATTGAAGTTCAACGCCCATGACATTGATCGCATTTGCAAGGGCTCCCATCTCACCCGACGAAGAGATCTCCGCCTTTCGTGCGAAATTACCCCGCGCAAAATTCTTTGCTATTTGAGTAATCTTTACAAGGGAAAAGGTACTGGCCCTGATAAGGACAAAGCCAATAGCCAACGTAATCGCAAGGGCCAGGAGCAGGTAACCGATAACTGTTTTCATATCGGATTCCATCGTTCTGGTAAGCGGATCCAGATAGTACCCTTGTATGATCTTGCTGATAAAATATCCCGTGAGCGCCAGGCAGAAACATAAGAGACCGGCATAGCTGATAAAAATCTTCCAAAAGAGACTGTTCTTCAACATCTGCTATTCCTTAAATTTGTACCCAATCCCCCGGATCGTCGTGATACGATTTGCGTAGGACTTTAATTTTTTTCTCAGGGATGCAATATGGACATCAATCGTCCGGTCAATAACGAAGGTTTCTGATCCTGAAATTGCATCGAGTAATTGATCCCGGGCAAATACCCGTCCCGGCTTACTGGCAAGCTGATGAAGGAGCTTGAATTCTGTCAGAGTCAGTTGAATGGGTTCGTTCTTTACCGTTACCTCATGTTTATACAGATCGATCGTAAGATCACCCATGGTAATATACTCTTGTGCCGCCGAAGCGTTTTTTGTTCGTCTGAGGACTGCCTGTACACGCGCCACGAGTTCCTTCGGACTAAAGGGTTTCGTTATATAATCATCAGCGCCCAGTTTTAAACCCATGGTTATGTCGGACTCATCGCCTTTTGCCGTCAGCATTACAATAGCAGTATGAGCAAGTTCCTGGTCTGCCTTTATCTTTTTGCATACCTCCAGCCCATCAATTCTGGGCAACATGAGGTCTAACAGGACAAGCTCCGGCCTTTCTTTTCTGGTCAGGAACAACGCATCCTCTCCGTTATAGGCACAGAGTACCTTATAGCCGTCCTTTTCTAAGTGATAACGAATTAATTTTAGCAGGTCTTGCTCATCATCCACGATAAGGATTTTTTCTTTTGACATGGGTTTGTCCTGTGGTAACAGTCCCAGAGCAGCTCTGCCGCAACCGAAGCTTTAAAGCCGTCCTTCGATAGTGTATATCTGATTTTCTTAAAGTGGAATCATAACCACTGGTTTGTACACAAAAAAGGAGGACGGCAATGGAGACATTTCTGGAGAGATATGATAGCAAAATCGGTGGGGCAATATCAACCTTTGATCGGATGATATTCAAAGGGCATATCCTGCTGTCGTTTTTTCAAAAGGGCAACAGGCATCATTATTTATTTCGGGAGAAGGTGTTGTTTAAGGATTTTGGTAAACATACGAAGAAAGTGTCAGGTGAAATTAAGGATAAAGCGAGGGGGCTACCGGACAAAGAGGGATGTCCGTTAATACCGCCGGATTCAAGCAGAATCGGCAGGGAAGACGTTGCGCGGAAAGTACAGGAAGAAGAGGGAATAAAAGAATGGCTTATTTGTGTCATAACGATGGTAGAGCCATGTGTATCGTTTGATACCAAGGGAACTCCTCCGATTTCAAAAAGGTCGTTGCTGAAAAATAATTCTTCATGAGTTCTTACCCAACCTTCCGTCGCCAACCAATAAATCGCTTGACACTTTTATTCCGGATTCGTTATCATATCTCTTTACGAATTTCATGGAATTTCTCGTTAAGGAAGAAGGTTTGAGTTCACACGTTAAGGTTCGTTTTGCGCCCAGTCCTACGGGCTACCTCCACATCGGGGGGGCACGGACGGCGCTTTTTAACTGGCTTTTTGCACGACATAGCAAGGGTGTTTTTCTTCTACGCATTGAAGATACCGATCAGCAGCGTTCCACCGAAGAGGCCACACAAGCCATCCTCGATAGCATGAAATGGCTCGGATTAGACTGGGATGAAGGCCCCTATTTCCAAAGCCAAAGACTCCCCAGCTATCGGCAATACGCAGAAAAATTGGTGGCGGAAGGGAAGGCGTTTTACGATACCGATGCCGAAGGCCGTAAGGCAATTCGGTTTCAGATGCAGGATGGGATAACAGAGATTAACGACCTTATCCACGGCACGATTACCTTTGATACATCCCTCATTGAGGATTTTGTCATACTCAAGGCCGACGGCTTTCCCACTTACAATTTCGCCTGTGTTGTGGATGATGCCGAGATGGGGATTACTCATATTATCCGGGGAGATGACCACATATCAAATACTCCCAAACAGATAGCCCTCTACCGGGCCTTTGGATTTAAAATGCCGGAATTTGCCCATATCCCCATGATCCTGGGAGAGGACGGGTCGAGATTGAGCAAGCGTCATGGAGCTACCTCCGTCACTGAATATCGCGACAAGGGCTACTTACCACATGCTCTGGTAAATTTCCTTGCCCTGCTGGGGTGGTCGCCCGGAAATGATCAGGAGATCATTTCCATCCCGGAGATGATTGAGAAGTTTACCTTAAAGCGCGCCAACAAGACAAGCGCTCAATTCAACAACACGAAACTGGACTGGATGAACGGACAATATATCAAAAATACCCCGACTGAACGGTTAGCGCCTGAGGTTCGGAAATTTTTTGAAAAATCAGGCGTTGATATGACAAAGATCGCCGATGAATGGTTGTTCCGTTTGGTGGAACTCCATCACGAACGGTTCAAGACCTTTCAGGACTTGCTGAACCAGACACGGTTTTTCTTTGCCGATGCAATCGAGTACGACCAGGCTGCCGTAAATAAATTTCTCCGAAAGGAAGGGGTTGGCGGATTATTAAAAGAGGTGCATTCGGCTATTTCCCAAAGTGATGTTTTTGATAAGAAAACGCTAGAAGATTCCCTCCGTTCTTTAACCGAAAAGCTCGGCGTTGGATTTTCCAAGCTTGCGCAGCCGATGAGGGTGGCAGTCACCGGAAGAAGTGTGAGCGCCGGTATTTTTGAAACGATGGAGCTTTTGGGAAGGGAAAAGACCGCAAAAAGACTCGACTACGCCGTAAAAAGTCTGTGCGAAACACCAGAAACGGTTAGATTTTGATCCGAAAGCAAAGCGCAGATTCCACGCTTTCTCAGATTTTTGTCTATTTCTCTGTGCCATCTGTGCAATCTGTTGGTTCCCGTGTTTTGAGTTCCTAAGAGCATTGATAATTATGAATGTAAGGCTCTTTGTCGCGGTTGAAATTACTGAGGAAATTCGGAAAAAATTAGCGGCATTTCAGGATGAGCTGAAAAGGGTGGATGCAGACGCAGGCTGGGTAGCCCCTGAAAATCTCCATATTACGGTAAAATTTATTGGTGTGCTTGACGAAGAAAAAATGGGGGCAGTAACCGCCATAATAAAAGATGCTGTGGCCCATATAAAGCCGTTTGATCTTCAGTTCCGGGGCGTGGGAACTTTTCCAACGGAGAAGAATCCGCGGGTTGTTTTTGCCGATGTCATAGACACAGGCAGGGTTTTGGCAAAAGTCCATGAAAGACTGGATAATCAATTCATGGCATTGAGTGTGAAGCGCGAAGACCGCAAATTTGATGCGCACCTTACGGTGGGACGCATAAAGACACGCAGGAATGTAAAAAGGCTTCTGGAACACCTGAATTCGTACCAAGGATTTGATTTTGGCTCAGAGCACGTGACGCAAGTGGTTTTAATGAAGAGCGACCTTTTGCCGGACGGGCCTGTGTATACGAAATTACAGAGTGTTGATTTGATTTAGCGGTGGTGAATTTCAAGCAATGAGTGCCTTTCTTACCATCCCCTGGTTAATAGTGATTAAGGAGGTTGTAAGTAATTTGTGTGATTACCGAAGGGCTGATTTCATATGAGTGACTTTTGTATGGGTGAATTATGATATCCAAACCGGAAGATGCAGAGAAGGAAAAGCGACAGCAGGCCTTAGAGCGGGCAATCTCGCAAATCGAGAAACAGTACGGAAAAGGGACGATCATGAAACTGGGCGGTCAGACGCGGGTGGACGTCCCTACGATCTCGACCGGCGCGCTGTCTCTTGATATTGCCTTAGGGGTAGGGGGCATTCCGCGGGGTAGGGTTATTGAGATCTTTGGCCCTGAATCTTCAGGGAAAACCACCCTGACGCTTCATATTATTGCGAATGCACAGAAAGAGGGTGGTATGGCAGCCTTCATTGATGCCGAACATGCCCTTGATCCTGATTATGCCAGGAAATTGGGAGTCGATCTGAACAATCTTATGGTTAACCAGCCCGATACCGGAGAACAGGCGCTTGAGATTGCGGAATTGCTGGTGAGGAGCAATGCCGTGGATATTATCGCGATTGATTCGGTCGCGGCCCTTGTTCCCCGCGCCGAAATTGAAGGGGAAATGGGTGATTCACATGTGGGATTACAGGCCCGGCTTATGTCGCAGGCATTGCGTAAACTAACAGGGTGCATTGCCAAATCCCACACCAGTGTTATCTTCATTAACCAGATTCGTGAAAAGATCGGGGTTATGTACGGTGGAAATCCTGAAACAACCCCCGGCGGCAGGGCATTAAAATTCTATGCCTCAGTACGTATCGATATCAGAAGAATTGGCGGCATAAAAGACGGCGAGGTAACCATCGGGAACAGGGTGCGCGCGACGATTGCAAAAAACAAGGTAGCTGCGCCTTTCAAGAAGGCAGAGTTCGATATTCTCTACAACACGGGTATATCACGCGCCGGGGACATTATTGACCTTGGTGTCGAGCGCCAAATCATTGAAAAGTCAGGCACCTGGTTTTCTTACGGGGAACTTCGGTTAGGACAAGGCAGAGAAAATTCCCGGCAGTTTATCGATGGAAAACCTGAACTGATGAAAGAGATTGAGCAGGCGATCCTGCAAAAGATAAAGCCAGAAATGGTTTCAGAAAAACCCCCTGAAAAACCACCCGAAAAAATGAAAATCGAACCTGCTTCCAAAAAGGGTGAAAAATAACAGTTTGGTTTTTGAAAATACCAGCAATGCAGGGGGCGGATTGCAATACGTTCCCCCCTTGATGATAAGGAATATCAAAGTTTCTGCTACTGCCTTATCCCCCCTCAGGAGGGGAATAAAGAATTTCCCTCCTGGGAGGGGTTCAGGGGTGGGTTAATCTTATTATAAAAGTGCCATAAGGCCTAATTTGCTTGTTATGAAGACAAACGAGATTCGTAATAAATTTCTCAAATTCTTTGAAAAGAAGTCGCATGTCATCTGGCCCAGCGACTCATTGGTGCCCCAGAATGACCCCACGCTCCTTTTTACCGGCGCCGGGATGAATCAGTTTAAAGACATGTTTCTGGGCAAAGGGAATTTAGATTTCAAGAAGGCCACCACCTGCCAGAAGTGCCTTCGAACGGGCGATATTGATAACGTGGGTAAGACGGCTTCCCATCATACCTTTTTCGAGATGCTGGGGAATTTTTCCTTCGGCGATTATTTTAAGACAGAGACGATTGAATGGGCATGGGAATTTCTGACACAGGAATTAAAAATTCCAGAAGAGCGCTTGAGAGTCAGCGTTTATAAAGACGATCAGGAATCATATGAAATCTGGGGAAAAAACATTGGGGTGCCCCCGTCAAAAATTTATCGTTATGGTGAAAAGGACAACTTTTGGCCTGCAAACGCACCGCTCCTGGGCCCTAACGGACCATGCGGTCCCTGTTCTGAAATATTTTTTGACCAGGGTGAAAAGGTCGGCTGCGGGAGAAAAGAATGCGAGCCTGCCTGTGATTGCGGCCGGTTTGTGGAGATATGGAACCTCGTGTTTACCCAATACAACCGCACAGAAGGAGGCAAGCTGGTACCGCTGCCGAATAGAAACGTAGATACGGGCATGGGACTGGAGAGAATGGCGCGTGTCATGCAAGGGGTACAAACCAACTTCGACATTGATATTTTCAGCCCCATTATCAAATCCCTGGAGGAAATTACCCAGATAAAATATAGCGGGAAAGATGGGCATGCCATACTCATGCGCCGGATTGCAGACCATCTGAAGGCGTGCGTGTTTTGTATTTCTGACGGCGTCCTGCCCGGCAACGAGGGTCGTAGCTATGTCGAGCGAAGGCTGTTGCGGCGTGCGATACGGGATGGCACGCAATTAGGCGTAAAAGATTGTTTTTTATACAAGCTGGTGCCGATTGTAAGCAACGTCATGCAGGAATACTACCCCGATATTAAGCAGCGCAGGGAAAATATTGCAAGGATCGTGAAAAGCGAAGAAGAGAAATTCCATGAAACCCTGGAACTGGGGACGGCCAGGCTGAAAGAACTGATGGATGTGTTGCAAAGGAACAAGCAAAAAGTTTTGTCTGGCCAGGAGGCCTTCAAACTATATGATACGTATGGTTTTCCCATGGATATGACGGAATTGATTCTCGAGGAGAAGGGATTTGCGGTAGATAAGGACGGTTTCGAGAATGAGCTAAAAAAACAGCGGTTACAGGCAAGAACGTCATCGCAGATGACAGGCCAGGTCTTTGACACGGGACCTCTGAGCAGGATAAAAGATATTTCGAAAGGCACCGAGTTTCTTGGTTATCAGGAGGATGCCTGTGAAGCGAAGGTAATTGCCCTTATCCAGGGCGATACGCTTGTTGAGGCAGCTGTGGCAGGTGGAGAAATTACGGTTATTTTAGATCGGACGCCTTTTTACGGAGAATCAGGCGGGCAGATTGGCGATACCGGGGTGCTGGAGTCGAATGGAAACCAGGTCAGAATTACCGACACGAAAAAGAATAATGATTTCATCCTCCACGTGGGAAAAGTGACAAAGGGAGAGATCAAAACGGGAGAGGTGATTCGCGCCAAAATCGATATCCAGCGAAGGAACTCCATCCGGAGAAACCATTCAGCAACCCATGTTCTCCATTATGTCTTGCGAAAAGTGATCGGTCAGCATGCAGAACAGTCAGGATCCCTCGTAGCGCCTGACCGGCTCCGTTTTGATTTTCACCATTTTTCCGGGCTGACACAGGAGGAGATCACGCGAATCGAAGATATGGCAAATGAGATAATTCTGACGAATGTGCCGGTGGTGGTAAAGGAATTGCCAATCCAGGAGGCAAGGAATGCCGGTGCGATGGCCTTGTTTGGAGAAAAATATGGCGAGCTGGTCAGAATGGCTGCTATTGGCGATTTCAGCAAAGAACTCTGCGGTGGCACCCATGTTCACTACTCAGGGGAAATCGGATTGTTCAGAATCATCGGTGAGTCGTCTGTTGCTGCCGGGATTCGCCGTATTGAAGCAATGACGGGTATGGCAGCATTAAACCGTGATCGGGACAAGGAAAGGCTCATCAACGAGATGTGTAACGTTCTGAATACAAATGAGGACAAGCTGATTCCAAAGACACAGGACTTGTTAAGTGAATTAAAGAATCTGCAGAAAGAGGTTCATAAGGTCAAACAAAAAGAGATAAGCGGCAAGGTTGACTCTTTTATTGAGCATGCCAAGGAAGTTTCCGGGGTAAAAATTATTGCAAGAAAACTCGATGAAGCAACCGCAGACGATCTGAGAAAAACGGCAGATATGTTAATGAAGTCGGCCAAAGAAATGGCAATTATATTAGGAGCTGCTCAGAACGGGAGAGTAACGATCATTGCCGCCCTAAGCCCAAACCTGGTCAAGTGCGGCTTGCACGCGGGAAACCTCTCAAAGGAAATTGCAAAAGTGGTTGGCGGTGGCGGTGGAGGCAGGCCGGAGATGGCGCAGGCAGGGGGACAATGGCCAGAAAAACTCGATGAGGCGTTGAGTTTTGCCACGGAGCTGTTAAGCAAAAAAATACGTGAGGGCGCGCTCTTGTCTTCAGGATAAGGCGCTAATAAAAAAGGCGTGTTGCGCGATCACGATACACCATCGGCAAGGAATTAAAAGGATTTCCAAGCGTTGAGTTTTTGCTTGACATTAGGTGTGGTTATCTATAAAATTCTCCGTTTGAAATTCTTATGCATCATAGAGTTATCTACGTTTAGCAAAAGGGTGATAAAAGAGGTACGGTACGATAATAAAAAGAAGGTGTTTTGAGATACCAAAAGAAAAAAAGTGCAATTGGTATTCTTTTTGTGTAATCTAGTGTGAAATTTTTTAGAGGTGATACATGCCTAATCCAAAGAGAAGGTTCTCGAATTCAAGAACCCGTAAGAGACGTACACACGACAAGTTGACTCCGCCTGTTATTCCGCTTGCCGAAAATATTGAAAAAGGCGCTGGTGTACGCTCGAAGCGATATATTTGTTCCCATTGCAAACAGGTAAATCAACCCCACACGGTTTGTCACAATTGCGGCTATTACCGCGGCAAGCAGGTTATTTCAGTTGGAATGTAGGTTATGAGAGTTGCAGTAGATGCGATGGGTGGGGATAAGGCTCCCCATGAGATTGTCAAGGGAGCAGTTCTTGCTGCGCAGCAATTTCAGGATAGTGAGATTTTACTGGTTGGCGATGAAAAGGTGATACAGCAGGAATTAGAATCTTGCCAAGCCATCCCGAAAAATATTACCACGCATCACGCATCTCAAGTAGTTAGTATGGATGACCCTGCAACGTATTCCATACGCCAGAAAACGAATTCATCCATCACGCGAAGTGTCGAGCTTGTTGCAAAAGGCGAAGCAACTGCCGTCGTGAGTGCAGGCCATACGGGTGCAGCAGTTGCCGCTGCGACATTGCATTTGCGAACGCTGAAAGGGGTGCGGCGACCGGGGATTGCCGCCCCATTTCCCACCCGGAGTGGCAACTGCTTGATAATTGACGTGGGGGCAAATATTGCCTGTAAACCAATACATCTCTTTCAGTATGGCGTAATGTCAACCATATTCAGCAAATATATCTCTCGCGTTCAATATCCGCGGGTAGGATTGTTAAATATTGGTGAAGAGGATGCAAAGGGAAATGATTTGGCGAAAGAAACGTTTGCCCTTTTCTCCAATTCGCAATTAACTTTTGTGGGAAATGTAGAGGGAAGGGAAATATTTGATGGAAAGGCTGATATTGTTGTTTGTGAGGGTTTTGTAGGAAATGTCATGCTGAAATTTGCAGAAGGGCTTGCAACAGGACTTTTATCAACAATTAAGGCAGAAGCAATGAAGGGCTTCTGGTCAAAATTAGGTTTGTTTTTGTGTAAACCTGCCTTTGCTCCTTTAAAGGCTAAAATGGACTTTACTGAGTATGGCGGAGCTCCCTTGCTGGGTGTCAACGGTGTGTGTATTATTTGTCATGGCAGGTCTGATTCAAAGGCTATCTATAATGCTATAAAGGTTGCATTACAGTTGTCAAAAAACAAAGTTAACGATCATATTGTTGCCGAACTGGAAAAGGCCAATGTGCCTGCGGCAAGTGTTATGTAACCGTTCAGCCACCTACTAATCTCCTCTGGATATGTAAATTATACATGCGACAGAATCAAAGGGCGTCTATTACCGGCATCGGATCCTACTTGCCGGGAAAGGTGTTAACAAATTATGATTTGGAAAAGATGGTTGATACCACTGATGATTGGATTATTCAACGGACGGGTATTAAACAGCGTCGTATTGTTGAAAACGGGCAAATAACCTCTGACCTTGCCACTCAGGCATCGCTCAGGGCAATGGAAGATGCCGGAGTTTCTCCCCGTGATTTAGATATGATTATTACCTCGACCATAACCCCTGATCACATATTCCCTTCGACTTCCTGTTTTATCCAGCAAAAAATCGGCGCAACAAGAGCGGGTGCGTTTGATATACTGGCAGCATGCGCCGGATTTATTTATGCGATGTCAATTGCACAAAGTTTTGTAAATTCAGGGGCCGTGGAGACCGTCCTCGTGGCAGGCGCCGAGTGTTTATCAACGATTACCGACTATACCGATCGCACCACCTGTGTATTGTTTGGAGATGGCGCCGGAGCGGTTGTTATTCAAAAAAGCCTTACCCAGCATGAAATTCTCTCTACGAGCCTGGCAGCAGATGGTTCACAGGCAGATATCCTGATTATGCCGGGAGGGGGGGCTAGGAGTCCCGCATCTTTAGAATCAATTCAACAAAGGGCGCATTATATCCAATTCAAAGGGAAAGAGGTATTCAAGCTGGCGATTCAGAATATAACCAGCCTGATTCTGGAAACGGTAAATAAAAACAACCTGACGATCGAAGATATCGACCTTATTATTCCTCATCAGAGCAATCTGAGAATAATTGAGGCAACTATGGAAAAACTTGGGTTGCCTATGGAAAAGGCATTTGTTAATATCGATAAATATGGAAATACCTCATCAGCATCTATTCCTATTGCGATTGACGAGGCCAGGAGGGAAGGGCGACTCCGTCGGGGAGACCTTGTTATGCTGGTAGCGTTTGGAGGCGGGTTGACCTGGGGATCTTCGGTCATACGATGGTAGGGCATATACGAAAGACCGCATTTCTTTTTCCTGGCCAGGGGTCGCAATACGTGGGGATGGGGAAGGATTTTTATACCCATTTCAAAGAGGCGCGGGAGGTATTCAATCAGGCGAATGAAATCCTTGGGTTTGATATAGCGGCGTTTTGTTTCCAGGGGAAACAGGAAGAGTTAAATAAAACCTCCCTGTGTCAGCCTGCCATACTCGTAACCAGCCTGGCGATCCTGGAAGTCTTGAAAACAAATACGGCTACGAGCGAAAATGAGTGCCAGGCAGCCGCCGGACTGAGTCTGGGAGAATATACGGCGCATGTTGCTGCCGGTTCGATGGCCTTTCGAAATGCGGTCAGGCTCGTGTCTCAGCGTGGCTTGTTTATGCAGGAGGCTTGCAATGCAAATCCGGGCGGAATGGTTTCCGTTATTGGATTGGCAGACGAAAAAGTGGAACAGATCTGCGCAGAAATGATGCCGGCAGGAGTGCTTTGTGCGGCAAATTATAATAGTCCGGGGCAGGTGGTTATCTCAGGCGAAAAACCGTTGTTAGAAAAGGCATCCGTTCTCGCCAAGGAACGAGGGGCAAGAATGGTTGTGCCTTTAAAGGTAGACGGCGCATTTCATTCAGGCTTAATGGCCCCCGCAAGCGACAAACTTGCAAGGGAACTGGAAGTAACGCCTATCTCGAAGCCGAATATTCCGGTTGTTGCAAATATTTATGCACAATACGTGACAGAACCTGACGAGATAAAAGTATCTTTAGCAAAACAATTAAATAGTCCGGTGCGGTGGCATCAGTCGATCTCTCTGCTGATACATAATGGATTTAATCGGTTTTATGAGATTGGGCCTGGTAAAACGTTATCAGGGCTCATGAAGAGGATTGACGCTACCCAGGAGATTAACAGTATTGACACCATAGAGGCCATGGAGAATATAGGGAAATCGAATTCATTTTAGTATAAGGAGGTAAACCGTGTCAGCAGTCGAAGATAAGGTTAAGGAAATTATCACAAAACAGATGGGAGTAAAGACAGAACAGATTACGAAAGAAACGGCTTTTATCAATGATCTGGGAGCAGATTCTTTGGATACCGTGGAACTGATCATGGAGTTTGAAGACGCCTTTGATATGAATATTCCTGACGAAGATGCGGAAAAGATAAGGACGGTGGGAGACGCGATAAAATACATTGAGGAACACAAATAAATGCGGAAACGACGAAGGGTAGTTATTACCGGCGTAGGTGCAATTACCTCATTGGGGCAGGAAAAAAAAGAGATCTGGTCAGCGCTCTGTGAAGGAAAAAGCGGTATAAAGCCCATCACCTCTTTCGATACCACGGCTTTTGACGTTCACTTTGGAGGAGAGGTCAGCGATTTTGAACCTACCCGTTGGCTTGATACTAAAGAAGCCCGACGGTTAGACCGGTTTGCCCAGTTTGCGCTCATTGCCTCCATTCTGGCAGTAGAAGATGCCGAACTTCGGTTCGAGGGGTTCGACAAAACAAGAGGAGGGGTTATCATTGGTTCTGGCATGGGTGGTTTACTAGAGCTCGAGGCGCAGCATGAAATTCTGCTTAAAAAGGGGCCTTCGAGGATATCTCCTTTTCTGATTCCGAAATTAATGGTCAATGCTGCTCCGGCGCAGGTGGCAATACGATTCGGACTCAAGGGACCCAATTATGCGCTGGTAACCGCATGCACTACCGGCGGCAATGCCATCGGAGAGGCCGTCAGGACTATCCAGAGGGAAGATGCGGATATTATGGTCGCCGGAAGCTCTGAGGCGGTAGTTACCCCTTTAACGCTGGGAGGCTTTAGTTCGATGAAGGCCCTTTCTACCCGCAATGACGCTCCGCAAAAGGCTAGCCGTCCTTTTGATAAGGACCGGGATGGTTTTGTCCTTTCAGAAGGCGCAGGTGTTGTTGTCCTCGAAGAATTTGAATTTGCACGAAAAAGAGGCGCCCGTATTTATGCGGAAGTGCTCGGTTATGGGCTTAATTCTGATGCCTATCATATTGCAGCGCCGGAACCCCATGGCGAGGGTGCCAAGCGGTGTATGATAAGTGCCCTGAAAGACGCCCAGTGTAATCCGGAAGAGGTAGGCTATATCAATGCTCATGCTACATCAACACCCATTGGTGACAATATTGAAATGAAGGCCGTAAAGGAGGTTTTCGGGGTACATGCGCCAAAAATTCCTATTAGTTCCACAAAATCGATGCTGGGACATCAACTCGGCGCTTCCGGAAGCGTTGAAGTAATCATCTGTGCCCTGGCAATTACGGAGAGTGTCATGCCACCAACCATAAATTATGAGACACCCGACCCCGAATGTATGGGATTGGATTTTATCCCCCTGGTAGCGAGGGAAAAGAAAGTGAAGATAGCGCTTTCCAATTCATTTGGCTTTGGTGGTCACAACGCATGCATCATCCTTGGGCAGGTATAATCACCTCATTTGAATCTGGCCTGTCGCATTACCATCGTTTGAAAATAGTGAAGATTTGCAGTTCATGTTATCTCTGATACCGGAAAGGCGGAGGACTATGATAATCTCACTGTTTAGCAAAAACGTGAAGGATGCAAAAAGGCGGAAACCGGTAAGACTCTCTGCAGACACATGAAATTTACCCTTAGTGAAATCCAGTCGCTTATTGGTGGGAAAATTATTGGCAATGAGAATACCTGTATCACGGGAATTGCGAGCGTTGCAACTGCAAAAGAAGGGGACATAACCTTTGTCCGAAATGATTCTCTTGTCCAACAGGCTTTGACGTCTTGTGCCGCCGCATTTGTTATCCACCGAGAGACACCACAACTCAGAAAACCACAAATTGTCGTAGAAAACCCGAACCTCTCCTTTACAAAATTACTGGGGATTGTAGCACAAGAACGATATATACGCCCTGCCGGTATGCACCCTACGGCAATTATCAGCAAAGAAGCTGTTGTGGGAGAGGGGGTTTCTGCCGGTGCGCACGTTGTCGTGGAAGACGGAGTGACGATCGGTAATCACGTTACTCTGTATCCAAATACGTTTATCGGCAGGGGGAGTCGCATTGGGGATAACTCAGTTATCTACGCCAACGTCTCTATTTTGGAAAATACGATTATTGGGAAACGGGCGATTATCCATTGCAATAGTGTCATCGGTGACGAAGGGTTTGGCTATCTTCAGGTGGAGAAGACACACGTAAAGATACCACAGGTTGGAATCGTTGAAATCGGGGACGATGTCGAAATTGGTTCTATGGTAACGATCTGCCGTGCCGCCCTTGACAAGACTATTGTGGGAAACGGGGTGAAGATAGACAACCACTCCCATATTGCCCATAACGTTGTTATCGGAGACAACTCGATGCTCATTGCGTACGCCAAAATTGCGGGAAGCGCTAAAATTGGGCGGAATGTCCTGATTGCAGAAGATGTTGGTGTTACCGATCATGCAACAATAGGCGACGGGTGTATGATTGGCGGCGGTTCCAATGTTTATAAGAGTTTGGAGGCTGGTTCAGTTGTGTGGGGATCGCCGGCCAAACCCATTACGGAAGAGAAACGCATTCAGGTATTAATCAAAAAATTGCCGGAAATGTATAGTGCAATGAAAAGACTTGTAAAAGCATCACGATAATTTTGAGGGATAAACCTATGTGTGGAATTGTAGGATATATCGGACAGAATAAGGCCGTCAATATCTTGTTGGATGGTATTAAAAGGCTCGAATATCGTGGATACGATTCCTCCGGAATCGCATTTGTCGAGAACGGCAGGTTGCGGTGCGAAAAAGCTGTTGGAAAGATCGCCGAACTGGAGAAGAAGCTCAATGGCGGCAATTTCAATACTGATATTGGAATAGTCCATACACGCTGGGCGACACATGGCGCCCCGACCATGGAAAATGCCCATCCCCACAGGGATTGTCACAACGAAATCGCTGTGGTGCATAATGGAATTATCGAGAATTATGATTATCTGAAATCAAAACTGACACGGGAAGGACACGTCTTTCAGAGTGAAACCGACACCGAGATCCTGGCGCATCTCATCGAAAAATACTTCCAGAATAACCTCGAAAAAGCCGTTATGGAGGCATTGAAAGAGGTAGAAGGCACCTATGGTATTGCCGTAATTTCTACAAAAGACCCGCACAAGATTGTTGCGGCAAGAAAGGGCTCTCCTCTGGTAATAGGCATTGGCAATAAAGAATACTTTGTCACCTCGGACGTCTCTGCTTCTCTGGAGTATACAAGGGACGTGGTCTATCTGGATGACAATGAGGTGGCGATTCTCACCCCGGATCATTATGAAACCAAGACGATGCAAAATATTCCCACCTACAAAAAAGTGGAAGAGGTGCTATGGAATATTGATATGATCGAGAAGGGCGGATACGAGCATTTTATGCTCAAAGAGATCCACGAACAGCCCCAGGCGTTACGAAATGCAATGCGCGGAAGGATAGAAGCTGATCATGGTCTGGTTAAACTGGGGGGATTGCTCAGTTGTGAAAAGGAACTCCGCGAGGCAAAACGTATTGTCATTGTCGCTTGTGGCACCTCCTGGCATGCGGGGCTTGTGGGTGAATACATGCTGGAAGAACTGGCGCGTATCCCCGTTGATGTTGAATATGCCTCAGAGTTTCGGTACCGCAACCCCGTAATTGAAGAAGACACGGTCGTTATAGCCATCAGCCAGTCGGGAGAAACGGCGGATACCCTGGCGGCAATGCGGGAAGCAAAACATAAGGGGGCAAAGCTGCTTTCTATCTGCAATGTCGTAGGCAGTACGATTGCCCGTGAGGCTGATTGCGGGATCTATTTGCATATCGGTCCCGAGATTGGGGTTGCATCCACCAAGGCATTTACTGCCCAGATCACCGTTTTGTATCTGTTTACCTTGTATATGATGAATTTGAAGCATCCCCACAACCCCATATCCTCTGATGCGATTAAGGTTATCCAATCAATACCCGATAAGATTCAGACCATCCTCGATCGGGAAGAGAAGATTGTGGAGCTTGCCCGCCTCTACAAAGACAGTGGAAATGCCCTTTATCTGGGAAGAGGATACAACTACCCCGTGGCGCTTGAAGGCGCCTTAAAACTCAAGGAAATATCCTATATTCATGCCGAAGGTTATCCGGCGGCAGAGATGAAACACGGCCCCATTGCCCTTATTAACAAGGACATGCCCGTCGTTTTTATTGCTACCAAGGACAGCGTCTACGGAAAGATTTTAAGCAATATCGCGGAGGTAAAATCCAGGGGGGGGAAATTAATTGCCATTGCGACCGAAGGCGACGATCATATCAGAGAAAAGGTAGACCATGTGTTTTACATACCAAAGACGTCTGATTGGCTGACACCGATCCTTTCGGTAATACCGCTTCAACTACTGGCCTATCACATGGCGGTGATGCGTGGCTGCGATGTCGATAAACCCAGGAATCTTGCCAAAAGCGTGACGGTTGAATAAGGGGTTTTTTACTTTTTCTTGCCAAGAATTAAGGTCGAATTGGATTCCAGATCAATCCTTTTTATATCCTCAAACCCGGCATTGGCAAGCCATACCCGGTACTCGTCCTCGCTATACGACTCCCCTTCCTGAGTGCCGAGGAGCATATTGAGACTGAAGAGGGCGGCAAATTGCGGGTGTGTCTTCGTTGTGTCCAGGACAAATTCATGGATGACGATAAGCCCGCGTTCTCTGAGAGCATCCCGGCATTTTCTGAGTATTCTGGTATTATTGGCGGGGTTGTAGATATGCAAAAGATTTGAGACCAGGATCGCATCGTACACTTTTTCCCCAAAGCTATCCTCCAGACAGTTGCCCGCTTGCGTGGTAACGCGGTCTTCTATCTTTGCCGCCGCAATGAATTCTCGGGTGAGACGAATGGTGTGCTCCAGGTCAAAGACAACGGCATGAAGCCCCGGATTGGCCCTTGCAAGGGCGATGGCATAGGTGCCTGGCCCGCCGGCAATATCCAGCAAGAGCTTTGCCTCTTTTAAATCGATCTTGCTGCAAATCTCCTCCGTTTTTACCGAAGCCAGATTGTGCATTGCCGTGATAAAATCCCTCACATCATGCGGGTCAACTTCTTCCGGCAGGTCCTTGAGGGAAACCGGATTTCCCGTCTCGATCGTTTCCCGAAGCATTGCCCACGTGTCCATCATGTTATGGAAATGATGGATAGAATCCCCGAGATAATAGGGGTTTCCTTTGATCAGGTGGCGATTCGACAGGACGGAATTTGCATAATAGTTTTCCTGTTTCGTAAGTAAATCAAGGGAGACAAGTGCGTTGAGAAGCATCTCGGTTGCCCGTTCGTTTGCCTGAATGGTTTGAGAAATTTCTTTGGCGGTACGCCTTCCTCTGTTCAAGATTGTAAAGAGATCAAATCCTACTGCAGTAAAGAGGACGTGAGACTTCCAGTAGCCACAACTGAGCTGCAGGAGATAATCAGCATTCAAATGGTTCGTGTCTGCCATGGTTGTATCTTCGCCTTTCATAAGGTAAGGTATTTGGATATTCCTTGTTTAAATTCAATAGGCTTGATGCCAAAGTGATTAAAAAATGGTTTTTCATCACAGGTATTACCTTCCAGAAGCATACAAATCTGGTCTTTCGTGACGGGGAAGGCAGGCAGCCAATCAAGCATTTCCGCCGCAAGGTTCATGATGAAGACCGGAATATGGAGTTTGTGCGGGGGGACGCAGAGCACGCTGCCAATGATGTCAATGATTTGATTAAACTCAATCTTTTCTGGTCCGCCAACAGCAAAAATTTTTCCGATGGCGTCATTCATTTCTACGGATTTTACAAAACCCATCGACACATTTTCCACGGACACGGGTTGCATCTGATACCTGCCGTTGCCGACAACGGGCACAAATTGCTGCGTCTTCAGCATGCCGGCAAAAAGATTGACGAATTTATCCTCCGGCCCGTAGATAATTGAAGGGCGAAAGATTGTATAATCAAGTCCACTGCTTCTTATACATTCTTCTGCGCGGAACTTGGTCCGCTGATATTGGGTCTTGCCGTCTCTTCGTGCCCCGAGCGCACTCATCTGAATGAATCGCCGGACACCCTGTTCCCGTGCCGCCCTGACAAGATGTGCCGTTCCTTCATAATGTAATTTTTCAAAGGTAATCCCTTTCCCTGGGAACTCTCTGATAATGCCAACGAGATTAATCACGACGTCGCATCCCGCCAATTTGCGCGGCAAACTGTCCGGATCGGTAATATCTCCGTGCACGATCTCCACTTCTTTGTGATGCGCAATCTTTTGTTCGGAACCCTGCCGGACGATACATTTCACCTGATACTTTTTTTCGAGTAAATCATGAAGTATCTGTTTCCCTACAAAGCCTGTACTGCCTGTCAAAAAAACCTTCATTGCGATATACCCCCAAGATGTATAATATACTTTTCTCTGCCTTCCCTTACTTTTTATAGAGAGAGTACTTTGTCGTCTTGCCGGAAGGACGTTCATTTCCCTGACGGGAAGAGGCCGTGTCGCTACCAAAAAACAACCTCATTCCCTGGAAAACAACGTCTCTCTTATCCTTAATACACCGGATGTCCGGAAGTGATTGAAGAAAGACGCGCCCATACCTTTTGGTAACTATCCGGCGGTCGAAAACAACCACGACGCCCGTATCCTCGCGACTGCGTATGAGTCTTCCAAAGCCCTGTTTGAATTTAATTACCGCCATGGGTACGGAATACTGAAAAAAGGCGTCGCCGCCGGCCTTTTCTATGGCCTCCACCCTTGCCTCAATAATAGGTTGCGTTGGCACTTTAAACGGTAATCGGGTGAGAATAACGCATTCCAGCGCACCCCCCCTTACGTCAATCCCTTCCCAGAAACTGTCCGTAGCAAACAAGACCGAGGATGCGTCTTTTTTAAATGCCTCAAGGAGGTTGTGGCGACTGCCTGCTCCCTGCTTCAAACAGAGATAACCGAGTCGTGTAATCCGGGGTTCTAACCTCTGATAAAGATCATTGAGAAGGCTGTATGAGGTAAACAGGACTAAGGCGCGGCCTTTTGAAATTTCTATGGTTTGCAGGATGCTCTCTTCCAGCGCAGCAACATACCCTGGTTGACCGGGCTCTGCTATGTCTGTGGGAATGCCAAGAATCGACTGGCGCTGGTAATCAAAGGGTGAATCCAGGATCAGCTCAGACAATTGCCTCTCCGGAATCTGCTGCAAGCCAATGCTGTCTTTGAAGAAGGTGAAGGTCTTGTTGATAGCCAGGGTAGCTGATGTCAGGAGTATCGTACGATAATGATCGTAGAGGCAGGTCTTTAAATCTTCAGAAACAGAGAGCGGTGCGGCGCAAAACCTGATGGTTGGCTCCCCTGCGTATCTTTTTATCTCAATCCATTTGCAGATCTTTTCGTTCTCGACAAGAAAGGCATCAATTTCGTTTGCCACAAATTTCAATCGCATCTTGCACGAGAGAATATCGATCAGCACGGACGACAGAACTTCCTGTGATTTCTTTGAGAGTTCCGTCATTTCATCGAGGAGTGACGTTAAGAGAGAGACAAATTTCTGGATATCAGCGCTTAATTTTCTAAACTGATTCTCGATAACATCCCGCCACAGATCGGTAGAAGTAAAGCTTGCGGTAACACGAAATTTGCATTCCTCATCCCTCATCTCTTCTTTTTGCAACCCGGCGTAATTGCTATAATTGCTTACCGACTGGGACATATCTTCAAAAATACCCTGTACAGTATCGTAGAGAAGCTGCCGCGCCTCCAGGATTTCCGTGTTGATCCTGTTGGTAATTTCTCCGGCAATAGCCTTGTCATGTACAGAACCCACCTCTTTGAATTTGCTCTTCAGGTACTGCAACAGTCCTTTTCTCGCATCCTTAAGATTGACCAGCCTTCCCAGAAGCTTTACTATCCGCAATCTCGAAATCGTCGTGCTGAGATTTGCCGTCGCCACGTCTTCAAGGTGATGCGCCTCATCAATAATAATTTTCTGGAAGGGAGGTAAAATAGCCACGGCATCATACCCCTTCGTTTCCTTCCGCACCATCAGATCGGCCATCAGGAGATAATGATTGATAACCAGAATATCTGCACTGGCTGCGCTTCTCCGGGCGATATAAAAAAAACACTCGTCATAAAACGGGCATTTCAGGCGTGTGCACTGGTCTGCCTCAGATTGTATTGCCTCCCAGGCGTCTTCCTGGGGCACAAAATTCAGATCGGCCTTGCTGCCGTCCCGCGTCTTTGCAGCCCACGCCAAGAGATCGTTCAGTTGCCGGCGATCTTTGTCTTCAATCAGCGTGCCGCCCTCAGACCGCACATTGGAAACCTTCCGCAGGCACAGATAGTTGTTTCTGCCTTTTACCAGAACGCTCTTGAAATCAAGTCCGCAGCATCTCCTGAGCATCGGGATATCTTTCTCCATCAACTGCTCCTGAAGATTGATCGTATGGGTAGAAACGACTACCCGTTCCTGATTTTTCATGCTCCATGACACGGCAGGAACCAGATATGCCATGGATTTACCCGTTCCCGTACCCGCCTCAATCACGGCAATTTTATCTTCATTAAAGGCGTCAACGACCGACTTCAGCATCTCAACCTGTGGCTTCCGGTATTCATATGGTGACAAGTGCCTTGCAAAATTTCCCCCCGGCTGAAATTGTGCGGATAGCTCGCTGAAGGTTAGCTTTTCGCATAACCGCTCTTTCATTACCTTTACCACGGGGTATACAAATTCCACCGTATTATTTATGATATAGCATCCCACATTCTGAGACCCCATACATGATGCGATTTCAAGGTCTGCATCGGACGGCTCCAAAATCCCATCCGGATGGTTGTGGATAAAAACATCCCCGCATTTCGCCTCTTTTATCATGGCGGGCACGGCCGTTTTATTGCCCATGGCATACACATCAACGTCCGTCACCAGCAGGTCATCATTGAGCCTTCCTATCATGAATATCTCATTTCCCATCGCCTTTTCTATTGCGTCTTTGATAGAAGAAATGGCATCGGGCAGGAAATATTCTTTGGCTAACCAGGCGGTCGTTTTCATGATTTATCTGAACAGGAAGAAATTTTCGATCATACGGAATCTATTTCAAGCATGGTTCAACAAACCTGTAGGCGTTGTGTTGTCAAGCAAAGAAACTTTTTTCAAGGCTATGAGTTTGAAATAAAATTATTATGCCACAAACTGACAAAGACACAAAGAATAAAGTTATTCGTAACACTTTAGTTTTTTGAAAAGGTAGGGGCGAAGCATTTGCCTGCTTGGGGTGTGAATCCATGTATGCCACTTTATGGCAAATGCTTCGCCCCTACGCCGTGCGGTAATATCGTTATTATGGTAATTTTTCAAAAAACTAAAGTGTTATAGTTATTCTAAGTCTATGCACCCCATAAAGCTTGCCCTGACGTAAAACAGCCCGACGCCCTTTTCCGGTTATGAGTAGGGTGGATCAAGGCGTTGGTTTTTACGCCGAATCCACCAACACTATTTACAGGAAAGGTGGATTCGCTCTCGCTTAATCCACCCTACCGCAAATCCGCATAAATAAAATGAAACTTCCTATACAATCCAGTTAATTTCCTTGACTGGCCATTTTTTAATAAGTAAAATTATTGATTCCGAATTACGAACAGGTGCTTTTTAGAAAGGACGCTTTCTTGGAAAACATAACCATAGTTGCGAGACATTTAGACATAACGGAAGCTATCAAAAATTATGCCTTGCTAAAGGCGAAAAAGATTAAGAAATTTTTTGAATGGATTCTACAAATACAAATTACTTTAGATATTGGCGGTGACAATAGCCATATTGTTGAAATGATTGTTTCGATTTCGAGGGGGCCTACGTTGGTCGCAGAGGTGTCAAATCCGGATATGTACCGGGCAATCGACCGTGTTGTTGATAAGATTGAGGCACAACTGAAAAAGCATAAGGGCAAAATACAATCCAGGATCGTCCGAAGAAAAAAGCCGGAGACGAAGCAGATGGAAGATTTTGAAGGTGAACCAGAAGGATGACGAATAACAATTCTACAGGAGGAATTTTATCGTATGAAGTTGACTGATTTTATTGTAGAAGAAGCGATTATCACAGAAATCAAAGCCACGGAAAAAGAGGCCGTGATTCGGGAAATGGTGTGTTCCCTGAGAGATTCACAGAAAATTCATAGCAAGGATGTTGAAAATATTATTAAATCCCTTATAAAACGGGAGGAACTGGGTAGCACGGGCATTGGGAAAGGGGTGGCAGTTCCTCATACAAAACATGATTGTATAAAAAAGATTATGGGGACGATCGCACGGTCAACGAATGGCGTAGATTTCAATGCTTTGGACGGAGAACCGGTCTATCTTTTCTTTCTCCTGCTTTCCCCAAATGATTCTGCAGGAGCTCACCTTGCTGCGCTAGAAAGGATTTCCACCGTAATACGCGATAACGATTTCCGCCGATTCCTGCGGGAAGCAAATGGTAAAAACGGCATGGTTGAAATATTGCGTGAGGTTGACGGTATCCAGGTTTAACCAGCGGCATTCTCTCTTTCCTCAACAACCCCGGGACAGGAAGAATCATTAAACCAGACAAAACAAAATCATACAAACCGCTTCCTGTTTGGATCGTATTTTTAAAAACAAAGGGTTCTATACCATAAAAATTCTGCATGGCCTGTTTGTAAAATTATGGATATTTACGCAAATAATTCTCAGTTATTGGAACGAAAGGTAAAAATCTCAAATTCCAATGGAATGCACGCCCGGCCTGCCACCAAATTTGCAGAGATTGCCAATAAATATACTTCAGAAATCCGTATAAAAACAAAAAATAAAGAGGTTGATGGAAAAAGCATTATTGAACTTTTGACCCTGGGTGCAGAGAACGGCACAGAAATCATTATTAGTGCAAAAGGAACTGACGCAGCTGAGGTATTGGATGCCCTGGAAGGGTTAGTAAAAAACAAATTTGAAGAAGAATTCATGGAAATTAGAAAAGGGATTGCCGTATCGCCAGGAGTGGTCATCCGCGGGGCTTTTATGTTTGAGAGTGAAGGGTACCGCATTCCTCGTCATCTTATAGGAAAAGACGAGGTTGAAGCTGAACTCATGAGGCTCGAAAAGGCAATTGAAGATTCGAAAAGGGAAATCCATGATTTAGAGCAGAAGGTCTCCGAAAACATGAGTTCTGAAATTGGGTCGATCTTTGGCACCCATCGGATGGTATTGCAAGATGTACGGTTAAAAAATGAGATCGTTGACAAGATAAAAAAAGCCAATTTTACGCCGGAATTTGCCGTCTCCCTTGCCCTGCGTGTTTACATTAGAAAATTTCAAGACATCCGAGATTCGTATCTTGCGGACCGGGTAAGTGATATTTTTGATATTGAACGGCGACTGTTAAAAAATTTACTGGGAGAAAAGAGAGAAGAGCTGAAAAACCTTGCCGAAGAAGTGGTGCTGGTGGCTCATGATCTTACCCCCTCTCAGACAGCCTCCCTCGATACCGGAAAGGTTAAGGGATTTGCCACTGACGCAGGCGGCAGGACATCACATACCGCCATTGTAGCCAGGGCATTGGGTATCCCTGCTGTTGTGGGGCTTGGAACAATTACCTCGGACGTCTTTGGGGGTGATACGGTTATTGTGGATGGCAATAGTGGTATTGTTATCGTTAGACCGAATGAAGAAACACTGGCAGCATATCAGAGCAGGGTTAAAAGCATTCATGTCTTTGAAGAAAGACTCGCCACGGAACTAAAAGATCAACCTTCAACAACAGGGGACGGCAAACATATTTCTATCTTTGGCAATATCGAATTTCCAAAGGAAATCAATATCAACGTGCGATATGGTGCGGAGGGAATCGGTCTTTACCGGACAGAATTTCTTTATTTGGGTGCGCCCAAGCCGCCAACAGAAGAGGAGCATTTTGAGGCATATGCCACCGTTGTGCAGGAATTACAAGATAAACCAGTTATTATCAGGACGCTGGATCTTGGCGCTGACAAATTTGACTATTTGGATAACAGAAAAGAAGGAAACCCCTTTTTGGGATGCCGCTCTATCCGGTACTGTTTTGAAAATCCTTCTATCTTTAAGATACAGCTGAGAGCCATCTTGCGGGCTTCTGCTTTGGGTAATGTAAAAATTTTATTTCCCCTGATCTCTTCGCTGCAGGAATTACAGCGGGCAAAGCAAATGGTTTGGGAAACCATGGAAGAATTGGACAAGGAAAGCGTCTCTTTCAACAAAGACATTGATATGGGCGTAATGCTTGAAGTTCCTTCTGCAGTGATAATTGCGGATCTCCTGGCAAAAGAATGCGATTTTTTCAGTATTGGCACGAATGATCTTATCCAGTATTCTCTGGCGGTTGATAGAAATAACGAACGGGTAGCTTATTTATACTGTCCGGTACATCCGGCCATATTAAGGCTTTTAAAGACAGCAATTAAAGCCGCAGCAGACAACAATATCCCTATTGGAATATGCGGTCAAATGGGAAGTGAGATTGAATATATCGCACCGCTTATTGGTATGGGACTTACTGAGTTTAGTGTGGCTCCCGCAACGATTATACCAGAAATTAAAAAAATTGTGCGATCAATTACCTTCCAAAAAGCAAAAGAGATCGCAGAAACAACCTGTCAGTTTGAAGACCCGGAGAAAACGATTAAATACCTGAGAAGTATTGCTATTAATATCCTGCCAGAGGTATTTGACGGGCAAAATTATCCTTGACACGGGTATACAGCCTTATTAGAATTCTCCATAACTCTTTTAGTTTATTATAGTTGAAGTTTTTTATAAGGGTAACTCATTAAATCAAAAATACGTATTCGATTCAGTAAGGCAGGCGATATTCGCTTTATCTCTCATCACGATTTAATGAAGCTTTTTGAGAGGGCAATTAGAAGGGCAAACATTCCTATCGCGATGTCCAAAGGTTTCAATCCACACCCGAAATTATCCATTCCGCTTGCTTTGGGTGTTGGAATACCCGGTAAAGATGAAGTTTTGGAACTAGTGCTGATCGAGTCAATGCCGCCTGAAAATATAATCGAACGTTTAAGTCTTCAATTGCCAAAAGAGATTCATATTCATTCTGGAGAAGTCGTATCAGACGCAGAGAAGAGCTCGGTTCGTGATGTGCTCTATGAAGTAGTTTTTAAAGATCCTGGGTTTTTAAATACGGTAAAGGTTGACGAGTTTTTGCAACAACCGTCGCTTGTTGTAAACCGTGAGAAAAACGGGCGCCAGAAGCCCTTTGATATTCGACCCTCTGTTCAGGAGATTATGGTACAACCTGACCGTTTAGTTCTCTCAATAAAGGTAGAAAACGAAGGCATGGCAAAGCCAGAAGAAGTGATTTGTGCCTTACTGGGGAACGGGAAAAAAGCGATCTTTGAAATTACCAGAACAAAAATTAATTTGACTTCTTCTGCATAACTGAGGGAAAAACATGGACAAGAAGATGCTTATTAACGCCGTTGAACCTGAAGAATGCCGAATTGCGATTTTAGAAAATAATGTATTGGAGGAACTTTACATTGAAAGGAGCTCCCGAGAACAGATTGCAGGAAATATTTATAAAGGACGAGTCGTTAATATTGAGCCAAGTATTGAAGCGGCGTTTGTAGATATCGGACTCAAAAAAAACGGATTTCTCCACGCATCAGATGTTTTCATTCCTTCAGAGAACGGGAGTCAATCGCCTGACACGGATGCCCACGGCAAACCCCATCGGGAATTCCGTAAAATACGGGATATTCTGCATCCCGGCAAAGAAGTGCTGGTGCAGGTAACGAAAGAAAGTATTGGCACCAAAGGTCCCAGTCTGACAACGTATATCAGTCTGCCGGGCAGATTTCTGGTTCTTACGCCTGATGTTCCGCGCCACGGAGTCTCCCGGAAAATTGCAAGTGATGAAGAACGGCTAAGATTGAAAAAAATCCTTGCAGGATTAAATCCCCCTGCAAATATTGGTTTTATTATACGAACAGCAGGTGAGCAGCAGACAAAAAAAGAGATTCACAAGGACTTTCATTATCTTTTAAAACTCTGGAAGAACATAGAGAAACGGACAAAAGACGTCAAAGCCCCTGCAACCATTTATCAGGAAAGCGATCTGGTTATCCGCGTTATACGGGATATTTTTTCAACAAATATACAAGAAATCATCGTAGATACCGAAGCCGTCTATGAAAGAACCCGCGATTTTCTTCGTATGATTATGCCGAAATCCGAAAAACTGTTAACCCGTTATAGCGAGGATAAACCGTTATTCCATAAATATAATATTGAGCAGGAGATTGAGGAGATAAACTGCAAAAAAATCCGTTTGCCGCGTGGCGGCTCGATTGTCATTGAACAGACCGAAGCGCTGGTGGCTATTGATGTGAATAGTGGTAAATTTAAAGAAGAGTCTGATCCGGAAGAAACGGCCTTTAAGACGAACCTCAAAGCCGCGAAGGAAATTGCGCGGCAGATCAGACTGCGAGACCTGGGCGGTATGATCGTGATCGACTTTATTGACATGAGGACGGAATCGCATATTCGCGCTATTGAGAAGGTTATTGTGGACGCTTTGAAAAGAGACAAAGCAAGAACCAAGATGCTCAAGATGTCGAAATTTGGCACTATTGAACTTACCCGCCAACGGATCCGTTCAAGCCTTCGGGACGTTCTTTTTGAAGAATGTAAGTTTTGCCGGGGTACAGGATATGCCAAGACCGTTGAGAGTCTTTGTTTAAATGCCATGAGAGACCTGAAGTTTGCCATGTATTCACCACAAATTTCAAAGATTGAAATTTTCGCGAATCCCGCGGTTGCAAATTACCTGCAAAATCAAAAGAGAAAGCAGATGATTGAGATTGAAGAGTCCTATAATAAAAAGATACACATTTTTAGCACATCAAATCATGAATACGGCAAAGTTGATATTCGTTATTTAAACCAGAAAGACGAACCGGTTGTGATCTAAGTTCAACGTATAGGAATTTCAAATTTTCTGCTTCTGCCTTACACACCCCCAACCCCCTCTCAAGAGGGGACGAAAGAAGCCTCCTCTTGGGAGAGGATTCAGGGGTGGGTTAACCTTATAATAAAAAGTCGCCGAAGGCCTAATTCAATAGCAAAGATTTGCCAGATGCAGATAAATATGTTACATTAATTCATTACGATATTTTTTAGTGATACGTATCATGGGTTCCGGATAAGAGAAAGGAGAAATAAATAATGTATGCAATTGTAAAAGACCGGGGTAAACAATATAAGGTAAGGGTTGGGGAACGCTGCCTCATCGATCTGAAAGCCGATGCTCAAGCCGGACAAATCCTGGAGTTTAATAATGTTTTAGTCTGTTCAAATGAAGAAGGTAAAGCGACTTTGGGCGCTGACACCAATACCAATGCAAAGGTCATTGCAGAAGTCGAGGGCATAAAAAAGAGCGCAAAGTGTATGACCGTAAAATTCCGAAGAAGAAAAGAGTCCTTAACCAGAAGAGGGCACAGGGAAAAATACACCCGCATAAAAATTAAGGAAATTATTTGTTGATAGAAGTTAAGGCATCATGCGGAAATTTTAAGAGAAAAGAGCAAAAATGAAAACCTGAAGGTATGTGCAACTGGCCAGACAGGTTCTCTTGCAAGATCGGCATGATGGTAATTTTTCGAAAGGAAGGTTAGTGACATGGCACATAAAAAAGGACAGGGTTCCTCAAAAAATGGAAGAGACAGTAATCCTCAAAATCGCGGGGTAAAAAGATTCGGCGGACAATTCGTAACCGCTGGCTCCATAATAGTGCGCCAATGCGGAACGAAATTCAAACCAGGAAGAAATGTCGGTATTGGCAGGGATGATACCCTTTTTTCTATGATAGACGGAACGGTGAAATTTGAAACAAGGCGCCGGGTAAGTGTTTATGCGGCACACAACGCATAAAACATCTTTTTCCAAAATTCGTATCATGGGTTCTTTCATGCAGAACAAGACAGGCTAGATGGTGTTTGTTGACGAAGCAATTATCTATGTAAAGGGTGGCGATGGCGGAAACGGTTGTGTGAGTTTCAGAAGGGAAAAATATGTCCCTCGCGGAGGGCCAGATGGAGGTGACGGCGGTAAGGGCGGTGACGTTATCATTCGTGTCAGTGATAAAATAGATACCTTGCTGGACCTTACTTCGCGGGTGAAATATATTGCAGGAAACGGGGCGAACGGAAAAGGCTCTACCAAAAAAGGCAAGGATGGGAATGACCTTCAGATCGATTTGCCACGAGGCACCGTGATCAAGGATAAAACAAGTGGCCGTATTCTGAAAGATATGAGCGATGTTGGAGAAACGCTGGTTATTGCACGGGGAGGAAGGGGGGGAAGAGGCAACAAATGTTTTGCGACCTCCACCAATCAGGTTCCCCGCCAGGCAGAAAAGGGAAAACCAGGGGAAGAACGATGGCTTGCCCTTGAATTAAAGTTGCTTGCGGATGTTGGTCTCATTGGAATGCCGAATGCCGGAAAATCGACTTTACTCTCCCGAATATCGGCGGCCAGGCCTAAAATAGCTGATTATCCGTTTACCACATTACAGCCACAATTAGGAATTGTAGAAATGGAGGATTACCGCAGATTTGTTGTTGCTGATATTCCCGGGCTTATTGAAGGAGCGCATCGGGGGATAGGGCTTGGCGATGAATTCCTCCGGCATATTGAAAGAACGCGATTATTAGTCCATATCTTGGATGTCTCGCCACTTGCTCAGGTTGATCCTGCAGAAGCATATTTCATGATACGGAATGAATTAATGCAATATAATCCTGTCCTTGCTGAAAAGGCAGAAATCGTTATTGCAAATAAAATGGATCTTCTTGATGCGGAGACCGGCGCAAAGTGTATTCAAGTCCTGGAAGAAAAATTATCCAAGCCAGTTTGCCCTGTCTCAATGGTTACCGGCAGTAATCTCGACCGCCTGATAGGTCTGATAGTAAACACCTTACACGGATTACCAATCTCCCTCCATGAACCGGTATGCGGGTAGCAATTGATATCGGCAATACCAATATTCATATTGGGATATTTGAAGATGATGTTTTACATGCCGCACATACCGTACGAAACGCCCCCCTGCTTCAGACAAATTTTACGAAGGTTCTCAATCCTGTCGTTATTTCTCAGGCACAAGCTGTTATCCTTGCATCCGTCAATCCCCCGCTGGAGGCATATGTCATCGAATATATCGGAAAGCATAGGCCGGAACAACCCTGTCGCATCGGGAAAGAGATTCCAATCCCTATTCCGGTCTTGACCGAATCTCCCTGCTCGGTGGGTGTTGATCGATTGGTAAATGCAATCGCTGCATTTGAGCGGACGAAAAACGGGACGATCGTTGTTGATGCAGGCACTGCAATAACCATTGATGGAATAAACAAAGAAGGCGCCTTTTTGGGAGGAATTATTGCGCCAGGGATAGAAACTTCTGCAAAGGCGCTTCACCATGCTACGGCGCTTTTACCGCAGGTATCAATCAAAAAACCAAATACTGTCCTTGGGAGAAACACGGAAGAAGCAATACAATCGGGTGTATATTGGGGAAGCGTCGGGATGATACGACATTTGGTCGACATGATAAGGGATGAAATGAAATGCCAGCCCGCAATAATTGCAACCGGAGGGGATGCTTCTCTATTAACGCAGGACATCCTCATGGTTACAACCGTGCCCCATCTGACCCTGGAGGGAATTCACCTGGCATATAAAATGCACCTGGCACGACACCCTCACTAGCTGAATTTTATTTTTTCAACCAATTTTTGATATCGGGCATCTTCCCGCAGATGAGCCAGGTCCTTATCGTTTTCCAGATGACATATATCCTTATACCCTAGCATGATTGCCTTTTCCAGCGCTTCAAAAGCGGTATTTACGTTCTTCAATAACGCATAGCTGCAGGCAAGATTGTAATGAACCATGGGGTCATCAGGTCTAAGACGACACAACTTTTGGTCCACCAAAAGCCCTTTTTCATACATACCCTGTGCGGTGTACGTATTGCCCAGATAGAGGAGGCAATCAACATGGTTTGGATTCCGTTCAAGAATACCCTCAAAAAACCAAATAGTAAATTCCTCTCCATCTTTATTAAATTCAGGAGCAGTAAGAATAAAATCGTAATTCGGAAGGGTAACCGAATTGAGAAATCTATTTTTCGTTTCTGTTTTCATGATTCGTTTACTCATTATTATTTCTTATATTTGTTGATTTATTCTAATATATTTATAAAATATGCGCTTGTCAAGTCTCAGGAAAAATATTTTTTTCGGAGGTAAGAGAGGAGAAAAAATGCCTATGGATAAAGAGTTCATAAAAAGCAAAATCCACAGTAAGGAAGATATCGCACTGAAAACTCTCACCGACATTATCGCATATAAGATCTATGAAAGTTTAGAAGACAAGGGACCGGAGGCAAATTTTCTTGCAGCTGCGGAGGCTGTTGCGCAATATGTCTCTGAACAATTTAAGGATTTCGATTCATTCAAAGGCCATGTATCCCAGCTTGGCAAGGAAATGAAAACAATCAATCAGTTTGCTGATACGGTGTATAATTATTACCAGGATAAACAACTCCTGAGCTTTGACATCGTCAAGAATATGATTTCCTCCGTCAAAGACTTCAATTTAAAAGTGATCACGGACATTGTGGCTTATAAAATTTACCAAAGCCCGGAAGATAAAGACCCGGAGCTTAATTTTATTTCCGCCGAAACGTTTGTAGCCCAGTATGTGTCCGAAAACTTTAAAAACATCCGCGAATTCAGAAGATGCCTTTCAGACCTTGGTAAAGGGCCATATGCACTGGAGGCATTTGCCGATTTAGTCTACCGATATTATTGCCAGAAGAAGGGCTAATGGCCATGAAAATAACAAGAACAAAGAAGCCTGAGGGCTTCAGTGGTGATGAGGAATAGCAGCAACTTCTCAGAAAACAGAGTGGGCTATAATTGCCTGAATAACCTTTTAAACAGCAGTTGTAGAAACCCTCTTTACAACGTTGGGTGAATTGATATCAAGCGCCACGCAGATAAAAAACAAATGAGGGCATCGTAATGATTCTCTAATGAAAGGTTTTTACGTCAATGAAAAACTATCCCTGTATCCGCACAAAACTTCCTGGCCCTCATGCAACCCGGTACCTGGAAAAGGAAAACAAGTTTGTCTCACCATCCTCAACAAAAGGCTATCCCTTGGTGATAAAAAGCGCAAAAGGTATGGTGGTTACGGACGTAGACAATAATACATTTCTTGATTTTACCGCAGGCATAGCCGTTTGCAATACCGGGCACAACCACGACCAGATCGTTTCGGCAATCAACAGCCAGGCAGAAACCCTCGTTCATATGTCGGGTGCAGATTTTTATAATCCCCTCCATATCGAATTGGCTGAAAAGCTTTCTGCAATTTGTCCAGGGACTCACACAAAAAAAGCCTTCTTCGGAAACTCCGGCGCCGAATCTGTGGAGGCGGCCTTTAAATTGGTGCGCTACCATACAAGACGTCCCATAGTCATTGCCTTTTACAATGCCTTTCATGGCAGGACCATGGGGGCGCTTTCCCTCACGGCGAGCAAATTGAACCAACGCAAACACTTTTTACCCTTAATTCCCGAGGTTGTTCACATCCCGTACGCATATTGTTATCGATGTCATTACGGTCTGGCGCCGGATACCTGCCATATGGCTTGTGTAACCTGGATACGGGAAGAATTGTTCAAGACAAAGGTGTCGCCTGATGATGTGGCGGCGATTTTTGTGGAAATTATTCAGGGGGAGGGTGGGTATATTGTACCGCCGAAAGAATTTCATAAGGCGTTATATCAGTTGACGCGCGATTATAATATCCTTTATGTTGCCGATGAGGTGCAATCAGGCATGGGACGCACGGGGAAGATGTTTGCCTCTGAACATTTTGACATAATCCCGGATATCATTACCCTTGCAAAGGGCATAGCATCAGGACTTCCTTTATCTGCAACCGTTGCACGGGAAGAGATCATGAACTGGGCGCCCGGCAGTCATGCAAGTACATTCGGTGGGAATCCCGTCAGCTGTCAAGCGGCGCTTACCACCATCAAGCTCCTTGAGAATGGACTCATAGAAAATGCGGCAAAACAGGGCGCTTATCTCATTCAAGAATTAAAGAAATTAGAGCGTACCTATCCGATTATTGGTGACGTCAGGGGGTTGGGGCTCATGCTTGCCGTTGAACTGATAAAAGACAGAGAAACGAAGGCGTACGCACCGGAAGAACGCGATACTATTGTCCAGAAGGCATTTTCAAAGGGGCTATTGCTCCTGGGCTGCGGACGCAGCGCCATCCGCTTTTGTCCACCGTTGATACTTTCGAAAGACGACGCGGATATTGCCTTGTCAATATTAGAAGAATGTATAAAAGAAACCTTGAATTATCGACAAGTGAAGTGATAGACCTTCTCAAGGCCGGTACAATCTTGCAGATTGTACCATGATATTTTGAATGATACTCTAATACTTGATCCGCGCTGTGAGATGGAACTATACCAAATGCTTAAATCGATTTACGTTTCTTAACTGAAGATTTATTCGATGCCTTATTAACCTCATATTGAACTGGTCGTTCGAACAATCTCATCTGATTGGCACCATGGCCCTTTCTTCGTGCAACTCCATGTAAACTGTTTTTCTCCACATCCTCGTTTCCCCACTGATCCCATTCCTCCTGCCTGAATCTGGCGAACAACTCCAGGTAAGGACCAGGCGAGCAGTTTTCGATAACATCGTAGATCTGATTTGGTTTTCGTGAATGCTCCCTCTTCCGGGATGAGATGATGTTTACCTGTGTCCGCCCCGGTTGAAGCGTTCTCATATGCCCACGAACACCAAACAATACGAGTTCTGTAACATTTCGGAAATAGAATCCAACACCACGGCCGTCGGGGCCTCAGTCCTTCCTGATCTTACACCAGCATTTAATTATTTTTCTTCTTATCTTTTGCCTTCTTCACTCTCACGCTGTTTTTTTGGTTGATGTTTGATGCATCAATTGCATTAAGGATGGCTTCATACCAATTGATATAATCCCCAACTTTGCCTTCGACTAATTTTAATTCTTTTGCCGTTAGCTTTCTTTCCAATTCCTGTTCTGCAACAGTTTGAATATCTTCAATGTTGATGGAATAAATGATTTTTTCCTGGTTGATCATACGTGGGTATGTGTCTAAATTTATAAAGTAATTATTCGTTTTAAACTTCAGTTCTATGCCAGCGTCAGTTCTTGAAAACAAAATATGTTATTGGATCAAACTCATGAGAAAATTATACTTCTCAAAATTATAGTCTCCATTTTTAAAGAGGGACTGATTATAAATTCTTCGGGCCCTGGTCTCCTTGTGTAAGCTTTTAGTAATCGCAGAATCATTATTGAGCAATTCTATTTCAGAGAATAAAAACCAATCATTTAATAACGCCTTGTAAACATTCGTATTATTTTTACGATTAGTGTTATCACCAAGATATTTAAATTTTTCCATAAAATCTTTTGTGGCAATTTTGTTTATTATATTCAGTACACACTCCATTGTATCTTTGTCACCAGATAAAAAGTCCCAAAGTTCACTTGCTAACAAAACCTCATCTGGAGCAAAATATTTATCACCATCAATAATGGATCTCAAAAATCTACACTTATCCGACCCAGTAGGTATATCGCTTGTCGGATCGAATGGAAACCCTATATAATACTTGATTTCTTTACTGAGAAATCTATTAAACAATGCAGCTTTTGCTTCCAATATTTTTTGTTTTTCACCACGCATTTCACCTGCATTCGGTTTCACTGTTTTAAGTTCAATAGCAATGATTTTAGCTTCTTCCTCAATAAAAACATCGGCTGTAAAGCTATTTGCATCTAAATGAGTGCTTGTTGATGTAAGAAAAATCAATTCATTTTCTCTATTTAAATCTGGGTTGAAAACTCCGTTCTTTAAATCTGTGACGATATTAGCAATAGCATTTTTTTGCTCTTGAGATACCTTTAATAAAGTTCCTCTATTTGAAGTAAATTCTTTCTTTTCACCACTCGAGAGAATATGTGATACCTTTTCAAAAAAAGATTGGCCTAATGTTGTATTTAATCCATGAAGCCAACTGCTTAAACTAATAAAAAATGGAATGTCAAGTACTTTGCCTTCTAGTTTATCGGCGAATGCATTTAGGAATGCATCGTGAAATGGTGCATTTCTGTTATTTGATGAGTCAATTGGAAAAGTTTCAAACCTTGTAATTAGAGTTTTGATTACTTCAATCGCAATCTTCTCCTTTTTTGATGGTATCATTGTTTTGCCTTAAGGTGAAAAATAATTTCCGAATATGCTCCTTTGTCTCTTTCAGTCCTGTTTAACACGGGACGTTTGTATTGATTAACTATCATCATCCCAGCCCTTTCAGCTATAGCGGGATACAAATTGTATTTATCGTTAGCTACGAGGAAAATATCAAAATCCGTAACGAGGTATTTCCTGCAATTATTTAAAACTTCTGCAATGTCTTTAACATAGGCATCACGAGCCTCCCTGCCTTGTCCTTTAGAAAGCGGGCCGATTTCCATTGTATCTTTTCTTTCAAAACCAAACAACTCGTATGCATAAGCGTGTTGATCGTGATAGTCAATCAAACCAACGTAAGGTGGACTTGAAAATATTCCTTTAATTTTTTGTTTTTGTACTAATTCAGTAAAAGTCGGGTTTTTCTTTTTTAATACTTCAATAATATCAATCGTTTTTGAATCCCCTGCCAAACAAACTTGGTGTGTGTCTGTCCGCAAATCGTCAAATATTTCCAGTCGTTTCACCGTGTCCTTGCTGTAACGTTCCCACCAACTCAAAATGGAAAATAAAGGCTTGCAGATTTTCCCGTGCTTGGCACAATAATAACTGGTCGTTATGGGTTCTTTCAGTGTGGCTAAATCTGCATGTGTAGTTGCACGGCAGGAACGGATCGTTCGGCTTAATATAATACTAATAATTTTTTTTGTCTGTATATTTTTAATTTGCTTAACAAGGTTAAAGGTAAAATCTATTTCTGTCCTAATATGCTGTAAATACCACTTATCCAAAAAGCTGTCGGTTTTTCCCTGCCTTAATTGTATCCCATACTGATTAATTAACTTTTGGTACATTGGCAAAAACTCCTTTTCCTTCTGAGTACCATATTCATCTTCATCGAGTTCTTTACGTTTCACTCTGTATTTATAGTCAGGGACAGGGAAATATTTATTGTTAAAACTTGCTAATTCTTCTATTAATTTACTTTCAAATGTAACCGTTTTAGATTCTGCAATAAACTGCCTTAATGCTTTTGTAATTTTAAGAATTTCATCATGTAAATTATCAAAATCATATTTCCCAATCTTTATGTTGCTAATTAATGCATTAAAAGCTGAAATATCCATGCCTATGGCGTGCATTCCGAGTTCATTGGCTTGAACTAATGTAGTGCCACTTCCACAAAAAGGGTCAAGCACAATATCCCCTTTTTTAAAATAAACTTGTTTCTTAAACGCATCAGTATGATTGTCCAAAAAATATTCAACAAGCTGTGGAATAAATTTCCCTTTATAGGGATGCAATCTGTGTACATGTTTCGTAGTATCTGCTTCTTTGAGGTTGTCAAAAGATAAAGCCCAATTCAGGTCTTCTCCCAACTTGTCTTTCCATCTAATTTCTCTTTTACCTAAATAAGAATCGTAATATTTGACTAAATCTTTTTTATCAACAAATATGTTTCCGTTACTACCCATCTTTTTTATTCTTCCATACTGAATAAGATAAGAGATATTTGAGGTGGTGACGTTTTTCCTCAGATAGTTGCTTGCCCATTCACTGGCTTCTTTTATTGATAATAAATCTTTTCCTGTGATCATTTTGTTCACTTGGACATTCGCCTTTCAACTTCTTCAAGTTCTTATTTGTGTAAAGCTGTTCGGTTTCTTAGCCTGTGAATTATGTTTATATGTATGTTAATGTAAGCAATTCCCAGAATATTCTCAAGACTTTTTCTTCTTCTCTGCGTTCTCTGTGACTCTGTGGTTTAAAGGGCATATTTTAAAACGTCAACAGCTCAATCAATTCCTTCCTCGAAAACGTCTTGAACACGGCATCGTCTGCTAAAATAACTTTTAATCAGTCGCCATCATATAAATAAATCACGATTGTTTTCAAGTAATATCCAAATACTTGATGCTATAATTTTTTGATTTTATATCATTAACCAGAAACAAAATCAAAGTAAAAGGAAATTGAAATAAGCTTGCTAAGCTTGTCGCCTCTTTATTATAATTCAGACATTCAACTTGTAATATTTTAGTCCATACCCAAGACGCTATTTCTGCCCAAAACCAGTACAATAGGTTCCTTAAATTAAAGGATTGAGATTGAACGAATATACGGTTTTCCCAAATGCCCCGATTGTCGAAGCGCTCCTGGATATTCGAGTAGACTTGCCAGAAAAAATTATTCTCAAGATGCTGGAGGAATTTCACGAAAAGGTCAAAGAACATTTTCCAGAAAAGCAACAACGAATACAATTTCAAGCAGGTGTAAAGGTATCTTCTGAAGGTACAGCCGCAACAATTCCAACTTCTGGAGGAGTTGACGGATACCTTTTCCAATCAACTCATGAGAAAAAAATAGTTCAAGCGCGGTTGGATGGTTTTACTTTCAATAAGTTGAAACCTTATAAGACCTGGGAAATGTTTCGAGACGAGGCTCGTGAACTATGGGATCTTTACTTTCAAACAACTAACCCTGTCAGGATTACACGTATTGCCTTACGATATATAAATCGGATAGAAATTCCCTTGCCAATGAAGGATTTTAAAGAATATATTTTAACAACGCCAGAAATCGCACCAAAACTTCCACAAGTTTTAAACCAATTTTTTATGCAGCTTGTCATTCCAAATCCCGATATACAGACAACTGCTATAATTAATCAGACTATGGGAAATCCTACTGAGAACCAAAGATTACCATTAATTTTTGACATAGATGTATTTCAAAATAGAACCTATATGGAAAACAAAGTTGAAATGTGGAACGAATTTGAAAAACTCCGTATTTTTAAGAATGAGATTTTTTTTAACAGTATAACCGATAAAGCAAAGGAGCTTTTCCAATGATATTAAGTTGTCCACCAAATTATAGTAATATTGAAATGGTTGATACTGCTGTGTGTAGTGAATCTGAAAAGATGCGCGAAGAGTATGCACGCACAATAAAGCACTATTTTTTACCAATTTCAACACAACATGCCAATCCTGAAACAAGATTTCTCACACTCAAAGCCCAATGGGAAGCCGATACAGCCATATTCTCATTTGTTACTGAAATAGCGCTGCATCCGGCCTACCAACAGATTATCGGCATGGGGAATACCGCCATTCGTTTAATTTTACTCGAAATGAAGAAAAGACCCGGCCACTGGTTTTGGGCATTAAAATCTATTACAGGGGAAGACCCTGTATTACCTGAACAAAGGGGACGGATGAAGGAAATGGCTCAAGCATGGCTTCATTGGGGTAAAGAGCACGGCTATCTCTAATATGAGCGTGGAAGAAATTGAAAAAGCATTTCCAAACTTACGAGTCAGTGGTTATTCCATAACGAGTCCGGTAACTCCGGAGTATAATTGTATAGCTTGGGCTGCAGGCGAAACAGAATCTTGGTGGGAGCCTGATCCGCTAAGTTTATATTACTGGCCTTCTAACACACCAAGACAATATACAGCAGAAGCGTATAAAAAAGCATATGAAAAAATTGGCTATGCCGTTTGCAATAATCCTGCGTATGAAGAAGGGTTTGAAAAAATTGCTGTATATGTTGATTCTCACGGAAAACCAACCCACGCTGCAAGACAATTAAGCGCTGGAATCTGGACAAGCAAATTGGGGAGTCTAGAAGATATAGAACATGTGACTTTAGATGATTTAACTGGATTCTCGTACGGAATAGTTGGTTTCATAATGAAACGACAAAGAAAAGAATAGAATAGAATAGAAACAATTATTTGTTTTCTTAAGAAATCCAAAAACCTATTTTGTAAGCCATTTGGACATCCGTTTTTCAACTTCTTCGTGGGATATTCCTTTTTCCTCATCCAATTCCTTCAAACCTGCATCAACCTGTAGTTTGAAATACAACTCTGCCATAATATCATCTATGGTGACATTATCAGGCAAGGATTGAATCATCTGGATAACTTGTTGTTTTACTCCTGCCATGTAACTTCTTCCCTCTTCAATCGCTCAAAGCTGGTTCGATCTTGCAGATTGAACCATATATTTGAATGGTACTCTAATGCTTGATCTCGCGCTGTGAGACGGAATTATACCAAATCTTTAAACCGACTTACGTTTCTTAGCAGAGGATTTGCCCAATATCTTGTTTGCCCCATATTGAACAGATCGTTCGAACAATCTCATCTGAGTTGCAATATGGCCTTTTCTTCGGGCAACTCCATTTGAACTGTTTTCTTCCACATCCTCGTTTCCCCACTGATCCCATCCCTCCCGCCTGAATCTGGCGAACAACTCCAGGTAAGGACCGGGCGAGCAGTTTTCGATAACATCGTAAATCTGATTTGGTTTTCGTGAATGCTCCCTCTTCCGGGATGAGATGATGTTTACCTGTGTCCGCCCCGGTTGAAGCGTTCTCATATGCCCACGAACACCAAACAATACGAGTTCTGTAACATTTCGGAAATAGAATCCAACACCACGGCCGTCGGGGCCTCCGTCCTTCCTGATCTTATACCAGACGAGGTTGGTTTTGTAAGTAAAACCCCAACGTTTCATTACTTCAAGGCCTTCGGCGAGCAAGGCATTTGGGACCCAGAGATACAGGTGTGAGTTCACAGCGGCAACTTGAGATACCGGGATCTCACAAATCTCTTCAATGGTCATTGTTGGATAGCGAAGAAGTCTCTGATGCTCCGGTGCCATCTTCCCGGTACGGTTCTCGAAACGCCAGGGAGGATCAGCGAGAATGGTTGAATAAAGGCCACAGACCTTAGACATGAAATCCTGTGCTGCCGTAGGCTGAGTAATATTAACAATCTTCTGCATAAAGATTTCTCCTAATACCAAAGACAAGAAGAGGACATCCAGCGCCGCCTCCACCTTGAATTCTTGGAAGAAGTTTAGACATGTGTGTAGTCGAGGCCCCATATGATACCCCGCGACCGAGGCCATCGAAAATCTCCTGCAACTCGTCACAACGCGTTATTATTACTCCAACGGAAATTGCACGAAGATCAAAGAGCAAGCGAAAATTGTTCAGATCGCGGTCGAAAAATGGATCTTTGTTATTCCACTCTATTTCAAGAGCAACCCGGTTCTTGAAACAATCGACTTCGTGTGTCGGTGACTCCATTACTTTCTCATCAACAGTAATCTTCGTGTCAAAATTCTTTGGTTTCCATCCTTTCTGAAGCAGTTCTACATCGATCCAATCGGCGACCTTTGACTTACGTCCTCCTCCAATGGTAATCCAGCTTTTTCTTAAGCGAAATCGCGTCAAAACGTCACAAATGTCGCCATACTCTGACGTAAAATCATGTCGGAGGATGGCCATGGCATGTCGCCACTCGTGAATCTCGTAGTGCTCTTTAATAAATTTAGGCAACTGGTCTACGGACATTTATCTCGTTTTACTGTAATCTGGGTGTGCATCAAATGTGATGATTTACATATAATTTTGTTTATACAGAAATAATACTGTAATTAATATAAAATGCTTAAGATTCAGAATACAGTATATTCTTATTTTTCATAATAACTTTTCAATTTCAAAACGTCAACAACTCAATCAGTTCCTTCCTCGAAAACGTCTTGAACACGGCATCGTCTGACTCCACGACGGAATTCATGAGGGTGGCCTTGGTGGTGATCATGGCGTCGATCTTTTCTTCCAGGGTGCCTCTGGTGATGAGCTTGAAGACCTGGACTCCTCGGGTCTGGCCGATACGGTGGACGCGGTCCGTGGCCTGGTCTTCCCGCGCGGCGTTCCACCAACGATCATAGTGGATGACCACCGAGGCAGAGGTCAGGTCGATGCCCAAACCGCCTGCCATCAGACTCCCTAGAAAGACGTTGCAATCAGGATCATTCTGAAATCTCTCGACAACCTTGCCGCGATTTGTTGTGCTCCCGCGCAAGGTCTCGTATCTGACATCGATGCCATTCAGCCAGTCGCCAATGATGTCCAGCATCTCCAGATACTGAGAAAAGACCACAACCTTTTCTCCCGACTCCAGGGTCTCTTCCATGATCTCCTTGAACAGCTCGAATTTGCCCGAGGTCGCCTCTTTGGGGGAATTTCCGTTCAGCACCAGTTTGGGATGGTCGCAGAGCCGTTTCAGTTTGGTAAGTAAGGCAAAGATGTGGATGTATTCCACCGGCTGGCTTTCGTCCTTTAACTTTGCAATGAGTTTGCTTCCCCGTTCACTAATGATGTCTTTATACATGACAACCTGAGCCGGCGCCAGCGTGCAATACCGCTTTTCTTCGGTCTTTGGCGGCAGCTCCGTGAGCACATCCTTCTTGAGCCGCCTTAATTTAAAGGGATGAATGATCTTCTTTAATATCTCGCGTTTTTCATTGTCCTGGTATTTCGTGATCGGGTTCTCGTATCGTTTCCTGAAATCATCCACGCTTCCCAGATAGCCAGGCATGAGGAAGTCAAAGATCGACCACAATTCCGTCAGCCGGTTTTCAATCGGTGTGCCGGTCAGCGCCAGGCGGCGCCTTGAGTTAAGAAACTTGGTTGCCTTGCACATCTGTGTCTTGTGATTCTTGATCTTTTGCGCCTCGTCCAGCACAATGTAGTTCCAGGAAACCTTGTTCAGGACTTCCGCATCGCGGGAAAGGATGCTGTAAGTGGTTAATACCACGGAGGGCGTGTTGCATGAAAGGAGGGTGTTTCTCTCTTTTCCATAAAAGAGGGCTACCTGCAATTCAGGAGCATAGGTCTGGAACTTTGATTTCCAGTGATCCAGCACCGAGGTGGGGCAAACGACCAGGTTCGGCACGTTCGGCTCGTTTTGCAAGGCAGAGAGGATGATCATCATTGCCTGATGCGTCTTGCCCAATCCCATCTCATCCGCCAGGATGCCGTTAAAATTGTTGGTATGCAGGAACCAGAGCCAGTCATAGCCCGATTGCTGATAGACGCGCAACTCTCCTTTGTAGGAAGAAACAGCGGGCGCCGGTTGCGGCGGTGTGATACGGTCAAAGTTTGCCAAAAATTTCTGCGTCTCATGACATGCCGTTACCTTCGCCTTCTTGTCGCATTCGGCACGGGTGCGCAGGTAACCTAATTTAGGCATCTTGATCCGCCCGTTTTCAATGACGCCGTTTCCGCGCTGCCAGAGTTCCATGATATCTTTGGGAATTTCTATATAATCTGAGCCCTTTCTCATGCAGTGGCTTTTATCAATGCATGACAGGATATCGGAAAGGGTGATAGTATGCCGTCCGACAGTATAGGTAGGGTCTAACCATAGCCAGTCATTATCGCAGGACTCCACCTGCACATGGGAAACATCCGGCTTGACATGAACCTTTACGCATTGTAACTGTTCTGAAGGTTGAAAGGAAGCATCATTGAGTAATGGTTCAAGGTCGAGTTTAAGGAAGTCAATCGCGGCCTTTTCTTTATAAACCAGCGGTTTTTGTTTATTGAAATAGGGTTTCAACGGGTAAGGAATGGACTCGATGGGTCTGTAGGAATTGTTCTGCCACACCCACTGTTCACCGATCCTGTTCCCATCCAATTGCTCCCACCGGACGGCTTGCCCCTCTTTTTTGCCGGAACTCTTCGGTTTCAGGACAGGTGATAATTCAATATGTCCTTCTGTGTTTATATCCGCATGGAGATAGGGGACGAGTGGGTTTTTATAAAGCTTGACCTTTCGCGCCTTCTCGGACAATTCTACCGTGTTACCGGGAAATCTCGTTAATTTTTCAAAAACATGCGGGCTTTTTTCGGCTGAGATGTGAAGCACGGTCTCGCTGCATTGGCCGGAAACCAGTTTGAGTTCGAGTTGTGGCCCGCCGTTGAGCAAGTCCACCTTGATGTTGAAATGACCAAAGTCAGAAAAGATTTCGCTCAAAATATCCGCAGGACCAGGCTGGTAAGAAGAAAAGGGACCAATTTGTGGAAAAATATCGTCCTGATCAAAAAACGTTTTTTGCCGCAGAGACAGATGCCTTTTGTCCTGTGTTTTTTTTCTCTGCTCAATCCACTTCAAGAGCGTAGCGACCACATGTTTACAGATCTCCCCATCCGAGGCATAAAAACATTCACAATCCATCTCAAATATCTCATTTCCATCGGCAAGAATAAACACACTGTATGACGCCGATTCGTTGCCTTTAACTTCTGCCTTTAGCAGTACACCGTCGTATTTCACGTGACGAACACATCCGCTCCTATAATAGGAGAAACCACGATTATAGACATCATTGTTGCTAATGGATCTGACATATTCGGGTGTAATGGAGTCTAAGATGGTATTGCTCATATGTTCATACTCCTGGAAATGGATATTGTGTCACGATATGGAAGTGAAAATTAATATACAAGATATATATCACTTTAGAAGGAAAAAGTCAACTAATGACCAAGATTTTTAGGATGGGCTAAATTCTGGCCTTATGCAGGTACGTAAGGCGTGCAGGGGACACGTCACCTGGTGGGTAGAAAAAAGGAGGAACGAAGCGTTTGCTTGACTGGATATGAATGTCTTTCTACCAAATTATAGCAGCCGCTCCTGCACTACCCGTGAGGGGTTTTTTAAAACGGGAAGAAAACCAGGACTACCGATTTCACCATGTTCCGGATCACGCCTTACGAAAGAAACGGGTGCGCAAAAGAGCTTCTGCATCACGCACATCTACTGACTGATGCGGATGCGAACCTGAAAACTCATATTGTCGTCCTGTCGCCGGCCCCCGCACGAGAATGTGCGATCTTTCCAAATAGTGAAGAATTACTGCAGAGGAAGAGGTTGCGATCACCGGTCGCCCTTGCGCCTGCCTGCCGACAGCGGGAGGCGGACTACTCTCAGATCCGGGTTGTGTGCCGGGTGGCATCGTCTTCTGGGTTAACGTGCTCCTGAGTGTCTCTCGCTTCTGACCACAACATCCCATTGTCAAAACCTCCTTTCTTTTCCTGAGAAATTGGTTGGATGACCACCGGCTCGCTGCCCACTCGTTCCAGGAGACAAGCTGCGCCGGACAGCGCCAGCCAGGTAAACAACATATCCAGCGGCTTCCTGCATACAAAGAAAGCCATTGGCGCTGCAATCCAAAAGCTGAGGCACTGAAAGCAATCCATGAGTTTCCCGGCAAGTCCACTGCCCAAACGCGCCCGGAAACGCGCAATAAGGCCACCCGGGCCGTCCTCGCGCGCCAGCAAATGGGTAATTCGCCAGGTCGCGAGAACGGCCAGAACGAACCTTGGCCAGAAACCCAACTCACTTATCATCCCTTTGTGCCTCACCTGTCAAGCAAATACGGCATTCACACCCAGGGCTTGGTCTAAAATGACCAAGCCCTGGACGTTTGATCGTCGTGGTTGACATCTATCTCCTTAGATCGTTACAGATGCAAAATGGGAAAAAGTCATCGACCTGATGACAGCCTGGCGAGAGGCTGGGACAAATGGTCGTGTCACGGACCCGTAGCCAGATGATGTATCCGCAGCACTCGCCTGGCACTTCGTTCCCGTTGGCATCGATATGCGCCCGGTCCAGCGTCAAAGCCGGTTCAGCGGGATTGCACACAGCGTCCAGTCTTCTCAGGTCAAGGATAGCCAGGATGCCGGGTGTTAAAGGAGGGATGACGCCCGGCGGAGGACTGGCATTAGCGCAGCGCACGCCTGGTTCGCCCACGCGGGAAGTGCCCATGAACGGAGGTCCCCATGGAGGCGCTGGCGGCGATCCTGGCGCTACCGGACCAGGGATGGTAATGGGGAACCAGGGGCCACCGTCTTTCTTGATCCAGAGCTGATACCCAGCATAGTTATCACTGGGCGGCGCTAAGTTTCCCTCTTCGATGTATTCATCGTATGCGATACCGTGAAGCTGAGCCGGCCATGGCACAGTGCAATTACCGCCCACTGCCGCAAACTGGCTGAGGTTGATCGTGGCGCACGGCGGCACCGGAAAGATCTGCATGATCTTGCCATGGATATCCTTGTTGTCGAACCACACCTGTTGCAGGTCGTGCTTGATGCCACTGGCCGTGTCCTCTACCGTGAGGCGTAGCGTATATCTTCCGCTTTGGCAGTTAATCAGGGGCAGTGGTGTTGAGTTCCACATTGCAGGCGCAGGGCACGGCGGTTCTGACGGAACGATGGGGAAGGATTGAGGCACCTGCGTCGACCAGTATGCATCCTGTAGCCAGTTGGAAATGGGAGCGCACAGGCCTGGTGGCCAATGCCATTCTCTCCACCTGCTGGTCAGTACATCCTCAAAGATTCGGTTGAGTCCCGCATCGATTTGGAGTGGGGTGTTATAATCAACTTGCCAGAACTGGATGAAGCCGGGAAGGAGAGGATTCACCACAAAACCCGAGTGATAGCTCAGCGTGTATCGCTTGATCTCCCTGCCCACGCACCCGCCCACAGAAGCGCTGCCGTAGACCCGCAGTGCCGTTCCAAAGGATCGAACAACACCTGCTCCATCAACCAACTGGGCCGTAGGATCAAAGAGTCCTGGCGGGTCCTCTGCCTCGGGACTTTCGATTCCTCTGATCCACACCAGATTGCGCTGGAGCTCAAACTGAATCGTGCAGCACTGGGGTACTCCACCTTGCGTAGAGAAGACGCATACGCGAATCTCCACCAGGCCGGGCGCGACAAACGGAAAAGTTGCCAAGTAGCCCAGTGTGCCATTAACTACGCCACAGGTGCCTTGTGCCGCACCGCCCGGATAGTGAACACCATTGTTCTGCCAGGGGCCGATGCCTCCTTGTCTCCACTCGATGGTGTAATGACTACAAAAGGCGCCGGTGGCAGTGCCTCTGATTTCAACACCGCGCAAGATGTTTGCTACCACGATCTCCTGCTCCTCGACACAATCGTGCGGATTGGTCAGATTACAGGTCAGGGGACGAAAGCACTCACGAAGACACTGGCGGAAATAATATAAACAGTACAGCCTGTCGACAAAATTGTGTGCGTGCGCCAGGCAGCAGCCGAAACGGATCGCACACAGGCACCAGCAACGACAAAACCAGAAAAACGTCTCTTTGCTGTGGACGGCAAAAGCCTCTTTCCCAAGAAGCGCCTGCGCAGCCTCAACGGTCAGAAACTGTTCGAAGACCGCGGCCGTTTCCATCTCGCCCTCGAAACAGTCAATCTTTCCGCTCAGCACCTCATCCGGTATACCAACCGGGAATTCAACGGTGGCCAGCTGGTCGGTCAGGTATGGCTTGTAAGCGCCGGCCAGCGCCTGGACCAGCGTTTGAAAATCCTGCCGCTCTTCCGGAGTGAGCGGGCTGTGAACCGGCGTATTCAGCATCTGGCGAATACAACGCCAATAATGATACAGATAATAGACAAACGCCCGAAAGGTCCGGGGAGCACGGCAAACCAGCCATCCAAAAATAATGCAGCAACGGATATGCAAATAGCACCAGCGCCACCGGTCAATTGGCCCCATCAGCTCCCGGCCCTCTGCCGGAAGCAGCCGTATGGCTACTTCCCCGGTAAAGAATTTTCCAAAGATCCGGTTAGCCAATGCGATCTCATCGTCGCAGTTTGGCGGTCTTCCTTCCGCTTCCTTTTTTAATTGCTCGGGATTTTTAGCCCGATTCAGTTCCTCTTCCAGAAGGGGCTGATACGCGTTGAGCAATTCTTTCAAGACATACTGAAAATCTTCGCTGTGAATTTCTTTTTGATCAAGAGACTCCCTCTTCTCCTCCGATTGTTTCTTTTCTTCATTCCCCATATCTCTCCCTCCTTGTTTTGTGTTCATCGATCCCTGACGTGAGCTTAGCGGTTCCCCTCAGTACCTTCCGGACATATCCCTTTCTCAACTCGGTGGAAATGCGCCGGTTCCATCACTTCAGGCCTTACTCGCTTCCGGAGGGCATCCCGGACAAAGGCCACCCGATCCACAAGACGCAGCTCGGGATATACCCGGTCGATCGCCTCGATCAGCACCAACTCTTCTACCGCAATGGCTATTCCCGGGTCAAACCAGTGCGCTGGTTCCTGCCATTCCCACCCCTGTTTTAATGCCCTACTGCTGATCCCGGCCATGGGTCCTGATGCAATGTCCGCCGCAAACCTTTCCCTGAAAAAATGCGCAGGCTCCATCCAGTCCGTCCGTAGCTTCAAATGGAGTGCATCGAACCAGACTAAGTACAGATTGTATTTCCCCGCTGCGACCTTCCACGGGTCTGGATGTGGTCCAAATACTTTAGATAGCTCCTTATCAAAAAGCGTATCTTTGAGATGCTCCGCCCCCATGCCCATACGCTTAAATTCACCCTTGTCTCCTATTTCGAACACGACCGGCACCGTGGTAGTTACCACAAACCCAATCTGCCGTGATATCCTGTCAAATGCATTATCTATTTCCTTCTGATATCTCTCACGAATCCGGGTATAGATATCGATCAGATCATCATACAATTTTACGACCGCCGGATGCGCCGGTTCCACCCAATCACGTATACGAGCAAAAGTCTTTCCGTCCATATTGCACCTCCTTATGATGGCGTAAGGTAAAAGGTGAGGGAAACCTGTCTTCCCCCGTTTTCACTATAAGATTCTGGTTTTTCGCAGGAACCTGCAAAAGCGTCTTCTTTTGCAAGTTTTTTACCTCCTCTCTTCTTTTTGTTCAGCAAATCGGTTCTTAAATATGTTGTAAGGGATGGGCGAAGACGCTACGCCCAGCAGGTCTGCCTCATCCATCCATTCAGCCTTTGACGTCACAAATTCCAGTTTTTCCAAACTGTCCCGGCTGGAATATGGCATCGGTTTGCAGTTCAGGAAGGACAACGCCCCGGTATTTGACATAAATCTTTTCACTCCGACATCCTTGCCGCGACGATCATACCTGTCGCTCAACCAGCGCAGGATACGCTCACCCTGGGAATGCAAGCCCCTGCTCCTTTCATCAACGCGTTCTCTCATCTCTCGTGCAAAACCACGGACCATGACGTGGTCATTCGCATCTGCCGTTGCCACAAAATCATAGATTTGGCAAAGGCACTCATACGTGTCCAGGTTGGTCTGTTTGATGAAATTACGCACAGCCGCACGGAGTGTCTGCATCAGCACTTCAGGATGGAACCGACGCAGCAGTTGGTAATAGAAATCCACCTGCATATTGAAGTAGTGCAGCCCGAAATCACTGAAATTACGGTCAAAGAATGCGTAATTAGCGATTTGGTGAAACGCCTCGGATCGCGGGTCTTTCAGTCGGTAATCGAATCCAAAATAATCACCAAGCAGCCTGCCTTCGGCCCGGAGTTTCACTTCCAGCCCGGTGCCGGGATAAGCCTCTGCGCGGCAAAAATTAAAGGGATTCTCGATATGCCGTTCGATAAAGCGTAAGTTGACCAGGATATCATCTAAAACGGTGTCGGGTTCGAACATGAGTAAATTATAGGCAAGATGCACATCAAAGTCATTGAGGATGCGCAGTGCATTCAGGATCTGGTCAAGGGTACATTTCCGGTTCAAGTTGCGTAAACCGTTCTCATGCGCATTCTCTACTCCCAGGAATACGCGAAACAGCCCCAGCCCATCCAGCACCCGGATCGAGTCATAGGTAATGCTATCGGGCCGCGCCTTCACAGCGATAGCAATCCCTTCGATTCCCTCATGTTTCAATCCATCTCTCAGCTCCTCGAAACGGCGGAGCGCATGTTCCGGTTTTGGGAGAAAGAAGTTGTCATCCTGAAAATTAAAGATCCTGACATCATGATGAAAGTAAAGGTCCTTCATCTCCGCCACGATACTCTCCACGCTTCGTACGCGAAATTTCTTTCCGCCTCCCCTTTCATACCAGGCGTTGATGCTGCAAAAGGCGCAGTTGCGCCAGCATCCCCGGCTGGTAAGAATGCTTGCTATCGGCTTATCGAAATATTCGTGGAATGTCATCCGTTTGGGAAACGGCAGTGTGTCAAGATCATCCTGATTGCCTGTGGAAAAGTTGGTTCTTATAGACCCATCCGGCTTTCGGTAGCAAAGGCTATGTACCCTGGACAGATCTTCCGGATAATCAGCCAGCATGCTAACGATGTGTTCACCTTCACCCAGACAGACCGAATCAAATGCGGGAAAGTCCTTGAGCATCTGTTCTGAATTGAACGAGGCGAAAGGCCCTCCGGCTGTTATGTGATTCTGGTAACCTCCTTCCCGCAGCGCCTGCGCCAGACGGCAGAATTCCCGCGCCCGGCTTGTGAACATCATTGATAAGCCGGTGATTTGTGGTGAAAAGGTGACTACCCGCTTTACTGCATCCGATATATCATGCTCTGAATTAAAGGGAACGATTTCCACGTCATGCCCCTTCGATTCTAACGTAGAGGCTATATAACGGAGGCCAAGATTTTCTTCCAATTCCGCGCCTACTAATGCAATTTTCATAAATCACCGCTTTCTTAAATGACGTGCGTTATTGCCGGAATTTTTTACTCCTTTTTACTTCAGGATTTCCGCTATCCGTTTGTCCCATTCTGCCGGGTCTACGGGGATTTCTGTTTTCCTGCCAATGATTTCATTCAGTATTGCCCATGCATAGTCGCAAACACGATATCTGTACTTCTGTTATTCCTGCGCTCCTTCTGAACCCCACATTTGATCCCCCCTTTCTTTACCCCGGGTTTCAGCTATCCTTCATTTGCGAATGATAATATTGTCAACTACATACGTTCCCGGCAACGCCTCCAGAATTGGTTCCGGATATTCAAAACGCAGGAGGTGCACATCGGCAAAACCGGCTTCCAGGAATGTTTTTTCAGAGGCCACATCAGTTCCATCGACGTTCAGCCAGAACCTTTGTGTGTCCATGTTAATACGGACGGATATTGAGTGAACCACATTTGCTGCATATCCGCCCGGGAGTATCTCATCTGGATTGCCACCGCTTGCCAGCCGATAATTTCCATCTGTTAGTCGCAGTTGAAAGGCGTGCTGTCCGCCTGAAGATTTAACGGACGTGGTCAAATTTGGGACTGCATCAGCAAGTATGCTGTATGCCTTATAACTTATAAGATAATTTCCCGTTGTATGAGCCCCACCTCCTGTCACACATTCAAGAACAACCTGAGGTGGCTTAGCTGCGCGGTCAATCTTAACGGACTTTGAACCGAGAGGGATGGAGTTTATTACCGTGATACTGTTTGGAGGCCCCTGAATATTAAGGCTGTCGTCGGTAGGATTTCCGGCTGGTGAGACTGCGGGTGGATCTCCAATAACATCCGCTTCGAAATTGTCATTGAAGATTGGTGCACATCCCGTGAGGCTGATTACGATCGCTAAGAGAACCAAAAGATTATTTCGTTTCATATAACCCTCCTAACTGCTCGCGCGCGTGAACGCAAGGAGCGATTTTTCCCTAAGCCTATGTCATGGTTATTCCCTATCGTTTACACGAATTTCCCTTCATTGCCATACAAGGACAATAATTTTCATCGTGGCAATATAAAATGTCCCGTTAAATTGTAAATGGTCTTTGTCTTTCAAAAGCACGGCTAGTCTCGCCCACACGGAAATAATTCGGCGTCTGGTCTGGGGGCATGCGATTGACAATAGCACGACGAAAAGCCCGATATCCTTTTCTGAATTTTCCCTCATTCCACACCTGCAGCAAATTAGCAGTGAACAAGCCATTAAAGGCGCCATCGGCAGAAAGCTGATTATCCTGGCAGCCAGAGATGAGGATCACCGAGGCGTTTACGGCATCGCGCGATTCCTTCAATTTAGCGTCCTTTAAGATGGGGTCATAAAATTTTTTATTATCGCGATAGGTGCGAACGGCGACCTCCATTGGCATAAAACGATACCGGACTTCCGGAGCAATCCCTTTTGCACCCACAGCCCTCATGGCAGATTGGTAGTATGCCTGCTTCGTCACGGTACCGCTGTGACAACTATCAGAAAAGACCAGGACACGAACACCCTTCGCAAATTTTCCAAGCAATGTATAGAGCTCATCATCAACCATTTCTCCATCATATAAGCACCACGTTTCATCCTGTGCATCATCCTCATCGCTGTTCATGTCGGGAAGCTGTCCGCCGTGGCCGGAATAACTTAGCATAAAGATATCACCGGACGTCAGTGTGCCGGCAGCCTTTATGATCCCATCGATAACATTCTTCCGCGTGGCTTCTTTGGTGAGCAAGGTCTTTACCTCGTAATCTTTTGACCGGGCAATCTCCGCCATATCTTTTGCATCCGCTTCGCATGCGTTGAGTTCTCCTGACCAGCCACCATAGTGCGCCGGACTGACGGCATTCAGTCCCGTTGTTAGTGCAATTCCTTTTGGCATAAACTCCTCCCGTTCGGTTAAATAAGTTTTAACAAAGGTTCCTTAAAATAAAAAAGCCTTACTGCAAAGATTGTTGTGAAACATCTTCGGCAGTAAGGCTATCTTTTTTGCTAAAGGATAAGGTACGTCTTTAACTACATCCTTATTAGTTGAAAGACCCTTTACTTTGCGTCCCCCGATCACTCAGGGTTTGCCCTTGTCGTGTTTGTTTATTTGTTTGGTCATTAATCGTTTCTAACACCATTAAGATACCTGCGACATGATAGGATGTCAACAAAATAATACTGGTAGTTTCTGAAGGCATCCTCCCAAAAAAACAAAATTTTTTGTAACAATTTAGCTTTTTGAAAAATTCTCGTATCCATTCAGTAATCCCGAAGGGATGTCATGATTATAGCATATGGTTATGCAATTATGGCTAACCCCGCAGGGGTGGCATAGTATCGCTATTTTCCCGATATTCCACCCCTACGGGGTTGAATAGGGTGGCGCGTTTTTTCTATAATCATGTCATCCCTTCGGGATTTTTCAAAAGATAGGGGCGAAGCATTTGCCAGCTTGGGGTGTGAATACATTTATGTCAATTTATGGCAAATGCTTCGCCCCTACACCGTGCGGTAACATCGTTATTATGGTAATTTTTCAAACGCTTGAGCAAATCGATCTCTTTAAGTGCCTGTTAATAACCTTGATAAGAAGATTATGAAGTATTATCGTTTGACTTGCCATTCTTTTCTTGGTATCATTCTACCCGATTTTTTCCTTAGCGTGCGTTGGAATTTCCACAAGAGATATTTTCTTTCCAGCGTTCTTTTCTATAGTCTGGTTCCTTCGTGTAATTACAAGTTTGCACTTCAAACGCTTATCAACCTATTGAGAAAAATGAACCGCACTCTGCAATGCTAGAAACACCTGTAGTTTCCAATAACGAGAGGGATTTTATCCTTAAAGGCATATTATCCATAATAAAAGAGGTTGTTACCGCTCAACAGTTTGAAATATGGTTTTCGTGTCTTAGGGTATCATCCGTTACCAGCAATAGAATTACCTTTGTTACGCCGAATTCTTTTATCCGAGAGTGGCTTAAAAGCCATTACCACGACCTTTTTTCGAGCGCAGTATATAAAGTATTAAACTCGTCAAGAGAAGTTCACTTTTCCACTGAGGAAGAGGTCTTTGATAAATTATCAGCTACGTCTTTTCCACCGGAGGAGTTCTTTGCAGGAAAGAAACCTCCTGAGGAAAATTACCATGTGCCTTTAAACAAATATTATAGCTTTGAAAATTTTGTTGTAGGTCCCTGCAACAGATTAGCGCACGCAGCAGCCTTTGCCGTTTCAGAAACGCCAGGCCTTGCGTATAATCCTCTGTTTATTCATGGAGCTTCCGGTCTCGGAAAGACCCATCTTCTGCATGCTATAAATAACGTATTGTCATCCAAACACAAGATGAAGACCCTTTATGTGCCCTGCGAACGTTTTGTAAATCACTACATTTCAACAATACGAACAAATAGCTGGGACTCTTTCAGAGCTTTCTACAGAAACATCGATGCACTTCTTATAGATGATATACAGGCATTTGAAAATTCTCAGGAAAGCAGAGAGGAATTTTTTCATACCTTTAATACCCTTTATAACGCCAAAAAACAAATTGTTATCACGAGTGATTGTCCGCCTGAATTAATTGCCACTCTTGAAGACAGGCTTATTTCCCGTTTTAAATGGGGGCTTCTCTGCAGTATTGATAATACGACTCGGGAAACGCGCATCGCAATAGCGGAGAAAAAAGCGTCATTATGGGGTATTAATCTATCGCATGAAGCCGCATCATATCTTGCAGAGAACGTAACCGGAAGCATTCGTGAGCTCGAAGGAGCTATTGCGCGTCTGAGCCGGGAGGAAAAGATAACGAAAAATAGTATTACCCTCGACCGTATGAGAAAAATTGTCTGGGAGCTTTCAGGCAACAAAAGGTACATTAGTATAGAAACGGTCATTAAGGCCGTCTCTGAGAGGTTCAACATACGCGTCTCCCAGCTTCAGTCACGGTGCAGAACAAGAAGTCTTGCGCTTCCCAGACAAATAGCCATGCACCTGTCAAGGAAATTAACGAAGATGTCGCTTATGGAAATTGGCGGATATTTAGGAGGAAGAGATCATTCAACGGTAATTCATGCAGACGAAAAAATAACCAAGATGTTAAAAAAAGACAAAAACCTTAGTATTATACTTCAAAAGCTGGAAAGTGAATTACAGAAGTAGTATGTTCATAATATGTAAAATACTTGTATAAATTAATCCGGAATAAGAGGCTTTTTATTTCTCTGCCCTTGCAGAGGATGCTTTACCATCCAAACTTTCTACAGGTTCTCTACATGCGGCAAATTGACGTAGAGGCTTATGTTCTTAACAGTTATATTCATATAGCAGAAGTATGATCATCATATAGTAAGGTTACGGTTTATATATCTTTTAAAATATAATAAAACGTTAGGAAGATTACATGAAATTACATTTCTCAGGAAAAGACTTGTTCGGTGGTTTTAACTTGGTAGCTGGTATTGTTCCAACATCCGCACTGAAAGGGGTGTTAAAAGGCGTTAAGGTTGAGGTAAAAAATGAGCGGGTAGAATTTGTTGCTACTGATTTGGAAGTTTTGGTTAAATACGTGTTACCGGCGGGAAAATGTGAAGGAGAAGGTGGCATTGTCCTGCCGGCGGTTCGGGTAAATAATGTGTTAAGAGAGTGGGCTGGAAATGATGAAATTTCTGTGTCAATTGAAGAAGGAAATTGCACCTTGAAATCGGGAGGTGGGCACTTCAAGATAGCGGGAGAAGATTTCAGGCAGTTTCCGGAAATTGGTAGGATAAAGACCAAGGGTCTTGTTGAAGTAGACGGAGGAATTATCGCTGATATGGTGGGAAGGGTTGTTCATTCTGTATCGACGGTTAAGGTGCGAAGTATGTTGTGCGGTATCTTTGTGAGGGTTATGGATGACTATATTATCATGGTTGCCGCAGACGGAAACAGGATGTCCAGTGTTAAACGTAAGGTAAACAACCCTGAAGGGATATCGTTTGATGGAATAGTGGCGGTGAAGTGTTTAACGTTTCTGCAACGGTTTGTGTCGGAATGCAAAGGGATTTTAACATTAGGGATGGGCGAACAGCAGGTGTGTTTTGCGGGTGAAAAGGGTGAAATTATTTCACAGTTAATAGAGGGTCAGTATCCAAAATATGAGGAGCTTATACCGAAGGGAAATGACAAGAGAGTGGAAGTTGACAGAAATCAATTGTTATCAGGGGTGCGGATGGCCTCGTTTATGACGAATGAGGAATATCGTATAGTAAAGTTTATCTTCCGGCAGGGAAAGTTGCTGCTTTCGTCCAGGACCGCGGACGTGGGGGAGGCAGAGTTGGAAATTGCCGTTGGATATGATGGACCGGATTTGGAAATTAGTTTTGATCCGGAATACGTTATAGATGCATTGAAAGTTTCGGATAATGATACGGTAGTTATTGAACTTAGCGATTGCGATAGTGCAGCTTTGATCAGGACGGGCTACGAACAGCTGGATGTTATTATGCCAATTGAAACGAAGTAAGGCTTTTGTGGTGGAGAAACGGTTGCCATGTTAGGTGAGTTGCCAGAAAGGTATTTTTTTAATAAGCGCAGTGCAGTGAAAGTTGGCCAGGTACTGAAAGGGCTTTTTCCAAAAAAAAGCAGTGGGGACAAAATCTTTCAAGAGGTGAGAGCTGCGTGGAAAGATGTTGTTGGTGAGGAAGTAAGCCGTTGTACAGAAATAGTGGATTTAAAGAGAGGGGTTTTATATGTAACTGTGGAGTCGACCGTGCTGATTCACCATTTGACTAGTTTTGAAAAGGATGCTATAATCGCTAAAATTCATGAATTAACATGCATAAAATACGTGCATGATATCCGATTTAAAGTGGGAATGTTAAATAATGATCGAAGAAAATAGCGTAGCGTTTCAAAAAGAGATTTATGACTCAAATTCTATCAAGGTGCTTGGCGGTATCGAGGCTGTCAGGAAGCGTCCGGCTATGTATATAGGGGACACGACGGCTAAAGGGTTGCATCATTTGGTGGAAGAGGTGGTTTGCAATAGTGTAGATGAAGCGGTTGCCGGGTTCTGTGAAAATATACAGGTAAAGATAAATATAGACGGAAGTGCTACCGTGACGGATGATGGCAGAGGTATTCCGGTTGATGTACATAAGGAAACAAATAAATCGGCGCTGGAAGTCGTTATGACAGTACTCCATGCGGGAGGTAAATTTGAGCATAAGAGCTATAAGATATCTGGTGGTTTACATGGGGTTGGGGTATCGGTTGTAAATGCGCTTAGTGAATGGATGGAGGTGGAGGTTAAAAGAGACGGACACGTCTATTTTCAACGATATGAAAAGGGTGAGGTCCGATCACCGGTAGAAGTAAGGGGTGTTACAAAAAAGAGAGGAACCAGGGTTGTCTTTAAACCGGATCGTGAAATATTCGAGGACACAAAGTTTTGTTTTGAGACGATAGCAAAGAGGCTGAGAGAATATGCCTTTTTAAATAAGGGAATAAAAATAACGTTGACTGATGAGAGGACGGATAAAAGTGAGACGTATCAGTACGAGGGAGGTATAAAGGCTTTTATCAAGGAGCTCAATGAAGGGAAAGAGGTAGTTCACAAAGATATCATATACTTTGAAAAAGAGAGCAAGGGAACGATAGTTGAAGTGGCTATGCAGTATAATGATGGCTACAGTGAGAATGTGTACTCCTTTGCAAATAATATCAATACGGTAGAAGGCGGGACGCACTTAAGTGGTTTCAGGGCTGCCTTGACGAGGACCCTCAACGGTTATGCGAAGAGCAAAGGCATCCTCAGCGAAGAGAAGGCGCCTTTGGGAGATGACTATAAAGAGGGACTCACAGCCGTTATCAGTATTAAGTTGCCGGACCCTCAGTTTGAGGGACAAACAAAAACAAAACTTGGCAATCGCGAAGTGCAGAGTCTGGTAGAAGCCGTGATAAATGAACAGCTCGGAACGTATTGTGAGGAGACGCCGTCAACCGCAAAGGCGATTATTAACAAGGGTATAGACGCTGCCAGGGCGAGAGAGGCGGCGCGAAAAGCCAGAGACCTGACAAGAAGAAAGGGGGCGCTTGGCAGCTCAAACCTCCCAGGAAAATTGGCTGATTGTTCCTCACGGGATTTTGAGACCTCTGAATTGTTCCTGGTAGAGGGTATCTCTGCAGGCGGTACGGCGAAGCAGGGCAGGGATCGGACGTTCCAGGCAATCCTTCCGCTAAAGGGCGTAATTCTGAATGTCGAAAAGGCGCGCATCGACAAAATGCTGAGTAATGAAGAGATCAGAACTTTGATATCAGCCCTTGGAACGGGCATAGGAACGGACGAATTCAATGTAAGCAATCTGCGGTACGCCAAGATTATTATTATGACAGATGCAGATATTGATGGTGCGCACATCAGGACGCTTCTTCTGACATTCTTTTTCCGTCAGATGATAGACCTGATAGAAAAGGGACATATTTATATTGCCCAGCCTCCTTTGTATAAGGTGACAAAAAACAAAAAGCAAGAGTACATCTACGACGACAGGGAGCTCCAGAAGAAGCTGATTGTTCTTGGGGGAGAAGGGACGGTTATGGAATTCCAGGGCAAGAGGAAGGAGGGTTTGAATAATTCGAAACTCACTAAGTTACTTCACCTCCTCGTGCAAATGGAAGAGTATGTAAAAATACTACGAAAAAAGGGGATGTCGCTGGACAAGTTTTTGGGATTGCGGCATAAGAAGAACGGAAATCTTCCCTTATACAAGGTAACCTGCAAAGACGAGGTTTCCTATATTTTTTCCGAGGAAGAAATGGAGACATTCATAAAAGGGAAACAGCAAGCAGAGGGAAGAGAATTAGAAATAAGGGAGGAGAGTGACGCCGAGGAATCCAGGGAGGATGTGCTTGAAGTTATAGAGTATCATGAAAGCAGAGAAATTGAAAAAACAATAAGAGAAATAGAGGCCTATGGTTTTACTGCGGATGAGTATTTTGCTGGCCATAATGGCGACAGTGCAAGATATAAATTAGTTTCTGAGGACACGGAAATATGCGTCCATTCTCTCAATGAGGTCTTGTCAAAAATACGAGAGATCGGCAGGAAGGGCTTGGAAATTCAACGATACAAAGGACTCGGTGAAATGAATGCAGAAGAGTTGGCGGTAACGACCATGAATGTGGATACCAGAACGCTCTTAAAGGTAAAAGTCGAAGATGCGGCGAAAGCAGATTCTATTTTCAGCACCTTGGCAGGAAAGGATGTTCAGCGGAGGAGGGAGTTTATCGAAAAACACGCGCTTGAAGTAAGAAATTTGGATATTTAGTTTGTATGGTGTATGGGGAGCCAGAGAAATTTCATGCAAAAAAAAGAATTAAAACAAATTGAAAATCTGCTGAAAAGCAGAAAAAATATCCTGTTGAAGGAATTCGAGAAGCGGGCTAAGAAATATCGTGACGCGGGAAGTGAAAAAGCGACAGATGTTGTTGAGATAGCGTCAAGTTCTTCCAGTGAAGTGCTGGAATTTGCCGTTGCGGAAGAAGGCGCCAGGGAGTTAAAGCAGATAGAAGATGCCCTGTCCAGGATTAAAACAGGACAGTATGGCGTATGCGAGCAATGCGGCAAAGTGATAAAAAAAGCGCGGCTAAAGGCAATTCCATTCGCTACCCTGTGCGTGAGTTGTAAAGAGGAAGAAGAAAAGGCGTGTGATGACAGGGCATTTCGAGAAAGAGCAGAAGAGATTGCCGATAGACCGGAAAATGTGGAAACAGATGATATGGACACACTACACGTCGGCAAAAAAATCATGGAACTTGAGTATGACGATAACAGAAACTAGCTTTTGGAAAAAGTTCACAGAATGACGCTCATCACGAGTTTTTTAAATACGTGCAAAAAATACCCCGGCAAAACGGCAATTTTAGACCAAAATGGATCCCTTTGTTACGAAGATCTCCGTAAAGAAGTTTTAAGATATACCGGAAGGGTACTGTCTGGTGGCGCCGGGAAAAATGTCGGAATCCTTCTCCCCAACGGGAAGGAATTTGCGGCGGCATTCTATGGAATTCTTGCTACCGGAAAGACGCCAGTTCCGTTGAATTTTTTGCTCTCGCCAGCGCAACTGTTCTATGTAATCCGGGATGCGGAGATAGACACGGTATTTACCTGTAAGCTGTTCGCACCCCTCCTGGGAGATCAGATAAAGCATCTCTTTCTGGTCGAAGAGGGACATACCGATGCATGCCTGAATGAAGGCAGTATTCAATACGGCAATGCGGAAGAACAGGCCGCAATGCTGTACACCTCAGGGACGAGTGCCAACCCGAAAGGAGTAATCTTAACCCACAACAATTTCCTGAGCAACCTTGAAGGGTGCATACATGCCTTTCATTTTACGGAAAAAGACATATTGCTTGGCATCCTGCCGCTTTTTCATACCTATGCGCTGACCACAACCCTCATCTTGCCTGTCTGTGTTGGCGCTACGATTCTTTATCTTCCGCGATTTTCTGGGCCGAAGGTACTGGAGATGATTGAAAAACACAAAGTCACATCCTTATTCGCCATTCCATCCATGTACCGGGTGCTCCTGCGAACGGCGGAATCAACAAAACATGACCTGCGCACCTTGAGACTCTGCACGTCCGGAGGCGAACCCTTGCCTGGCGATGTCTTAGAGGCATTTTGCAAAGTATTTCCTGTCCCCCTGACGGAAGGTTATGGATTAACGGAAGCCACAGCGATCGTTTCAGTAAATCTCCCCGAAAAATCCGAACCAGGCAGTATTGGCCCTCCTTTGGATAACGTTGAGGTAAAGATTGTAAACGATAACGGGCAGGGACAGCCAGCAAACAGGGAGGGTGAGATATGGGTGAAAGGGCCGAACGTAATGAAGGGGTATCATAAACTGCCGAAGGAAACGGCGGAGACCATCACCCCAGACAGATGGCTGAAGACGGGAGACTATGGCAAGCTTGATGAGAAAGGGTTTTTATGGATTACGGGAAGGAAAAAAGAACTCATTATTATCAGCGGAGAAAATGTATCTCCCACGGAAATTGAACATGTCATCAGCAGGCATGAGAAGGTCTTTGAAGTTGCTGTCGTTGGTGTGCCCGACAAAGTTCGGGGTGAAGTACCCAAGGCATTTATCGCCTTGCGTGAGTATGCAACGTGTAGCGAAGGCGAAATCAGGGACTACTGTATGACGCGGTTGCCGCACTATAAGGTGCCAAAATATTTCGTATTCCACAAAGAGCTGCCTCATGGTCCCACCGGAAAGATTTTAAAAAGGGCATTGAAGGAATAGAAGTCCTTTAGCATAAACCAGACACGAAGAACCTGTTAAGAAGATGTGAATCTGTTTTTTAACTCCTCAAATTTCCAACCAACCGCCCACCTTCTTCTTTGTGCTTTTGTGGGTAAAATCAATTTTGATTACTGTATGGACGTTTTATGTCTTTGCCGCCTTTTTTACCCCTGCTGATTACCGGTGTAACCGGCGTGCCCGGATACAGCGCCTTTCAGTATTTTCACGCTCGATACCCCGACCACGTTACTGCTATTCGTCCTGTCCGATATTGGCCTCTGAGAGGGAAAGGGATCGTTCCTCTCGACATAGAAGACCGCCAGGGGCTTGCAGCCTTGATGAAACAGAAGCAGTTTAAATCTGTCCTGAATGGCGCCGGTTCCTGTGCCCTGAAATCCTGTGAGATGAATAGCGTACTGGCCTATCGTGTGAATGTGCAGTCGGTTTTAAATGTGCTGGAGATGATAGGGGATCGTGACGTGCGGCTGATTCATCTCTCCACCGACCTGGTATTTCCCGGAAAAGTGGAAGGTTTCTATAAGGAGGAAGATGCTATAGCGCCTGTAACCATGTATGGCAAGACGATGGCTATAGCTGAGGAAATTCTTATGCTCCGGTATTCGTCCGCGGCAATTTTCCGCATATCACTTCCTATGGGGGTAAGCGTTAATGGGCATGCCGGGGCAATCGACTGGATCCTGTCGCGGTTTAAAAAGAATAATCCGGCCACCTTATACTTTGATGAATTACGGTCGCCTTTTTATTGTGAGGATTTTAATGAGGTTATAGCGCGGACCCTGGGAAATAATATCAGGGGTATTTACCATCTTGGTTCGCACCGGCACCTTAGCCTCTATCAGATCGGACAAATTGTAAATAAGGTAGGGGGTTATGCACCCCATCTATTGAAAGGGTGTATGCGCAAGGAAGCTGGCCCAATGCCGCCGCGGGCTGGAAATGTTACCATGAATAATCAAAAGCTTATCCAGGCATTAGGGATCGATCCTTTCCGCAAATGGCCGTATCTGGACGACCACGTTCCCGACGGGAACGATTGGCATCATGACCGCCCGGATCACATGGTTTTCCATCCCGAACAAATCCACAAATGTCTCTACCGGATACCAATGGCCTGCACATGGTCATAAGTCATTATATCCAGCCGGAGAAGGACGTCGCGCTTCTTTTAATGCAGTTGATATTGACGTGTCCAGAAAAGAATCGCCCAAAATTTATGCCTCAGGACAGACAGTGTTCCTGACTTAGCGGTTTGCCTACCCTTCGAATTGCGAAGTGCGGGTTAAGATGAGTAACCCTTGTTTTTCTCTACACTTCATTGGTTGGCTTTATAGACATTAATGCTTTTAAAATTTCTACCAGTTTTCCATTCAATGCTTCGTAACCAACTTTATTTAAATGTAAGAAATCCCTGCTGTATCTCGCTCGAATCAACCCTTTTTCATCTGCCAATACCTGTCCTGTATCAAACATAATTACTTTTTGCTCTTGCAACGTATACATAAATTCGTTGACTTCTCTAATCGCCTTGCTAACATCATCAGACCAAAACCAGCTGCGTCCAAGACGAGGTTTCCCCCTGCGGAAAGATCGTTGTCAAAACGACTATAGCTCCTTGAATTCGCGCTTTCTGTACAATCCATCTAATATTATCTTTGCAGTTCGAGATAATCCAGGATTGTAAATCAACGAGCGAAGGAATTGCCTGCAAGTCGTTGATACACGTTTGAATAAGTAAGATATCAGGATGTAAGGGGGCAACGTGTTTATCGAATCGTTGGACAGCCTGAGCCGAAGTTTGTGCACCAATACCGCGATTGATGAACTCAAATTGATCGAGACCGGCTGGTGCTGGCCATTGATAAGCTCTGGAGTCACCAAAAAAAAACGAAACGTAGTTTTGCAGGAAATTTTTTTTGATTATTTCGAGGAGGATAAACGCTCAGACCTAAAGGGTCCAAACGGGTTAAAAGGAGTCGGGAAGAGTATTTCCGGCTTTGATTGAAAAGGTAGAAGTTCAAAAGGATTGAAACAATCAAAATAAGGATTAACGTAACAATAATCATGATAAAGTTACAAGCAAATTCATTTGCAAGATCAAATTTACACTTCAAGTGCCTAATCAAGCTATGTTGCAACTAATCGATGCTAGGTTGTGATCGTCCGGCTTGATTTGAAGCCACGAGTTTTTATTCTAACCCTTACAAGCTCGATTGGGTGTTCTATTATAATTATTAAAACCCATGACACAGCAAAAATAAGAGGAATTGAAGTAATCATTAGCAGTCCATTAGGCCGAGTAACTCGAATACCAAAAACCGCAAGAATTATAAGCAGTATTAATCCGGCTTGATAATGAATGAGGTATATTGGATAGCTGTAATCCCCTATCTGCGCATCGATCCGCTTCGGTATCCAGGGTAACGATGTTCTCTCTGCAAGTGAAATTATCATCGTTGCATTAAGGACGTAATTAATATAAAAAGAAATACCATACAGAGCGTGCAATTGATAACCTAAGTACCAATTTAAAAAAAAGAGAAATATAAGCAGGTAAGGCATAAAAGGGTTTCTTAAAAACGCAAAGGCTTTTAGGAAAGTATCTTTGTAAAAATATATTAATGCCCCTGTCGAGAAAGGAAGTGAAGCGGCAGTAATAATCGTGTACTTGTACGCAAAGCTCAAGCCTAAAAGATTAACACCAATATGGTATGCGACACTTAAAAAGAACCATATTAACACCAAGCGTCTCGTTTTAGACAATCCAAGACCAATGCATAGGTAAAAAAAACACTCTATACTGAGAGCCCATGTTGGTGGTGTTAGCCGAGGCATGTCCTTCGTACTATTTGGGAAAACGATAAATAAATTATTTATGGTTGAACGAACATTTTCTGGTATATACAATGCGTCGCAATAATTAATGGTAAATTCTTTTCCCACCCAGAGTATTAATACAATAGAAATAAGGCATGAAAACCAATACATTGGAAATATTCTTAAAAATCTATTTAATGCATATCTGAAAAAACCTACGCGTGAGTAACCATAGGTTTTTTGCATTATCAGCGTTATCAAATAACCACTTAGTATATAAAACGCAAAAACGGCATATCCACCAATTACAGGAATGCCGCCTAAATGTAACAAAACCACAAGAAGGGCTAATAATGTGCGATACATTCCGAACATTTGACAAATATCCTTATATATGAAGATGACTCAGAGCATTTTGTAACGATAAATTCTTATTTTACCGAGAAATTCTGCCAAAGAACAATTAAAATCCGAAACCAACTTGTTGTTGAGAGACTCCAAGAGATTCAAATTCCTCTAGTGTGCAGACATATTAATTACAAATTATATATTGTGGACAATTTTAGCTATATCGCGCTGCGAAACAGCATTTATATGTTTCGTTACTAATATGTCTTTACACTAGGAACCTATGTGGTTGTGATCGCAGATTCTGCTTTCTTAGCAGACTTTGTTTTTTGATGAAAGCCCTTCATGGACGTCCTTTCAGTGCCTCCTATTCATGCATCTCTGGTAAAATGACTTGGACATAACACGCCTCTGTCAACTATATATCGATTGCTGGTGCGTCATGGATAGAAAAAGGCGCGACCGAATGCCAAGCACTCAAGAGTAACCAATCTGCGCAGAAGGAGTTTAAAAAAAACTTATAGTAAGCATCATTTATGGTATTACTGTATAAAAACTTCTTTTTTCTGTAAGTTTTTTCACAAACCCTTTTCAGGAGGTACCGTTTTTTATGAGTGAAAGATTGCTTCGCTTCACTCGCAATGACAACGTGCAGTGTGCCATCAAAGTGCATGGTCGCTGTCATTGCGAGGGCCTTTTCCGAAGCAATCTCCCCGCTTTTATAAAGGAAATTTGGTTGCGGCTGTGCCGCGCTATGTAGTAATTACCACGCTTTTAGATACTTTATTTGAGATTCTTAACCTATCTGTGAAATATCAGGAAGTAATAACAATCGAACCTGGCAAACGTTGCGGGAAACCATGTATTCGCGGTATGCGCATTACGGTGTATGATGTATTGTCATATTTAGCGGCGGGAATGACCACACAAGATATACTAAAAGATTTTTCTTGCCTGACGAAAGAAGACATTCAGGTATGTTTGGGTTATGCTGCTGATCGTGATTGTCAGTTATTGATAGCGCAGTGATGAATCTGCGCTTCGACCAAAATCTATCACCAAAATTGGTTGGAATTCTTTTGCTAAAATAGAACGTTCTGTAAAATACCGTGTAAAGCATGTTCTGTAAATTAAACTTCTTATAGAAGTTTTACTATCTCCTCCGCTGCATGTTCAGACGCCCCGGGCCTTCCAATCTCGCCAATCAAAGAAGTTAATTCATCTATACAGGCTTGTCTTTTTTGGCTGTTGCTGAGTAGTTGCATGGCCTCACGAGCTAACCAGCGATAATTTTTTCTGCACATAAGGAGTTCGGGAACAATGGTCTCTTGCGCAAGGGCATTTACCAGTCCAATATAAGGGGTTGTCAGGAAAGGACGGGCAATGAAGTAAGCGAAGGGAGATACTTTGTAAAGAATGACCATCGGTTTCAGGTAGGAGGCTATCTGCAAGGTAATCGTTCCCGCACCGGCGATACAGAGGCTGGACGCCTTGATGATCTCATGAGCGCTTCCCTGGATAATTTTACAAGGAATAGTTGTCTGCCTGACAATATCCTGGATAAGCGGAGCATAGTGTTCTTCACTGCAGGAGACAAGAAATTGGGCAGCAGGGTTTGACTGATATATGAGTTCAGCCGCCCGGAGGAACAAGGGCAATAACCGGACGATTTCCTGCCTGCGGCTTCCCGGCAGGAAAGAGATAATAGGCTCACCGGTTTTTTTGAGTTCTGAGACTGTCCCCTCGTCTACGGCCTTGATGTGCATTTCATCGAATAACGGATGTCCCACGTATGTAACAGGAATCGCCGCCGCCTCGTAAAAGGGTTTCTCAAAGGGGTAAATGACGATTAATTTATCCACGAGTTTTTTCATCTTTTTCACCCGCCACGGCCCGTGCGCCCAGAGCTGCGGACAGATATAATAAACAACAGGAATTTTCAGTTTCTTTGCTGCCCTGGCCAGATGAAAATTAAAACCGCAATAGTCGATCAGAATAACTACCCGGGGTCGATCCCGTTGGAGGAAACGGACACAATCTTTTTTTATGTTAAAAAAGGTGGTGAGTTCCGTCAGGACGTGGAGCCACATGAGTGATTTGGCAGACATATCATGCAGACAATGTAAACCGGCCTGTTTCATGCGGTTCTTTCCCAGTCCATAAAATTGTATCCGTGGATTTTTTTCCTTCATACAGGACATGAGATTCGCGCCGTGAATATCCCCGGAGGAGTCGCCCGCACTAATGAATACTTTGTACATGTCAGGCATAGATATCCTTGAAAAGGTAGATGATGAGGTTTATGGAGAAAAGCAGGGGAATCAATAACCAGACAAGCACGAAGACAAAAGATGTGTCCGTGCAAAAGAGCCCGTACTGTACATCAGCGGCAAAGAGGAGAAGACACAGTACCGGCAGGGCAACAAAGACGATGATTATACTGCAGAGAACAGCGGGATGATGTGAAAGCAAGGAAGAAGAGAGCAACGTGCTGCCGGTGTAAAACAGGGTAAGGAAAACCGCTGCCAACCTCGGTTTGGCAAAAAAATAACTTCCTGCAGAGGCGATGAAGGCGGCAAACGTTCCTATAAGTAAGAGATAAGGAGGCACTTTACCACCTAATGATCTTCTGATGAATAGTCATTTTTTCCTCTGTAACAATTCGCCTTTTTGAAAAAACTTCTGTATGGAAGATATTGATTTGCAGGGGCAGGTTTCAAGCCTGCCCCTACGCTGCAGGCAACATGCTGTTTTTTTGGGAAATCTTCAAAATCAAATCGTTGCGAAGACGCAGCTCATTTTCCACCGGGATTTTTTCAAGGTAATTATTTCCCCAGCAACAAATACTTATTTTTTTTCACGGAAGAAATCCTGTTTTACGCTGAAGGACAAGCTGATATTTGGCCGCAGGTAAACGAACCAGAACATAATGCCAACCAGGATAACGCCACCCACAATGTTGCCAAGCGTAACGGCAATAAGATTATTAAAGACAAAGCCCTTCCACGTGAGTTGTGAGAGGTCCAGCGCCTTCCCTGTCATCTTTTCTGCGGCGGCAACAACATCAGGATTTTTTCTCAATACAATACCAATCGGGATAAAGTACATATTGGCGATGGAGTGTTCAAAGCCGCTGGCAACGAATCCTCCGATCGGAAAGATAATAGAGATGACCTTGTCGGCAACGCTTCTGCCGCTAAAGCATAGCCAGACGGCGAGACACACCATGGAATTGCAGAGCACGCCCCGCGCTAAAGCCGTTTTGAAGGTATAATTGACTTTCATGTTTGCAATAAGAAGCGCCTTTGCCCCGACCATGTGATGAAAGAATTCAAACTGATGGCTATGATACATCCAGAATACCATGGAGATGCTGCCAACGAAATTCCCTGCATACGAAATAACCCAGTTGTTGAGCATGTCGCGGGTATTGATTCTTCTGCTTACGTATCCCATGATTATTAAGGTATTCCCCGTAAAGAGCTCCGCGCTAGCGATCACGACAAGGATAAGACCGAGGGAAAAGACAATGCCTGCAACAAGTGCAGTAAGACCGTAATGCAAGGTAGAATCGCAGGTTACCAGCGTGGCGAATTGTGCTCCAAAGGCAATATACGCGCCAGCAAGGATCCCCAGCAGAAAGGTCTTTGTGGTATCGATACTTGCCTTTACCGTTGCAATCGTGTCTATCCTTTCGGCAATCTGAGGCGGTGAATAGGCGTCGATATCGACAATTTTTACCGTTTTTGGTGTATTTTGATCGGCCATATTTGAGGTCTCCTTTTAGATCGTTCTTGATGGACGCAAATAGACGAACCAGTACGCGCCTGCAATGAGGACGACGCCGCCAAACAGATTTCCCAGGACGACCGGAACCAGATTGTTTATTAAAAAACCGTGAAAGAAGGTAAGATGGGAAAGGTCTGCCGGTCCTTCGTGAATCCTTGCTATGGCCTCCAGGACGCTGCTGTTTCCTTTCAGGATAAGCGCCATGGGAATCAGCCACATATTAACGACACAATGTTCAAATCCACAGGCAATGAGACAGGAGATAGGCCACAGCAATGCCAGTATCTTGTCCAGATTGCTTCTTCCGCTGTAGCATAACCAGATACCCAGACATACTAATGCATTACAGAGCACCCCGCGGCAAAAAGCGGCGCCAAAGGGGATATTTACTTTGTCGTTTGCTGCAAGAACAATTTTAGCGCCGAGAAGATAGTTGTTGATCGTCCACTGGTTGGAGTTGTAAATCCATAGCACGAGGGTGAGCGCGCCGATAAAGTTGCCAACAAAGGCAACGATCAAATTTCTGGCAAGGTCCCTGCCGGTAATCTTCCTTGCCATAAAGGACATGGCGATGAGGCAATTTCCGGTAAAAAGTTCGGCGCCGGCAATGACGATCAGAATCAAGGCTAAGGTGAATGCTACGCCGCCGACCAGCTGGTTTAAGCCGTAGTTATTGGTGGCGGTATGAGTAACGAGCATGGAGAGCTGCATACCCAACGCAATAAAGACGCCCGCAAGAATGCTCAACGCCAGCGTTGTCAGCGTGCTGAGCTGAGATTTTGCCACACCAACATGCCCTACCCGATCGGCCATCTTCGCCGGAGCGTAGGCGTCAATTTCAATGACGGGCAAGGCATACTCCTGATTTGTGCCGTTATTCTGCATATCAGACATATATTCCCCCTTTCATACATAAAAATGGTGATAGATTCATTATCCAAAAGAAAAATATTTTATCACAGGCAGTGAACAATTACTATATATAATTAATTTATTTATACTGAACATAGTGGTCCTTTCCTCCTGCGTGGAATTATCTCTAAAAAAGGTTTTGTCTCTGCTTCGTTTGTTTGTTGGACTGCGAACCATTTTTGAAAATACGATACGTGTTTTTCAGGAAAAATTCAAGAAAAATACATTGCTTTTTCATGAAATTTTGCTTTATTATGACCGGGTTTTATCAGATAATTGAGACATGGTGGGACTTAAAAAAGAAACGTATTTTGAGGGTAAAATTTGGGAGGAAATGAAAATGATTACCAAAGACATGGTTATTAATGATGTGATCAGGAAATATCCGAAGACCGTTACGGTTTTCAGCAATTTTAAAGTGGATGCGTGTTGTGGCGGCGGTTTCAGTATTGAAAAGACCGTGGCTACAAGCGGGATAGACATGAATGCCTTGCTTGCGGCTTTAAATAAGGTTGTACAAGCCGGCAGCAAGTAGCATAACGCGTTTTTCTTTGCATTTTTCCGGATAAGCGAAAAACGGCGGTCTTCGGGAGGAGTTCCAGCGTCGCTGCCGAAGGCAGCATATTCATTATTCGACGGCCATTGGTATCTACTTCATGCTGGCAAAAGTCAAAAGCGTAGCTGTTTTTGGTATTGATGCGTATCTCCTGGATATTGAAGTTTATATTGCCACGGGTGATATGCCGTATATTGCCATCGTTGGGTTGCCGGATACGGCGGTGAAAGAAAGCCGCGATCGTGTCAAAGCGGCCATCAATAATAGCGGTTACCGGTTTCCCTATGGGCCCATGACTATCAATCTTGCCCCGGCAGACCGCAAGAAGGAGGGGCCGGTCTTTGAATTGCCCATAGCAATCGGCATCCTTATCGCAACGAAACAAATTAAGGTGTCCGATGTCCAGGAGTACGCTATTGTCGGTGAATTATCTCTCGACGGCAAGCTCCGCCCGGTCAAGGGTTGTTTATCCATGGCATTTAAGTGCAAGGAGATGGGAATAAAAAAATTTCTCGTGCCATCGGAAAATGCATCTGAGGCGGCTGTTATTGACGGCATCGACACGATTCCGGTCAAAACCCTTGCTGATACCGTAGGTATTTTAACCGCAGCACTTCCTGCTGTTCCCTGTAAAGTTGAACTGAGCACGGTGTTCAGGGAATCTTCCGGGTATGACGTTGATTATGCAGACGTAAAAGGACAGGAACATGCCAAAAGGGCGCTGACGGTTGCCGTTGCGGGAAATCATAACGTTATCATGGTAGGGCCGCCAGGGGCAGGCAAGACCATGCTTGCACAGCGTATTCCTACCATCATGCCATCCCTTACCCTGGAAGAGGCTTTAGAAACAACAAAGATTTATAGCGTTGTGGGACTTCTTCCGCCGGGGCAGTCGTTGATTGTAACGAGACCCTTCCGTGCGCCCCATCATACAATCAGCACTGCCGGATTAATCGGGGGGGGTTCATTTCCACGGCCAGGCGAAATTAGCCTTTCCCACAATGGGGTATTGTTTCTGGATGAACTTCCGGAATTTGACCGAAAAACGATCGAGGTGCTCAGGCAACCGCTTGAAACAGGTTGTGTGACGATTTCACGAGCCATGAGTTCCGTCACCTATCCGGCCCAATTTTTTGTTTGTTTGGCGCTCAATCCCTGCCCGTGTGGCTTTTTCACCGATCATCAGAAGGTGTGCCGTTGCACGCCTCATCAAATCCAGACGTACATGTCAAAGGTTTCGGGGCCATTATTGGATAGGATTGACATTCAGATAGAAGTGCCGTCTGTCCGGTACCGCGAGCTTGTTTCAGAGAAGGATGCACAATCATCAAAAGAGATACGGGAAAAAATTGCGGTAGCCCGCACGATGCAAAAAGAACGGTTTCGGGATCAGGCAATCATGGTGAACGCGCATATGTCTTCCAGGCACATCAAAAAATACTGTGTTGTGGAAAAAACCGCAGAAGTGTTGCTTCATCAGGCAATGACCGAATTGGGGCTTTCCGCCCGGGGCTACAGTAAGATTCTCAAGGTTGCCCGTACGATTGCCGACCTGGATGAAAGTGGGCTGATAAAGCCGGAGCATGTATCAGAAGCAATACAGTACCGAAACCTGGACAGGGGTCTGTGGAAATGAATCTCCGTGGAGGTTCACATGCCGTACACAAAATTATTATCCGCATTTTTTAACGGGGGGAACCGGCCGTCTTTCTCCGATAAAAGCGGATGGTTCAGAGGCCATGGTATAGCTAAATCAGGGTCGTTCCAGAGAATGCCCCGCTCATGCTCCGGTGAATAGGTATTGGTGCATTGATAGGTGATTTCCGCTTTTTCAGAGAGCACGCAGAATCCATGCGCAAAACCTTCGGGGATATACAGCATTTTCATATTTGCCGATGATAAGGTTTCACAAACCCACTTTCGGTACGAGGGCGATCCTTGCCGTATATCCACAGCAACATCGAATATCTCGCCCGACAGGACGCTCATAATTTTCCCCTGCGCCATGGGGTTTTTCTGGTAATGGAGTCCTCTCAGGACATGCCTGTCTGACCTTGAGTAGTTGATCTGAACGATCTGTTTTGGTATGCCGGCGCGAAAAAAGTCGGGATACTTGTACAGTTCTGCAAAAGCCCCTCTGGTATCCGGAAATACCGCAGGTTCAATGAGAAGCACCTCTGGTATCGCAAGTTTTTTAAAAGAGAAGGGCATGTTACTCTTCCTCGAGCAAAATCTTTTTTAAATATTCGCCGTAGCTGGTATTGATCTGGCTTGCCAATTTATTCACCTGGCCGGCGTTAATAAAGCCCATCCGGTAAGCAACCTCTTCAATACAGCCAATCTTAAGTCCCTGTCTCTCCTCAATCGTTTTGATAAAGAGTGACGCATCAATGAGAGAGTCGTACGTTCCGGTATCAAGCCAGGCATAGCCACGCCCCATGAGTTGTACGTTTAATTGTTTTTCCAGAAGGTACGCATTGTTGATATCGGTAATCTCCAATTCGCCTCTCTTTGACGGTTTGACGTCCTTTGCGAGTCCGACTACGGCATTATCATAAAAATAAAGTCCTGTAACAGCCCAATGTGATCTTGGCTGTGCAGGCTTTTCCTCAATGGAGATTGCCTGGTGATCCTTATCGAATTCAATAACTCCGTATCGTTGAGGGTCCTTCACGTAATACCCAAAGACGGTGGCCCCTTCTTTTCCCAGGGCGGCTGCTTTTAACATCTCTGAAAGACCGTGGCCAAAAAAGATATTGTCGCCTAATACAAGGCAGACCTTGTCGTTGCCGATAAAATGTTCACCAACGAGAAAGGCGTCCGCCAGCCCCCGCGGTTTGCATTGTTCCGCATACCGGAGATCTATTCCATAATCGGTCCCGTCGCCCAATAAATCTCTGAATCTGGGCAGCGCCTCAGGGGAAGAAATGATCAGGATATCCCGTATTCCTGCCAGCATCAGAACTGACAAAGGATAATAGATCATGGGCTTGTCGTAAACGGGAAGCAGTTGTTTGCAAACCGCCTTCGTTACGGGATACAGCCGTGTTGCCCTGCCTCCGGCAAGGACGATACCTTTCATGGGTTTACCCCCCTTTCTTAAAACCTCGTATTACCGCGAGAAAAATGAGGTATATCGCGTAATAAATCAGATCTTCGGCAGTGCCTTTGGCCGGTTCAATCGTCCACGATTAAGCCAAAACGTTTGGCATGATTTTTTATTATTGCACAGGTCATGACCATGCGTGCCAAGCAGAACATCTGGTTCCGTCTGCACGATTGAACCAGACGCGAAAAGTCGCCGAAGGTCTGATATCACAATTCTATGAAGCCGCGTCTATTTCCGGAAACAACAGTGTCATAAGTTCTCTGGCAATAGGCCCCGCAACGTCTCCGCCATGTCCCGGTGTGTGTTCCACGAGGATGACAAAACAGTATTCCGGGTTATCATAGGGTGCGTAACCAACAAACCAGGCATGGTTGTCTTTATGACGTCCGGTTTCGGCCGTGCCTGTTTTACCGGCGACCTTATAGACATCCAGTCCCTTGCCTTTAGCAGTGCCGCGGCTGATAACCTCCTGCAAGGAGGTGCGCAACATGTTGATAATATCAGGCGACACGGAGAGTTTCTGGATATTTTTCGATTGAAAGGTCCGAACGGTTTCCCCCTGGCTATTGGTAATTTTTAAGAGAATATGGGGCTGCACTAACGTCCCGCCGTTTGCTATGGCCGCATACACCCGTGCCAGCTGAAGCGGCGTGGTAAGCAACGCCCCCTGCCCGATGGCAACGTTCATGGTCGAAGCAGTGGTGGCTAATTTTGGTATATTGCCAGCCTTTTCATGGGGAAGGTCAATGCCTGTCTTCTCGCCAATACCAAACTTTTTTGCCCATGAGTATAACGTCTCCCCGGGAAGCATCTTTGCCGTCTCAAAGAAAAATACGTTGCAGGAATAGGGAATAGCGTCCTCGGCGGTAACCAATCCGTGGCCATACTCCGACCAGCATCGAAAAAGGATATTCTTATATCTGATATAACCCGGACACTCAAAGGTCGTTTGGGTTGTTATTCTATTTGAACTCAGGGCTGCGGTTGTCGTAATCACTTTGAAAATGGATCCTGGTGGCAATGCCCCCTGTATGGCACGGTTGAGAAAGGGCTTTGAGGGGTGCTTGTTCAGTTTGCGAAAGTCCTTTTCAACCGTATTGGGATTAAAGCGTGGGTTGCTGGCCATGGCGACTATTTCGCCTGTCCAGGGGTTCATAACGATAATAGCGCCTGAATTTGTACCAAGTGATTTTTCTGCATGGGCCTGAATTTGGCTGTCGATGGTGAGATAAAGGTCGTTTCCAGGAACGGGAGGCCTTTCCAGCACGACTTTTTCAATCTGGGTGTTTTTGCAGGTAATTTCTTCAAATCTCTTGCCTCGCAATCCATGCAATTCGTCTTCGTAGTATGCCTCGACCCCCGTTCTGCCGATCATGTCATTTTCAGCATAGCCGTCATAGAGCAGCGACATGGTTTCGTGGCCGGCGCTGCTGGAAGCGAGGATGAAATTATTCCATTTATCGCTCTGTGCCTGCCATTCGTCCGCGGTAAGTTTTCCTATATACCCTAAGATGTGTGAGGCGAGCGTTTGCTCCGGATAAATTCTTTCCGGCCGGGGAGTAACACGTATGCCGGGAAAATCATCTTGCTTTGTCTCTATTTGAATAATCTTTTCCCAGTCAACTTCTGAAACAATGGGATAAAAATCTGTTTCTTCTTTTATGCGGATTGCCCTGCCGTATTTTTGTTCCATATTCTGCTTTAATTTCTCGACTTTTTCGATTGCCTGGCCTGTGCATTCTAATAACTTCACTTGCGGAATATTCAGCAGATGGGATAGTTTTTTCAACCAGATATCCTGATTTGCATGGCAATCACGGCACGATTTTTTTGTCTGCTTGTGCACTTCCAGTCCGGTAATTCGTGGAATGGTTTTTTTCATGAGCGTTATAGAGCAATAGAGCAGGTTCTTGTAATTCACAGATATGTCAAAGGTGTGCTGGTCGATGGCCAGGATATTCCCGTTTCTGTCGAAAATCGAACCCCGTGTTGAATCCAGGGGATGGGTGGCGATGCGACGGGTTTTTGAGATGCCTTTGTATTTGTCGCTTTCGACAATCTGGAGCTGAAAGAGCCGGACAATGATGCAGACAAAAAACAAAATAAAAAGAATAAATATTGTCTTGAAACGGAAAGAAAACATAAGCTAATTACCCTTGATGAAAAAAAGTTTCTGGGTAGGCTGAAATTTGTTGAATATCCAGAACAGCGCCGGGACCACCATCGCCGTGTAGAAAGAACAGCAAAGGATCATCCGGAGTGTTGGCGCCAGACAGAGGGAATGAAAGGAGATTTCCAGGTGGATGGTGTATACGATGTTGTATATGACCGAGAAGATAAAGGTAATAAGGATTTGGGTGACCACATGTCCTCTGAAGAGTATTTCCCGAAATGACCAAAGGAAAAAGCCTATTGCGACAAAAAAAACGGAATTGATTCCAAAACTTCCTTCCGACAATAAGTCTTTTGATATACCCGTCAACCAATTTGCGAGGGTATTTCGCTTCACATCCGTAAGAAATGCATAAAACACCACGAAGGGAAAGTACAGGTCGGGCGCCGCTGACCCAAGATTAATCCAGGACATCAGGGTGGATTGAAAGAGGGAGATACAGAACAGCATACAAAAAAAGGTAAACCAGCGCATTCAGATATTCCTCACTGCGTAGGGGCGGGTTTCAGACCTCCCCCCTACGCTATTATTCATAATGAAGTTTTTTTAAAAACTGAAATTAACCCCGCCGGGGTTTGATGCATGATTTTCGTGCTCCGGACTTTGTCTTTTCCGGCTCGTCCTGGTAAGGGCGCTCAGGACTCATTGACAAGAACAAGCACACTCTCAATTTTCGAGATATTTACCCGGGGCAATGCCTTTACCGATTGAAAGAGTGCGCCGCTTTTCATCTCATGTTCCACGACGGTGGCAATCGGTAAAGAAGGCGGATACAGCCCCCCGATGTCAGAGGTGACAATAACGTCTCCTTTTTTCAGCTTTGCCCAGCGCGGTGCATATTTTAATCTGCAAAAGGCAGTCGCATTTCCCTCAACAATTACCTGCTCGCGCGTTTGAACAACCCGCCCCGGTATACGTATCGCGGGGTCTGTGATAAGTTGAACTACGCTGTTTCTTCCATTGACGGCAGTAATCTTTCCGACAAGCGCATTATCCGCAACGACAATATCGTTGGGTTTTACCCCCTGTTTTGAGCCGACGTTGATCGTTATACTTTTCCTGAAGTTTGATGCATCGTATCCAATAATATCCGCAGGTACCGGCATTTTTTTCGTCGTGGTATTTTCAGCGCGGAATTTTGAGAGGGTATGCAATTTATTCTGCAATTTGAAAAGGAGGTCCTGTTGCTCAACGAGTTTATTTTTGTACCGCATGACTTGTTCTTCCAGGTGTTTTTTTCCGTGCGCGTCATGGAATGCGGAGATCACTTTATCAAGAAAGACGCTGGCTTTGTTGCTGCAAAAACACGTTGCCCACTGGAATGGTCTCATCGGGGAAGCGCAGGTCATCTTTATGCGGCATGAAACGTTTGGTGGCAAAAACAACAGAACCAGAGATATTACGAACAGGGTAATTATTGTTGCAAGGGGATGTTTAATGAGATTGCTGAAACTAGGGGTGGATGTCCTCATCCTGCAGAACAGACTTAAATAGATCAAGGTTTTCGAGGAGATAACCCGTTCCTCTTGCAACGGCTGTTAAAGGGTCATTGCCTATTTGCACCGGAAGACCCGTTTCTGCTATCAGCAGCTTGTCCATGCCTCTGATCAATGCGCCCCCGCCTACCACGACCAGTCCATTGGTTATTAAATCTGAAGCTAATTCCGGCGCCGTCCTTTCCAGGGCTGATTTTACCGCGCCTACAATTTTATCGATCGGCTCTTTTAACGCCTCTCTGATCTCTTCCGAAGTAATGGTTGCCGCCCTGGGCAAACCGGCAATGGCATCGCGTCCGCGTATTTCCATCGTGAGTTCTTCTTCTAAAGGATAGGCAGAGCCGATTTCTATCTTTATTTGCTCTGACGTGCGGTGCCCGATATCGAGGTTGTAGGTTTTTCGTATGTATTGGAGGATCGATTCGTCAAATTCATCTCCCGCAATCCTGAGACTCTCATGAGTAAAAATATCACCGAGTGATAGAACCGCCACCTCGGTGGTCCCGCCCCCGATGTCCACAATCATACTGGCTATCGGCTCGCCCACCGGGAGGCCGACCCCAATTGCAGCCGCCTTTGGTTCGGAAACCAGATAAACCTCCCTGGCGCCGGCGCGCTCAGCGGAGTTGACGACTGCCCGTTTCTCCACGGCGGTAATACCGGACGGGATTGCAATCAGTACCCTGGGTCGGACACCCCATTTCCGTTTATGCACCCGGGTGATAAAATATTTGAGCATCGCCTCGGTGATGTCAAAGTCCGCAATAACGCCGTTTTTGAGCGGGCGGATAACGGAGATGCTGCTCGGCGCCTTTTCCAGCATGGCCTTCGCAACGTTTCCCACGGCATTCCCGTTTAAAAGCACTTTGTTTGTGCCTGGCTTCACGGCAACAACCGAGGGTTCCGACAGCACGATCCCTTGTCCCGGTATACAAACAAGGGTGTTTGCCGTGCCAAGATCGATTCCCATGTCTGTGGAAACGAAACCTAATATAAAATCTAATGGGTGCATTCGGATCTTTTCTCTTTTGAGGGCATTTTTTTGTTAAGGGTCAGTTTTTCACACGTGCTGAAGTTTTATAGTTAGTAACTGAAGACCATAATGGCAGCAAAGCCACAACCAAATCCTTCCCCCCTATCAAAGGCGGGCTAAGGGGGGGTGAAAGAAACTTGCTAAAAGTAAGGAAGATGTTACTTGGTAATACGATAACGGCAAAATTATACGGTTAATCTTTATGAAATGTCAAGGGGAAAGTCCCTCGTAATGTTTTTATTTTCAGCGGGACATGAGAAAAAGAATGTTTTCAATGGAGCACCCTTTATTCTTTGAGAGAAAAGCGTCACTTTGAAATTCCGCAACACTTTAGTTTTTTGAAAAATTACCATAATAACGATGTTACCGCACGGTGTAGGGGCGAAGCATTTGCCATAAATTGGCATAAATGTATTCACACCCCAAGCCGGCAAATGCTTCGCCCCTACTTTTTCAAAAAACTAAAGTGTTACGAAATTCCCATACCATTAATAATGGAGACCTACTTTTGGTGCTATCTGCTCCACGTGTTTGCGCTACTATTGAAATACAAAATTATACTTTTGACGAAAACATTGCAACCTTTCCTTGACTTGTTTGTCAATCGCAGTTAAGTTGCACACAAGTTCCTTTCTTTGCTATTTCATTTGCCGATTGCATCTCAGACGGCCTGTGAAGGTCTGGCCTCAGGCGCCCTCTCTATACCGTGAACAGAGGATGATCCATAAAACCCGTTAGGGCCAATCCGCCACCGGAGTGAATGAGGAGGATATTCCCTTTCAATTGGCTGTTGAGAATTACGTGACGTGCCGTAAGAAACAGTTTGGCGGAGTATACGGGGTCGGTAAGAATACCATCCTCTCTTGCAATACGTTGTATCTCCTTGAAGATCGTCTTATTGGCGCTACCAAATGATCGGGCGCTGGCAGGATAGTAGATACGATAATCAGGCAAAGAACGGAGCGACACCCCAAGAAACGACTCGGCATACTGGATAACCCTGGATAATCCTGCCCGAAAATCATCAAACGAACCCGCCAGGACCACGACATGAAACCGTGATTTCTTTTCAAGGGCGGTAGCCCCTGCCAGCAAAGACTGTGCAACCATACCGGTGCCGGAGTCGATAAAAATGTGGTCAAACCGAACACCAGCTTCCCGCTCATTGCGAAGGATATCAACGAGAAGACTCAGGGACCCCGGCACTGCCAACGGGTGATGCGCCCCCTCGGGAAGCACGAAAATCTTCACTCCCTCAGCCCTTCTTTTCTCTGCGTAGTCGTTGGCCAGGACTTCGCAATCAGCCCATTGGGCGCGAGAAATCCAATGAATTCCGCGGTCATCAACAAACAGAGAAAGCAACCGTGCATTACCACGTCTTTGAGAGGGTGGCCCGAGTAAAAAAGGGGTTATCCTGATATTGTTTTCCGTGAGGGTCTGCGCTGCGGAAAGGACATTATTTGAATGCGCCCCGCCGATCACCACCACTTCCTCAATCCCCTGTTGTTTCAGAAAAGGGATTATGGACGCATGCTTACGCAGCTTGGTTCCCGATACGCCAAGGCCCAGTTCATCGTCCCGTTTGACCCATATATCAGACCGGTCAAACCAGCGCAGCCGATGAATGCGGCTCTGCAGACGAAAGGCCTCCGCCGTTTCCAGGCCACAGGCGACGGCTACGTTTCTGGAAAACTCGTTTTCCCGGATCATGGCAAATACTCCTGGTGCGGCAACACCACAACCAAATAAACCAATTCTCCTTCATAAGGAAGCATGAACAAACAGGGTTTATTCCTGTGTCCTAAAGCATTACCCTACCACGTATGGGATGAAAATTCAATAGCCAAACAGGTAAAATGCCAAACGGGCAAAATCTGACTTTCCGATCATTTCGCTTGACTTGTTGAAATATTCCATTAAAATTTGGGATTAATCCTAAATTGGATTTTTCTGTCATGTATTGATACATATAAATATCAATCGGGGGGATTGAAGATGTTTCGATTTAATAAACGCCGCAATACCTTGGAACCTGAAGAGTATATTTTTCAATTACAGGATTCACCGGAACCCAATCTCTTTCGGGATGTTTTCCCCTATAACAAAATACCGAAAATATCATTTAATTACCGGCTTAACCCGATGAACCCACCGGATGAAATATGGATTACCGATACCACGTTTCGGGACGGGCAGCAATCCCGTCCACCGTATACCGTCAAACAGATTGTTGATCTTTATGACCTGATTCACAAACTCGGGGGTAAGAATGGCCTTATTCGCCAGTGCGAATTTTTCCTGTATAATGAAAAGGATCAGCAGGCGGTGAGAAAATGCATGGAACGGGGCTATAAGTATCCGGAAATTACCGGTTGGATCAGGGCGGTAAAGAGCGATTTCAAGCTGGTTAAGGAAATGGGACTCAAGGAGACGGGAATCCTGTGCTCGTCATCGGATTACCATATCTATTTGAAATTAAACAAGACAAGAAAACAGGCGATGGACATGTACCTGGATATTGTGCGGGCTGCACTCGAAGAGGGGATTATACCGCGATGCCATTTTGAGGACATCACCCGATCTGATTTTTATGGTTTCGTTGTGCCCTTTGCCAAGGAACTCATGAAATTATCGAAAGAAAGCAAACTCCCGGTAAAGATCCGTGCCTGTGACACCATGGGGATGGGGGTAAGCTACCCCGGCGCTGCCCTGCCGCGCAGTGTGCCCGGAATTATTTACGGACTGAACCATTTTGCCGGTGTCCCATCGGAATATATGGAGTGGCATGGCCACAATGATTTTTATCTTGCGGTAAGCAATGCTACGACCGCATGGCTTTATGGATGCAGCGTCATCAATGGTACCTTGTTAGGCTTAGGAGAGCGTACGGGAAATACACCCATTGAGGCGCTTATCATCGAATATCTTGCCCTGAGAGGCAGCGATGAACAGATCGACACGACGGTGATAACGGAAATTGCAGATTATTATCGTAATGAAATCGGATATCCTATCCCGCCGACACAGCCCTTTGTGGGCTCTGAGTTCAATGTTACCCGCGCCGGCATTCATTCGGATGGGTTATTGAAGAATGAAGAAATCTATAATATCTTTGATACGAGGAAACTCTTAAACAGACCTCTTGGCGTTGCGGTAACTGACAAATCTGGCGTGGCTGGAATTGCTCAGTGGATTAATATCTTTTTCGAGCTCAAAGGCGATGCGCAAATTCTCAAAACCCATGAAGGAGTTACCAAAATAAAGGAATGGGTAGAAAAGCAATACATCGAAGGCCGTATTACTTCTATTTCTGACGAAGAAATGGTAGAACAGGTGCGGATCTATTTTCGGGATAGTATCAAATCCGATAAATTGCAAACATCCGGAACGAATAAGACGAAATAGCATCTTTGAAGTTATTTGAGTTCCAGGCAAAAAATATTTTACAAGCGTACGGTGTTTGTATCCCTCGTGGCAAAGCCGTATCGCAGGATGTTGATGTTGCAAAAATAGTGCAGGAAATCGGCGGCAGCCGTTATGTTATAAAGGCGCAGATTCTTGCCGGCGGCAGAGGAAAAGGTGGCGGGATTCAATTCGCAAACTCTTCTGCAGAAGTAAAGACGTATGTGGCCAGCATGCTGGGTTCTCATCTGGTAACGCATCAAACTGGTCAGCGGGGCGCCGAAATTAAATATGTTCTCATAGAAGAAGCCCTTTCCAGAAAAAGGGAGTTGTATCTTGCCATAACGATCGACCGTTGCCTCCAATCACCGGTGCTGATTGTCAGCGCCGAAGGGGGGATGGAAATCGAAGAAGTTGCAAAAAAAACGCCCGGGAAAATTATCAAAGAACCAATCGACGTATTCTTTGGTATCCATCCATTCCAGGTGCGTCGTATTGCCTCTCAATTAAGCATATCCGGGACGCTTGCTACAAAGTTGCATGCCCTTATCGTAAATCTGTTTGACGCCTTTATGGAGAACGATTGCTCGTTATTAGAGATCAATCCACTGGCAGTAACAGTACATGATGAACTATGCGCCCTGGATGCAAAGATGGATATTGATGATAATGCCCTTTATCGCCATCCCGAATTCAATCAATTTATCCCTTGTCAGGATGTCTCTCCGGCAGAGGCTTTGGCAAAGAAACACAGACTGAGCTACATAGGCCTTGAAGGAAACATTGGTTGCCTCGTAAATGGCGCAGGTCTGGCCATGGCCACCATGGACATCATCAAGCTGCACGGTGGTGAACCAGCCAATTTTTTAGATGTGGGTGGCGATGCATCCCCGGAGCAGGTTACGCAGGCATTCAAGATCATTTTGTCCGACCCGAAGGTGAAGGCAGTCCTGATCAATATCTTCGGGGGAATTATGAAGTGTGACGTAATTGCATCCGGTATTATTCAAGCCATTCATGAAATAGGCATTCACATCCCCTTAGTTATCCGGCTGGAGGGGACCAATGTTGAAATTGCAAAAAAAATCCTGGAGGCCTCTGGCCTAAAAATTACCTCTGCCAGCGATATGAAAGAGGCTGCGAACCTCGTGGTGTCAAAGGTTCGGTAGTATTTTGCAGGATTCCTGAAAAAAGATGGGGATATTAATCAATAAGGATATACGGGTTGTCTGCCAGGGAATAACAGGAAAGGCAGGCAGTTTTCACGCCGAACGCATGCTTGAGTATGGCACCAGACTGGTTGCCGGTGTCACACCCGGTAAGGGTGGCGCCATGCACCACGGCATTCCTGTTTTTGACAATGTCCTCGATGCAGTGACAAAGACCGGGGCGAATGCCTCTGTTATTTACGTACCTGCCCCTTTCGCAGCGGATGCTATTATTGAGGCGGCTGACGCCGGAATTGAGCTGGTAGTCTGTATCACGGAAGGCATCCCCACCATGGATATGGTCAAGGTAAAAAAATATCTCTCGCATAAGCAAACTCGCCTTATCGGGCCGAATTGTCCCGGAATCATTACGCCCGGTGCGTGCAAAATCGGCATCATGCCAGGGTATATCCACAGGCCCGGGCATGTGGGAGTTGTTTCACGCAGCGGAACGCTCACATACGAGGCCGTCTGGCAACTGACCCGGCGAGGCATAGGCCAATCCACATGCCTTGGGATTGGAGGCGACCCCATCGTAGGGACCGGTTTTGTGGAGGTGATGAGGTTATTCCAGAACGACCCGGAAACCCAAGCGATCGTAATGATTGGAGAAATCGGAGGCAGTGCAGAGGAAGAGGCTGCCGCGATAATCCAGAAAGAGATTACCAGGCCGGTTATCGGTTTTGTCGCCGGCAGAACGGCGCCCCAGGGCAAGCGCATGGGACACGCCGGGGCAATCATTACTGGCGGCAAAGGCACGGCAGCGTCAAAGGTTTCCGCATTGAAAAATGCAGGTGTTACGATAGCAGACAGTCCCGCCGATATCGGTGAAACCGTAGCGAAGTTACTTCGCTAGACCGGGACGCGTGGCATGCCGGGTACTGAACGGGGAGCATTCACGTTTCGCTTTGCGCATTTGGTAAGTCTTTCCTTGCTCACAGAAAGGCCTGTTCCTTTGCTGAAAGTACTACTGCCATGAGGAGAATCCTTCACCTCGACATGGATGCATTCTTTGCCGCAGTTGAGCAAAAGAGAAATCCGGACCTGACCGGCAAGGCCCTTGTCATTGGCGGAAGTGGCGATCCCACCCAACGCGGCGTCGTATCAACGGCATCATATGAAGCCAGGAAGTTTGGGATACACTCTGCAATGCCATTAAGAACGGCATACAAACTCTGTCCCCATGCTATCTTCCTCCCTGTTGATTACCGGGAATACGCGCGGATATCCGAGAAGATCAAGCATATCCTGAAACGGTTCTGTCCCCTCATGCAGGACGTTGGAATTGATGAAGCATTCCTCGATGTATCCCAGATAGACAAACCGCCGGAAGAGATCGCAAAGGAGATCAAGATGACGATAAGGCAAGAAACCGGCCTTACCTGTTCCATAGGAATAGCGCCCAATAAGCTTTTGGCAAAGATTGCCTCAGACCTGCAAAAGCCAGACGGGCTTACCATGATCACGGAAGAGGATAAAGAAAACCGGATATGGCCATTGCCGGTAAGAAAACTCTGGGGAGTAGGGCCAAAAACTGAGGCAGCGTTAAAGGAGATGGGGATTGAGACCGTCGGGGCGCTCGCTTCATTATCCCGGGAAAAACTCATTGAGAAATTTGGAAATTCTTACGGAAAATATCTCTACGAGGCATCAAGGGGAATCGATGACAGCCCTCTCATTACCCATTGGGAACCGAAGTCCACCAGCAGAGAAATTACCTTTCAGCGGGATAGTAACCAATGGCAGGAAATAGCCAGGACCCTTGCGGAACTGACCCGGGAAATTGCAACAGATATGAAGCGGTCTGGTTATAAGGGCAGAATCGTTACCGTAAAGATACGGTTCAGTGATTTTGAGACCCACACAAGAGCCAAAACCCTTGGAAAACCCGTGAATTCAGCGGATGAAATAAGGACGGCTGCCTTTGATTGCCTCAGGAGGTTTGAACTAAAAAAGAAGGTCAGGCTGGTAGGAGTAAGGGTGGGAGGGTTAGAAAAGGCGCCTGGCGTCATTTGCCATTCTGAGCGAATCAAAGAATCTGATGCATGAGCCACAAAAAAGACATCCGCACCCGGTAACAAAGGCGTTCTTCTTTGCACGAAAAGATGAAGGGATTACGTGTGATACTCTGCATTAATGGTTACATATTCATGAGACAGGTCGCACGTCCAGACGGTGTCCCTGTAGTTCCCCAACCCCAGTTCCAGCCGGATCATAATGTCCTTGTTCTTCATGGATGCGCTCAGGGTATTCAGGTCACACTGTGCGGGCATTCCCTTCGCAAAGATGAGGATATCGTTGATGTAAAGGGTGGTCTTTGATTCATCGAGTTCTACCCCTGCATAACCGGCGGCAGAGACGATGCGTCCCCAGTTGGGATCTTCTCCGTTCAGCGCCGTTTTTACCAGCGGGGAATCGGCGATTGACCTGGCGATCCGCGTTGCCTCGTTCCGTGATCTGGCGCCAATCACATCGATTTGCACAAATTTGGTTGCGCCTTCCCCATCCATCACAATGGCCTTTGCCAGTGTGCTGGTTACATAATCCAATCCTTGCTGAAAAATCCGGAGATCATTATTTTTTTCAGCGATCGTTATTCCGGAGGCGCCATTGGCGATTATGGCGATGGTATCGTTGGTGCTCATATGACCATCGATCGTAATACGATTAAAAGAGGATTCTGCGGAATTTCTGAGGCATTCGCTGAGAAGTATTGCCGGCATGGAGACGTCTGTCGTAAGGAAACAGAGCATGGTTGCAAGGTTTGGGGCAATCATTCCCGCCCCTTTTGCAATTCCACCGACAGACACTTCCTTGCCATTTATTTTTATTCTGATGGCAACGGACTTTTGTTTCGTATCGGTTGTCATGATGGTGCGCGCCATGGCATCGCCATGCGCCTGAGTGTTTCCAAGGGAATTAACGGCAGTCTGAATGCCGGCAGTAATCTTTTCCATAGGGAGAGGCCTTCCGATAATTCCCGTCGAGGCTATCAGGAGTTCGTCCTCGGAAATTTTCAAACATGCTGCGGCGGTGCTCACCATTTCTGCGGCGTCTTTATAGCCCTGTTCTCCCGTGCAGGCATTGGCATTGCCGCTGTTAATAACAAAGGCGCGGACACACCCCATCCCCTTTTGGATGATTTTTCTGCTGAGCTTTACCGGAGCGGCATAAATTTGGTTTGTGGTGAACAAGGCGGCGCCCGTTGATGGATATGCTGAAAAGATGATTCCCAGGTCGAGGCTGTCTTTTGCAATTTTTATCCCACAATAGGTGGAACCGGCCTGGAATCCTAGGGGGGCAACAATACATCCGGTGGTCATTATTTCCACGTTACAGAATTCCTTTTTTGGTGTGCTGAAGACAGGATAACGAAGGCAGGATATCCGAATGAATGTCTGGCGATTTTATCATGGTTTTATACCTGCTGCGATCATCATCATACAGCCCGGCAGGGCATTTACTAAAGCAGAGATGCTATTTCTCCACCCTTAATCCTGGCTTTCTCCCGGTTATTCAGAACCCGCCGCATCTTGCTTCCAGCGCCTCAGGAAACAACACCGCTACAGGACTAATGTTTATGCATGGCGCCGTACATGCAGAGATACCGCATCCCAATAAATCTCTCAAGGGCTGACAGGCTATAAAATGAATACGGCAGCGGCAACTACCGTCGTCCACAACCCGTTCTTATCTCCGCGGGCGGCTTGTGTGATGTTTCTGGTCTTTACGATCTTACCGCTCATCCGGTAAATTTCTTTCCGCTCATCATAATTTTTTGCAGAGTCGAATTCAATACCCAGGGTGGTAGCCAGCATGGTTGCGGCAAGGTCTTCTGCATAGTCGCCTGATTTTTCCTCGGTTTCACCAAAAGCGTGGTGTTCACTCAGATAACCATAGTGTTCGTGCTCGGCGGGAGCGGCCATTCCCACAGAGGCGGAGATCATTCGGTTTGGCTCATTGGTAGAGTTTTCGCTCATCACGCAAAAAATCACCTGTCCTCCCTTTAACATGGCAGTGCCCTGTTCTTTGGTCACAATTTTGCAGTTAGGAGGGAAGATGCTTGATACCCTTACCAGATTGCATTTTTCAATCCCTGCCTTTCGCAGGGAAAGCTCAAATGATTGTAACTTGTCTTTGTGTTTTCCAACGCCTTTGGTAAAGAATACCAACCTCGGTATCATCATAATTGATTGGCTCCCTTAAATAGGTAAAAACCATAAATCGGAATAAGTTAATTCAGGTTGCTTAGTGAAACAAATTTCTGGATGAAATTCAATAGAATTTTGAAAAATTGCGATAGATTTTTTTCCCTTTTTCAATGACAGATGGTCAGTGAACGGGCATGACGCAATACACCATGTATATCGGACTTTTCTTTTTGATTTTATCATTTCATGGTATGGTGTTATTCCGTTATTCCGGTTATATACGAAACAAGAGGCATAATTCTCTGAAAATTTTTGCCTCTTGTGCCGCTTCTGTCCCCATTTTTAATGAGGATTTGGCTGTGTGCTGCAGAACAGGCATCGATTTTCCCCGGAAGATTGGCTAAAGAGAAAGGCTTCAGAGATAGGGGTATGACACGATGTACATTGTGCACCCTGCTGCAAGACAGGATTTTTTCCGTAATATCCCAGGGCTTCTATCTGCGTCCGGACGATTTCCCTCCTTCTCTCAAAACCGTAACAGGCCTCCAGAAATTCCTGCATACGAAAACGCCTTGATGCCAGCATGTAAAGGGAAAATTCTGTATCTGCCTCTTTCGTCCGGTGGGTTTTATCAATTCGTGCATAAAGAACGACGGCATTTTTCCTGTGTTTCGGATCTACCTGAAAAATTGTCTGCCCTTCCCTTTTTAACAAGGTATGCCGGACGTAATTTGCGTGCAGATATGCACCGAGTTTTTGTTGCAGAAAAGGGGCCGTAAATTCCGCAGGGAGACATATCTTATAGAGGATACCGTGCACCTCCGGCATATCACCTGGATCCACCATACATTCCCTGATCCGGAATCCCCGGCAATGTTCCTGGATGCGATTGAGCCGCAGGGAAAGGGATTCATTGTCCAGCAGTTTTTTTGTTGTATCATGCGAGAGAAATGACAGGTGATAAACATTCATACCATGAGTAAAATCAGCAATGGCCGATTCTTCTTCAAGGTACTGCATGGATGAAGACACCGCCTGATAATACGGCACAACTTCCGGTATGGCGAGCATAAGGGCACGCGCAATGGCCACTCCAACAAATCGTTTTGGGGCCAAGCGCAAGGTGGATTCAATCTCCACCACGGCCCGCAGGATACGTTTGTTGCGTTTGCTTGCTGTTATCCGGAGAATCTCTTCCATAAGAAATGGCTGAGAGATCGTGTGATGGGTAAGTTTTTTTATCTGCGCCGGAGTTGGACACGCCCCGCATCCCAGACAGCGCGCCTCAACGTGCGGGCGTCCCAGGCAATATTCCCGCTCCTGAAAATGGATTGAACGTTCATGCTCTTCCCATAAAAATTTCTTTGAGATACCCAAATCGATATCGTCCCAGGGAAAGACGTGGTCTTTTCCTTTTGCACAAAAGTAATTTTCTTCGGATAGCCCTAATTCCATCAGATAGGCGCGCCAATTCCTGAGTATCTGCTTTGGTATAGCATTGTAATACACAAACCCATCGGTAATCGACGAGCGGATAAGGGCGGCGGTTAATCGTCTGTCTCCCATCGCCAGCAACTGGGTCATCCATATTTCCTCATGCGTGGCGCTTTCCCGGAATTCCATATTCTGTAATTTGCAGATACGCTCAATTGCCCGGCTGATCTTCTTTATGTCTGCAATTGCTGTTAAGCACTCGTGAAATTGCAGCGGGGTATGCGGCGGATAATAGAGCGGTGTGAGGCTGAAGATTATGCGCACGTTACTGCCCGACATGCCTTTCAGATCATCCAGTCGCTTTACAAATCTTCCGAATTCCTCAAAATCTTCCGCTTGCTCCAGCCCCGTGCAGATCAAAAATATCTTCAGTTCCCGGATGCCCCTCTCCAGGAGGTATTCGCAGGCCTTATAGATCTGCTCTTCGGTAAGATTCTTGTGCAGGAAACGTCTCAATCGCTCGCTAATACCCTCCATCCCGCAGCTCACCGTCGTCTTTCCAATGACCTGCTGCACTTCAGCAAGGAAGCGGTCGGCAGACAGCAGGTCAAATCGCTGACTTTTCAGGCTGACACTGTCCATTTCGCGATAAAAAGACAAAATCATAGGGTACAGCTCCGAGTGGGTATTAAAATTAAAACTGAAGAGCGCGACCGTATCAAGCCCTTGCTGCGCCTTTGCCGCCTTCAACGCCTCTAAAAGTTTTAATAAGGATCGTTCCCGGTATGGTTTTCTCTCCCAGCTTTCGGCACAGAAAGAGCAGAAGCACGGACATCCGCTACTGATTTGCAGACTTCCCGCACCGAGTCCTTCGGTTTCGTACCATATCGGGCCGGTTTCCAGGGTTTTCACCTGATCAAGGTCGTACACTACAGCACTCCTTACCGGATATGACACGTACGGCTCTTTTGGCGAAATTTCCAGCAAATTGCCCTGCGTTATTTCTGCTTCCATCGGCGTCCCTGCAGGATTTTGGACAACGATTTGATACCGATGCTCATATTTATCCGGCTCATAGAACCCATCGACCTTTCCATGACACGCCTGTAAAATTTCACTTTTACTCAGGCCGGCAGATTTTCCTCTTTTCACTATCTCCAGAAATTGTTTTAAGGAATATTCCCCTTCCCCAAGAAACACAGCATCGACGAGGCCACAAGTATTTCCAAAATCCTGTTCCTGTGTCGGACCATGCAATACCGAGGTAACCGCTGCGCTTGCACCACCAAGCACAATCAAGGGAATGTCTGAGCGCATCATGCGTTCATTTTTAAAGAGGGGAATACCTGAAAAATGAAGCAGTTTTGGCAAGTTCAGCAATTCCAGGACAAAAGAATTGCTGATCCCGAGCACGTCAAAGGCGCCTGGGGGTTCCTTTGTGGTTGTGCCAACCCAAAGGGGTATGTGGGCGTCCGTCATTACACCGAGATCTTTGGGAGGGGGCAGGAAGGCAAAATCGGTAAAGACGCCTGCAACCTCCTGAGCAATCTGGGCTACGAGGGGGTGGGAAATTGAAACCGATACATCACGATAGGTTGACAGCCTGCAAATCAGGAATCGCAGTTCGGCCTGATAAAACAAGGCGGGGTCCATGGTATTGGGTTCCTCTCCCTTTAACCATAATCCCGCCCGGGAAAGGAGATGATAATTCTTTTCATACCACAACCTGATCTCCTGCGAGGATCGCAGGCAGTCATAAGGTTTAATAGGCAGCATGTTCGTTTGCATATCCCGAAGATTCTTTATAATATTACTGTGTAAAAACTTCTTTTTTTTGTAAGTTTTTTCGCAACCCTGTTTATCCCTTATCAGAAGGTACCGTTTGTTTGCGAGGGAAGGATTGCTTCGCTTTGCTCGCAATGACAACGTACCGTATGTCATCAAAGGCATAGCCAGTGTCATTGCGAGGGTCTTGTCCGAAGCAATCTCCCGCTTTCACAACGGTGAATTGGTTGCGGCCTTGCTGCGCTATAGTATTACTGTATAAAAACTTCTTTTTTTTGTAAGTTTTTTCACAAACCTCTTTCAGGAGGTGCCGTTTCTTATGAGTGAAAGATTGCTTCGCTTCACTCGCAATGACAACGTGCAGTGTGCCATCAAAGTGCATGGTCGCTGTCATTGCGAGGGGCCTTTTCCGAAGCAATCTCCCCGCTTTCATAAAGGAAATTTGGTTGCGGCTTTGCCGCGCTATGAATAATGGGTGGCCGTCTTTTTTATGAGCATGAATTAGTAAGCTTATACGATGCACGGGGAGAGATTTCTAAAGGGAACAAGTATCAATCAATAGTTCACCGCCCAAGTTCGCTGGCAAGGGTGAGCCGATAGCGGAATCCTCTTCCGGTGGAGCTCCTTGTCAAACCCGTTTTCCTATCAGGCCAACTTCTTTTTATAGGTTTCATTGAATATTGTATCTGCCAGCCATTTCTTGAAACTCTGATTATCCATAAATTGTTTGAACAGCTCCGTGTGGTCGGTGAGCATCTCTACAATGACCCGCTCAAGGGCCTTGTCGTGTTCGATTCTTGCATTTTGCTTATCATTTTGATTCATGGCGTTTTGATAGGCCTTATCTGCAGAAACCTTTCCCGGAAGTTCTTCGGCTATAATTTTTCTGATTTTATCGGCGTCTTTCCAGTCTATGTTTCCAAATTGTTCGTTAAATGCCTTGATAATGTTGCTCAAATGGTCCAGTTCCGGTTCTGCTTTTTTACCGCCGCTCCCAATCAAAATGGGATCAATCTCTGCATTGTCATCGACCAACTGGATTTTATGGACAGCTTGTATCTCTACGCGATAACTGTCCATATCTATCGTTTCAAGGATCCCTTTGGATAAATCGTCTTCTTTTGGAGCAGGCAGTTTTGGGATCAAAAAGTTGAGGAATATCGAAAGCCTTTCCCATTGAGCATTGGCATAGGGGAGAATGGATGCGAGGAAGTTATACATTCTTACAAACGCCTTTGCCTTGCCCTTAAAATCCACTTGCCCATCTTCATCAAGTTCAGCATGGTAATTAGCCACACACGCATCGAGAACCGGATCAATTTTTTCTCTCGTTTCACCCTTCAGAAAGAGCGACACAACGTCGTTAATTTGTAACTGCGTGTACACCTGATAACCATCAAGTGCAGACTTTAAATCATGGAGTTTGTTGGGATTTGTTTCATTGCTCAGTATGGTCGTCCTGTAGTAATCGGAAAAGGCACATTGAATGACTTCAGCGTCATTCATGAAATCCAATATGAAAGTATCAGTTTTAAGAGGATGTGCCCGGTTCAGGCGCGACAAGGTCTGTACAGCCTTAATTCCCGACAGTTGTTTATCCACGTACATGGTATGCAAGAGCGGCTCGTCGTAACCTGTCTGAAATTTATCAGCAACAATAAGAAACCGATAGGGGTCATGCTGAAAGGTGTCCGGAATCGTATTGCCTGGGAAACCGTTTAAATTCGATTCGGTGAGATGCTTGCCGCCGTAATCGTATTCACCGGAAAAGGCCACGATTGCCTTATACGGCGATTTCCGTTCTGTCAGATAAGCGCAAAAAGCATGGTAATACTGAATTGCCCGTTCAATGCCACTGCATACCACCATGGCGCGGGCATTACCGCCGATTTTATGACGGGCGATCACCTCATCATGGAAATGGTCAATCATGATTTCCGCCTTCTGGCGAATAGCGTAATTGTGAGATTCTACATAGCGGCGGAGTTTCTTCCTGGCGCGCCTGGTATCAAACTCAGGATCATTTTCAACTGATTTTATCAAACGGTAATAACTGTCAACCGGTGTATAGTTCTGTAAAACATCAAGAATAAAGCCTTCCTGAATTGCCTGTTTCATGGTGTAGGCATGGAACGGACGGTGTTTGACCGTATCACCTTCAGAATAGGGTTCGCCGAATATTTCCAGAGTCTTGTTTTTGGGCGTAGCGGTGAAGGCAAAATAGCTCGCGTTGGACAGCATCTTGCGGGAGGTCATAATCTTGTTGATAGCATCTTCAATATCCTCTTCCGGTTCAGGTTCGCCGTATTGAGCAGTAGATTCCGCCAGCACCATATTCATTTTTGATGCGGTGCGCCCGCCCTGGCTGGAGTGTGCTTCGTCGATAATAATGGCAAATTTACTGTTGCGATGATGGTCGCCGATCTGATCCAGCACAAAGGGGAATTTCTGCACTGTGGTAATGATCACCTTCTTGCCCTGCTCCAAAAACGAGCGAAGCTGTTGAGACCCTTCGGTAACCGCTCCAACAATGGATGAGACCTGCGCAAAGCGTTTGATGTTATCGCGAAGCTGCTTGTCCAGCACCCGGCGGTCGGTAACGACGATAATCGTGTCAAAAAGGGCTTTGCCGTCTTTTTCCAGTCCTACAAACTGATGCGCAAGCCAGCTTATGGAATTACTCTTGCCGCTTCCGGCAGAATGCTGAATAAGGTACCGCTTCCCGACTCCATCAACTGGTGCCGAAGCAAGGAGTTTTCGCACCACATCAAGCTGGTGGTAACGTGGGAATATCTGTTCATGTTTTTTCCTGCCGGTTTTCTCGTCTTTCTTTTCTACGATTTGGGCGTAGTTTTCCAGGATATTCGTAAGGCTGTCTTTCTGCAGCGTCTCTTTCCAGAGATAATCAGTGGCAATGCCGTTGGGGTTTGGAGGATTTCCGGCGCCGTCGTTATAGCCTTTGTTGAACGGCAGGAACCATGACGCCTTGTCTTTCAGATGGGTGCACATCCGCACTTCATGGTCGTCAACGGCAAAGTGCACCGCACAGCGCCCGAATTGAAACAAAAGCTCGCGGGAATCCCGATCGCACTTGTACTGCTGAACCGCATCTTCCACGGTCTGCTTGGTGATTTTGTTTTTCAACTCAAAAGTGATTACCGGCAGGCCGTTAATAAAAATCGCCATATCCAGGGCAAGCTTCGTATTATCCATACTGTATTGCAACTGGCGCGTAACGCTGAAAATGTTCTGTTTGTACAGCTCCTGTGCCTTTGGGTTTTGCTCAGAAGGCGTGCTGTAAAACAGTTCCAGCTTTATATGTCCGTCGTTAACGCCAAGCCTTAACACATCAATCACGCCCCGTCTGGCAATCTCACCCTGCAAGCGGTGCAGAAACTTGGTGCGTTTGGGTGTGTCCTCACCCAGCGAAAGCGTCTCAAATACCTTAGGCTGGGTTACCTTTACAAACTCCATCAGTTTGGCAAGGTCAACGGCATGTTCGCGGTCGTAGTCTTTGGGATCGCCCGGCACATAGCCTGCATCGTTTATTAGAGAATTGACTATGAGGGTTTCTAAACCTTTTTCAGACATGTCCGTTGGATTCATGCTTCCCTCTCTTTATCCGCAGATTGCACAGATTCACGCAGATTAAAGACCAGTCGTTTGTACTGTAAGCTCAAGCTACCAAAATTAATCAAAAGTGCTTTATTCAGATTAGATGCTTTCAGGTAGTTGATAACCTGAGCCTCGTCTACTCCTGTAATATTTTGTACAGCTTTCAATTCAACGATTATACTACTAAAGCAAACAAAATCCGCTTTGTAAAATGTCTTCAATTCTTGACCACAATAAAATATCTTAAGCTCCTGTTCCCGAACATAAGGAATTCCCTGTTTAGAAAACTCTCTTTCTAAAGCTTCCTGATACACAGCCTCCAAGAAACCGTGTCCCAGTTCTTTATGAACCTGCATTGCCGCACCAATAATCGTGTATGTCTGAGGATCTCTTCTCTCTGCGTCCCTCTGCGTCATCTGCGGATGCATTCTTCCGCCTCCTCTGTTTCCCATTCATCTTTACCTTCGGTTTCTTCCATTGCTTCGTCAAGTGTATCATCAATGTCGGCAATGTCAGGTATTTCAATACCTCGCACATCTATTTTTCCCGTTACCACATCGGAGATGAGCCGTGTGCGGTATTCCTGCATCAGAGCGATTTCCCGCTCAGTGCGGGAGATGGTTTTGCCAATGGCGGCGGTTTTGTGTTCGATGTATTTCAGAATTTCAAGTTGTTCATTAAGAGGTGGAAAGACAACTTTTTGCGACTTAATAATACCACCAGTAATAAGCGGCTGTGCATTCGCATTTGATAGTTTATTAAGGTTCATTGCTTTTAATTGTAAAGCCAGAAATTCAGGTTGGAATTTCCTAATATCATCAATTCGTAATGCATTATCTGTAATCCAAGCAGATTCTTTTACATAATGAACATTTCCACAAAGAGCGCCAACTCTACCAATTATAATCAAATTATCTTCTGAGTTATTTGAATTAGTATAACCCAATACACCGTTTCCACCGATAACTGGATACTGGTAATCAGATGATTTTTCAGTTCTAATTAAATTTCCAGAACGGAACTCTCCAGAGCCAATCAATATGTGCCACCTTAATGGCAACACCTCCCATCCCTCCGGCACCTGCCCCAGCCATTCCATGCCGGAGTCTTTGTATTTCGGATAAGGTTTGCCAGTGGCGACATCAATCTTTCCCGTTACTGCATCGTTGATGATCGCCTGCTTCTGCTCTTTCAAGAGTTCAATCATCCGCTTTTTGGCCTTGATGAAGCGGGCAATCTGGGCGGTTTTGTAATCGAGGAAACGGGCAATTTGGTTTTGTTCGGGGAGAGGGATGATTGGGAATCCAAGATTTCCGATAAAATCCCATTCTGTCCGTGGCATTTTAGAACCATAAGTTGAACCATTTACTATCCCTATAAAAGGAAAAGACAAAAATGATTTTTCTAAAAATGTCCCCAGTAAATAGTTTACATTTGGCCTAATAGAAAGTATTTCTCCTACACATACGCCTTTTTCTTTTGGAAAAGCTACTTTCGCCAAATATGGGCGTAATTTTCCCAAAAGGACATCAGTTTCAGAGAATCTTTTTACCTGCCCTGTGAATTTTGCCTCTCTGTTTTTTTTAAATCTACCAGTCCAACCTTCAATATGTTCTAATGCAATATAAAGTTCCTCACTGTTTTTCGATATAACATTATTGATTATATTTTTTGCATATCGTTTCAACGGATGCACCGCCCAATGCCTCGGCACATCCCCCAGCCACGCAACACCGGAGTCTTTATATTCTGGGTATGGTTTCAAATTCATTGTTCACTACCTTTATCCGCGGATTGCGCAAATGAGCGTCTTTAAAACAATTCTATTTTGTTCTTTTATCTGCGAGAATCTGCGTCATCTGCGGACTCATGCCTTTTCCTCCATCCGCAGATTGCGCAGATTCTCGCAGATTAAAGACAAATCTTTTATATTGCAACTGCCTGGTTCCAAAATTAAGCAAAAGTCCCTTGTTTAAGCCGGAGGCCTTTAAATAATTGATAATTTGTGATTCTTCATTGCCGGATAATTGCTGCAGGGCTTTCAGTTCAACGATTATATTGCCAAAACAAACAAAATCCGCCTTATAGCATGTCTTCAGCTCTTGACCACGATAACATATCTTAAGCTCTTGTTCCCGAACATACGAAATCCCTTGCCTGGAAAACTCCTTTTCTAAAGCTTCTTGATAAACAGCCTCTAAAAAACCGTTGCCTAATTCACGGTGAACAGCCATTGCCGCGCCAATGATTAAGTAGGTCTCTGAATCTTTCTTATCTGCGTCCATCTGCGTTATCCGCGGATTCATTTTCCATCCCCTACAATCTCATTTAACAGTCCATCCGTCTCTTTTTCAATAGCACGAATATCCGCCATGATTTCATCAAGCGTCCGCATCTGCACTGGTTTGTAAAAGTACCGGGTAAAGGAAACTTCATAGCCAATCTGGGTTTTGTTCCCGTCAATCCATGCGTCTGGCACATAGGGCAGCACTTCTCGCTTGAAAAAGGCTTCTATGCCTCCATCTTCCAATAAAGGAACCTGTTCCGTATCTCGAAGGTTGGTATCCGGCTCATACTCTACCACGCATTTTTTACCACCAATAGTCCGCGCAAACAGGCCGTGCAGAGGATCGGCCCTGCCTGATTTGTGGATTTTCCTGATTGCCGGAATGCCGTTTTCATCTGCCTTTCCTTCTGCCACAAAAGCCTTGATCTCTTTTGGTAAGTAGGCTTTCTCAGGGTCAATATCCTTCAGCTTCAAAGGGCGTTCAACCGTAATTTTGTGATAGCCAAAGGTCTCATTAGGGAAGATTTTGGACTGCTCGGTTTCCCTGGGATTCACAATCAAGTCGGCAATCTGCCGTATCTGTTCTTCGGAAAACTCGCAGTTTTTCTTGCCGAGGTTTTTGCGAAGCGGCACAAACCAGCCGCTGGCGTCAATGAGTTGAACCTTGCCTTTTCGCTCTAAACTTTTCCGGTTAGACAAAAGCCAGATATAGGTGGCAATACCGGTGTTGTAGAACATGTTTTCCGGCAGGGCAACGATCGCTTCCAGCCAGTCGTTTTCAATAATCCAGCGGCGGATATTGCTTTCCCCCTGTCCGGCATCTCCGGTGAATAAAGAAGAACCATTATGAACCTCCGCGATACGGCTTCCAAGGGCAGTATTGCCTTTCATTTTGGACAGCTTGTTTACAAGGAACAACATCTGCCCGTCGCTCGAACGGGTGATCATCTTGTATTCGGGATCACCGCTATAGTTGATGACAAATCGATGGTCTTTTATTTCCCCTTTGCCGCCCATGCGTTCCTGGTCGGTCTTCCAGCTTTTGCCGTAGGGTGGATTGGAGAGCATAAAGTCAAATTCCCTTGACGAATGGCCATCGGCGGAGAGCGTTGAGCCGAACTTCATGTTTTCGGCTTCAGCGCCTTCGCCTTTCAATAAAAGGTCTGCCTTGAGAATGGCGTAGGTTTCAGGCTGAGATTCCTGCCCGTAAAGGTGAATCGCAACTTCTTTTCCGTGTTCTTTGGCAAGCTGCAAGAGCGTATCTTCCGCCACGGTCAGCATACCACCGGTTCCGCAAGCGCCGTCATACACCAGATAGGTGCCTGACTCAATTTTATCGGCAACCGGCAAAAATATGAGCTTTGCCATCAGCTTGACTACATCGCGCGGGGTAAAATGTTCTCCCGCCTCTTCGTTGTTTTCTTCGTTGAAACGGCGGATCAGCTCTTCAAAAATCATCCCCATAGAATGGTTATCCAGCGCAGGGAGGCGAACATTGCCATTGACATCAAGCGCCGGGTTAGGGCTCAGGTTGATTTCCGTGTTGGTGAATTTCTCTATAACCAATCCGAGAATATCCGATTCAATCATGGTGGGGATCTGATTCCTGAACTTAAACTTTTCCAGAATCTCCTGGACATTCGGAGAGAAACCATCGAGATAGGATTCAAAGTCGGCTTTCAGCTTTTGCTGTGAGCTACGGGATTTTAAGTCACGCAGGACAAAGGGACTTGTATTGTAAAAAGCCTGCCCTGCCGCCTGGCAAAGCGCCGGATGCTGGTTGGTGACCTTTGCGGCATCAAGTTGTTCCTTCATCTTTAGAACAGCCTGTTTGGCAGGTTCAAGCAAGGCGTCAATTCTGCGGATTACCGTCATGGGAAGAATTACATCGCGATATTTGCCACGCACGTAAACATCGCGCAGACAGTCATCTGCAATACTCCAAATAAAATTTACGATCATATTGTGCTGTGCTAAATCCATATCTTCTCCAGGTTTACTCTCTCCTGCTCCTGCCACTCCGTGTTACAAAATAGCCATCTTCACGATAGTATTACTTCATAAAAACTTCTTTTTTCTGTAAGTTTTTTCACAAACCTCTTTCAGGAGGTGCCGTTTTTTATGAGTGAAAGATTGCTTCGCTTCACTCGCAATGACAACGTGCAGTGTGCCATCAAAGTGCATGATCGCTGTCATTGCGAGGGCCTTTTCCGAAGCAATCTCCCCGCTTTCATAAAGGAAATTTGGTTGCGGCTGTGCTGCGCTAGGGGGTTAAATATGGTGGTGTGCCTTATCCTATAATCATGTCATCCCTTCGGGATTTTTCGGTCTGTCCATTTTCCCTGTTGGCTCTTAACTATACGGAGAAGATATTCTCTGCCAATTTTTGTTGAATAGTTACCTTTATTCTATACTCCACAGGATCACAATTTATGATTTATAGTAGTTCAACACGGACAAACAGAGTTTGTCCATGCCACCTTATTATCAATTTAAAATTCACATTTTATGAGCATCTTGAGTATATAATTATCAGCATACTATTGTGTGGCATAGCAACTATCAAGTAAAATCAACAGAACCATGTAATCGGGTCCGCACTGTATTTGTGAAAACCAGAGTGGGCTTTCATCCTTCTCAAATCAAACTGGCATGAAGTATCCGGTCTCGTAACGCCGGCCGGTTCGAATACGTCTGTTGAATTTCTGCAACGCGCTTTTTAAATCCTTCCAGTCTTCCCTGGTATTCCGCAAGTTCCCGGAGTTCCTTGAGCAGGCCAATGGCGCTATCATACGACTTGGGCTTTTTCTCGTTGATCAGGATCTCAACCTGCTGCCAGGCATCGTTTTCTTTCACTGCGAACTCCTCCAGCCTTCGTTTTCGTGCAAGTTCCTCTTTGCGGCGCTCGTCTTCTTGTTTACGGCTTCGCCATTCCTCTGCGGCCTGAATCAACCCGGCAATCGTTCTTTGCCCTATGCCTCCTCCGTCCGCAGAACATTGCGTCTTATTCGCTAACTCATGAAGACGCCTATTCATGAGTACTGATAGATTAGGCTCTCCCCGACTTAAGCGTCTGAGAAACTCATGTTGTTCTTCGATGGATAATTTTTCTACCCAATTTTCGAGTTGCAGATGATCCTCTTTTTGCTCCTCGCTCTTTTGGGCCGCTACCACAAGCATTGCTTCATCAATTTCTAAAAACCTGACGAAGACATTTTGTGCACCAGAGAGTTGATTTAATCCCGGTGGGACAGGAGGTTCCAGGGTATCGTCATCAATATCTTCTGCTCTCAACGCATTTTCGGCAGCCTTCAGCCATGCCAGATAGAGAACCCGAGAATCTCCCCGAATCAGTTCCGCTCTCATTTCAACAAGTTCGTCTAACCACCCTTCGCCTTCGGTCCAGTCTGCCAGTTCCTCATCATGAAAGTTCATGTCTAAAACTACGCCCTGTTTTGTCTCTCTTGCATTGATTTCTTCTGAAATACAATACCGTCCAAGTTTTTTCGTATCAATCAGGGATAGAGGGATACGAAACATTAACCGTCTTGAACCCCAATTGCTCATATACACCATGGCATCAAAATAGTCGCTCATGAGTTGTTCTGGATTTCCCCGGAAATCTCCGTAGTTGTAAACAAAAGAGGCCGTGTGAGAGGTGACATGCGCCCGGCTGGAAAGCGCTGAAATCTTTGATTTCTGAGCTTCTGTTAAGGGACGGTCAATTGCCCGAAATTCATAATACTGATACTCACTCATGGGAAATAACCCTTTTCATGTAATGTTATCAATTTTCTGCTTTATCCGTTTTCAGATACGTCCATTGCACTAAGCCCCTTATTGTTCGGCGCGCTCCAGAACTCTTTGTAGCTGATTCAATGCCTTTTGCACCTGTTCTTTCAGACGCCAAATCTCTTCCAAATCATCCGGTTGCTGCACTACCAATTGTGCTGTTCTTGCACTGTCCCGTAGCAGGGCAAAAGCAGCATTCTGGACAGGAGAACTTCCCCGCATCTTTTCACTTGCTCGCACGATCTCCTCTACCACTGGCTTCCAGTCTTTGCCGGGCTTCTGTTGATGCCTGGCTTGTATCGGTGGCGCAGCCTCCGGTTCCAGGGTAGTAATAATACGATCGTTCTGTTTGGCTGCCATGTACTTCTCATTTAAACCGGACCGAATACTGCCTCCAAAAGAAATGTTGTATCCCTTCAGCACCCCATCATACACAATCTTCCCTTTGAACGGCAAAAGTACAGCCGCAACCATCATTGGCAGAGGCCTTCCGGGAAACAGGTCTTCCAGATTATCGTATAATCCCAATACACCATATACCTGTGAATTTTCATTGATAAAGATCGTGTAGTTCTTTAAGTAACGGAAAATCTGAAATCCTCCGGCGACAAATCGTTTCCACTTGCTGACGATATCCAGTTCCTGAGTTGATAAACTGTCAGGGTTCTTTTCTACATAGACGTCAATCAGGTTCGGGTTTTTCCACAGTGCATCACGCACTTCAAGTTTTTCTGACATCGGCAGTTCCGCATATTCATTAGCTGATTTGATGTTTGGCAAGATTTGGTGCTGTTGATTGACGTAAAATTGCAGCCCCCATATTAACTTGTAAAACAGATTCGCCTCTTCCCCTGGTATCCTCATGAGGTTCTCCTTACCATAATTAGCATTATTGAATTTTACTTTAATTTCTCCGGCTTATCTGACCCCTTACTCGTCCATTGCCGGCCAATCTCATCAATTGACTTTGGCACAGCCACCTTTGGTACCTGGTATCCATAGCTCTTCCTCCGTTCCCGAAGTTCATCGGAAGAAATACCGAACTGCTTATCGCGTTTGTCTATCATCCCTTTACTGATCTGCCCATCGGCGCCGGCGGACCACATGAGGAGGGGTTCACCCATCGGAATCTCCGTAGTTGGATCGGGCCAGGTATGGAACGTCTTGCCCCAACTGGTTAAAAAGCCTCCAAGGGCCTTATCGCCCATGTCAGCTAAATCAGGCACGATGAGTTGTCCGGATATGATCTCATACGCATGGGGATGCCAATACTTCTTTTCCTCGGCAGGAAGCGTTTGATAGGCCTCGTTGCTGATGATGTATTCGATACCAAGGAGCCTTGCGGGCGCTTCCCTGGAGTCATATATAACACACTGGTGGATATCGCTACCCTTAACACTGAGATTCCGCATGGAACAATAATGATGGGCCTCAATCTCAAATTTCGGGTTATCCTTGGCTATATGAAAAGCACATAAATAGAGATGGATGTCCTTAATGGGGTCGGCATACTTGAGCTTATTAACATTTTCAACGCCGTGTTCTTCCTTTTCTGCCCCAGCACCTTTTCCTGGAACGAACAGCAAACTGAGAAACGCAATACCCGCAACAAACGCCAGGGTATTCACTATTGTTCTGCATGAACAGCGAAGCATTTTGTACCTCCTTTTTGGTTAACGGTTTCAGAAATTAATAACGATTCAGCATATCTTCAGACACTACCGTTCTGAGCAAACACAATCAGGCAATAAACACAGACTTTGCTTTAACCTTGAAGTCTGAAAGGTTATGAGGAGATAGCAGGGGTGAAGCCCATGCATAGTAAGCTAAGGGAATTATAAGATCTCATTTATCATGATATAATAAGATTCCATCGCGATAAAGAGAAAAAACGTACTGTTCAGACACAAACAAGATTGTTTCGGCGAAAGCCAGTTCCGTCCTGAAATCTCGGCAAGTAACGGGAGCGAAATTACCGTCGACTCCCATGGAATCCAAGGAACGCAGCCAGAATTGCCAGAATTAAAATTGTATTGCATCATATTTTGTGATAAAATGCGACAGTCATAACAGATACGAAATCAGTTAGTTATGAAAGACACTATGTTCTTGAATATTAATGAAAATTTTGTAAAATTCACTCTAATCCTCAGATCGTGAGAAACCTTGGTATGTATCATATTTGAAAACAATACTCCTCTATGAGAACAGTAATTACGGGTGGTGCGGGTTTTATTGGCTCGCATCTGTGCGATTATCTAATAGAAAAGGGGCATGAAGTTGTATGTATTGACAACCTGTTAACCGGTAAAACGGATAATATCGCTCACTTAATGGGGAACGGTCAATTCCGGTTTATAAAACACAACGTAAGCGATTACATTTATGTAGACGGACAGGTGGATAATATACTCCATTTTGCGTCGCCCGCCAGCCCTTTTGACTATCTGGAATTTCCGATACAAACGTTAAAAGTCGGTTCGCTCGGTACGCTAAACAGCCTGGGGCTTGCCAAGGCAAAGAAGGCCAGGTTTCTTCTGGCCTCTACCTCTGAAGTATATGGTGATCCGCAAATTCACCCACAACCGGAGGATTATTGGGGACACGTCAATCCCGTCGGCCCCAGAGGGGTTTATGATGAAGCAAAGCGGTTTGCAGAAGCAATGACCATGGCATATTACCGATACCACAACGTAGATACCAGAATCGCGAGGATATTTAATACTTATGGTCCACGAATGCGCGTGAAGGATGGGCGCGCCCTCCCTAACTTTATGTGCCAGGCATTGAAGGGCGAGGATATCACCATATTTGGGAATGGCCTGCAGACACGAAGTTTCTGCTATATTTCTGATCTCGTGGCGGGTATCTATCAGTTGCTTCTTTCAGAGGAGCGTGATCCGGTAAATATCGGAAATCCTGAAGAGATCACCATCCACCAGTTAGCCAGTGAGATACTTACCCTTACCAAAAGCAAAAGCAAAATGATATTTAAGCCCCTTCCTGTTGATGACCCAAAGGTCCGGCAACCTGACATTTCTAAAGCAAAAAAGGTCTTACGCTGGGAACCAAAGGTGTCGCGGACGGAAGGGCTGCAAAAGACCCTGGCATATTTCAGGGACGAGTTAATTCCCGCCGGAAAGGATGCATGAAAAAGATAGTTGCCATCTTTGGCAGTCCGCGTGCAGATGGAAACTCGGATATATTGCTGAATCATGCCATACAGGGAGCAGTGTCAGACGGCGTTGAGGTGCAAAAGATTGTCGTCCGCGATTTGCACATTGCTCCGTGCAATTCTTGCGGTGGTTGTTTTGAAAAAGGGGTATGCGTGATCCGCGATGATATGCAACAACTGTATTCATTCTTTGTTGAAGCCGATGGCATTATCATTGCTTCCCCGATCTATTTTATGGGGGTAAGCGCTCAGCTGAAGGCCCTTATTGACCGGTGCCAGGCCTTTTGGGCAAGAAAATATATTTTACATCTTCCTGTCAGAGAAGGAGCAAGAACGGCAAACGGGTTTTTCATTGCAACCGCGGCGCGGAGTTCCGGAGAGGAATTATTTACCGGCGCGATAAAAACCATGAAGGCCTTTTTCCATGTGTTAGACACAAAATATGTAGGAGATTTATTGTGTTGCGGGCTGGAAGAAAAAGGCATGGTATCCACGAAACGCCACTTGTTAGAAAAGGCATTTGATGCTGGCAAACAGTTGCTTATATGGTAACGATTTCTTAAGGAAGTAGCCTGGTATGAAAAAAGGATTCATAAGTGAAAAGGCAGACGAGAGACAGTACCGTTGTCCCGGTGAGTCTTATACTATTACCGATTCGGTGTGCAAGGGCAGACAGCGGGTAAATTATCCGAAATGCAATGTATGTCTGGAGAGGGTTGAGATGAGAAATTCCAGCCAATCCCATCCGGAACCCAAACTATCGAGAGATATCTTTAAGAGTTATGATATTCGCGGGAAGTATCCCGCAGAATTAAATGACACAGCAGCTCACAAGATTGGAACATCCATAGCCCAGTTTTTTAAGGAGCAAGACCCTGGGGTAAAAAACATTGCCGTGGGGAGAGATATGAGGACCTCTTCAAAATCGCTTGCCAACGCCCTGATCGAAGGGTTATGCACGGCCGGACTCAACGTGGTTAATTTGGGTGTCGTTTCAACGGAGATGACGTATTTTGCGGTGGGTCATTACCAATATGATGGTGGGATAATGGTGACTGCTTCGCACAATCCCGCCGAATACAACGGATTCAAGATATGCAGAAAACAGGCGATCCCCGTCAGTTTTGAGACCGGGATTAGCCGTATTTCAAAGCTGACAAGTCAGTATCATCCCCCGCGCGGGGAACAACTTGGCAAGGTTGTCCAGAACGATATTTTTGGAGATTATAAGAAGCACGTCCTGAAATTTGCCGGCAACCTCAGACATCTTCGGATCGTCGTCGATGCGGGAAATGGAATGGCAGGGAAAACCATTCCGGTCGTTTGTGAAGGACTTCCTCTTGAAATTATCCCCCTCTACTTTGAACTGGACGGAACCTTTCCTAATCACGAGGCAAATCCATTGAACCCTGAAAACATGGTTGATTTACAAAAAAAGGTGCGCGAGACGAGGGCTCATCTTGGAGTGGCCTTTGACGGAGATGCGGATCGGTGTTTTTTTGTGGACGAAACAGGGCGAATCATTGGATGCGATATTATTACAGCGCTGATCGCACGACAGGTTCTTGAGCGTGAAAAGGGAGCTACAATTCTTTATGATCTCCGCTCAAGCTGGGTTGTTCCCGAAGAAATAAAGGCCGGTGGCGGCGTGCCGTACCGCGAACGTGTTGGCCACGCATATATGAAGGCAACCCTTCGGGAAAAAAATGCTTTTTTTGGCGGAGAGCTTTCCGGACACTACTACTTTAAAAATAATTACTATTCTGATTCAGGAATGATCGCCTTCCTTATGGTTTTGGATATCCTGAGCGCAAAACGCGTCCCCTTCTCAAATATTGTATCACCGCTCAGGCGATATTATTCTACCGGCGAAATAAATTTTGAGGTAGATGATAAGGATGAAAAAATTGCAGAAATTGCCAGAAAATTTTCAGATGGAAACGTAGACTATCTGGATGGAGTAACCGTGGAGTATCAAGACTGGTGGTTCAACGTCAGAAAGTCAAATACGGAACCCCTGCTCCGGTTAAATGTAGAGGGAAAAACACCAGAAATCATGGAGAAGGGGAAAAAATTATTAATCAGTATCATTCACGGCAAAAGTGCATGATGAGAGCATTACGGTACAAAATTTTTTTCGGTAAGTTTTTTACAACCCCCTGTATCCCTCTTTGGTAAGGGGGAATTGATTGCGGTTTCGCTATGAACATTCCGTTCAATATGTCATCTCGCGGCGGGCGTCGGCCTTTATGGTCTGAGTGTTTCCTGGGACGCCTTTCCCGGATCGCTTCTCGACACCGTATGATTTCTTTTTCCCATTGCATTATCCGGCGTTCGAAAAGCAGCTTGTTCATGGCTATCGCCGCGTTGCTGCTTGTTTCCACCATGAGCGGACATCAAATGCTTTGGGCAGAGACTCCGGCCGGGGATGACTCTCTTGATATTAAGTACAGCAACGGGCAATTATCAGCAAAACTGAAGAACTCTCCGCTGGAAGCGGTATTAAAAGAAATCATGTCACAAAGCGGAGCCAGGATATGGCTCAATGACTCAATTGATGGAACCATTACCATAGAATTCCAAAGTTTACCGATCAGAGAGGGGGTTCGAAGAATTCTGAGAGATAAAAATTATGCCTTTGTTTTTTCCCACAATAATGGAAAAGAAGGAAAACTTTCCATCGTAAGCGCCAGCAAATCGAAAGAAATATTTACCAAAGGAAAGGAGGAACCTTCCAGAAAACTTACCCCAAAATCCGGATTGCCCGTCGCCAAAAAAAGCAACGCAAAAAAGGAGCCGATTGCCTTTGAAACCCTGGCAAAAGACGCCGCAGAGAGTGAAGACCCGGGGAAAAGGGAGGATGCCATTATAGCGTTAGGAGAAAGCAAAGACATACGAGCGGTAGAAATTCTCTCAAAGGCGCTTGCAAGCGACCCTATCGAAGATGTTCGATTAAGCGCTATTGATGCCTTGCTGGATATTGGCGACAAAAATGTTGCCGACGTGCTTTCCGTAGCGCTCAATGATCGGGATCCCTGGGTGCGTGAAAGCGCCGTTGAAGCATTAGGCGAGGTGGGTAATGAGGCGGCCATTGAGTTTATAAAACATGCACTCAACGATGAAGATGGTTCCGTCAGAGAGCTTGCGCAGGAGATACTGGACGAACTCAATATCAAGAAGTAACTTTTTCCACCATTTCACGGTATCTTTACCTATCAATAACCTTCCGCCCCGATTTTTTTCATAATAAAAGAATCACGTCCTCTTACAGCAAAGCAAATAACCGACACCGTAAAAATTGTCGATATCAGACTTTATCAATATTTGATTGATACTCTGCGTGTCTTTATTACAACAAGAAAACGCTATTCCTCTTTTTCATCGGTATGAAGTTTTGCACTGCTTCGCTGTTCATTTATACGGAGAACCTGATAGATAACCACCTTTTCCGTTTTGGCCGTTCCGCGATACAGCTCTTTTAAATCATGGGGATTTATTTTTGAAAAGAAATCCTGATCATACTCAACAATATCATCTGTTACGGCAATAAGGTCTACTTTGTTTGCCCTGGCATATGCTACGATTTCTTCGTACGTATTCTTTTTTGGTATCTTCAGCCTTTGAACACCTGCATAAAATGTGATTATCGAATCGTCTGTGAGAACCGCAGGAACATTGGAGTAAAAGGTCTTGATCCATAGGCCTGCATCTTTGTAAATGCCTTCGGATTTAAAAGACTTTAACGTCTTTGGCAGAAAGAAAGTGACAATCAGACACAAAAAAATAATGCCGCTTCGGGAAAGAATATTCTCTGCTTGTGCGGGTTGCCATAGTGGTATCTTTTTTATGAGCCATGAATAGGTATTGCTTATTCCTATTCCCGTCCAGAAGAGCGTAATCAGTATCACATTTAAAAGATGCCGGTGACCAGCATAACCAGTCGTTAACTTCAGAAAATACAATATCAATAAAAAAAGGACCAGATACGATGCGATATAGAAGTTTACCGTTTTCTTTCTCTTATTTTTTATTACGTACATAATGCCAATTATGAAAAAGATCACGAATGGGTAATGGATAGTAATAATAAATTCGTTTAAGACCGAACAGAGTGATTGGAAGTATTTCGTACCTGATGTATGCTTAACGGTTGTCGTGTGGACGGGATGAAGACCTTGTTTGCCAGCATCGCGTTCAGGAACCACTTTATCATAGGAAAAATCATCCCATGGTGTGTTATTCACCTCATTAATTTTCCATTGTTGGAAATTATGCACCATATCACTCATAGCGGTAATGCCGCTCATATCAGATATCTGCTTTTTTTGCGTGAGTGTCCAGGAATTTGTATAATCTCTCAGGTATAATAAATACGGGCTTGAAAAGATAAAAAATCCAACGAGCAGTAGACAGAATTTCTTCAGGTAATTCCTCCAGGCAGAACGCTCACGTGTTATGAATTGGATACCTATCCAGAGGCTTACTATGAGCAGGATACCTACTCCTTCGGGTCTGGTAAGATATGCAAATGCACTTGCTATGCCAGCAAGGAAAAAGAGATACGATTCCTTTAAAGTAAGGGCTAAATAACCCAGGCCAAATCCAAGCAGATAAAAAAAGAAATACATCGCATCACACCTTACATTGGCCGATAGTCTCGCGGCATAAGGATGGAAGGCAAGGAGAATTGCCGATACAACGGCTATCCTCAAGTCAAACATCTTTTTTCCAAAAAAATATACCGCTGCTACGGAAAGTGTGCCAAAACATAAGGAAACAAGCCTTCCTGCAGTCTCAAATCCGATACCCATAACTGAGAGTGCCGATATAAACAGGGGATACAAGGGATGGTATGCGTGTTTTAATCCTTCGTAAAAGTTTCCCGCTACGAAATGTTTTGCTGTATTTATATAAGAGATGCCGTCCGTAGAGATTATCGGGGTTACATACCAGATATAGAGGCGTATTGCACAAGCCAAAAGCAAGAGTATCCAAAGTATTTTATCTGTTATTACGTTCTCTTTTTGATTCATATCCGCATTTCTGAAAATGATGGAACCTTGGCTTCTATCTGCAATAGCGCTGATTATAAACTATTTTGCCGGTTATACTCCATAGAAAAAAAGAGGTTTCTGCCATGCGGAGAATGAAGCAGATGAACGACAACGGAGATTTTCCCAACATTATTTTCTGAGTCATAAATTCTCATAAAATTTCAGAAGTTTTTCAATATGAGTTTCCATAGAAAGCTCCTTCCTTGCAGCAATGACATTATTTTTCAGCTGCTCATAATGGTAGCCAGGAATTATTTTCGAGAGGTTATCTATCTCTGCCTGGCGTACAACAATGCCTATTTCATATTCTCTCACGATCTTTGCAACATACGCCAATTCTTCACTTATTACGATAGGGAGGCCTGCCTCCAGGTATAAGAAGAACTTTCCCGGCAACCTCGTTTGAAGGGCATCGTTTAAAAAAGTTCCCTGATTGAATAAATAAACCATCATTCCAAAGTCATACCGGGAAAATTCATGTGCCGCTGTATCCGGGAAAAGCCCCTTTTTTAACCTAAAAAGATTGTTTTCTCGGGAGATGGCAAGATAATCAGAAAAAAATAACTCAAACTTTACGGGACTGACATGGGGGGACGCATATATGTCAAAATAAAGGCCTTGTTTTGTGATTCCTTTTATCAATTCGTGAAATTGAACATCGGCGAATATCTTTTGCGGCAGATTGGAAGGCGCTACATTCCCGCCGTACACCAGATGAATTTTTCCATCCTCCTCCGAATACCTGGTCGTATTCTGTTTTGACACAAACTCGCTACATACGTAAGTATGGAATTCCAGAACCGGGGCTTTTACACAGTACCGTTCTTTAAGGATTTTTGCGGCTTCATAAGAATACCCTAAGATAATGCCATGTGCGTTTTCACAGGCATATTGTTCTGCAAAGAAACCAAGCTCTGTATTTTTCTTTCCCCACACAGGCATACCATCTTCTTTTGCAATACAAAGACTTGGTACATCAAAAAACTCAAAAACTACTTTTGTTTCATTCAACAGTCTGGCAAGGATACACAAAAAATCGGACCCCAGCATAGATCCTTGTACGTGGATTATGAATGGTTTTGCTTCTTTCAGGATAGTGGCTAGTTCATAATAGGTATCATACATATACACAGCGTCAAAGTGTTGTTCCATAAGTTTGAACAACCATGGACTTTCCATGAGGAGAATCGTTTCATAATCCTCCTTTTTACGAATATAGATACTTTGGCGTAACAGGTTAAAGGACGGGGTGATCGTGATATACAGTATCTTTTTTTTACCGGAAGGGGTGTTTATTCTGTTCATAAGCTGCTTAAGGGAGTTATGAAAAACCGCCTTTAATCCCCCGGCCTTGTATCTTCTTACGGATTGTTTTGCACTCTTTTTGAGCCGTACGAGGGGATTGAATTCGAGTTTGTCATGAACAAGGATGTCATACACTTCGCTGTTGAGTTTTTGAATGGGTGAGAATTTTTCTTTGATAGTATTCGTATTTGCCATTGACATGATTTCATGAGGGCACAGGTTTTTGCGGGTAAACACGGATAAAACTACTTTCTCATAGTATCAAACACTTTCCGTCTGACTTCAGGCTTAGAAACAAAATTCAGCAAAAGCCATAACCTCAAGATGCGTTGTCTTCAGATAATCTCCTCTTTTGAAAATCCTTGTTTGCCAGTGTTCCAGCCCGTTTCTAAAAGATAATCTCCACCGAAGTATGACCGAATTCCTGGAAACGGTTTGTCTTCACTTTCACATCACAAGGATTGCAATGTCCAAAGACATTACATTCACGAAAGGTATCTTCTATCTCAAAATCTTCATCCAGGATATTCCCGATCGGCTTCCTGTTCTCATAAAGATCACTGTGACACCGGTAAACGTCGCCACTGCTGCCGATAATAAGTTCTGTTGTTTTACACAAGACTTTTTTTGCAAATTTTTTATCACATGCCCCTTCGTAACGGTAGGTACCATACCTCTTCCCGTTATGTTCACCGAGAAACTCCTTCGTGCGAAAGTCTATTCCTGAAGCAGTGCAATACTCCTTTGCCCTCAATATCTCCGCTTCTTGTGCCGGGTGCATTACTCCCCAAATTCCGACACTAAAACCGTTCCTTTGTAATGTAAGGACTTTTTTAACCAGAGGTTCAAGTTTCATGGTTGCAGGATGATAACTGACTCGTATCGAGGCGTAAGGAGATTTTCTTTTAATTCTGTTGGGGTCTACCTTACGGATAAATTCGTCTTCATCGAACTGCAGATTCGTCAGGATATCAACATTTAACTGCGGTTTAATATGATTCAGGATAGAGATAAAGTCCTTATGAAGGCTTGGTTCTCCACCCTGGAGTGAAAGGGGGAGATCTTCTCTGGAAACCACCCTGTTCAATCCTTCAACCCATTCTTTGCCGGAGATCTGCTTTTTATTAAAATTACCTTCCTCGAAATAATTAATGCAATAGCTGCACCTGAGATTGCAGGTGAGGGATAAAAATGTGGCAATATAATTATACGTTTGTGGAATAACGATTGGTTTCATGGGCGTTTATCCAAAATAGGACAACAGCTTTTCGTCCTGACTCCTTTGTAACCCCGTCAGATAAAATTTATATGCATCGGAGGCCGAGCGTCTTCCCTCGTAAGGATGGCGTTCTCATGCCTTAAAGCCCACAAACATTCATTAACCTTATGCTGCAAACAGAGAGAGCCGCACATCGTTCTGGCATCAAATTTTTCTGAAGCTATTAAATTGACAACCTCCCAATAACGATCACTCTGCCATATCTTTTTGAATGATGTATCGGCAATATTTCCCATATGGTATTCTTTATATCTTTCGTTGAAAAGCATACCACACGGGGCTACCAGCCCGGAACCAGAAAACTGCATGATAAAAGGCGGCCCGTAGCAGCGGCTGTAATTTCGTTTTCCACCGCTCAAAATCTTAGACCATTTTGCCTTAACCAGATATTTATCATCAGAATAGGTTTCGGCTTTTTTCAGCACCTCTGCCAATTCATAATATTTTGAATAATCAACGCCAAGACTTCCCCTTTCGTCATCACTGCAATGTTTAATGACAAGATAATCAACGCCAAGTTCTCTTCCTAATTTTGCCAACGGTATAATCTGGTCTGCAAATTCCGGCAACAATACCATCTGCAATCCAAGGGTTACCTCAAGATTTTTCTCTTTCTTTATTTTCACGCATGCTTTTATTACGTTGATCACCCTACCATAACACCCTTCTTCGCATCCGTGTATTCCCGTATATCGGTCAGCTTCTGCCGCAGAAATATTGAACCGAAGATACGTTAAAGCCGCTAATGCCTCCTCTAATCGTTCCTCTTTTAACAGATATCCATTCGTTCCTAACGCCATATCCAGGCCGTTTTGCCTGCCTCTGAGAATAGCATCATACAAATGAGGAGAACACGTACTTTCTCCATCACTGACAAAACTGATACCTTTTACCCCAATTTCTGCTGCGTCATCCAAAAACCTGAATATGACATCCCGGGTCATTCTCTTTATATCGTTTGACTGAAGCATCCCATAGCAATAGACACACCGGTAGGTACAGGATCGAGTCAATGCACAATCAATCGTTACCGGAGCAATCCGTTCGCCCTGCAACCAGGCATCGACACGGTCTTTGTGCCAGGCAAGCTTATGCCCGTCAAGAACCAATTCACCCATTCGTTCACCCCATTTATCTTTTCGTTCCCGCTGCCATTTTCTTCCGTACGCTCTGTTCTTTTGACAGGGATCGTTACACCCTGAAGTATCCCGGCCCCGGATCGGTAATCCAATCATTTATCAACGTATCAATCTCGACCTTTTTCCCCTCATAGGGATCAAATACCTTCATGTTGATCAGGCGCATGATTTTTTTGTCGTCTTCCCCGCAGCAGTGGGAAGGTCCCAAAAACCTGAAATAATTGTTTACCCCGGTGGCAATAAATTTGACATTCAGATTTTGCAGTACCACATCATTGCGTATCTGTTCAATAGCGCGAAAAACAAGGAAATTCACGATGGAATAGACAATGGGTATAAAACCGGTCATTGCCATGCCCGCGGCAATACCAACCGTCCCCTGTTCCATCATACCCATATTAAAAATTTTGTCAGGAAATTCTTCCTGAAATTTATCAGTAACTCCGAATCCCATATCGCAGACAAGCAAAACAATCCTCTTGTCCCTTCTTGCATAAGGAATAATTTTGTTCACGATATCCTTTCGGCAATTGTTAATGCTGTCATTCATAACGGTTTCCCATTTTTAATTCATCCTCTGTCGGTATACGGAAATGAAATTTTGGTACATTTTCCATGCATTTTAACCCATATCCCTTAGTTGTCCTTGCGATTAATACCTGGGGCGCAACGAGATTTTTCTGGTTTTTGATCCATTTTTCAATAAGAGAAGAGATGTCTTTTATGTTATGCCCGCTGCAGGTTTTTGTCTCAAATCCAAAAGCCTTCATTTTCCTTTGCAAATCATCCCTCCTTTCTTCCATCGTTAGGACATTTTTCAAAAAATCCATCGCTTGCAGGGTATTGTGATCGATGATTACCGTTAGATTTGACAGCTTGTATTTAGCGGCAAATTGAATTGCTTCCCAATTGGATCCTTCCTGCATTTCGCCATCGCCAACGATACAATATACGCGGTATCTCTTCTTTTGTAATTGTGCCCCAAAGGCAATACCCACAGCCATTGGCAGCCCATGTCCGAGCGAACCGCAACTTGCTTCCAGGCCATTTTCCACGCAACGTTCCAGGCATCCTGACAAAAAACTTCCCTGATAGAAATTCTTCCAGTCCCGACGTTGAATAAATCCTTTGTCAGCCAGTATTGAATAGAGACCATAACATCCGTGTGCTTTGGAAAATACGAGACGATCTCTTTCTTCCCACGACGAACAAGGCGGAAGTTTCATTATGCGGTAATACAGCGCCACCAGGATATCAACACAGGAAAGCGAGGGTGCAATATGCCCAGCTCCATTTTGAATGGCAATCTCTATTAAATCCCTGCGTATTTGATTTGCCTTTTTGGATAACCGATCATTGACCATTATCGTTCTCGTGTAAAGAATCGGGGAATCAGATAAAATTAACGTGTTCGGGCGGATGCCTTAATTGCCACAGATATCGATTGATTTCGTCCATTCTGCAATTCATCCGGCACTGACTGATATCAAGCTTTTCTGATGTCCACCGAAGCGACGTAAGCCTTTTTTTGCCCTCCCAAATTTCTTGAAACGTATTTTTGTAAAGGTTGCCGTAGGCAAAATGTTCGTCACTGAGATAAGCGCTGCATCCCCAAACAGTCCCGCCGGCATCGATATAAGACCAGAAAGGAAGGGCAAGGCACTGCCGGTAATTTCGCTGTCCTTCGTCCCACTTTTTCATGGTGTTACTGCGGAATATGACGCTGAAGTTGCGATCATTGAAAGTGCGTAATGTGTCGGCAAGGTGAAGATAATCACGATATTTTATATCTTTATATTTCATTGTCCTGCTCAACGGATGCTGTGAATAGGGTTTTATAACCAAATAATCCATACCAATCTCTTTGGCCAGCCGGGCCAGAAGCTCTGCCTCATTCCAGTTTTCTGGCAAAAGGATGAGCTGCATACCCAGGGCACATCGGTATCCCTTGTCGTGTCGTAATGTTGCCGCATAAGACATATTCTCTATTATCTGGTCAAAGTGATCCGGTTTTGTTTGATGAATTTTGGCATAGGTTTCTTTTGTCCCACCATTAATGCTTACTTTTATCCAGGTAATATTTTCAAGCGTGCGCCCTATCAGATCTTTTTTGAAACATACCCCGTTTGTTGTCAGGGCAACGTCAATCCCCGCGTTTCGTGTATGACGGATTATTTCTCCCATATCTTTGTGCAGAAGCGGCTCGCCTTCTCCAGCATACATGACGCTCTTTAAACCGAGCAATGCCATCTCAGACAGCCTTTCCTTCAGCAGGTCTTTCTCTAAAAACCGCGGCTGATATTCCATAAAATCCAAGGCACAATACGTGCATCGGTGGTTACAAGTTCCCGATGGCGATATTTCGGCATAGATGGGGTAGACATTTTTACCTTCTAACCAATCGTGCACCCTCTGCACATGATAAATCAATTTATGGCTGTCTATGCGATATTTATCCATTTCCGGAGCACACTCTTTCATAGAACTCAATGAGCCGTCCGATATGGTTTTTTATTGAAAGTTCCTCTCTGGCTCGTTTGACATTGATTTTTAATTCTTCATAATCGCAGCGTTTGATAATATCCGATATCTTATCTAAATCTTTTTGATCAACAACAATACCACATCCATATTTTCTTACAAGGGCAGAAATATTACCATGCTCTTTACTCACAATAACCGGCAACCCTGCTGATAAATAGGTAAAAAACTTACTTGGCATTGCCGTTTCCCAATGAAACGTATTTAATTTTACTCCATCAAAGATACTGATCATGGCCGCAAAATCGTATCGTGAAAATTCTTTTATTGCCTCATCGTGGGGAAGTCCTTGCTTAAAGCTGAAATTACGCGCTTCTGCGGCGAATTGAATATAATCCTGATATAATTTTTTGATCTGAAAGGGTGAAAAATGGGGAGAAAGATAGAGATGAAAGCAGAGTCCCTGATGAAGAAGTTTTTTTGCAAGCGCAAGAAATTGATTATCTCCGAAGAGTTCCCGTGGTTTGTCAGACGGGACAATGATGCCGCCGTATACGAGATGGATCTTCCCGTCGTGCCGGGAGTATTTTTCTTCCTCACGGCAGAACTCATCACATACATACGTAGGAAATTCAAGTAAGGGGCTTGTTGATTTATAGCGAAGGCGTAAGGCATTCCCCGCTGCAAGGGTATTCATTGTAAGAATAATCCCGTCTGCCCTTTGAAAAAGAAATTCTTCTGAAAAATAGTCCAACTGAGCATCATGGGAGATGCCCCATAATTCTTTACGGTCTTCCTCCGGCACCTCCGTTAAGGAAGGAATGTCATTAAATCCGATAACGGTGTTCGTTCTTCCCAGACACTTTGCCATAACACCTAAAAAGTAATACCGAAGTGATCCCTGCATATGAATAAGATCCGGTCTTGATGCCATGAGGATCTGTGCAACATCCGCATACGAATTAAAGACATAGACCCTATCAAAAGAGCGCTGAAAAAAACCGACGAGCCAGGGATTCTCTGTCAGAAGTACCGTCTCAAATTCTCCGGTTTTTCTCAGACAGACACTTATCCCGGCAAGATTAAACGTGGGTAATCCGGCAATGAAAAGGATCCTCTTTTTCCCGGAAGGACGATTTATCGCCCTGATAATGCCCTTGTTTGAAAGGCCTTTTAAACATCCCATTATTCCCAGCGCGAGCATTTTTCTCAGGAGTTGCCTTGCCGTCTTTTTGAATATAAGATATCTGGTACCTTCGATCTTTTCTTCCAGGAGTTCAAAGAACCGGGGAGCGGTTTTTCGTATTTCTGATAACTCCTGATTAACTTCTTTTTCCGGAAACAAACTTTTCAGCATACCGCCTTTCATCTTTCGAAAACTCGAATCTTTTATGACTCACCTAACCCGGTGGTAATATTTTTTGAACCTTTGAAGCCTCTCAAAACAGGTATATTCTACCGGAAACTTCCAGAAATCCATGCGTTCCCGTAGCAGGAATACCATATTTACCACATGTAACAGGAAATTTTTAAGAAAGAAACTGCCCGTTTTATCGATAAGCCACCACCTGAATTTCATGGTGGAAAGTATGCCCGTAACATACCGTATGATTACTATCGTCTTATTGTCTCTGTTAATCCACGGCAGTTTATCTAAATGCAGATAGCCGGATATCTGTAACTTTTCTGACGTCCATTCCCGAATGCCTTTCGGAGCGGCAAAACCAAGCTTCACGCATTCATCATAGAGTTCTCCTCCTGGTATGGGTCGATAAAGCTGGGGTGACTGGGTTCCAACATAAGGCCCAATGGTTCTCAGTTTTTTAACGAAGCGGATCGTTTTTAACATATCGTCCGGCGTCTCATGCGGAAGGCCAATCATAAAAGAAAACTCGCTTACAATCCGGTGCTTATTGAGCGCGCTTGCCGCATACTCTATCTGTTCAACGGTAATGCCCTTTTTCAGAAAATCCAGGATACGCTGGGAGCCGGATTCGGCGCCAATTCCCATCATAACACACCCTAAGGCAGATGCCCGTGCAATAACGTCATGGGTTAAATACCCCGGGTTAAAATAATTAGCCCGTGAACCTGCAAACCAGGTAAACGTAAGCCGGCGTTCTTCTATGCCATCCAGGAATTGAAAAAAACGGCTTTTATCCACAAGGAAATTTTCATCGATAAAATCGATAAAATCTACGTTGTATTTCTTCAGTAAAACCTCAATTTCATCAAGAAGCCTGACGGCGGATTTGCCTCTATAGGGGCTCCTGGTGTAATACTTCCCGTCGCGATAAACCGTGGTATTAATGCAAAAAGTACATTGGTACGGGCATCCCATACCGGAATGAATGCTTAACATTTTACCAAATTTTCTGTTTTTAATATCCTCTCTGTCAATGATAGCACGATATAAATAGTCGTCTAAATGAAAAAGTTCATACTTTGGAAAGGGCAATGCGTTTAAATCGTGATGACTCCTGTTTCCGGTAAAAATGGTCTTCCCGTCGCCGTTTTTATACACGATACCTTTAATAGAATGAAGGTCTCTTATCCCTGAAAGGGCTTCTGTCAATTCCAGGCAAGTATACTCGCCCTCGCCGATGACCACGATGTCGGCTAAACTATCTGAGCACGTTTCTTCAGGAAAAAGAGTTGCATGAACTCCACCCCAAATAATCGGTAACGACGGATGTTGTTCCCGGATAATCGTTGCCGCCTTTACCGCAGAGGGCAATTGGGCTGTCATCGAGGAGATTCCCACAAATAACGTTTCCTGGGGACGTATCTGATGTAACTCAGAAGCCAAATCCACCTTGCCCAGGATACCATCCAGTATTTTTACGGAGTAACCGTGCTGACTCAGGACACTGCCTATGGACAGAAGTCCCATTCTAACGCCGGGGCTTCCACTGAGTACTTTTTTGGGTTCCCAGTCTGTCGTGATTGGCGGAGGTGAAATGAGTATGATCGTCTTCTTATTCATGCTGGCGATACGGAACCCGTAACAACTTTTTCTATCATATCATAAACTACGTTCGGTTCTATATAATGCATACACAAGGTGCTTTGCTTACACCGCGGACTTAAGCAAGGTATGCAAGGGTAATCAATGGTCGGCAGCAATTTGATGCCATTCGGCACATAAATTTCGGAAGCCATGGTAGGCCCGAAAAGCGCAATGATCTTTTTGTTGAGAGCGCCGGCAATGTGCAACCCTAGGCTGTCATTGGTTATGAAAAGATTACAGGAACTGATCCACTCAAAATATTCTTCAATGTTTTTCAAGCCTTGCTGCCAGGAGACGGTGTACTTATTTCCGATAAGACGTTCCAGTTCTTTCCAATATTCCATAGGCCATGCCTTGTTCGGCCATTTTTTCCCTACATCATAATTAAAGCCTATATCAAATGCCGTGCTGGACTTCGTTTGGTATCCCAGGATACAACCTTCACCTTGCCATTTTGCCCCTACCATCTCAAACAGGGTTTCCTCCCAGAATTTCCGTGTCTTTTTCTTATATTCTGGGTCCATACAGATCTCTAAAACATGCTGAGAGCCATCGTAGGCAAGCGCGACCCCATTTTCCGGATCAAACCGGAAACCATATCGACGCCAGGCATTCAGAGAATCCGAAAAGGCGCACAACCCCGGCACCTTTTCAAGATTAATGACGGTATCAAATCGTTCCGACTGCAATTGGAGCACAGAAGAAAGGTCGTAAGAGAGGATCCTGCGAATAAAGGGATTTCCTTTGAGCAGGGGAAATGCCTTCTCGTCCACCAGCCAGGTAACATGGGCATTTTTGTAAAGATGCAGTAATACGGTGCTTCTGAGCACGTCTCCCAGGCTCGTTATCTTCCCGATCTCGCCATCCAGGGTTTCTGAATATCCGAGCTTAATAATGAGGACTTTTTCTTTGTGCATGTTTTTCCCTCATATTGAACCGTAATCTTATAATCGAAGAGCAGCAAGAGATTTCCATACGGCACGATATCTCCCGTCTTTAAAAAGTATCAGACCGTATGCGATGAAAAGAGACAGAGAAGCAAGGGTGAATGCAAAATATTTGTTCAGAACGAAATAGGTTATGAAGGTGTTTGTTACAAGAAAAATAGCGATGCTCATTCCTGCGGGAAAGAGTAATGAATGATAGAAAATGCGCGCGGTTGAAAAAGAATCAAAGACCTTTTGGAGTTGAAGAAAGAGATAAAAAACCCCGATTCCATAAGCCGTCATGATTCCCGTTGCGCTCCCGAAAATGCCAAATTTTATGATAAGCGCCGGACACAACAGAAGGGTAATAACCGCGGTAATTACTCCCCCGTAAAAGGGAATCTTATAGAACCCCATACCGGTCAGAACTGATGCGCCAGGGCCGGAAAGGATATTGAATAAGTAGGCCAAAGACAAAATCCTGAGAACAGAAATTGTGTTTTCATAACCGGCGCCTAACCAGATAAGGAGTAAGGTGTCTGCAAAGACAGGAACAAAGAAAAATAAGGGACAAACCATGAGCGCCGTATAGGAAAAAATGGTCTGAAAAACTTCTTTTGATTTCTCGACGCCGTATTTTGCGTGGACATGAGAGATTGCAGGCATAATGGGAGTAATGAAGGAACCAGACAGACCCCAGACGAAAAAAACCAATCGATGTGCAACGTCATACAAGGCCAGGCTGCTTACACCAAGAAAATAGCTTATCATCAGTTTGTCTGATTGAAAATGTATCATCGCCACCAGATTGCCCATAGCGCCATAACTGCTAAACCCCCAAACCTCTTTTATCGTTTTCATACGGAAAAGAAAAGGATTAAAGGTAAGATAGGGGGCAATTTTTTTGCAGGCACGCAGATACATAACAGCGCTCAGTATGCCAGAAATACCCCCTGCAAAGGCAAGACTTTTCAGTCCGCCGCCAACACATAAAAATACGATCGAGAAGAGACAATTGCTTATCGATGAGATACTGCCGATCTTGTTGGTGATGCCCATCCTTTGCAAACCATTCAGGAATGAAAGATAGGCGCTAAACACCATATTACAACAAAAGACCAAAGACGAAATTATCAATACGAAGGAAATAGTTTCTTTCGGTATCTTCGTGGGGCCGATAAGAAAATTGATAATCAGCCCTTTGCCCAGATATACGATAACAAACACGATAAGGCACAAGAAGATATACACGACAAGTACGGTATTAAAGACCCGGACTATTTTAAAGTGATCCTTGTGTGCATCATATTCTGCCGTATACTTTGTAATGGCCGGACTGAAACCCATGTCCATAAGAGAGGTATAGGTGATGAGGGTTTGTATCAAGACCCAGATACCATAACCCTCGACCCCAAGATATTGAATCGTTATCGGGGGCAGAACCAATCCTATAGGAAGTGCGACAAGCCTGCGGATGAGATTATACATCGAATTGTCGCCAATTTTTTTATAGATTTCTGAGGTCATGATGCCATGAATTTCGGCAGTCTGCCGGCAGAAGGTAATTCCTGATCACGGACGGTTGAAGGATTGCTGCTTCGTCACAACAAAGTCCCCTATACAGAGCGCGTCCAAACCCGTATCGAAAAAGCATTTTATGGCATCCCTTGGACTGCACACAATCGGTTCCCCCTTGATGTTAAAGGAAGTATTCAGGATTACCGGCACACCCGTGTACTGGCGAAAGGCGTCAAGCAGTTCCCAAAACCGTTTATTGATCTGCCGTGAAATGAATTGCGGCCTGCAGGTCCCGTCGACGTGCGTTACCGCCGGGATAATCTTCCTTTTCTCATCCTTTACCGTACAGGCGGTAATCATATACCGGTCTTTATGCGAAGTGGAAAGATATTCATGGGCATATTCTTCCATGAGGGAAGGGCAAAAAGGCCGGAAAGGCTCCCGGAACTTAACCCGCTTGTTGATGATATCTTTATTTTCCGGCTTTCCCGGGTCAAATAAAATGGATCTGCCACCTAAAGCCCGGGGGCCCGACTCCATCCTTCCCTGAAACCACCCGACGATCTTCTGGTCAGCCAACGCCCTTGCCGCCTCTTTCGCAACATTATCCGCCTTCCGGTACGGTAGATTTCTTTCTTTCAGAAGAGCTTCAATTTCATCGTTGCCATACTGGGGTCCCCAATACATATGGTCAATCCTTTGAGCAACACCTTCTCTGGAAAAATGTTGGGATACCGAGAAGGCAGCCCCCAATGCAAGGCCAGCGTCACCCGCATTCGGGAAGATGTAATAATTTTCTACCAGCGTATCCTCAAGGATTTTCTGATTCAATTTTACGTTTAAAAATACCCCGCCTGCAGTCGCCAGGTTTTTTGCCTGTTCTTTTATTACCCAGTGCCTGATAAACTGCAACAGCGATTCTTCCAATAAATACTGGGCTTCCGCCGCTACATGTTCCGGTCCGTAATCCTCAACCGCCTTTTGTATCTTCCGTGCGTCAGGAAAATGCCAATGAAAGGCATCAAATTCTTTAAAATATTTAACGGCGCCAAAATCGATCCCCCGAACGAGCTCTCCCTCTTGATAACACGGCAGGTACCGGGCAAGAATTTCTTTGTTAGTGACCGTCTTTCTGTCACCATAGGGCGCAAGACCCATGGTTTTCCCTTCTCCGTCACCTACCCACCATCCCAGTGCCTCAGTTACCAGGCTATAGAACCACCCGAAAGAACCCGCGGTGTCGTATCGCCTTATTTCCTTTATCACCCCGCCAGTGCCATTCCAGACGGCCAGGGACGTCCCGTCTCCGACCCCGTCGCAGGTAATGATCAGACAATCCTGATACCCTGAGGTATAGTATGCCGAAGCTGCGTGAGCCACATGATGATCGACCTTAATTACTTTCGTCTTCGGTGCAAGGTTAAAAAATCTCAGATATAGCGGAGGAGATTCCTGATATACGATTTTGTTCCTCAGGAGGCCTTTTACTTTTCTGCCGATGGATCGGTGCGGCAGGTTCTGCTCGACGATGTGAGCAAATTGTTCGTCGGATAGATTCAGGAGGGTTTTCAGCTTCAGGTCTGCGATTTCACCCGATATTGCAATGAAATCCAGTTCGTCAAAGGAGATCTTTCCCGCAGCAAGACAGAAGTTTATGGAATGTACCGGCAGCCCTGCATAATGTTTTAGCCGGACAAATCGCTCTTCCGATACGTCTGCGATAATTTGCCCGTCAATTATTAAGGAGCTGCCACTGTCGTGGCCGATATGGATTCCCAGCGTTTTCATGCATCAGTTTTTTAACTGATAAATTCCTTTTTCGTGCAGGAAGATCGTGCTGTTTCTTGGTATTATGCCTTTGATGACTTTTCCCTGTCATCGCGCTTGTGAAGGTGGTCTTTTGGTTGTGCTATGGTGCATAATACATTTCTCCTGCAGAACACCCATCTGCGGGAGAAACCAGGGGTTTCGCAGCTGAGAGATACGAAAGATTTATTGCTTACAACGCGTGTTCATCTTTCTAAGTGTTTGCTATTTAAGCGTTTCTCTGGAAAATGTCAATAGAAAAATCAGAAACTACTGATACACCGGCTGATGAAAAAAGAAGAAAATCATCCGCCCTTTTCTTTACCAGCATGCGAAATTAAGCGCCCTTTTCCTGTTGCTGCATAAAGTCATCGATTTTTTTCTTCATCCTTTCTGCTTCGTCCTTGCCTAAAATGAGCGTCGCAAAGTCTGCTGCAATATCCGCAGCCTGATCTGAGGAAACACCTTTGACTTTTGAAATTTTCCACATACCGTCTTCTTTTATCAGTGTGCACTCCCCGAATCTTTCTTTTGCCGGTAATCTGCCACGGTCTAAAAGAGACTTTATCTCTTCCGGATTCCGGGTAATCCTCAGGCCCTCTTCCATATCAGGAATCCTTGAGTGGATCTTTACCAGGCAGGTATTTCCGCCCACAACGACGCTGGCGATCTCCTGCCGGACGGCATGATGAGCGAGGTCAATAACTTCGGCAAGTCTTACCGGTGCAATTTTTTTAACGTACTGTATGAGTTTCAGCCAGTTAATAATCGTGGTATCAGTCTTCGAAATAAAAGAATATGCCTTATCATAGTCGTTGTTCCGCACGGCATCGAGGTATCTCTCTACGATCACCCTGGGCGAATCCTGGGCAAGACTAAGCCTTGTAAAGATCATGACAACGACAAAAACCACGAATCCTATTTTCTTCATGGCACGTCCTCCACAAAATCATGAAATATCCGTTTCTCTCATTTTATCATCATAAGCCAAATTTACCATGAAAATAAAGGAGTTTTCTTTGACAAACAAATTTATTAAGGATAGAATTCGTTCCGTGAAAAAACAAGTGGAACCAAAAAGATACCTCGTCTCCTTTGACAGCCGCACTACCGCTCACGTTTTTACCGACGTCCTGGTGATGGGAAGCGGGGTGGCAGGGCTCAGCGCCGCCATACAGGCGGCAAGGTGTGATAGCGTATTGGTTGTCACCAAGGAAAGGATTGATGAAAATAACACTGCCTATGCCCAGGGAGGCGTAGCGGTCGTCCTCTCCGCCGGTGACACGGTATCGAAGCATATCAAAGACACCCTGGATGCAGGTCAGGGTTTATGTGACGCTGCAACGGTAAAAGCCTTTATTAGCGAAGGCCCCCGGCGAGTGAATGAATTGATTGCATGGGGCGCGTTATTTGACAAGGAAAATGACCGTCTGGTTTTTACGCAGGAGGGAGGACACCACTTTCCCCGCATTATTCACGCCCAGGGCGACTCTACCGGGAAAGAGATAGAGCAAACCCTCATTGCCGTTGCACGAGAAAATAAAAATATCAAGGTCTTTGAACATACCTTTGTAATCGACTTGATTACCGAGGACGGAATTTGTCACGGCGCAATTGCCTGGCACGCAAAGAAGGGAAGCATGCTGATCTGGGCAAAGCGGACGATTCTGGCAACAGGGGGGTGCGGACAAGTCTACCGCGAGACAACGAATCCCGGCGTAGCCACGGGTGATGGTTTGGCAATGGCCTACCGGGCGGGCGCCACCCTTCAGGATATGGAATTTGTGCAGTTTCATCCCACCACGCTTTATATTGCCGGTGCGGTGCGGTTTCTCATCACGGAGACGGTGCGCGGTGAAGGGGGTATCTTGAGGAATAAACGAGGTGAACGCTTCATGCCGAAGTATCATCCACAGGCGGAGCTGGCGCCACGAGACGTCGTCAGCCAGAGCATCCTGAAAGAAATGCAGAAGACCGATCGCACCCATGTCTATATCGATATACGCCATATCCCGAAAGAACGATTGTATGCCCGTTTCCCCAGAATCAGGGAGATCTGCGCGTCTTTTGGAATTGATATTGCCAAAGACCTCATTCCGGTGCGTCCCAGCGCGCACTATATGATTGGCGGGGTGAAGGTCAATCGTTTTTCCCGAACGACCATCAGACACCTTTACGCCTGCGGTGAAGTGGCCTGCACCGGCATGCATGGTGCCAATCGGCTTGGCAGCAATTCCTTGCTTGAAGGGCTGGTCGCAGGTTCTGTTGCCGGGGCAGACGCCGGCAAGTCAATCCAAAGGTCGAAACGGGAATTGTTTCCTTACCCCATTCAGGAGCTTGCGGGCGGATCAAAGATCAGCTGGCTGGATCTGAATGATATTGGGAATTCCCTCAAGAGTCTTATGTGGAGGGATGCCGGGATAGAACGTGACGAAAAACACCTGCTTGAGGCGGAAGAGATGATTGAAATGTGGTGTCGGTACGTCATGGACAAAGAGTTTGCCAACCCGGCAGGATGGGAGTTACAGAACATGCTGCTGGTTTCCCGTCTTATTGTCGTTTCAGCCCGCAAACGCAAGGAATCCCGCGGTGTTCACCACCGCTCTGATTACCCCGAAACAGACAATACTCACTGGAAGAGACATATTACCGTGAAAAGGCAGAAATCCTGATCCGAATCGCAAGGGATAGCCGACCTGAGAGTCCTCCGTTATTTCACCGCAATAATAAAATCCGTAATCACAAATCTGACCTCTGACCATGTCCCCCGCTCAAGAAGCTCAACGGCAAGCATGAGGGGCAGGGAATATAAAATATGAAATCCGACAGCTATTCCCCGTCCCTCTCGATGCTTTTGTTGTACGCGGTCTTATATTTCTCAATCTGGTCTTGCGGTCAAACGATATTACCATTTTTCAATTTTTAAATTTTCAATCGCATCGAAGTGGGAATCTTTAGTGACTAATATTAGACCATATTGCTGAGCGATTGCAGCGAGCCATATGTCATTTTCTGGAATTGGCTGTCCTTTGTCTTTTAAACGATTCTTTATGTTACCGTATATCTTTGCTGTTTCGGTATTGCATGAAAGCACGGTATTCTTAAGTACGAATTCATCAATACGACTGATATTTTCTTGAATTTTAAGCGATTTGTAAGCTCCAAAATACATCTCTCCGATAGCAATGCATGAGACAAAGATTTCCTCAGCATTAGCCATGCGGTCATGAATTTTCGGGTCTTTAGCAAAGAGAGCAATTATTATATTGGTATCGAGAAGAAATCTACCATTCACTGGTGTCTACCTTCTCACATTCCTCTATTGCTTTAGACATTCTCTCTAAATCATCAACGGGAATAGTTCCTTCAAATTGTAAAAGATTTTTCCCTGTAACCCCTTTGGGAATCAAAGATTTAACAAAATCAAGCACCCGAAGTTGTAGGTCGTAAGGAAGTTTTTCAACCTGGGCGATGAGATCGTCTTTAACGTATGTAGTTGCCATAGATTTACCTCCTAAAGAATTTTAACATGTCTGCAAATATTATGGTATACAAAAAAGTTTTTCCCCTTGACATGCGCAGGGCATATAAATGGTAGTCTATCTTTTTACACCCTATGAGTTTCCTTCGGTGTCCCATATGCCGACATCTCGTGTTTTTTCACAATTTAAGCATGCCCAATAATATTTGAACCGATTTACCGAAGAAAAAATGCCGCTTTTCACTGTATCAAGCTATTCAGATTTACATATCCATGTAGTATTCACTGATGAATATATAACTTCGCCTTTTTTATTTGTACAATCACAATATACTTGCATCGTGGATTCGACTTCAGGTTTTCCCAATGGATTACCCCTCTCATTGCATTGTTTACGTACAACGTTCGGCTTCAGCCGACCACCGCACAGCGGAGAGCGGAACGATGGACGCCGCAGGCAGCAAGCAGCGCCGCGAACCGCAGGACACCGCAGACGTAAGGCGGGTCGGCTGCAAGCACTCGTTAGGCAGGCCACCCTGTTGCAAGCGTTCATGGTTGGCGTCGATATTCATCTGCATTCTTAGCCACAGCGTTTAGGTATTGCGTTAGCACGTTGGCGATTCTACGGTGACCGGCTTCGTTATTCTCTTCACTGACCAGCTTCTCATGACGCAGATAGAACGGCATTGCGCCAGCATCCATCTTGGACTGTTGCCGACGATCAATGATTAACGGGTTGATTCCACGAGCATGGACCTGGCCAAGCTCATACATCACATTGGGATTCCGGCCAGTGACGTCAACGACTACCGACCGAGCGCATTCCAACGAGGATAGGAATAGAGACGGAATATTTCCTGCGTAGGCATCGATATCGATTCGATATGGGATGTAGTTTGCTCGTTCGATCGCGTCACGAAGTACGTTCTGATAAAAGTCATCATGCTCAGATCCGAATGGCATCAGAACCAAGCAGCGTTTCTTCGCGGCTTCATAAACAGCCTGAGCGATTTCCTTGGCAAGGCCTTCCACTTCCGCCAGCGGCGGAGGATCACCCTGAAGGCGGCTGGTCAGCTGGGGATGAAGGTTGAGAGACTTGATGAACTCCTCGCGATTGGCGTCCCATAAGCTCTTTGAGTCACCTCCTGTGAAGGCAATTGGCAAAGCTGGTTTGTCCAGAGCCAATGCCAACTCCAGAACGGTGCGAGTATTTCCCTTGCCGATGATCGTTACCAGGCCGTCAGCCGCCCTGACTAAGTTGAAACGTCTAGCTTGATCCGTCCCTGGAATTCTGTGGACCGTACCTTCCGCGAAGCGTTCGACCTGATCGCTTGGACGATCTAGCTTCTCTGCGGGGAGCCACGTTTCAAATCGTTGGTCGAAATCCTGAGGTTGGCTAATGTACCGCTTAGCCGCACGCAATACTGCGAGATCAACAGAGATGCGGTCGGGATACTTCTTGAAACACTTAAAGCCGCCACTGACCAGGACAACATCTTGGATTGCGAGAAAACTGCGGGTTAGGCAACGCACGAATTCAACAAGTTCTCGCGGTAAGTCAGTGCCACCATAAATTGCAATGCGTGCCGCCATGCGAATGCCTGTATTCGGTGTGCCTAACATTAAGTATTTTATCCGTATTTGAGCCGAATAAAAAAACGCACCAGCTTTGTCTGAATTTGCGAAAAGAGAAATAATCTTATCATTGTCTCTTCGCAAGCTCAATTACGGATAAAATACCGTTGAACGAAGCCGCTGCTCCCCACTATGGGGATTCAATCGTACGGCTTCTGGGTAAAATACTGTTTTTGTTGCTTGTGTCGTTGATATTTGTCAATAATGCTTTCGGAAACATCATGTTTTTCCAGAGACATATTGAAAATTCAGGTATTCTTTCAAGGTGTTTGCTCAAAAAGGGCGTACCTCTCCCCTTGGTATGGTAACAATACACTTCCCGTGGGAATAAATCAAGACTGAAATTAGCCCTTCCCAAGGGGCGCATGAATGAGGGGGTGTAATGTTTCTCTCCTCACCATCGTGCCTTTTCCACAACAATGGCATATCCGGGGATCAATCCCGGTAAGCCTGGCAAATAATTCTTCCTTGTTCAAAGAACAAACTATCGAATCTCTTCTCTCTGAAATGCAGCCGCGAAGCGGTTTCGTTCAACACCCGAGTTCACCTGCCGCTATGGAGCGCCAGCGGAATAGCGGTCAGGCGCAGCGATTTGTCATGCTCAATTTCTTCTTCAAGTTCAATGAGTTTCAAAGGTATCTCATCCCATGTCCGTCCTTCCAGTAGTCTTCCGGTTTTCTTTTTATTGATTCCACCCCATTGCTTGAAAAAGAACGGTACACCTTGTTCAATACATTGTCCTCTAATTTGAACTACCCATTCTTTTTTCATTGGCCTGGCCTTTGGCCCTGATTCTCCCCCAACAATTACCCAGTGAATATCACCCAAAACCAAATGACCAAGTGGACTTAATAAGGGCTCAAAAGAAAGAAAGCGAATAAATGCAGGAACTGCTTTCAGATCATCAATCCGGTATTTAGCCAATAAATTTTCAACACTCACTCCCATCCAAACATTTTCAGGCCAATCAAGCAATGAAGCCATTTCCTTTAAACGGACGGAACGCTTTGTTAAAATTTGGAATCTGTGCCAATACGCCCGCTTCATCACATCAAATACTTTAAAGATAAACTCATCCGGAATTTCTTCATGAAATAAATCGCTCATAGAATTCACAAAAATGGTTTGCGGTTTTTTCCATTGTAACGGATATTCCAACACTTGTTCGTGCAGTGTAAGTTTAAACCCATTTTTATAATTGGGCTGTCCCATGGCTTTTAGTCTTTTAGCCAGACGTTCCGCATAACAGTTTTTGCAACCGGCACTAATTTTGGTGCAGCCGGTAACCGGATTCCACGTAGATTCTGTCCATTCTATTTTACTGCTTGCCATTGCTTTATCCTTTTAGGAAAAGTTACCAGAATATCATCTCCAAAGGTATCTTTCTTCGGCGGCTTGCCTTTCGATGAAACGGCTTGGATAATGTCTTCATCATACAATTGACGTAAGATATCTTTGTAATTCTTTTTTATGTAAGGCGTGTCTACATTATGTTGTTCGTAAATTTTTTGCATTCTTAATCTTTGTCCTTTGAATGTTTGCAGCAAACTATCCCTCAAATCATCGAGCGGGCGGAAAAGCATAAATAGAAGCATCTGTTTGGGCAGTAAATCAGCTGGGTTATATTCAAATGACGGCACATCTTGCATATTGCTAGTGCTTTCACGAGCCATAATATCTTTCATGATTTCATAACCGCGAAAATGTTTGCTTACAAAGATTAAATGATGACTTGTTCTTTTCCCTCGGTCATTTTTGAATCTGAAAGGCAATACATACCTTGAACCATACGCTTTTAAAGCCTGACATAATTCTTCGACAATGAATAATTCTCTTTCTTCTGGATTTTTGTTCCTGATTTTTTTACGCAATTCTTCGGCTCGTTCTTCGCCAAACAATTCATTCATGTGTTGCCTCACGTCTTCGTTATCAATGCCCATATTGATACGATTGTAATTAAAAAAGAAAATGGCATCACACCCCCAATCTTTTAATACAGAGTTAACCAAGCCAAGCGAAAGCCCTTTATAACCCCAGGGATCGACAAAAAACAATGTTGGCATCAGATTCATGTTTTCAAACATCTTGACAATCTCGTCGCCAACTTCCTCATTGTAAACTTCTGGTTGGTAGCGCAACGTCTCAATTCCAGGAATGTTGTTTATAGCTGCCCGTAAAGTTTTTGAATTGTTTTCATCCTTATCATTGAATATGGCAACCAGTCGATCTCGCAAATCTGGCTTGGCAATGGCGCTGGTCAATATTTTTATTGGTGTAGATTGGGTACCGTCTTTATAACGCCCGGGACCGGCAAAAAGATCAATATAGGCAATTTTCTGGGGATACTGTGGATATTTCTTTTGTGTGTTGATAATAACGTTTGCCCAGACATCAAAATACTTGGCAACGATAATGGACTTAACTAGTGATTGTTCTTTCTGTTCTTCGAAAAAACTATTGTTAACCATTTCTGATATTCCTTGTTTGTACTAATGAATAGTTTTAAGATATTACTTATTTGAATTAGCTGTCTTATTTTATGGCTATTAGTACCTATAATACGGTTACTGATGACTTAATTATACGGCTATTTGGGCATATAATAAGCTCTGTAGACTATTTGCCGGTATATTAAGTAATTGGCAAAACAATGTCAAGTTTTTAATGAGTGAAACCTCAGCTGTCAGAAGTAGAAAATTTCCAAAAAAATAACAAGGTATCTCTTTTTCGTATAATCAAATTATGGCTTGCGGATTTTCCACCAATAAATAATGGATTGCGCAGGTGAGACAAGGCTGAGAACGAAGGGCTAAGGGGGATGACGGAAAAATAATGAAATTTTCTTGAATAGCTTAAGATTACTGGTAAAATTTGATTTTTAACGAGTAGAACGGAAAGTGAAGTACTGGCATACGAATTCCAATGGTTCTCATGAAGGGATAGGATTCAAAACTGAGTTATAGGAGTTTCAATCTTTCTGCTTCTGCCTTACACACTCCCAACCCCCTCTCAAGAGGGGACGAAAGAAATCCCCTCCTGGGAGGGGATTCAGGGATGGGTTTAACCTTATACTAAAAAGTCGCTGAAGGCCTAATTAAATGATAAGGAAATTCAAAGCTGCATTTGTAAAGCGACGAGGCTCGTCGCTCTACATTGAGAAGGTCGCTGAAGAGCTAATTTAAAACTTCTGAGCATCGAAATAATAAGGTTTTTCCTATGAAATATCTGACCGAATATCTGACATTTCAAACCAAAAAGCGCCGTGAGTTTATTAATATTACCCGGGAGATAGAACGGGTCTTGCAGAAGAGTGGCATTAAAGAGGGTATGATTTTGGTGTCTGCCATGCATATAACGTCGGGGATCTTTGTGAATGATGCAGAACCAGGACTCCATCGGGATATCGAAGAGTGGATGCTCAAGCTGATTCCGGAAGGCCATGATTATTATCATCATAGAACCGGTGAGGTGAATGGTGATGCACACCTCAGAAACCTCCTGCTCGGACATCAGGTAGTAATACCGGTAACAGAGGGGAAGCTAGACCTCGGCCAGTGGCAGAAGGTGTTTTATGCCGAATTTGACGGCCAGCGCAGCAAGCGGGTGATTATAAAAGTCATGGGAGAATAAGAAGGGTTTTCGTGAATTTCTGACGATCTGTTCAATCAATGAAATCTGGCTATGACAACAACACGCACCTGCGCAACACCTGACAAAAAAATCAATGAAGAGGCGCCATGTATCCTGGCCTGTCCTATACGGCAGGATGCCCGTGATTATGTCCAGCTCATAGCCCGGGGACGTTTCAATGAGGCATTTCGGCTCGTGAGGGAGAGAAATCCCTTGCCAGCAGCATGTGGCCGTATCTGCACCCATCCGTGTGAAACAAAATGCCGGAGAAACAGCACGGATGCCCCCATCGCAATCGCATGGCTCAAGCGTTTCCTCGGTGATAACTTTTCTGAGGAACCCGGGAGAGCAGTTTCCGAGCGATACCCTGAAAAAATCGCCATCATTGGCGCCGGTCCTGCCGGGCTTGCCGCAGCGAATGATTTGGCCATTTTAGGATATTCCTGCACCATATTTGAATCAAATCCAACTCCGGGCGGCATGCTTCGCATGGGGGTTCCAACCTATCGTCTTCCACGGGTATCCATTGATAATGACGTTCATTGCATTCAAAAGCTTGGGGTAGAGATTCGGTATAATACTACGTTTGGAGTCGATATTACCTTTGAAAGCTTGAAGAAAGACGGGTTTTCCGTGGTATTTCTTGGTGTGGGCCTGTTGGAAAGCCGCACCTTGAATATTGAAGGGGTGCAACTCGAAGGGGTTCTCAAGGGGGTTTCCTTTTTGCATGAGGTAAATACGACGGGACGTGCCCGGATCGGAAAGAACGTGCTGGTCATCGGCGGGGGCGCCGTTGCCATGGACTGCGCACGGACGGCGCTGCGATTGAAACCCGGCCGGGTGTCCGTTGCCTGCCTCGAATCCCGGAAGGAGATGCCAACCACCGATTTTGAGATCGAGGAGGCCGTTCATGAAGGGGCGGTGCTTTATAACTCGGTTGGTCCAAAGCGTATCATCGGGAAAGACGGAAAAGTAGCTGGTTTGGAGATCCTGAAGGTAAAATATGTCTTTGATGAACAAAAGCGATTTAACCCGGCCTTCCACGAAGGATCGGAATCCGTTATCGAGGCGGACACGATTATCCTTGCAATAGGACAAGCGTCAAATCTCACTTTCCTGAGAGGCCAGGAGGGGATTCAGGTCACGCGCGGCGGCACCATTATTGCCAATCCGGCCACCCTGAGCACCTCTGTTCACGGTGTTTACGCGGGTGGCGATATTGTGCTGGGTCGGGGGACCATGACCGAAAGCATGGCCCAGGGCAAGAAGGCGGCGATTGCTATCCATAATACCCTGAGAAGTTCGGCGCTCAAAGATGAGAAATGGGCGGATAAGCCTGCCGTGCCCGATGTGGCCGCATCCAAAATTGCCCTTATTAAAAAAGAGCAAAAACAAGAGATGCCTACGATGTCTTTGGATAAAAGGCTCAGCAACTTTGATGAGGTAGAGTTGGGGTTTACCCTGAATGCTGCGGTAAGAGAGGCGCAACGGTGTATGAACTGCGGCGCCGGCGCCTCGGTGGACGATAATCTTTGCGTTGGCTGTCTCACCTGCGTACGGATATGTCCTTTTGAAGTGCCAAAGATCGCGAAAGGCAATACGACGGCCTACATTGACGGAGATTGCCAGTCCTGTGGTTTGTGTATTGTAGAATGCCCTGCAAAGGCAATTCGTTTTAAAACCCCAATGGAAGATTGCGGAAAAGATGCCCTTGAAGCGGTCTTTCAGGAAAAATTTGTCCACGGTATTAAACCTTTTATTGTTAATTTTTATTGTCAGTATAGTGCGTACAAAGAGGGCAAGGAAAGCGCAACGGACGACTTACTGGTTTTTCACTTCAGGCGGGTAGGTGTTCTGGGATTGGGCAAGGTAGAGCCTTCATTATATCTCAGGGCATTTGAGTTGGGCGCTCACGGGGTATTGGTAACCGCTTGTAAGGACGACACCTGCCATTTTTGCCATGAGCAGGAATGGATTGAAAGACGGTCAAGATTTACCAGCCAGCTCTTGAGTGGGTTGGGAATGGATACCAGGAGGTTTCGGACCCATTTTATTTCTTCACAGAATGGCAAGGAAATCCTTGAGATTGCTTTTGATATGGTTGAGGAACTGAGACATTTATAATCAGATGATGACCTACCGGGTTGCTAAGGAACGAGCAAGAAACGATTCTGGGGGTTTTGTTGCAGATATTGTAATTCGAGTCAATTTCGTGGAAATTTGTGGTGGACTAGTGTCATGATTGTAGCGTCATCAAAGCCGTTTCCGGAAATCAAGCAGATGCTTTCCGGTTTTAAAAAGGTCTGCGTACTGGGGTGTGGTTCGTGTGTAACGATATGCCATACGGGCGGAGAAAAGCAGGTTGCTGAGCTTGCCGCACAACTCCGGCTTGCTGCAAAACTGGAGGGCAGACAACTTGAGGTTATCGAAGATTCCACGCTCCGGCAGTGTGAGTGGGAATTTATTCGGGATATCCAAGGGGTTGTCAAAGATTGCGATGCCGTCCTTTCCATTGCCTGTGGCGTAGGCGTTCAGTACATGGCCGAGAGATTTCCCAGGATCAGGATATTCCCCGGTCTCAATACTACCTTTATGGGTGGGCCGGTCGAACAGGGTGTTTTTTGGGAGCGGTGCGCGGGGTGCGGGAATTGTATTGTGGGAACTACCGGAGGGTTGTGTCCGGTAAGCCGGTGTGCAAAGAGTTTGCTAAACGGACCGTGTGGCGGTTCACAAAACGGGAAGTGCGAGGTCTCACGGGAAACCCCGTGCGTGTGGCATCAGATCTATGACCAACTGGACATCCAGCAACTGCTGGCAACGATGGAAACGATTGTGCCGCCCAAGGACTGGACAACCGGCATGGAAAACCATCCACGCAAGATGGTGCTGGAACATTTGGTTGTGAAAAAATAATAAAACCCATCCTATTTTGTAACAATTTAGTTTTTTGAAAAATCCCGAAGGGATGACATGATTATAGAAAAAACGCACCACCCTATTCAACCCCGTAGGGGTGAAATATCGAGAAAATAGCGATACTATGCCACCCCTACGGGGTTAACCATAATTGCATAACAATATGCTATAATCATGTCATCCCTTCGGGATTACAGAATCGATATTTTGTTCACTCGTAGTGATTGTGAGCGAAAGTACGCTGAATAGATACGAGAAATTTTCAAAAAGCTAAATTGTTACCCTATTTTTATAGCAGGAACTACCATGTTAACAGAGTATATTCAAAAGGCAATGGGGCTCGCCCATTATGAAATAATCGAAGACGAAGGAACATATTGGGGAGAGATTTCTGGTCTTCAGGGTGTATGGGGGAAAGCAAAAACCCTTGAAAAATGCAGGGATGAACTGAGAGAGGCATTGGAAGAATGGATTGTTTTCAGGTTAAAGAACAACCTCGAGTTGCCTGTAATTGAAGGCATAAACCTTAATGTTGTAGAACATGTCACATAATGGAGAAATTAAAGCCTGTAACGTGGCAAGAGTTTGTTTCACGGATGAAGGAGCTTGGTTTTGAAGGGCCGTTCTTCGGTGGAAAGCATCCAAAAATGAAGAAAGGAACTCAGGCGGTTATAATTCCCAATAAGCATGAATCAGAAATTGGCATCGGGTTTTTAACGCGACTTTTAAGACAAGCAGAGATTACGAAAGATGAATGGTTGAACAAGTAGTTGTCTGAGCAAAAATAATAATTTGTATTGTAATCCGAAGTATGGTTGAAAATAGTTCTGACATAAAATCCGGCAGTAACCTGGAAAAGCTCCTGAGAAGCGGACAATTCGCCGTGACGGCAGAGCTTGGACCGCCTCGTGGCGCCGACCGTTCAGCAGTAGAAAAAAAGGCTGAGTTATTGAAAGGTTACGGGGATGCCTTTAATATTACTGATTGCCAAACCGCAGTGGTGCGCATGTCCAGTATTGCCGCTGGCCGTATCGTCCTGGATGCAGGATTAGAGCCGATCATCCAGATGACCTGCCGCGATCGAAACCGCATTGCCATTCAGAGCGACCTCCTGGGCGCTGCGGCGCTGGGGGCAAAAAATCTGTTGTGTTTAACGGGTGATCATCAAAAATTCGGAGACCACCCGATGGCAAAGGGCGTCTTTGACATCGATTCCATTCAGCTAATTCATATGGTAAAGACGCTCAGGGATGGAAAAAAATTTCAGGGCGGGCAAGAGTTAAAGGCATCTGAGCCAAAGTTCTTTATTGGCGCTGCCGAGAATCCCTTTGCTGATCCCTTTAAATTCCGCGCAATCAGGCTTGCAAAAAAAATTGCCGCAGGCGCTGATTTCATTCAAACACAGATCATCTATAATACGAAAAAATTCAAAGAATGGATGAAGATCGTCACTGACATGGGTCTCCACGAAAAGACGTTCATCCTGGCCGGTGTGGCCCCGCTCAAGTCTGCCGGCATGGCCAAACATATGAAGCACAATGTGCCCGGCATGGACGTTTCTGACGAGGTTGTGAACCGCATGACAGTCGCCTCGGCTGCTAAAAAGGGGAAGGAAGAGGGCATGAAGATATGTCTTGAGGTTATAGAACAGGTGCGAGAAGTTAAAGGTGTCGCCGGAGTGCATATCATGGCCGTTGAATGGGAAGAGGCCGTCCCCGAAATTGTCCGGCAGGGCGGTTTATATCCCAGGCCTGTTGTGTGAAAATGGTAAGCGAAATGGTGTTTAACGTTGCCGGCTTCGGGCAATGGCGCAAATTTTTCGTTTTCTTTGGTAGCCACCTTGATGCATTTGCCGCGAAACGAAAAAAGTCTTAAAGACAGGATTGAAGATGGACAACGTAATTTCGGTAATCTTAGGCGGTGGGCGTGGAACAAGGCTCTATCCGTTAACGAAAGAAAGGTCGAAACCGGCCGTCCCCCTTGCCGGGAAATACCGGCTTATTGACATTCCTATCAGTAATTGTCTCAATTCAGAGCTCAATAAAATATACGTACTCACACAATTTAACTCGGCATCTCTTCATCGGCATATAACGCGGGCATATAAATTTGACAACTTCTCCCGTGGTTTTATAGAAATCCTGGCAGCCACTCAAACCATTGAAAGTATGAATTGGTATCAAGGCACTGCGGATGCTGTCCGGCAAAATCTGCGGTTTTTCAACCAACCTAACATCGATTTCGTCCTGATCCTCTCCGGCGACCAGCTTTACCGGATGGATTACGAACACATCATTAAGGAACACATCCAAAACGGAGCTGAGGTAACCATCTCAACGATTCCCGTGGAAAGAAAGGAGTCGCCCAATTTAGGGATCTTAAAGATCGATGAACAAGGCCGTATTACCGGCTTTTTTGAAAAGCCAAAAGACGAGACGATAGTCGATTCTCTCTCGCTCGGTGCAGGTGTTTTCGAACGACGGGGTGTTAGCGCCAGAGGTCGCAGTCTGCTCGCTTCGATGGGCATTTATGTGTTTAACCTTGAGGTATTGACCGAAATCCTGAAGGAAACCAGTAAATCAGATTTTGGCAAAGACATTATCCCGGAAATCATAAAAACACGGCGGGTATTTGCGTATTTCTTTGATGGTTACTGGGAGGATATCGGCACTATTAAATCATTTTATGAGGCAAATCTGAACCTGGCATCTCTCACGCCAAGTTTTAACTTGTACAGTGAAAAGTCGCCGATCTATACGAATCCTCTTTTTTTGCCCGGATCGATCATCAACGGCTGCAAGATTACACAATCCATTATCTCCGATGGTTGCAGGGTTGATCAGGCTGAAATATCCAATTCTGTGATCGGAATCCGGAGTATTCTTGGAAAAAACACCCTGATCCAAAACTCAATCATCATGGGCGCAGATTATTACGAGACAGAAGCGAATATTCGGACGAACCGGTTTAAAAAAATACCTGACACGGGCATCGGCAACCAGTGCCGTATCGTGGGCGCCATTATCGACAAGAATGTACATATCGGAGAACAGGTAACGATAGAAAACAAACAGAAGATAGAATATCTCGACGCAGAAAATTACATGATTCGTGATTCTATTGTCATCATACCCAAAGGCAGTATTGTGCCGTCATACACCACAATATAATTGCCGTATTTTCTTATAGCTAGTGTAGAGACATATTAATAACGAAACATATAAATGCTGTTTTGCAGCGCGATATAGCTAAAATTGTCCACAATATATAATTTGTAATTAATATGTCTACACACTAGTGCAGAACAGGCCGAGGTTTTTGCCACTACCAAAAAATTTCTCAATCAGCGGTAATTCTCTCTTGCAAATCTCTCCGGGTATTGTATAATTCAGCGGTAAATATTCTCAGGCATTACGGGTGATTTTTATGAAAAATTTTCCAAGAAAAATCAGATCTTCAAAAAGGAAGATTCACGTTACACAAAACAATAACGCCTGGTTCAGGCATCTGCAGGGGATGGCTGCCAGAATTATACAATGGTTTGCACTTGACCTCGAGCCTCCGTCGTGTGGGTGGGTCCGGTGTAATACCACATTAGGAGAGAAACCATTTTACAACTCATTGAAACGAGTCTCTCGCAAGTAACAGAACGTAGTATCAGTATCGAAGAAAAATGCAAGCTGTATGGTTTAAAACGTTTAAAAATTGAAGATAAAAGGCTTTTTGACAATTATGTAAAGAAAGAAGAGGTAAATTTATGTGATTATTCTTTTGCAAACAATTTTATATGGAAAGGCTCCATAGAGTTACTATGGAAATTAATCCACAATAACTTTTGCCTTTTTGGAGTTACGCCGAAAGGCATGTGCATGATGCTCCCCCCGTTAGGGAAAAACAATATCCAAAATACCCTGTATGAATGTTTTTCCCTGATGCGTGAAATGAATGACACCCGCGGTTTTGAATCTTACATCAATTACGTTTACGAAGACTTCCTGAATCTTTTCGACAAAAGTTCCTTCCGCATTGTTGAAGGCTATCCCGATTACATCTACAACACCTCTGATCTCATAAAACTTGCCGGCAGAAAATACGAGAAGAAGAGAAACGAGATCAACTATTTTAAAAAACACTACACCGCTTCTTTTGAGAAATTCTCCCCCCGGCATATTGCAGACGCACTCCTGATGATTGACCAATGGAAAAGGGAGAAGATCCACGAGTCAAATCTTTCAAACCATAATGAGGCCCATTATCAGTACAGCCTGGTTCACGAAGCCGAGGCAGCTAAATGCGCAATCATCTTTTCTGAAGAATTGGGATTACAGGGGGCGATCATTACCATTGATGGTCGCATTGAGGGGATTACGCTGGGTGAACCAATTGCATCGCATACGGCATCAGTGCTGATAGAAAAGACCAACAACACCTTTTGTGGCATGCCACAATTTATCTACCAGCAATTTTGCTCCAGTGACTTTTCCGAAGTAGCTTACGTCAACGCCGGTGAGGATTGGGGCCTCGAGGGGCTGAGAAGGGCAAAGATGTCGTATCATCCCTGCATGTTGGCTAAAAAATTTCTCATTTACGAAAAAGCTTGATTCTCACGCGTTCTTTGCCGTAAAATTTAACGAAATCAACGCCAAGCCCCTATAGCTCAATTGAATAGAGCGTTGGCCTCCGGAGCCAAAGGTTGCAGGTTTGAATCCTGCTGGGGGCGTTGATTTTATACGAGTTTGCCGGAAGTTGCGACTGATTGGTGGCAGGAAACTGGAACTGTGAATTTCAAAAAACTCACGGAGTTTTCACGCCGTACTTTCCCACCAATATCATCCCTTGTTTGTATTTTGAATCAACGGCAGATTGTAGTTTTAGGCGGTTTTGCAGACTTTGAATAACCGCCGTAAACTGTTCAAATCGCCCTTGTAACAGCTCGAGTTCAATCTCCCGATAGTGTTTTTGACCCTTGTGGCCGCGGAAGGTTACCTCGTCGAGGGACAATTCAACCGTAAATCCGTCATCGCCCCTGATTATTGCTGCAGAACGGTGTGTCTCCGCTGCCAGGACTTTTCTCAGGGTTTGTCCCTGGAAATTCAGCGCATCAGTAATAGTTGGCGGAATTGCTGGCTTTTTCTCTTCGTTCCAGAGTTTTATCTCATCACGCGAGAGGGTCCATTCAAATTCCGTGCGCTCAAAGGTGGCGTCCTTTTGCTTTTCAGACACCTTATAAGTACCTACATAGTTTTCGCCTCTTTGGCGGATGCGTATGGCCGCATCAGAATTCAGCAGGGTATAGTTCGGAGTATCTAAATAGACGTCCGTTTGAAAGCATGGCGGCTCGCCGGCACCGGCGAAACCCAGACTATAAACGACTGCGAGGATTGCATCCAAACCAAGTCCATCGGGACAAACAAACTTCGCCTCAATCTCTGTTTTTTTCTCTACCATATTATCAAGTATTCTACCTTCTTTTGGCACACAATTACAGGGAACATTTACATCGCAACATCACGATCAGAGAGGCTATTTATCCTTCATTTTCCATATGCCATTCCAATCCGGACTCGGCGGGCTCTTCGAAAGGATTTCACATCTCTTCGCCATGACTGATCCTATCCCTAATTCATATTCCTGATAAATTGTCTGAAAGAGTTCCGCTGCCGTTGCCCATTCCTTTCTGCAATACCTCGAATATGCCTCAGAATATTCTTTCTGGGAGTTTTTTTTCGTCTCAAATCTGGGGTCATTGTCCATAAGGAATTCAAAGAGGGTGATGGGTTCCCTGAAACCCTTTAATATAATCCGGTCAATGAAGCGGTATGAAAATCTTTCGTCGGTGGATATGTAGCCTTCGGCAAATTTAAAAAACCGGTCTGAAATCAGGACCCTGGCGTCATACAATTTGGATAATCCCTCAATCCTGGCCGCCTCATGAACACATCGGCCGACAGGATGGTTGCGTTTGTCCAGTGGATAATAGATAAACGAAACGTCCCCCGCCGTGATACCAAAGCCAATATCGATTCTGGGTTTCAAGACGCCCACACCCTGGGGGTCATTATAGACGCGCATGCGTTTTGACAGCCGGTAAATGTTTTCTAAAATATACTTTGCATTATCTTCAGGGAAGATTCCCATCACACCGTCCCCGTAAATTTCTGCATAGGTTTTTTCATGCCCTAAATAGAGTTCTTTATAGGATGTTTCGTGGACATCCATAATAAAATCCGCATAGGTAAAGGCTTTTTCCCCTGAGCTTTCAATGCCAGAGTAGACACCTTGTTCAAAATCCATCAGGATATCGGTTGAATTCCGAAGATCACAGAACATAACAATCCGCTTCGCCTTTTCCGTGGAAAAGGTAACCATATTGCCTTCCCTTTCTGCTCCTGTTGCTGGGGGGTATACCTATGCTCAATTTATGGAAAAGAAAAAAACAGGCTGTCCAGGAATGCGTGCTTTATGGGAATTCTCAGACAGCCTGCCGTGCTTTCTTCTTCAGGATATCTTACCTTGCGGTTATTTTCTGAAAGCTCATTTGCATTTTTGAATTAGTTTTGTTGATAAAGAATCGATCGACCGTGCGGCCTCTTCCAGTTGCGACACGAGTACGATGCTTCCATCCATGGCAGAAATAAAGCGCTCAATCATCAGGCCCACGACCTTCCGCAGGATATCCGGCATTTTTTCAACCTCTTTTTCAAAGAGCTTGGGATCAATCATCCGTCCTTTAATCGTCAATATCTCATGTAAACAGTTCGTCAAACGGCTATAGACATCACTCAGGTAAAAGAAGTCCTGGGTCATTTTGTCGAGTTTGACGCGAGCTTCAGGAGAGAGTTTACTCAGAGCTTCCATAAAGGTGTCTTTGGTGATCATTCCTACCACCACATCGCCATCTGCTGTCACCGAAGCGGTTCTCTTTGCCATACCGAAAAAACTCATCTCCCCAAAAATATCACCTTCTTTTAAGGTGCCAACAAGCACCTGCTTGTTATTGATGTTTCTCCATACCTTGGCCTTGCCGGATTGTAAGACGTAGGCGTAATATGCCCAACTACCCTCTTCCAAAATAACACTGCCATCCTTTATCTTCTCTGTCCTGCTAATGAACTGGTCCATAATATCTCCTTTTGCATAAATTCTGAATTTACCGCATTGCCAGGATATTTACTCGCTTCAGTGGGTTTTGTTGTCTTTTTCGTTTCAAGTATCGTTCTATGAGGTAATGATTTTTTTTGATATTGACGCGAAGCGCATATTATCAAAATAATCAACTTTCAAGTCAACACAAATCCCTGAAAGTTGTCATGCGCTCTGATAGGCAAGGGCGCACCAGTAGGTCTGGGTTTGACATAAACTTCGCTCTGATATGGCCCAGAAACGCATACGGTGAAACCGGATGGAGATGATAACGCACCCTTTGCCACGATAATTTTTTATTTGACAATTTGTATTTTTCCTATATCTTAACCTTAACCCTTTTAAGGTACTACAAAAGGGTTTTTTGGTAATTTACGATTATAATCACTAAGGAGTTTTTCATTCTATGAGTCCTCTTTCGAAAAATTTTGTGCGTGCAAGCCTGATTTACTTTTTCATAGCAGCTATCCTTGGTATCATCATGATTTCCATGAGAAGCTACCCGGCGCAATTACTCTTCAGCCACGTCCATCTCAATCTTCTTGGATGGATGTCGATGATGATCTTTGGCGTTGGGTATCACATCTTGCCGAGATTCTCAGGGACACCGCTTGCCTATCCCAAAATAGGCGCCCTTCAGTTCTACCTTGCAAATATTGGCCTGGTAGGATTGGTGTGTTTCCGGCCAATCCATCCACTTGCAGAAATTTTTGCCGGTTTGCTCGTGGTGTCTGTCGGCTTGTTTGTGTTTAATATCTGGATGAGCATGATACCACCCAAGCCTGAGCCTGAATAGGCAGTCGATAAATAACTATCTTCCATACATGATCCAACGATAATAGACAACCAACTTTATCATGCCAGAGGAGCGGTATTGAAAACCGTAAAATTGTTTCGCGTTTGGATCTTCACCCCGGTTCTTGTTGCAAGTTTCATCAATGCAAAAAAGTATGGATGTTCTGTAAAAGCAGGATTGTTTGCTTGTTTGCGGCCAATCCGCTGTTTCAATGTCTTCCGTATTTTATAGAAACCACATTTTATGGGTTTAAGGCGGCGCTGTGTTGCCTTAACCAAAAGGAGATTTCTGATAATGTACACTATAGGAATTGATATTGGTTCCATGTCAACCAATGGCATTCTGATAAATGAGAAAAAGGAAATTCTTTCATCAATCATTATACCCACCGGCGCCAGCAGTAAAAAGGCGGCCGATAAAACTTTTCAGCAGATACTGACTGAACACAAGCTGTCTGAACGCGATATCGATTATATTGTTGCTACCGGATACGGACGCATCAAGGTGCCGTTTGCCAACGAAGTGGTGACAGAGATAACCTGCCACGCCAAGGGGGCAAACTATTATTTCCCTATGGCAAGGACGATCATTGATATTGGCGGACAAGACAGCAAGGTCATTAAGGTCGATGCGAATGGTAATGTCCTCGACTTTGTTATGAATGACAAGTGTGCCGCTGGTACCGGACGGTTTCTTGAGGTTATGGCCAGAACGCTGGAAATCGATCTGGAGGAAATGGGGCCGATTTCGCTGAACGGAAAGGAGAATGTTTCCGTGAGCAGCCTTTGTACGGTATTCGCCGAATCCGAGGTGGTATCCCTGATTGGCGCAGATCACAGAACGGCAGATATTTGCAAAGGGTTGCACGTCTCCATTGCCAAACGCATCACCGCACAGCTTAAGAGGATTGGACTGGAAGAAGAGATTGTCATGACCGGCGGTGTCGCAAAGAATATTGGTGTGGTAACAGAGCTGGAGAAGAGTCTTGGTTGTAAAATCAAGATCTCAGAAGAACCGCAAATCAATGGAGCGCTGGGAGCGGCGCTCATTGCCCTGGAAAAGGCTCGTGCAAAGACGAGCGCACCGGTCTCGGTATCCGTTTCTGTCTCCGGTAACGACCGGACCGATGCCGCCGTGACAGAATTTTCTGTCGACGACCACACCTTGCCGAAAATCGGCTATTTTTGTTCCTATACTCCGGTGGAACTTATTCGTGCCGCCGGTTTCCATCCGGTCAGAATCAAGGGATCAGATCAGGAGTCGAGCGCCGCAAATGAGATGCTTTGTGGCAATATTTGCCCTTATATCAAGGCCGTTGTTGATCAAAAAATCAATGGCCACCTGGAAGATTTTAAGGGAATGGTATTTGTCAATTCGTGCGACGGGATGCGGCGGTTGTATGACGCATGGGTAAAACTGGACGATGGGAAAAAATCGTTTAATTACATCCTGGATATTCCCAAAAATACGGATGAGGCCGCGGTTTTTTATTATGCAAACCTGCTCAAAAATTTCAAAGAAAAACTGGAAACTTTCTTCACGCTCAAAATCAATCAGGATGATATTAACCAGAGCATTACCCTCTACAATGCGGTGCGGGAAAAAGTACGGATGTTTTTACAAAAGTACTGGAGCGGGTATCTCGGACAATCCGGCTATGAGATCTTTTCTCTGTTAAAAAAGGGCGTTAATGCCGTGCCGGAAAAATTTCAGTCCTATTTGACCCACCTGATGAAGCAAAGAGAGGGCGTGCGTGACACACGGGACGTAACGAGGCTCTTCGTCTGGGGAAGTATTATGGAAAACGAAAAAATTATGAAGATTATCGAAGATGCCGGCTCCAAGGTAATTGCAGAGGACCTCTGCAATGGCAGCCGCTATTTTGATGCCCAAATCCATGTCAGCAGCGACCCCATCCTGTCAATTGCCAGGAGATATATCATGAGGTCTCCGTGCTCCCGTATGGTTAATATCTTTGACAGGATTAATAATGTATTGACCACGATGCAGGAAAGATCAATTCATGGAGCGATTTATCACACCCTCAAATTTTGCGACCATAATCTCCTGGATTATCCCGTGATAAAAAAGACGTTCCATGAGAAAAATATTCCTCTCCTTCATCTCAATTGTGATTATACCCTGAGCAGCGAAGGCCAGATTAAAACAAGGGTTGAGGCATTTCTTGAACAATTAACCAGTACTTCCAGGAAAGAGTAAGGGAAAAACATGGCGTCAATTCGTAAATATAAAGAATGGCTGGAACCGATCCGCCGTCGTTTTTCTCCGTTGATGTTCCGTGAGCTCCTGCGGTTTCTGCGCGTGTATCATTTTTTCTTCCGGGGCAACAAAAAAAAGGAATTGGTTTCCCTGCGCGTTCAGACCCGTGTCGGGGTAAAACATCTCTATCGGGTGTATGCCAATCCGAAACGAACCGTTTGGACAACAATGTTTGTTCCGTCAGAAATTCTGTTCGCCATGGGGCTGTATCCGTTTTGCCTGGAAATTGGGGCGGCGCTTTTTGCGGGTTTGGGACAAAGCTCCCGGGGGCTGATGGAGGCTGAATCATATGGAGTTCCCACGGATATCTGCACCTTTCACCGGTCTGCAATCGGGCATACCTTCAGAGACCTCTTTCCCAAAAACATTCTCCAGGTCGCTACGACAACGCTTTGTGACAACAATACCAAGACCATGAAGATATGCGAGTCGGTGTCAGGGAAAGAGACCATTGTCATTGATGTGCCCTATGAGGCGGACGATTATTCCGTTCAGTACCTTGCAAAACAGCTTGAAGATTTTGTTCACCGGCTTGAAGAGATTACCGGAAGGAAGATGGAACGGGCATCACTCGAAAAAGCAATCGATTATGCAAACCAGATGCGGGAAAAGATGCTTGAAATCAATGCCCTGAGAAAAGACCCCCTTTGTCCCCTTCCCGGCAGCAGGGCATTGGGGTTCATGTTTCCGGCATACTTGTTAATTGGCTCCACATTGTCCGTAGAGTTTTTCTCTGCCCTGGCGGCAGAATTACGGGAGAAGATGGAAGAAAGCAAACGGAAGGAAAACCATACCGATAACAAAGACCTGATCAGAATTCTCTGGCTGGAATTAAAACCGTATTTTACGGTTGATTTCCTGACGAAATTAGAGGAGGAGCAAGGGGTCAAGATTGTTTTTGAGGAAACCAATTACGTGTACTGGGATAAGCTTGATCCGCAAAGACCGTATGAAAGTCTTGCAAAGAAGCTTATCACCAGCCATTACAACGGCCCGCTGGAGCGGCGCATCGAGGTAACCAGGAAGCTTGCCAGGGAATATCAGGTTGATGGTGTCGTGGTCTTCTCGTCCTGGGGCTGCAGGAGAAACAACGCCGCCGTGCCTACGCTGAAAAGGGAATTGAATAAGATCGGCTACCCGCTCCTCAGTCTTGACGGGGATTGTATTGACGACCACAATTACATGCCAGGTCAATTTTCCACACGGATAGAGGGCTTTTTAGAGATGTTACGGGGAAGGAAAGCGTCCGCAAGCCTTCCGCAGCGCGAAATATGTGAAGCGGGGGTCAGATAAGAGATTATCTGCCTTCCCGTCTGCAAACTGCACGACCTGCCACCACCTTTTCCGGGATGCTCATAATATTACCGGTTGTTTCACAATTCTATTATCATCCTTGTATTTTACTTCTATGAGGCACAGGCCCTTTGCTGGTGCCGTGGGGCCTGCAAATTTTCTATCCTTTGCGGCCAAAATATCCTTTATGCCTTCCGGCGGAATTTTTCCCCTTCCTATCTCAATAAGGGTGCCAACGATCGTTCTTACCATGTTATAGAGAAAACCATCGGCCTCAACGGTAAAAGAGAGATATCTCCCGTCTCGGGCGATTTCCAGCCTTTTTATGGTGCGCACCCGGTTCTTTTCCTGAAACGCCTTTGTGGTAAAGGAGGTAAAATCGTGTGTGCCAGTGAGGTATTGAGCGGCATCGAGCATTTTATCGGTATTCAGCAGAAGGCCGCATACATAACAAAAATTACGATTGAGCGAGGTTCTTATCCAGTCGTTCAGAATCGTATACCGGTAAATCTTTGACCGGGCGTCATATTGTGCGTGAAATGATTCCGGGACATCTGCTGCGTCCTTTACCGTGATGTCGTGGGGAAGATAGAAATTGATGGCGTGAACCAGTCGTTCAGATGGAATAGCCGAGAGCGTTTTAAAGTGAGCCGCCTGCCCCAGGGCATGCACCCCAGAATCGGTTCGGCTGGCGCCATACAGGGTGACCGGTTCCCGAATGACCTGCTCCGTCGCCCGTGAAAGGGTTTCCTGGACGGTCTTCTGGTCTTTCTGCCATTGCCAGCCTGCATATCGGGTGCCCTCGTACTCTATCAGAAGCCGTATGTTACGCATAGGCCATGTAAGGATTGCTAAGAATGATGCTCATACCTGAACACGAAAATTGAAACACAAAAGATGCAGACAATCAATCAAAAACCGCTGCTGTGGTTTTTTGTGAATTGACATTGTGGGGAAAAATTGGGATACTATCTGAGATTTTTTTAAAGACTTACGCAGAATACAATTATCTGGCTAGAATGAGGAGAAAATGATGGGTGTAAAAGAAGGTTCCTACCATGTAACGGCAAGTTCCGGAAAGGTATGTGTCTATACCTTTAAAGAAGGCTTTCTGAGCGCCGTGGCTCATGATCTGCTGATTGAAGCGACCAATTTTTGTGCAGACCTCCATGTCCCTGCCGGAGGCATGAGTTTGGCAAGGGTAACAGCGGAGATTCAGGCCAATTCATTGAAGGTAATATGCGCCATGAAAGACGGTCTGCAACGGCATGATCTGTTGAAGGAAAAGGACAAAGCAGACATTGAAGAAGCCACTTCAAAAGATGTGCTCCACCCGGACAAATATCCTGCCATCACCTTCCGTTCCATAAATGTCAAGGAAAAGGACGGCGCTTATCACGTCGAAGGCGAGCTGACCCTGCATGGCGTTACGCGCCCGGCAGAGATTCATGCAAGGACTACCACGGGAAACGACCTCAAAGGAAAGCTTGTTCTGTCCCAAAAAGACTTTGGAATAAAGCCCTATAAGGCGTTGCTGGGGACGCTCAAGGTTAAAAATGAGGTGGAAATTACCTTTGATCTGCAGCTGAAGTAAGGATTATTCAAAATGATTGTGACTCTGGCAGTTTTGCAGATTTCTTAAAATTATCTTTCCTTTTAATGAGAAAATTTATACAATTTCCTTTTTTAGCTCAATACTGAAAACTTACATAATGGCGAAGAGCGGTTAAGACAGCGAACGGGTTTTTAGCCGTGTTTCAACGGTAGCGGAAAAGGGGTAAACGGTGGAAAATAACAGAAGAAAATTTCTGAAGATTGTATCGCATAGTCTGGGAGGGGTTTTGGCAGCGGGTATCGCAGCGCCATTGGTTGGTTTAGGGATACACCCGTGGTTGAAAGAGACGGTGTATGGAACCGAAGACTTTATTAACCTTGGCAAGCTGGAAGATTTCCCCATCGGCATTCCAAAGAAAATGAACGTTACCTCCTCCAAGATGGATGCATGGAATGTCTTTGAGGGATTGGTTATGGGATCGGTTTGGGTGCTGCGAAAAGAAGACAATTCTTTAAGCGTGTTCTCGGTAAATTGTCCGCACCTTGGCTGTGGCATCAACTGGGGAGAAGAAGAAAAACAATTTCTGTGCCCCTGCCATGAAGGGATTTTTGACATAAACGGCAAGGTCGTGTCCGGCCCGGCGCCGCGTAGTCTCTATAGCTATGAAACGAAGATTGAAAACGATAACGTCCTGGTAAATTATAAAAAATTGATATAACAATTCAGAGCAAAGGTGACTTGAATCTATGGCAAGCAAGTTTGGTGAATGGATAGAAGACAGAACGGGGCTAAGCAAGCTGTTGAAAACAGCGCTGGATGAGCCAGTGCATGGCGGGGCAAAATGGTCATATGTTTTCGGGAGCGGACTGGTATTTCTCTTCATCCTGCAAGCGGTGACCGGCATTCTTATGGCAAGTTACTATTCCCCTTCTTCAACGGCAGCATGGGGAAGTGTTTATTACCTTCAGCATAAGACCTCCTTCGGATGGTTTGTGCGCGGGCTGCACCATTATGGTTCAAGCGCCATGATGATCCTGGCCCTTGTGCATATGTTTCAGGTCTTTATCTTTGGCGCGTACAAGAAGCCTCGGGAGTTGAATTGGATTTCCGGCGTTATCCTGCTTCTCTGTCTGGCGGGTTTCGGCCTCACCGGCTATCTCCTGCCCTGGGATCAGAAAGGATACTGGGCCACGCAGGTTGCTACCAATATCATGGGCACGATCCCGGTGATTGGTAAGTACATCAAAATATTGCATCAGGGAGGCGCTGACTACGGGAATTTTACCATTACCCGTTTTTATACCCTCCATGTGTTTTTACTGCCCCTCTCCCTTGTCTTTTTCCTTTTTATCCATATAGCCCTCTTTCGCAAACACGGCGTGACGCCGTATTGGAAAATGAGGGAAGACGTGCTCAGAGATCGTGTTGACCCCTTTTGGCCAGATCAGATATTGAAAGATGTGGTATTTGCTCTTGGCATGTATGCGGCCCTTGCCGGCGTTATTTTCTGGACGGGGGGCGCTGAACTGCAAGCGCCAGCCGACCCTGCATCGAATTACCTGGCGCGGCCTGAATGGTATTTCCTGTTCTTATTTGAACTTTTAAAATATTGCCAGGGGAAGTATCTCATTGTTGGCACCGTGATTATTCCTGGCATCGCCCTGGCCTTTTTATTTGTCCTCCCGTTTATTGACAGGGACGCATCGAGATACCCATCGAAGAGGATACCGTTTTTTGGAGCAGTATTTTCCGGATTGACCGGGGCGGTTGTCTTGACCGTGCTCGCCATGCATCATGACAGCAGGGATATCCATATCATCCATCAGCGCGAAGAGGCGGAGAAACAAGCGGCCAGAGCGGTGAAACTGGCGGAAAAAGGAATTCCCCCTACGGGCGGCCTGTCGATCTTCCTTCATGATCCCATTGCCCTCGGTGAAAAGATATTTAAAGAAAGCTGTATTGGTTGTCATAAAGTAGGGGGTGAGGGTGGCGATAATGGACCAGATTTTACTAACTTTGGATCAAGAGAATGGGTAGCCGAATTATTGAAGAATCCCAGGGATCAAAGATATTTTAAGGAAACAGGATTGATGCCACCCATAAAACTTCCGGATGAATCACTCCTGGATATGGCGGAATTCCTGTTAAGCCAGTCAGCGGGTTTGGTGAATCAAAATATCGAACGGGTGGAGCGGGGAAAAGGGCTTGTCTTAAAAGGAACGTGCGTCGCCTGTCATCCAATGGGTAACAAAGACATGAAAAAGATGGCGCCAAACCTGACGGACTATCTGTCGGAGACGTGGTTAAAGGAGTTTCTCAGGAACCCGGCTGATCCTCGATTCTATGGTACCCGGAATAAGATGCCCGCCTTTGATAGGCTTAGTGATAGCCAGTTGGACGCACTTATCCAATACTTATTCAGTTTATCCAAGGACCGGACGCTGGTTTCTGAGAAGCAGGAAAAGAGGAAAGAGGAATACGTGTTTGGCCTCACCGCCCCGCGAACATCGATTCATTTCAAAGACAGGTCCTGAGCGGGATCAGAATACCGTGGAGAGGGATAGCCGAAACGGTATTATCAAATGTCTGGCGCAACGTATTGGTAAACAGCATTCTTTTAAAATGTGGTGCAGGGCAATGCAACGGAGTACATTACCCTGCTACGTTTCAACAACATATCTCAGGAAATATACTCCACAGGCTCACAATTTGTGATTTATAGTAGTTCAACACGGACAAACAGAGTTTGTCCATGCCACCTTATTATCAATTTAAAATTCACATTTTATGAGCATCTTGGGTATACGTTACCGCCGAAATAGGCTCGTCGTGTTATTCAGCATCCGTTTATCGAAAGACGATTGACCAACCCTGCCGCGCTACCTGCTCCCTGGTATAGGAGACGCCATCAATCTTGAGCCCCTGCTTATCGAGTACGGTAATAATACCACCATCGTTCGATAGTTGAGCGCCTTCGCTGGACAGCGTTACCAGCGTGGTGGCGCCGGGACCAAGCTCCAGGGCAGCAAGCATCGTCTTGCGCTTATTTTTGTCGGCAATCGACCACCCCTGAAGATTGATCACGTCCGGAGTTGTATTGAGGAGCGTCACCCGCTCCCGTCCTGCATCATCTCCTTTGGGATTAACCATTGCGGCAACAATCCGTATGCGTCCGTCGGGCTCCTCTTCAGGCGGCCCTCCCGGGGTAATCCGATGGCCGGTGACGTCGTCCGTGTGCCACGCTTGCGACTGAAAGGCAAGGAAGATAGCCACCCACTGTTCCGGAAATAACACCTCTCCGCTGCCCCCAGTCATAGCGGGAAAATGGAGGAGTAAGCCGCCGTCCTGCCACACACCGTCCTGCTCGGTGAATCGGCCAGAGTTCCCCTGGTTCATATGAATATCGTGCACGCCGTTTCCAGGCAGAAAACCGAAATACCGGTCGCGCAGATCATTTTCAGGCCCCCAGCGTTCACCGAAGGCGTAGATGGTTGCATCTTCATCGTCAATTGCGCGTTGAACGTACGCATGAAGCTTTTCATTGAGGTCATTGTCCGGTCCCGGCACGCTATATGGCAGGGGACGCATCTGTGTGCGATGAAACAGATTGCCACGAATGAAATCCAGCGCAATTCCGCCCGGACGGCGCTGAACCTCAGAAAATCCGTGACCCAGTTCCGATAAGCCGACCGTGAGAGGGTGTTGAAAATTTTCTACCACCAGGTACAAGAGCTCGGAAGGCGCCAGTTGCGACTTAACGTTTATGGCAATGCGATACTGTGTCGCACCCGCCACAACGTTGATCTGGTAGTGCGGACTCGGTCCGGTCCCGGGGCGGCTGCCGATCACCCGCCCCTTCAGTACGCCATAATTTTTGAGTGGCATGATGAATCCTCCTGTTGGTTAATTCAGTATGAAAAACAAATGAGACTTGCGGTAGGGATACACCAAAATTCATAGGACTAAGGGACGGGCTTTGGCATATCTACGCATATTTATAAGTACTTCGATATTACAATAATCGTAACACTTTAGTTTTTTGAAAAATTCTCTCTATGAATAATATTGTCTTGTAGAGGCAGGTTTCAAACCTGCCCCTGCACGGTATGGTAAACACCGTCTTTATTGGAATTTTTTAAAAAACTAAAGTGTTACCAATAATCGTAATAAATCAGGCCCTCGGCGACCTTCTCAAGGTAGAGCGACGAGCCTCGTCGCACTATACCGCATCTTTGAAATTCCGTAACCATTTAGCCTTTTGAAAAATCCCGAAGGGATGACATGATTATAAAAAAAACGTGTCACCATATTCAACCCCGTAAGGGGTGAAATATCGGGAAAATAGCGATACTATGCCACCCCTTACGGGGTTAACCATAATTGCATAACACTATGCTACAATCACGACATCCCTTCGGGATTACAGAATCACTATTTTGTTCATGCGTAGTGATTGTGAGTGAAAGCATGTTGCATGGATACGAGAATTTTTTGAAAAGCCAAATGGTTGCGAAATTCCTGTACATTGAATTACGCCATGCAAAAATCTGATCCTGATTGTTCTGTCCATGGTTACCCTCTTTTTAGATTTACCAGACCATTACCGCAATAAAGTTTAAAGGGCATTCACTAATGAGTCTTTTAAAATGATGTGTAATTTTGGACGTTTAATATGAAGGATAAGGTCTATGACCTCTTTTATATTATGGATAGCCTCTTCAATGGTCTTGCCTTGGGTAAAGCAATTGGAATGTTCAACACATTGGGCAATATAAAATTTCTCGTCCTTTTCTATTTCAACGGTAAATGTTCGCATGGGAGCTCCTTTAATTAATTTTTAACCTAAATTCTATCCACGGAATATGGATCTCTTTTGCTATTTTGTGAGCAGTTTTAGGAGATATTTCACTGTGTCTCCCCACCGGAATAGTTGTTTCTCCATTCGTAAAGATAGTATGGTTGCCCCCTTCTCTTAAAAATTCAAATCCATATTCTTTGTAATGCCCGAACGATTTTTACTCTTTTGTAGCTCATTTTTATGCCTTAGGCGGTTGCTATCATAACATCGTGAACTGATTTTTAATGCTCAGGAATATCCTAAAAGATTTTCGTTAAATTATACTACTTTTCGTGTTATAGGCAATACCTTTTACCCTCGGGATTTCTTCTGGTCGTTTGGAAAGATTGTGATTCGACATAAAAATCCTAACAGTTCAGCCCACCGCAGAGAGCGCAAAGACCGCTGAGGATGCGGTCGAAATATAAACATTAATAGTATACAACAATTCTTCCTTTCCTCTATATATGGGTTTAATAGAGGAAAGAAATAATAAGGTCGTCTGTACCTCGTAACTCCGTCATACCCCTCACGGGAATACGCTATCCTTCTACGCACACGGATTGCTCCTTTGTATACGCATAGGTACAAACTTCTCTACGAGGATTTAGGCTCGCAGAG